>ENA-ORCW01000005-ORCW01000005.1-marine-metagenome-genome-assembly--contig:-NODE-5-length-622080-cov-35.416551_pt1 | contig 622080 bp, 543 predicted proteins | sample MGYA00237784_ERZ508517 | MGnify/ENA primary metagenome ERZ508517 (study PRJEB26187, sample SAMN06268979) | marine metagenome | isolation source: Tt ae E1 feedstock associated aerobic enrichment on... | reverse complement strand
ACTGGCGCGCCCGGAAGGATTCGAACCTCCGGCCTTCTGATTCGTAGTCAGATGCTCTATCCAGCTGAGCTACGGGCGCATTGCCTTAATTTCCGGCGGTTTGCTTGGGTGTGCTCCCCGTCGGCGGAGCGGAACTTATGCAAACGAGCAGGGCATTGCAAGCAGTAAATTTCAAAAAAAGGTATTTTTTCACAAGCCACCGTTTACAGGACTGCTACGCACTTGTTTTGCCCGGCTTTGTCCGGTTTGTCGGACTTATGGACAAGACTCGGCAAAAAAGGGGCAAATGCGTCTTGTTCCATAAGTGGTCGTGGACTAAGATGCTTTCAATCCCGGGGGAGCAGGGGCTTGTTTCACCACATAAAAAGGCAAGCCCAGGGAGATTCGCATATTTCTACTTAGGTAATAGATCGAAATGGCCGTTCGTAAAACCTACCTTGCCGTAATCGGCACCGCCCTTATGCTGGGGGGATGTTCTTTTTCTTCTGAGGCCCTTTGGCCGACACTTGCTGGTGAAGAAGATACGACCCAGAACAATGTGGTCGCATCCGAACCGGTTGGTGCCAATGCCACCACCAGTTACGATGTTGCTGCAAGCACGCAGCCGCTGACCGGTGTTTCTCAGACCGGGACCTTTGTCGGTTCCAAAGTCGAGAACATGCAGCAGGAACTCAACCGCCTGAAGGCGGCTCTGAATGAACACAACAACGAATTGCAACAGCTTCGGGCACAGACTGTGTCGCACTCGCAGGCCTATCACGGCACTGTGGCGGCAATCAGCGCGCGTCTGCAGGTTGGTACCACCCCGGGCAACCCGGTTCTGGTGCAGCAGTGGAACACCGCGCAGTCCGAACTGGATCGTGTGAATGACGATATCGCCGCGCTGAATTCGCTGGCAAACAAGGTTGCCGCCGACAGCACGCTTTCGACCTTCCTGCTTGAGTCGGTTCGTTCGGCTTATCAGGTATCGGGTGCTGTTGACGAAGATCACCGTCAGCTCGCGCTGCTTGAAGACGAAACCAACCGCACCACGGTGCTGATTGACCGTCTTCTCAATGAAATCAGCGAAAGCCTGTCGCGTCAGACATCCTATGTCAGTACCGAACGTGCGAACCTGAATGCCCTGGCACTGGCCGTTAAGAACGGTGAAATCTTCGGGGATTCGCTTTCCAAGCGTGTCTTCCAGTCACAGGCCGCACCGGCATCGAGCAGCCCGCGCATGGCCGCAACCAGCGACCGTCCGCTGGTGGTTATCCGGTTTGACAATGCCAACGTGAAATACGAGCAGGCGCTTTATAACGCGGTAAACCGTGTTCTGGAACGCCGCCCGCAGGCAAGCTTTGACGTGGTTGCCGTGACCCCGAATCGTGGTACCCCGGCGCAGGTTGCGCTGAATTCCAACAAATCCAAGCGTAATGCGCAGGCGGTTCTTCGCTCGCTCACCGATATGGGCATGCCGAGTTCGCGTGTGCGTGCATCGGATGCCACCAGCGCATCTGTTTCGGCCAACGAGGTGCATGTCTTCGTGCGCTAAGTCCGGCTGGACATACGGATTTTAAGAACGGCTATGGCGGGTGCTTCGGGAAATCGAAGCACCCGTTTTATTGTATAGTGACTCAGTTCTTGGGCTTTATATAAACGAAGAGTGGATTTCGTTCTGGATGAGTGGAGTTTTGTGCTGATTTTTTCAATATAAGGTTGAGATATGCGATTTGTTTAATGTATTAATTTGTTGCATCGACTTTGTGACTTTTAACATTGATTGTGTTCTCGAGGGGGGGCGATGTTCTTTAGATTAATTGGATGCAGTCATTGGGGGCTGTTTGCTCTTGTAACATTGGTTCTTGTCGTGAATACGGCGTTCAACTCGGCTTCCGCGTATTGGGTATACGTTAGTAAAGGGGTCGGTAATGCAATGCCAGTGACCGACATCGTGAGGGAGCCACTTAAGTTTCTTATCCAAAATCGCACCAAGAAAATTCAATTTAGTGGTCGGGTGTTTAGTGCCAATCTAGCGAATGATGCCAGTAGAATGATCGTGATGGTGATTGGATCAAGTGGCTCTATCGAGTCGGCTCGAAATCACGGAGGCATTTTCTGTGTGACAACTGACCCGAACATGATGCAGCGAATGTTGTCGAGTGACCAAGGTGCACAGTTAATCGCGACAGGAACATTGGTTGGAAAAGAAGAGAAACTTAATATTAGGACAGGCAGGACTGACCAGTTTCTTGTGATCGAGGAATGTAAGGCTGTTATCAATAGTGCCGTTCAAGATCCGAAAAGTGACCCGAGTACATTGCTCGGGACTTGGTGTGAATTCGATAGTTACGGTGATGGTACGCCGAGTTGGATTTACCAGGTTGAAAGGGTTGGGGCGGCTAACATTTATTTTCGTCAGGTTAAGGCAAACAAGCAGCATACAGCTTGGGAAAGCTCTTTTGACGGACAGCACCTGCACGAATACGGTTTTGAAAGATCTGGTCCAGGCCAGTACAAAATGAAGGTTGGTAGTACAACAATTAAAAGTATGTTTGTCGAAGGTTTAGACAAGATCAATTACGTATCCAATCATCGGACAAAGCACTCTTGGGTTCGCTGTGAAATGGCTAAATGATGAGTTTTTTTGCGCAGCGATTACTTTTAGGATTTTCTGTTTGGTTTGGATTTGTGCTTTTGAGCGCAGGGGAAACTCAGGCAAGTGGGCGTTTCTCATGTACAGTTAGTGAGAAATTAACAGTTTCTGACATTTGTACTCTTTATGGCGGGGCAAAATTACTAAATGGATCTCCTATTTTAAGGGGGCACCCTTTATATGACCAACTCTCTACTTCTCTAACCAGGGAAGTATTTGAAGTTGTAAAGAGTATAGAAATCACTTCTTATCAGCAAACCGGGACAATTAATCACTTTGACCAGAGGTTTGTTGGGAGAGAGTGGCAGGAAACTGTTGAAAGTACCTTCCTAGGAATTGCGCGGTTATTTTTGTGGCAATGCAGCGGAATAGAGTTATCTGCTCATAACGCTTCAGAAGAGCTTGAGAGGGAAGCTGACTGTGTCGAGATGGTTGGTGCTTTACTCAAGCCTACATACATCAAAAACTATGGCGCATTTTCCTTTTCGTACTACACGTCGGAAGGATTAAACTGTTTAAATGTAAATCTCGAGATGTTCGAGAAGGGAGTATCTTTCTGTGCGAAAAAAGGTGAGCCAGCAATTTCTAATATAAGAAAAAGTATAGTTGCAAAAGTTTATCTCGATTATATTTATTCAGCTGTAATGCAAGCATTGTTTGAAAATGACTTGCAGGTAACCGAGTTCCTGAACTGAGTCTAAAATTCATAGAATGAAAGTATTCGTCGCTCCATGAGTGTTTCGGTATTCTGGAGCATTGTTGAGATGGGGTGTAAAAGCTGAGTTAATGAGCGATCTCGTCAATCTGCGCCAGGCGCGCAAGCGCAAGCAACGCGATCAAAAGGCCAAGAAGGCCGACGAAAACCGCATTCAGCATGGCCGCAGCCGTCATGAACGCGATTTGTCCAATGCGCGCAATCGTGCGGCGGAAAAGCATCTTGATGGTCATCAACGATCATCGGAAGAAGCAGGCGATAATAACGGCGCGGATACGGCTTTAACCGGTGCGGTGGAATCCGAGGTTTCACAACCCGATGAGTCGGAGAATGTTGTGTCGATCTTCGGCAACAAAAAGCCCGATAACGACCCTGCCTGATTGCTGTTTGGCGAACATTTCCCGTTACTGAGGCAACATGCTTTGAAATGTCGATACCAGAACAGTGCGCAAAACGCGTTCTGGCGATGCTGTGTGCTGGGTCGCTGGGGGAGGGGGCAGTCTAGCGCCACCCGTGTCGGAAACGCAGTGGCAAAGGCTTGATGCCAACACTGCGATCACGCGGGCAGGTTTGGTCCGTTACATTGGACATGCACGGCAGGGGCCGACGTGTTGCCGGGGATTCAAATCACAACACCAACGGACAATCATCGCACTGGTGCCGGTCGCAAATCGGGAACCGAGGGCCGGGCGAAACCGGAAATCAGTTCAAAAGTGTTTCTGCTTCGCGCTTGCTTTGATCAAGGGCCTCATCCCACCCCATCAGCCAATCCTCGTGATCACGGGAATCTGACGGGTAGGGATTTTCCGTCAGGCGATGCGCATCAAGCCCGGCGGAAAAGCCGGAACCATATGCCGAATTGGGCAGATGACGTTCATGCACCACTGGGGCATTGGTTTCATAGACCCGATTGCGAAATGCCGGCAGCGAACACAGCACACCATCATCAATGCCCAGCGGATAGGCCATCATCATGGCAGTTCCAAGGGATGTGATCGAAAGTTCGTCACCGGTGGTCACGCGAATAAGCCCGGCCATTTGCAGATTGGCAATGGCGGTGTCGATGCGCCGTTGCAAATCCGGGCCATCTTCAATGGCAACCTGATTGCCATCATCGTCTGTGCAGAAAAGAGATAAAACGCGCCGCAACAGCATGTTGCGGTCAAGATTTGCTTCGGCACTGCGCAACACCGTGAGCATCAGCGCGGGATCGCCAGGTGCAAAATCCATAGAACTGGACATTCAGGGGCCTCCGTTCAGATAGAACCGAATTCCCTCCCAAGCTGGCAGCTTTTCTCTCTCACCTCGGCGTCGGGGCCGAAGCCATGCTGCCTTTTATTATTATAGTTTGCAGATATGTTTCCAACTTGTGAAGACAAGATTGCAGACCGAAAGAATTTTTTATTCCTGTGTGTGAAATGCATCGCACCAAAGCACCAGGTGTCTGTTTTCCCGTGAAAATCGGCAGACCGGCAAATCAGGGGATGATCACCCTTAAACCCGATACAAACCCGATCATGACGCCATGAAAACACGCCGGCATGCGCAAATCGCATCCACTTGGTCGCTGTTCAGGGATCGGCAATGCGCCCTGCGCGCTATTTAGACGGTTTTGGGGCCGGTTTTGTGTCGGGGCTGCGCCAGACCCGCACCCGGTTGCGACCGCCTTCCTTGGCGGCATAAAGGGCCCTGTCGGCCTTTTCGATGATTTGTTCGATTGTGCGGCTTTTGGTCATCGGGGCCGCCCCGATGGAGGCAGTGACCGGAAGGGTGGTGCTATCGGATATTGTTACCGGGGATGCTTCGATCACCCGGCGCAGACGTTCAAGCACGCGCGCGCATTGTTTCATGTCTGCATTGGGCAGACAGATCAGGAATTCCTCGCCGCCATATCGGTAAACCTTGTCGAACGGGCGGACATGGGATTGCAGGATGCCGGCAACCGATTGCAGCACCAGATCACCGGCCTGATGGCCATAGGTATCGTTAACCGATTTGAAGTGATCAAGGTCAACAAGGGCGATGGCGGTCGGGACCTGGGTTCGAATCGCACGTTCGCGTTCGGAATTCAGATCCCCCATCATGGTTTGACGGTTATAGGTCCCGGTCAGCGGGTCAACATCGGAGCGCGCCGTGCGAAATGCGCGTTCAAGACGACGCAACTGGGCAAAAAACGATTCGGCGCGCAGGGCCATCATATCGAATTCGGCCGAATCGATTACGCCATCAACAGCGCGCGCACTTAAAAGCCGTTTGGCCGAATCGTGCAATTGTTGATGGGTGGCTGCCAGCGCATGCATGGCGGGCTGATCAATCAGGCGGTTATTGCGGTTAAGTTCGTACCAGGCGCCAAAATCGCAGTCATGTTCGTCATCGTCCATTTCGGACGGATGCGGAGAATCGGGAAACATCAGCTTCCGATTCCAGCGCAATATCAGTGCGATATGTTCGCCAAGTGCCTTTTCGAGCTCGGCCAGAATGTCGCGTTCAGCATCGGCCATGCCGCCCTCGGCAACGCTTTCGGGCATTTTGTGGCCCTTGCTGTTGCCTTTCGCCGATCGGGTGGCATTCGATGCTGGTTGCGACGTGTCATTCATTCAGCTGGCCCGGGAAATACTTCGGTAAAGGTCTGTTTTAACAGGCGATCAAGTTCATCCATAGTAATATCGACCCCAAGGTCGGCAAGGCTTGTGACCCCGTGATCGGAAATTCCGCACGGAACAATGCCACCGAAATGCGAAAGATCCGGGGCAAGGTTGATGGCAATGCCGTGGAAGGTCACCCATCGGCGCACACGTACGCCGATGGCGGCAATCTTGTCTTCACGACCATCCGCCCGCACCACCCAGATGCCGACACGGCCGTCCCGGCGTTCGCCCTTGACCCCAAGCAGGGCAAGCGTGCGAATCACCCATTCTTCAAGATTATGGACATAGGCACGCACGTCACGACCGCGATTCTTGAGGTCGAGCATCAGGTAAACCGTACGCTGACCCGGCCCGTGATAGGTATATTGGCCGCCACGGCCCGCGTCATAGACAGGAAAACGATCCGGATCGACCAAATCCTCCTGATGGGCGCTGGTGCCGGCTGTATAAAGTGGCGGATGTTCAAGAAACCAAACAAGTTCATTGGCTTCGCCAGCATGGATGGCCTCGGCACGGGCTTCCATTTCGGCAAGGGCTTCGGGGTAGGAAACCAACTCGGAGGTGGTGCGCCACTCTAGGATTTGCGCGGTTGGGGCGATGCTTTGCATTTTTCCTGTCAAATAAGTGAAAAGATCCCTTGATCAGGGGTAATCAATTTGCTATCTCCCTTTCCGCGCCAAGGCAAGCCCACTTCGAAACCTCACGGGACTTGCTGCAGACAATATGCGGTCGTGGCGGAATTGGTAGACGCGCAGCGTTGAGGTCGCTGTGGTAGAAATACCGTGGAAGTTCGAGTCTTCTCGACCGCACCATTATCTGGCCCACCCGGGCGACCGGGAAAGCCACGAAAAAGAGCCCGCCAGAAATGGCGGGTTTTTTCGTTTCTGGACCTTCCCCATATATGTCCTACAATGTTCCGGTCAGGCGGTGTCGGGCGATGTCCGGTAATCAACGCAGTTGCGATACAACTGATTGATTTATTGTGCAGTGCCGCGTTGAGAATTATGCAATGCAGCCCATTGGCCGTGCGTTACACTGAGTGCTTCTATCGCAGGGAAAACTGCTTTAGTCTGGGCGTCCCGCTAGAGTGAATTATCAGGATTTAACCATTTCGTGGTTAATTAATGTAAATACCTGAAATTAAAAGGTATTATAATGGCAAATAGAAATGACAAGCTGCGCGAAGCGGCTTTGGACTATCACCGGTATCCCACCCCGGGGAAATTGTCCGTAACGGCAACCACCACACTTGCCAACCAACGTGACCTTGCGCTGGCCTATTCGCCGGGCGTTGCGTTCGCATGTGAGGAAATCGTCAAGAACCCCGATACTGCGGCGGAATTTACCGCACGCGGCAATCTGGTTGGTGTGATTTCCAACGGTACGGCTGTGCTTGGTCTTGGTCCGATCGGCCCGCTGGCATCCAAGCCGGTGATGGAAGGCAAGGCGGTTCTGTTCAAGAAGTTCGCAAATATCGATGTCTTCGACCTTGAAGTCGCCGAAACCGACCCGCAGAAATTTATCGATATTGTCGCAGCGCTGGAGCCGACTTTCGGGGGTGTTAACCTCGAAGACATTAAGGCGCCGGAATGCTTCATCATCGAAAAGGCATTGCGCGAACGCTGCAACATTCCGATCTTCCATGATGACCAGCACGGCACGGCAATCTGTGTGGCGGCGGCCGTCCTGAACGGTCTGCGCGTGACCGGCAAGGATATCAACAAGGTCCGTCTGGTGGCATCGGGTGCCGGTGCCGCGGCACTGGCATGTTTGAACCTTCTGGTGTCGATGGGCCTGCCCAAGGAAAACATCACGGTCACCGACCGGTTTGGTGTGGTCTATAAGGGCCGTCAGGAAGAAATGGATCCGTGGAAAGCGGAATATGCCATTGAAACCAACGCCCGCACCCTGAGCGATGTGGTCGAAGGTGCCGATATCTTCCTTGGCCTGTCTGCACCGAATGTCATGGGCGAGGACGAGCTGCGCAAGATGGGCGAACGCCCGATCATCATGGCGCTGGCCAATCCGACCCCGGAAGTATCGCCGGAACTGGTCAAGGAAATCCGCCCCGATGCCGTTATGGCAACCGGGCGTACCGATTATCCGAACCAGGTGAACAACGTTCTTTGCTTCCCGTTCCTGTTCCGAGGTGCCCTTGATGTCGGCGCGACCGAGATCAACGAGGAAATGAAGATCGCCGCGGTCGAGGCAATTGCCGATCTGGCAACCGCCGAAGTATCGGACGTGGTGGCGACCGCCTATGGCGGGGAGGAGCTTAAATTCGGTCCGGAATACCTTATTCCCAAGCCGTTTGACCCGCGCCTGATGCTGGAAATTCCGCCGCGTGTTGCCAAGGCCGCGATGGATAGCGGTGTTGCCAAACGCCCGATCGAGGATTTCGACCATTACCGTCAGCAGCTTGAAGGCTTTGTCTTCCGGTCCGGTCTGGTGATGAAGCCGGTCTTTGACATGGCGCGTGCGCACAAGAAACGCGTTGTCTATCCCGAAGGCGAATCGCGCCGTGTGCTTCAGGCCTGCCAGGTGCTGGTCGATGACGGTGTGTGCCATCCGGTGGTGATTGGTCGTCGTGAAGTGATCCTTGACCGGATTGCCGAGCTTGGCCTGCGTCTTGTTCCTGACGAGCAGATCGAAATTCACGATCCCGATGACAATCCGCATTTCGAACAGGATTGGCAGGACTTCCACAACATCATGGGCCGTCGCGGGATCAACCCGGAATATGCCCGTTCCATCGTGCGTACTCGTCCGACCGTGATTGCGGCCCTGATGCTGCGTCGTGGCGAAGTCGATGCGATGCTGTGCGGCTGTCAGGGCGGTTTCCTGCGTCATCTGCGCTATGTCCGCAACCTTGTGGGCCTGCGCAAAGGTGTCACCGATTTCTCGACCGTCAACATGATGATCATGAAACAGGGGACATTCTTCCTGACCGATACCTATGTGTCGGTGGATCCGACCCCGGAACATGTGGCCGAAACCACGATCATGGCAGCCGATGTGGTCAAACGGTTTGGCATCACGCCAAAAGCAGCGCTGATTTCGCATTCCAACTTTGGCAGCCACGAAAACAAGTCGGCCTGCAAAATGCGTGACGCGTTGCAGCTGATCCGCACCCAGGCCCCGGATCTTGAGGTCGAAGGTGAAATGCATGCCGATGCCGCAATTTCGCAGCCGATCCGTGATCGTATCTTCCCGCATTCGATGCTTAAGGGTTCTGCAAACCTTCTGGTGATGCCGACCCTTGATGCCGCCAACATCTCGTACAATCTGGTCAAGATGCTGGGCGACGGTTTGCCGGTTGGTCCGATTCTGGTGGGTGCGGCAAAATCCGCACACGTCGTCAGCCCGTCCATCACGGTACGCGGTATTGTCAACATGACGGCGATTGCCGTTGTTGACGCGGTGACGCGCAGCCAGGAAGGCCAATAAAAAATAGCCTGAGCCCCACTTGAATTATTCGGCGGGGTTCAGACTTTAATCTTCTATCGGGGCCCTTGACCGGGGCCATGTGATAGCGCAGAAACAGCCGTGTCGGGATTTTGATTTTCAACTTCCCGGCGCGGCGTTTTCTTGGCGCAGTCGAAATCTGGTGCGGGACGCAAAAAGCAGCACATCATTCAGGGAGGGGCAGATGACAGGTCAGGTTGAAGAACTGGACCGTCCGGCGGAAACGTCGACTGGCGATGAATATGTCGATCTGACACCTGAATATGCGCGCGAAATTTTCGACGCGCTTGGTGAAGATGACAGCAACACCGCGTCCGAACTGCTTTCGGAACTTCACTTTGCCGATATTGCCGACTTGCTTGGCTGGGCAAGTTCAAACCAGCGTGCGCAGCTTGTCGAGCTGATCCGTCCCGATTTTGATCCGGAATTCCTGACCGAGCTTGATGACGAACTTCGCGAAGAAGTCATCAATCTGCTTGGCACCGATGTGGTGGCCGAGGCCATTACCGAACTGGATTCCGATGACGTCGTTGAGGTCATCGAGGATTTCGACGAGGACGAGCAGCGCGAACTTCTGGGTGCACTGTCCGATATCGAACGTGCGCGTGTTGAAGAAGCGCTGTCCTATCCGGAATATACCGCCGGCCGTATCATGCAGCGCGAGCTGGTGGCGATCCCGGATTACTGGTCGGTCGGCCAGACGATCGATTTCCTGCGTTCGGCCAAAAGCCTTCCGGATGATTTCTATGACATCATTGTTGTCGATCCGCGCTATAGCCCGGTCGGGATCGTGCCGCTGTCGCGTGTGATCCGCACCAATCGCCCTGTTCTGGTGCGCGATGTGATGGAATCAGAAGAAATGCGCACGGTTCTGGTCACCGAGGAGCAGGAAAACGTCGCCCATCTGTTCCGTCAGCGCGACCTTATTTCCGCCCCGGTGGTTGATGACAGCGGCCGTCTGGTCGGTGTGATCACGGTCGATGACGTCGTTGACGTTATCGATGAGGAATATGAAGAAGACATGATGCGTCTTGCCGGTGTTGGCGAGGAGGATGACCTTTCCAGTGCCATCCTTGATACCACGCGGTCGCGCTTTACCTGGCTTCTGGTCAATCTGGGCACCGCGATCATGGCGTCACTTGTGATCGGGATGTTCGAAGGAACGATCCAGCAACTGGTGGCACTTGCCGTTCTGATGCCGATTGTTGCATCGATGGGCGGCAATGCCGGCACCCAGACCCTGACCGTTGCGGTGCGTGCGATTGCCACCCGTGAACTGACCAGCACCAACGCCTGGCGCGTCATCCGCAAGGAAGTGGCCGTGTGCGGGCTGAACGGGCTTGCTTTTGCCGTGCTTTCGGGGGCGGTGACCTGGTTCTGGTTTGGTGATGTCATGCTTGGCGCTGTGATTGGTGTGGCAATGATTGTCAATTTGCTGTTTGCCGGATTGTTCGGAGCGCTGATCCCGCTTGGGCTTGAGCGCGCAGGCATTGACCCGGCGGTATCGTCATCGGTGTTCCTGACGACGATTACCGATGTGGTCGGCTTCTTTGCCTTTCTGGGACTGGCCGCGGCATTCCTGCTTTAGGATCGGACATCGCACACCATAAATAAAAAGCCCCGCCTCAGTCCGAGCGGGGCTTTTATCATTTCGGGTGACAGGAACCGCAGGGGGGGGGGGCGAACAGCCAGCACAGCTTTACTTGCCGGACTGTTCATCCTGTTTGGGTTTTGATTTGGGTTGAGCCCGCGTCGAGCTTTTCTGACGGGTCAGGAGTTCGGTCGTGTCCTGCGCATCAAGCGGGGCTGAAAGCAGGAAGCCCTGCATTTCATCGCAATCGGCGGCTTGCAGGACGGCCAGCTGTTCTTCGGTCTCAACACCCACGGCAACGACTTTGCGGTTCAGGCTTTTGCACAGGCGGATTGCCGGCTGCAAAATGCTGTTTTCGGGCTGTTCATCGAGTGAAAGATTAAACAGCGATTTTGACAGCTTGATACGCTGTACCGGGAAGCGTTTCAGATAGCGCAAGGACGTGTTGCCGGCCGCAAAATGATCAAGTGTCAGGCCAATGCCCGCTTCGGCAAAGCGATAGAACTGGCCAAGTGCCCGTTCGGGTTCGCGCATGGCGATGTCTTCGGACACCTCGATCTCGATCATGGCCGCATCAATTTCATGTTCTGTGGTCAGATCCATGATGTTCTTGATCAGATCGGCCTGAATGAACTGGCGGCTTGAAACATTCAGCGCAATCGGAACCGGGACATATCCCTGTGCCCGCCAGTCGGACAGTTGCTTGCACACGGTTTCAATGATCCATTGACCAAGCGGGGATAGCAATCCGGTGCGATCGGCAACCGCGATGAAGTCGTGCGGCAGGCGGCGTTTGCCACTGTCATCGATCCAGCGCAGCAATGCTTCGAACCCGGTCAGGCTGCGATCCGATGTCCGGTAGCGCGGCTGATATTCCAGCACAAAGCGTTTTTCATCCACCGCACGGCGCAACTGCGTTTCCATCGACAGGCGCGCATGCATGACGTTGTTCATTGTTTCAACAAAGAAGCAATAAGACGATTCTGCCGATTTTTGCGCGCGATACATTGCCGCATCGGCATTGGCCAGTAATTGCGACGGCGCCCGCGCGTCATTGGGATACAGGGCAACGCCGACACTGACATGCAGGCGAATTTCATCACCGGTTGCCGTCTGAATGGGTTGCGACATGGCTTCGACGACACGTTCGGCGACCAGTGCGGCACCCTCGGCTTCGGACAGGTCGGTTGCGATGATCGCAAACATGTCGCCGGAAAACCGCGCACAGGTATCCTTTTCACGCACGGTCGCGCGCAGACGCCCGGAAATGGTCCGAAGGGTTTCATCCCCGATATCTGCACCAAAGCGATCATTGATCGCGCGGAAATTGTCGATATCGACCACCAGAACCGACAACAGCTTTTCATAGCGTTTGGCATGAGCAACCGCCTGATTAAGGCGGTCTTCAAACAGTGCGTGGTTTGGCAATCCGGTCAGCGGATCATGGGTTGCCAGATACCGCAAACGATTGACCGATGCATTGGCAGCCGGATTGTGATGCAGGGTGATATCGACGCAATCGGCATTGGTCGTCGATGGCTTCATCGACAGATTGCAGACGACATGAACGCCCTCGGCGCTGCGCACAATCCATTCACGGCGCAATTCTTCGTCACCGCGATTGATTGCAAGCAGCATCTTTTCCTGTGACCGGCGCGATGCGGTGCCGTCCGACTGGAATTCGGGGGCCAGATTGTAAAATCGGATAAAGCCGTAATCTTCTTCGCGCAGGTCAAAGAATTCGGCGGTTTCGGGCGACATCGATTTCAGGTGACCATCAAGCTTGGTAATCGACAGCGCCAGATCATTGATGTCATCACCGGCATTGATGTGATGCATGGTCCGGCGGCCCGCCGGTCTTTGCCGGTTGCAGAGCATAAAGATCAGAACGGTGAATATGACGGTCGCCGTTCCCCCGAACACAAGAATCAGTTCAGGATTGATGGTGCTTTGCGTTGCCAGTTTCGGATCGGCAATCACATCAACCAGCCATTGGCGCCCGACGATTTCGACCGGTACGGTCCGCTGCAACAATTCATTGTCGCCTTCGCCGCGGATTTCAAACAGGACGGTGTCACCTTCGCGGACGCGAACGGTGTAATCTTCGACCTGTTCGGTATTGATCACTGCTGCCAGCATGGACCGGATGCGAAACGCACCGTTAATCACGCCGATAATTTCCCCATCCCGCCCGAGGACCGGGCTATAGGCGGCAAAACCGCGCCCGCCCTGAAGAAGTTCAAGTGTCGGGGTGATCTGGGTGCGGCGTTGATCAAGTGCGATATCAAGCACGGGACCGGCGACCGGGTGACGTTTAAGGTCGGCACCGATCGCGGGCACATTGCCCTTGATCGGGGCGACATACAGAATGATGTAGTTGGGCGAAATCCAGTTGATGGCCTGAAGTGCGGGGAAGCGGCTTTGTAACGGCGTTGCAATCGACAGATATGCGCGTTCGTCTTCCGGTGCGCCGTCCTGCCAGTTATCGGCAAAACTTTCCAGCACAGCCAGATTGCTGGTGACGATCTGATTGACCTGCTGGGCAACGGCATTGGCGGTGATCTGGGCCGCAGACAGCAAAATGGTCCGGCGGTTGTTTTCAAACGTCTGCCAGAAAAAGAATGTCACTGAGGCAAAGAAAAGAGCCGTCAGAAAACCAGCCACCAAGGCCCGCTTTTTCAAACGGGTCGTTTGCGTGGATGTGTTTTCGTCGGCTTGTTTGTTTTCTTCTTCCATATCTCCCCCATACGTGACCCGCCAAACAGGTCCCCCGACCCGTCAATACGCGCAGAAAACGTTTCCGTCGCGCCATTTGCGCTGATCATCAAACCCATGATGTCGCACAAATGGTGTCGTGTCACGCGGCCGATTAACAGTTCCCTGTATGTTTTATGGTGTTATTCTTACACGATTTTAAGGGTTTGGTCGCGTTCATTTGCGGATAAATTTTCGCGTCATGGTAATGCTGCCCCGGCCTGTATGGCGATTGCGCGACATGATCGGGAGATAAATCTTTGATCGCCCCTGTTCGTGGTGCGTCAACTGGTGTATCTCAGGCGGGCATCTGACAGTGGCGTCGATCTGTCAGGCAAAGCGTGACAAAGATCACCCCCGAGAGAGAATTTATGAAACATCATCATCGCAATCCCCGGGCCCGCGGGGGACGCAAGCGTCAGCCGTCGCGGCGCGATCCGTTGATTGGTTTTGAAGCGCCCGTCACAATCGAACAGGTTGGGGCGCGTGGTGATGGTATTGCCCATGTCCAGGCGCCGGACGGCAAGTCCGTGCTGGTCTATGTCGATTGCGTATTGCCCGGGGACGATGTGCGCGTCGCCCTGCGCCAGAAGCGCGGTGATGGCTATGGTGCCGAAGTCATCGAGGAACTGAAAAGAAGCCCCGCATTCAATCCGCCGCGCTGTTCGCATTTCAAGGAATGCGGTGGCTGCGCGCTTCAGCATATGAATGATGATGATTACCGCGCCTGGAAACATGACAAGGCCAGAACGGCGGTTTTACGGGCCGGGATTGACCCCGAAGATGCCGATGACCTGATTGCCGATGTTGAAATCTCCCCGCCGGCAAGTCGCCGACGGGCCGGTTTTTCGGTGCATGTCGGGGCGGCTGGCGTGTTTGTCGGCTTCCATGGCCGGTTCAGCCATACTGTTCTCAATGTTCCGGATTGCGTGGTTTTGCGCCCTGAACTGATGGCATTTCGCGAAGCATTCGTGACGTTTCTGTCCTCCTGTCCGCCCGATCAGGCGCGCGACATCAAGGAAGTTTTTGTCACGCATGCCGATAACGGGCTTGATGTTCTGATCCATGCGACAGCCGATCCTGATCTTGATATGCGTCAGGGCCTGGCGGAATTTGCAGACAGTCTGAATATTGCCCGCCTGAGCTGGAAGGTCGGTGATCGCCCCGACGAACCGGTTGCGGCCCGTCATACGCCAACGGTCGGTTTTGAAAATGTCGATGTGCCGATTGCCCCGGGCGGCTTTTTGCAGGCCACCCGCGAAGGTGAACAGTCACTCGTCACGGCCCTTAAGGCCGCACTGGCCGATATTGCCCCCAAACAGGTGGCCGATCTGTTTTGCGGGGTTGGAAGTTTCACCTTTGCCTTGGCCCTTTCCGGGAAACGGCGTTCGGTCACCGCGGTTGAAAGCGATCCGCGTGCCGTTGAATTGCTGCAATATGCGGTCGGACAATCAGGAAGCCCGATCAAGGTCGTCAAACGGGATCTTTTCCGACAGCCCTTGACCGCGACCGAATTGGCGGGATTTGATCTGGTTGTGTTTGACCCGCCGCGCGCCGGGGCGCTTGCCCAGTGCGAGGAACTGGCGATTGGTGGCCCGGAATGGGTTTTGGCCGTATCGTGCAATCCGGCGACATTCACCCGTGACATGCGGGTTCTGCGCAATGGCGGTTATGAAATCCAGAAAATTGTCCCGGTCGATCAGTTCCTGTGGTCATCGCATCTTGAACTGTTTGCAGTATTGCGACGCACAAAGGCCGCTTGATCAAGGATCGATTCGGCGCCGATTTATGGTGCGGTTGGGTCCGGCATCACCATTGATGCGGGTCGATCAGGCCGGAAATCCCGATATCGCGCGCTGATTGTGCATTTGCGCTTAATGTTTAACGCCGAATAATCTATACTAATGGCTGGTATTTCCGCCGGACACCAGGAAGGTCAGGCGGGCAAAAGTTTGAAAGCATTTCAAATTCTTTGTCCGCGCAGCATGTAGTTGCCTCGCCGGCTTGTTTGTGCGGAAAAGCGATGGAACCACTGGCCAGCCAGCTTACGATCTATACCAATACTGCGCGTGCAATCGCACCGCAGAACAGGTTGATTGCGGGCGATGCGAACCAGTCTGCCACCAATGCCGGATCCGCCGGGCGCAATACCGATGCGGTGCGCGGCGCAAATTACACATCTGAAAAACTGCGTGGCACACTTGGCAGTGCCAGCGATCTGGTCTCGCAGGCCGCAAATGATTTGTCACGGATTGGCGATGCGCTTGATGAAATAGATGCGCTGATCAAAACCGCCGAAGAAAACCCGACCCTTTCACGGCAACAACGCGCCCAGCTTAATTCCCAGATCGAAGATTATCTGACCACAATCGACGATATCGCGGCAAACAGTACCTATGACGGTCGCAATCTTTTGGCCGAAGACCAGACCATCACCGTTCAGGCCGGGTCGGGAACCTCGTCGGATAACCGGATCAATGTCGATCTTTATGCGTCATCAGCCGATGATCTGGCAGCGGGTCTGTCATCGATTGACCTTTCGGATGCGGCGGGCGTCACCGATGCGCGCACCCGGATTGACGAGGCACAGCAGGCCCTTCGTGATCGTGAAATCTCGCTGGCGGCTGATGGCGGAAGCATATCGATTGCCCGCGATCAGAACCGTATTTCGCAGGTTGCCGGTGACAACATTGTCCAGGCTCAGCTGGCGGCAAATGATGCTTCGGCAACTGACGATGTGCAGGCCAGAATTTCTGAAAACCTTCAGGCCTATCTGGGGGATATCGCCAGTCAGCTTGCCAACCAGACCGTGACGGTCGGTGGCTTTGCCCTGCCGGAACCGCAACCTGATCCGTTCCTTGAACAGAATGATACGTCGACCTTCGACCCGAACGCTGATGACGACACCGGCTTTGAAACCGGATTTGGCGGCACGACACCAAACAGCCCCACAGGCACACGAACCACCAGCACGTCAGTCTTTGGCGGCTATGACAGTGGTGGCCAGGCGACCTCAAGTGGCGGCGGCGGCAATACACAGCGCCCAAGCCGGGTGTCCGTTGATGCCTGATGTCTGATGCCTGATGCCGCACCGGGTTATGGCGGGGTTATTGCCCTGAACCGGTGAACTTTTTGGGCACCGTGCAATGACGGCACCGGAAATCATGCCCTTAATTGTCCACAACCATTTGGCCGCATTCAGGTGATTACAATTAGTCGGTCAATTGCGATGACCTGCGCATCGGATCTGCGAAGGTGATTGAGCGGGACGTGCTTTGGAAATGGAAGGATCGCGGCGGCCTAGCCTTCGACGGTTTCATCCTCATAGACGCCCCAGAACCCGTGACGGGGCGCCCAGCCTTCAAAATCGCCAAAGCGCAGCTGACACCAGTTCAGGTTGGCGGGGCAATCTTCGATGCGTCCGATGACACTGGCCGAAACCATGGCGATTTTCCGGGCGTTTTCGTCTGCTGCGGAATAAAGCGTGATGCTGTCATCAGTAACGATGACATGACGTGACCCGACCAGAAGACTTTGATGAACCCAGCCTTCGCTGCCTTCCCAGTCGCGGACCTTGCGCCATGTATCAAATTCCGACACGACTTCCATCGGCATGTTGCGGCGATGATAGATCCAGACCTTCGGGTATCGCAAACCCGGGCCCGAACGCAGAAATACCTTGTCTGACCGCAGTGCGACAAATCGCGGAATGGGCAAGCCGGATTCTTGTGCGCTGGCCACGATCGGGGTGGTCAGGCTGCCCAAAATCGCCAAAGCCATGAAGCGATACAGAAATTTGCGCAAAATCTGCGGCATCGTGTTGGTATTCCTTCGTTTATTTTCTCTGACAGCGTCCTGCCAGAACTCTTCTTTGTGTAATAAAATTACAAAAAATGCGTCAAAATCCTTGCTTTTGTACCTTTGAGCGTGGCATCACTGCAATGCGGCAGGGCACAAAAGCGCGTCATGCCACATTTTGTCAGAAAAAGAGTTAAAAGACCGCATAGGATCGGCAGATGACCAAGAAAAAACCGCTTGTCGTCGTGACCCGGAAACTGCCGGAAGCGATTGAAACCCGCATGATGGAATTGTTCGATGCGCGTCTGAATATTGATGACGCTGCAATGAGCAAACAGGAACTCATTGATGCCGTCAAAGAGGCCGATGTTCTGGTGCCGACCGTGACGGACAAGATCGATGCGGCCGTGCTTGCCCATGCGGGGCCGAACCTTCGACTGATTGCCAATTTCGGGACCGGTGTTGATCATGTGGACCTGCAAACAGCGCGGTCGCGCGGGATTACGGTGACCAATACCCCCGATGTCCTGACCGAAGACACCGCTGACATGACCATGGCGCTGATCCTGTCGGTTTCGCGCCGCCTTGCCGAGGGCGAGCGTCTTATCCGCAAAGGCGAATGGGCCGGATGGGGGCCGACACTGATGCTGGGGCATCGTATCTGGGGCAAGCGTCTGGGGATTGTCGGCATGGGCCGTATTGGCCGTGCCCTGGCACGCCGTGCCAAGGGGTTTGGTCTGTCTGTGCATTACCATAACCGTCGGCGCGTTCATCCCGAGATCGAAGACGAACTTGATGCGACCTATTGGGAAAGCCTGGATCAGATGTTGGCACATGTCGATATCGTTTCGGTCAACTGCCCGCATACGCCGGCAACCTATCATCTGTTGTCGGCACGCCGTCTTAAACTGATGCAGCCGCACGCCATTCTGGTCAACACGGCACGCGGGGAAATCGTTGATGAACCGGCCCTGACGCGGATGCTGGCCGATGGCGAGATCGCCGGTGCCGGTCTTGATGTGTTCGAACACGAACCGGCGGTTAATCCCAAATTGCTGGAACTGCAAAATGCGGTTCTGTTGCCGCATATGGGATCGGCGACCATCGAAGGCCGTGTTGATATGGGCGAAAAGGTTCTGATCAATATCAAGACCTTTGTTGATGGTCATACGCCGCCAGACCGGGTGATCGAAGGCCTTCTGTGACCCGGTTACAGTCCGGTTTTTCACAATCCGACCAACAAATTTCGGCACGTCACCACATCTGAAATGTGTGGTGATGTTGCCAATTGCGTGCATGATCACAGTCTGCAATTGCGCTGCGGTGCAGCATGGCTATGATTGATGTCGGGTTCGAATTCGGCAGCAGGTGCTTTGATGGCGTCACGCAATGGTTCCAACAACGGTCAGTCTTCGCAGGACAAAACAGCACCCGCAGCCTGGCATGGCCTTGCCATCGATGCGGTCTGTGATCAGCTTGAATGCGATCGTACTGGACTTTCCCATGACGCCGTTATTGCCCGCCAAAGCCAATATGGCCCAAACAGTCTGCCGACGGCCAAACCCAGAAGCGCGCTCGTACGTTTTGCCAGGCAATTCAACAATCTTTTGATCTATGTATTGCTGATTGCGTCATCGGTAACCGCGATGATGGCGCACTGGATCGACACGGTGGTTATTCTGGCGGTGTGCTTTTTGAATGCGACTATCGGCTTCATTCAGGAAGGCAAGGCCGAAGAAACGCTGCGCGCCATCAAGAACATGCTTTCGCCAAGCGCATCGGTGCTGCGCGATGGTCAGCGCAAGACAATTCCGACCACCGAACTCGTACCGGGGGACGTTGTGCGCCTCGAAGCAGGGGACCGCATCCCGGCGGATATTCGACTTTTCATGGTCAAGAATTTCGGGGTGCTTGAATCTGCCCTGACGGGGGAATCCCTGGTGGTTACCAAAAATGCTGATCCGGTGGCAAGGGAAGCAGCCCTTGGTGATCGCAAATCGATGGCCTATGCCGGAACACTGGTTACCACCGGTCAGGCCCAGGGGTTGGTGGTGGCAACCGGATTCCAGACAGAAATCGGCAAGATCAACCGTCTTCTGGGCGATGTTGCGGCCCTGACCACGCCGCTTCTGCGACAAATGAGCCAGTTCGCCAAGATCCTGACCGGTATCATTTTGCTGGTTGCGGTGATGGTATTTGCCTTTGGCGTTGTCGTGCAGGGTATGAGTATCGACGCCACCTTTGTCGCGGTTGTCAGTTTGACCGTGGCCGGCATCCCTGAAGGTTTGCCCGCCATTCTGACCATCGCGATGGCGATCGGTGTTCAGCGCATGGCCGGCCAGCACGCCATCATCAGGCGATTGCCGGCGGTGGAAACGCTGGGCGCGGTATCGGTAATCTGTTCGGACAAGACCGGGACGCTGACGCGCAATGAAATGACGGTGCAATCGGTCTGGATGCCTGATTGCAATGTGGATGTTTCCGGGATCGGCTATGACCCGCATGGCGGTTTTGTTGCCAGTGGGGTCGAACAGGATGCCGATGACATTCCGGGCTTGGCGCTTCTGACCCGCGCGGCCATGTTGTGCAACGATGCCAAACTGGTGCGCAAGGACGATGCATGGAACGTTCTTGGCGATCCGATGGAAGGTGCGCTTCTGGTTCTGGCGATGAAGGCGGGGTTTGATCATGACCGGCTTGATGAAACGGTTCAGCGTCTTGATGTTCTGCCATTTGATTCCAGCTACAAATACATGGCGACCCTTCATCATGATCATGCGGGGCATAAACTGATTGTTGTCAAAGGTGCGCCGGATCGTCTGGTTGCCATGGCAAGCCATCAACGCAACAGCGATGGCCAGGATCATGAAATTGATCGGGAAAAATGGACAGCCGGGATCGCCGGACTTGCCGCACAGGGCATGCGTGTTCTTGCGGTTGCCATTCGCGAAATGCCAGCAAGCCATCAGGAATTGACATTTGATGATGTCGAAAACGGGCTTGTGATGATCGGGTTGCTGGGGCTTGTTGATCCGCCACGCCCCGAAGCAATCAGCGCGGTGGCAAATTGTCGGCAGGCCGGCATTCGCGTCAAAATGATTACCGGCGATCACGGCATTACCGCACAGGCGATCGGGGCACAGCTGGGTCTTGAAAATACCGAACGCTACCTGACCGGGCCCGAAATTGATGCGATGAACCAGGCCGACCTTCAACAGGCCATCGAAACCACAGACATTTTTGCCCGCACCAGCCCGGAAAACAAATTGCAACTGGTCATGGCGTTGCAGGCCGCAGGACGGGTGGTGGCGATGACCGGGGATGGCGTCAATGATGCCCAGGCACTCAAACGGTCCGATGTCGGCATTGCCATGGGCATATCGGGCACCGAAGCCGCAAAGGAAGCCGCCGAAATGGTGCTGGTCGATGATAATTTTGCCTCTATCGTCAATGCAGTACGCGAAGGACGCACGGTCTACGACAACCTGAAAAAATCGATCACGTTCCTGTTGCCGATCAATGGCGGGGAAACGCTTGGTGTTCTGGTTGCGCTGATGATGGGCGTCGTTTTGCCGATTTCGCCGTTGCAAATTCTTTGGGTCAATATGGTCAGTTCAATCGGGTTGGCATTGTCGCTGGCCTTTGAAAAGGCCGAACCCGATCTGATGGCACGCAAGCCACGGAATGTTGCCGAACCGGTTTTGTCGGGATTTCTGGTCTGGCGTATTGTGTTTGTGTCGCTGTTATTCATGGCGGGCATTTTCGGATCATTCGAACTGGCACTGATGCAAGGGGCATCTGTTGAAACTGCGCGTACGGTTGCGGTCAATGTTCTGGTCGCGATGGAGGTCTTCTATCTTTTCAGTGTGCGTTATCTCGGTGGTACATCCTTGACCTTGCGCGGCATGGTCGGGACGCGACCGGTTTTGATTGCCATATCGTCGGTCTTTGTCCTGCAACTGATCTTTACCTACGTGCCGGTGATGCATTTCCTGTTTGAAACCCGACCGGTCAGCATTGTGGCGGGCATCGGGATCATTGCGGCCGGGATCGGGCTGTTTGTCATTCTCGAACTGGAAAAACTGGTGATCCGTGTTGTTACGGATCGAATTGGCAACACGTGACCATTTTCTTTTAGACGCAGAGCGACTATCACTATCTCAAACATGATTTTTTGAGGATGATTTCGAATGCGCAGCGTCTTTGAACCAGCTCAGCATACAACGGTTCCGGTTACCGGTTCGGATCAGGTTTTTCCTGTGAACCGCATTTTCTGTATCGGTAAGAACTATGCCGAACATGTGCGCGAAATGGGATCGGACCCGTCTGATACCCCGCCATGCGTTTTCATGAAACCGGCCGATTGCCTGGTGGTTGGCGATGGTGATCTGCCTTATCCGTCGGCAACCGATGATCTGCATTACGAAGGCGAATTGGTGGTTGCCCTGTCCAAGGGGTGCAAGGATCTTGACCGTGCGGCGGTCGAAGATGCGATTTTCGGATATGCGGCCGGACTTGATATGACGCGCCGCGATGTTCAGGCCGGTCTCAAGGAACGCCGTTTGCCGTGGGATATGGCAAAATCCTTTGACGGTTGTGCGGCGATTTCGGCCATCAAGCCGAAAGCCGATGCCGGTAACCCGCATGCCACCAATCTGAAACTTTCGGTCAATGGTGATGTGCGCCAGAATGACACCACTGCGAAAATGATCTGGCCGGTTGTCGATGCGTTGGTGCATTTGTCCACACTGATCGAATTGAAGCCGGGTGACCTTCTGTTCACCGGTACGCCCGAAGGTGTCGGTCAGGTTGTGCGCGGTGACCGTATGGATCTGGTGATTGCCGATGTTGCGGAACTGTCGGTAACGCTGAAATAAGCCTTTTGGTTTTTATAGACTTTCCGGGGTTGTGGGGCAGGGGCCTTTCCCCAACAAGACTTGAACGGAGCCCGTTTTGAAGATTGTAAGTTGGAATATCAATTCCGTGCGCCTGCGCATCGAACAGGTGGTCCGGTTTCTCGAAGACCAGCAACCCGATGCATTGTGCCTTCAGGAATTGAAATGCCCGGATGAACATTTCCCGCATGAGGCATTCGAAGCCGCCGGGTATGTTCATCGCCATAACCATGGCATGAAAAGCTATAACGGTGTGGCAATCGTATCGCGATTGCCCTTCGTTGAAACCGACATCACCCATTTCTGTGGCAAGGAAGATCGCCGCCACTGCATGGCGAAATTCGAAAACGGTGTCGAGCTTCACAATTTCTATATCCCGGCAGGCGGTGATGAACCAGATCCGGCGATCAATGAAAAATTCGCCCACAAACTGTCCTTCATCGATGAAATGACCAATTGGTGGTCCGATCGGCGTGCCGCAGATCCGAACCGCAAGGCGGTTCTGGTCGGGGATTTCAATATCGCGCCGTCGGAAAATGATGTCTGGTCGCACAAGCAGCTTCTGCGTGTCGTCAGCCACACCCCGATCGAGGTCGAAATTCTCGAAAAGTTCCGTCAGTCCGGCGATTTCATTGATTCGGTCCGTGAAGTCGTGCCCGAACCCGAAAAGCTTTTCAGTTGGTGGAGCTACCGGGCACGCGACTGGCGTGCAAGCAACAAGGGACGCCGTCTTGATCATGTCTGGATGACACCGAACATGGCTGGAACGGTCCGCACCGCATCGGTTTATGACCTTGCGCGTGATTGGGAAAAGCCGTCCGACCACGCACCGGTGGTTGTCGAATTCAATTTGTAATCACGGCTGGACCATCACACTTCCAAACAGCGGGCCCGGGTCATCCGGCCCGCTGTTTGTCATTTGAAATAACTTGATTGTCCTGCCAATCAGCGCAACTCTTTGGGGAGTATGAAGCAGGACAGGTGCCTATAAGGTCAATGTCGCACCGTTTCGATGACTAATTACGCAGGATACGGGCAATGAAAAAGATACTGTTTGGTTTGGCAGCGATCATCGTACTGGTCGTGGGCGGGCTTGTTTATGTCTATGTCAATCTTGATGACATCGTGAAAACGACGATCGAAAAGGCCGGAACGCGGGTGACCCTTGCGGATGTGACGGTCGATGCCGTATCGATCGAGACAACGCAAAATACTGCGGCCATCAAAGGGCTGGTGATCGGCAATCCCGAAGGATACAAAACCGACCATGCCTTTTCACTTGGCAATATTTCGGTACGTCTTGATGGATCGACACTGACCAGCGACACCATCCGCATCATCGAAGTGGTGGTGGATGCGCCAAGTGTGACCTATGAACTTGGCAATGGCAGCTCCAACATCGCGACCATTCAGCGCAACGTGGAAAGCTTTGTCCATCGCGTTTCCGGTCCGTCCGGCGGTCAGGGAACAGATGACAGTGCTGCTGGCGAAGACGGCGCGTCGGGACCCAAAATCATCATTGATAATGTGTATGTGCGCAACGGCAATGTTGGTGTTTCCGCAGCATTGCTTCAGGGCAAGTCACTGTCGGCCAAGCTTCCGGAAATTCATCTCAAGGACGTTGGCAAGGAAGATAACGGCGCAACCCCGGCCGAAGTTGCCGGTGAAATCCTGACCGCGATCAACGCATCGGTGTTCAAGGCGGTTTCAAACCTTAATGTTGATGGCCTGCTGCAAGGCGTTGGCGATCTTGGCAAGGGCGTTGTCGGTGCGGTCGGTGCCGTTGGTGGTGCTGCCGGAACAGGTGGCGAGAAACTTAAAGACGGTGCCAACGCACTTGGCGGGGCTGTCAAAGGATTGTTTGGCGGATCGTCCGACTGATCTTTTCTTTTGCCGGATTTCCGGGATATATAATCAATCATGGCCTGATCGGGTGAAACGCCCGGTCAGGCTTTTTTATACGTTTTGCAACAGCTTGTGACCCGTTCGGGGAATGGGGCGGGATAAAATCGCGCGGGATCAACGGTCTGTGTTCGACCGTGAAGTATGAAGATTGTGAATTTTCTCTATCCCACTGCTTTTTTTCATGAAATTGACTTCTATATATCCTTGGATAGGGGTAATTATATCCCCGTCCATGTTGTGATGATGCGTTCGGGATATGAACTGGTTTCACATCCTTCTATTCGGGGTCGGTTCCGGGGATCTGAGGCACCGGGGATCTGATCGATGGCAAACAGAACATGGAAAAACAGACAGGCAAAAACGACCTGTCAGGTGCATGTAAAAATCCGTCACATGATGACGCCAACATCACCGTCAAAAAATTGGGATTGGGATCAAAATGTCGGTCAGACAAGGAGTAATACCGATGAAAGCTAAACTGCTCGCTGTTGTGTCCGCCGCTGCCTTCTTGAGCGCGTGTGCAAATATGAACATTCCAGGGGTACGTGAGATGGCTGACGAAGGGTCGGCATTTGACGCAGCCCTCCATCAGAATTACGCCGACCTTGCCCAGGCAGAGTATGACGAAGCCGATTGGGCGGATGCGCGGTACTTCACCAGCCGTGCCAAAATGGCTGCGATGAGCCAGGATACCGGCCCGCAGATGATTTCCGAACGTTCCCTGCCCGAAGGCAGCACCGGTGAAGTCGAAGTCGCGCGCAGCGACCTTCTGGCGGCACTTGATGCCGGTGGCCGTGAAAAGGCCGCAACGGCTGCTGCACGGGCACAGGCAAGCTTTGATTGCTGGTTGCAGGAACTGGAAGAAAACATCCAGCAGGAAGACATCGACAATTGCCGTGCCGCCTTCTATCAGGCGCTGGCAATTGTTCAGGCTGAAATCGACACCGCACCGGCCCCGGTTGCCGCGATGGCAATGCCGGTTCCGATGAATGTCTATTTCGGCTTTGACAGTGCCACAATTGACGGCAAAGCTATGTCGGTCATTAACGGGATTGTCGAAGCATATGGCAAATACGACCCGGCTGCGATCAGCCTGGTTGCCTATGCCGACCGTGCCGGCGATGCAATGTATAACGATATTCTTGCAAAATCGCGTGTCGATGCGGTTGTAAAGGCGCTTCGTGATGGTGGTGTTCCGGCAAGCAAGCTTGCGATCAGCATCAGCGGCGAAGCCAATGTTCCGGTCGCAACCGAAGACGGTGTTGCCGAACAGGGTAACCGTGTCGTTGTTGTCACCTTCAAAGACAGCATGTAAGCACGTCAACGCAACAAGGGGATTTCATCCATGCGTCTTTTGATCGCACTACTTCTGCCCTGGTTACTGTTCTTTACCATCGGGCGCCCAATCGCAGGCGTCATCTGCCTGATTTTGCAGATTACCCTGATCGGCTGGGTACCGGCGGCGATCTGGGCTGTCTATTCGCTTAGTCAGTACAATACTGACAAGAAAATCAGCAGTGCCATGGGTGGCGGTCAGGACTAACTGACTGTGTTTGCCCCAAATGGGCCAAACAGACATTCCCAAGAACAAAGGCAGGCCTTCGGGCCTGCCTTTTTGATTGTGCGACCTGTGGATCGGGGCCGCTGGCATCAACGCAGATGGCGTCTGACCCCGCCGACAAAACGCCCGATCAGGCGCGACACAACCAGCCGGGTGATCATAAAGCTCGTCACGGCCAGGGCGGCGGGCCAATACCATGCCTGAACTTCCGGACGGGTACTTTGATCAATCAGCCCGTAAATGACGGCTGCCATTGCGCTTGCGGCAATAAAGGCGGTCCGTCTGCGATAGCGCGCAATAAAGGGGCCAAGCATCCACATTGATCAGTGCTGACCGCCGCCAATGTCGCGCGCAAGGCGGGCGGCAAAATCATCGGTCATGCCCGATACATAATCCAGGATCACCAGATAAAGATCATAAAGCGACGCACCGATCGGCATGGCATCATTGCCGATCAATTCCCGAACACGTCCGGCCCGATAGGGAATGTCTGCTTCTGATCGGGCTTTGTGGACTTCAAGTGCGGTTTTGCAGAATGTCTCAAGCAGGGTTTCAAGATGGGCAAAGGCGCCGACCTCGATCTGGACCTTGCGGCGGTTCAGGATGATTTGTTTTTCCGAGAATGACTTGGCAGTGGCGATCAGCTCGTTATAGGGGCCATCGGCACAGGCAAGAAGATCACCTTTCCACACACCTGCCAGAAGTTCTTCCTCGTGGCGGACAAAGGCATCGACAAGCGCATCAAGAAGACCCGACATGATCTTGCCGCGCAGGAAGGATATCTTGCGGCTGATATTCTGTTCGCGGTGATATTCGGCGGGAAGGTCCCCTTCGATGCAGGGGAGCAGCATCTTTTCCAGCGTCTCGAATTCCACCAGTTCAAGCTCGACCCCGTCCTCTATATCAATCAGGGCATAGCAAACATCATCGGCGGCCTCGACCAGATAAACCAGCGGATGGCGGCAAAATGCCTGATCGCTTGTCCGGATCAGACCGGTGGCATCGGCCACTTCTTCAAGCAGTGCGAATTCCTTCTGGAATGCCCCGAATTTCTTTTTCTGGGGAAACGGGCTTCCCGATGCCGACCACGGATATTTCAGGAAACTTGCCAGCGTCGCATAGGTCAGCCGCATCCCCCCATCATACAGACCAGTCCGTTTGTTGGTCAAAAGCCGGAACCCTTGCGCATTACCTTCATAGGTCGTCAGATCGGCAAACTGTTCACGTGACAGGCTGCCGGTAAAGGCCGGGTCGGCATCGATAAACCATTGGCGTATGGCATATTCACCGGCATGGCCAAATGGCGGGTTGCCGATATCATGACAAAGGGCGGCGGCCTGAACGATGGCGGCCATGTGATCGGGGTCGATGGTATCAGGCAGGCTGCCATTTTCCGAAAGGCGATGACCAACCATCAGGCCAAGCGACCGGCCGATACACGAAACTTCAAGACTGTGGGTCAGGCGGGTATGGACATTGTCATTTTCGGGCAACGGGTGAACCTGGGTCTTGCGTTGCAGGCGCCGGAACGCGGCCGAGAAAATGATGCGGTCGTAATCCTTGTGAAAATCGGACCGGCCAAAAGCGCCGACACTTGAATGACGGGTGCCAAGGCGTGCGGGTGACAACAGTTTTTGCCAGTTCATCATCGCAGTCATGGTGTTTTGGGCCTTCCCGCCGGTTCTGAGCTTCTTTCACATGTGGGGCCTTTATGCCCGTTGTTGGTAAATAAGCATTTTAAATTTTGCCGATATGCAAAAGAAAACGGCGCATCTTGTGACGCGCCGTTCTCAATATTGGTTGGTGTGTCGGGTTTATGCACCCAGACCCTTTTCCATGATCAGGTCCAGACGACGGGCAAAGCTGACCGGATCGGGCAGGGCTTCGCCTTCGAGGATGCGGGCCTGATCAAGCAGCAACTGGGCCGCATCATTGAGAATCGGTGCCTTGGCATCCTTGATGGCAATGTCTGACAGCTTTTTGATCAGACTGTGCTTCGGATTGATTTCAAGGATACGCGGGCTGATTTCATCAACGCGGTTATGTTGCTTCATCAACCGTTCCATCCGCAGATCCATGCCGGTTTCATCGGCAATCAAGCAGCAGGCCGAACTGGTCAGACGATCAGATTCCCGAACGTCCTTAACACCGTTACCGAGGGCGATCTTGATCGATGCGATCAATGCATCAAGTGACGCGTCACTGGCGGCATCTTCCTTTTTGTCGTCCTTGGCGTCATCCTTGTCATCGGATTTGACGTCATTGAGGTCGGCACCGCCACGGGTGACCGATTTGAAATCCTTTTCTTCAAACTGGCCAACTGACGGCATCCAGAGTTCATCGACCGGATCGGTCAGAAGCAGGACCTCGATCCCCTTGGCGGCAAAGCCTTCAAGCTGCGGGCTGCGTTTCAGGGCTTCGATATCTTCGCCGCTGATATAGTAGATGGCCTTCTGGCCTTCTTTCATGCGTTCGACATATTCCGAAAGCGTGGTCCAGCCATCGCCATGGGTCGAACGGAACTTGGCGATTTTGAGGATGCGCGCACGGTTGGACTGGTCTTCGTAAAGTCCTTCCTTGACCACGGCACCAAAGTTTTCCCAGAAGGTGTCAAACCCTTCGGCGTCCTTCTTGGCGGCAGTTTCCAGTTCGGACAGGACTTTTTTGGTCAGGCCGTTCTTGATCTTGGTCAGGAGGGGGTTGTGCTGCAACATCTCGCGCGAGACGTTAAGCGGCAGGTCCTGACTGTCGACCACACCGGAAACAAAACGCAGCCATGGCGGCAGCAATTCGTCTGCACCTTCGGTGATGAAGACCTTGCGGACATAAAGTTTCAGATGGCCTTTGCGCTGCGGATCATAAAGATCGAACGGCCGCATGGTCGGAAGGTAAAGAAGGCCGGTGTATTCAATCGCGCCTTCGGCCTGATAGTGGATGGTTTTCCAAGGATCATCAAACGCATGCGAATTGTGTTTGTAGAATTCCTTGTACTGTTCCTCGGTGACTTCGGATTTCGGACGGGTCCAAAGGGCGGATGCCTCATTGAGTGTCTCGTCACCATCGGCCTTCATCAGAACCACCGGAATGCCGATATGATCGGAATAGGTTTTGACGATATGGCGGAGCTTGTATTCCTCGGTGAATTCCTTGAATTCGTCGGTCAGATGCAGGGTGATCTGGGTGCCGCGGCCTTCCATTTCGGCTTCGGAAATGGTGTATTCACCCTTGCCGTCCGATGACCATTTCCATGCCTGGTCTTCGCCGGCCTTGCGACTTACGACATCAACCCGGTTTGCCACCATGAAGGCGGAATAGAAACCGACACCGAACTGACCAATCAGGTCGACATCCTTCGGATTGTCGGATTTGGAGACCGCATCAAGGAACTTGGCAGTGCCGGAATTGGCAATGGTGCCAAGGTTGTCGATCAGGTCTTCCTTGTTCATCCCGATCCCGTTATCGGCAATCGTCAGAACATTGCGGACATTGTCTGTCAGAAGGCGGACCTTGAATTCAGCGTCGCCTGCGAGCAGTTCCGGTTTGGCAATCGCTTCGTAACGCAATTTGTCGCACGCATCCGAAGCGTTGGAGATCAGCTCGCGCAGGAAGATGTCCTTGTTTGAATACAGCGAATGGACAACGATATCGAGCAGTCGGCTGACCTCGGCCTCGAACCGCATTTTTTCTTCCGTCATGACCTCTTTATTCTCCTTTGTTTCAAGCGTCTGTTGAACTTCCCCGCAATCGGCAGAAGTTGCAACACTTCAACGGGCTACACGAAATAGCAATGTGACCTGTTATTGCTACTGACCGCGCTTGATATGCGTCAACGCACCTTGCAGCGCAAGTCCTGTATCCTAAGTATAGATATAGACGGTTTTTCAAAAGGGGCGCGTAAACCAAAACCCAAGCGTTCCTGAATTTCCCGGGACAGCAAATGGACCGGGGGTAAACGGCAGGGTGCAACGCCCTGCTTTGCGTCCAAGGCTTTAAACAGGAGGCCGTATCATGAAGGTTCCCGTTCAAATCACCTACCGTGATGTTGATCAGTCTGATGCGCTTGACGAGCGTATCCGTTTCAAGGTGCAAAAACTGGAAGAAACCTTCGATCGCATGACCAGTTGTCATGTTGTGGTGGAACGACCCCAAGCATCCCATAACCACGGTAACCGTTTCGCCGTGCATTTCGGGATCAATGTGCCGGGCAAGGAAATCATGGTAAAGCGTGACAGTGCTGATCATGCCCATGAAGATGTCTATGTCGCGCTTAAAAACAGTTTCCAGGCCGCACGCCGACAGCTCAAGGATTATGCGGACAAGATGCGTAACCATTAATGATCCGACCGGTGATGGTCGAATGATGATGACCGACCGGCATTGATTGGCGGGGCGACTTTATGGTCGCCCCGTTTTGCTTTTGGGGGCTGATTTTTTTGAGCCTGATCTTGTGGTTTTCCGGCAAATGCGGTGGTGGCGCGAGAAGGGCAAAGCACAAAGGTCGCAGTCGGACAAATATCTGGCTTTCGAGTGCCGGGTTTTGACTGTTTTTATCGGTCAGGATGCAACAGCGGTTCGAAGCTGCTGGCTGCTGTTCGGATACCGGGCATCACGCAATGCGCCGGCCCACCATTTCAGGTCGCCCACCATGTGATGCAGTGCCTGGTTTGTGCTTTCCTGGTCGATTGGGTTTCCGTCCTCGTCAAAACGGTCCCAGACGTTTGCAAAGCTCACCACGTCGCGCATGGTCACGGCATGAAGTTCGGCAAAGACAAGACGCAATTGCTCGACTGCGCGCAATCCCCCTGACATCCCGCCATAGGAAACAAATGCGACCGGCTTGCGACGCCATGGCTGTTTGGCAGCATCAATCAGCAATTTCAGCTCGCCGGTAAAGCTGTGATTGTATTCCGGTGTCACGACGATAAAGGCATCGGCCTCTGAAAGGGCGGTGTGCAGGTCATCAATGCCCGGATGTTCTGCACGCGTATGTGCCGCCGGAAGGTTCAGAACGGCCGGATCAATCGTATCAAGTGAAAGATCGCGATCCGATCCAAGTGTTGTTAGTACCCAGCGCGCAACCATGTCACAAAGCCGCCCCTCTCGTGCACTGCCATAGATGACGGCGACATTGAATGTTTCTTTCACGGATTTGACTCCTTGATAATTTCGCTTCAATGCGTAAGCTTCTAGAACCTCAACTAATGTTAAGGTCAACAACGAAATTCAATACCTGTCAGAAGGCAGGATGCAGGAGGGGGAAATGGCCGGAAGCGGTGTATTACAGCGTTATCTGAGCGTCGGGGAAGTTGCCAGCCGCTGCGGGATTGCGGTTTCGGCGGTTCATTTTTATGAACGCAAAGGTCTGATCAGTTCGATCCGCACTGATGGCAATCAACGCCGGTTTCACCGCGGCGTGTTGCGCAAGCTCGCCATCATCAAGGTCGCCCAGAAAACCGGGATACCGCTTTCTGAAATTGCAGAAGCCTTTGACAAGTTGCCCCATAACACGGTCCCCAATGCCAAAGACTGGGAAAAGCTGTCTTCGCAATGGCGCGATGACTTGAACGAGCGGATCGATCAACTGACCCGGCTTCGTGATCAGTTGGGGCAATGTATTGGTTGTGGATGCCTGTCGATATCAGATTGCCCGCTGCGCAACCCGGCAGATGAGCTTTCGGGTGATGGGCCAGGCGCGCGTCTGCTGGAGCTGGAACACGAATAACAATCTGACGGAGATACCTGTTGATCACTTGAGAGTGCGCTTTGCGCACTACGTCATGTCACGTTGTTCGGAATAAGTCGGGCCCGTGTTGTCAGCTAGGAATCTGGGGCCATAACTTTCTTCTGTAATGTGTTCCAAATACCTCTGCCTATTGATCAAAGTGACAAAGCCTTTGTGAGCAGGGTATATCTGCTGAGCTTTCGCGTGGTTACAGACAGAGCATAGAAATGCAATGTTGGTCACGTCGAACCGGGCGAGATCGTAATAAAAGGTTAAATTATCGCCCCTGTGGACTCTGACGGCATTGTCTGCCATGTCGTCAACCCGGATTTGCTCTACTGTGACCTCGAAACTTCCCCTCGCCAAGGCGTCAACGTCTTGGGCAATCATCTTGATTTGGTCGTAACCGCCATCCCAAGCGTCCACCTCGAAAACTCTCAATTTCTCGTAGTCAGGTAACTTGAAAGCAGAATTTTTTAACTGAACCGACCAACCATCATCGTCTTCAAAGCGTTTCTTGTTGGCAGACCGGGCTGCAGCAGAGAAAGTTGTCCAGTCTGTGTAAGAGAAGATCACACTCCCCATAACGCGGCGCAGTGCCTTTTGAGGAAACATATGATCGGCCTCGGCATAAGCCGTTGGCAGCAATCGTTTGCAAGTGGGACAAGTAAAAACATTCTCCTCGCCAAACCCGAAATTCTTGTTTTCGCTTATTGGGCTGTTAAATCGCCAATTATTAAACCACGCCGCTGTCTCTGGTGCGGGAAGAACTGGCCTGAAGGTTCGCGAGCTGGATGAAAAAATGATCATAAAGTTTCCTTCGCGTCCTCGTCCGAAAGACGCTTAAACAACTGCCAATATGTCAGAGGTTTGTCGAATGGCCCGAGGCCTATGTTCGGAAGGCCTGGTTTGTGTTGTTCCGAGGGTGGTTTGAGTGCTTTGCGCCATTGATAGTCCGACGGTGGACAGTCGTGGGGGTAGTCCGGTGGAATATCGGGATGCTTTGGGTCTATTTCTTCGGTAGTTTTCGTGGCTTCCCAGATTGTTTGCGGACTCCGTTTTATGGCTTTGGCTTTTGTTTTCGGCCATGGGGCCGCACAGCCATTGTCGGATTGTGTGTCATCATCGGTCATGGGAATGCCTGCAGTGTCAGTGTATCTCATAGGGAGTGACGCGGGACGTCTCGCTTTGTGAAGTTGGTAGGTGTTTCGATAAGGCAGAAAGCTTGACATTGCGCCGGTTCGCGTGTTGAAAGGCCCAAAGATTGCGATGGTCCTGATCAATGGGCTGTCGATTGGAAAAGTTTGATGCAGATTTCAACCCGAACCGGTCCTCGTATCCTTGCCATATTGGGGCCGACCAACACCGGCAAGACCCATCTGGCCATGGAACGGATGTTGGCGCATACGACCGGGATGATCGGGTTCCCGTTGCGGCTTTTAGCGCGTGAAAACTATGATCGCGCAGTGGCCAAGGTCGGCAAGGGGGCGGTGGCGCTGATCACCGGCGAAGAGCGTATCTTGCCGAAAACCGCCCGCTATTTCCTGTGTACAGTCGAAGCCATGCCTGTGGCCAAGCAGGTCGATTTCCTGGCAATTGACGAAATCCAGATGTGTGCGGACCCCGAACGCGGGCACGTCTTTACCGACCGGCTGTTGCATGCGCGCGGGCGCTCAGAGACCATGTTCATGGGGGCGGAAACCATCCGCCCGGTGATCCGCAAGCTGGTTGATAATGTCGAATTTGATCGGCGCGAACGGTTTTCGACCCTGACCTATAACGGATCGAAGAAGATCCAGCGCCTTCCGGCCCAGTCGGCTGTGGTGACGTTTTCGGCACAGGAAGTCTATGCGGTGGCCGAACTTGTGCGCCGTCAAAAGGGCGGGGCTGCGGTGGTTCTTGGCGCGCTGAGCCCGCGCACCCGCAATGCCCAGGTCGAGATGTTCCAGAATGGCGAGGTCGAACACCTGATTGCGACCGATGCCATCGGCATGGGGCTTAACCTTGATCTTAACCATGTTGCCTTTGCCGCGCTGACCAAGTTTGACGGCAAGTTCAACCGCGGTTTGACGGCCGCTGAAACCGCGCAGATCGCTGGCCGTGCGGGCCGTCACATGAATGACGGGACATTCGGGGTTACCGGCAACCTTTCGGGCATTGATCCCGATATCATCGAGCAGATAGAGGCCCACGAGTTCGAACCGCTTGCCAAAGTATTCTGGCGCAATGCGCGGCTTGATTTCCGGTCAGTGGATGCGTTGCAGAAATCCTTGCGCCGTCGGTCGGATGACCCGACCCTTATTCTGGCGCGTGAGCCGGTCGATGAAATCATGCTAGATCATCTGGCGCATAACGAAGATGTCGCGCGCATTGCCTCGGCCCCGGATCGGGTACAGTTATTGTGGGAAGTCTGCCAGATTCCCGACTTCAGAAATATCCATACCGATGCCCATCCAAGGCTGCTAACATCTATCTATCGCTATCTTGCGAAACCCGGAAGCAAACTGCCTATCGACTGGTTGGGCGAACAAGTCTTGCGTCTGGATCGTTATGATGGTGATATCGATCAGTTGTCATCACGTTTGGCAGGTATTCGCGTCTGGACATATGTATCGCACAAGCATCACTGGCTCGAAGATGCCAATCATTGGCAGGAACGCACGCGGGCCATTGAGGATAAGCTCTCAGATGTGCTACATGAACGCCTGACCCAAAGGTTCGTTGACAGACGGACCTCGGTTTTATTGAAAAGTCTCAAGGACAAGTCTGAACTCATGTCTACCATCACTGCGAATGGTGAAGTACAGGTCGAAGGTGAATTTGTCGGCCGTCTTGATGGATTCCGTTTCATCCCTGATGAAACCGATGCTGCTTTCGAAGGCAAGGCTATTGCCAGTGCCGCACGTCGCGCGCTGACCGGCGAAATCGCCCAGCGTGTCAAACAACTTGAAACCGACGAAGACGACAAGTTCGCGGTGAATGGGCAGCTTGATGTCCTTTGGAACGGTGCGCAGGTTGGCGTACTGAAAAAAGGTGACACAGTTCTGTCGCCCGAAGTTCAGGTGATCGACAGCGAGTTCTTTGACGGTCCGACGCGTGAGCGCGTGCGCACCCGTTTGCAGAATTTCGTCAATGCCCATATCGAAGCGCGCCTTAAAATGCTGACCCGCCTGCGCGATTGTCAGTTGTCCGGTCCGATTCGCGGTCTTCTGTTCCAGCTGAACGAAGGTCTGGGCTGTGTTCCGCGCTCGGAACTTGAAAGCCTGGTCAAGGACCTGTCGGACGAGGACCGCAAGGCACTTGCCAAACTTGGCGTGCGTCTGGGTGTTGAAACCGTCCATGTGCTTGATGCGCTCAAACCCGATCCGGTTGAGCTGCGCGGTATTCTTTGGGCGGTTGCCCGTGAACTGGATGCGCTTCCGGAATTGCCGCCGGCAGGCCGGACATCGGTTCCGAACGATCGTGCCAATTCCAAGGGCTTTTACCTTGCCGCTGGCTATATGCCGGTTGGTCCGCTTGCGGCACGTGTGGACATGCTTGAACGTTTCGCGGCCCTTCTGCGTCAAAAGGCCCGTGAAAACGATGGCAAGGTACGTCCTGATCCCGATCTGCTGTCACTTCTGGGCTGCACGGTCGAGCAGGCCGAAGGCGTATTTACTGCTCTTGGCTGGCGTGCCGAGGTAACCAAGGTCAAGAAATCCGAACTTCTTGCCAAGGAAGCCGAGAAAAAGGCCGAAGAAACCGCCAAGGCCGATGCCGAAGTCAAAACCGAAGAAGCTGCGCCGGCTGAAAGCGCCGAAACAGCACCGGCAAATGACGCCGCATCCACCGACACCGCAGAAGCAACCCCGGCCGAAGCAGCGGAAACCGATGCGGATGGCGATGAGCTGGTCGAGGTCAAATACTTTGTCCGTGTTGATCGCCGCAAGCGTGGCGGTGCCGGTCGTGGCCAGCAGCGTGGTCCGCGTCAGGATGCACGCGGCAAGGGCGGTCCCAAGGGCAAGGGCGGCAACCGTCCGAACCATGGTGGCAAGGGGGGGCGCGGTGGCAAGCCGGGCGGACGTGGTCCGGCCCCGGACAAGGGCAACCAGATCAACGAAGATTCTCCGTTTGCCAAGCTTAAGGAGATGCTCGAAGCCAAAGGCTGATAGCATCCTGGAAATCGGAATTGAACGGCGATCCTTGCGGGTCGCCGTTCTGCGTTCTATGTCTTTATAATCACTTGATGCAGGATCGGATGGTTGTGAGCGAACAGTCAGAAAAGCTCAGGGTCGACAAATGGCTTTGGCATGCCCGGTTTTACAAAACCCGGTCATTGGCCAGCAAAGCCTGCCAGTCCGGGCATATCGTTCTGAATGGTCAGTCCGTCTCCAAGGCAAGTGCCACGGTCGTCGCCGGTGACCGGTTGCAGTTCTTTCAGGGGCCGCATTTGCGTGTGGTCGAAGTCGTCGCCCTTGGCGAACGTCGCGGGCCCGCCCCGGAAGCCCAGGGCTTGTATGTGGACCATTCCCCCCCAAGATTACCGAAAAAGGAAGTTGCGTCAGATATACGAACCGCACCGGTTGCGGAACGCGAAGCCGGTGCCGGACGCCCGACCAAGGCAGAACGCCGGGCACTTGACCGGCTGCGGGGTGGCAGGGATGTCGGCTAGGGCTTTTTAAGTTTTTTCTCATATTTAGGCGATCTCTGCGACTTAACGCCAGGATGGCAAGAATACAAAATTATCCGGTTGTGTCTGGTGTACGAATTTCTTGCGCTGGGATTAGTGATTGGCTATGTATCCTATCTGATGGTATAATATCACCACTTTAGGATGGTATTTCTGCATAACCTGGAGCATCCCCGCTTTATGACACGTCGTCCGGGCTTGAATATCGGGACATTGTCGCATCTGCGCACCGGCCGTTTTTCGCTGTTGATTGCCGCATTGGTGATCAATCTGCTGTCGCTTGCGCTGCCGATTACCCTGCTTCAGGTTTATGACCGTGTCCTGCCTCATAATTCCATACCGACGCTTACCTTGCTGATCCTTGGCGTTCTTGGCGCTCTTTTGATCGAGGCTGTGCTGCGTCTTGGCCGGGCCTATATTTCTTCGTTGTCGGCGGCGAAATTCGAACATGAAAGCTCGCAAAAGGCCGTCGGTCATTTGCTTTCGGCAAGTCTGATCGACTATGACAAAACCGCACCGGGGCTGCATCTTCAGCGTTTGAACAGTCTTAATCTGCTGCGCGATTTCTATTCCGGTCAGGCGATCGGCGCGATTGTGGACCTTCCGTTTGTCGTGCTGTTTCTGGCCTTGATTGCGGTTATTGGCGGGGTGCTTGTTGCCGTGCCGGTCGGCATATTGCTTGCCTTCTTTCTGACCGCGATGATTTTGGGGCACCAGTTGCGTGCCGCCCTGGACAAGCGCAGCCAGTCTGACGAACGCCGGTACAACTTTATCATCGAGACCCTAACGGGCATTCACACCATCAAGTCGATGGCGATGGAAAACCTGATGGTGCGCCGTCACGAACAGCTTCAGGAACAATGTTCGGGTGATGACCTGATTGCGGCGCGTTCGGCCCATGCGGCGGTCAATGCCAGTGCAACCTTTTCGATGCTGACCATGGTGATGGTTGCCGCGATCGGCAGTGTGCTGGTGATCAATGGTGACCTGACCGTTGGTGGACTTGCGGCCTGCACCATGCTGTCGGGGCGTTCGATCCAACCATTGCAGCGTGCCATGAGCCTGTGGACACAGTTCCAGAATATCCGTGTTGCCCGTCAGCGCGTGAACGAACTGTTTGAAATCAAACCCGAAGACAGCGCGGTAACCGCGGAAATGCCGCTGCTTGAAGGCAAGATCGAATTGCGCAATCTGGGCTTTTCGCATGCCGACGGAAAGAAGATCTTTGACCGGCTTGATCTGGTGGTTGAACCGGGGGATTCAGTGGCGATCACCGGCGATAACGGGACCGGCAAAACCACATTGCTGTGGCTTTTGATGGGGGCACTGCGCCCTGACAGCGGTGACATATTGCTCGATGGCAAAAATCCGTCTGACTATACGGCGGAATCAACGCGCCGCCAGATCGCCTATCTGCCGCAACATGGCGTGATGTTCAAGGGCACCATTCTTGAAAACATTACCGGTTTCCGCAAGGAAATCGGGGTGGACAGGGTGGTTGAAATTGCCCGTCGTCTTGGCCTTGACGACATTGTCATGCGCATGCCCGAAGGCTATGACACCGAAGTCGGCGGACAGGCATCCGAAACACTGCCGCGTGGTGTGAAACAGCGTATCGCGGTTGCGCGAGCATTGATTGATTATCCGCGCATCGTGCTGTTTGACGAAGCCAACAGTTCGCTTGATATGGCCGGTGACAACATCATGGCCAGTCTGATGCTGGAACTGAAAAAGCACTGCACCCTTGTCATGGTGTCGCACCGACCGTCGCTGATTGCGCTGGCAAACAAGCAATACCGGATTGTCGACCATCATCTTGTGCCGGTTCTAAAACGCAGCAATGCCCGCGTTACCCGTGCAGAATCGAAATTCAGTGCACCAGTAGAGACGGGGGCACAATGAAACAGCTCGAAAACATGAACTATGCGCTGGGCTATCGCATGGGGATGGCAAGCATTGATGCCCAGTCGGATTTCGATGCCTGTCTGTGGCCGCTGCTTCAGGCACTTGGCTGGCGCGGGTTGCCCCGCCAGGTCGCAGAAGCCCTGCCGCATCTGGACCAGACGCTTGATATCACGGATTTCCGCAACGTTCTTGCGCATCTGAACTATCAGTCGCGCGAAATTGACGCGACCTTCGATCAGATTGACGAACGCATGATGCCCTGCCTGTTCGTGCCTGATAACGGCACCGCACTGGTGGTCATTCGCCCCGAAGATAACGGTATCCGGGTTTTTGATGGCGGAACGGATCGTGAAATTGTCATCCGGTCGTCTTCGCTGCCGGGCAAGCTCTATCAATTCACGATGGCCGATCGCCGGGCCCGCTATTTCGAAGATGACAAGCGCGGCTGGTTTGGCGGTATTGCCGCACGGTTTTCCTCGCTCGGTTATCAGCTGCTGCTGCTTACGCTTGTTCTCAATATCATGGCACTGGCAACGCCGGTCTTTGTTATGGGCATCTATGACCGGGTGATTGGAACCCGGTCGATTCCGATGCTGATCCAGTTTTCAATCGGGATCGTGATCGTCATGGTTCTGGGCTGGATTCTGCGATCCTTGCGCAGTCAGATCGTCAGTCATTTTGGCGCCCGTCTTGATACGCTGGTCAGTGGCGCGATCTTTGAACGGTTGCTGTCGTTGCCGCCGACCTTTACCGAACGGGCTCCGGTCGGGGTACAGATTTCACGTATTCGCGACTTTGAAAGTGTGCGTGAATTCTTTACCGGGCCGATGGCCATGGTGATGCTTGAAATGCCGTTTGTGCCGATCTTCCTGATTGCGATGTTCTATCTCGGGGGCTGGCTGGCAGTCATTCCGATTGTCCTGATGGCGGTCTTCCTGTTGATCGGCGTCATTGCCTTTCCGGTTGTTTCACGCCGGGTGGTCGAGCTTGGCCGTCACGGGGCCAGCCGCCAGGAATTCCTGGTCGAAACGGTCGGCAAGATGTCGGTTTTGAAATATACCGCATCTGAAAAACGCTGGCTGGCACGGTTCCGCGACATATCGGCCGATACGGCCTATGCCGGGTTCCGGGTTTCGATGGTCAATAATATCATCAACACATCAGCCCAGATCCTGATGATTTCTGCGGGCGCGCTGGTTCTGGCATTCGGTGCGGACCAGGTGATGAATGCGCAAATGAGTGTCGGTGCGCTTGTGGCCTCGATGATGCTGGCCTGGCGTGTTCTGGGGCCGATCAACCAGGCTTTCCTTGGTTTGCCGCGTCTGGCACAGCTGCGCGGAAGTGTCCGCCAGATCAACCGGCTGATGAACCTTCAGCCCGAAGGCGATCTTGTGCCGCGCTCGGTCGAACAGCGCCGTTTTGAAGGTGCGATTACGTTTTCGCGCGTCAGTTTCCGCTATAGCTCGGATTCCGATCCGGCACTGGTCGGGGTCAATTTTGACATCAAACCCGGACAGGTCGTTGCCGTGGTCGGGGCCAATGGTGCGGGCAAGTCATCCCTGATCAAGCTGGTGGCCGGCATGTATCAGCCCCAGGCCGGTGCGGTCCTGATTGACGGGGCGGATATCCGCCAGATGGATCCGCAAACCCTGCGTCAGGCCATTTCCTATGTGCCGCAGGATATCGAATTTTTCCGGGGATCGATCGCCCAGAACCTGCGTCTGGCCAATCCGGTGGCGTCGCCTGATGACCTGCGCATGGCGTGCATGTCTGCGGGCATTTTGCAGGAAGTCGAAGCCTTGCCCGACGGGTTTGATACCCGTGTCGGTGATCAGCATTCCTCGCGGTTTTCGGCAAGCTTCCTGCAACGGCTGGCTTTGGCGCGCGCCTTTGTGCGTGAAGCCCCGATCATTTTGTTTGATGAACCGACCAACGGTCTGGATCAGCGCGCCGATCGCGCTTTCCAGCACACAATCAACCGGTTGCGTGGCGGGTCGACCATTTTCCTGATTACCCATCGGCCAAGTCACCTTGATCTGGCCGACCGCATACTTGTTCTTGAAGCCGGACAGTTGCGCGGCGACGGCCCGCCCGAACGGATCAAGCAACAGGTGATAGACGGAGGCTACCTATGAGTGATGCAGCTGTGCAGAATACTGCGATTGAACGGTTCCGCCGGTCCCGTCGCATGGCGCGTTATCTTTCGCATGCCGTGCTGCTTGAAGAAGGCGGTATTTCGGTCTTTATCCGCTCGGCCATGGTGCTGCTATCGGTGGGCTTTCTGGCGCTTGTTGCCTGGGCTGCGACCACCGAGATCAAGGAAACGGCCATTACATTTGGCCAGGTGACGCCAACAGGTGCGGTCAACAAGATCCAGCATCTTGAAGGCGGCATCATCGAACAGATCATGGTGCGTGACGGCGATCTTGTTGAAAAAGGTCAGGTTCTTGTCCGGCTCAAGGCCGACGGGGCGCAGGCCGAACTGTCCCAGACGGAAACCAAGCTTGGCAACCTTCAGCTCGAAGCGGAACGCTATCGTGCCCTTGCCGAAGGCCGCGACCCGGACTTTGCCAGCCTGCTTGCGCAATATCCGGAACTCGCACGCAATCAGCAGGAAATCTATAACATCCAGACCGAACTTGATCGCAACCAGAACGAAATCCTTCAGGTCCAGATCAAGGAACGTAACGCCGAACTCGCCCAGCTCAGTGAACAGGAAGCAACGCTTCGCAAATCGGTTGATTTGCTAAGCCAGGAAGTCACCATGCGCCGTTCGCTTTATGAGCAGGGGCTGAATTCCAAGGTGCTGTTCCTTAATATCCAGCGCGAACTGAACGAAGCCCAGGGCAATCTTTCAGGGGTCGTTGCTGAACAGGCCCGGGCCCGCGAAACCATTGCCGAGGCCAAGCTGCGTCTGAATGAACTTGAAAAAAGCCAGCGCGAAGAAGCAATTACCGAACTGGGCCGGCTGGGCGGTGAAATTGCCCAGACCCGCGAGGCATTGCGCAAATTGCGTGATCGCGTTGCCCGCCTTGAAATCGTTGCGCCCACGCGCGGTTATATCAAGGGCCTGCAATTCACCACGATCGGCGGGGTGATTGCCCCGGCCCAGATCGTGATGGAACTGGTGCCGGTTGATGATGACCTGATTGCGGAAACCCGCATCTCGACCGAAGATATCGGTCATGTCCATCTCGGGCAGCCGGTGACGGTCAAGGTCAGTGCCTTTGACTTTATACGTTATGGTGGTATTTCCGGCGAATTGGTATCGATCTCTGCATCTACTTTTATTGATGAGGAAGGACAACCATATTATAAAGGAAAGGTCGCGCTTGATACCGACATGGTTGGTGAAGGCGCTTCGGCTCAACGGATCATACCGGGCATGACTGTGCAGGCAGACATCCAGACCGGGGAACGTACCCTTCTTCAGTATTTGCTGAAACCTGTGTATGTCTCGCTTGATCAGGCGTTCAAAGAACGATGAGCTTTCATTTGGTCCCGCTGGAAATGCCGAAACCATTTCTACTGCCTGGCCGCACAAAACTCTGGCATGTGTCAGGGTGTCTATACTAAGGTATAGAAGTGTGAGTCGGGTTATACCCGTCTTGCGTTTCACGGAGAATGGGTTAGATGGCGGACGATCCTCGCGATACGGAAAATTCACGCAGTGAAGATATCAGCAGCGTCAATGAGGAAGCGACGCCAGAAGAGCTGATGCGCGTGGAGGAACAGGATGGGGAAAGTAATGAACTGGTCGAACTTCATGACGACCTGAACAATACTGCGCGTCCGCCCGAAGAGGAGCTTGGCTCTGTCCATTATGGCAACCAGGTTTTCAACCCCCAGGCCGAAGCCCAGCAGGCCTTCCGTCGCCAGAATGCCGCGACCCAGCGCCAGGAACGCGTCCAGGCAGAAGAAGCCACCGAAAAACAGTCAATCGCCCAGGCCATCAATGCCGAGATTGAAAACAATCTTGATACGGTCGATGGAATCTTTGACGGCAATCTTGACAGCTTCGGTCATGACGACATTTCGCTGAAATCCGATCCCAGCACGATCGAGCTGCCTGAAATCCCGCTTTCGACCAGCGACACCAACCAGTTGCGTGGTGATCGTGAACAACCGCGCGGCACCGGCCGCGGCGAACGCGGACCCGATTTCATCCCGTCCGGGGAAGAAGCACCTGCGACCGATGCGGATGCAACCGCCCTTGCAGATGATGCCGCCCAGTCCGAGATCGCCGATGATGCGATCACAGATGACGTGATCGAGGTCGAAAAAGTCGCCGACGCGCCGACACTGTCGGCCGGCAGTGTTACCGGGTCGGAAGACAGTGCCATTTCGCTCAATGTGTCTGCTGCGCTTAATGACCTTGATGGCGGAAGTGAAACACTCTCGGTGGTGATCTCCGGCGTGCCGGAAGGTGCTATTTTGTCGGCCGGTACCAATAATGGCGATGGTACCTGGTCGGTTCCGGCAGGGCAGCTTGGCGGATTGAAAATCACGCCGCCGGAAAATTACAGCGGCAGTTTCAGCCTCACCGTAACCGCAACCAGCCGCGAAGCAAATGGCAGCACCAGTTCAACCTCTTCAAGCTTCACGGTTGATGTTGCCGGCGTTGCCGACGGCGCGACGCTTGATGTTTCGGATGCTTCCGGACGCGAAGACAGCGCGATTGCACTTGATATCGATACCGAACTTCTCGATGGCAGCGAAAGCATTTCCGTCAAGATTACCGGTGTCCCGGATGGCGCCACACTTTCGGCCGGGACCAACAATGGCGATGGCAGCTGGACGCTCAGCCCCGACCAGCTCGAAGGCCTGACCATCACCCCGGCACCGGATTTCAGCGGCGAAATTGACCTCTCGGTCCTTGTCTCGACCACCGATGGCGACGACACCGCCGTTGTGATGGAAGAAATCAAAGTCGATGTCGAAGGCATTGCAGATGCCCCGACGCTCGAGACTTCAAATGCTTCGGGCGCCGAGGATAGCGCGATTGCGCTCGACATTAATGTCGGTCTGACGGATTCCAGCGAAGTTCTGACGGTAACGATCGGTGGTGTGCCAGATGGCGCGACCTTGTCTGCTGGTACCGATAATGGTGACGGCACCTGGACGTTGAACCCGGACCAGTTGGAAGGTCTGACGATCACGCCGGCTGAAGACTTCAGCGGATCGTTTGATCTTGGTGTTACGGCAACCTCAACTGATGGCGAAGATGTTGCGACGACAACTGGTAGCATCACCGTCGATGTTGCGGGCGTTGCAGACGCCCCGACGCTTGACGTGGCTGATGCCTCAGGTTCGGAAGACAGTGCAATTGCACTTGATATTGATGCAGGCCTGACCGACAGCTCGGAAGTTCTGACAGTAACGATCAGTGGTGTTCCGGACGGTGCAACCTTGTCTGCGGGTACCGATAATGGCGATGGCACCTGGACGCTGAGCCCGGACCAGTTGGAAGGCCTGACAATCACGCCGGCTGAAGACTTCAGCGGATCGTTCGATTTGGGCGTGGCCGCTCAGTCGGTGGACGGTGAAGACGTCGCGACGACAACCGGCCGCATCACCGTTGATGTGGCCGGTGTGGCTGATGCGCCGACTTTGGATGTCGCTGATGCTTCCGGCAACGAAGACAGTGCCCTCGCGCTCGATATTGATGCTGGTCTCACGGATTCCACTGAAGTTCTAACGGTAACGATCTCCGGCGTTCCAGATGGCGCGACCTTGTCTGCTGGTACCGATAATGGTGACGGCACCTGGACGTTGAACCCGGACCAGTTGGAAGGTCTGACGATCACGCCGGCTGAAGACTTCAGCGGATCGTTTGATCTTGGTGTTACGGCAACCTCAACTGATGGTGAAGACGTTGCGACGACGACCGGTTCGATCACGGTTGATGTTGCTGGCGTTGCTGATGCCCCGACGCTTGACGTGGCTGACGCCAGTGGCTCGGAAGATTCAGCGATTGCGCTTGATATTGATGCAGGCCTCACGGATTCCAGTGAAGTTCTGACGGTAACAATCAGTGGCGTTCCGGATGGTGCGACCCTGTCGGCTGGTACCGATAATGGCGATGGCACCTGGACGCTGAATCCGGATCAGTTGGAAGGTCTGACGATCACACCGGCTGAAGATTTCAGCGGATCGTTTGATTTGGGCGTGACCGCGACCTCAGCTGATGGCGAGGACGTCGCAACCACGACCGGGTCGATCACGGTTGATGTAGCGGGTGTGGCTGATGCCCCAACCCTTGAAACTTCGAACGCCTCTGGTGCGGAAGACAGTGCGATTGCGCTCGACATTGATGCTGGTCTCACGGATTCCAGCGAAGTTCTGACGGTAACGATCAGTGGTGTTCCGGACGGTGCAACCCTGTCGGCCGGGACGGATAATGGTGACGGCACCTGGACGCTGAGCCCGGATCAGCTGGAAGGTCTGACGATTACGCCGGCTGAGGATTTCAGCGGATCGTTCGATCTTGGCGTGACCGCGACTTCCGCCGATGGCGAAGACGTCGCCACCACCACCGGCTCGATCACCGTTGATGTTGCGGGTGTTGCTGATGCTCCGACGTTTGATGTCGCCGATGCATCGGGTTCTGAAGATTCAGCGATTGCATTGGATATCAATGCCGGTCTGACCGACAGCTCGGAAGTTCTGAGTGTAACGATCAGCGGCGTTCCGGACGGTGCAACCTTGTCTGCTGGCACCGATAACGGTGACGGTACCTGGACGTTGAACCCTGACCAGCTTGAAGGTCTGACGATCACGCCGGCTGACGACTTCAGCGGTTCGTTTGATCTTGGTGTCACCGCGACCTCTGCTGATGGTGAAGACGTTGCGACGACCACGGGCAGCATTACGGTTGATGTTGCTGGCGTTGCCGATGCGCCGACTTTGGATGTGTCCGATGCATCGGGCAACGAAGATACTGCCATTGCACTTGATATTGACGCAGGCCTGACGGACAGCTCGGAAGTTCTGAGCGTTACGATCAGTGGTGTTCCGGACGGTGCAACCCTGTCGGCTGGCACCGATAATGGTGACGGTACCTGGACGCTCAGCCCGGATCAGCTTGAAGGACTGACGATTACACCGGCTGAGGATTTCAGCGGATCGTTTGACCTTGGTGTGACGGCAACCTCTGCTGATGGCGAAGACGTCGCAACCACGGCCGGTTCGATCACGGTCGATGTTGCGGGTGTTGCTGACGCCCCAACTTTGGATGTCGCTGATGCATCGGGCTCCGAAGATTCTGCCATCGCGCTCGACATTGACGCTGGTCTCACGGATTCCAGCGAAACGCTGACTGTAACGATCTCGGGCGTTCCGGATGGCGCGACCCTGTCTGCTGGCACAGATAATGGTGATGGCACCTGGACGTTGAACCCGGACCAGTTGGAACGTTTGACGATCACGCCTGCTGAGGACTTCTCCGGGAGCTTCGATCTCGGTGTGACCGCGACCTCTGCCGATGGCGAAGATGTTGCGACCACAACCGGCAGCATCACCGTTGATGTTGCGGGTGTTGCGGATGCTCCGACGCTTGATATTGTGGATGCTTCTGGTTCTGAAGATTCCGCAATTGCATTGGATATCGATGCGGGTCTGACGGATTCCAGCGAAGTGCTGACGGTAACGATCAGTGGTGTTCCTTACGGCGCGACTCTGTCGGCTGGTACTGACAATGGTGATGGCACCTGGACGCTGAACCCGGATCAGTTGGAAGGTCTGACGATCACTCCGGCTGAAGACTTCAGCGGATCGTTTGATCTTGGTGTGACAGCACAATCTGCTGATGGTGAAGACGTCGCAACCACCACGGGCAGTATCACGGTTGATGTTGCGGGTGTTGCCGATGCACCGACTTTGGATGTGTCTGATGCTTCGGGCAGCGAAGATTCCGCAATTGCATTGGATATCGACGCAGGTTTGACGGACAGCTCGGAAGTTCTGGCCATCACGATCAGTGGCGTTCCTGATGGCGCAACCCTGTCGGCTGGTGCGGATAATGGTGACGGCACCTGGACCCTGAGCCCGGACCAACTTGAAGGTCTGACGATTACACCGGCTGAAGACTTCAGCGGATCGTTTGATCTCGGCGTTGCCGCGACTTCAGCTGATGGCGATGACGTTGCGACCACAACCGGCAGCATCACTGTCGATGTGGCCGGCGTTGCCGATGCACCGACTTTGGATGTCGCGGACGCTTCCGGCAACGAAGATTCATCGATTGCACTCGATATCGACGCGGGTCAGATGGATTCCAGTGAACTTCTGACGGTAACGATCAGTGGTGTTCCTGACGGCGCAGCCCTGTCGGCTGGTAGGGATAATGGAGACGGCATCTGGACACTGAGCCCGGATCAGCTTGAAGGTCTGACAATCACGCCGGCTGAGGACTTCAGCGGATCGTTTGAACTTGGTGTGACGGCTCAGTCTGTTGATGGTGAGGATGTTGCAGCGACCACGGGCAGCATCACCGTTGATGTGACGGGCGTCGCCGATGCGCCCACCCTCGAAACTTCGAACGCATCTGGCTCTGAGGACAGCGCTATTGAGCTCGACATCGACGCAGGCCTGACAGACAGCTCGGAAGTCTTGTCGATCACGATCAGCGGCGTTCCGGACGGTGCGACCCTGTCGGCGGGTACCGATAATGGTGACGGAACCTGGACGCTGAATCCGGACCAGTTGGAAGGTCTGACGATCACCCCGGCTGAGGACTTTAGCGGTTCGTTTGACCTTGGTGTGACGGCACAATCTGCTGATGGTGAAGACGTTGCAACGACCACGGGCAGCATTACGGTTGATGTGGCTGGTGTTGCCGATGCACCGACGCTGGATGTCGCTGATGCATCTGGCAATGAAGATTCTGCAATTGCATTGGATATCGATGCGGGTCTTACAGATTCCAGTGAAGTTCTGAGTGTCACGATCAGTGGTGTTCCGGACGGTGCAACCTTGTCGGCTGGTACGGACAATGGTGACGGTACCTGGACGCTGAGTCCGGACCAGTTGGAAGGTCTGACGATCACACCGGCTGAAGACTTCAGCGGCTCGTTTGATCTTGGCGTTACCGCTCAGTCTGCTGATGGCGAAGACGTTGCGACGACGACCGGTTCAATCACGGTCGATGTTGCGGGTGTTGCCGATGCACCGACGCTGGATGTCGCTGATGCATCTGGCAATGAAGATTCTGCAATTGCATTGGATATCGATGCGGGTCTTACCGACAGCTCGGAAGTTCTGAGCGTTACGATCAGTGGTGTTCCGGACGGTGCAACCTTGTCTGCGGGTACCGACAATGGAGACGGCACCTGGACGCTGAGCCCGGATCAGCTCGAAGGACTGACGATTACCCCGGCTGAAGACTTCTCCGGCAGTTTCGATCTTGGTGTGACCGCAACTTCCGCCGATGGCGAAGATGTTGCGACCACAACCGGCAGCATCACGGTTGATGTAGCGGGTGTTGCTGACGCACCGACCCTTGATGAGTCCGATGCTTCCGGTAACGAAGATTCCGCCATTGCACTTAATATCGATGCGGGCCTGACGGACAGCTCGGAAGTCTTGTCGATCACGATTAGCGGTGTTCCCGACGGTGCGAGCTTGTCGGCGGGTACGGATAATGGTGACGGCACCTGGACGTTGAACCCGGACCAGCTGGAAGGCCTGACGATTACGCCGGCTGAGGACTTCAGTGGATCGTTCGATCTTGGCGTTACCGCAACCTCTGCCGATGGCGATGACGTTGCGACCACAACCGGCAGCATCACCGTTGATGTTGCGGGTGTTGCGGATGCACCTACGCTTGACGTGGCTGATGCATCGGGCAACGAAGATTCAGCGATCGCGCTTGATATTGATGCGGGTCTTACGGACAGCTCGGAAGTTCTGAGTGTAACGATCAGCGGTGTTCCGGACGGCGCGACCTTGTCGGCGGGCACCAATAACGGCGATGGCACCTGGACGCTGAACCCGGACCAGCTCGAAGGTCTGACGATCACACCGGCTGAAGATTTCAGCGGATCGTTTGATTTGGGCGTGACCGCGACCTCTACAGATGGTGAAGACGTTGCAACCACCACCGGCTCGATCACCGTTGATGTTGCGGGTGTTGCGGACGCCCCGACGCTTGATGTGTCCGATGCTTCGGGCAACGAAGATACTGCCATCGCACTTGATATCGACGCCGGTCTGACGGATTCCAGCGAAGTTCTGACGGTAACGATTTCCGGTGTTCCGGATGGCGTGACCTTGTCAGCAGGGACTGATAATGGTGATGGAACCTGGACGCTAAATCCGGATCAGCTTGAAGGTCTGACGATTACCCCGGCTGAGGACTTCAGCGGGTCGTTTGATCTCGGCGTCACGGCTCAGTCAGCTGATGGCGAGGACATTGCCTCCACGACCGGCTCGATCACTGTTGATGTTGCGGGCACGGCAGACGCCCCAACGCTTGAAGTGTCCGATGCATCCGGCTCCGAAGATACTGCCATCGCGCTTGATATCGACGCCGGTCTGACGGATTCCAGCGAAGTTCTGACCGTAACGATCAGTGGTGTGCCGGATGGTGCAACCCTGTCGGCAGGGACTGATAATGGCGATGGCACCTGGACGCTGAACCCGGATCAGCTCGAAGGTTTGACAATCACACCGGCTGAAGATTTCAGCGGTTCGTTTGATCTTGGTGTGACGGCAACTTCTGCCGATGGCGAGGATATTGCGACGACCAGTGGTTCAATCACGGTCGATGTTGCTGGTGTTGCCGATGCGCCGACCCTTGATGTGAGTGATGCATCGGGTAATGAAGATTCTGCCATCGCGCTCGACATTGATGCAGGCCTGACGGACAGCTCTGAAGTTCTGACAGTCACAATCAGTGGCGTTCCGGACGGTGCGACCTTGTCGGCTGGTACGGATAATGGCGACGGTACCTGGACACTGAACCCGGACCAGTTGGAACGTTTGACAATCACACCGCCGGAAGATTTCAGTGGATCGTTTGACCTTGGTGTTACCGCGACTTCCGCCGATGGTGAAGATGTAGCGACGACAACTGGTAGCATCACGGTTGATGTTGCAGGCGTTGCTGACGCACCGACACTCGACGTGGCTGATGCCAGTGGCTCTGAAGACTCAGCAATTGCATTGGATATTGATGCGGGTCTGACGGATTCCAGCGAAGTTCTGACGGTAACGATCAGTGGTGTACCGGACGGTGCGACCTTGTCGGCGGGTACCGATAATGGTGACGGCAGCTGGACGCTGAACGCGGATCAGCTTGAAGGACTGACGATCACACCGGCTGAAGATTTCAGCGGATCGTTCGATTTGGATGTGACGGCGACGTCGGTCGACGGTGAAGACGTTGCAACCACCACCGGCTCGATCACGGTTGATGTTGCAGGCGTTGCAGATGCGCCGACGCTTGACGTAGCTGATGCCAGTGGCTCTGAAGATTCTGCAATAGCACTCGACATCGACGCCGGTTTGACGGACAGCTCGGAAGTTCTGAACATTACCATTTCCGGTGTTCCGGATGGCGCGACCTTGTCAGCAGGGACTGATAATGGTGATGGCACTTGGACACTGAACCCGGACCAGTTGGAAGGTCTGACGATTACGCCGGCTGAGGACTTCAGCGGATCGTTTGATCTTGGCGTTACCGCGACTTCAGCTGATGGCGAAGACGTCGCAACGACCACGGGCAGCATCACTGTCGATGTAACTGGCGTCGCAGATGCGCCGACGCTTGATGTGGCTGATGCTTCGGGTAACGAAGACAGTGCAATTGCACTTGATATCGACGCTGGCCTGACCGACAGCTCTGAAGTTCTGAGTGTCACGATCTCCGGCGTTCCGGACGGCGCGACCCTGTCGGCAGGTACGGATAATGGTGATGGCACCTGGACGCTGAACCCGGACCAGCTTGAAGGCCTGACGATCACACCGGCTGAAGACTTCAGCGGGTTGTTTGATCTTGGTGTCACCGCGACTTCCGCCGATGGCGATGACGTTGCGACGACCACGGGTAGCATCACTGTTGATGCTGCTGGCGTTGCAGACGCACCGACGCTGGATGTCGCTGATGCATCTGGCAATGAAGATTCAGCGATTGCACTCGACATTGACGCCGGTCTCACGGATTCCAGTGAAGTTCTGACGGTAACGATCAGTGGCGTTCCGGACGGTGCAACTTTGTCTGCGGGCACCAATAATGGTGACGGTACCTGGACGCTAAATCCGGATCAGCTTGAAGGTCTGACGATCACACCGGCTGAAGACTTCAGCGGGTTGTTTGATCTTGGTGTCACCGCGACTTCCGCCGATGGCGATGACGTTGCGACGACCACGGGTAGCATCACTGTTGATGCTGCTGGCGTTGCAGACGCACCGACGCTGGATGTCGCTGATGCATCTGGCAATGAAGATTCAGCGATTGCACTCGACATTGACGCCGGTCTCACGGATTCCAGTGAAGTTCTGACGGTAACGATCAGTGGCGTTCCGGACGGTGCAACTTTGTCTGCGGGCACCAATAATGGTGACGGTACCTGGACGCTAAATCCGGATCAGCTTGAAGGTCTGACGATTACGCCGGCTGAGGACTTCAGTGGGTCGTTTGATCTGGATGTGACAGCAACTTCTGCCGATGGCGATGACGTTGCGACGACGACCGGTTCGATCACGGTTGATGTTGCTGGTGTTGCCGATGCGCCAACCCTCGAAACCTCGAACGCTTCTGGTTCTGAAGATTCAGCGATTGCATTGGATATCGATGCCGGTCTGACCGACATCTCGGAAGTTCTGAGCGTTACCATTTCTGGCGTTCCGGACGGTGCGACCCTGTCGGCTGGCACGGATAATGGTGACGGCACCTGGACGCTGAGTCCGGACCAGTTGGAAGGTCTGACGGTCACACCGGCTGAAGATTTCAGTGGGTCGTTTGATCTTGGTGTCACTGCCCAATCAGTTGATGGTGGAGACGTCGCAACCACCACGGGCAGTATCACGGTTGATGTTGCTGGCGTTGCCGATGCACCGATGCTTGACGTGACTGATGCTTCGGGCAGCGAAGATTCCGCAATTGCATTGGATATCGATGCGGGTCTTACAGATTCCAGTGAAGTTCTCAGCGTTACCATTTCTGGCGTTCCGGACGGTGCGACCTTGTCGGCGGGTACCGACAATGGCGACGGCACCTGGACCCTGAGCCCGGATCAGCTGGAAGGTCTGACGATCACACCGGCTGAGGACTTTAGCGGTTCGTTTGATCTTGGTGTTACCGCGACTTCAGCTGATGGCGAGGATGTCGCAAGCACGGCCGGGTCGATCACCGTCGATGTGGCTGGAGTTGCGGATGCACCGACCTTGGATGTCGCTGATGCTTCTGGCAGAGAAGATTCTGCAATCGCATTGGATATCGATGCGGGTCTGACCGACAGCTCGGAAGTTCTGAGCGTTACCATTTCTGGCGTTCCGGATGGCGCGACCTTGTCGGCTGGTACCGATAACGGTGATGGCACCTGGACCCTGAACCCGGACCAGCTCGAAGGTCTGACGATCACGCCGGCTGAGGACTTCAGCGGATCGTTCGATTTAGGCGTGGCCGCTCAGTCAGCGGACGGTGAAGACGTCGCGACGACAACCGGCAGCATCACCGTTGATGTGGCCGGTGTGGCTGATGCGCCGACTTTGGATGTCGCTGATGCTTCCGGTAACGAAGACAGTGCCATCGCGCTCGATATTGACGCTGGTCTCACGGATTCCACTGAAGTTCTAACGGTAACGATCTCCGGCGTTCCGGATGGCGCGACCCTGTCGGCCGGTACCGATAATGGCGACGGCACCTGGACCCTGAGCCCGGACCAGCTTGAAGGTCTGATGATCACGCCGGCTGAGGACTTCTCTGGCAGCTTCGATATTGGTGTGACAGCTCAGTCTGCTGATGGCGATGACGTTGCAACCACGACTGGCTCGATCACCGTTGATGTGGCGGGCGTGGCAGACGCCCCAACCCTCGAAACTTCGAACGCCTCTGGTGCGGAAGACAGTGCGATTGCGCTCGACATCGATGCAGGTCTGACGGATAGCTCGGAAGTTCTGAGCATTACCATTTCCGGCGTTCCGGATGGTGCGACCCTGTCGGCCGGGACGGACAATGGCGATGGCACCTGGACGCTGAATCCGGATCAGTTGGAAGGTCTGGCGATCACGCCGGCTGAGGATTTCAGCGGATCGTTTGACCTTGGTGTGACGGCAACTTCTGCTGATGGCGAAGACGTTGCCACCACGACCGGTTCGATCACGGTTGATGTTGCGGGCGTTGCCGATGCACCGACTTTGGATGTTGCAGACTCTTCCGGTTCTGAAGACAGTGCGATTGCACTCGACATTGACGCTGGTCTTACCGACAGTTCGGAAGTTCTGTCGATCACGATTAGCGGCGTTCCGGACGGTGCAAACCTGTCGGCTGGTACGGACAATGGTGATGGTACCTGGACACTGAACCCGGACCAGTTGGAAGGTCTCACGATCACCCCGGCTGAAGACTTCAGCGGATCGTTTGATCTTGGTGTTACCGCGACTTCCGCCGATGGTGACGATGTTGCAACCACGACCGGCTCGATCACGGTTGATGTTGCCGCTGTTGCGGATGCGCCGTCCCTGAGTGTTTCGATTGGGGAGGGAACGCCGACCGGTGGGGGGACTGGCGGGGGCCAGAACGACTTTGTCGATAATGGCAGTTCCAATCATCAGGGCACCGGTGGAGATGATACATTTGTCATCGACCGTGACCTGAACATGAACGAGAATTTTGATCTGCAGGGCGGTAATGATCAGGTCATCCTGAATGGCGATACCAATCTGGGGAACAATATCCGTCTTGGCGATGGCAATGACAGCCTGACAATCAAGGGTGATATCGGCGAGACATCGGCCGTGGATGGCGGTTCGGGTAGTGATGTCCTGTATCTTGGCAAGGCATCCACTTCCTATTCCCTGCAGAACTTCACCAACAATCAGGGCGTCATCAATACACAGATCATTGATCTCGATACCGGCAAAACCCTGACCGTCAATCAGATCGAGGCGATTTCGTTTGGTGACGGCGTCGTTGTCGGCAATGCCGATCTGGTCCAGGCCCCTGAAACAGGCGGCATTTCATATCCGGTAACCATCGAAGCAGCCCTGAATGATGCCGATGGATCGGAAAGCCTGAGCATTACCATCACCGGGGTCCCAGAAGGTGCGACCCTGAGTGCCGGTACGCAAAATGAAGATGGCAGCTGGAGCCTTGATCCTGATGATCTTGAGGGGCTGACGCTGACCACGCCGTCGGACTTTGAAGGCAGCATCGATCTTGTTGTTACGGCAACGGCAACCGATGGTACTGACACCAATTCGGTATCGGTAAGCCGCAGCATCGCAGTAGATGATGTCGCAAATGCCCCGACGCTTGAGACTTCGGATGCCTCGGGCAATGAAGACAGTGCGATCGCGCTTGATATCGACGCCGGCCTGACCGATAGCGCGGAAACATTGACCGTCACGATTTCGGGCGTACCCGATGGAGCAACCCTGTCGGCCGGTACCGATAATGGTGATGGCACCTGGACGCTGAGCCCGGATCAGCTTGAAGGCCTGACGATTACGCCGCCGGAAGATTTCAGCGGAACGTTTGATCTTGGCGTCACGGCGACGTCGGTTGATGGCGAAGACGCGGCATCAACAACCGGATCGATCACGGTTGATGTTGCCGGCGTTGCCGATGCACCGACACTTGAGACCGCGAACGCGTCGGGTACAGAAGACAGCGCCATTGCACTTGATATTGATGCGGGCCTGACGGACAGTTCCGAAACATTGACCATTACCATTTCCGGTGTGCCGGAAGGGGCAAGCCTGTCGGCCGGTACCGATAATGGCGATGGCACCTGGTCACTGACCTCAGACGATCTTGAAGGCCTGACGATTACCCCGCCGGAAGACTTCAGCGGCAGTTTCGATCTGGAAATCACGGCAAGCACACAGGATGGCGTGGATATCGCCAGCGTGACAGACACCGTGATGGTCAATGTTATTGGGGATGCGGACCTGCCGACACTTGATGTGTCCGATGCATCGGGCAACGAAGATAGTGCCATTGCGCTTGATATCGATGCAGGCCTGACTGACAGCTCGGAAGTTCTCAGCGTAACGATCAGCGGTGTTCCGGACGGTGCGACCCTGTCGGCAGGGACTGACAATGGCGACGGCACCTGGACGCTGAACCCGGATCAGCTTGAAGGTCTGACGATTACGCCGGCTGAGGACTTCAGTGGATCGTTTGACCTGGGTGTGACGGCAACCTCAACTGATGGCGAAGACGTTGCAACGACGACCGGGTCGATCACGGTTGATGTGGCCGGTGTGGCTGATGCGCCGAAGCTTGATGTCGCGGATGCTTCTGGCTCCGAAGATTCTGCCATCGCGCTCGACATTGATGCCGGTCTTACGGATTCCAGTGAAGTTCTGTCGATCACGGTCAGTGGTGTTCCGGATGGTGCGACTTTGTCTGCAGGGACGGACAATGGCGATGGCAGCTGGACGCTGAACCCGGACCAGCTTGAAGGTCTGACGATCACGCCGGCTGAGGACTTCAGCGGGTCGTTTGATCTTGGTGTGACAGCGACTTCAGCTGGTGGCGAAGATGTCGCGACGACCACGGGCAGCATCACGGTCGACGTCACGGGCGTTGCTGACGCACCAACCCTCGAAACCTCGAACGCCTCTGGTTCTGAAGACAGTGCCATTGCGCTCGATATTGATGCAGGTCTCACAGATTTCAGTGAAGTTCTGACGGTAACGATCAGTGGTGTTCCTGACGGCGCAACACTGTCGGCCGGGACCGACAATGGAGACGGCAGCTGGACGCTGAGCCCGGACCAGCTTGAAGGTCTGACGATTACCCCGGCTGAGGACTTCAGTGGGTCGTTTGATCTTGGCGTGACGGCGACCTCCGCTGATGGTGAAGACGTTGCCACCACGACCGGTTCGATCACGGTTGATGTGGCGGGCGTTGCGGATGCGTCGACGCTTGATGTTGCCGATGCCAGTGGTTCTGAAGACTCAGCGATCGCGCTCGATATTGATACTGGTCTCACGGATTCCAGTGAGACGCTGACGGTAACGATCAGCGGTGTTCCGAATGGCGCGACCCTGTCGGCAGGGACTGATAATGGTGACGGCACCTGGACACTGAGTCCGGACCAGTTGGAAGGTCTGACGATCACGCCGGCTGAAGATTTCAGCGGGTCGTTTGACCTTGGCGTAACCGCGACTTCAACTGATGGTGAAGACGTTGCGACAACCACGGGCAGCATTACAGTTGATGTGGCTGGTGTCGCAGACGCCCCGACGCTTGATGTCGCGGATGCCTCTGGCTCCGAAGATTCTGCCATCGCGCTCGACATCGACGCAGGTCTTACCGACAGCTCGGAAGTTCTGTCGATCACGATCAGCGGCGTTCCGGATGGTGCGACTTTGTCTGCGGGCACCAATAACGGTGACAGCACCTGGACACTGAACCCGGATCAGTTGGAAGGTCTGACGATCACGCCGGCTGCAGACTTCAGCGGATCATTTGACCTTGGCATAACCGCGACTTCAACTGATGGTGAAGACGTTGCGACGACCACGGGCAGCATCACGGTTGATGTTGCGGGTGTGGCAGACGCGCCGACTTTGACGGTCTCGAATGCCAGTGGTGGCGAGGGCAGTGCCATCAGCCTTGCGATTGCAGCAGGGCTAACCGATGCATCCGAAATTCTGTCGGTAACGATTGCCGGTGTGCCTGATGGCGCAAGTCTGTCGGCCGGAACCGATAACGGTGATGGCACCTGGACCCTGTCGGCGTCCCAGCTCTCCGGGCTGAAGATCACCCCCGCGGACAATTATTCGGGCAATTTTGATCTGACGGTGACCGCGACCTCGGTTGATGGTGCTGACAGTGCAAGCATTTCGCAGAACCTTCAGGTTGAGGTCATTGACGACCCGAACGAGACCGTAATTGGCACGGACGGCACCGACCGCATCACGACCGGTGATGGCGATGACTACATCAACGCCAAAAGCGGGCACGACACCATCAGCTCCGGTGGGGGTGCTGACACGGTATATGGCGGCGGCGGCAATGACATCATCGATAGTGGCGACGGCGATGACAGGGTCTTTGGCGGCAGCGGCAAGGACACGATTACCGGTGGTGCCGGTGATGATTACATCAATGCCGGTGGTTCGCATGACACTGTCGATGGCGGTGAAGGCAATGACACCATCTTTGGCGGCGGCGGCAAAGACACGATTACCGGCGGTGCCGGGGATGATTACATCGATGCCGGAAGTTCAAGCGACACCGTTGATGGTGGTGCGGGTAACGACACCATCCTTGGCGGCATCGGTCATGACACCCTTGATGGCGGTGAGGGCACCGATACGCTGTATGGCGGGAATTCGAACGATATCCTGATCGGGTCGGGCGATGACAAGCTGTATGGCGAATCCGGATCGGATGAAATCCGCTATACGGTCGATCTGACCGGCGAGGGGACGGGCATTGTTGATGGGGGCAGCCAGACCGATACCCTGAAGCTGTATCTGACCGCGGAGCAGCTTTCGGGCGATGGTGTCCTTGATGCGCTTCAGGATTTGCAGGACCACATTGCATCTGGCGGTGAGGGCAGCCTTACGCTTGAGGCACTGGGTGTTGAAGTCGACAATGTCGAAAATCTTGAAATCTATGTCGATGGCGAGCTTTATGACCCGTCAGCAGAAAGCCCGACCCTGTCGGTTGCCGATGCAAGCGGCAATGAAGATACAAGCATTTCGCTTGATATTGCTGCCGGGCTGAATGACAGCACCGAAACGCTGACGATCACGATTTCGGGTGTTCCGGACGGGGCGACTTTGTCGGCCGGAACCGACAATGGTGATGGCACCTGGACGCTGAGTTCGGACCAGCTTGAAGGTCTGACGATCACACCGGCCGATGATTATTCCGGGTCGTTTGATCTGTCGGTTACCGCCGTTTCAAAGTCTGGTAATGACAGCACATCAAACAGTGACGTCATCACGGTTGATGTGGCCGGGGTTGCCGATACGCCAAGTCTTGAGGTTGCCGATGCATCGGGCAACGAGGACAGTGCGATCAGCCTTGATATCAGTGCCGGGTTGAGCGACGCGTCCGAAATCCTTTCGATCACGATTTCCGGTGTACCTGACGGGGCAACCCTGTCGGCCGGAACCGATAATGGTGATGGCACCTGGACCCTGTCGGCAGGCGACCTTGACGGCCTGACCATCACACCGCCCGAAGATTATTCCGGCGGGTTTGATCTGGATGTGACGGTCACATCGACCGATGGCCATGACACATCAAGCATCAGTGACACCATCACGGTTGGTGTGACCGCAGTTGCCGATGCGCCGGACCTTGCAGTTTCCGACGCATCGGGCAACGAAGACAGCGCGATAAGTCTTGACATCAGTGCCGGGCTTGGCGACGCATCCGAAACCCTGTCGGTGACGATTTCCGGTGTGCCCGATGGGGCGACCCTGTCGGCCGGAACCGAGAATGGTGACGGCACCTGGACCCTGTCGGCAGGCGATCTTGACGGCCTGACCATCACGCCGCCCGATGACTATTCCGGATCGTTCGATCTGAACGTCACGGTGACATCAACCGATGGCAATGACAGTGCAAGTGTCAATGACACCATTACTGTGGATGTTGCCGGCGTTGCCGATACACCAACGCTTGAGGTGTCTGACGCCAGCGGCGATGAAGGCAACAGTGTTCCGCTTGATATTGATGCTGCGGTCACGGACAGCAGTGAAACCCTGTCGATCACGATTTCCGGGGTTCCCGATGGCGCACGCCTGTCGGCCGGAACCAATAACGGCGATGGAAGCTGGACGCTTGGGGCTGCACAGCTGGTCGGGCTGACCATCACCGCGGCAAGCGACTATGCCGGTACGTTCGAACTGACGGTGTCTGTTCAGTCCCGGGATGGTGACGATACGGCAACGACAACGGCCATTCTGGAAGTCACGATCGAAGAACTGGCAGACAGCAACGAAACCCTGTGGGGGACGGATGCCAATGAAACCTTCGAAACCGGTTCGGGCAACGATACCATTGGTGCCGGTGGCGGTCATGATACGGTATCGACCAATGCCGGCAATGACACGATCTGGGGTGGTAATGGCAATGACGTGATCTATGCCGGGGACGGTGATGACAGTGTCACCGGTGATGACGGCCATGATTATATAGATGCCGGTTCCGGCAATGACACAGTGCATGGCGGCGAAGGCAACAACACCATTTATGGCGGTGCCGGCAATGATTACATCACGGCCGGAAGCGGTCATGACAAGATCTTTGCCAGCGATGGTGACAACATCATTTATGCCAATGAAGGCAATAATTATATCGAGACCGGTGACGGCAAGGACACCCTGTATGCCGGCAGTGGCAATGACACGATCATTGGCGGCGACGGTGACAACTTTGTCAGTGCGGGCGAAGGCCGCAATGTCGTCTGGACCGGTACCGGGAATGACACGATCAGCAGCGGCTCTGGCGACGACATCATCTATGACGAAGGCGGAGACAACAAAATCTCTGCCGGTGAGGGGCGCAATACCGTCTGGACCGGCGCAGGAGACGATAGCATCAGTGTCGGTTCCGGCGATGACAAAATCTTTGCCGGAGACGGCAACAACACCATCGGCGCTGGCGAAGGTCGCAACTATATCGAAACCGGCAGCGGCAATGACACCATCACGGCCGGCAGTGACAATGACACGGTCTCGGCCGGGGCGGGCAACGACAATATCGACGTTGGCAGTGGCAAAAACACCGTCTGGGGCGGGGATGGCAACGACTCCATCCATGGGGCCTGGGGCGATGACACCTTCCTTGGCGGCGATGGCAATGACATTCTTAATGCCGATGGTGGTGACAACTATTTCGATGGTGGTTCTGGCAATGACACCCTGACCGGGGGCTGGGGCAAGGATACGTTCTATGGCGGGTCGGGCAACGACACACTCGATAGCGGTGGCGGTGACGACAAGCTGTATGGCCAAGAAGGCGACGACACCCTTTCGGGCGGTGCCGGGCGCGATACGCTAAGTGGCGGGGACGGTAACGATCTTCTGCTTGGCGGGGATGACGACGATACGCTGATAGGCGGCATCGGGGATGATACCCTGTATGGCGGCGGCGGTTCGGATCTGTTCATCTTTAATATGGGCGATGGCAAGGACCATGTAGATGGTGGTGCCAACGGCTGGACGACCGATACCATCGAATTGCATGGCGTTGGGGGGGGGCATCTCGATTCGTGTGACTGGACCCTGATTCTTGATGAAGGGACAATCACCGATTCGAAGAAACACTCGCTTGAACTTTCCACCGATTCGTCGGGAACCATCGTGTTTTCGGATGGTTCTGAGTTGACTTTCTCCAATGTCGAACGTATCGAGTGGTAACGAATTCACATTTCGGGTGCCGTCGGGACGAAATCCCGGCGGCATTGCCGGTTTTCTGGGGGGAATCACCCTGTCACGAGTTGACAGCCATTGTGTGAAGCCCTATACAGCGGACCTCGAATTTTATCGGATTACCTTATTTAGAACGGAGTAAGTGCAGTGAAGCGCACCTACCAGCCAAGCAAACTCGTACGGAAACGCCGCCACGGCTTCCGTTCCCGCAGCGCGACCGTCGGTGGCCGCCGTGTGCTGACCGCACGCCGCGCCAAGGGCCGCAAGCGTCTGTCGGCCTAATGTTGTGACCATTTCGGTGGAACGCCTTAAAAAGCGTGCGGAATTCCTCCGTGTTGCGGGCACCCGCCGAAAATGGGTTACACAAGGGTTGATCCTTCAGGGCGCACCGCGCCCGGGGATCAAGCCGGATACAGAATACGCCGGTGAAGATCGATTCGCACGAGTCGGATTTACCGTCACCAAAAAGGTGGGAAAGGCCGTCGTCCGCAATCGCGTTCGGCGGCGTTTGCGTGCTGTAGCAGAGCAATTGATGAGCGAACTCGCATTACCCGGTTGGGATTATGTCGTGATCGGTCGTGCCCAAACCATTGATCGGCCGTTTGACAAGCTGATTGATGATATGAAGTTTGCTCTGCGTCGGGTTCCTGATGCCAAACCGTCAGCACCGGATTCGCGCCGTCCCCGCAAGGGACGCGGTGGCAATCCGGCCAGTGCCCAGACAAAGGCAGGAGGCCAGTCAAAATGACCTCCCGGACTCCCGCACCCGGTTTCGTAGCCCGTCTTCTTCAAATCGCTGTTCGCGGTTACCAGCTGTTTTTGTCGCCTTATATCGGGTGGTCCTGTCGCTATCAGCCGACCTGTTCGGCATTTATGATAGAAGCATTGGCCCGTCACGGGGCAATAAAAGGCGGCTGGATGGGATTTAAACGGATAATGCGTTGCCATCCATGGGGTGGTCATGGTTATGATCCCGTGCCCGGATGTGGCTGCGAACAAAACAAAGCGTCGTCGGACGGTGAAAACCGGTCCCCGGCGCTTTCGTCATGTAAATAGAATAAGCGGTCGGCGCGTGCTGGCTGAGCAAAGCGGAAAGAGGCGATGAACGAACAACGTAACCTGTGGGTGGCAATTGCATCGGCAGTTGTGATTCTTATCGGGTGGCAATTCTTCTTTGCGCCGGAGCCTGATACCCAGGTTCGCGAGGCGCAAGTTCGTGAACAGCTTGATGCAAACGGCACCAACACGCCGCAGGTATCAAACGGTACACCGCGTGTACCGGGCGGTGGACCGGCAGTGCCGACAGTCAAACGTGAAGATGCACTGGCGAAATCGCCGCGCATCGCGATTGATACCCCGCGCATCGAAGGTTCGATTCGCCTTGTTGGCGGCGTGATCGACGATATCCAGCTTCAGGATTATCGCGAGACCGAAGAACCCGACAGCCCGCTGATCCATGTTCTGAATCCGACCGGCAGCGATGATGCCTATTTCGCCGAATTCGGCTGGGTCGGCGCTGACAGGAACATCGCCCTTCCCAACAGCGACACCCGCTGGACGGCAAGCAGCGACAAGCTGACCTCGGAAACCCCGGTTGTCCTGTCCTGGGACAACGGTGCGGGCCTGACCTTCAAACGTGAAATCGCCATTGACGAGAACTATCTGTTCACCGTCAAACAGTCGGTCGAAAACAATAGCGGTGCGGAAGTTACCCTGCATCCCTATGGCCTGGTCTCGCGCAAGGGCATGCCCCATACGTCGGGCTTTGCCGTTTTGCATGAAGGCCCGATTGGCGTCATCAATGGCAGCCTTGAGGAATACAAATACGATTCCCTTGCCGATGATGGTGCGGTTGAAGAAACCACCACCGGCGGCTGGCTTGGTTTCTCGGACAAATATTGGCTGGTCGCGCTGGCGCCGGCATCTGATGAACAGATGACCACGCGCTTTAGCCACCATATCGATAACAATACCGACAAGTTCCAGACAGATTACCTTGGTTCGGCCCGCACGGTTGCCGATGGTGCGTCTGCATCCTCGGAAAGCCGCCTGTTTGCCGGTGCCAAGGAATACAACCTGCTGGTCGAATATCAGGATGAATTTTCGATCAAGCTTCTGGACCGTGCGATCGACTTTGGCTGGTTCTGGTTCCTGACCATTCCGTTCTTTGAAATGCTGCAGTGGATCAACCATCTGGTTGGCAACTTCGGCGTTGCTATTCTTCTGCTGACGGTTCTGGTCAAGGCCGTGATGTTCCCGCTGGCGAACAAGTCGTACAAATCCATGAGTGCGATGAAAAAGCTTCAGCCGAAAATCACGGCGATGCGCGAACAGTTCAAGGATGACCGTCAGCGTCAGCAGCAGGAAATGATGGCGCTTTACAAGCGCGAGAAGATCAACCCGGCTTCGGGCTGTCTGCCGATTATTGTTCAGATCCCGGTCTTCTTTGCGCTCTACAAGACCCTGTTTGTGAACATTGAAATGCGCCATGCGCCGTTCTTTGGCTGGATCCAGGACTTGTCTGCACCGGATCCGACCACGATCTTCAACCTGTTTGGCCTGATCCCGTGGGATCCGCCCCAGATGTTGATGATTGGTGTCTGGCCGCTGATCATGGGTCTTACCATGTATCTGCAGCAGAAACTGAACCCGGCACCGGCCGATCCGACCCAGGCGAAGATCATGATGTTCCTGCCGTTCATCTTTACCTTCATGCTGGCAAGTTTCCCGGCTGGTCTGGTGATCTACTGGGCATGGAACAACACGCTGTCGATCATTCAGCAGCGCTACATCATGTACAAGATGGGGGTTTAACCCCCCATCTACCCTTTACGGGTTTATCTTCCCTTCGGGGGAAAATCCCCGCCAGTTCGGGGAAGGAATGACAATGACACAAGAAAATTTGCCCTCGGATACTGCTATTCCGAAGCATGAAGACTCAGTAATCGAAGCCGGGCGGAAGCTTTTTAGCCGCCCGGTTAACTTCGTTCTTGGTGTGGCGCAGCTCGAACAGTTGCCGCCCGAGGAAAAAACAGAAATCTGTTTTGCCGGACGTTCCAATGTCGGCAAGTCCAGCCTGATCAATGCGATCACGGGCCGCAAGGACATTGCGCGGACGTCAAACACACCGGGACGTACCCAGCAGCTGAACTATTTTGATCTGGATGGCGCGTGCTATGTCGTCGATTTGCCGGGCTATGGTTTTGCCCAGGCGCCAAAGGATATCGTCGATATCTGGCATGCACTGATCAAACAGTATCTGCGCGGGCGTGTGACCCTGCGTCGTGTGTTCGTGCTGATTGATTCCAGACACGGCTTCAAAAAGGCCGATCTGGACATGATGAAGCTGCTTGATGAGTCAGCGGTGCCTTATCAGGTTGTGCTGACCAAGTCGGACAAGCTAAAAAAGGGACAGCTTGAAAAACGCATCAAGGAAGTGGTCGATGCCCTGGTGAAACACCCGGCCGCCTTGCCACAGATTTTTGCGACATCGAGTGAGAAGAATACCGGACTTGCGGAATTGCGGGCAGAAATATCCACACTGCTGTAACATCGTCAGGTTCATCGCTTAATTATGGGGAAGTGAGATGAACGAAGAAATCCGTTCTGAAGAAGACCAATCGGAATCCAGCGCATACCGGACGCTGGCACGTGCCAAAGTCCTTTCCGAGGCTCTTCCCTATATGCGACGATTTAACGGTCAGACGATCGTGATCAAGTATGGCGGCCACGCGATGGGTGACCCGGAACTGGCCCGCCTGTTTGCCCAGGATATGGTGTTGCTCAAACAGGTCGGCATGAACCCGATCGTGGTGCATGGCGGTGGTCCGCAGATCGGCCAGATGCTCAAGCAGCTCAATATCCAGTCGGAATTTGTCGACGGTCTTCGTGTGACCGATCAGCAAACCATCGACGTTGTCGAAATGGTTCTGGCCGGCAAGATCAACAAGGAAATCGTTTCCAACATCAATGCCGCTGGCGGTATCGGTGTCGGTCTGTGCGGAAAGGATGCGCATCTGATCACGGCGCGCAAGCTGACCCGGACCAAGCGTGACCCGGAAAGCAACATCGAAAAGGTGCTAGATCTGGGCTTTGTCGGTGAACCGGCAAAGGTCAATCCGCATGTGCTTGATTGCTTTATCAATACCGACATTATCCCGGTCATCTCACCGATCGGTGTTGGCGAGGATGGTCAGACCTATAACATCAACGCCGATACCGCGGCCGGGGCGATTGCCAAGGCGGTTGGTGCGCGTCGTCTTTATATGCTGACCGATGTGAAGGGCATTCTTGATAAGGACAAAAACCTTGTAAGGGATGCCGATACCGACCACATCAACGAGATGATTGCCGATGGCACCATTCAGGGTGGCATGATCCCGAAAACCGAAACCTGTATGGATGCGGTACAGAACGGGGTCGAGGCGGCCGTGATTGTCGATGGGCGTGCCCCCCATGCCGTGTTGCTGGAACTGTTCACCGAACGCGGTGCCGGGACCATGATCCGCGGGAACTGATCAACGGGTACCGGTCCTGTCAATCTGGCTTGAATGATCAGCCGGACGGGCGGGGCCGGATTCCTGCAATGAACCACCACTTTCGTATAGTTTCCCGCGACGGATATCGGGTTCCGTGATATGTTGATGCGCAGATTTACGCCGTTCTGGCGTAGTGCATTGACATGATTACCGAAAACGAGCCGGAGCAACCGTGGTGACGACGACGGACCAACAGATAACCCGTCACTGGGAATATGCGGATGCGACTTTAAGGGCTCTGCGCGAGCGCGGCCTGCGCCCCACGCCAGAGCTGTACCATGTATGGTTCGTCTATTTCGCCGAAGAAAATCCCGAAATCTTGCGCGTCATTGATGCGGTCCAGGCCAGCGGCGACCAACTTGCCGAAGACACCCTGCTTCAGCTTTATTACCGTTATATCTTTGACCGTCAGGCTGCCGATTTCCTGCAACGTGGCATGGAAGACTTTTCCGAGCTGGTGGAAAACAGCGACGAATGTCTGAGTACGGTGCGTGCCGGTCTTGGCAAATATGGCGATCTTCTTGGCCGGTCACTTGCGACCCTTAAGGATCACCGTGAACTAAGTCCGATCCTGAACGAGGTCATCGATCAAACCGATCAGATGCGCCAGACAATCGACGGTTTGCACAAGCGCCTTGATAGTTATCTGAGCCGTGTTGCCGTGTTGCCATGTTGCAGCGTGAACTCGATGAAACCCGCGAGCGATCCTATACCGACGGCCTGACGCGGGTGTCCAACCGCATGTATTTCGAAGAACAGCTGACCTTGCTGGCGGCGGAATATGATGCATCTGATCATCCCGAACCGTTTTGTGTGATGATGGTCGATCTTGATCAGTTCAAATCGGTCAATGACCGGTTCGGGCATCGCATCGGGGATGAAATTCTGGTTCTGATTGCTTCGATGCTGAAGGCCAATATCAAGGGGCGCGACATTGTTGCGCGTTATGGCGGTGATGAATTTGCCATCCTGCTGCCCCAGACCCCGCTTGGCGATGCCATGGCGCTGGCCGAAGATATGAGCAAACGCATCGCTGCGCGCGAAATCAAGGCCAAGAGTTCTGGGACATCCTATGGCCAGATGACCATTTCGGTCGGGGCTGCGGAATATATAGCCAATGAAGGCGGTGCAAAGCTGATTGATCGTGCCGACAGTGCCCTTTATCGCGCCAAGAAGAATGGTCGGAACCGGAATTTTGCCGCCGAGTGAGACGGGTTCTACTGTCGATTGGGGCAATGGGCGTGGTTTTGCACTTCAATGCATGTGTGCCATGACGGTGGCAGACTTGCATTGAAGCGTTCAAAAGCGTATGTAACCAGCGCCCGGCATGGTCTGATGACTGTGCCGGGCGTTCCGCACTTGCAGTCATCAACAATGTTGCGCAAGCGCAGAGTTTCCCGAACCAACAACAGATCGCAGAATGCAAAGCACCAAAGAGCCGCGCGTAGTTACATTTGGATGTCGCCTGAACACCTATGAATCCGAGGTGATGCGCGACCATGCCAAAAATGCCGGCCTTGATGATGCGATCATTATCAATACCTGTGCAGTCACGACCGAGGCCGAACGTCAGGCGCGGCAAAGCATCCGCCGCCTGCGCCGGGAAAACCCCGATGCCAAGATCTTCGTGACCGGGTGCGCTGTTCAGGTCAATCCCGACAAATTCGCCAAAATGACCGAGATCGACCGCATCTTTGGCAATGACGCCAAGATGAAGGCCGAAACGTTCCTGATGCCCGAACATGAACGTGTTGTCGTCAATGACATCATGTCGGTCGAAGAAACGGCAAGTCATCTGGTCTCGGGTTTCGAGGGCCGCGCACGCGCCTTCGTACAGGTTCAAAACGGCTGTGATCACCGCTGCACCTTCTGCATTATCCCTTATGGCCGCGGAAATTCGCGTTCTGTGCCGATGGGGGAAATTGTCAGCCAGGTGCGCGAACTGGTCGCCAACGGGTATGGCGAAGTCGTCCTGACCGGGGTTGATATCACGTCCTATGGGCATGATCTTCCGGGGCAGCCGACATTGGGACAGATGTCACGCCGGCTTCTGGCACAGGTGCCCGAACTGCCGCGTTTGCGCATTTCATCAATTGACCCGGTCGAGGTGGACGAAGACCTGTTTCGTCTGATCGAAACCGAACCGCGTCTGATGCCGCATATGCATATCAGCTTGCAGGCAGGCGATGACATGGTGCTCAAACGCATGAAACGCCGCCATCTGCGTCAGGATGTGGTCGATTTCTGTCAAAAAGTTCGCCAATTGCGCCCGGATGTGACATTCGGGGCCGATATCATTGCCGGTTTCCCGACCGAAACCGACGAAATGGCGGATAACACCCTGCGTCTGGTGGATGAGTGCGGTCTGATTTATCTGCATGTCTTCCCGTATTCCGCACGTCCGGGGACCCCGGCGGCGCGGATGCCCCAGGTGCCCAAGGACCTGCGCAAGGAACGGGCAAGTGCACTGCGCGAAGCAGGTGATATTCAGCTCAACAAATTCCTGCAATCACGCATCGGCATGATCGAGAATGTGTTGGTCGAAAAGGAAAATACCGGCCATACCGAGCATTTTGCTCCCGTTCTGCTTGATCGCGTGATAGAACCGGGCTCAATAGCCAAGGCCAAGGTAACCGGCCTTGAAGATGGAAAACTGATAGCGGAGCTTGTGGGATGAGTGAAGAGGGGAAGAAAAGCTGGTTTAGCCGCCTGAAAGACGGGCTGAAGCGGTCCTCCTCAAAACTGACCACCGGGATTGCCGATATCTTCACCAAGCGCCGTCTTGACGACGATGCGCTTGAAGAATTCGAAGATCTTCTGATTACATCGGATCTGGGTGTTACGACCGCTGCCAAGCTGAGTGCGGAACTGGCCAAGACCCGTTTCGACAAGGAAGTTGATTCCGCCGAAATCCAGGAATTCATCGCTGACGAAGTCGCCAAAATCCTTGATCCGGTTGCCAGACCGCTGGTTATTGACGCGTCCAAGAAGCCGCATGTGGTTCTTGTTGTCGGGGTCAATGGATCTGGCAAGACCACAACGATCGGCAAACTTGCCAAGACCTATAAGGATCAGGGGCTCAAGGTCATGATGGCGGCGGGCGATACATTCCGTGCCGCCGCGGTCGAGCAGCTTAAAGTCTGGGGCGAACGCACCGATTGCCCGGTGATTGCGCGCGATACCGGCGCGGATGCCGCGGGCCTTGCCTTTGACGCGATCGATCAGGCCCAGCGCGAAGGTTACGACCTGTTGCTGATTGATACCGCCGGTCGCCTTCAGAACAAGGCACATCTGATGGATGAGCTTAAAAAGATCGTTCGCGTGATCAAGAAACGTGATGACAGTGCGCCGCATGACACGCTTTTGGTGCTTGATGCAACGACCGGTCAGAACGCCCATTCCCAGGTCGAAACCTTTGGCGAGGCGACCGATGTCTCGGGCCTGATCGTGACCAAACTTGATGGCACGGCCAAGGGCGGCGTTGTTGTCGCGCTGGCTGAAAAATTCGGCAAGCCTGTTCACGCCATCGGCGTTGGCGAAGCGGCCGAAGATCTGCGTCCGTTCGAAGCCAAATCATTCGCCCGCAGTCTGGCCGGGCTTTCGGACTGATTTAACCGCACTGTTACCCAAATCAAAAGGCAGCCCCGCGGGGCTGCCTTTTTGCGTCAGAATTTCGCGATGATGTCGCCGATCGACTTTCGGAAATTTGCGATTTCCTGTGTCAGGGTCGCAATCGGCTTTTTCAGGTCATCTGGCAATGCATTCTGGTCAAGATGGTCCAGTTCGGCTGCAAGTTCCTTTGCGCGGTGATCAAGCCCGTTTGCAAGGCGCTGGTCGGCATTGTCAAACAGCCACTCCATCACACGGTCCCGAAGTTCTTCAAGGCTGTGCAAATCCGGATCGGGTGACGGTGCAGTGATCCCGAAGGGCCGCAAGCTTAATTCCAGCTGACGATACAGGTCGCGCAATGTGCGCGTGCTGTCATGACAAAGCGATTTGAGCTGGCCGTCATGAACAACCGGCAGGATGGCTTCAAGGCGCAAGGTGAAATCAACCGTGTCACGCACGACATCATTGATTTCGTTTTGCTGGTCGATGGTTTCGGGCATGTCGCTGCGATTGCGGTTTTCTTCAGCGACATAGCTGTTCGGGGCGAAAACCGGCAGCGCACCGGCGCGCAGGGTAAAGCGGGCCGGCAATTTGCCGATGATTTCACCATCGGCAAGGATCGGCGCGCCTTCTTCGCCCTCGATCGTGATGTCGTCGCATTCCATGGTCAGCGCATAGCTGCTGTTATCGACCGAGCCAAATAAAAGTTCGGCGGCGATATCAAGACCGCTAAGCGTGTCGACACTGTCGCGAATGGCAAACATGTGCAAAAGACCGTCTTCCGGGCTTTTGGATTCGCTCGGACGCAGGCCGCCGCCAAAATACCGGCCATTGGTAATGGTCAGCTGGCGCAGCTTCATTTTTTGCGGTTTCTCATCGCCGCAGGTGATGGTCAGATCCAGCGGATCCATTTCGTGCCAGCTTTGCCAGTTGGCAACGGCATAGCTGATTGCGCCCAGGGTGCGCTTAAGATCGGGATTGATCCGTTTGCGCGCATCGGCCGGAACACCGATGCTGGCCGCATTGATAAAGCTGTGGTCATTGACCCGCCCGACATCCAGCATCCTGATCTGACCATGAATGGCAGCGCGCGCGGCATCAACCAGATCATCGGGCAGGCCAAGGGTCCGTGCAAAGTCGTTTGCCGTGCCAAGCGGTACGGGGATCAGAACGGTGCCGGTTTCAATCACGGTTTCAAGAACCGCATTGATGGTGCCATCCCCGCCACCCACAGCGACAATGTCACCGGGTTTGGCAGTGGATTTCAGGTGTTTGCAAATATCATCCGGATTGTCACACAGCGTAAGATCGGTCTGATAACCGGCATCTTCGAACACGGTGCGCAGGGGTTCTGCGCCATTGGTACGCCAGTCATCAGGCAACTTTTTGCGGGTTAACAGCAAATGTACCTTACCGGTCAGATCGGAACTTTTCACGGCAATGGACTTTCACAAGATGAGAGGGGCGGGGCGAACCGGCGCCTGATGGCGCCGGTTCATAATATATGTATCAGGAAATCGTTGCGCGCAGCATCCAGGCTGCTTCTTCATGCACACCGATACGTTCGGTCAGAAGATCGGCGGTTTTTACGTCATCGACTTCCTCGGCTGCGGCAACGCCGTCACGGATCAGGCGGGCCATTTTTTCGTGGTCATCAACAAGCTCCGCAACCATGTCATTGGTTTCAAGCAGCTTATCCTGATCAGAAATGACAGAATTTTCCATCATTTCCTTAAGGCCGGTCGGTGCAGCAAAGCCAATGGCGCGAATACGTTCGGCCATATCGTCAATGGCGGCATGCAGGTCTTCATACTGCTCTTCGGTCATTTTATGCAGCGAATAGAAGGCCGGGCCGACCACGTTCCAGTGAACACCGCGCATTTTGGCATAGAGTACGTGCGACGAGCCAATGATCTGGGTCAGCATCGTGGCCAGTTCGCGGCGATCCTTGCGGTTCACGCCGGTTTCGACGGGAAATTCCTTTGCAACGGTCTGCATACTGCTATGTGCCATTTTAAAACTCCTTTGGTTTTGAGGCGCCCCCGCACGGCACGATATATATATGTCATGTGCCTTATTGCGATTTGGCGGGGCCGCTTTGACCATATAAACGTTGGCCTTTTTCAAAAGTTCCATGAAATAAAATCACCATAATTGGAACATTCTTTTGCACCATCCGTTTGTCAGTGTAAGCAGCGCGCAAGTAATTGTGCTGCCTATTATGAATAAGGAGGTTGTGATGTTGAGCAAGAAAACGCTGATGATTGGTACTGTACTTATGTCGATGGGTGTTGCGGTTCCGGCCTATGCCGGTTCGGCGAATGCCACCGACGCATCGGGCACGATCAAGACCGATGATGCAATGAAGTCGGACGCCAACAAGCTGGGCGACAAGATTGCGGCCCAGTATGAAGAAGCCAAAGACTTCACCTTTGAACAGAAAGAAGATTTCCTGGCGTGGGTCGATGAAAAATCCGACCAGCTTGGTGATCAGTATGACGACGTGTCTGCCCGTGTGAAAGATGACAGCGAAGACGCTGTTGATGAACTGGCAGAAGCCTGGGATAGCGCTACCGACGAGTTGAGCGATGCCATGGCATCGGCCAAGGACGCATCGGCAGATACGTGGGAAGACGTCAAACGCGATACGCTGAACGCACTTGAAAATGCGCAGAAAGCCATCTCGGACAGTCAGTCCGCCGAATAAGACGTCACAACCTGAACTCGGCGATTGACGTCCGAGGGTGACAGCCCGCCCGTTTTGGGCGGGCTGTTCTTTTTTGTGCGGCAGGAAGGACATCATCTTGAAAATCGATCAAAATCGTTCTTTCGGACGGCTCGGGGATTTTTTCCGTGCAGCCCAGGAACGGCTGGCAAAACTTGCCGCCGGGCGCAAGGGACTGGCCGGTATTGCCGGGGCGTCGTTTCTTGAAACAACCATTATCCCGATCCCGATTGAAATCGTGATTGCCCCGGTGATGGCGGCATCGCGTGCACGCGGCTTTATCGTCGCCACGGTGACCTTGGCTGGCAGCGTGGCCGGCGCGGTCGGGCTTTATTTCCTGGCCTGGGCATTATTTGATGATCTGGCCCAGCCCCTGATTGACATGATGGGCAGTCAGCAACAGTTTGATGAACTTCAGGCGAAATTCGAAGATGGCGGGTTCTGGCTGGTCTTTCTGGTCAGTGTCACACCCGTTCCCATGCAGATTGCCGCATTGGCAGCCGGGGCCGCGTCCTATCCGGTCTGGCTCTTTTTGATTGCCATTACGATATCGCGGGCCTTGCGATATTACGGATTGTGGGCACTGGTTTTGGGATTCGGCGCGGGAATCGCACGCATTTTCGAAGGAAAGAAACCCAAAAACATTTCCGTTCCCGGAAAATAAGTCCTGTATCGGGAAAAAATAGATATGAAAAAGGCCCGCTTTTGCCGGGCCTTTTTCATGGAAGATTTGTTTTATTCCGGCTCAACACGAAAATCTGTCGTGCTTTTGCCTTCTGTGTCCGGTTCTTCGACGTCCTCGGCGATAAGACCGCGGCGGATCAATTCACGGATTGCGGCGGCACGCGTTGGCATTCGATGATCGAAGCGCCAGTCATCAATGACCTTAAGCTCCTCGTCATCCAGCATGATCTGGAGCTTTTCTGTTCTTTTCGGCGTTGGCACGTGGGGTTTCCTGTCAATTTCAGGAGCTTTAATTAGCCCCTGAAGCCATTGAAAATCAAGGCATTCAAAAATTTTGGAGTAACTTACGTTACCTCCGTTTCCTCCATAAGACAACCATCTTGCTGACTCTCGGTAAGTTCGAGCAGTGATGTAAGTAATGTAAAGTAATTACAGGCAGTAAATAATGTAACGTGATGCACTTAACTACATTGTGTCAGATATGTGTTTTGATAATGTTGTGTATGTGCTGTTTGTTCATTGTATTGCTTAAGTTAACTATACGATTTTACTTTAAATTTCATTTTCTTTTGTTACGGTAAGTTCATCCGAACAAGGAGGTTGTGATGTCTACTCAAGTGATGAACGAAATCGAAGACCATGTGCCAGCACTGCGCCGTCATGCATATCGCCTGACCGGCAGCACCGATCTTGCGCAGGATCTGGTTCAGGACACTTTGTTGAAAGCCATCAGCAAGAAGGACCAGTTCGAAGAAGGCACGAGCCTTAAGGCCTGGTTGCATCGGATCCTGTTCAACACCTTTATTTCCAGCAAGCGCCGTGAAAAAACCCGCGGCCCGCAGGTCGACTGGGATGATCTTGGTGATGTGTATGGTCATGGCAGCAACCAGATGGCGCGTCTGCAATTGCGTGATGCCGACCGTGTTCTTGAAGAATTGCCCGAACAGGAACGCCAGGCCATCCTGCTGACCGCTGTTGAAGAAGTATCCTATCAGGATGCTGCCGATCAGATGTCTGTTGAAATCGGTACCGTGAAATCGCGTGTTGGACGTGCACGCCGCAAACTGCGTGCGTCGGTCGGTCGAATCGAAGCGCGCGAGCACGCGTCACGCTACGTCTCAGAGGCCGCATAATATGAGCCCGGTTCTTGCGATATATGGCAAGGAGCACATTCTTGGCTATGTACGCGGGACACTTCAGGACGACGAAGAGAAACACGAAATCGAAAGCCTGGTCCAAAGTGACCCGCGTGCCGCCAGAATTGTAAGTGACTTGAAAATGACCCATATAGGTGACTCGTGGGCATTTGATCAGGGCGCGAAGCGCAGGCTTGAATACCTGCAAGAGATCGCCGAAGACGCTGATATATTAGCATGAGATATGCGTCAGGCGAATGGATGCTACGCGTCGATTAAAATTGACATTAATGACCAATGGTCATATAAAACTCACATCAGGGTTGACCGTCTTTTCCCTCAACGTCTAAGGCACCTCCCTGAAATTGCCGAAACCGTCCCCCGGTTTCGGCACTTTTTTTGCCCGGATTCCGGCACCCGCGATAACGTCACCGGTGCGCAGAATATTTGAGACCGGCCTTGTTATGGGCCGCGCATCAAAACTGTCATTTGGAATTCTTGAAAATAAATCCGACATATAAGTCATAAGCATCTGAAACCGCCGGAAAAGCGGGTTGTTTCGGCACAGCCGGTTCCCTGTATTTCAGGATATTCACCCAGGGATAGAACGGGATGAAAAAGTTTTCGGTTGTCAGAAGGCGGGCGGACGGTGATAAATCTCTCGCTCCAAGGGCCTTTGTAATTGATCGGGCGTGATTTCACGCACCTTGATCAGACAGGGGTTCTGAAACAACAATAACAAAAAGGAGCATCCATTATGGTTTCTGGAGTACACGGATCGGTACGCGATCTGTTTGAATTCACTGACGCTGACAAGGCACTTGCGCGCATCAAGGATATCTATGCGACCGGTGCCAATGCCGTCCAGGAGGCCTTTAACCGTTTCGGTCAAGGTCAGCAATCTTCCCCCGTACGCGCCTATTACCCGTATCTTGGCATCGAAGTGCCGCCGGAAAAATTGCATGTCGAAAGCACGCTTTCGTTCGGCGCACCACGCGACCCGGGCATTTACGGCACGACGCTGACCCGTCCTGACCTGTTTGAAGAATATTACCGCGAGCAGATCGAACTTCTGCTTAAGAACCATGACGTGCCTGTTGTGGTTGGTGTGTCTGATCGCCCGATCCCGCTGCCATTCCTGGTCGAATCGGCAACCGACAGTATCGGTCCGACCGATATCCGGTCGATGCAACTGATCTTTGACATGCCCGATCTGGCCCGTACCGATGATGATATCGCCAATGGCGTGCATTACGGCAACAGTGACGGCCCTAAACCGCTGTCGCTGTTTTCCGGGGAACGTGTTGATTATTCACTGGCACGCTTGCGCCATTACACGGCGACTGCACCGGAACATTTCCAGAAGTTCGTGCTGTTCACCAACTATCAGCGCTATGTCGATGAATTCATCGAATTCGCCAAATTGCAGCTCGAAGATCCGCAAAGCCCCTATGTCGCCTTTGTCGAACCGGGGCCGAAGGTCCATGTGCGCAAAGACGCCCCGGCGGGCTGGCAGGAATCGGGCGAGGCGGTCAAGCAACTGCCGCAAATGCCGTCCTATCATCTGATCCGCGAAGACGGGCTTGGTGTGACGCTGGTCAATATCGGTGTCGGGCCGTCCAATGCAAAAACGGCAACGGATCATATTGCCGTGTTGCGTCCGCATTGCTGGTTGATGCTTGGTCACTGTGCGGGGCTGCGGCGCAGTCAGTTGCTTGGTGACTATGTGCTGGCCCATGGTTATGTGCGTGATGACCATGTTCTGGATTCGGATTTGCCCTTGTGGATTCCGGTCCCGCCGATTGCCGAAGTGCAGGTCGCGCTTGCCGACTCGGTTGCCAAAATCACCGGTCTTAAAGGCCGCGAGATGAAGGCGCGCATGCGAACCGGCACGGTGGCAACCACGGATAACCGTAACTGGGAACTGCGTTATAGCGAACTGTTCGGGCGTCTGAACCAGTCACGCGCAATTGCCGTGGATATGGAAAGTGCGACAATCGCTGCCAACGGTTTCCGGTTCCGTGTGCCGTATGGCACGCTTCTGTGTGTTTCCGACAAGCCGGTCCATGGCGAACTGAAACTGCCGGGCATGGCCAACAATTTCTATCGCCAGCGGATCGGTCAGCATCTTCAGGTTGGTCTCGATACCATCGATACCCTGCGTCAGGACGTCAATCAGCTGCATTCACGCAAATTGCGTTCGCTCGACGAACCGGCATTCCGCTAAAACCCGGATTTCCGGTCTGGCGCTTTGATCTTGCCCCTGTCACCGCTTCAAACCGGTGGCAGGGGTTTTATTATGGTTTGATGACGAACGGGCATGGGGCTGCTTTTGACTTTGCAGGTGCTGCCCGGTTGCGTAAGTTCAGGCAAAACGATCCTGACGAACGTGATCATGGGGCAATAACCCGCAATGTCTGACAACATGACAAACCCTGACTCTGACCCTGATTTTGATCCTGCGCCGGTGTCATCTGTCTCACCTGCTTTACTGCCGGAAAACGGTGTGGGGCTGTGGCAGATTTTCATGATTTTCCTGCGCCTTGGTTTGACCAGCTTTGGCGGGCCGGTTGCCCATATCGGTTATTTCCGCGAAGAATTCGTCGCCCGGCGCAAATGGCTGAGTGATGCGGCCTATGCCGATCTGGTTGCACTGTGTCAGTTCGCACCCGGACCGGCCAGTTCACAGGTTGGCATGGGGATCGGCATGGCGCTTGGCGGTGTGCGCGGATCCCTTGTGGCCTGGCTTGGTTTTACGATGCCGTCGGCCATTGTGCTGGCGGTTCTTGGCATGGCGTTTGTCGGGTTTGATCTGGCATCGGTCGACGGGGTTCTGCGCGGTCTCAAGCTGGTGGCGGTGGGCGTGGTTGCCCATGCCTTGTTTGGCATGGCACGAAGCCTCTGTCCCGATATTGCGCGTGCGGTTCTGGCCATTGTTGCCGCCGCCATCATGATCGCAAGCAACACGGTGCTTGCGCAATTTGCGGTCATTCTGGGTGGGATGCTGGCCGGTTTTGTGATGCTGCGCGCCAAGGTCGATAACCATCCGATGGCGCCGGTGGCCCCCCGTTCGGCCACCGGGGCGATTGCCGCACTTTGTTGTTTCTTTGCCCTTTTGGTCATTTTGCCGGTGGCAGCCCATTTTGATCAAAGCGGGCTGTTTGCGGTGATTGACGGGTTTTATCGCAGCGGGGCGCTGGTATTTGGCGGCGGGCATGTTGTCTTGCCGCTTCTGGAAAATGCTGTGGTCGATCCGGGCTGGGTCGATACACAGACCTTCCTTGCCGGTTATGGCGCAACCCAGGCGGTTCCCGGGCCGATCTTTACCTTTGCGGCGTATCTTGGTGCTGCCTTGCATAACGGGTCAGCCATGGATGGCGGCATCGTGATCAGTGCGGTGACGTCGATGATTACCCTGGTGGCGATCTTTTTGCCGGCCTGGTTGCTGGTTGTCGGACTGTTGCCGTTCTGGGACCGGGTGCGGCATATCGGCGCAATGCGGGCCGGGTTGCTGGGCGTTAATGCCGCGGTGGTTGGGTTGCTGGCGGCGGTTCTTTATGACCCGATCTGGACCGGTGCAATCCATGACATGTTTGATATCGGCTGTGTCGCGATCGCCTTTGTTGTTTTGCAATGGCGGATCATGCCGGTCTGGGCGCTGGTCGGGACCGGGGCAACTGCCGGGTATGTTGTGGCGCTGCTGGCCTAGGATCTGAGCTCGGTTGAATGTTCAGACGCCGGTTCAGTCCTACTGATCAATCAATGCTTGTCAATCAGTGCTGGGCCCGGTGGCATCCTGGATGTCTTCGCCGTCCGGGCTGTTTTGCGATGCGGTCGGGGCATCGGGAAACAGGTTGCTGATATCGGATACGAAATTGCGCAGGCTGAATGCTTCGCGCTTGCGGGTAACGCCAAGCCGCACGATGACCAGTTCCTTGGACGGGATGACGCTAAGTGACTGGCTATCATGGCCAAGTGCAAAGAACGCATCATCGGGCAGTTCGGCGATGCCGTTTCGCGGGTTGCCTTCGTCATCACGGTCGCCGGGCAGATCAAGCCACCAATGCGCCCCGTAAATGCCGTCGGGGTCACTTTCATCCGGGCTGCTGGTGTAATCAACCCAGCCTTCGGGCAGCAAACGCTGTCCTTCCCAAACGCCATCCTGAAGATAAAGCTGGCCGATCTTGGCCCAGTCACGCGCCGTTGCATGCATGAAGCTTGATGCGACGAAATACCCCTCGGGATCGGTTTCGATCACCGCACTTTTCATGCCAAGCGGCCGGAACAAAAGTTCGGTCGGGCGGGCAAGATATGTGCTGCGTGAACCGCTCAGATTGCGAACAGCAGCCGACAGAATATTTGATGCCCCGGAATTATAGGCAAAGACTTCACCCGGGCTGTGTTCCAGCTGTTTGGACACGGCATAGCCCGCGGCGGCCGGCTGGACGAACAGCATCTGCACCACATCGGAAAGCGGGTTCCAGTAGGATTCGCTAAATTCAATGCCGCTTCGCATCCGAAGCAACTGGTCATAGGTAATGGCCGCGCGCGGATCATTTGTCTGCGCCTGCCATTCATTGATCAGAACCGGATCATGAATGTCGGGCATCATGCCTTCGTTCTGCATGCGGCCCAGAACGGTGTTCCAGACACTTTTGGTCATCGACCATCCCGGAAGCGGCGTCTGTGCGGTAATGCCGTCGGCATATCGTTCGGCAATGACCTTGCCGCGATACAGGATCAATACCGCGCGCGTGCGCCGTTCGGGGCGGACACCGGGTTCGTCCATGACATCAAACAGGATATTGTTCAATGCGCGGCGGTCGACTTCTGCCGGAAGGCTTGTGGTCAGAAGCGGCTTGGCGGCAATCGGTTTGATCACTGGTGTCGAATTGCGCAGGCGCGCAATATGGGCCTGATCATCGGCCAGCGTGCAGCCCAGATTCGGCCGATAAACCGCAAACCGTTTCCGGAAACCGAAAGCATGGGCGCTGACCGTCTGATTGCGCAGATCGACATTGGTGGTGATCAGTGACAGCAACGCATTATTGTCGGCAAGAACGTCTTCATCGCGCGCACGGCTGGATGGCAATCCGTTCACAAAAATCGCCGAACACATGATCTTTGCGCTATAGGCCGCACCGACCGGCGCAAGCCAGATAAAGAACGCGGCAACAACAGACAGGCCAATCAATATCGTTCCGATAAAGATGGCCTTGATCAACTGCATCCCGCTTCCCTGCCCTGTGTGTCATTGCCTCTTTGATTGAGGGGATTGGAGGGTCGCCTGCTTCGCAGGATAGGTCAAGTCATCGTATCGTATAGGTCAGGCGGTTACGCGGCGTATGGGGGACCTGATCGCCGAGATCATGAAGCCTGCAAAATAGAAACCGGCAAGGATCACCGCCGCACCACCCCAGCCATTGAAATCAATCATGGCCCCGGTAAGCGGTGGGACAATGACCACAAAAATCTCGGCAAACTGGGCCAGCATCCCCTGAAGGGCGGGCATCGAAAGACCGTCCTTGGCGATGGCCGGCAACAGGGCAAAACAGGTGCCGGCAACCGCCCCCTGACCGATATTGAAAATCACCAGCGCGATCAGGCTGATTGCCATGTCGGTGCTGACAAACAAGGTCGCGATGGCGGCTGCCATCATCGGCAAAAACGCGATCAGAATGCGCCGCCCGGCAACCTGACGGCCAAGGGCCACGCCCGCACCGATACTGCCGATAATATTGCCGACAATCGCGGTCGTTCCGATGATCCCGGCTGCCGGTGCGATCCCGATATCAAGATTGTCGACCATCATTGCCGGCATGAAGGCAAGGGCTGCGGACGTTGCCCCGGCAAAGGCGGAAAATGTCAGTGCGACTTTCAGCGCGGAACGTGATTTCAGAACCCCCATAACCCCGCTGCCAAGGGATTTGCGCACGGTCGGGGTGGGCGGTTTTTCCATCAATGCCAGAAGCGGCAATAAAACAAGAACAGGAACCGTGCAGGCCGCAACCGCCAGACGCCAGTCCAGCCACACAACCATCGCCGCACTGATCCAGTTGCCCAATGCAATGCCCACCGGAATAAAGGTGCCCCAGATGCTCATGGCCATGGCGACCATTTTCGGATTGTCAAAGCCCGCCATCCAGCTCGGCGCACCGACCACAATCAGCAAATAGCCGATCGATGTCACCAGCCGTCCGGCATAAAGCAGTGGCGTTGCATTGGCCGTGGCAAAGATCACGGCACCGGCAATCATCATAAGCCCGCCCAGGACCAGTGATTTGCGCAAACCGGCGCGCGCAGCCCATACACCGGTTGGAATGGCGGCAAGTGCCCCGGCCGCGGTGATCAGGGACGCAACAAGACCGAATTCCGCCTGGCTAAGGCCAAAGCCCGCCCGCAAATCGGGGGCAATCGGCCCGATCAGGCCAACCTGCATGGATGCAGTCAGTCCCAATCCATACAGAATTATGATGGCGAATATCGGTGGCATGTGGCGTTTCCGTCAGGTGGTGTTTTTTATGGTTTGAAATGGCAGATCGCCGGGAATGCGCGGCACTTCAAATGCACGGCAATTCCGGTGTCGCTATGACTACCCGAAATCGGGGGCCGGTGACCACGTATGAAATATGCGTGCGGATGGGAAAGTCGAACCGGATCAGATGTGGTTCGGTGCCTGGTCATAGCCGGTGGTCAGGCGCACCGCCGTTCCATCCGACAGGAAAAAACGTTCCCACAGGATGAAGCTGTCAACGATGCGCATCGGCGCACCGTCACGACGGGACGTCTCGAAGGTCAGATGATCGGCCTGATCTTCGTGCCATCCCATGTCATGCAGGCTTTTTTCCGCGGTTGCGATTTCCGGCGTGGCAAACCGCCAAAGCGATGTGCCAAGCAATTCGGTGCAGTCGCGCTGCCATTCATGGGCCCGGGCATGGGATGCGCAGAGCAGTCTGTGGGATCGGTCCTCGATCAGATGGACCCGCTGGCTGGAATGGGTGACCAGCCGCTTGATCGCATGATCAAGACGGAAATTGCGTTTGCGCGTCATCATCTGATGGATCAGATCATATTGCAGTGGGGCCGGGCGCTGTGTCCCGTTTTCCCAGCGCGAAACGGTTGCCTGTGTAACACCCAGAATATCGGCCAGACGTGATTGTTTGATGTCGCTCATGCGGCGCCATTGGCGCAACAGGCGTCCAAATTCCTTGTCCGGTGCGGGTGTCGACAGGGCTTTCATGTTCATCAACCGTTTCAATGCTGTCTGAACGGTATCACAAATTGCGCAATCTGGCAGCAGGCGGGTGGGAATGGCTGATCTGCGCGATCGTTTCAATCGCGCTTGTAAGTGGCACTTGTAAATCGCGTTTGGGCGATGATCAGCCTGCCATGCGGCCGATATCAATCTGGCAGCGGCCATATTTGCGTGAATCACAAAGTTCAAACCCGGCAAGGCCGATTTGCGGATCACGGGGATCACGTTCGGCAATGATCAGGGTATTGGCATCAATCCATCCCGCAGCGGCAAGGGCGGTGATGCTGGGGTCGAGCAAATCCTTGCCATAGGGCGGATCAAGGAAAATCATGCTGGCCGGTTCGATGGCGCGGGGTGGTTTGGTGGCATCCGCGCGCTGTGCCTTGGCCTGATTGCCGACCTTCAGGGTGTCAATATTCTGCTCGACAATGGCGATGGCCTTGCGGTCGGTGTCAAAGAACACGGCCTTTGACGCCCCGCGCGAAAGGGCCTCAAGACCCAAGGCGCCAGACCCGGCATAGGCATCAAGCACCACACCGCCATAAAGCGGATGGAAGTCATCTTCGTACCAGCGTGATGCATGCGACAGGATGTTAAAAAGCGCCTCGCGCACACGATCAAGGGTCGGGCGGGTGTCGCGCCCTTCAGGCGCGTTCAAAACCCGTCCACGATGACTTCCGCCAACAATCCGCATTTATGGTCAGTCCTTTTTGCCGCGCGGGCGGTTGCCTGCGGGTTTGCGACCCGGTGCGGAATTGCCCGATGATGCGGGCTTGCCGCCGCGTGCACCTGAACGACCGACCGGCTTGTTGCTGACATCGTTGAAGTTGCCACCCGAACGGTTGCCGGAACGGCCACCGCCTGCACCTGCATTCGATCGGCCGTCCGCACCGGCACCAGAACCGGCACCACGGCCGCGCCCGCGCCCGTTGCCGGGGGCATTGCGGTCATCGGATGCCCCGGCCTTGCCGCCGGTGCCATAACGACCGCGACCCTTGTTGGTCGGGCGTGCAGCACCACGTTCATCGCGTTCTTCACGCTCCGGGCGGGTATTCTGGGCGGCGGGTTTGCCGCGTCCACCCGGACGCGGGGCCGCACCGATGCGCGGGCCCTTGCGGGCGGCACCGGAACTCGGGCGCGACGCGGTACGGTTGTCGCGCGCATCCTCGCCATCACTGGTGTTTTGGGCGGTGCCTGCCGGGCCACCCTGATTGCCTTGCGGGCGTTTGCGCTGGGCGGGTTGGCCAAATACGGTACGCGGTGCCTTCGGGCGACCGGTGCCGCCACGGGCAACCGATTTCTTTTCGGAAACCTTGCTGTAATCACCGCGGAAGAACGCGGCGAGCTGTTCTTTCATCACCTTGCCGGTGATTTCCTCGCACTCGCCCGGGGCCAGACTGCCCAACTGGAACGGGCCGTAAGATACGCGCATCAGGCGCGTTACCGGCCAACCCAGATGTTCCATCACGCGGCGGATTTCACGGTTCTTGCCTTCGCGAAGGGTGACGGTCATCCAGGCATTGGTGCCTTTCTGAACGTCGACTTCGGCCTGGATCGATCCGTAATGGACGCCATCAACCGTGATGCCTTCTTCAAGCTGTTTAAGTTTTTCTTCCTCGATCCGGCCATGCACGCGCACACGGTATCGGCGCGCCCATCCGGTTGCCGGAAGTTCCAGATAACGGGCAAGTTCCCCGTCATTGGTCAGCAACAGCAACCCTTCGGAGTTAAGGTCAAGACGACCAACCGAAATCACACGCGGGACATAGCTTGGCAGATGTTCAAATACCGTATCACGGCCCTGTTCATCACGGTGGCTGGTGACCAGCCCGCGCTTTTTGAACAACCGCCAAAGACGCGGCTTTTCCTTTTCCGGCAACGGCTTGCCATCGACAATGATCTCGTCCTCGTCGGTGACCGTTACGGCGGGGCTATCAAGCTTCTTGCCATTCAGGCGCACCAGGCCTTCGGCGATCATGCGTTCGGCATCGCGCCGGGAACAGACACCGGATCGCGCAATGCGTTTGGCAATGCGTTCGGGTTTGTTGTCGTTCTGGGTGTCGTTTTTGTCGCTCATTTGCGGGCCTCGGCAATCAGGGCGTCAAAGATTTTGGCATCGCCCGAGCTGATATGAAATTCGGGATGCCACTGGACCCCGAGACAATAACGGTATTTCGGATGTTCAATTCCCTCGATCACGCCATCTGGCGCATAGGAATTGATGATCACATCCGGGCCAACCCCATCAACCGCCTGATGGTGGGCGGAATTGACCGACAGTGTTTTGACATCGCCAACGATTTTGGCCAGAAGCGTATCGGCCTCGACCGTGACGTCATGACCGGCCTCGTCGCGCGGGTTTGGCTGTTCGTGGGGAAGGCAGTTTTCGATCGCGTCTGGGATATGCTGGATCAATGATCCGCCCAGAATAACGTTCAAAAGCTGTTGCCCGCCGCAAATACCCAGAACCGGCATGTCGCGTTTAAGCGAACCTTCGGCCATCGCCCATTCAAATTTGGTGCGCCGATCCTTGGTGACAACCGTGTCATGTTTTTCGGTTGCGCCAAACAGGCTGGGATCAACATCAAACGCGCCACCGGTCACCACCAGCCCGTCAATCAGATCAAGCAGGTCCGGCACCAGTTCAATTTCGTGGGGCAGGGGCATGGGAATGCCACCGGCAGCCGTGACCGCACCGGCATAGTTTTCACGCAGCGCATACCACGGGAATTTGGAATATCCGCCCGGTTCTTCGGAATCGAGTGTAATGCCAATGATCGGCTTGCGCGTGGTCATGACGATGCGAACCTTGATGCTGGTGACAGGATGGCGAAACAAGTTTGGCGGAAACTACCTTTCTAACCCGTGAAGGGCAACGGCAATTCACGCCGACAGTCTATGCGTTCTGCGCAGGCGGGCAAGGGTGTGTTGATCCACCAATGCCGGTGATCATGGCTTGACCGATCCTGTGGAGTGATAGGACAATGTCATGAACCCAAAAAAGGACCAAATGTCCTGAAACAAAGTAAAAGACCGGACCCGGCGGGGATGGCGCCGGTCTGTCACTGGTTCGATCATCGGGATGGAAAGACTATGAGCGCAGACAGCTATATGGACATGGCCCTTGAAGAAGCCCGCGCAGCCGCACGTCGCGGCGAAGTACCGGTCGGGGCGGTTCTGGTTGATGCCGATACCGGCGAAGTTCTGGCGCGCGCCGGAAACCTGACCGAAGAAATGAACGACCCTACGGCCCATGCCGAAATCCTCGTGATCCGGGCCGCCGCCGGGGCAAAGGGCGAGCCACGTCTTCCCAATTGCGATCTTTATGTCACGCTTGAACCCTGTCCGATGTGCGCGACCGCCATTTCATTTGCCCGCCTTCGGCGCGTCTATTTCGGGGCTTACGATCCCAAGGGCGGCGGGGTTGATCACGGTCCGCGGGTATTTGAAAGTTCAAGCTGCCATCACCGCCCCGAAGTTTACGGCGGGATTGGCGAGGTCGAGGCCGCAACCCTTTTGAAGGAATTCTTTGGAAGCCTGCGCTGACTCAGTGGTGCTGGTCAGAAAAATGATGCAGGTTATCCGGACTTAATCCCAATTCCGCCAGCCGCTGTTCAAAATCAACGGCCAGATCGGCCATGGTGACCGATGATAGTGCCGTGATGAATGTCTCGGACGCCAATTGCAATGCGCGCGCAGTCGCCGTATTGGCCGCCTTTTCCATCAAGCATTGAGACTCTTCGTCCCCGCAGCCAAGGGCAAAAAGGGTCGGTGCGCCCAGCGCCTGATAAATTTCCGCCAGTGTGATCTTTTCAAGCGGCCGTGCCAGTTGCCAGCCGCCGCCATGGCCCTTGATGGATGTTAATATCCCCTGATCACGCAGCCCCGCCATTGTCCGTCGGACAACGGCGGCATTGGTATTGAGCATCCCGGCCAGTTGTTCGGATGTGGCGGGGTCTTTCATGTCGCTCAGATGCAAAAGCGCATGCAAAACCCGGGGAAGGCGGTTGTCCTGACGCATGAAGGCGGTCCTGTTCGTCGATCAGATGTTTTGTCATTTTTATCACATGTAACAATCAAAGATACATGAAATTGACAGATGTGACGAATCATGTAACTTTTAATGTTACGTGATTCGCAATCACGGATATCCCCCGACTTTATCAAGAGAACCCCGATGAAATTTGATCCAAATGTTGATCCCAAAATGGACGCCAGAACCTTTTGGGAAGAAACCTATGAAAAGCAGTCCCCGCAAACCAGCGGCAAGCCGTCTGCTGTTCTTGAACGGTTTGTTGCCGGTCGCCCGGTGGGGCGGGCACTCGAACTTGGTTGTGGCAAGGGCGATGACGCCGTCTGGCTGGCAAAAGGCGGGTGGCAAGTGACAGCTGTCGATATTTCGGAAACGGCACTGGGCTATGCGCGGGCCAATGCCCTGCGAAGTGGCGTGCAGGATAATATTACCTTCGCGGCCCATGATCTGGATACAAGCCTGCCAGACGGCATGTTTGATCTGGTGACCGCGCAATTCCTGCAATCACCGCTGGAATTTGCCCGCGACAGGATTTTGAACCGGGCAGCACAGCAGGTTGCGACAAACGGCTTGTTGCTGATCACCACCCACGGATCACGTCCATCATGGTCATCGGCCCCCGAAGACATGGTGTTCCCGACACCTGCACAGGCGCGCGATGCGCTGGGGCTTGATATGAGCCGGTGGAAAACCGTCACGGTGGATAATTTCGAACGCATGGCGACCGGTCCCAAGGGTGAAAAGGGCTCGGTCATTGATACGGTCATTGCACTTGAACGTATCTGAGTAAAACAAAACCGGGCGGGCCCGTATGCCCGCCCGCGTTGTCCGGGGTCGGCAGGCTGACCTAGTTTATGGTCGCCTCGCGGAACATCACCATACCGCCGTGATACAGAACGTCATTTTCAAAATATCCATCGGCGGTAAAGCCGGTGTCATCCTGATAGGTGATGTAATTGCCCGATACCTGATAGTCGCCCTGATAGGCCGATTGACGGGTGCCGCGGGCTTCGTCATAGCGACCATTGGGCAGCAGTTCCTGACGGACATGGCCGTCCTTGGTCATCCACATGCCGATATAGGGATGCGGGGCGGTTTGGGTGGTTTTGCGCATCTCGGTCTCCTGTTGGGCGGATGCTGATGGTGCAAACACCACCAGCATCATCAGCAAAGTTGCAAAGCCGGATGAAAGGACGGATTTCGCCATCAGAAGGCCGATGCCGTCGGACGGACGATCACTTCGTTGACATCGACATCGGCAGGTTGATCAAGCGCATAAAGAACCGCACGGGCAATCGCATCGGGTGTCAGGGCGATCTGGCGGAACTGGGTCAGCAATTCCTTGCTGGTCGGATCGGAAATATCGTGGCCCAGTTCGGTTTCAACCACGCCCGGCGAAATGGTCGTCACGCGGACATTTTCGCTTTCCTGGCGCAGGCCTTCGGAAATGGCCCAGACGGCGTATTTGGTGCCGCAATAGACTGCCGCACTTGGCACAACGACATGTGCGCCAATCGATGCGGTATTGATGACATGGCCGCCGCCCTGTGCCTTGAAAATCGGAAGAACAGCAGCAATCCCGTTCAAAACACCACGGATATTGACGTTGATCATGTTTTCCCACTCATCGGTTTTAAGTTCCGACATCGGGGCAAGCGGCATCACACCGGCATTGTTGAAAATCGCATCGACGCGCCCGAAAAGGTTCTGGGCGTTATAAACCAGTGCCTCGACACTGTCGGCATTGGTGACATCAACCGACCGGGCCATGGCAGTGCCACCGGCAGCCTCGATTTCAGTAACAATCTGATCAAGGCGTTCGGTACGGCGCGCGCCCAAAACGACCTTGGCCCCGCGCGATGCCAGAAGCCGGGCGGTGGCCTCCCCGATGCCGCTGCTGGCGCCGGTGATGATGACGGTCTTGTTTTCGAGATAATTGATCGGGTTCGTCATGACATGCTCCTTTGGTTTGTGTCATGGCGCTTACTGTGTCGATCAATGGGTATTTGTTGAATACACAGAACTCGAATTGGATTGCCTGATCCTCCAACTCGGCCAAAGTCCGCTTTTTCCAGGGTGTCGGGTGTGTATACTGCATCCAAGGAAATCAAAGGGATTTGGTCATGGACAGTTATCGGCGGCTTTGCGAACTGATTGATAAATACTGCGATGCGGATGGGTCGGTGCGCACCGCGATCGATCCTGTCTGGATGTTTCGTTCGACCGCGCCAAGCCTTAAGGTGCCAACGATTTACAAGCCCTGCCTGTGTCTGATTGTGTCGGGGGCCAAGGAAGTCACGCTGGGTCAGGAGCTCTATCGATATGAACCCGGACAGCTTCTTGCGGCATCGGTGGATTTGCCCCTTGTCGGGCATGTGACACTGGCAAGTGATCAGCAACCCTATCGCAGTTTGTCGCTTGATCTTGACGGCAAGATTTTAAGCGAGCTGGTCACGCATATGGATCTCAAGATCGGGGCAGAAGGCGAAAGTGCCCGCGGACTGTTTGTCGAACAAACCACCGACAGCCTGATTGACGCGGTGTTGCGCGTGGTCGAGTTGCTTGAAAGGCCCGATGACATTGCGGTGATGTTGCCGCTTTTGATGCGCGAAGTGCATTACCGACTGTTGCGCACCGGCAAGGGCGCGCTGATTGCCGGTCTTGCGATTGGTGGCAGCAATATGCAGCGGATTTCTGCGGTCTTGCGGTTGATGAAGGATAATTTCGACAAGCCGCTGAAGATCGAGGAGCTGGCAGATTTCGCCAATATGAGCCCGTCATCCTTCCATCATCATTTCAAACAGGTCACCGCCATGAGCCCGCTGCAATATCAAAAGCGCCTGCGCCTGACGACGGCGCGTCAGATCATGCTCGCAGAAATGAAGGACGCGGCCAGTGCGGCCTATGCGGTCGGCTATGAAAGTGCATCGCAGTTCAGCCGCGAATATGCCCGCATGTTTGGTGCACCACCGATGCGCGATGTCATGGCAATCCTTGGGCAATCGGCCCAAGCACGCCCGGGCGAAGGCATGGCGTCGTGAACATAAAAAGCAGGGGGCGGTGTTGCCGCCCCCTGATCATTCTTGCCGGGTTTTGATCAGCCTTGATGCTGATTACCCAGTGCCGGCAGATGCTGGAACATCCAGGTTTCACTGAGCGGGGCGTCCCCGCGCTTGAGATACATGCGCAGATCAACCGGATCGGTGCCGGCCGCTTTCAGGTCAAAGGCCGCCCGCCAGATGCGGGTATCCATGATCGGTTCGATCTTGGTGCGGGTGATTTCACCACGCGATGTCGATACGACGATTTCCGGGAACTCGCCATAGGCAAGGGTGCCAAGAACATCGCCTTCGAATTCGACGGAAAACTTGACCTCGTCTTTCGGGCGGTTGGTGCCCGGTTCGCCGCCGCGTCCCATGCGGGTCGAAGTTGCCTTTGCCAGTTCGGCAACCGGGAACGGGTTATGGGCCTGCCAGTGAAGGCGATATTTGAACTGATAGCTGTTCCCGGCCTTGGCCGGGGCGTTCGGAACCCAGAATGCCGCGATGTTATCGTGGATTTCATCGTCGGTCGGGATTTCGATTAACTGTACAGCACCGTCATTCCAGTCTTCCTGGGGTTCGACCCACAGGCTGGGGCGACGGTGATAGCGCACACCATCAAGATAGTTCTTCACATCGCGGTCACGCTGCATCAGTCCAAAACCGCGCGGATTATGATCGGCAAAGGCCGATGCGCGAATGGTTTCGGGGTTGTTCAGCTGTCGCCAGATACGTTCGCCACTGCCGGTCCACAGTTCCAGGCCATCGCTGTCATGGACTTCCGGGCGCCAGTCAAACCGGAATGATTTGTTCTGTTCGGAATACCAGAACATGCTGGTCAGCGGCGCAATGCCAAGCCGTTCGATATCGCGACGGACAAACAGATGTTTTTCGATATCCATCGTCACACCCTGCCCGCGATAGAGCAGGAATTTGTATGCACCCGTAATGCTTGGGCCATCAAGCAGGGCATAGATGGTGACCGGGTCTTCGGCATTTTTGGCCGGCTCGATAAAGAACTGGCGGAAATCGGGGAACTCTTCGGGTTGGGATGTGGCGGTATTGACCGCGATCCCGCGCGCTGACAGGCCATACTGGCCTTCATCACCGATGGCGCGGAAATAGGATGCGCCAAGAAACGCCGCCCAGTCCTGGGTTTTCCAGTCATCACGCGACAGTTCTTCATGAAGGCGGAACCCGGCAAAGCCGCTGTTTTCGGGCAGCTGGCGGGCAATACTGTCGGCTGGCATGTCAAAGTAATCGGGTTTATAGATGACTTCGCGTGCCGTGCCGTCTTCCAGAAGATACATGTGCACGGGCTTGGCGAAATACATGCCCAGATGGAAAAACGTCACCGGATAGGTGCCTGATCCATCGGAAAACGGCGAATGGTCGCGTTTGTAATGCAATTTGCCATGGGTGTCGTAATCGATCCGCCCGACAATTTCCGGGTTGGGGGCGACTGGCGGCTCATAGGCGGCCTGCGCCATCGATTTGGCACGCGCAATCAGATCGGCAAAATCAAACGGCTGTCCCGCACCAAGGTCAAGCCCTGGTACTTCTGCCAATGCATGCTGATAGATCGACATTCCCGGCAGGATAAGACCGGCTGCCGCGATGGATTTCAAAAAGCGTCTGCGTTCAACAGAAGTCGTCATGTGCATCATGTTCCAATGGTTTCATTTGTCGGCAAGCATACCAGACAGTGTGGAGGTAATCGGGATGAAACATGGCAAATTCAAGGTCGTGTCGACTGCAATTTCTGCATGGACCCCTGTGTAAATGCCTCTGGTCATCTGCCAATTTCCTTGACCGGGTTTGGGCTTTAATCTAACGGTCAGATGTCGGTATCCGGATATCGGATAAAGGGAATTCGATCTGGGCTGCATGCCCATCAACCGAAGCTGCCCCCGCAACTGTAGGCGGTGAGCGTTTTTCTGACCAATGCCACTGGGATGAACCCGGGAAGGCCAGGAAAAGTGCTTTGACCCGCGAGCCAGGAGACCTGCCGACATGAATGCGACGGACCGGGCGGGGTGCCCCGGAGAATGTCGGCATATGTCGCGGTTTCCGGCAGTTTTTTTGTAAATGCGCCTGAATACCGGTCCTGACATCTTCCGCCATTTCCCGACACTTTTGCCAGTCCCTTGACGATAGTAAAGTGTGTGTTATGTTATAACATAACATTTGCGATATGCTGTGCAGTGGCCGGTAATTGCCTACCCTTGCCGGTATGTCTTTGAAAGGAAGTCAAAGTGATCAGTCACTATAAAAATGCGCTGGCAGTCGGGGTGTTTGCTGCCGGTTTTATGATTTCGGCCCCGTTTGCGGCTGCGACGGAATATCCGCTTGCCATCGAAAATTGCGGCAGCACGCTGCACTTTGATGCAGCCCCCGAACGGGTTGTGTCGCTTGGACAAAGCACGACAGAAATCCTTTATTCGCTGGGGCTGGCCGATAAGGTCAAAGGCACCGGGGTCTGGTTCGGTCCGGTCATGGATGAATTCAGGGATGTGAATGCGTCCGTGCCGCGTCTGGCTGATAATGATCCGGGTTTTGAAACCGTGGTTGCGCAAAAACCGCAACTGGTTGCCACCCAGTATCAATGGCATGTCGGTCCCAAGGGCATTGTCGGCACCACCGAACAGTTCAGTGAACTTTCGATCCCGGTCTATACCGCACCGGCCGATTGTGTCGGCAAGGACAATGCCGGCGGGGGCGACGGGGTGCGCCATGACCGTTTCTCAATGGACCTGATTTATCGGGAAATTTCCGACCTTGCGCAGATTTTCGATATCGAGGATCGCGGCGCGGCCCTGATTGCCAGGTTGAAAGATCGTGAAGCCCGGTCCCTGGCACAGGTCAATGCCAGCGGGAACAGCAATGTTTCGACCGTTTTCTGGTTTTCCAGTGCCGAGATTAAAAGCGATCCCTACGTCGCGGGCAAAAACGGGGCCGCAGGCTATATCGCGGAAAAACTTGGCGTAACAAACATCATCGACAGCGACGAAGAATGGCCGACCGTGGGGTGGGAAACCATTGCGCGCGCCAATCCCGATATCATTGTGATCGGTAAAATGGGCCGTCGCCGTTTCCCGGCAGATGATTGGGAAGTCAAAATGGACTTTTTGAAAACCGATCCGGTTACACGCCAGATGAAAGCGGTTAAAAACGGCAATATCGTTGTGATGGATGCGCAATCGATGGACCCGACAATTCGTCTGATTGACGGTATTGAAACGGTTGCCCAGGCTGTCGAACGCCTGAGTGCCTCGAACTGATTGCCTAACCCGATGGCGCTCGATATGCCCGGAGACTTCAATGTTTGAAAAAGCACCCCCTCAGCCCCCCGCACGATCGCGGGCGGGGCGGGCATATCTTGCGCGAAGCGGTGCGGCCGTGGCGGCTTTGATCCTGCTTGCCGCTGTGGTTGCAATTGCCGCTGCCAAGGGGGAGACACACATTCCCCTTGGCACGGTTCTTCAAACCATTGCCAATCATCTGTGGCAGGCAGGCTATGAGATTGATCCAATCGATTCCGGGATCATCTGGAATTACCGGATTTCGCGTGCACTTGTGGCTGCGGCCTGTGGGGCGTCACTTGCGTTGTCGGGGGCCGTATTACAGGCGCTTTTGCGCAACAGTCTGGCCGATCCCTATTTGCTGGGCATTTCGGCGGGGGCATCTACCGGCGCGGTCAGTGTTGCCATTCTTGGTCTTGGGGCGGGGATGGTTTCGCTGTCACTTGGCGCGTTTGTCGGTGCACTGGTGGCATTCGGGTTTGTCGCGCTTTTGGCCATTCCGGCCGGTCGTGGTGCGGGCGCGATCATTCTGGCCGGGGTTGCCGGATCACAGCTTTTCAACGCCCTGACATCCTTTATCGTCACCAAGGCAGCAACCGCGGACGAGGCGCGCGGCATCATGTTCTGGTTGCTTGGCAATCTGAGCGGTGTGCGCTGGGATGATGTCTATCTTGCGCTGCCCGTTGCGTTTGGCGGGCTGGTTGTGTGTCTTTGGTATGGGCGCGCACTTGATGCTTTTACCTTTGGTGTGGAATCGGCGGCATCGCTTGGCGTGCCGGTGCGCCGTGTTTATGTGGTTCTGATTGCGGTGGCGGCATCCATGACGGCTGTGATGGTCAGTCTTGTCGGTTCGATCGGTTTTGTCGGTTTGGTCATCCCGCATGCGGCACGGTTCTTTGTCGGCACCCGGCATGGGCTTTTGCTGCCGGTTTCGGCCCTGATCGGGGCGATATTCCTTGTTGCGGCTGATATTGTTTCACGCATCATTCTGGATGGTCAGGTTCTTCCCATCGGGGTGATTACCGCCCTGATCGGGGCACCGGCCTTTGCGCTTATTCTTTGTCATGGAAGGGTTCTGCGATGACACTGGAACTGCGCGATGTTGGCTGGAATGCCGGTTTCAAGAAAATCATCAGTGATGTGTCGCTGCGGGTTGAACCGGGGGAATTCCTTGGCCTGATCGGGCCGAACGGGTCTGGCAAAACCAGTCTTATGTCGGTTCTGGCCGGTATTCGTGCCCCGTCTCGTGGACAGGCCCTGCTTGACGGGCAGGCGATGAAAAAAGTCGGGCGTCGCAATCTGGCGCGACGGATCGGCTTTGTCGAACAACAGGCCGACACCATTGACCGCATTACCGTGCGCGAGGCCGTGGCGCTTGGCAGAACGCCGTATCTGAGTTTGCTGTCACCCTGGTCGGAAGATGACCAGGCGATTGTCCAAAAGGCGCTGGAAGCGGTTGAGATGCATCTGATGGCTGACCGGATGTGGCAAACATTGTCGGGCGGTGAAAAACAGCGCGTTCATATCGCCCGGACATTGGCGCAACAGCCTGATTTCCTGTTGCTGGACGAGCCGACCAACCATCTTGATATCCATCATCAGCTTGGGTTGCTTGATCTTGTCCGTACCCTTCCGGTGACGGTGGTGGCGGCCCTGCATGATCTGAACCATGCGGCGATGTTCTGTGACCGGATTGCGATGATGGATCGCGGCAAACTGATTGCGATTGGCACGCCCGAACAGATTTTGACATCGCAAAACCTGCGTGATGTTTTCGGGGTTGCCGCCGATATCGAGCGCGATGATCAGGGCCGCTGTCATATCCGCTATCAGGTCGGGATATCGGGCCAGACGGGCATAAAAAAAGACCGGGTTGCGTGACCCGGTCTTTTGAAAATCGCGTTGGATGCGGGCTTATGCCTGTTCGCGGGCCACGGCGCGCCAGCCGATATCACGGCGGCAAAAGCCACCTTCCCAGTCAATCGCATCAACCGCCTCATAGGCGCGCTTCTGGGTTTCGGTGACGGTTGCACCGCGCGCGGTGACGCCAAGAACACGACCACCGGTCGCAACCAGCTTATCACCATCCATCTTGGTCCCGGCATGAAGGACCTTGACCTTGTCCATGGCATCGGCTGCCGGGACGTTTTTGATCTCGGTCCCTTTTTCATAGGATCCCGGATACCCCTTGGCGGCCATAACGACGACCATCGCGGTTTCGTTGTGCCATTCGGGTTTGACCTGATCAAGCGTGCCGGTGGCCGCACCATCAAGGATATCAAGCACATCTGATTTCAGGCGGGTCATCAGGACCTGACATTCCGGGTCACCGAAACGAATGTTGTATTCGATCAGTTTCGGGTTGCCTTCATCGTCAATCATCAGGCCGGCAAACAGCACGCCCTTGAACGGGTGGCCTTCATTGGCCATGCCTTTGACGGTCGGGATGATGATCTGATCCATGACCTTGGCTTCGACCGCATCGGTAAAGACCGGGGCCGGGGAATAGGCCCCCATGCCGCCCGTATTGGGGCCGGTATCGCCTTCACCAACCGCCTTGTGATCCTGGGCTGCAACCAGCGGAATGACGTTTTCGCCATCGCAAACCGCGAAAAATGAGGCTTCCTCACCTTTGAGAAATTCTTCAATCACGATTTCCGCCCCGGCGTCGCCGAACTTGCCACCGACCATGCATTCATCGATTGCGGCAAATGCTTCGTCCGTGGTCTGACAGATCGTAACACCTTTGCCTGCGGCCAGACCGTCGGTCTTAACGACAATCGGCGCACCGTGCTTTTCAACAAATGCCTTGGCATCGGCGGGGTTGGTGAAACGGCCATAGGCAGCCGTCGGGACACCGAACTTTGCCACCATGTCTTTCATGAAGCCCTTGGAGCCTTCAAGCTGGGCGGCCGCCTTGGAACAACCGAACGACTTGATGCCCGCGGCGTCTAGCGCATCGACAAGGCCCGCAACCAGCGGGGCTTCGGGGCCGACAACGACCAGATCAACCGCATTGTCCTTGGCGAAGGTTACCAGACCGTCGATATCGCCATCGGAAATCGCGACACATTGCGCTGAATCCGCAATGCCGGCATTGCCCGGTGCGCACCAGAGTTTGGAAATGTGCGGGCTGCGTGCAATGGCCCAGCATAGTGCGTGTTCACGTCCGCCGCCGCCAACGACCAGAACCTTCATGACTTTATCCTTCGACTTGTCCGATTGCTTGATGGTCCATGCGCGATGAACTAGGCTAGACCCAAACGCCATCCCGCAGAATGATTCAATGTGCGGGCTTTTAGCATAAAGTGCCCTTGATGACGCAAGATTTGTTCGACCCTTATGCCCCGGTACCGGAAACCCCTGTGAAATCGGGAAATGCGCCCGAATTTTCGGTATCCGACCTGTCCAATGCACTCAAACGCACGGTCGAGGATGCCTTTTCCTTTGTCCGGGTGCGCGGGGAAATTTCCGGCTTCAAACAGGCCAGCAGCGGCCATATGTATCTGGCACTCAAGGACGACAAGGCGGTTCTTGATGGTGTGTGCTGGCGCGGGCAGGCGGCCAAACTTGGTCTGGTGCCCGAAGACGGCATGGAAGTCATCGTTACCGGGCGCCTGACAACATTCCCGGGCCGTTCGAAATATCAGATCGTGATTGAAAGCATGGAAGTCGCGGGCGAAGGTGCGCTTCTGAAACTGCTGGAAGAACGCAAAAAGAAACTCGCCGCCGAAGGGCTGTTTGACCCCGATCGCAAAAAGCCGATCCCGTTTCTGCCCGATGTCATTGGCATCGTGACATCGCCGACCGGGGCGGTGATCCGCGATATCATGCATCGACTGCGTGACCGTTTTCCGCGCCGGGTTCTTTTGTGGCCGGTGCTGGTTCAGGGCCAGGGTGCCGCCGAACAGGTGGCCGAGGCCGTGCGCGGTTTCAATGATCTGTTGCCCTATGGCCAGATCCCGCGACCAGACGTTCTGATCGTGGCACGTGGTGGCGGGTCGCTTGAAGATTTGTGGTGCTTTAACGAGGAAGTCGTTGCCCGTGCGGTTGCCGATTCCGACATTCCGGTGATTTCGGCAGTCGGGCATGAAACCGACACCACCCTGATTGATTTCGTGTCGGACCTGCGCGCCCCGACCCCAACCGGGGCCGCGGAAAAGGCCGTGCCAGTGCGCATGGACCTGATCGGGCAGGTCGAAGAAGACGGTCTTCGACTGGCACAGGCCGTGCGTCGTCTGGGACTTGAAAAGAAAACCGCCCTTGAAAGTCTTGCACGTGGTCTGGGTGATCCCAAAAGGATGCTCGAAGAACGTGCCCAGACACTCGATAACTGGGCGGATCGTTTGCCACGTGCGGCTGTTAACCTGACGCAGCAGGCGCGTGCGCGCCTGAACGAAGCCAGTGCGCGGCTGGTCAGTCCGCGTGAACAGCTTTCGGAAAAGCGCGGGCGTCTTGAAAATGCGGCCCTTCGTCTGGACGGGGCGATGAAATCCGCCCTTCAGATGCAGCAAGCGCGTCTTGATCGCGCGGCTGCGGGCTTGCGCCCCGGTGATGCCAAACGCGATGTTGTTCGGGCGGAAAAACAGATTGCCGATCTTGGTGCCCGGATGCAGGCAGCGGTTGGCAATATCGTCAAACGCGAGGCCGAAGGACTGGCGCGTTATGACCGGCTTCTGGAAAGCTATTCCTATCGTAATGTTCTTAAACGCGGCTTTGCCGTGGTGCGTGATGGGGCGGGCAACCTGGTTGGCAAGTCGGGCGATCTTGTAACCGGTCAGTCCTATGATCTTGAGATGGGCGATGGCATCACCCGTGTCACCGCCGGCGAGGGTGCCGCGACGTCGGTGCCGGAGGGCGCGAAACCGTCAGAACTGTCACAACCGGCAGAACCGGTACAGCGCAAGGATGATAGCGCTAACATCGCGGTTGAAGCAGCTGGCGCAACCGCGGCGCCAAAGCCTGCCAAACCCAAGCCGGCGAAAAAGAAAAATCCGCGTCCACAGGACGATGACAGGCAGGGGAGCCTTCTGTAATGCGTTTGGCATTTAAAACCGTTATCGCAATTGCCGGTCTTTTGGGTGCAAGCATCACCGCACAGGCGGCCGAGCCGACCTATCAGGGGCAATTTGTTCAGGGCGGGATTGTTTTTGGTCAGACAAATGCCGGTGATGTTGTTCTGCTTGACGGGGATGCGATTGATACGATTGCCCCGGACGGGCGGTTCATCATCGGATTCCCCCGTGATTATGAAGGTCCGGCCAAACTGACGGTTCGCCATGCAGATGGCAGCACCGAAGAATTCGCCTATGCCATTGCCGATCGCGAATTTGATATTCAGCGCATTGACGGTTTGCCGCCCAAAATGGTCACGCCCGATCCCGACGTCATGAACCGGATCAAGGATGACAGCCGTCAGGCCCGCGAAGCCCGCACCGAACGCTTTGCCGAGAATTTTCTTGAGAACGGCTTTATCTGGCCTGCCCTTGGTCCGATCAGCGGGGTTTACGGATCACAGCGTATCCTGAATGGCGAACCGCGTGCGCCGCATTGGGGGGTGGATATCGCCGTTCCGACCGGAACCCCGGTGGTGGCCCCGGCCGACGGGATCGTGACCCTGGCCCATCCCGATATGTATTTTTCGGGTGCCACCCTGTTTATTGATCACGGGCTTGGCATGGTGTCAGCCTTTTTGCATCTGTCTGAAATCGACGTCAAAGTTGGCGATGTCGTCAAACAGGGGGATGTGATTGCCAAGGTGGGCGCATCGGGCCGGGCGACCGGTCCGCATCTGGACTGGCGGATCAATGTCGGGGCGGCACGCGTTGATGCCCAATTGCTCGTACCCCCGATGGACCAAGCCCAAAAGGCGGCAAACGCCAATAATTAACGGGAAACGCAAACTATGAAAAAGCACGGGGCCGTCGCCGCAGGACATGAAGTCACCGCACGCGCCGCCGCCCGTGTGCTTGATGATGGTGGCAATGCGTTCGATGCGGTGGTGGCGGCCATGTGGGCGGCCTGTGTGGCCGAACCGGTTTTGGCGTCCCTTGGCGGTGGCGGGTTTGTGATGGCACGCCCGGCCGGTGAACCGCCGCGTCTTTATGATTTCTTTGTTGAAACCCCGCTTGAAAAGCGATCCCGCGAAGATCTTGAATTCGAAAGCCGTCTTGCGACCTTTGCCGGGGGTGTCACCCAGGAATTCCACGGCGGTTATGGATCGGTGGCAATGCCGGGCGTTGTTGCCGGCCTGTTTGAAATTCATGATGATCTGGCGACATTGCCAATGGCGCAACTGGCCGAACCGGCAATTGACGCGGCCCGCAATGGCGTGATTCTGGATGATTTTCAACGCTATGTGATGGGGATTGTCGAACCGTTGCTGGGCTTTTCGGCCGAAAGCCGTGCCGTTTTTGGCAAGCTGGGCCATACCGACGAAGCCGGGTTTGAACTGCTTGAAACGGGTGCCCGCCATGTTCAACCCGATCTTGCCGACAGCATTGAATATTTGGTGCGGACCGGTGCCGACGGGTTTTATCGCGGTGACATCGGACATGCGTTGATCCGGGAATGCCGGGAATTCGGCGGATATCTTGGGGCCGATGATCTGGCGGCCTATCGTGTGCTGGTGCGGGACCCGCTTCTGGTTGGCGGGCGCAAGGGCCGGTTTGTCCTGAACCCGCCCCCGGCATCGGGCGGGGTGCTGGTGGGATTTGGTCTTAAGCTTGCGCGGGAAATGGCACTGGGTGGTTTCGGGTCGGCCCGCCATCTTGAAGCAATTTCACAGATCATCCACGCAACCGGTTTGGTGCGCGGGGAATATGGCGCGACGTCGGCGATCCTGTCGGACGAGCTTTGCGAACGCTATCGTCTGATGATCGGCGAACGCCCGCTTAGTCAGCAGGGCACGACCCATATTTCGGTTGTTGATGAAGACGGCAACCTTGCCGCTGCGACCATCTCAAACGGGTCAAGTTCCGGGCGGATCGTGCCGCAAACCGGCATCATGATGAACAATATGCTTGGCGAAGCCGATCTTTCGCCCGACGGGTTCCATATGTGGCCTTGCGGGGTGCGGATGACATCGATGATGACGCCCGCGCTTTATCTTGGCGATGATGGCGGGGCGATTGCGCTTGGATCGGGGGGATCAAATCGCATCCGGTCCACCATGCTTCAGGTGCTTTTGAATATTGATGCGTTTGACATGACCCTGCACGGGGCGGTATCCGCGCCGCGTATGCATGTCGAAGACAGCCTTCTGTCGGTGGAACCGGGCTTTGATGATGCGTTGCTTGATCAGCTTAGTCTTGAAAATCAAAGCCGCTGGGACCGCGAAGACATGTTCTTTGGCGGGGTTCACGCCGCCAAGGTCAGCGCGGATGGCGCCAGGTTTTCGGCGGTCGGTGATGCCAGACGCAATGGAAACCAGATCATCGGTCTGCCCGAACAAGGCGTTTGATCGCGATCGAAACGTGGGCGTGGTTGTGCGGTCTATCCGTTCTGGCCACTTTGCGGCGGCACCCAGTCGGCGGCCTTGACGTCAAGGATCGGGGCGGCGTCAATCTGTTCTGCGTCCATCATGGTTGCCACGCGTTGCATTGATGACAGAAGCTGTGTTTTTTCCCAGTCAGGCAGGGCTTCGAACTGGGTAATGAATTCTTCATGCAGCATGGTCGGCGCGGTTGCCAGAACGTCACGCCCGGCATCGGTCAAAAAGGTATTTACCACCCGTTTGTCGGTTGAACTGCGGCGGCGTTCGGCAAGGTTGCGCTGCTCAAGACGGTTCAAAATGGTCGTCACAGTCGCCTGGCTAAGCGACACGTGATTGGAAATGCGTTTGACCGTGACATTCTGCAATTCGTCAATGGCGCGCAACACCATGACTTGCGGGATGGTCAGGCCACATGCCTTCATCACACGTTTGGAATGGAGATCCGTCGCCCGGATAATCTGGCGCAAGGCGACAAGAATGTCCTGCCAATAGGCTTCGGTCATGACGGTTCCCTTTGACGTTTCGGGCGTGTGAAGGTGTGAGTTACCGGGTAACGACCTTTGCGTGATTGATCAAGACCAATTGTCCTGTGACAAACGCGATGGGGCGTTGAATTCTATCTGAACCGCTGGATCACGGCAAAAATCAGCGAAAAGATCGCAAGCAGGATAATCGCCACTGTTGCGATCAGTAAGGCCTGCTTGGTGCGCAATTCATTGGCCTGTTTCAGTTCGATATAGGCAATGACATTGTGGCGCAACTGATCCATTTCCGGGCCGACATCAAGACTGTTCATGTAAAGTTTGGCGCCAGCACGCGCCAAAAGATCATTGGTCTTGTTCATTTGCTGGGTAAACAGGGCAAACCGTTCTTCGGTATCGGCAAGATCGCCTGTCAGGTCGTCTTCAGTATCGCCCGCACGTGCAATCGTGATTGCCGTTCGGGTCAGGTCGTTGGCATCGGCTTCGACACATTCGGCAAGTGTGGATCTTGGATTTTCGTCCGAACATTCGACCGGGCGGTTGCCATATTCTTCGATGGCCTTGCGCAGATGTTCCTTGAGCTGCTGATCAAGTTCGGATATCCGCAGCCGGATTTCCCGGGCGGTTTCGCGGATATCGGCAATGTCATGATCAAGCGCCATGCTTGGCCAAACGACAAACATCGATCCGGCGATCATCAAAGTCAGAATGATCAATAAGCGGCGCAAGAAAGGGTAGCTCCTGACCCCGGGGTTCAAATTTCAGAACCGCAAGTCTGAAGCAATGATGTTCTCAATGCGTTAATAAATGCCGGAAAATTTGCAAATGCTAATTTGGCCAGCGCCGATGCACCCAAAGCCACTGGGCGGGGCGTTCGCGGATCCAGGATTCCATCATCGCATTCACATCGGTCATGATTTTGGCAACATCGGCGTGACGGTCGCCGGTTTTGGTGACCGGAACGGGGGGATAGAATGTCATGCGAAAATGCGCGCCATTGATCCGTTCTGAACGCACCGGAACAATCGGTGCGTCATATTTGAGCGCAAATTGCGCAAGCGCGGGGGCCGTCATTGCATCCCGGCCAAAGAACGGGACCGCGATGCCGTCGCTCATTTTCTGATCGACCAGCATGCAGGCATGGCCGCCATCTTTCAGGCAGCGGGTCAGTTTGCGGGCGCCGCTTGGACCTTTTTGCACCAATTCACCCCGGAATGTCTTGCGGGCGCGCATGAACAGGTTATCGACCCACGGATTGTCGGGGGCGCGATAGACGCTCATCATTTCCATGTCCAGCACGGTGGCAATGCACATGGTGACTTCCCAGTTGCCGATATGACCGGTAAAGAACAGGCCGGGTTTGCCATCGTCCTTTAGCGCCAAGCCGTTTTCCACGCCAACGATTTCGATGCGGGGTCCGCCCGGGCGCAGTTTGTGAAGATGGGGGATTTCCCCGGCCGACCGGCCAAGATTGTCCCACATATCAACGATGATCTGATCAATTTCGGCCGGTGACTTTTCCGGGAATGCCTTGACCAGATTGTTGCGGGCCTTTTTGGACTGTCCCAGTTTGGGGCCGATTGTTCGCAGCAGCCAGCCCCCAAACCCCGATGCCATATCAATCGGCATGATGGCGAACATCCAGTAAAGCAGATAGGCCCCGAACCCTTGCAACGGGTGGGACAGGTATTTTTGGCGCATCCGGTAAAGGTCGCTGTTCTTATCCATCGGCGAGTACTGTCTTCACAATCTGGGAAAGCTGATCGGGTGCCTCGAACACCAGTCGAATGTCGAGACTGTTTATGCCGTTCCGGCTGTCGGATGGCAAGCGCATCAGGTCTTTTTGCGTGGTCACAAGTTCCGCATCGAGTTTTGCCGCTGTCATGCGCAAAGCTGTCAACTCATCGGGCGCAAACACATGATGGTCGTCAAAATCCTGTGTGGCGACGATCCGTGCCCCGACCAACGCCAGACTGTCATAGAGTTTCTGTGGGCGGCCAATGCCGGCAAAGGCGACCACATTCTTGCCGGCAAAGCGGTCGCCGTTTACCGGCACGATCCGTGCGCGCAGGATCGGTACGGATGCCGGAAGATTTATGATGAAGTCCGGGGTCTTATCGCCGATCAGAATGATCGCATGGACCTTTTCAAGGCCGCTGATCAGAGGTTCGCGCATGGGGCCTGCGGGCATGACGCGACCGTTTCCGATGCCATAATTGCTGTCGATGACGGCAAAGCTGCAATCCTTGATCAGGGACGGGTTTTGCAATCCGTCATCAAGAATGATCGCATCCGCACCGGCATCCCGGGCCATTTCCGCACCCAGAAATCTTTCGCGCGATATCCATGCCGGACCATGGTGCGCCAGAAGCAACGGTTCATCCCCGACCTTTGATGCGTCATCAAGATCAGGGTCGACGCGATGGGGACCGGCAATGGAACCGCCATAGCCGCGGCTGACAAAATGCGGGTGACGACCCAATGCGCTTAGAACATCAAACAGGGCAACGGATGTTGGTGTTTTGCCTGCACCGCCAACGGTGAAATTGCCAACGCAAAATACCGGGCAGCCCGGATGGCGCGCGGTTGTGGTTTTTGCGCGCAGACATGCCCCGGCACGCCACAGCAATGACAACGGGCTTAGCAGCTTCGGAACCAGACCATCTTTCTGCCAGAAGCGGGGATCACGCATGATCGGCCTCGTCGATTGCTTTTTGCGCCATCAGCGGGCGCAGCGCATCAACGGTACGGTCAAGAACTTCGGCCTTTGAATTGGCATAGTTCAGGGCGGCGTCGGCGATCGTTCGCGCGGTCTCGCGATCACGCAGCAGGGCGCCGACCTGACGGCATAGATCATCTGCATCCGATGCCGGGCGGCATGCACCCGCAATACGCATTTCTTCGCTGATGGTGGCAAAGTTGCTCATATCCGGGCCATGCAGGATGGCGCAATTCAGGCGGGCCGGTTCAAGCGGGTTTTGCCCGCCCGATGCGCAAAGCGTCTTGCCCATGAAGCAGACCGGCGCGATCCGGTAAAACAGGCCCAGCTCGCCAATCGTGTCGGCAAGATAGATATCCGTGCCCGGGGTGATGATGTGACCAAGGCTGCGTCGGGCAACTTGCAGCCCTTGTGCGATCAGCTCGGCTTCGATCTCGTTTGCGCGGTCCGGGTGGCGGGGCACGATGATGGTCAAAAGCCCGACCTGTTCGGCTGAGAGCTTTTTGTGAATGTCCCCGGCAATGCGTTCTTCACCGGCGAATGTGCTTGATGCCAGCCAGACCGGGCGCAGTCCGATCTGTTCCTGAAGCTTTGCCAGTGCGCTTTCATTGGCAGGCAGCGGCGGGGCAGCGAATTTGAGGTTCCCGACCGTTTTGACATTACCAGCGCCTAGTGAGGCAAACCGATTTGTTTCGTCATCACTTTGCGTCAGCACAAGATCAAACGCCGATATGACCGGGCGAATGAATGACGGATAGCGGGAATAACCCTTAAAGCTTTTTTCTGAAATCCGGCCATTAAGAAGGGCAAGTTTCACACCGGCCTTTTGTGCCTTGGTCAGCATATTGGGCCAAAGGTCACTTTCAAGCCAAAGCGCGACATCGGGTTTCCAGTGATGCAGGAAACGGGCAACGCAGACTTGTCGGTCGATTGGAATAAATTGATGGATCACACCTTCCGGCAGGCGAGCATTCATCAGTTCGGCCGAGGTAACGGTCCCCGTCGTCACCAGAATGGACAGGCCGGGATAGCGACGGCGAATTTCATCAATCACCGGCAAGGCAGATAATGATTCACCAACACTGGCGCCATGGATCCAGACAAGATGACCCTTGGGGCGAACCGCACTTGGATGACCGAAACGTTCGCCAATACGGCCCGGATCTTCCTTGCCGCGTTTTTTTCGCCGGTTCAGATAAAGATGAAGTGCCGGGCCAAGCAGGCGGGTCGCCGCGCGATAGGCGTAAAACAGGCTCATTTGCCGGTTTCCCCCGCTGCGATTTCGGACCGTTTCTGTTTGGGCAATTCATCGGGCCCGGCAGGTGCAATGACGTCAAGTCCAAGATCGCGGTCGGTATCCTGGGTCAGTTTGGTCAGGGCGTTTTCGATTTCAAGCCGCTTTGCTTCAAGACCGGCATCATCGAGTTTGCGCTCAACGAAAACCGGTTCCCCCCAATGAAAGACACCGCGGGCAAATGGCACCGGCAGGGGCAGGACAAAACGGTCCCAACTTTTGAAAATCTTGCGGCTTGATGCGGAATAGGTCAGTGGGAAAACCGGAACGCCAGCCATGCGGGCTGCCTGTACGACCCCGTCGGATGCCCGCATTCTGGGGCCGCGCGGGCCATCGGGGGTCATGCCGACAACGTCACCGGCCTTGAGTGCCTTGATGATTTGACGCAGGGCCGCAGCCCCGCCTTTGCCAACCCCGGTGGAGCCCGCGATGGTTTGAATGCCGAAATGGGCCACGGTGCGCGAAATGATTTCACCATCGCGATGTGAAGAAATCAGCATATGAAACGGCAAATCACCGCCAACCGCACGCCAGGTATAGGGCATCATCAACAATCGCTGGTGCCAGAACGCAACGATGAAAGGTTTGCCGTCGCGCAAATATTGCGCGGGCAAATCGCCGCCTTCTGTTTTCCAGCGGCCGGTCACGCGGACAAGGCGCACATAGGCCGCTGCTATCCAGCACAAGGTGCTGCGCATCGTGTCGCTTTTGATGATCCGCTTATGCCACTGCACGCCCGATTATCCCGAAATTGCCCGGATCAGTTTCCGTTTTCTTCTGAGAATTGCAGATTATAGAGGTTTGCGTAAGCCCCTCCAAGTTCAAGCAATTCTTCGTGTTTGCCCTGTTCAATGACGCGCCCGTTATTGATGACACAAATCTTGTCGGCATCAACAATGGTCGACAGACGGTGCGCAATCACAAGGGTGGTGCGACCCTTCATCAATTCGGAAAGCGCGCCCTGAATATGGCGTTCGGATTCCGTATCAAGGGCCGATGTTGCCTCGTCCAGAAGCAGGATCGGTGCGTTTTTAAGCATCGCGCGCGCAATTGCAATACGCTGACGCTGCCCGCCTGAAAGCTTCACGCCATGTTCGCCGACAATGGTGTCATAGCCGTGTTCAAGCTGAAGGATGAAGTCATGGGCGGCGGCGTGACGGGCGGCTTCCTCGATCTCGGCGTCGCTGGCACCGGCGCGACCATAGGCAATATTGGCGCGTACCGTATCATCAAACAGGGTGATTTCCTGACTGACCAGTGCAGTTGCCTTGCGCAGGGATTCAAGCGTAACGCCACGAATATCCTGACCATCAATGGTGATCGCACCGGCATCAATGTCATAGAAACGCGGGATCAGGTTCAGGATGGTGGATTTGCCTGCACCGGACGGACCAACAAGTGCGACGGTTTCCCCGGCCTTGATATCCAGATCAATATCGCGAAGGGCGGTGATTTCCGGATTGTAGGAAAAGGCGACGTTTTTGAAATTGATATTGCCGCCGGATACCTTCAATTCTGTGGCGTCCGGGGCATCTTTGATTTCCGGTTCAAGATCAAGAACCATGAAGACGCGCTGCGAGGCAGCCAGACCGGACTGCAAACTTATATTGATGTTTGCCAGACGTTTAACCGGCTCATAGGCCAGCAGAAGGGCCGTGATAAAGGAAAAGAAACTGCCCGGATCGCTGGCGCCGTCGATCACCCGGCTGCCGCCATAGATGATGATTGTCGTAATGGCCGCACCGCCAAGGGATTCCATGATGGGGGATGAACGGGCACTGACGGTTTGCGCCTTGAAGCTCAGGCGGAAAACGGTTTCAACGAGCTTCTCCATTCTGGAGCACTCGTAAGGTTCCATGCCATATGCCTTGACGTGGCGAACACCCTGGAAGGTCTGTTCCAACAGGGTGGCAAATTCACCAATTTGCTGCTGGGTGTTGGCCGACACCTTGCGCATGCGTTTGCCAAGTCTGGCAATCGGCAAAATCGCAGCCGGGAAGACCGTGAAGGCAATGATTGCCAACTGCCAGTCCTGATAGAACATGACACCGATCAGGACGATTGCGGTCAAAAGGTCTTTGCCAAAGCCGGTAAGGGAACTGGAAACAGCGGCACGCATCGAACTGATATCACTGGTAAAGCGCGTGATCAGTTTGCCGGTATTGGTACTGTGGAAGAAGCCGATATCAAGCCGGATCACATGTTCATAAAGCTTGTTCTGGATATCAGCCAGAATACGGCCGCCAACATAGCTCATAAGAACGGATTGGCCGTAGTTGGCAAAGCCTTTCAGTGCAAAGGCCCCCAGAACCGCAATCCCGACCGGCAGAAGCATGGCCGAATTTTTCTTGACGAAAACTTCGTTGATGACCGGGTCCATCAGATAGGCATAGCCGCCAGTTGCAGCCGCCATCAAGGCCATGCAAACCAAAGCGAGAACAATCTTGCTGAAATATGGGGCTACCGCGTCCTTAACAATGCGTTTGACCATCGGCCATGTACGCCAATGTTCCGCAGTGTGGTCCATAGGATTATTTCGCAATGATTTCTTCCTGATCGTTTCGGCCATTTCCACATTGTATCGAACTGATACTATCTATATGGATGTGGCTTCAAAATAACATTAATTCACACGCGCTGTTGCTAACATGCCGGGACTTGGGCGGCAAGCCGCAGTAAGCTTCATACGGACACAAAACTGATCTGTAGATCAGCAGGTCACAAAGAGCGACATATAAGACAAAATAATGAACGAGCAACTGCACGCACTTGTCGAGCACACAATAGCCCAGGGCGTGGGCGCACGCGTTTTCCCGTTAAGCTGGAATGGTCGGCGGATATGGGTCAAACAGGCGGTGCCTGCAAAGGAAAAAGTCTGGCATCGGTTGCAGCGTTTTCTGGCCAATGTCACGGGCATTCCGCTTTTGCGCCCAACGGTGTCGCCCGGTGGCAAGGCGGGGCTTGTGAATGAAGCCAATACCCTGCGCAAACTGGCCGCACATGGCGTACTTGTGCCTGATCTGATTGGCGAAGGGGCGAACTGGATCGCAATCGGTGACAATGGCGGTATCCTTCAGACCAGGATCGAAGATGATGTTCGGTCCGGCAATGAAGACCGGGTCAAACAGCATATCACTGCTGCTGCATCCGCTTTGGCGCGACTGCATGCGTCGGGTGTGTCGCACGGGGCACCGTTATTGCGAAACATGACGATACGCGATGATGGCCAGATCGGCTTCATTGATTTTGAAGAAGACCCGAATGCCCGCATGCCATTGGAAGATGCGCAGGCCCGCGACATTTTGTTGTTCGTATTTTCCATTCAGCGCGAATTCAAAAAACGTCCGGAATTGTTGCGGTCGGGATGGGCAACCTATGTTGCCACAGCGGGCGAGACTGCCGGGCAACTTGTCCCTTTGCGCAAGGTCATCAGGCTTTTGCGACCGGTTTACATGATTTTGCGCCCGTTCCGCAGATGGCTGGGAACGGACGCGTTGAATGGTATTCTGGCTTATCGAACTTTGCGCAAAAGCCTTTATCGCAAATAGTACTTCACCCGTTCCACGCTTTCTGTCCGTTTCCCCGGGGCCAGCCACTTACTGGGCGGGTTGACCGACCGGGGCAGTGCCAAGGCTTTCCTGATCTTGATCCGGGGGTGTGGCCGGGTTTGTGCCCGCATTGTGCCGGGTGGCATCGTCGACCGAAATCCGGACGGCCTCGATCCCGTCAAAGCCGCCGGAAAACGGTGCCAGATTGTGCAGGAACTGGGTGGCGGAATTCTGCCAGCTATATTGTTCAGCCAATGCACGGGCATCTTCGGATGTCAGGTCAAGTGCAGCCAGGGCTGCTTCGCGCAGGTCGGCATCAATCGCACCGGCCTTGGTGCCGCGCACGATATCGGCTGGTCCCTGAACCGGGAAGACGGCAACCGGGGTGCCCGATGCCAGTGCTTCAAGGATCACAAGGCCGAAGGTGTCGGTCTTGCTTGGAAACACAAAGACATCCGCCGAAGCAAAGGCTGTTGCCAGTTCTTCGCCAACCTTTTTGCCCAGAAACTGAGCATTGGGATATTTGCCCTTAAGCTCGTTAAGTTGCGGGCCGTCGCCAACTACGAACTTTGTCCCGGGCAGGTCAAGGTCAAGGAAGTGGCCGATATTCTTTTCCACCGCAACCCGCCCGACAAACAACCAGTGTGGTTTCGGGAAATCGCCAAATGAGGCGTCTGGTCGGGGCCGGAACAGATCAAGATCCACCCCGCGCGACCAGATATGTAGGTTTTCAAAGCCCCAGTCGGACAGTTCCTGACGCAGGCTTTCGGTGGCGACCATGACCGAGCGTGATTTGGAATGGAATTTGCGCATCCCGCGATAGGAAATCGACAGCGGCAGCCGCCAGCGCGCATGAATATATTCCGGAAACCGCGTGTGATAGGCGGTTGAAAACGGCAAGCCGTGTTTCAGGCAATAGGAACGCGCCGCCTGACCCAGCGGGCCTTCGGTCGAAATGTGGATGGCGACCGGGTGCAATGCCTCGATCATTTTGGCCATCTTGCGTTTGGCAAACAGGGCCAGACGGATTTCCGGATAGGTCGGGCATGGAACGGTTTTGAACTGATCGGGCGAAATGATGTGAACATCATGTCCCATCGCGCCCAGCTCGCCACGTACGGTTTCAAGGGTACGGACAACACCGTTTACCTGCGGATACCAGGCATCGGTTACGATCAGTATTTTCATGCAGTCTTTCCAATCGGGGCATCGCTGCGTTTTTTGGACGCACCCGATGCGGAATTGTCCGTGCCATGGGCAATGCGGAACATGGAGATCAGTTTGCCAAGACCCAGTGACGGGGTGCTTGCAGCGTCCCGTCCGGGGCTGGAATGGCTCATGGCCATCTGGCGCATTTCCGCCCAGTGCAGAAGTTCAAGCTTGCCATCCTTGTCTTCAACAAGGGCGGTGCAACTTTCGACCCAGTCGCCGTCATTGCAATAAAGCACATCACCGATCATGCGTTTTTCGGCATGATGGATATGACCGCAAACCACGCCATCGACCTTGCGCTTGGCGGCTTCGTGGGCGACGGCATTTTCGAAATTGCAGATGAACTGAACGGCGTTTTTGACCCGGTTTTTAAGATAGGCCGAAAGCGACCAGTAACCGTATCCAAGGCGGCGGCGAATGCCGTTATAGTAACGGTTAAGGGCGATGGCCAGGTTGTAGGCCGTGTCCCCAAGATAGGCCAGCCATCTGGCATATTTGACAACCCCGTCAAATTCATCGCCATGGATGACCAGCAGGCGTTTGCCATCGGCTGTTTCGTGGATATCGTTCATTTTGACATCGACATGCCCAAAGGTCATATCGACAAATTCACGGGCAAATTCATCATGGTTTCCGGGGACAAAGATGACTTTGGCGCCATTTTTTGCCTTATCCATTATTGTCGTGATAACAGCATGGTGACTTTCCGGCCAATACCAGCTTTTCTTGAGCCGCCAGCCATCGATAATGTCACCGACCAGATAATAGGTATCTGCTGTTACTTCATTGAGGAAATCCAAAAGAAGATCTGCCTGACATCCACGTGTCCCCAGATGGACGTCTGAAATCCAGACCGTGCGGTAATGCGGTTGCAGCGTCATCGCTGTCATTGCCGCTCCTCCGTATCCTGCCAAAAGGATGGCTGGAATTCGGCGTTTTCAGGTGCCGAATACTGTCCCCAACCAGTATCGGTTTAAAATAAAAAACGTGATTTTATAACCCGTTCACAGAAATTTCGTCGTTCTGTAAAGCAACTGTTACATTTTTTCTTTCATATGGTAGTGCGTGTGTATGATTTATTTCGGTTTTATTTCGGAAGTATGTTCTGAATGACCCATGCCGATGTGACTGTGATTTTCAATCCCCGTGCGGGGGGGAACAAACAGCGGTTTCTGTCCAAGATTTTGCAACATGCAGGGATCAGGGTGGAATTGTTGCAGACCACCCATCCCGGCCATGCCCGTGAATTGGCGCGCAAGGTGCGTGCCCATCAACGCCTGTTTGTTGCCGGCGGCGACGGATCATTGAACGAGGCCCTGAACGGTCTTCTTGATGCCCAGATCGATGGTCACGAGGTCCCGCCACTTGGTGTGATCCCGCTCGGGACGGCGAATGTTCTGGCCGTCGAAGTCGGGCTGGAACGCAAGGCAAAGGCAATTGCCGACTATATCAACAATCCCGGTCAGGTCTGGATCCGGCCCGGACTGGTCAATGGGCGGGCCTTCTTTTTGATGGTCGGAATGGGGGCCGATGCCGATACGGTTGCCAATGTGTCGCTCAAGCTCAAACGCATGATCGGCAAGGGCGCCTATGTTCTTGAAGGATTGCGGAACATCTTTTTCCCGCGTCATCGCGACTTTGAAGTCAATATCGGGCGGGAAAACTATCGGGTGGCCGGGGTTGTGGTGACCCATGCGCAGCATTACGGCGGCGAATTCATCATTTCACCGACTGCGAAGCTGACCGATAACGGTTTTGATGTTGTTCTGATGCCCGGCAACGGTATCGGTGCATTGTCGCGCTATGGGCTGGCCCTGACGTTAAACAGGTTGCATGAACAAAGCGATGTCTCGGTTGTGCGGTCTGAACGCATCACGATCACCAGCCATTGTGGCCCGGCTCCGCTTCAGATTGACGGTGAAAGTGCCGGCAAACTGCCATGCGAAATCAGTCTGTCGCCCTATCCGGTGCGGCTGATGGTGCCACAGGCCTATGCAATGGCCGCGGGTGGTGTGGTTGAAACCGGCCCGGAACCACTTCGCCTGACCAGCGGTTAATCCCGAAGCTAAATCTTTATTGCAAATGCACGATATCCCGGTTGTTTGCGGCCGGGATATCAGAAGGCATGTGATCACGCTTGGAAATCGCAAAGCAAAGATCAGGCATTCTTTTGCAAATTCCCATGACCTTACCCGCCATTTCGCGGGTTTCCCGCGTGTAAATCAGCGTTTTATGGACCGATGCCCCGGTTCTGATTTTCGATGCCCTTGGGTTGATAACGGGGGATGGTCCAATGCGTTTGCCCTGCTTTGCGGCGGTTGCCAGCATGTCTGGAAATTACAGTGTTTGGTGCTGTCAAACAGGGAAACTGATCCGCCGAACTGGGCCGATCTGCCGGGCATATTCGAAAGGACAGGTATACAGGTCTTCTGGATAGGTCGGCCTTACTTTTCCTTGTAATTTCGCATGTTACGCCAAACCTTTAAGTTAGTTGCAATATTGTGATTATCTAAAACAAGGGTTGTGTACTCCCCATATGGGGAGGGTAGTGACTGTCATGAGCAGATACCTTGGTAATCAAAGAGATCGTAGCGCGGTGCTGCGAACACGGAGGGTATGATGGTGTCGCGTGTTTCTTCTGCGCCGACGGGGGCGTTTTTGGAAAACTTGGGTGTTAAGACAAAGATTCTATTGGGGTTTTCAGCAGTGCTGGTCATTCTTGTCTCAGCGCTGGCATTCGCATTCTACAGCTTCACCAAAGTTGCACATGATGTTGATGAATATGCGCTGCGGGTCGAAGAAGCCGCACTTGTTGCCCAGATTGAAACGCGGTTTTTGCGTTTCAAAAGCCATGCCCGCGAATTTGCCAACAAGGCAAGCGCCCATGACGCGGAACAGGTGTTCGTCATCGCCGATCAAATCCGCCCAATTCTTGACAAGGCATTGCAAAGTTTCGAATCAGCCGAACATCGTGCCCGGATCGAGAAAATATCAGGGGCACTTGATCGCTACATGCAGGATTTCGAAAAAGTCCGTGATCTGAGTGATGAATATCACGCCCTGATCACGGACCGGCTTGAACCCGACGGGATCAAGGTCGTTTCCGATCTCAATGCATTGATCGCACGTGCAGAAACCACCCAGAATATCGATGCCCTGAAAAAGGCGGTGGCGGCGCGTGAACATGCGCTTCTGGCGCGTCTTTATTCCAATATTCTGATCGGGCGCCAGGATGACAGCTTTGGCGAAAAGGCGGCCAGCGAGTTCGGCCTTCTCAAGACCGGGCTGATTGAAATCAACCAGACAGTACCCGATGCGGAATACAAAAAGACCATCGGCGAAGTCATGACATTGTTTGATGATTACCGTGACGCATTTGACAAGATCCGGTCAAATGAACTGGTCATCATTGAAACGGTCAATGGCGATATGGAACAGGCATCCAGTCTGTTGCTGTCCGAAGCAGCCGATCTGATGGCTGAATTTTCGGCGACCGAACATTCAATTTTTGAACGTGTTGTTGATGAAATCGGTCTGGCGGAAACCGAAATCCTGATCGCGTCGCTGATCGGTATGGGGCTTGGTATCGTCATTGCCATTCTGATCGGTGATCGTCTGTCAAAGCCGATCATTGCCATCACCCAGATCATGCGCAAGCTTGCCGACCATGATCTTACGGTCAATGTGCCCTGGCAGGAACGGCGCGATGAAATCGGCCAGATGGCCGGCGCGGTTCAGGTCTTCAAGGAAAATGCCATTCGCAATGACGAACTTGAAGCCAAGGCAATCGAAGATGAAAAACGCGCCAAGGAAGCCCAGCGCCAATTCATGAACCAGACGGCCGACACGTTCAATTCCGATGTCGGGCAAATCATTGAAACCGTTGCCGCGGCCGCGGTGGAATTGCAGGCAACCGCAGACAGCATGTCACGTCTGGCAAGTTCGGCATCCGAACAGACGGTGGCTGTGGCATCGGCAACCGAGGAAGCCAGCGGCAATGTGCATTCTGTTGCCTCGGCCACAGAGGAACTCAATTCCTCGATCGAGGAAATCAACCGTCAGGTTGTCCATTCGTCGGATGTGGCACGCAGTGCAGTCGGACAGGTCAACAAGACCCAGGCCGACCTTCAGCAACTGGTCGAAGCATCGGAAAATATTTCAAATGTGCTGAAACTGATTTCCGATATTGCCGATCAGACCAACATGCTGGCCCTTAATGCCACGATTGAAGCCGCACGGGCCGGTGATGCCGGGCGTGGTTTTGCCGTGGTCGCAAATGAGGTCAAAAATCTTTCCGATCAGACTGCCAAGGCGACCGAGGAAATCACCCGTTATGTCGAAAACCTTCAGGCCCGCACCGGAAGTGCGGTCAATCAGGTTGAGGCAGTGGGCAAAACCGTCAGTGAAATGGATGCAATTATTGCCACCATTTCATCGGCGATCGAAGAACAGACCGCAGCAACCCGTGAAATCGCCTTTAACGTTGAACAGGCGGCAACCGGCACCACCACGGTCAGTTCAAACATCGCAACCGTCAGTTCGGCCGTCAATGAGGCCGGAACAGCATCGGGTGACGTTTTGCGCGCGGTCAGCATGCTTTCGGAAAACTTCACGACCCTGAAAGGTGCCACCGACAATTTCGTAAACACGATCCGCGCGAGCTGATCCGTGAGGTAATCTGACGGATACAAAAGACCTGAAAAAAACGCCCGGCACATTCAAGCCCGGGCGTTTTTGTATCTGGATGTCTGTTGTGTCGGTCAGGATTACTGACCGGCCAGCGTCATGCCATCAATGCGCAAGGTCGGTGCATTGGTGCCGTATTTGAAGGTCAGATCATTGGCCGGGACCACGGATTTGAACATGTCCTTGAGGTTCCCGGCCACCGTGATTTCCGATACCGGATAAGCCAGTTCACCATTTTCAATCCAGTAGCCCGACGCACCGCGCGAATAATCGCCGGTAACGCCATTGACGCTGCTTCCGATCATTTCGGTGATATAGAGACCCGATTTGATATCCTTGATCATGTCTTCGGGCGAAATGGTGCCCGGTTCCATGTAAAGGTTGGTGGTTGACGGCCCCGGAAGGCTTCCGGCCCCGCGCGATGCGTTGCCCGTTGATTTCAGCCCCAACTGGCGGGCCGAGCGCAAATCAAGGATCCAGGTTTTCAAAACGCCGTTTTCAATCAGGTAGCGTTTTTCATTGGCGACACCTTCGGCGTCAAACGGTTTGGAACGCAGGCCACGTTTGCGGTGGGGATCATCGACAATATTGATATGCGGGGCAAAGATTTCCTTGCCCATCGCATCAAGCAGGAAGCTGGTCCCGCGCGCGATGCCCGATCCGTTGATCGCACCGGACAGATGGCCAACGATTGAGGATGAAACACGCGGATCATAAATGACGGGAACCTGCGTGCTTTTGACTTTGCGCGGGTTCAGACGGCGCAAGGTTTTTTCCGCGGCCTTTTTGCCGATCTCGACCGGGTCACGCAGGTCGGTCGAAAAGACCGCGCTGTCATAATCGTAATCGCGTTCCATTGCCGTTCCGGTCCCGGCCAGCACCGAAACCGAAATGTGACTGCCCGAACCGGCATAGGAATTGGCAAAACCATTGGTCGCGGCCAGCGTAATCTGATGGCGGCCCCAGCCGGCTTCCGATCCTTCGGAATTGGTGATGCCTTCGACGGAACGGGCGGCTTCTTCGCAGGCACTTGCCCATTCGATCAGTTTGTCCTGGCTGACTTCGCCCGGTTCACAAAGTTCAAGCGCGTCGACATCAAAACTTGCGGCAAGTTCGGACGGATCGGCAATACCGCAATACGGGTCTTCCGGGGCGTTCTTGGCCATGGCAACGGCCCGTTCGATCAGTTCGTTCAAGGCGGCGTCGCTGGTGTCCGATGATGACACGACAGCCTGTTTCTTGCCGATCAGAACGCGCAGGCCAAGATCGGCTCCTTCGGATCGTTCTAGCTTTTCCATCTTGCCCAGTCGCTGGGCAACCGAAAGAGATGTTCCTTCGACATAGACGGCATCTGCGTCATCAGCACCGGCTTTCTTGGCGCGCGCCAGCAGATCATTGATACGATCAAGTGTCATGTCGGTCTTGGGCATGGAAGCTCCCTTATTTCGGAATGTATCTATCGGCTAGTTATAGGCGGCAGGGACGTATTCGCAAAGAACAGAAACGGTTTGATGCATCTGCATTGCAGGTGCCCTTGGTCTTGTTCCCAAAGGTGGCGTGAATGTATCTGTGGGGCAAGGGGCTGGACGTTCTGTTTTCATCCCTGTTTCTGCTATAGTCCGGAAAACAGCAAATAATTGGCGGTGATACCGCCAGACAAAGCACACGGGATAGAATGCAAATGCGGAACATAACGTCGGGCGTAATCGGCTTGGCATTGATTTTGGGAATTTCCCATCCGGCTTTGGCGGATGAGCCGGGTAATCCGTCTGGTCCAGATGAAAATGGCGTTTGGGAACTGAATGCCAATGGCAATGCCGACCCGGTTTCAAGCGCGCAGCTTTATAGCGAAATGCGCATTCAGGGTGGCCAATATGCCAGCAATTACCGGCATCAGATGTTGACCGGGGATTTTACCTGTGACGATGTGGTCGACCGGGTTGCGGGCTGGGTCGATCTTGACAGTCCGGACGGTCCGAAATTTGCCATGCTGTTTGTCACCAACCATGGCGGCAAGGCACAAAGCGAAATTCGCTATTTGCCGTTCGAGCAGTCCGAACAATATGCACTTTGCATCCATGATGAAACCGCGCCGCCAGTCATGAGCTGGCAGGAAAACAGCCAGGAATTCATGGAAGAAGTCATTGGATCGAAAGAGATGTGCAATTTCGCGATCCGGGTGGATGACTTCATGTGTGATGCGCCGCAATTCTTCTATTCGGAAAAACCGGCGGAGAATGGCGATCACTGGTTCTTTTTCCGAAATTGATCGTGAGTTCTTGAAAAGAAAAGGCGGGTTAGAAGCCCGCCTTTGTCAACTAATCCCGCCAGATTTTCTTGCCGGATCCGGGAAGGCCATAGCGTTCCCATTTCTGATCAACCCGGTCGATGATGTCATCATCCATATAGATTTTTTCGCCCCATTCGCGGTCGGTTTCGCCCGGGAATTTGTTGGTGGCATCAAGGCCAAGCTTGCCGCCAAGGCCCGAAACCGGGGATGCGAAATCAAGATAATCAATCGGGGTGTCGGTAACCGTGGTGATATCGCGCACCGGGTCCATCCGGGTCGAGATCGCCCACATGACGTCCTTCCAGTCGCGCACATCAATGTCGTCATCCACAACAATGACGAACTTGGTATACATGAACTGGCGCAGGAATGACCACACACCCATCATCACGCGCTTGGCGTGACCGGCATAGGCCTTTTTCATCGATACAACCGCGATACGGTAACTGCATCCTTCGGGTGGCAGCCAGAAATCGACGATTTCGGGGAATTGCTGTTGCAGGAGTGGCACGAACACGTCGTTGAGTGCCTCGCCCAGAACCGACGGCTCGTCTGGCGGACGCCCGGTAAAGGTCGACAGATAAATCGGGTTTTTGCGCATGGTGATCGCGGTCACGGTAAAGACCGGGAAATCTTCGACCGAGTTATAATACCCGGTATGGTCGCCATACGGCCCTTCGGGCGCATATTCATCAAGCGAGACATAGCCTTCAAGCACGATTTCGGCCGTTGCCGGAACCTTGAGCGGCACGGTTTTGCAATCAACCAGTTCAACCTTTTCACCGCGCAGAAGCCCGGCGAACTGATATTCCGACAGGGTATCGGGCACCGGGGTAACCGCGGCAAGGATCGTACCGGGATCAGCCCCCAGCACGATGGCAGCCGGAAGCGGATCACGCTTTTCCTGTTTCCAGCGGGCATGATGTTGTGCGCCACCACGATGCTTGAGCCAGCGCATGATGGTCTTGTTCTTGCCCAGCACCTGCATGCGGTAAATGCCAAGGTTAAACACATCGCGCTTGTCGCCGCCTTTTTCACCGGCCGTCGGGCCCTGAGTCACAACCAGGGGCCAGGTGATCAGCGGGGCGGGTTCGCCGGGCCAGCAGGACTGAACCGGGATTTTTGACAAATCGATATCGTCGCCCTGAAGCACCACTTCCTGACAGGGGGCCTTGGAAACCGTTTTGGGTTTCATCGCCATGACGGTTTTTGCCAGTGGCAGCATCGAAAATGCTTCGCGGATGCTTGCCGGTGGTTCGGGCTGTTTGAGGAAGGCCAGCGTTTCGCCGACTTCACGCAGTTCTTCGGGTTTGCGGTTCATGCCCGCGGCAACCCGGTCCACCGTGCCAAACAGGTTCACCAGAACCGGCATGTCATATTTTTTGCCGTCATCGCCAACGACGTTTTCAAACAGAACCGCCGGGCCGCCTTCGGCCAGAAGTCGGGTCTGGATTTCCGTCATTTCAAGATTGGGGGATACCGGTTCAGTGACACGAACAAGACGGCCGGACTTTTCCAGCGCATCCATGAAGTCACGAAGGGATTGATAGGGCATGGCACCTGTCATCTGCAAAGCTTTGAAACCTGATTGTCTTCATACGCGTGCACGCGGGCTTGGACAACCTTGCTGTTATCAAATACGCCATTTGTAACTGGACCGATCGCTTCCTACATGAAACCGGGATGCTGCGTTGCATAATTTTGCGGTTTTGGTTGACGCATCATTTGGTTATACATTGGCTTAGAATTGAGTCGCGTGGCCCACAACACGCGACATGGCAACTCACCAAAAGCATGAAGGACGCACAGATGGCCAAATACTGGGTTATCGGGGGCACCTATCAGGATACCGGTTTCGACAAGCCGATCGGCGAAGAAACCAAAGTCGGTCCGTTTGGCAGCTTCGAAGACGCGGAACAGGAATGGTCGAAAATGGCCTGGCAGTCGGTCGATGACGCGAATTCGCGCTATCGCATCGAACGCCTTGAAGAATACTGGGTCGTTGGCGGTGAATATGAAAGCACCGACTTCGAAAAGCCGGTTGGCGGTTCCGAAGAACGCCATGGTCCGTTCGCCACATTCAGCGACGCTGAAAAAGCATGGTCGAAACTGGCCTGGCAGCATGTTGATGACTGCAACTTCCGCTACCGTGTCGTTGAAGGCTAAGCCGGATCGACCAGACAATGTTTTCGATATCCGATGTGCGGGCGATCAGTGACCCCGTACTCCGTGAACAGATCGAACATCATCCACGCGCGCAGGATCTCCTGCGCGCGTTTTTGTATCCCTATGCCGCCCCGGACCGGGATTTCCTGTTTCGTGGTGGATCGGTAACGCCGCTTGATGCATCGGAAGTCGGCGACGCCATCGCCGGGAGGGTCCCGGTTCTGGCCGTCGGGTCAAACCGTGCACCGGTTCAGTTGACGCGCAAATTCACCCATCAAAATCTGCCCGATGATGTTCCGGTGACACTGGGATGGATGCGCCATCATGATATTGTCTATTCGGCACATGTCACCGGGTATGGTGCCTTTCCGGCAACCCTTGCCCCGTCACCGGGGACACGGGTCCGGGTTGCGGTGACCTGGCTTACGGCGGCGCAGCTTGGACATATGCATGTAACCGAAAGCGTTCCGACACATTACCGTTATCAGCAATTGCATGGCCGTGATCTTGACCTTGATTGCGGTATTACGACCGACCATGTCGGTCTTTATCAGTCGGTTGCCGGGTTTGAATTCGCATGTGGCCAAATCTTTGCCCTGAACGCGGTTGAGGCAACCGGACGCAGATATCCGTCCCTGGAACAGTGGCAGATGGTCGCACATGTCGCGCGCCTTGCAGGGCAGGTTTTTCGAGCTGATCTGGTGATCCGGCTTATTGACGATCCGGCCTTCAGAAAGTCGTTTGGCGATCTGGATCACACAAAATAGCGCCGACCCTGTAATTGCCATTGGTGTGACCCTATATATATTCCAGAAATATGGTTTGACACTTGAAATTGTGTCAGGATTTTGTGTAAGTAATTGAAAATTAAATACTTATATCGGGTCCAGTAAACCGTCCAAAGAACGGTGTATTCAACCGGCTGATTTCGGAATGATCGGTTGAATTGTAATTTCAAAGGTACCAATTGTGCAGCAAGGGTACCGAAATTTGGGTGAATCAATCTGGGAGAATGCCGACGACGCGGTTTGCGTGCGTTATGTGTTCGCGTGCGTGTTTCACGCTTCGTGATTAAGGGAGAACTAAATGTTTGGCTCTGGTTCTGATGACCGTCATATCGTTCAGGCTATCAAGCAGTCACAAGGTACGATCGAATTTACGCTCGATGGTAAAATCCTTGATGCAAACAAGAATTTTCTGGATCTGGTCGGATATGATCTGTCAGAGGTGCGTGGCAATCACCACAGCATGTTTGTTGATCCGGAGTACGCCAAAAGTGCGGAATACCAGAATTTCTGGGACCGCCTGAAGGGCGGGGAATCCTTCACCGCCGAATTTCAGAGGTTCGGCAAGGGTGGCAAGGAAATCTGGATCCAGGCGACCTATAATTCGGTCAAAGGCAGCAATGGCAAGCCCTATAAGGTGTTCAAGGTTGCAAGTGATGTCACTGCACAGAAATTGCAGGCCGCCGACTATGCCGGGCAGATTGATGCCATCAGCAAGTCGCAAGCCGTGATTGAATTTGATCTTAAGGGCAATATCCTTAATGCCAACGAGAATTTCCTTGTGACGATGGGCTACAAGCTGTCGGAGATCAAAGGAAAGCATCACCAGATCTTTGTTGATCCGGCCTATGCCAAAAGCGACGAATACAAGGATTTCTGGAAACAGCTTGCCGCGGGCAAGCATCTGATGGCCGAATATCAGCGGTTTGGCAAAGGCGGCAAGGAAGTCTGGATCCAGGCCAGCTATAACCCGATCTTTGATATGGCCGGGCGGCCGTTCAAGGTGGTGAAATACGCCACCGACATTACCGAGCAAAAGCTTCAGGCGGCCAACTTTGCCGGACAGATCGAAGCAATCCACAAATCACAAGCCGTCATTTCGTTTGAAATGGATGGCACTATCCGCAATGCCAATGCCAATTTCCTCAATGCGATGGGATATAGCTATGACGAGGTGATCGGCAAGCATCACAGCATCTTCATGGACCCGGCCGAAGCCCAAAGCACCGAATACAAGGAATTCTGGGATGCCTTGCGGCGCGGAGAGCACAAGGTTGCTGAATTCCGGCGCTTTGGCAAAGGCGGCAAGGAAGTCTGGATTCAGGCCAGCTATAACCCGGTGATGGACATGAACGGACGTCCGATCAAGGTGGTGAAATATGCGACCGACATCACCAAGCAGATCTATGCCCGCCGCAAGGCCAAGGATTTGGCCGAAGGATCAAGCACCAGTGCCGAAGCCGTGGCCAGCGCATCCGAGGAAATGCTGGCAGCCATTCAGGAAATCAGTGAAAGCATGCACCGGTCACAAATCGCGATGAACGATATCGTGTCCAAGACCGAAGAAGCCAACGAAGTACGTGCCGATCTGGAAACCACGTCGGAATCGATGGCGGGCGTGGTTCAGATCATCCGTGATCTGGCTGAACAGGTGAACCTGCTTGCGCTTAACGCGACGATCGAAGCCGCGCGCGCCGGTGAAGCAGGCAAGGGCTTTGCCGTGGTCGCAGGCGAAGTCAAAAACCTTGCCAACCAGACCGCCAAGGCAACCGATGAAATCGAAACCCAGATCGAAGCGATGATGAATATTACCAAGCGGGTGGTTGCGTCGACCGCCGGGATTTCGACATCGGCGGAATCGGTCAGCAGCTATGTCGATTCCATCGCATCAGCCGTCGAGGAACAAACAAGCGTCACCCAGGATATTTCCAAGAATATCCAGTTTGTCTTTAACGGGATTTCCGAACTGAATGATTGTGTGAAAAGCATCGCAAGCTGACGCACAACAAACATCCCTGATCACGCAAAAGCCCGACGGTCCCAAAGACGGTCGGGCTTTTTTCAGGCGACATGCGATATGTTCCAGAGCCGTTTCCGTTCAGAATGCCCTGGGCCGCTGGGTCTGCAAGGTCCGCAGGCTTCAGTTTGGCGATGTTTTGCGGCGTTAAACCGCTTGAACGGTGCCCGGCATTGCCCTTGCGTGCTGTGCCTGCCAAACAATTCGCCAAACAGGACCAAAACGCTTCAATTTAACGAAACAGAAATTGCCCTAGCCGCGATCGGGCAACAGTTGCCAGATGCGGGTGAATTTGGTGTCGGCATCTTCGACCGCGACATCGACGGGCACATCATATGTTTCGAGCTCGTCAATATTGTGGGTCGGCGCATAGGTCCGGCCCGGATCGGCCAGAATGACCCGGGTGCCAAGACGGGCTTCGGCCATCAGCCATTGCAGAACCGCATTTGCCATATCCTGCTGATAGCAGACATCGCCGGCAAAAATCACATCCCAGCGTTTCTGCGGGGCGCTGGTGCCGACAAAATTGTCCGTCGTGGTGGCAAATTCGACGCCATTGCGTTTGGCATTGAGGCGCGTGGCGGTAATGGCGACCGGATCGATGTCATTTGCCGTAATGTCCGCCGCATCCGCCATCACACAGGCAATCGCCTGCATGCCGCCGCCGCAAGCAAAATCAAGCACCCGCTTGCCGCGCACCAGTTCGGGATGGTCCAGAATATAGCGCGTGATTGCCTGCCCGCCGGGCCAGGCAAAGGCCCAATAGGGGGGCGGGATATCAAGGATGCCCAGAATATCCTCGGTCGCCTGCCACAGTGGCGTGATATGGGTCGCCAGATACATTTCGATTTCCGGCGCCAGCGGCACGCGCGCGGGCACGGTGAAAGTTTCGATCAGATCGGCAAATTGCGGATCATCGACATTTGGCACCAGGGCATCGGCAAAGACGTTATCGGTCATGCTGGGCTGCTTTGACTATGAACATTTGCGCCGGAGTAACGGCTTTGCCGATCTTGGGCAAGCAGTTCTTCATGATGCGGTTTCGGTTTCAGCCATCCCGAGATACAGGATCACGTCACGCGGTTTGGCTTTGGGAATTTCCGTTCCCAGAAACAGCTGGTTGCCGCGTACCATGGCAAGAACGGTCGGCGCTTCGTCATGCAGGGCAATAAAATCATCCCAGCCAAAGCTGTCGGTGAACCGTGTCTGACGGACAGAAACGCCGCTGCGATAATCATAGCGGATGTCATCGGTGGTCAGCGGTTTGGCACATAGCGGCAATCCGCCAAGTGTCTGGCTGGCGCTATGACGGCTGCGATCATCCGACCCGCGATGAATGCCGGTCTGGAAGACCGAGCGTCGCCCGAATTCCGGGGCGAAGTCGGTGCAAACCAGCGTGTTATAGGCATCATTGTCGGTGGCCGCGATCAGTTTGCCCAATGCGCTGGTATCAAGGTGATGTTCAAACACCTCTGACAGGACTTCACCGTAAAATGTCGTCAGGCCCGCTTCACGTGCCGGACGCAAGGCGTGCCAGCGTGAATCGGTCACCACCACCGGAATATCAAGTTCATCAAGGCGGGTGGCCAGATCAATTGTCCATTGATGCGCACCTACAATCAGAACGCCGGGCGGACCATTGACCGCAAGATCAAGATAACGGGCCATCGGCCGGATCGAAAATCCGTGCAGAACCACGGTTGAAAACACCATGGCAAAGGCAAGCGGGATCAGAAGCGCCCCATCGGCATACCCAAGATGGACAAGCTCGGCGCCAAAAAGACCGGAAACGGCAACCGCGACAATCCCGCGCGGGGCGATCCAGCCGACCAGCAACCGTTCACGCCATTCAATCTTCGAAAAACTGAGCGCGCCAATGATCGAAACTGGGCGCACAATCAACAACATTGCCGCCACAAACAGGCCATGCCCCAGGGTCAGTTCTTCGACCATCGACCATTTCAGGGTAGCGGTCAGAATGATGAAGACGCTTGAAACAAGAATGACCGTCAGGGTTTCCTTGAACCGGCGGATTTCATCAATCGCCATCAGATGGGCGTTGCCGATGACAAGACCAAGAACAGTCACGGCCAAAAGACCGGTTTCTTCCTGAACGATATTGGCCCCGGCAAAACAGGTCAGCAACACGCCCAGAACCAGCGGCGCCTTGAGAAATTCCGGTATCCAGCCACGGCGAAACACCTGGGCTGTGCAAATGCCGGCAATCAGGCCGATGGCAATGGCGACAAGGATGTTAAAAGCCAGATGGCCGATCACACCACTTAGTCCGTTGCCATGTTCGGTGGCGACAATGATTTCATAGACCAAAACGGCAAACAGCGCCCCGATCGGGTCATTGACGATGCCTTCCCATTTCAGAAGTGTGCTGGGATGTTTGGCCAGACGGGCATGACGCAACAGCGGGGCAATCACGGTCGGCCCGGTCACAATCATGATGCCGCCAAACAGGGCCGCAACCGGCCAACTCAGCCCAGCCAGATAATGGGCGGCGAAAGCACCAAGCAACCAGGCCAGAAGCGGCGCAATCGTCGTCAGGCGCAATATGCCGCTGACACTGTGGCGCAATTCACGGAAATCAAGCGCCAGACCGCCTTCAAACAGGATCACGGCAACGGCAACCGCAACAAGGGGCTGCAATAGCGGACCGAAATCGGCAACCGGATCAAGAAGCCCGGTCCCCGGTCCAAGAATAAGCCCAAGTGCAGACAGCAACACAATGGCCGGCACACCTGCGCGCCAAGCAAACCATTGTGCGCCAACGCCAGCCAGGATCAAGCTTGCAATCATCAAGGCAATCGGTGCGGCCATCTATGCGCCTCTGTTGTTGGTATCAGTTAATCGAAAAAGGTTTCAGACAGATGGTGTCTGGTTTCCAAAAACCTATAGGGCGCGTTCAATTCAATTGGCTGAAATTGCACAAAAACTTTCGACCCGGTCGCGCCCGATCATCCCGCAGGCAAAGCCCACAGTTTTCTTAGCATCTTTTGGCCGTGTGCAATCCTTACAAACCTGTGACGCTATCAGGCAGCAGCAATCAGATGCGAAAGAACGATGGCCACAAGAACCAGAAGTCCATAGTCGCGATTTGATTTGAAACGTCGCAGGCAATTGGCCGCATCATCGAGTTTGACGGTTGCAACCTGCCAGCCAAGATGGATGCCCGCCAGACCCAGCAAGATGAAATAGGACCAGTGCAGATCGGCCAGCATTCCGGAAATGCCCAGCAACAGCGTGGTCAGGGTATAGAAACCCTTGGCCCATTTCGGGGTGTCATCCCCCAGACGCAGCGCAAGCGATTTGAGCCCGATCTTGGCATCATCATCCTTGTCCTGATGGGCATAGATGGTGTCATAGCCAAGCGTCCAGAAAAAGCCCGCCGCATACATGGCAATCGCAGCCGGTTCGACCGTGCCGGTAACCGCCGCCCAGCCAACCAGCGCACCCCAGTTAAACGCAAGTCCCAGAACCGATTGCGGCCAGTAGGTGTATCGTTTCATGAACGGATAAACGATGATGATCGGGATCGAACACAGTCCGACAATGATCGCCTCAATCCGGAATTGCACCAGAATGGCCAGGCCCAGCAACATCATGAACCCAAGAAACAGCAAGGCCTGCCAGACCTTGACCTGACCACTAGGAAGCGGACGGGTGATGGTACGTTCGACCTTGCCGTCAAAATTGCGATCGGCCAGATCATTGATGACACAGCCCGCACCACGCATAATCACCGCACCAAGCCCGAACAGGGCCATCATGATCACGATCTGTTTGGCATCGACGCCCGGTGTGATGCCGCCTGCCATGGCTGTTGACCACCAGCACGGCAATAACAGAAGCCAGGTGCCGATCGGACGATCCAGACGCAGCAGCTTGAGATACGGCCGTATGGGCACGGGCATATAGCGGTCAATCCAACCATCGGCCGGCATGTCGTTTTTGGTATTCTGTATTGGTTGGTTGACCTGTGTCATAATTGGCCTATCTAACGATTTAATCTTATAAAATCCCGGCGCGACCATTGCCCGGGCATCTTTGGGGACATCCATGACCGCAGACGCCACCCGCGCCCGTCAACGCCTTTTCGTTCACGATCCTATCACGGCCGGTTGCGAGATCGAACTTGCTCCTGAACAGTCTCATTACCTTGAACATGTGATGCGTCTCAAGCCCGGAACGCCTGTTAAGATTTTTAATGGTCTGGATGGCGAGTGGCTAGGCACGATCAGCGAACTTCGCAAAAAGAAGGGGCGCATCACCGCAGAGACCCGATTGCGTGAACAGGGGACCGAAACCGGACCGACTCTTGTCTTTGCACCGATCAAAAAGCAGCGGCTTGATTTCCTGATTGAAAAATCGGTTGAGCTGGGTGTCGGAAAACTTCAACCCATCATCACCCAACATGGCATCACCGACAAGGTGCGCCTTGACCGGTTGCAGGCACAGGTGATCGAGGCCGCCGAACAATGCGAACGCCTGACTGTGCCCGAAATTGCCGCTCCGGTACGGTTGCTTGACTGGGTCGCAAACGGTGCTGAAAATCACCATGTTCTGTTCTGTGACGAAACAGGAACCGGGTCACCAATTGGTGAAGTGTTAAGTCAGCTATTGGCAAAGGGCGCTGGCTCGGTTATCGACAATACCAATGTTGTTAACCATGCACTCGTGATTGGACCTGAAGGCGGCTTTAGCGCCGACGAACTTGAACGTATCCGCAAACAGCCTTTTGCAACGCCTGTCAGTCTCGGCCCGCGCATCCTGCGTGCCGAAACAGCGGCAATTGCTGCATTGGCGGTATTTCAGGATCGCATCGGCGATTGGTCGCACCGGCCAGTTACGAGAGATTAGGGGAAGCCCTTATGACTGTCAGCGCCTCCACTGGCGACAGCCCGGTTATTGAAAACCGGCGCCAGCTTGTCGAATGGTTTGAGTCCGGTTGTAAACCGAAAAGTGACTGGGCCATCGGCACCGAACACGAAAAATTCGCCTTCACCCGCGATGATCTTCGCCCGATCCCCTATGAGGGGGAGCGCGGTGTCAAAACCCTGCTGAATGCCCTTGCCGAACGCTATGACTGGGAACCGATCATCGAGAACGGCAATGTCATCGCCCTGACCAAGGACAAATGTTCTGTGTCGCTTGAACCGGGCGGTCAGATCGAATTGTCGGGTGCCCCGCTTAAGAATATTCACCAGACCTGTGGTGAAGTTCATACGCACCTTCATGAATTGCGCGAAATTTGCGGTGATCTTGGCATCGACATGCTTGGTGTCGGTCATCAGCCGAAATGGTCGCGCGAAGATACCCCCTGGATGCCCAAGGGGCGTTACGGGATCATGCGCGACTATATGCCAAAGGTCGGCAAGCTTGGCCTTGATATGATGCTTCGGACCTCGACCATTCAGGTCAATCTGGATTTCAGTTCGGAAGCCGACATGGTCAAGAAATTCAGAACGTCATTGGCACTTCAGCCGGTTGCGACCGCGCTGTTTGCCGCATCCCCGTTCGTCGATGGCAAGCCAAGCGGTTTCCTGTCGTCGCGATCCAATGTCTGGACCGATACCGACCCGGATCGTTGCGGCATGTTGCCATTCGTGTTCGAAGACGGTTTCGGCTTTGAACGTTATGTCGACTATATGCTTGATGTGCCGATGTATTTTGTCTATCGCGATGGCAAATACATCAATGCGGCGGGCAAGTCGTTCCGTGACTTCATGAATGGCAAACTTGATGTTGTTCCGGGCGAACGTCCGACCATGAATGACTGGTCCGATCACATGACCACCGCTTTCCCGGAAGTGCGCCTTAAGAAGTTTCTGGAAATGCGCGGGGCCGATGGTGGTCCGTGGAAACGCATTTGTGCCTTGCCGGCCCTTTGGGTCGGGCTTCTTTATGATGACGCGGCCCTTGATGCGGCCTGGGAACTGGTCAAGGACCTGTCGGTTGAGGAACGCGAAGCCCTTCGCAATGATGTGCCGCGCACGGCCCTTGCCACCAGGTTCAAGAATGGCACGGTGCAGGATCTGTCGAAGGATGTTCTGGCGGTTGCCAGACAGGGTCTTCAGGCGCGAGGCCGCATGGATGGCTATGGCGATGATGAAAGCCACTTCCTGGACAGTCTTGATGACGTCGCGCAAAGCGGCCGGACCCTGGCCGAGGAATTTCTTGATAAATACGAAACCGAATGGAACGGGTCGGTCGATCCGCTCTTTAAGGAATACGCCTATTAAGGGGATCGCGATCCCGTATCGACACATGAAAAAGGGCAGTGATTTCACTGCCCTTTTTCATGTGTCGATTGTCGATACGACGGCTTACTGTGCAGCCTGACCAAGTCGGGCTTGGGTGGCAAACCAATGATGGACAGCATCGATCTGATCAGGCTGCATCCCGAGACCAAGCTTGGTTCTGCGCCACAGGACGTCGTCTGCGTCACAGGCCCATTCATTGGCAATCAGGTAGTGCAGTTCAGCTTCATACAGGTTTGGGGCAACCTGTTGACCCAATTGCGCCACTGACGTGGCAGTACCCAGAACTGTTCTGATTGCGGTGCCGTAACAGCGTGCAAGGCGTTCAAGCAGCGGTTGGGGCAACCAGTCAAACTCTGCGCGAAGATCACCCAGGAAACGGTCATAGTCGCCATCTGCCATATCCCCGCCCGGCAGGGTTGCCGATGCGGTCCAGTCGGGGGCCTTGTTGCCAAGGACCGGGGCCAGTTTTTGCATCGCATGTTCGGCAAGCCTGCGACATGTCGTGATCTTTCCGCCGTAAATTGACAGGATGGCCGGCGCGGTGCCCCCAGTGCCGGTATCAAGATCAAACACATAGTCGCGGGTCACGGCAGATGCATTGGCATTCTTGTCGTCATAAAGCGGACGGACACCGGAATAATCCCAGACAACATCATCGCGTGTCAGCGGCGTTGCCAGATAGCCATTGACCAGATCAAGCAGGTAATCGACTTCCTGCTCGCTGATCTTTACCTGTGCCGGATCCCCGTCATAGGGCACATCGGTCGTGCCGATCAGGCTGTAATCGCGCTGATAGGGGATGGCAAAGGCAATGCGGCCATCGTCATTCTGGAAGATATAGCAATGATCATGGTCATGGATGCGCGGCACGATGATATGGCTGCCCTTGACCAGTCGAAGACCGGCGGCCTTGTCGCCAAGACCGGCATTTTCCACCATCTGCGTTACCCATGGTCCCGCCGCATTGACAATCGCGCGCGCCTTGACGGTGCGTTGCGATCCGTCGGCCTGCGTCAGTTCGGCCGTCCAGTGGTCAATCTGGCGCGACAGGCTTGTGCATTTGGTGCGCGTGCAGATTTCGGCACCGCGCGCCATGGCATCCTGCGCATTGAGAACCACCAGACGGGCATCATCAACCCAGCAATCCGAATAGGAAAAGGCATGGGTGTATTGCGGCTTTAACGGGCTGCCTTCCGGGGATCCGGGCAGTGACAGGGCCTTTGAACCCGGCAGTCGTTTGCGTTTCGCCAGATGGTCATACAGAAACAGACCGGCACGCAGCATCCATTGCGGACGCAAACCCTTGTGATGGGGCAGAACGAACGTCAAAGGCCAGATGATATGCGGGGCAGCAGCCAGAAGAACTTCGCGTTCCTGAAGGGCTTCACGCACCAGTCGGAACTCGTAATGTTCCAGATATCGCAGGCCGCCATGAATGAGTTTGGTCGAAGAAGAAGAGGTGGCCGAGGCAAGGTCGCGCTGTTCGACCAGAAGAACAGAAAGTCCGCGACCGGCGGCATCACGTGCAATACCTGCACCATTGATGCCGCCGCCTACGACCAGAAGGTCGTATGTTTTATCCACGTCAGATCACCTTTTTACGCAGGTAAGCTGAAATGGCCTCGCCAATAATCACCAGTCCGATGATCGCCAGAAGAATGGTGGCAACCGTCTGCCAGGCAAAGGTGTCAATCGCCCCCTGAAGGATGATCCCGATGCCGCCTGCACCGACCAGACCCAGAACCGTACTTTCACGCAGGTTGATGTCCCAGCGCAGAATGGACACGGCAAAGAAGGTCGGCATGACTTGCGGAATGATGCCATAGATCAGAATCTTGAAGCGCGACGCGCCAACAGATTCCAGGGCTTCGATCGGTGCGCGGTCGATTTCCTCGATCGCTTCGCCCAGCAATTTGCCAAGGAAACCAAGCGACCGGAAAATGATTGCCAGAATACCGGCAAGCACACCGGGGCCGAACACCGCCACAAACAGCAATGCCCAGATGATGGTGTTAACCGAACGCGAAGACACCAGAATGAACCGGCCAAGCCACAGCGTGAAGCGGTTCGGCGTCGTGTTCTGGGCGGCGATCAGGGCAATCGGCAAGGACAGGAACACTGCAAAGAATGTCGCAATCGTTGCGATATTGACGGTTTCAAGCAGCGTCCAGGCAATGTCTTTCCAGCCATCCAGCGATGGCGGGAACATACGTGCAAACAGATCGCCCATCTGTTCGGGCGCATCCCAAAGCCACGGCCAGATGATGTTGATGGTCGAAAGTGACCAGACAACAGCCAGTGCAACCAGTGCCATGACACCATAGCGGCGCCAGCGTTCCTTGGTTGTGTAACGTGACCATTCGCGGTGGGCGATTGCGTCCGGTCCGGTAGGTTGAGTGGTGACTACCATAGGTTCCTCCTGATCCGGCCGCTGATGGCCTCGCTGACAAGGATCACACCGATGATGCAAAGGGTGATGGCCAGCGCAAAGTCATAGTCATATCGGCCAAACGCATTCAAAAGCGTCGATCCGATGCCGCCCGCACCGACAATGCCGACAATCGCCGACGCACGCAGGTTGCTATCAAGCTGATAGATCGAAAGACCGATCTGACGGGGCATGATTTGCGGAATGACGGCATAAAGCAGGGTGACAAAGGTGGCACCACCCGCAGCACGGATGGCTTCGACCTGTCCCCAGTCGATTTCCTCGATCCGTTCGGCCAGCATTTTGGCAACGAAACCGATGGAATAGACCGTCAGGGTCAGGATACCGGCAAGCGGGCCGAAACCGACTGCTTTGACAAACAGGATGGCGACAATGACCGGGTGGAAGGAACGGGCAACGATGATCACGCCACGTCCGATGGTATAAAGCCATTTCGGTGCGATGTTCGATGCCGATGCAAAGGCAATCGGAACGCTCAGTGCCAGACCCAGAAGGGTCGAAACAATGGCGATCTTGATGCTTTCCATAAAGCCGTCAAACAGCAGCTCGCCACGGATGAAGCTTGGCGGGAAGGCACCCTTGAAAATGCGAATGGCGCGCGGAACACCATCCTGGATACGGTCCCAGTCAAAGGGCAGGCTGGTCATAGCCCACCAGACATAGGCCACAGTCGCGATCAGAAGACCCCAGCGCAACACAGGGTTGGCAATAAAGGGTGGCTTCTTCCATGTGCGGCCCGTTGATTGAACGGTGCTGCTCATCGTGCTGCTACCTCGCGCAGGTGGGTGTTGCTTTCGGCACCACCGCGTTCTTCGGCTGGAACACCGGCATAGATTTCATCCATCGCGTCATTGTTCAGATCGGTCGGTTCACCATCGAAAATGATGCGGCCAAACCGCATGCCGACGATGCGCTGGGTATATTCCTTGGCTTCGTTGACGTTATGAATGTTGATCAGAACCGGCAGATGCAGCTCGGACGCCAGGGCGCGCAAAAGTTCCATGATCTGGCGCGACGTTTTCGGATCAAGCGACGCGGTCGGTTCGTCGGCCAGCAGGATTTCAGGTTCCTGCATCAGGGCGCGGACAACGCCAACACGCTGACGTTCGCCGCCGGAAAGTTCGTCGGCGCGTTTGTCGGCATAATGGGCGATCCCGACACGTTCCATCAGATGAAATGCACGGTCGATGTCTTCTTGCGGATATTTGCGGGTCACGGCACGCCAGGCCGGAAGATAGCCAAGGCGCCCGGATTGAACATTTTCCATGACCGTCAGGCGGTCAATAAGGTTAAAGCCCTGGAACACCATGCCGATACGGCGGCGCGCCAGACGCAGCGCCTTGCCTTCAAGCTTGGTCAGTTCGGTGCCATTGAGTTCGATGGAGCCCGATGACGGCTCAACAAGGCGGTTGATACAGCGCAGAAGGGTACTTTTACCCGCCCCGGATGCGCCAATGATCGAAACCACGCTTTCGCCAGGTACTTCAAGGTTCAGGTTCTTCAACACTGCCTTTTCGTCGCCATAGCGTTTTACAAGTTCTTTGATACGCAGCATTGCGTTACCCCGGTTTGAATGGGAGACGACACAGGGCCACGGCAAGCCGGGCCCTGTGATGTTTTCGTCAATTGATTGAGGTGAATTACTTCAGGTTGTCCGGGGTGTATTTGACACCGTTGGCAGCCTGGATTTCACGAATGACGGCCCAGTCTTCCTGATAGGTGACCGGCAGGAACTTCGACACACCCTTGAATTCTTCACCAAGGGCGGTGCCCTTCATGTCGAAGGTAAAGAAGGCTTCCTTGATCTTTTCGATCAGTTCCGGCTTCAGGTTATAGGCATAGTTGAACGAAGTGGTCGGGAACGGCTTGCTTTCGTAGATGATCTTGACTTCTTTCGGATCGTAAAGATCGCGCTGGGCCATACGTTCGACAACTTCGGAGGCAACCGGGGCTGCGTCATAGTCACCGGCAACAACACCAAGGATCGACTGATCATGGGAGCCGGAATAGACGACTTCGTAATCCTGTTCCGGAACAATGCCCTGACCCGGAAGAAGGGCGCGCGGTGCCAGGTTGCCTGAGTTCGAGGTCGGCGAAGTGTGGGCAACACGCTTGCCTTTCAGGTCGGCCGGGGTGTTGATGCCGCTGTCAACGCGGGTGTAAAGCTGAAGCGTGTAACCGAAACGACCATCATCGCCACCCATCAGGGCGAACGGAACCGCACCGGCAAGGTTGACGGCAAACGGGGTAGGACCGGTCGAGAAGCCGGCAACATGCAGACGGCCGGAACGCATGGCTTCGACTTCGGCCGAGTTCGACTGAACGGCAAAGAAGTGAACGTCCTTGCCGGTTACTTTTTCAAGATGCTCAAGGAACGGCTCCCAGATGTCGGCATAAACGGCCGGGTCTTCGACCGGGGTATATGCAAAGACAAGGGTGTCGGGATCTACAAGCTGATCAGCGGGCGGTGCATCGGCAACCAGATCGCCATCCATGTCGCAATAAATCGGATCAAGATCGCCACGCGCGATGCAGTCGTCAGCCGCAGCTGCCGGGCTGGCGGCGAAGCCAAACATACCAACCGCAGCAAGCAGTGTGGTGAGTTTCAAAACGTCAGTTTTTTTCGGATGTGAAAACACGGCTACCGAACCTTTCTTCCCTGTGAACGCTGGATTTCAGCCATTTGTGATGTGGTTTTGTTGGTTTTATTGTTGCTTTTAACAACATTATGGGTTCGGAAAAGTTGAGAAATCAACATAAAACTGTAACAAAAGATTTCAGCAGAGGTTGCTAGAATGCCTGTATCATCATGAAAGCCGCCAATATTCAAAGGGGATATGGCTTTGCGTTTGGGAAAAAAAGAACGCCAACAACGCATTCTCCATGAACTTCAGGTTCACCCGCATGTGAGAGTTGCCACATTGGCCGAGCGATTCGACGTGGCGACCGAAACAATTCGCCGCGATCTTGATGCGCTCAGCAATGAAGGCCTGATCAAGCGCGAGTTCGGCGGGGCATCGGCCCGGCCGATGGGCCATCAACCCGATCTGGCCGAACGGCAGTTGTCCGCCGTTGCCGGGTTTGAACGGATTGGCATGCTGGCCGCCGATATGGTGCGTTCAGGTGATGTTGCGATGATCGATGCCGGATCAACTGTGGCACAGATCGCCCCGTTTCTTGCAGCACGGCGCAGCCCCTTACCCCGGACCTTTTTGACCAATTGCTATGCGGTCGTGCAGGGCATGGCCGATCTTTGCGATTATGATGACGTCCTGATGTGCCCGGGTCAGTATGACCGGCGTGAAAATGCGGTTTACGGAACGGATACGGTTGAATATCTGCGCCGTTTTCATGCCAATATCGCCTTTATCGGGGCATCCGGCGTGTCGCGTCAGGGATTTAGCGACGTCAACCGTCGCGCTGTCGCGGTCAAGCGCGCCATGATGGAACGCTCAGACGAAACCTGGCTGATGGTGGATCACACCAAGTTTGATCAGCGCTATCTTGAAAATGTCGCACCACTCGAAGATCTGACCGGGATCATAACCGACCGTGCCCCGGCCCCGGAAGTCGCATCCCAGCTTGAACGGGCCGGCATCAGATTGCTGGCCTGGCAGGAACAGATGGAAAAGGCGGGCTAGGCCGATCGGGCAATAAATGCAAACAAATCTTATTTGCATTTGCCTTTGGGCATGTTCCGAACCATATTTCTGGGCAACGTCCCGCGTTGAAGCGCACGGGATTGTTGCACCGGGTTTCCCGCCCCGGTCAGTTTGACGTCTGACACGGAGGATATCTATCGTGACTACAACAGTGACCACCCGTACTGAACAGGACACCATGGGCGAAATCGAAGTGCCCGCAGACCGGTATTGGGGGGCGCAAACCCAGCGTTCAAAACAGAATTTCCGCATTGGTGGCGAACGGATGCCCGATGCCTTGATCAAGGCATTCGGCATTCAGAAGCTGGCAGCAGCACGTGCCAATGCCGCCCTTGGCAATCTTGACCCGGAACTGGCCAAGGCGATCGAGGCCGCGGCACTCGAAGTTGCCGATGGCAAATTGCTCGATCATTTTCCGCTGGTTGTCTGGCAGACCGGGTCGGGTACCCAGACCAACATGAACACCAACGAAGTGATTGCCAACCGTGCGTGTGAAATCCTTGGCAAACCGATGGGCATGCGCGATCCGGTTCATCCCAATGATCACGTCAATCGCGGGCAATCCTCCAATGACAGTTTCCCGGCTGCGATGCATATCGCCGCGGTGGTGGAAATTGAACGGGCGCTGAAACCGGCCCTGAAACATCTGAAACAGGCACTTGATGACAAGGTCGCGGCCTTTGCCGATATTGTCAAAATCGGCCGAACCCATATGCAGGACGCCGTCCCGCTGACATTGGGACAGGAATTTTCCGGTTATGCGGCGCAAATCGAACTGGGGTTGGAGCGGGTTGAAGATGCGCTGAAACGGCTGCGCAAACTGGCCCAGGGCGGGACTGCTCTTGGCACCGGGTTGAACGCGCCCAAGGGCTTTGACGTTGAATTTGCCAAACAGGTTTCCGAGATTACCGGGCTTGATTTTTCAACCGCTGAAAACAAGTTCGAAGCCCTGGCCGCACATGATGCCTGTGTTGAAATGTCGGGTGTCATGAATGTGCTGGCCGCGTCCCTGATGAAGATCGGTAACGATATTCGTTTGCTGGGATCGGGGCCGCGCTGTGGTCTTGGCGAATTGATCCTGCCGGCCAACGAGCCCGGATCATCCATCATGCCGGGCAAGGTGAACCCGACCCAGGCCGAAGCATTGACCATGGTCTGCGCACAGGTGATGGGCAACCACGTGGCCGTGACGGTTGGCGGGTCGAACGGGCATCTTGATCTTAATGTGTTCAAGCCGGTGATCATTTATAACCTGCTGCAATCGGTGCGCCTGATTGCCGATGCGTCGGTCAGTTTTGCTGATAATTGTGTGGTCGGGCTTGAAGCCGATCAGGAAAAGATCGACCATTATGTCGAGCAAAGCCTGATGCTGGTAACCGCGCTGGCCCCGCATATCGGATATGATAATGCGGCCGCGGTTGCCAAAAAGGCCCACAAGGATCGCAGCAGTCTTAAGGAAGCCTGCATGGCGCTTGGTTTCCTTGACGGGGAAAAGTTCGATGAACTGGTTCAGGCCCGCGACATGATCTGATCACGCTGATCCGATCCATTCCGATTTTCCAAGGCCGGGCACTGTTTGTCCGGCCTTTTTGCGTGCCCGAACAAGTTATCCGCGGCCATAGGCAGCATTCAGCATCGCCGGCACAATCAGGTTGTGAAACGGCAGGACCGCGGCAAGATAGATCCGCCCAAGGGTATTGTTGCGCCGGACAAGTGTGATGCTGCGGACAAGGGTGCGATTGCGTTCCAGTGCTTCGGTCTCGAACACAATGCGGAAATTCAGATGATGGTCATCCAGACCAAGGATGACGCAGTCATCTGTTTCCGAGATCACCGGAAACACGCCGATCGTATCGACCTTGGTCATGGCGGCGGTATCAAGATCGGTCTTCAGTCCAAGCGGCCTGACAATGGCGTTTCGCAGTGCCAGCAGATGATAATACCAGCGCGGTGCCGAATTGATGACGTGACGGGCGGCTTCACGGGCGCCAAGCCCGGGCTTGTCGACCGTAATGACAAATGAATCCCCCCAGTCTGCATCTTTAAGGGCGCGGTGGGGCAGTTTGACGGGGCGGGCACTTGCATTGGTGCTGGCGGGGTGGTGCATCGCGGGACTCCCGGTGGGGCGACAGGATCGCATCATCATCGCAAGATGTGATCTTGGCAATGATCAATGTCATTGCAGGTGATGATGAATTCGGGCATATCAACCAGATGATCTCAATCCGGCGCCATACCCGTCATGATCGGGGACCATCAATCACCCGCGTTTTGCAAACGTGGCTGATGGCGTTTGTGATCCTGCTTGCCGGGGTTACCCAGTCCGGTTTGATCCCGGCCTTGCTTGGCGGACAGGCAACCGGAATTGCCCGGGCCAGCGCGGCTGATGTGTTTCCGGGTGGTGATGTTCTTCTGATCTGTACGCCAAACGGCATCAAGTCGGTGACTGTGGCCGACGGGGATGTCGGACACGCGTCGGCACCCGACGGGATACCGTCACCCGCAGGACATGCGTTTTGTTCGCTTTGCGCGACCCATCACGGGGCGGTGGTTGCGGTCGAACTGCCCGATATTGCGCCGGTTGCCGTTGTTCATGATGCCCGCTTTGCCGCGGCAAATGGCGTGGCCACCGGGCATGAATGGCCACGCATCCGTCATTCGCGCGCCCCGCCAGCCGTCGTCTGATTTTCAATTCCCACTCAATTGATGAAATCGGACCCGCATATGGCGGGCAAAAGACGGATGAATTTTCATGAAAAAGCTGTTTGCTGTTCTGGCGACCTTGGCGTCGCTGTTTGTTGTAACCAATGCCTTTGCGGCTGATATCGAAATCAAGGATGCCTGGGCAAAGGCATCCCTTGGGCAGGTGCGCAATGGCGCGGCCTTTTTGACGGTTGTGAACCATGGTGGTGCGGACCGCATCGTCGGTGTACGCAGTGACCTTGCCGATAAAACCGAACTGCACACCCATATCATGGCCAACAATGTCATGAAGATGCGCCAGGTCGAAGGCGGCATTGACGTGCCGATGCATGGCGAAGTTCTTTTCAAACCGGGCAGCTATCACGTGATGATGATGGGTCTGAAAAAGCCGCTTGAACAGGGCGAGATGGTTCAGGTGACGCTGGAATTTGAAAAGGCCGGTGACATTCCGGTGATGATCCATGTGATGGATGCCATGGCCAAGGGCCCGGCAGGCATGGATCATGGCCAAATGGATCACAACCAGATGGAACATGGTCAAAAGGACCATGGCGGTATGAACCACAACGCCAACTGATCGGGTCCGTATCCTCGGATCGGTAATACTATTTTGCGGGGGAAGGTTTGCGCCTTCTCCCGTTTTTCGTCATGATGGGAAAAACAATCGCGCCGGTCAGAGGGAGCCCGTCATGTCAGAAAACATCACCATCGACGATCTGATTACCAAACTCGGCCTGCAACCCCATCCCGAAGGCGGATACTACACCGAAACGTTTCGAGCCTTTGAAACATGCAATCCGGGGAACCGTTATCTCGGCGTGCGCAGCACCGGCACTGCGATTTACTATTTGCTGACACCCGATACCTTTTCGGGGATGCATATTCTGACCAGCAACGAGATTTTCCACCATTATCTGGGCGATGCGGTTGAACAGCTTCAGCTGTTTGATGACGGCACCCACAAACAGATTGAAATCGGCAAGGACCTTTTGGCTGGGCAAAAACCGCAAGTGGTCGTGCCCAAGAATGTCTGGCAGGGGGCACGTCTGAAACCGGGCGGGAAATATGCCTTGTTGGGATGCACGGTCGCGCCGGGATTTGATTTTGCCGATTTCTCCATGGGCAAACGCGCCGCCTTGACCGCCAAATGGCCTGCGGCGGCGGACATGATTGCGGCATTGACGCGCGACTGATTTTCGGGCGAAATCACACGGTCACCCAAACGGGACGTATTTACGCAATACGATCCCGCCTTACAGGATTTTGCCCCATGCAGTTCGATACCTGGCTTTTATTTGCCGGGGCTGCGATCGCCTTGGCGATGGCCCCGGGACCCAACAATCTTCTGGCGATGTTTAATGGTGCGCGTTTTGGTGTTTCGTCCGCTGCAATCGGGGGTATCGGGCGCATTGTCGCCTTTGCACTGATGATCGCCATTACCGCGACCGGACTTGGTGTCATTCTTGCGGCCAGTGAAACCGCATTCTTTGTGATCAAATGGGTCGGGGCGGTTTATCTGGTATGGCTTGGTGTCAAAAGCTGGCTTGCCAAGGTCAATGATACCGATGAAACCGATGGCCAGATGGCGCTTATGACCAATCCCGGGGCGCTCAATCTGGCGCGCACGGAATTCATCACGGCAATTGGCAATCCCAAGGCCATCCTGATCTTTACGGCCTTCTTCCCGCAATTTCTCGATCCGGCTGTGGCTTACGGGCCGCAATTTGCCGTGATGGGCACGACCTTTATTGCGATGGAAACGACTGTCTTGCTGGCCTATGGCCTGATTGGCGGACAGGTCAAAGGTCTGATCCGGTCGGCAACCCACATGCGGATGCTCAATCGGGTGTCGGGAACGCTTCTTGTGGGGGCCGGTGTGCTTCTGGCCTTTACCGACCGGACGCGCTCAACCGCCTAGGGAAAGGGCGGACTGCCTTCAAATAGGAGCACCGCATTCAATCCGTTCTTCATTCAGAAATGCGCAGGGGCGCAGCTCGTTAAAGCGCGCCCCCTTGCTCCCTTGTCTACCCGGACATCCGGGTGATCGCCTGTTCTCAGGCGATTTCTTCGACCCGATGGCATGCCACCTCGCGGCCTTCGAATGTGCGCAGTTCGGGTCGAACTTTTGCGCATTCCTCGGTCGCAAACGGGCAGCGTTTATGGAACGCACAGCCCGAAGGCGGATTGATCGGCGAAGGCAATTCACCGGTAAGCGGTTCTGCCTTTACACGATGTGCCGGGTCGATCTTCGGTGCCGATGCCAGAAGCGCCCGTGTATAGGGGTGCAGCGGCTTGGCAAAGATTTCGTCGGTCGGTCCTTTTTCAGCGACGCGCCCGAGATACATCACCATGACGTCATCTGCAATATGTCTGACGACAGAAAGATCATGAGAGATGAAAACATAGGCGACATTCATCTCTTCCTGAAGGTCCATCATCAGGTTGAGAACCTGTGCCTGGACCGACACATCAAGGGCCGAAACCGGTTCATCGGCAACGATGACTTTCGGTTCAAGAATAAGCGCACGGGCAATCGCGATACGCTGACGCTGCCCGCCCGAGAACATATGCGGATAACGCTGATAGAACTCGGGGCGCAGGCCGACCTTGGCCATGGTTTCGCGCACACGTTCTTCGCGTTCCTTGCGGCTCAGCTGATCCATGTTCAGCAAAACCGGCTCGGCCAGGATCTGACCGACCTTTTTGCGCGGGTTCAGCGACCCGTAAGGGTTCTGGAAAATCATCTGAACCGTGCGACGGAACAGTTTGGCTTCCTTGTCCGACAGGTTGCCGACCGTGTTGCCGTTGATTTTCAGTTCGCCGGCACTTGGCTGTTCAATCAGGGTCAACTGACGGCCAAGGGTCGATTTGCCGCAACCCGATTCACCAACAACCGCAAGGGTCTTCTGGGCTTCGAGCGTGAAGGATACGCCATCAAGCGCCTTTACCGTGGCATTGGGTTTGCCAAAGCCGCGATTGACGTCGTAATGGCGGACAAGATTATCGGATTCCAGAAGCGGAACACCGGGTTGGGTTTCCAGAAAGCTCATTATACATTCTCCCCGGTGGCCATATCGGCAGTCAGGCCGGTGGGCTGGCCCTGATCGTTTAGCGGATAGAAGCAGCGGACATCGCGCCCGTTGAAGTCACGGACTTCCGGACGGGCGGTGATGCAGCTTTCATTGGCGTAGCGGCAACGCGGTGCCAGAAGACAGCCCGTCGGGCGGTCATACTGACCCGGTACCACGCCGGGGATGGTGCGCAGGCGGTCATGGCCTTCTGAACGTTCCGGCAATGCTTCGAGCAGCGCCTGCGTATAGGGATGACGCGGGGCGGCAAAGATGCTGTCGGCCGGGCCGCTTTCAAACAGCTGACCGGCATACATGACCTGAATGCGGTTGGCAGCTTCCGACACCAGTGCCAGATCATGGGTGATCAGGATCAGCCCCATGTCACTGTCTTCCTGAAGCTTGAGAAGAAGATCAATGATCTGGGCCTGAATGGTGACATCAAGCGCCGTGGTCGGTTCATCGGCAATCAGAAGGCGCGGCTTGCAGGCAATCGCCATGGCGATGACGATACGCTGGCTCATGCCACCCGACAGCTGATGCGGATAGGCGGTCATACGCGACTTCGGATCGGGAATGCCGACCTGATTAAGAAGTTCGAGTGTGCGTTCGCGACGCTGCTTCTTGGTGCCGCCTTCATGGACCTTGAGGGCCTCCATGATTTGGGCTTCGACCGTGAAGCACGGGTTAAGCGCCGACATCGGATCCTGAAAGATCATGGCGATGTCTTTGCCGGTGATTTCACGACGACGCTTGGCGGGCATGCCCAGAAGATCCTGACCATCAAAGGTCAGGGCATCTGCGGTGACACGCCCGGGGAAGTCGATCAGGCCCATAACGGCCAAGGACGATACCGATTTACCGGAACCCGATTCACCGACGATGCCAAGGACTTCGCCGCGATCGACGGAATAGCTTACTGAGTCAACAGCACGAAACGGCTTGTCTTCGGAGCCGAACTCGACTGTCAGGTTTTTTACTTCGAGAAGAGCCATGACTTACCGTTTCATCTTGGGATCAAGGGCATCGCGCAGACCATCACCCATCAGGTTGAAGGCAAGCACGGTGACAAGGATGCAAAGGCCGGGGAAGGTGATCACCCACCAGGCCGAACCCACGAATTCACGGGCTTCGGACAGCATGGTGCCCCATTCCGGCAGCGGCGGCTGTGCGCCAAGGCCAAGGAAGCCAAGGGCAGCAGCGTCAAGGATCGCACTCGAAATACCAAGGGTGCCCTGAACAATCAGGGGCGCCATGCAGTTCGGAAGAATGTTCACAAACATCTGGCGCATATGCCCGGCACCGGCAATCTGCGATGCGATGACATATTCCTTGTTCAGTTCGGATACCACCGATGCGCGGGTCAGACGCACATAATGCGGCAACTGGACGATCGCGATGGCCAGCATGGCGTTTTCAAGACCCGGGCCGAGGATGGCGACAATGGCAAGCGCCATGATCAGGCTGGGCAGGGCCAGCATGATGTCCATCAGGCGCATGATGCAAACTTCGACCCAGCCGCGGAAATAACCCGCAACCATGCCCAGGCAAATGCCTGAAATCATCGACAGGATCACAACGAACACGCCGATCGACACCGACAGCTGTGCACCATGGATCAGACGCGACAGGATATCGCGGCCAACCGCATCGGTTCCAAGCAGGTAACGCGGGTCGCCGCCTTCCATCCAGACCGGCGGTTTCAGGAATGCGGTGCGGTCCTGTGCAATCGGATCAAACGGTGCAATCCATTGGGCGGTCAGTGCCAGGAACAGGATGAAGGCAATGACCATCAATCCGACATAAGCACCACGGTTCTTACGGAAATAGTCCCAGGTTTCGCGCAGCGGGCTGGGCGGAGCACCAATCGGCTCTGCGACATTGGCTGCCGGGGCTGCGGACGGGGTGGTATTCTCGCTCATCTTTCGCAGTCCCCTTAGCGTTTATGACGAATACGGGGGTTAACAATCCCGTACAGAAGATCGACGATCAGGTTCACGCCCATAACCAGGAAGGCAATCATCAGAATGCCGCCCTGAATGGTCGGATAATCGCGACGGTTCATGGCTTCGATGATCCATTTGCCAATGCCCGGCCAAGAGAAGATCGTCTCGGTCAGGATCGCACCAGCCAGCAACACACCGACCTGAAGGCCGATGACGGTGATAACCGGGATCAGGGCGTTGCGCAGGGCGTGGACCATGATGACACGGATCGGTGCCAGACCTTTGGCACGGGCAACGCGGATATATTCTTCGCCGAGAACTTCAAGCATCGAAGAACGTGTCATACGCGCGATCACGGCCATCGGGATGGTGCCAAGCGCCACCGTTGGCAGGATCATATGGCGCAGCGCGCTGATAAAGGCACCTTTTTCATCACTGATCAGGGTATCGATCAGCATGAAGCCCGTGGTTGGCTGAATGTAGTACAGCACCGACAGACGCCCGGAAACGGGGGTCCAGCCAAGTGTTGTCGAAAAGAACATGATCAGAAGAAGCGCCCACCAGAAAATCGGCATCGAATACCCGGTCAGGGAAACTGACATGGTCAGATGGTCGATCCATTTTCCACGATGGATGGCAGCCAGCACACCGAGCGGCACGCCCAAGATAACGGCAAACAGGATCCCCATGATGCTGAGTTCAACCGTTGCCGGGAACAAAGTCAGGAATTCTTCAATGACCGGCTTCTTGGTGACAAACGATTTGCCCAGATCACCCTGGAATACGCCCATCAGGTAATCGAAATACTGAACGATAATCGGTTGGTCAAAACCGTATTGTGCCTGAAGTTCTGCGTATCGTGCTGCATCAACACCACGTTCACCGGCCATCATCAGAATCGGGTCGCCGGGAATGAGGCGTATCAGGAAGAATACCAGAAGGGTGACACCGAAGAAGGTCGGGATGATGTCCCCCAAACGGCGAAACAGGAATCCTAGCATGCCATCGGGCCTTTTTGTGCATCCACGCGTGTTCTCGGCACGGGTGGACGTCTCTCTCTATTGCGGAATTGCAAAGAGGCCCGGAAGACCGGGCCTCTTCGACAAGGTTTTAGGTCGTCTTATTCTTTGATGTCGACGCCATAGAAGATGTGACCGCCAAACGGATCAATCTTGTAGTCAACGACTTCGTTACGGATCGGTTCGAAAACGATCGAGTGTGCGATGGTTGCCCACGGTGCTTCACGTTTGAAGACCAGCTGAGCTTCTTCGTACAGACGGGTACGCTCAAGAACGTCCGAGGTGGTTTTTGCCTGCTGGATCAGCTTGTCGAACTCTTCGTTGCACCACTGTGCACGGTTCGAGCCGCCAACTGCATCGCAGCCAAGCAGAACAGCAAGGAAGTTGTCGGGGTCGCCGTTATCACCGGTCCAACCGAGCATGAAGGTACCCTGTTCACCTTTTTTGGTGCGCTCAAGGTATTCGCCCCACTCGTAGGACACGATTTCGGCATCAACACCGATTTTCGCCCAGTCAGCCTGAATCAGCTCGGCCATACGGCGTGCGTTCGGGTTGTAGGGACGCTGAACCGGCATGGCCCAGATGTCGGTTTTGAAGCCTTCCGGGAAACCTGCTTCTGCAAGCATTGCTTTTGCAGCTTCCGGATCATACGGGTCATCAACGGTGTCGTTGTTGTAAGACCAGATGGTCGGCGGGATCGGGTTTTTGGCAGCAGCACCGGCACCCTGGTAAACACCTTCGATGATGGCGTCTTTGTTGATCGCCATGTTCAGTGCTTTACGGACTTTCGGATTGGTGAACGGTTCTTTCTGGGTGTTGTAGCCCAGATAGCCGACGTTCAGACCTTCCTGGCTCATCAGGTTGATCGACGCATCTGCATCCATCTCGGTCAGGTCGGCCGGGTTCGGGTACGGCATGACATGGCATTCGCCAGCTTTAAGCTTCTGGTAGCGAACGGTGCTGTCCGGGGTAATGGCAAAGATCAGGTTGTCGATTGCGGCTTTGCCTTCCCAATATTCCGGGAATGCCTTGTAACGGATGACCGCATCTTTTTGATACTGAATGCGCTGGAACGGACCGGTGCCGACCGGCTCAAGGTCAACCTGCTCCGGCGTGCCGGCTTCCATCATCTTGTCTGCATATTCTGCCGACAGAACGGATGCGAAATCCATTGCCATGTTGGCGATGAACGGTGCTTCCGGACGGTTCAGAACAAATTTAACGGTGTAATCGTCAACTTTGACGATGTCCTTGATCAGGTCCGGCATGGACATTGCGTTGAAGTACTCGTACGAGCCGCCGGAAACACCATGATACGGATGATTTTTGTCAAACTGACGCATGAAGGTGAAGATCACGTCATCAGCATTGAAATCACGGGTCGGGGTGAACAGGTCAGTCGTGTGGAACTTCACACCTTTACGCAGGTTAAAGGTATATTCCTGACCATCAGCCGAAACGTCCCAGCTGGTCGCAAGACCCGGAACGATGGTGGTGGTGCCGCGTTTGAACTGTACCAAACGGTTGTAGATCTGACGCGAAGAAGCATCAAACGTGGTACCTGCGGTGTAAAGCGACGGGTTGAAGCCTTCCGGGCTACCTTCCGAGCAATATACCAGGGTTTTTGCCGAAGCGGCGGTCGGAGCAGCAAGTGCAGTGGCCGCAAGCAGGCCTGCACCAATCGCCACTTTGACGAAATTCGCTTTCATTAAATGCCTCCCTCAAGGCTGGTCCGTGCAAATCAAGGCGGCCTGCATGATCTTGTTCAGGTCATGTTTGACTTCGCCATATTGGAACGGACGGGGTTTACCCGATCCAACAGAAATTTATGTTGGCAATCGACGAGGGAAAATAATCAGGGTTTCTACGTATCGTCAACGCTTGCTGCGTGGTTCTACGTAGTTTGGACATGACATCTGAATGATGAATTTATGTCAAGTGTTTGTTATTTTTATGAAAATCACCCCAACATTTACGTATGGGAGATGTGCATTTTTTTCGGGGCTCGGACCGGCAAGGATGAATATCACGTCATTCAGATGTGCTTTTAAACGATTCATAATCCGTTGAATTTTAATGATTCGTTTGATTCGCAAGCCGGTCCGAAAGCCAGTTTACTACCCCAGGGTAGTATTCAGTTCGGTGATTTGCCCGATATCCGTGTTCCAGGCCGCAACAAAGCGATAGATATCCGCCCCGAGTGACGGCCACGGATGGAACATCACCCCGGCGTCCCGCAATTGCGAAGCCAGTTCAGGCGACAGTTTGACAAACAGTTCGTTGCCATCGGCCGGATGGGCCAGGCTTGCACCACGCCCGATCAGGATGTCGCCAAGGGTCGCGGCGGCCTTGTTGGCATGCGCGGCATTCTTGAGCCACACGTCGTTTTTGACATAGGCCAGAAGCTGGGTCGCCAGATAGCGATGTTTGGAATGCAAATGACCACTGCGTTTGCGGGCCTGTTCGACCCGGTGTTTCAGGCTTGTGTCAAACAGCACAATGGCATCAACCGCCATTGCACCATTTTTGGTGGCGCCAAAACTGATGGCGTCCACGCCGGCTTTCCAGGTGATGTCTGCCGGGGAACAATCAAGATGGGCAACCGCATTGGCAAAACGTGCGCCATCCATGAACAGGCGCAGATCGTGTTTGCGGCACACATCGCCAATGGCCGCAACCTCGTCCGGACGATAGACCGTGCCAAGTTCGGTGGCCTGGGTGATGGCAACGCATTCCGGCGCAACTGAATGCACCCCGCGATTGACCTGACCGGCAACAAAGCCGTCAAGGGCGTCTGCTTCAAGCTTGGCGGTCGGGCCGTCCATCGCAATCAGTTTTGCCCCGCCGGTGAAAAAGGCGACCCCGGTGCTTTCATCTTCGTTGATGTGGGCCTCGTGATGGCAAATGATGCCGCCATAGGGGGACACAAGTGCCGACAGGCTGATGCAATTGGCCGCTGTGCCGGTCGCAACCGGAATGACGGCCACTTCCTTGTCAAACAATTCGGAAAAGGCATGGTCAAGTTGCTGACTGATGTCATCACCGCCATAGGCCGGGGCGTTGCTTTTGGCTTCTGCGCTCAGGGCTTCAAGGACTTCCGGGCAAAAGGGCGACACATTGTCAGAGGCAAAATTCATCTTCTATCTCGCAGTTATCTGGTGGCAGTCCGGTGAACCCTGATCGGGCGCAACCGGGCAGGCGGACTTTGAATGCTTATCACATGGCGGGCATTATTTTGGCAAACAGCGCGGATCAGGCAAGTGTGCGTGGCAGATCGCAAATGGCCTCAATCGGGCTGTTCCAGGCACAGACAAACCGATAGGCATCCGGGCCAATGGACCCCCACGGGCGGAATACCAGACCATTGTCGCCCAGACGTTTGGCAAGATCGTCATTCATATGCATGAACAGCTCGTTGCCTTGCGGCGGAAAGGCCGCAGTTGCACCAAGCTGTTCAAGGCTTTTTTGCAGTTCTTTGGCGGCGTCATTGGCGTGGCGGGCGTTGCGCAGCCAAAGATCATCTTCCAGATATGCCAGCAATTGTGCGGCAAGATAGCGGTGCTTTGAAAACAGGTGTCCGCCACGTTTGCGGTTTTTTTCGGTGTGGCGGCGCAAGGCCGGGTCAAACAGCACAATCGCATCAACCGCCAATGCGCCATTCTTTGTCGCCCCGAAGCTCAGAACATCAACACCAGCCTTCCAGGTGATGTCGGCCGGATGACAGTCAAGGGCTGCGACCGCGTTGGCAAAACGTGCCCCGTCCATGAAAAGACGGGTCTGGTGTTTCTGGCAGACCTTGCCGATCGCCTGAATTTCCGAAACGTCATAAACGGTTCCGAATTCCGTACTTTGGGTGATGGCAACACATTCCGGATCAACCGAATGCATGCCATTGGAAATATGGGTGCTCAGATACCGGTCAAGGGTTTCGGCCTCGATCTTGGCGGACGGACCGTCAATGCCCAGAAGTTTGGCGCCATTGCCATAAAAGGCCACACCGGTTGATTCCGTCATATTGATATGGGCGTGATGGTGGCAAACAATCCCGCCGAACGGGGAAACAAGCCCGGACAATCCGATAAGATTGGCCGCCGTCCCGGTCGCCACCGGCACCACCGATACATCTGTGCCAAACAATCTGGAAAAAGCAGCATCAAGTTGCCGGCTTTGGTCATCTGCCCCGTATGGAAGGGCGGCAGTTTCGCTTTCGACGGCGATCGCGTTCAATATTTCCGGACAGATTGGCGACACATTATCAGACGAGAAATTCATCAGGGCCTCGTTACATTGGTGGGGCGCAAGGCAGGTGGCAATCAATCCGATAGTGGTCGGTATTTTCCAGCCACCATCAAGGCTGCCTGTTTTCTTTCACAGTGTTGCGAAACCGGCCTTTTGGCAAGCCAGCTATTTGCTGGTTGCCACAAACACCCCGTTCCAGTCGGCGGGCGGCGGGCTTGTGCGGAATGTGGCAATGCGCTCGGCATACATGTCATACAGACCTGCAAGCGCGCCAATACCGCGTGATGCCTGACGACATTGCGCAATCAGGTTTTCGGCCTCTTGCCACTGTTGCTGGCGATAGGCCGCAAGCATGGATTTATGAAGTGCCACACAGTTGCGGAATGCATCAGTCTGGCACAGCTTGCCATCGCCAAGCAGCGCAAAGATGTGGACAGCTTCGCTTTTGCCTTTGACTGCAATCAGATCAAGTTCAAGGGTGGCGAAATCGTTTTCCACCCGTTTGGCGACCTCTTCGCCCAGAACAATATCAACACCGTAATTCTTTGACTGGCCTTCAAGGCGTGACGCCAGATTGACCGCATCGCCCAGCACCGAATAATCAAACCGCTGATCGGATCCCATATTGCCGACCAGGCAATCCCCGCAATTGATCCCGATCCCGATATTCAGCGGCAGGAAAGGTTCATTGTCGCGTTTGGCTTCGGCAAGGCGTTCGGTATTGAGAACATCAAGTGCTTGTCGCATGGCAAGGGCACTGTCACACGCATGGTGGGCGTGGTCTTCCACATCAAGCGGCGCATTCCAGAAGGCCATGATGCAGTCGCCCATATATTTGTCGATGGTGCCTTCGCGATCGAGAATGCATTTGGTCAAAGGTGTCAGTAGCCGGTTGATCAGGCGTGTCAATCCTTGCGGATTTGATTTGAAACCTTCGGAAATGGATGTAAATCCGCGGACATCACAAAACATCAATGTCATGTCGCGGGTTTCACCGCCCAGTTTCAGGCGTTCGGGATGGCGCGACAATTCATTGACCAGTGCCGGGGACAAATAGTTGCCAAATGCCGTGCGCACCTGGCGGCGTTCGCCTTCGGTCCGCATGAAGCCGATTGAACTGGTGGCAAGATACACTGCCAGCAAACTGACCAGCGGATAGACCGGATCAATCAGCAGCAGTTTGGCATCATATGCCCACCAGGAAATACCGGCCGCACCAAATGCAAGGGTGCCGCCAATCACGGCTGGCCAGACCGCACCAAGTCGCGGAACCGCAAACACAAAAAACAGACCGATCAAAAGCAGGACAAGGCTTTCGCTTTCCGCGGCCCAATAGGGGCGGGTCAAAAAATGCCCAAGCAGCATCTGTTCAAGCATTTCGGCATGGACCTCGACACCGGGAAGAACCCGGTCAAGCGGGGTCGAGCGCAAATCAAGCAGGCCCGCTGCGCTGGTGCCGATCAGAACATATGTGTTGCGCAGGCTGTCGGCTGGCAGCTTGTCGGTCATGACATCAACGGCTGAAATGTAGCGTTCGGGCTTATGACCGGTAAAATGCACCCACATATATCCGGCATAGTCGGTCGGGATGGTAACCGCGCCAACGCGGATGGCTTCGACCCCTTCGGACTGGGTCCAGCGGGCGCTACCGCTTGCACCCGAAAGACGGACATTCATGGTTCGCGGGGCATCTTGCAGCACGCGCAGCATCTCCATCGATAGGGTCGGATAGATCGGCATGCCAATCGCGGGCAGGTCATAGTCAAGAGCGGCCAGCAACGGAACCCGCCGAACCACCCCATCCTGACCGGGCGAAACATTGACCAGTGCGTTGCCGCGTGCGGCGTCTTCTATGACATCAAGGTTCTTCGCAGCCCCGGGCAATACGGCGATGAAATCGGATAACTGACGCCCGGCTTCGCCGGAAACACTGAAATTGCCAATCTGGCGAGGCGGGGTTTCAAGCTTTTTGGTGCTAAGCTGAATAGCCGTGACGACCTGTCCCGTACCGCGGATGAATTTTGCAAACAGGCTGTCATGATCAGGAAGGCTTTCGGCCAGTGCCGTGATTTCGCCGATTTCACGACCTTTGGGCCAATCCTTGACCACGCGCGCCGGCGACGTCCGATCGGGTTCGGCAAAGACCACATCAAAGCCGACAACCCGTGCTCCTGCCGAACGCAACCGATACACCAGCCCGGCAAGCCTGGTGCGCGGCCAGGGCCATTGGCCAAGCTCCTCAAGACTTTTTTCGTCGATATCGATGATACGCACCCCGACATCTTCAAAAGGACGCGGTGCAATACGCTGATAGGTGTCAAAAACACTCATCCGCATCTGATCGACGAATGGAACATCCTGCCACCGCAAAAAGATGCAAGTCAGCAGGATGCCCAATGGAATCAGATAATGAAGAACGCGAAGCAGGCTGTTTTTGCTCAGGCGCATAAGATGTATTTAATTGTGGTTTCTGCTCATTCGGCGCTAGTTCAACGTACCGGACGACGCATTACCATTCGTTACCGTCGAGGTTTTCATATTAAAATCGACACTGGTTGCATTGGTGAAAGTCACTACGGGATTACAGTTCATGCTGTTGCAATCGCCGTTATACAAGAAGTCACTGTTATCGAACGCAACGTTGCCAGATTCGCCAATGTAATCCGTTCCGTTATAGCTCGCACTGCCAGACAGACCCGCACTCGAACCATCATCAACATTCGTGAAGAAAATGTCGATCTGGCGGTTCGCATAATCGATATCGGTCTGGAACGAATATGAAATACCACCGCCCGACACGTTCAAAACGCCCGTACTAACAGAGCCACTGGAGATCTGGCGCAATGCATCGTAGGTGAACGGATCATTACTGCTGTTTTTATTATTGCTGCTGGCTGTATCAACATTGCCAAGAATTGACGTGATCTCGGCTTGTGAACCCGATGCTGCTGTTGCGCCAAGCTGCGCCATGGCCACTTCGATGCTGCCGACCATGTTCGAGCCGGTTTGTGCATTTGCCTGTTGGGCTTGGCCGGCGGTCAGGCCGGTTTGTTGCGGGGACGATGCAACATTTTGTGTGGTTGATGTGCCACTGCTGGTGCCGTCACTTTCATCATCGCTGCGCGATGCCGTGCGAACAAGGTTGGTCGAGAAGTCAAAACTCGCCGCACCAAGCGGGAAGCGCGATGGTTCTGTCACCACGTTGCTGCCAACAAACACCCCGAAATTTTCCCCGGTGATGTTTTCACTGTTGCCATTCTGATCGGTCACAGCGAAGGCGCCCGGGCGCGATGTTGTGTCGTTACGTGCAAGGCCGGGGCCCTGATTGACCGCCATAAAGATCTGCTGATTGGCGGTGTCGGGATCGGATGTATCAAAAGAACCCGGCAGAATTGCATTGGCCTGTTCGACCGAAACCGACCGGATCAGGCCGATGGTTCCCCGGATGCCGATCGAGCCGACCGGAAGGTTGATATCCATGCTCGACGGGTTATTTAGCGGAATTTTTCCGGTGACAAACCGCATGACCCCGCGCGCCATATCGGCAACAATCCGTCCATCGCCCGTGGCCGGGTCATAGACAAACTCGTCAATGGCAACGTCGCTGTCCGGACCGATGGTGAAAACGGTTTCGTCAAGCAGCAGGATCTGCATTCCCGAATTGGGGGATGTGATGATCCGGTCGCCCAGATAGACCGGCATGCCGCTTTCGACAAGGATGCCGATTTCGCCTGTTACCTTGTTAAGTGTTACATCACCAGTAACAGCGGCGGATACGCCTGCCATTTCAACGGTGACTTCGGCCCGGGCCGGTGCTGCTTGCATCAGGGGCAGGGCACAAACGGCACAAAGCGCAGCACCGCGCACAAGGTGTTTGAACCGGTGGTGAAGGGCGGTGGTCGCATTGTTCAGCATCACTAGAACTCCCATCGCCGGGTCAGATAAATCTGCGCCCTGGCATTGTGGTATTCATAGTTGGGAATGTTCGATTTAGTGTTCAGATATTCGCCTGTGATCGACCAGTTGATTGGCGCCAGCAGGTCATAAATCTGATTTGCCGTATTACTATCCCCAAACAAATCCGATGGCAGTATTTGTGAAAGAGGCGCGCCATAGGTCAATCTTGTCCGTGCGCTGCGATCCATGCGGTGGCGGGGTGAATTGCCCGTCACCAGATAATCCGGATCGCGATACCGGTCGATCCCATAGCGGAAACTTCCACTTATGTAACTTCCCCCACCAAACAGATAAGCATGGATCAACTCGCCACTCAAGCTGTCATAGCTGTAATAGTTGCGCGCAGCCTCCTTTTTACCTGCAGAAAGGTTAAACGAGGTGCGGTTATTGGGGGTCCAGCTGTAATTCGTTCCCAGCCTGCTGCCATAGCGTTGACCGGAATGAAGGCGCAAGGCACTGGATTCACTCGTATTCTGAAAACGCTCATCAGCGTAGCTGACTTCGCCATTGAGGTTGAAAAACGGGCGCGGGTTCCAGTCAAGACGCAGCCGTCCTGAACGGGATGTCAGGTATTTTTCCTTGCTCAGCGATTGGACGGTCTGGTTGACACTTGGTGTCAGCATCCAGTAACCGCCACGCAGACGGGTTCCGACATCAACAGAAAATGAACCAAGATCAAGGGAATCAAGTCTGACCTGATCACTGCCATAACCGGTTACGCTGGCAAAGACTTCGTGCCCTTCCTGATAGCCAAGATCATAGCTGATGTCGTAACGCAGCGCCCCGATATAGGCGATGTCATTTTGCGGTTTGTCCGATGTCGACGTGATGTTGATCAGGCTGCCAGTGGCCAACTGCTGTTTATCATTCGGGGCCGAGTTCCTGTTGCTATCGACTTGCGAACCCAGTGTGACAGTCAGTGCCTGACGGAGCCGTTGGCGCCGTCTTTCGATGGCATCAACATAGCTGTCGATGTTGGCGGCGACCTCGGGCGAGATGTCCATGTGCCGCAGACGGTCAAACTGTGCGCGTGCCTCATCAAGACTATCAAGACGATACAGCACGATGGCGTAATAAAGCCGCACCGGCGCCAGATCCGGGTCAAGAACCAGAATGCGTTCAAGGGTTGCCGAAGCGCCACGGACTTCACCGCGCGCCAATTGCGCCTTGGCCCAACGGAAATTCAGAACAATGTCGTCAGGATTGGCAAGAATATCGGCATAGGTAATGTCGCCGCCATCGTCGGTGCGCAAAAGCAGGTTGGCACGTTCCGTAGCGTCTCGCAGGCGGTCGAAATCGTCCGAAAGCTGACGTGCTTCGTCTGTACGCACATCAACGCTTTGCTGGGCATTGGCACCGGAAACCCCCATTACCAGTGTACCAAGTACGGTTGCAATTGCAGAACCGTGCCGCCATCGGCTTGTCTTCAAGCTTTCCCCCAAATGTTCTCGGATCGTGACGGCCGCCTCGACTTGATCATGACAATCAAGCCGGGTGGCAAACTTCAACCCTGACGCGTCAAAACCTTATTGATCTTCTTTAGACAGATTATGAACTATGACGGGCCGATGAAAGCCATTCAGGTGACCGGTGAGATAGGATTTGTCTGTATAGTTTTCCTATACTTGCGGATGCAGGAATTGGCGAAAACCCCTGCATCCGGATGAGTCTGGCCGGATTATCAGACAGCGGTCCCACCCACTGTCAGGCCATCAATGCGCAAGGTCGGCTGACCAACGCCAACCGGCACACCCTGTCCATCCTTGCCACAGGTGCCGATCCCGTTATCAAGTTCCATGTCATTGCCGATCATGGAAACCTTGGTCAGGCTGTCGGGGCCATTACCGATCAGGGTCGCGCCCTTGACCGGTGCGCCAAGCTTGCCGTCTTCGATCAGGTAGGCTTCCGATGCGGAAAATACGAATTTGCCCGACGTGATGTCGACCTGACCACCGCCAAAATTCACGGCATAGATGCCTTTTTTGACGGACGCCAATACTTCTTCGGGTTCCTTGTCACCACCCAGCATATAGGTGTTGGTCATGCGCGGCATCGGCGCATGGGCATAGGATTGGCGACGGCCGTTGCCCGTTGATTTCACCCCGGTCAGGCGCGCATTGAGGCGATCCTGCATAAAGCCTTTGAGAATGCCGTCCTCGATCAAAACGGTGCGCTGGGTCGGGGTGCCTTCATCATCAATGGAAAGCGACCCGCGGCGATCATTTATGGTGCCGTCATCAACCACCGTGACACCCGGCGATGCAATGCGCTGACCAAGCAGCCCGGCAAAGGCCGATGTGCCCTTGCGGTTAAAATCACCCTCAAGCCCGTGACCGATGGCTTCGTGCAGCAGAATGCCCGGCCAGCCCGGACCAAGCACCACGGTCATTTCACCGGCGGGCGCGGCAACGGAATCAAGGTTCACAACAGCCTGACGAAGCGATTCATCAACGGCCTTTTTCCAGGTTTTCTCATCAAAGAAACCGTCATAGCCGATCCGGCCGCCTTCGCCATGTGATCCGGTTTCCATGCGGTCGCCCTGTTTGACAACGACCGAGACATTGAAACGTACCAGCGGGCGGATATCGCCAATGCGCTGCCCACCGGAACGCCAGATCTGAACGGCCTGCCAGTTGCCGGAAATCGATGCGGAAACCTGAACAACGCGCGGATCACGCGACCGGGCATAGGCGTCAATCTGGGCCAAAAGGTCAACCTTGGCCTCGAACGTTGCTTCGCCAAGCGGGTTCACATCGGAATAAAGCGACACATTGGTGCCGATTGATCCCAAATCGACCTTGCCCGAACGACCTGATCCGACCGCCTTGACGGTTTCGGCGGCACGCGCAACCGCATCATTGGACAATTCGTTGGAATGGGAAAAGGCCGTGGCTTCGTCGGCAACCGCACGCAGTCCAAAACCCTGGGCGGTATCGAAATTCGCACTGCGCAGGCGTCCGTCGTCCCAGACAAGGCTTTCGGACTGGCGATATTCCAGGAACAGTTCCCCGTCTTCGGCGGTACCCAGTGCGTCATTGACCTGTGATTCAAGCCGGTCACGATCAAGATCGCCCTTGGCGAAAAACAGATTATCAGTGGTGCGAAGATCGGTCATGGAACCTCCTTGGGGGCTGAAAATTTCAGCCTGGGCAATTTGACTTTCCCTTTGTGGCAATTGGCCGTGACGCCAGATGTTCCCGAAAGATGTCCGGGTATCCATCCGTGCCGGCCGGTGCCGTTAAAGGTACTTTTCGGTCAATGGCAAAGAACCATTGCCGTAGCGTTTTATATAGACCGCAAAGCACGATTATGAAAGCCCGCGGCACTGTTTGTTCAATATTGATCAGTTCTCGGAACGTAACCGGTATGCGGCATAGGTTGCCGTACCGACCAGAACCACCGCCCCGGCCTGATGGGCAACGCCAAGCGGAAGCCAGATGACACTGAGCAGGGTCGAAATGCCAAGTGCAACCTGAAGGCAGGCCGCAGCCAGAACCAGATGCGTGGCAAAGCGCTGATCAGATGTCAGGTTCCATTTGCCCGCACGCCACCAAAAGACCAGAACCATGACAAAGGTCAGTTTCGCCAACCAGCGATGATCCCATTGCACAGTCATATGGTCCTCGAACGGGGCCAGCCAGACCGGATCAAACACATAAAGCCCGTCGGGGATCAGTTGCCCGTCCATCAGCGGGAAGGTGTTAAAGGCATATCCGGCATCAAGCCCGGCAACAAAACCACCGGAAAGGGCGGTAAAGACAATAAGCCCCAAAAGCTGCCAGCTGTGCTTTGATGCATTTGTGGCAATCGCACGCGGTGCAAACTGTTGCAGTCCGACCCACAGAAGGGCGATGAAAATCACCAGTGCCAGCCCGAAATGTGCGGTCAGGCGATACTGGCTGACATCGGGGCGGTCGACCAGACCGCTCATCACCATGTACCAGCCCATCAGTCCCTGAAGACCACCAAGAATGAACAGGCCCCACAGTTTCCATTTGGTGGTGCCATCAATCGACTTTTTGGCAAGGAACCAGACGAACGGGATAAAGAACACAACCCCGATCAATCGGCCCCAAAGGCGATGGATGAATTCCAGCCAGAAGATCGATTTGAAATCTTCGACCGACATCCAGGCATTGATTTTCTGGAATTCGGGATACTGGCTGTATTGCTGATAAAGGGCGGTCCAGTCTGCTTCGTTCAGTGGCGGGATGATGCCGGTAAACGGACGCCATTCAACGATTGAAAGTCCCGACTCTGTCAGGCGGGTCAGGCCACCGATCACCACCATGATAAAGACCATCGCAGCACACCCGAAAAGCCAGATGGCAACATTCTTGTGGGCAACAGGGGTGGTGGCCGGGTGATCGGACAGGGCAGGGGCGGCACTGCTTGGCATCGGGACGCTCTCTTGGTCGTTATTCTCAAGGGCACAGATGTGCCTGAATTTGGCCCAATATAGGGGCTTTTTCGAAAAATTGCAGGAAAAGCTTTACGGGCGCAGGTGGCCGTTCGGATCAAAAATCACCATGCTTATTAAACACAAAATAAACTGTTATATAAATATAAAACACATAAAAAATGTATTGAATATTTCCATTTCCACACCCATAGTCATGGACAACAAACAGAAACTACGTTTAGAGGATCGACGATGTTTCCCATCAATCTGGACCTTACGCGACTTTCGGTCGCTTTGGTTGGGAACGGTCAGGCAACCCTGAACCGTTTGCGCCAGTTTGACGGTGATGGGGCAAAATACGTCACCGTTTATTCAGAAAACCCGATACCCGAACTGGTCGATCAGGCCGGTGATCGTCTGCATCGCTATTTGCCGAATTCGGCGGATGTGAATGCGGCATCGATCATGTTCATTGTCGACCTTGGCGAAGAAAAGGCAGCCGAACTTGCTGCCATTGCCAAGGCCGTCGGCACCATTGCCAATGTCGAAGACGTCAAAGAATACTGTGATTTTTTTTCGCCAGCGCGGGTACAGCGCGGTGACCTGATGATTACGGTATCGACCAACGGTAAAAGTCCGAGACTTGCCGGACGTATTCGACGTGCGATAGAACGTTGGTTGGACCCTAACTGGTCCGAACGTCTTTCCATGCTCGCTGCTGAACGCGAGAAATGGAAAGCAAATGGTGCGGACATGAAGCAATTGCTTGAAAAGACAGACGACTATATTGACCGTCGCGGATGGTTGCCATGAATGTCATGCGAGAAGAGGACATCGTCTCCGGTGGCTCCATGTCAGTTGAGGAAGCAACCGATCGTGCGGCGGAATTGATGAGCAGATATGGCAACCTTCAAGGCGTTGCCCTTATCGAACCGATGGTGCATGAAGAATTCCAGGGGCGCGTGACCATGACCTCGTCCTTCGGGACCGAGGCCGCGGCGTTGCTTGCGCTGGTTGCCGAGGTGGATCGTGATCTGCCGGTGATTTTCCTCGATACCCGCAAGCTGTTTGGTGAAACCCATAAATACCGGGAACAACTGGTTGATCAGCTGGGCCTGACCAATATCCGGATCATGCGCCCGGACGAGGAAAAGCTTAAAGCCGAAGACCCAAACGGGATGCTGTTTGCCTCGGACACGGCGAAATGCTGCTACCTGCGCAAGGTTGAACCGCTTCAGCGTGCGCTTGAAGGCTATGATGCCTGGCTGACCGGTCGCAAACGGTTCCATGGCGGGGAACGCGATGCCCTTCCGGTGATCGAACCGGCTGGCACGCGGATCAAGATCAACCCGCTGGCGGGCTACAAGCGTGAAGATATCGAGGATATCTTTGAACATCGCGCACTGCCACGCCATCCGCTTCAGGCCGAAGGTTTCCTGTCGATCGGCTGCATGCCCTGCACGGACCGCGTTGATCCCAATTCAACCGATGTACGTGCCGGTCGCTGGGCCGGTCAGGACAAGACCGAATGCGGTATCCACTACATCATCTAGGCACATTGTTGCTTGAAACGAAAACCCGGCCATGTGGCCGGGTTTTTTCATTCAGATCGTAATGCCCTGAAGCTTGCGAAACAGGGTGACGGCATAGCGGTCGGTCATGCCCGATATGTAATCCATCACCCGCATCAGGCGGCTGTAAAGATCGGGTGCCTCGGACAGTTTGCCCGACAGAAGCTTGTCAATCCGGTCCGCCTGGGGCGGCAAGCGCTTGCCATGATTTTTATGTTCGTCAATGTCGATGGCAGCACGAACAAAACTGTCGAGCAGACCGTTTATGACCTCAAACCCGGCCATCTCGATCGGCAGGACATGGGGCGCATTGTAAATCTTTTCGACCGCAAGTTTCTTGCAGGCCTTGGCATGGGGGCCAAGCGGGGTGTTGGCCAAAAGATCGCCTTCAAGTGTGCCGGTCAGAAGCGCGTCTTCATGTTCGATAAAGGCATCAACCGCGGCCTTGACCAGATTGCCAATCGCCTTGCCACGCAGGAACCCGATCCGGTCATTTTCCGATTTCTCGGCATACCAGCCCTCGGCGCGAAGGTCTTTCCAGCGTTGTTCGGCATCACCCTGATATTTTTCCGGATGGCGTGCAATCGGGGCAAGCGCACGTTCGACTTCCTCGAAACTGACACAGCCCAATTCCCAGCCATCTTCAAGATCAACCACCGAATAGCAAATATCGTCCGCCGCCTCGACAAGGTAAACCAGCGGATGGCGCCGCCATGCCCCGTCAAACCCGTCAAGCGGGCTAAGCCCGCAAACGCGCGCAATGGCAAAGGCGATATCGCGTTCCGCCTGGTAATAGCCGGGCTTTTTAAGGCCGGTATATTCGCGGCGGCGGCTATCAGGGACCGACGTGCTGCGCGGATATTTGATGAAACTGCCAAGCGTGCCATAGGTCAGGTTAAGCCCGCCGTCAAAGCGCTTCATTTCAAGCTGGCTGATGATGCGCAAGCCTTGCGCATTGCCTTCGAAATGACGAAGGTCTTCAAGCTCCGGCCCGGAAAGGCGCGATGTCAGCTCATCCTTGGCAAGGCGCGATGTGGTGAACCATTCATTGATGGCATCTTCACCGGAATGGCCAAAGGGCGGGTTGCCGATATCATGGGCAAGACAGGCCGCCTGAACCATATAGCCGATATCGGCGACCGTGGTTTCCGATCCTTCGGGCAGGTTTTTGACGATATGCGCCCCGGCCATCAGGCCAAGTGACTGCCCGACCGACCCGACTTCAATCGTATGGGTCAGACGGGTATGGACATGGTCGTTATCGGAAAGTGGATGAACCTGTGTCTTGTTCTGAAGACGACGGAACGAGGAGGAAAAAATCACCCGATCCACATCGATCTGAAACGGGCTTCTGCCATCTGGCGTCGGATAGGGTGCGCCTTCGGGCAGACGGATTTTACCATCCCGAAATTCAAGCCGATGAGATGAAAGAAGGTTTTCCCAGCGCATTTTATCGCCAGACCCTTGCGCAGACGACGCCAATGTCATGGCGGTGCTACCCCTGTCCGTGTCGTATGTCTTGTGTTCCGACTGACTTTAACGGGCGAGGGAGTCCGGTGCAATCGGGCAAAGTGATTTCGCGCCGATTGCACCATATTTAAAGCATCTTTGGATTGCCGGCTTAGCCGAAGAACCAGCTTTGCGGGTTGTCGATCGGACGCCCGTTAAGGGCACGCAAAAGCCCGATCACATTGCGCCCGATGAACCAGGCAGTGGTATAAAGCCCCATCAAGCCGACAATCGCCCAGCCCAGAAGCGGAACCCAGCCAATCACAAAGGTAAAGAAGCCCAGAATGATGGCATAAAGGATGCTGATCCAGAATGTGCGGATCACGAATGTGTAATGGCTGTTGGTCCAGTGATTGTCATCTTCGCGCGCGATATAGGAAACGATCAGCGCAATCAGCCCAGTGGCAAAGGCCGTAAACAGGGTTGCGATCATAAGCCCGTAACAGACAAGGGCGGTATTGCCGCCACGCTCGTCCGCATAATGCGGTGCATTGTCAAAAGACGCGTCCTGACCGTGAATATGGTCGTTCATCGAGTTTTTCCTTTATTCATCGCAATCCCCATCGCGTCTTGCCCATCATATAGCGCGAAAGTTTAAAAATGCTATCTCGGGTTGGTTAATCTGATCATCCTTTTTGATCTTCACGGCCCTTCACACGAAATTTACGGCCACTTTGCTTGGTTTTGCCTCGACTTTGGGAATTATCGCCCTACATTTGGCGCCATGTTGTCAATTGACCGAAAATAGGGATTTCCGCATGTCGGACTATGATTTTGATCTGTTTGTAATCGGTGCCGGATCGGGTGGCGTGCGCGCAGCCCGCGTGGCATCGGGATATGGTGCAAAGGTCGCCATCGCCGAGGAAAGCCAGGTCGGTGGTACTTGTGTCATCCGAGGTTGTGTGCCCAAAAAGCTTCTGGTGTATGGCGCACATTTCGCCGAGGATTTCGAAGACGCATCTGCTTATGGGTGGACCCTTCCGGGGGAGCCGACCTTCAGCTGGAAAACGCTGATCGCCAACAAGGATGCCGAAATTGACCGTCTGAACGGCATCTATAAAAAGCTTCTGGCAGGCTCGAATGTCGAACTGTTTGAACATCGCGCTACCTTCAAGGATGCCCACACCGTCATCGTTGGCGACCGCGAAGTCACGGCCGAGCGCATTCTGATTGCCGTTGGTGGCCATCCGACCAAGCCCGACATTCCGGGGGCGGAACATGCCATCACCTCGAACGAGGCATTCTACCTTGATGAGCGGCCCAAACGCGTTGTCGTGGTTGGCGGTGGCTATATCGCGGTTGAATTCGCCGGGATTTTTGCCGGTCTTGGATCCCGCGTGACCCAGCTTTATCGCAGCGAACAGATCCTGCGCGGCTTTGATAACGATATCCGCAACCATCTGGCCGAGGAAATCGTTAAAAAGGGCATCGATCTGCGCGTGAATACCAATGTCACCGCGATTGAAAAACAGGCTGATGGCAGCCTGTCACTGACCCTGACTGACGGGTCGACCATGATTGCCGATCAGGTCATGTTTGCCACCGGGCGTGCCCCCAATACAGCGGGCCTTGGTTTGGAAAATGCCGGTGTTGAAACTGATAAACGCGGTGCGGTCAAAATCAATCAGGGCCTTCAGACCACGACCGAAAACATCTATGCGGTTGGTGATGTGACCGACCGTGTGCAACTGACCCCGGTTGCGATCAAGGAAGGCATGGCCTTTGCCGATACTGTTTATGGCGGCAAGCCATGGCACATGACCTATCAGGCGATCCCGACCGCCGTGTTCAGTCAGCCGCCGGTCGGCACCGTTGGCCTGTCCGAGGAAGAAGCACGTGCCAAGGGTGGCGAGGTCGTGATTTACAAATCAACCTTCAAACCGATGCGCCACACGCTTTCGGGCCGCGATGAAAAAATGCTGATGAAGCTGATTGTCGATAAAACGACCGATGTCGTCCTTGGTGCCCATATGGTCGGTCCGGATGCGGCCGAGATCATTCAGGGCATCGGCATTGCGGTGCGTATGGGGGCGACCAAGGCCCAGTTCGATCAGACGGTTGCGGTGCATCCGTCAGCGGCCGAGGAATTCGTCACCATGCGGTTCCCGGTTTCCGAATAAACCCGATTGATCGGGCTGAAATCAAAACAGGCGGTGCTGTATGGCGCCGCCTGTTTGCATTTGGCTATTCAGCAACCGATTTCCGTCGCGAAACTGTAAATGCCTTTTCAAGGTCCGGGTTCAGTTCGGTGCCCAGTCCCGGTCCGTCGGGGATGGTGATCATGCCGTTTGTGACTTTGGGCAGGTTGGTCACCAGATCGCGATACCAGGTGTTATAGAACGCACGCACACTTTCCTGCACCAACGCATTGGGCGCGTTAAGCGACAGATGGGTGGATGCGGTCAGAACAATCGGCCCGGTGCAATCATGCGGCGCGACCGGAAGGTGCCAGGCTTCGGCCATGGCGGCAATCTTGCGCGCCTCGGACAGGCCACCGCACCAGCTTAGATCAAGCATCACAACCCCGGCAGCATCGGTTTCAAGCAAGTCGCGAAATGCCCAGCGCGATCCGAGTGTTTCCGATGCGCAAATCGGGGCAGGTGAAACCTCGGCATAGCGTTTCAGGCTTGAAAGACTGTCCATGCGGATCGGGTCTTCGTGCCAAAACGTCTGATAGGGGGTGAGTGCCTTGGCGATTTGCTGGGCAGGCAAAAGCTGCCACATCGAATGGAATTCAACCATGATGTCGATCTTGTCGCCCACGGCCTTGCGGATTTTCTCAAACGGTTCGAGACAGGATTTCAAATCCGGCAGCGATATATATTGCCCGCGGGTTTTTTCAGCTGCGATATCAAACGGCCAGATTTTCATCGCTGTAATGCCGTCTTCCAAAAGCGATTCTGCAAGCTCATCTGCCCGATACAGGAACCCGTTCAGATCGTCATAATCCTTGGCCGATTTGGCATTCAGATCATAGTTGGCCGTGGTCTGGCCAGTGGCCTTTTTGATGTATTCGGTGCCGGCGCAGGTATTGTAAGTGCGGATTTCACGGCGTGAAAAACCGCCCAGAAGCTGGGTGATCGGAAGGTTGGTGGCCTTGCCGAAAATATCCCAAAGCGCGATGTCAAAAGCCGAATTACCGCGTACTTCCGCACCGGATGACCGGAACCCGACATAGCCGACAAGATCCGCCGATAAAAGATCGATTTGCAACGGATCGCGTCCGATCACGCGCGGGGCGACATATTCATGCAAATAGGCCTCGACCGTTTCAGACATGAAGAATGTCTCGCCAAGGCCGGTAATGCCTTCGTCGGTATGGACCTGTACCCACAACAGATTGGGGCGTTCAGCAATGCGGACGGTTTCGATGGCGGTGATTTTCATCGGTGGTGACCTTTAACACGCAAATCATACGCAAAAGGCGGAGCCACGCGGCTCCGCCCACAGGGATCAGTGCGATTATCGCCCGGTAATGCCCGGGAAGATAATCAGAAGCGCAACCGCCAAAATCTGAAGACAGATAAAGGGCAGAAGGGCCTTGAAAATATCGCCCAGTGATATGTCGGGCGGGGCGACCGATTTAAGATAGAACGCGGCCGGGCCAAAGGGCGGCGACAGGAAGCTGACCTGCATATTCATGGCAAACAGAACGCCAAACCAGACCGGATCAAAGCCAAGCTGTTTTACGATCGGCACAAAGATCGGCATGGTCAGAAGTGCGATGCCCACCCAATCGAGGAACATGCCCAGCACAAACAGGATCAGCATCATGAACAGGATGATCATGGTCGGATCATCGGAAATGCCGGTAATCAGGCCCGATACGAACTTGATCCCGCCCATCAGGTTGAACACCCCGACAAGGGCCGATGCACCGATCCCGATCCAGACAATCATGCCACAGGTCGAAAGTGTTTGAATGGCCGCGGCCTTAAGCATCGTAAGCGAGAATTCACGACGCAGGATGGTCGATACAATCACCCCGGCGACACCAACTGCTGATGCCTCTGTGACCGATGCGATCCCGCCATAGATTGATCCAAGAACACAGAAAACCACCAGAATGGGCAGGAAAAGCCCCTTAAGCAGGCGCATTTTTTCCGCATGGGGGATTTTTTCGGTCTGGGGCGGCGGGGCAACATTGTCCCCGGTATAGGACCGGAACAGGACATAGGCGACATAAAAGCCCGCCAGCATGAAGCCCGGCACAAAGGCCGATGTAAACAGATCACCGATCGAAACATTGGCGGTCAGGCCGTAAATGATCAGAACGATGGACGGGGGCACCATGGTGCCAAGCGACCCACCGGCGCAAACCACCCCGATGGCAAGGTTTTTATCATAGCCCTGACGCAGCATCTGGGGCAGGGCAATCAGGCCCAGCAGCACAATTTCGCCGCCGATGATGCCGCTCATGGCGGCCAGAATGACTGCAACAAAGATCGTCTGAACCGCAACGCCGCCGCGCAAACGCCCGCCAAACAGCCGCATGGCATCAAACAGATCGCGTGCGACCCCAGACCGGTCAAGGATGGCCGCCATCAGGACGAACATCGGCACCGATACAAATACAAACGACGAAACGAATGAATAAACCCTGCTGGTGATCAGGGGGACGGCCATCGGGCCAAACCAGCCAAGGGTGAAAATCAGGGCAATCAGGAGCGTCACAAACGCCAATGGCATGCCGGTAATCAAAAAAACAAGCAGCATGACGAACATGGCAAGGGTGCCGTATTCAATGCCCAAAGACTGTAAATCAAACATCAAAAGTTATCCTGTCGCGCCGGTCGCATTCAAAATGACGTTCCGGCTGTCGGTGCATCAAATGAAGGTCGGTCTATTCGTTCTGTTCCGAACCGGTGATCGGCGCGCAGCGCATATAATTGATGGCCTGCCAGAAAAACTGGACCATCAACACAATCAGGGTCAGAAGCAGGAAAACCTTCAATATGCCGGGATAGGGGGCATTAAATGCACTCCCCGTGGTTTCAAAATGAATGTCACCGGCGGGTGTCATCGTTGCACGTTTGACCATCAGCCAGGCCGCCCAGGCAAAGAAGCCCGATGCGATCATGCAGACAATCGAAATGCCGACATCAAGGGCCTTGCGCAGTTTTGGCCCGGCAATGTCATACAGGATCACGACACGGATATGTTTGTCCCTGGATGCGCAATAAAGCCCGCCAAAAACAAAGCCGACAGCAGACAGAAAAGTGGTTGTTTCATGGGCCCAAAGCGTCGGGCTGTTGAAAACATGGCGCATGAAAATTTCAAAAATCAGAATGCCCATCGCCAGTAAAAAGCCGAATGCAAATACCGGACTGATTTTGTTTACAGCCGATCCAAGCCGTCCGGAAACAGCCGGGAGTGTCTCGGTTCTGTCGTCCGGTTCTATTGGCGGGTCTATAGACGGGGTGGGGGTGTCATGCGTGTTATCAATGGGACTGGTAGCCATACTCAGCATTCCTTGCGATGCAGAGAATACAATCCGGCAACAGGGAGGTTGCACCCCGTTATCGTCTCTTATAACGGGGATTCCGGATTGTATTCAGGTCGTTACCGGTGGCGATGTTTGGGCATCGCCACCGATGATCCAGTTATGATATCGGGCTTAGATCAAACCTTGTGCGGTTAGATATTTAACAAGGGTATCATAAACCCGTTTTGCATCGTCGGAACGTGCTGCGACTTTTTCCCACTGGCTGGTGGCAATCTGACGGAATTTGGCACGTTCTTCTGCCGACCAGTTGTGAATGGTTACGCCACCTTCAGAACGGGCCTTGGCCACGGCTTCCATGTCTTTCATGGCAAGGCGTGCGTCCATGTCCTGTGCCAGATCACGAACAGACATTTCCAGAATGGCCTGGATGTCTTCTGGCATGGAATCCCATTTGGTCTTGTTGATCGATACTTCCAGCATCGGCATGGAATGGAAGCCCGGATAGACCGGATGTTTTGCAACATCATGCAGGCCCATTGCCTGGTTGGTCGAGAACACGGTCGCATCGGCCGCATCGATCACTTTTTTATCAAGCGATGTAAAGACCTCGGACTGCGGGATGTTAACCGGTGCGGCACCAGCCGCGGCAAAGACCTGCTGGACCATGCCTTCCGGGGCGCGCATTTTAAGGCCCTTAAGGTCGGCAACACCATCAAGCGGTACCGAGGAGACAAAGGCTTCTAGGCCCGGTGTTACCGCACCAATGAATTGCAGGCCACGGGGGTTCAGCAGGCTGTTCATCAGTTCCTTGCCGCCACCATATTCAACAAAGCGCAGCATTTCAGACGGTGCCGACCATGCACCGACCGGGTTGGCAATCAGGCCGAATGCCGGGTCTTTGCCAGAAAAATAGCTGGTGTCGGTGATGTGGCCGTCAAGGATACCTGCGGCGATGGCGTCCTGGGTTTCGGCATGTTCGACAATCGAGTTAACCGGAAGCATTTCCACTTCGACACGGCCGCCGGTCATGACGCCAACGCGTTTGGCCCATTCCTGTTCCAGTTCGAAGTTGGGAACGCCTGCGGCGTCACTTGATTGCACTTTAAGGGTAAATTCCTGTGCATTAGCGGCAAAGGGCGCTGCTGCAATAAGGGTTGCGATAAAGGTTGCTCCTGCGAGCGATTTGAAAGTCTTGGTCATCGTTTTGAAAGTCTTGGTCATCGTTCTTCTCCCTGGCATACCGTTTTTCCGGTGATGTTATCTTTGACAAAAGAGGAACTGCCGTTTTCGCAGTTTTTCAGTCTGGTAATGACTGTCGAAACAACAGCATCAATCGGGGCATCGACAAAGACAGTCACACAATTCTCGTCCGGCCCCGGCGGTTCGAGATCTGCAAGCTGACTGTCCAAGAGTGCGGAAGGCATGAAATGTCCGACGCGACGTTCCAGTCTTGATTTGATCACGTCACGGGTGCCGTCCAGAAATACAAATGTGACCGGGTCCAAATTCCGGCCCAGAACATCGCGGTAACTGCGTTTAAGCGCGGAACAGGCAATGAAAATGGTGTTTGCTGTATTGCCCGGGGGGCACTGATCGGCTTTGGCCTGTGCAGCCCGGCTCACAGCTTCAAGCCATGGCCAGCGCATTTCGTCATTCAATGGCTGTCCGCGGCGCATATGTTCGACATTGTTGGCAGGATGATGGTCGTCTGCATCAAGCCACGGGCAATTCGTTTCCGTTGCCACACGGCGGGCGATTTCGGTTTTTCCCGAACCTGAAACCCCCATAACCACGACATATCGCGCCTGTCGATCCATCAAGATATTTCCGCCCGTTTATTGTTTTCAGGGTCGTTTTTAACGTTGTTTCGCCCTATGATTTGCAATGTTAGCGCTAACATAATGTTAGCGCTAACATTGAGTCAACTGCCTAATTCACAAGGCTCTTGTCCATATTGAAAAGACGTAATAAATCTAATGGCATGAGAAAACGCAAAGGGGCCGGGCGGCCGACCATTGCTGATGTTGCCGACAAGGCAGGGGTCAGCACGATTACAGTTTCACGTGCTTTGCGCGATCCTTCAAAGGTGTCCGATCACCTGCGCAGGAAGATCAACAATGCCGTGAGAAAGCTCAATTATGTGCCGCACAGCCATGCAAGTGCGCTGGCGTCGACTCGTTCCAACATTGTTGGTGTGATTGTGCCGTCGCTGACCAACAACGTTTTTGCTGACACGTTGCGCGCCATTTATGACGACCTTGAACAAGGACCGTTTCAGGTCCAGTTGGGGAATTCGCGTTATGTGGCCGCCGATGAGGAACGCCTGATCCGGACCTTCCTTGGGCAGGGGCCATCCGCGATGATTGTTGCGGGCATTGACCAGACCGATACCGCACGTGAACTTTTGCAAAATGCCGGTTGTCCGGTCGTGCAGGTCATGGATATCGGCGATGACCCGATTGATATGATGGTCGGCTTTTCTCATTTTGAAGGCGGGCGTGCGGCGGGTCGTCATCTGGTGCAAAAGGGCTATAAGCGGATCGGGTTCCTTGGCGCACGTATGGACCCGAGGTCCCATCGCCGGCTTGAAGGTTTCAAGGATGCCCTGCAATCAGGCGGGCGTTATGACCCCGATTTGATCATGACCACCACGGTTTCATCCAGTGTGTCGCTTGGTGCGGAACTGATTGGTCAGTTGTTGGCGCGCCGTTCCGATCTTGATGCCGTGTTCTGCAACAATGATGACATGGCACTTGGCGCCTTGTTCGGATGTCAGAAGGCCGGTATTTCCGTGCCTGATGACATGGGCATCATCGGGTTTAACGACCTTGAAATGATGGCGGCAAGTCACCCGTCCCTGACCTCGATCCGAACCGACCGCTATGCCATTGGCAAACGCGCGGTCGAAATGATCAGGGCCGAACTTGACGGCGAAGTGCCCGAACAAAAGATCGTCGATCTCGGGTTTGAGATTCAGCAACGCGAAAGCACGTCACGCCAGAAGTAACGCTGACCTGATTTGTCACGGGCCTAATCGGCATCGGGTAACGGGAAACGTTTGGCAAGTTCGCCAAGTATCTCGCGCGGCCCGGCAATTTTGATGCGCGTACCTTGGGTGTCAAACTGCCGATCAAGGATGGTGATACCATCCTGTGCGCAGGCCTGTTCAAGTGTGCCGGCATCGGAAAATCCGGCAAACAGATCAGCCTCGCCCTGCGGGATATAGTCAATGATTTCCGCAACGTCACACACCGCATTGGCCGCCCCACTATAGGCGCGGACCAGCCCGCCGGTGCCCAGTTTTGTGCCCCCGAAATAGCGGGTAACGATCACCGCCACATTGATCAGATCACGTCCCTGAAGAACCTTGAGGCACGGGATGCCCGATGTCCCCGACGGTTCGCCATCATCCTTGCCATGCTCGATCAACTGATCTTCCTCATTAAGGTAGCGATAGGCATTTACGTGATGGTTGGCCTTGGGATGAAGGGCGCGCAACGCGTCAATCCGCCGGGCCAGATCGTCATGAAAAACGAGTTCGGCCAGAAAACGTGATTTCTTTTCTTCGGTTTCAGCAAAAGCGGGGCGGGCGATGGTTTTCATGATCGCGGTGATATCAAAGCTTTGTGCCTGACGCCAGTTTTGCTGGCACATGGCATTATTGGCTGATGAATTTGCCGATCAGAATGACGCCAAAAATAATCAGCATGATCAGAACGACCTTGCGGAAGGTTTCGGCATCCATGCGGTTGCGCACAGCACTGCCAAGTTTCGTTCCGATATAAACCGGAACCAGTCCGGCAAGCGATATCCAGATGGTTTCAAGCGTCATCAAGCCCATCCGGCTCAGGCCAAAGGCCATCACGATGCTTGAAAGACTGAACGAGATATTGATGGCCTGGATAAAGCGTTTGGGATCAAGGCGCATGGAAAGCAGAAAGGGCAGAACCGGCATCACCTGTGACCCGGTAATGCCATTGACCAGCCCGGTGGAAAAACCGGAAATCGGTGCCAGGCGGCGTGCGATCTTGTCCGAAATCGGCTTGCCATGGCGAAACAGCGTGATCGCCCCGTAATTCATCAGGACCAGCCCCAGAACCGCACCCGCCACAATGCTGTCGACCATTTCAAGGACGGCAAGCCCGATCAGAAGTCCCGGGATGGTCGCCAGAAACATCGGCCAGAACCGATTGACGGTTTCGCGGAAATGTCCGGCCTGGACCATGATGATTGAATTGCTGACAAGCGACGGGATGATGACAAGCGGCATGCCGGCCTTTAACCCTAGTCCAAGGGCCAGGATCGGCAGGGCCGATGTCGAAAACCCGAGACCCGTTGCGCCCTTTACAAAGGCGGCAACAAAATAGGCACAGGCAATAATGGCAATGGTTTCAATGGGCATGGAGGGTCCGGACAATGGTGTGACGCGTGCGCAGTGTGCCCGCATTTGCCAGACTGTGCAATTGATCAGCGTCGGTGGTCAGCGGAATCGGGTGGCGTAACTGAACTCGTCCGGCGATTGCGCATGGGCGGATTCGCACCTAGTTGATTGCTATGACTGTTTGGTCAAGCCCGCCCCCATCCGGATAATCTGGCGGGAAGGAGTGGAATTTTGCGTGTTTTTTGGGTGTGTTGGCAAAAAATTGCGGGTTTTTATCGTCCTTAAGTCTAGAAGGGGTGGAAATACGTGATCAAAACCCGTATCAAGTTTGGCCCGGTTCAATGACCGGACCACAGGGCGGAAATCCGCCGAAAAACCGGATTTGTGTTATAATGGCGGCATGATCAAGAACATGCCGGATTGAGAGGAAGCAAATGAGCAAGAGCTGGAGCATTGATAGCTGGCGCAACCTGCCGATCAAGCAGGTGCCGACTTATCCAGATGCACAGGCCCTCGAGGCCGTAGAGCAAGAGCTCGGCAGCTATCCTCCTTTGGTATTTGCTGGCGAAGCGCGCGCACTTAAAGAAAAGCTTGGTGAAGTCGCAGAAGGCAATGCCTTCCTGCTGCAGGGCGGCGACTGCGCCGAAAGCTTTAAGGAATTCCATCCGAACAACATCCGCGACACCTTCAAGGTCATGTTGCAGATGGCGGTTGTTCTGACCTTTGGCGCGTCCTGCCCGGTGGTCAAGGTCGGCCGTATGGCCGGCCAGTTTGCCAAACCGCGTTCGGCGGATACCGAAACCATCAATGGCGTCGAACTGCCAAGCTATCGCGGTGACGTGGTCAACGGGATCGAGTTCACCGAAGAAGCCCGCATTCCTGATCCGCAGCGTCAAATTCGCGCCTATAACCAGTCGGCGGCGACGCTTAACCTGCTGCGTGCCTTTGCCCAGGGCGGTTTTGCCGATCTGACCAAAATCCATCGCTGGAACCTGTCATTCGTTGATGGCAGCCCGGCGGCCGAGCGTTACAGCAAGCTGACCACCCAGATTGACGAGGCGGTCGCCTTCATGCAGGCCTGCGGCATTACCGCCGACAGCGCCCCGCAGCTGCGCGAGACCGATTTCTATACCTCGCACGAAGCATTGCTTCTGGGGTATGAGCAGGCCCTGACCCGTCAGGACAGCCTGACCGGCGAATATTATGACTGCTCGGCGCATATGCTGTGGATTGGCGATCGTACCCGTAATCTTGACGGGGCCCATGTTGAATTCATGCGCGGGGTCAAAAACCCGATTGGCATGAAATGCGGCCCGACCATGGATGAAGATGACCTGATCCGCCTGATTGATCGTCTGAACCCGCAGAACGAAGCCGGTCGTCTGACCCTGATTGCCCGTATGGGGGCTGACAAGGTTGGTGATCATCTGCCGCGTCTGGTCAAACGTGTTAAGGCCGAAGGCCGCAAGGTCGTCTGGTCGTGCGATCCGATGCATGGCAACACGATCAAGGCCGCGAACGGTTACAAAACCCGTCCGTTTGATTCGATTCTGTCGGAAGTCAAAAACTTCTTTGACGTTCACAAGGCCGAAGGCACCCATGCCGGTGGCGTTCATTTCGAAATGACCGGAACGGACGTGACCGAATGCATCGGTGGCGCACGCGAAGTGACCGAAGACGCGCTTTCGGATCGTTACCACACCCATTGCGATCCGCGCCTTAATGGTGGTCAGGCGCTTGAGCTTGCCTTCCTGATGGCCGAAATGATCAAAAAAGAACGCGACAGCATCCGCGCAGAGCAGCTTGCGGCTTCTGCCTGATCTGATTTCGGATATTTCGACATGCGTGTCGATCAGCAAGGCGTCCGGGAAACCGGGCGCCTTGTTTTATAAGGCGGCCCCGATGGCCAATAAGGACCGTGATCGACAGGAAACGAACATCGCAGCCGCATTACTGCGGACGAATTTCTTGCGATTTTGGTGTGTTCGGGGTGATGATGGTTGGTGATGCAGGCAATTTCACAAAATTGAATCCCGTTTGGGGGCTGAATATCAGTATTTTGTGGGTTAAATTGCGTTACAGGAACGTTTCGTCGTGCAATCAAGGGGCCTGGCTGTAAAAAAACCTCTACCAAACGCCATGAAATATCCTTAAGTATAAAGAAATTCAGGGCAATCCTGCACAAGAACAAAACTCAAGAGGTCGCAACGCGGATGGTGGATGAAGCGGATTTCACCGAATGGCAACAGAAAGTAGAGGGAACAAATATTTCCTCGACCACGCTTTTGGCGACCGATTATCTCAATCATTTCAATGAGATCGTGATGCTTCTCGAAATGGTGCCGGACATGCCTGACATGATCGAGGATTGCAAGGAATGGGCACCGAAAAGCTATCAGGACCATTTCCGCGACAGCACCTTTTCCGACAAGGAACTGGCGATCGAGGCCTATGAACATGTGCCGCCGCGATTCCGTCAACCGTTTGAAGAAACGATCAATCACCTCAATACCATTGTTGCCCACGCGATAACCCAGCTTGAAGCCATCATTGCGGACGGGAACGAGGCACTTTTGCGCGAAACCGCGCATGCCATCACCGTATCACTGCAAAAATTCATGGATGTCGCCAGTGGCATTATCCACGGTTCGGCCAAAACCATGAGCCAGGATGAAATCGACGCCGCACTTGCGCTCTGAGCGGTCACTTTGGCGTGCCGTTTGGCGGGGCGGCAGTCGTCGTTAAGCCCGCTTTCCCGGATCCATCGAAAAAAAAGCCGGGACAGTTTTGCCCCGGCTTTGTGTTGTTCGGATATGGCAGATGGTGGTCAGTCCGTCATGTCTGCCAGTTCCCCGTCCAGACGTTCGATTTCCGATCTGAGCAACGGCAGGACGCCGTTACGTGCCGTGGCGACGATTTCCCCCATATTCTTAAGGGCATTGCGCGCCATGCCATTGGCATTTTGCTGCATGAACATGATGGTCATCTGGGCGTCAATGTCGGAATAGAACCGGCGCACACCGGTAATGATTTGCGGGTCGACCTCGAAAGTGCGCGGGGAATAGCGCATGGTTTCCCAGACCATATCATCAAGTTTGTGGCGTTCGCGCGGTGCAAGTTGCGGGGCATGCCAGGTCATGGGGCCTTCCGGATATTCGGCAATCCAGGTTTCGACTTTTTCGATATTGTCGACAAATTCCGCTTCGAGCGATCGTTCAAGGTTATAGATATCCGATGTGCTTTGATAGCGGTCGAAATCGACGGCAATCTCAAAGCCGGCAAAGCTTGCCAGATACACACCCAGAACGGTTGATGCCAGAATGATGCACTGGGTCAGCCAGAATTCGGTATTGGGCTGGCCGCTGACGCTCAGAAAGCGGAACGGGGCGAAAAGTCCACGCATTGTTCAATATCCTGTGTCGGAAAGTTGTTGTTTATTGGAATTCCAAAGACTGGGCCGGGATTTCGTCAAACTTTTTAAGAAAGTTATCAAACCCGGTTTGCAGGTCGATCGTCTCGCCAATCGGAAGTCCCCGTTCACGGGCCATGTCATCAAGCCGGTTTACGCGGTCCATCGGGTGGGGATGTGTCGACAGATAGTCCATGACGCTGTGATCCCCCTGCATGGCGGCCAGTTTTTCAAAGGTCTGCGATACGCCGCCAACATGACCGTATTTCGCCATCAGGATCTTGAGGCTCCAGTCATCGGCGTCGAGTTCCTGGCTGCGCGAATGATCCCGATCAGCCAGCAATTTCGGCCATCCGGCGACCCATGTTGTCAAAATCGCATCGGTCTGGAACATCATGGCGGACAAGGCGACACCGACAATTTCGCGTCCCAGTCCTTCAAGATGATCGCGGCCGTTATAGTGACCGATTTCATGACCAAGGATCGACAGAAGCTCGTTCTCGCTTTCGACCAGATCAAGCATCCCGCTATTGACCAGGATCAGGCCGCCGGGCAGGGCCGCGGCATTTGGCGACGAATCAGGAATGATCATGACGTCAAAGTCATAATCGCGTGCCGGTCCAAGGGCCTCTTTGGGGACAGAATTGATCAGATCAACCAGATAGTTTTCAAACACATTGCGTTGGGAACCGACGCGATGGCCGTCAATGATTTCCGGTTCAAGTTCAGACCAGATCGCGACTTCGTCCTTTACCGAAATGCTGCTTGCCGCCCATTCGATGGCAAAGCCGCTTGCGGTATAAATCCCCCAGCAGATCAAAAGAAATGCCATGCTGGCCGATGCCAGTTCGGTCAACAGATTGCGGTGACTGATATTCACCCCGTCATCGGGCAGGGAGGCCGGTTTGCCACCCGTTGGACGATGATCGGTATAAAGGGCGGTGCCCGATGCGATCATTTCGATCATGCCGCGACTGATTTCGGCCGACTGGAACCGAAGCCCGATGATGTGGCTTGCCCCCTTGGCATTGATGCGCAGGCGCAGGACGGCTTCGCGTTTGGCACGGATAACGGCGGCCTCGTGGGCGGCAAGACGTCCGCCAACAAAAACGCGCAAGCGCGCCAGCAGATTGCGAAAACGGTCTTCGGCAATGACGACCTTGCCGGTCACCATGCGCGATTGCTGTATTGAAACTGTGTCGGGAACTGCATCCCCGGAATCAAGATATTGATGGGGCAACAATGCTTCGTCGCGCACAAGCGCGCGTTCATGTGCCCTGTCAGCCAGACGGCCGGTCAAATAGGCGATTCCGATCAGGATGGTCAGTGCAATTCCCGGAAGAAACAGGTCTTCCATGATAAATGCACCTGTTCCTTATTTCAGTCTTACGGCCGTGCCGTATGCAAAAATCTCGGCGGCTTTGTAGGCGACCTGGGATGTGGCGAAATGGACGTCAACGACGGCATCGGCATCCATTTTTTGTGCCTGGGCGACCAGGCGGCTGGTGGCTTCGTGCTGGGCGTCTTCAAGAAGGCGGGTATAGGATCGGACTTCGCCGCCGAAAAGGTTTTTGAAACTGGCGAAAATATCAAACAGGAAGCTGCGGCTGCGCACCGAACTGCCAAAAACGATACCAAGATTTTCGCTGATCTCCCGACCCGGGATATGGGAAATGGTTACCACCGCCATTTCGGCGGCAGAGGTGGGGCTGTTGGCCATTTTGTTTGCTCGTATCAATTGTTATGTTTTTTGCCGTGTGTTCACGGTCGGGTGAAATAGACCGGGCTGCTTGCGGAATTGCAAGTCATTATCAACATGAAAAAATCATGACAGATGTAGAAACAGACTGCGATCCCAGTTAATTAGCGGAATTTGCGGTGCTGCAATTCTGCCATGCAGGAATGGCAATCTCGTTTGAAACATGGGATATTGCGTATTCCGCAATTGACACCGCGTAAGGCGGCTCCTATTCCAACATCATGACAAATATGCTTGCCATTGCGATTGCCCAGCTTAACCCGATTGTCGGCGATGTTGCCGGTAACCGGGACAAGGTTGTGGCTGCCTGGGAATCTGCGGCCGATCGGGGCGCTGATATTGTTTTGTATTCCGAATTGGTGTTGTCGGGCTATCCGCCGGAAGACCTGGTGATGAAGCCTGCTTTCATGCGTCACCTGCATGAAGCCGTCGCCAGCATTTGCGAACAGACAGCCAAACGCGAAAATGGTCCGGCATTGCTGTTGACCACGCCATGGGAAATTGACGGCATTCGTCATAACGCGGTTCTCCTGATTGATCAGGGCAAGATCGTTGATGTCCGGGCCAAGCAGGATCTGCCGAATTATGGCGTGTTTGATGAAAAACGCGTTTTCGCAGCCGGTCCGATGCCCGAACCGGTTTCGTTCAGGGGCGTCAAACTTGGCGTTCCGATTTGCGAAGATGTCTGGACCCCAAATGTGGTCGGTCATCTTGCCAAAGCCGGGGCCGAGATTTTCCTAGTGCCCAACGGATCACCGTTCGAAGCAGACAAGGGCGATTTGCGCCGCAAACTGATCGAGGACCGCGTTTCGGAAACCGGCGCGCCGATGATCTATTGCAACGAAGTTGGCGGTCAGGACGAGCTGGTCTTTGATGGCGGATCGTTCGGGCTTAATGGCGACGGATCGCTTGCGGTTGCCCTGCCGGCCTTTGCCGAGGACGTCGTCGTGACCACATGGTCGAGGGACGATAACGGCAAATGGCGTTGCGGCGATGATGCGCCCAAGGCCGATTACCCGGTTGGCCTTGATGCGATTTATCAGACCCTTGTTCTGGGCTTGCGCGATTATGTGAATAAAAACCGGTTCCCCGGTGTCGTGATCGGCATGTCGGGCGGCATTGACAGCGCGCTTTCGGCCGCGGTTGCAGTTGATGCACTGGGGTCGGATCGGGTGCGGCTGGTGATGATGCCGTCGCCCTATACGTCGCGCGAAAGCCTGGAAGACGCGGAAATTTGTGCGGGGATGCTGAAAACCGGGATTGAAAGCATCAATATCGGTCCGGCCATGGCCGCGTTCGAACAGATGCTGGCTCCGGCCTTTGACGGGCGTGACGCCGACATCACCGAAGAAAACATTCAGGCCCGTTCGCGCGGGATCATCCTGATGGGGATTTCAAACAAGTTTGGCCACATGGTGCTGACCACCGGCAACAAGTCGGAAATGTCGGTTGGCTATGCCACGCTTTATGGCGACATGTGTGGTGGCTATTCGGTTCTGAAAGACCTTTATAAAACCACGGTGTTTGCCCTGTGCCACTGGCGCAACGAACACAAACCGGCCGGGGCACTTGGCCCGGATGGCATGGTGATCCCCGAACGGATCATTACCAAACCGCCATCCGCCGAACTGCGCCCGGATCAGAAAGACGAAGATAGTCTGCCGCCTTATGATGTTCTTGATGATATTCTTCATCAGATGATTGAAGGCGAGCGGTCAGTACGCGATATCGTGGATAGTGGTCACGACGAGGCCACAGTACGCCGGGTCTGGCGGTTGCTGGACCGGGCGGAATATAAGCGCCGTCAGGCACCGCCGGGGGTCAAGATCACCCCGCGCGCCTTTGGCCGTGACCGTCGCTATCCGATCACCAATGGCTTCACGAACCTTGTTACGTGATTCAAGTGAACTGAAAAGTTAGATATGACAAAACCTGTCCTTCGATTTGCCCCCAGCCCGACCGGGCTTCTCCATGTTGGTAATGCCCGCGTTGCCATGATGAACTGGCTTTATGCCCGTAAATCGGGTGGCCAATTCATTCTGCGCTTTGACGATACCGATCCGGAGCGTTCCAAGGATGAATATGTTGATGCCATCCGTGAAGATCTGGAATGGCTTGGCATTGACTGGGACCGCGAAGAACGCCAGTCGCTTCGTCAGGACAAATATGATGCGGCAATTACCGACCTGAAAAAGCGTGAATTGCTTTATCCGTGCTATGAAACCGAAGGTGAACTGAACTGGAAACGCAAGGCCGCCCGCCAGCGTCACCAGCCTTTCATCTATGACCGTAAGGCCCTGACCCTGTCGGCTGACGAGATCAAGGCACTCGAAGCCGAAGGCCGCAAACCGCATTGGCGTTTCCTTCTGACCGACGGCATGGTCGAATGGGATGATCTGACGCGCGGGATTTGCTCGTTTGACACCGAACATGTGTCGGATCCGGTCTTGATCCGCGAAGACGGATCGCTGCTTTATATGCTGGGCTCGGTGGTGGATGACCTTGAAATGGGGGTTACCCACATCATTCGCGGCGAAGATCATGTGACCAACACCGTGTCGCAGATCTTGCTGTATCTTGCCCTTGGCGGTAAGCCGGGTGCGCTTGAATTTGCCCATATGCCGCTTTTGGCGGGACCGGGTGGTTCGCAGCTTTCCAAACGTCTGGGAAGTCTGTCGCTGCGTGAATTGCGCAATGACGGGTTCGAGGTCGAAGCGCTTGTCGGTCTTCTGACCGGTCTTGGGGCGTCCGATAAAATCGAACCGGCCAGCCTGACCCAGGTTCTTGATAAATTCGATCTGGATCATTACGGGCGTTCGACGCCGAAATTCGATCCGGCCGAACTGGCCAGCCTGAACGAAAAAGTCATCCATGACATGCCGTTTGAGACCGCACAGCCGAAACTGGTTGCGGCGGGCATGAATGATGCCAACGAGATGTTCTGGAATGCGGTGCGCGGCAATTGCTGGCGCGTGGCCGAGGCCCTGGAATGGTGGGACGTTATTCATCAGACCGTGATCCCGGAAATCGATGCCGAGGATGCCGAGTTCGTCAAGCAGGCGGCCGATATGCTGCCTGAAGGTGAGCTTGACGCAACCAGCTGGAAAACCTGGACCGGGGCGCTCAAGGAGGCGACGGGTCGCAAGGGCAAACAGCTTTTCATGCCGCTTCGCAAGGCGTTGACCGCGCGTGAACATGGCCCGGAAATGTCGGCGATGCTGGTTCTGATCGGTTCTGAAAAGGCGCGTGCGCGGTTGTGTGGGAAGGCGGTCTGAGCATCTGCTTTGATCGCCGGAAATGCCCGCATTCAATCGCCAATACAGCCAAACGGACAATTTTGACATGACCAAGACCCTTCGTATCTATGACACGCTGACCCGCGAAAAGCAGGTGTTCGAGCCGATCGATCCCGATCACGTGCGCCTTTATGTATGCGGCCCGACCGTTTACGACTATGCCCATGTCGGCAATGCGCGCCCGGTGGTGGTGTTTGATACGCTGGTGCGCGTTCTGCGCCATATCTATCCCAAGGTAACCTATGTGCGGAACGTCACCGACGTTGACGACAAGATCAATGCCCGTGCCAAGGAAAGCGGCGAGCCGATTTCCGAAATCACCAAACGCACGCACCAGGCTTATCTTGATGATATGGGCGCGCTTAATGCTGCCAAGCCCGATATCGAACCGCGTGCGACCGAACATATCGCCGAAATGATCGCCATGTGCGAAAGCCTGATCGAGCAGGGCTTTGCCTATGCCGCCGAAGGCCACGTTCTGTTTTCGGTCAGCAAGTTTGACGAATATGGCAAATTGTCGCGTCGCGATCGCAAGGAAATGATTGCCGGTGCCCGCGTTGAAGTCGCCCCCTACAAACAGGACCCGGCGGACTTTGTTCTGTGGAAACCGTCCGAAGATGATATTCCGGGCTGGGACAGCCCGTGGGGCCGTGGTCGTCCGGGCTGGCATATTGAATGCTCGGCCATGTCGACCCGTTATCTGGGCGAGAATTTCGACATTCATGGCGGCGGTTCGGATCTGGTGTTCCCGCACCATGAAAACGAACTGGCGCAAAGCTGCTGCGCGAACAAGGGTTCGAGCTATGCCAAATACTGGATGCATAACGGCCATCTGATGGTCGAAGGTGAAAAGATGTCCAAGTCGCTTGGCAACTTTGTCACCGTGCATGAGCTTCTGGAAAAATGGCCGGGCGAGGCCATCCGCCTGGCGATGATGGGCACCCATTATCATCAGCCGATCAACTGGACGGAAGAAAACCTGCGCCAGGCCAAAGAGGCGCTTGATCGTTTCTATACCGCCCTTCGTCAAAGTGCGGACGTGACACCGGAAAATGTGCCGGTGCCGCGTGCGGTTCTTGATGCGCTGTGTGATGATCTTAATACGCCGCTTGCGATTGCCGAGTTCCATAACCTTGTGACCCGTTTCAACAAGGCGGAAACCAAGTATGAACGCGCCGAGGCCAAGGGCGAAATCCTGGCCGCGGCCAAGTTGCTTGGTATTCTGGAAGGCGATCCGGAAGCCTGGTTTACCGGTTCTGCCGATGCGGATGAGGCCGCCGAGATCGAAGGCCTGATTGCCCAGCGTGCGGACGCCAAGAAGAACAAGGATTTCGCAACTGCTGACAAGATCCGTGATGATCTTCTGGCGCGCGGCATCATCCTTGAAGACTTCAAGGAAGGTACAAGCTGGAAACGCGTATAAGGCATATCCGAGCTTTAAATCACAAAAGGCCGCAAGCAATGTGCTTGCGGTCTTTTTGTTTGGGCGGGCAACAGACGGGCTATAAATACCAAAGGTTGCGCATTGGCAGATTTCTGCCCAATTCATGTTGGATCATCGTTCGGAACGGATTGGACCCAACAGGAAGGCAACGTCTTTCATGTCTGAAATTGACCGTCGCAGATTTATGCAAGGGGCCGGTGCGCTTGGCCTGTCGGCCTCTTTGGGGGCCTTGATGCCCGGTGTGGCGCATGGCGCCCTGCGCAAGGATGTGCCCGACATTATCCGCAAACAGGTGCCGTCCACCGGCGAAGCAATTCCGGCAGTCGGACTTGGCAGCTGGATCACGTTCAATGTCGGCAATGACATGGCCCTGCGTGATCAGTGCGCGGATGTGGTATCGGCGTTTTTCAATGCCGGCGGGCGGATGATCGACAGTTCGCCTATGTATGGATCGGCCCAGGAGGTTATCGGTTATTGTCTTGATAAACTGGGTGCCCATGACCGGGTGTTTTCAACCGACAAGGTCTGGACGTCCGGGGACGGGCTTGATCAGATTTCCGAAACACGCAAACGCTGGAACACCCGAAAATTTGACCTTTTGCAGGTCCATAATCTTTTGGGGATCAATGACAATCTGCCGCTTCTTTTCCGTCTGAAGAATGAAGGGCAGTTGCGCTATGTCGGGGTGACGACATCCCACGGGCGGCGGACCGAAGACCTGATTGCGGTGATGAAAAATGAACGGCTTGATTTCGTTCAGGTGACGTACAACCCGGTCGACCGCAAGGTCGAGGAATATTTGCTGCCGCTGGCCTATGACCGGGGCATTGCCGTAATCGTCAATCGCCCGTTTCGCGGTGGCAGTCTTCTTGATCAGCTCGAAGGTGAACCTTTGCCGGAATTTGCTGCCGAGCTTGAAGTGGAAAGCTGGGCACAGCTGATTTTGAAATATTTGATTGCCCATCCGTCCGTGACCTGTCCGATCCCGGCAACGACCAACCCGGCCCATGCGGCGGAAAACATGCGCGCAGCAACCGGACGTTTGCCCGATGACAAGATGCGCGAACAGATCGCTGCGGTTATTGGCGTTCTGATCTAGGAAACAGGACATGGGAAAGCTGGCATGACCGAATGGTGGGATTACGGACTGGCAGATTTTCTGCTGTTTTCGCCGCGTGTTTATTACCGTTTGTTTGAAACCATGAACAGCGTGTGGTGGATGGCGGTACTTGCGGCCTTTGTTGCCGGTCTGGTGGCGGCTGGCATGGCGATGCGCCATGGCCATCGCGGCAACCGGGTGATCCTTGTTTTGCTGTCGCTGATCTGGGCTTGGGCCAGCTATGGCTTTGTCTGGCAATATTATCAGCCGATCAACTGGGCGGTGGCCTATATCCTGCCGGGCTTTGTGATCGAGGTCCTGTTGCTTTTGGTTTTTGCCGCCCGTCCCTTGCCGTTGCGGTTTGGCTGGCGCGGGGATCTGACATCTTATGTCGGGGCTGCGATCATGGTTGTGGCAATCGTGATCTATCCGTTTGTCGGACTGCTTGAAGGGCGTGATCTGATACAGGCGGAACTGTTTGGCAGTGCAGCTGATCCGACCGCACTGGGCACATTGGGGTTTGTTCTGATGGCGCGCGGCACGTGGCGCTGGTTGCTATTGCCGGTGCCGCTGATCTGGTGTGCCTTTGCCGCGGCAACACTTTGGGTGATGGATCAGCAGATTGCCTATGTCATGCTGATTGCTGTTTGGCTGACGATCTTTTCGGGTTGGCTTGATCTTAAAAACGGGGTGACGACCCGTCGGCTGACGAAGGCCGAACTGGCCGATCCCCCGCCAATCAGCGATTGACCAGCAGCCGCAATCCAACCACGGCAAAAAACACGCCCAGCACCCCGTTGATCCAGTTGGCTGCCCGCCGATAGATCGATATGGCCGGGGCCGTCGAAAAGGCGGTGGCATAAAGCAAATGGATGCTGGTCGAAATCATGCCGCACCCGATCACGATGGCTGCGCCAACCCATAACGGGGCACCCTGGTGAAAGCCGATCGAAATGATCGCAATCCAGGTCAGGATGGCTTTGGGGTTGGTCAGATGAAGCGCAAGCCCGCGGAAATAATATCCGCGTCCGGAAATCTGGCGTGGTGAGGTGCCATCGGTCGCGTTGCCTGTCCCTTGTGGATCGGCAGGTGCGGCCTTACGAAAGGCGGTGCGAAACGCCCGATAGGACATCCACAGCAAATACAGGCCACCAAAAATCCGAATGGCGGTCATGGCATCGGCATAGGCGGCAAGAACCGCCGACAACCCGGTCAGGGTCAAAAGCCCGATGGAAAACGACCCGGTTCCAATGCCCAGCGCAAAACGCTGTCCGGCGAAGCGTCCCTGTTCAAGCGATACCCCCATCAGGCCCAAAAGAGCAGGGCCGGGGCTGATCAATCCGACCAGAAGGGCGGCATAGGATAGTAATATTCCGGGCAAATACAGCCCGATCTCGGCAAGTGACGGCATGGGGCAGGTTCCTTTGCTGGTGGCAAAAGAACAGTAAGTCGCCAGCTACCCAATGTCGAGCAAGCAAAAAGAAACCCCTGTCAAAGACAGGGGCGAGTTGAGCTTGCGGTTGTTCCAATGCCAAGTGGGGGAGTGAAAAGCACTGGAACAACAGGGAGTTATTTCTTCTGGAGTTTCGCCTGTTCAAGCGACCAGTATTCCATGTCGAACAGATCGGCTTCGTTGATCGGGGCGAAGGTGCCGACTTCTTCGGCGGCATTGATGATGCGTGCGGTCTGTTCGCCAAGGTCACCGGCAATGCGCGCGGCCTTGTCATTGGCACCAAGCCCGATCAGGCCGGCACCCTTGACCAGAACCATGCGCGGCCAAGCATCAAGCATGACTTTCGGTTCACTGGCATTCGGGGCATTGCGTTCGAAATAGGCCGCATATCGGCTTTTGAAATCAGCCAGTGCAGCGGCGATGTCATCAATGCCTGCATTGGCGCCAATAATCAGCGGGAACGGCTTGATGCGGATCACGTGATCGGGCGTTGCCGTGCCACGTGCGGCAATGGTTTCAAGGTTATCGTTTTCAAGATAACGCCGGATCGAGGGGGTGCTGCGGAAATCAAGGGTAATTCCGCTGGCAAAGGGGGAGTTATCAGCGCGCAAAACGGTTTCAATATTCTTCGCCAGCGCCGGATCAATGTCGCGGTCCGAGCTTTCCGGACCGGGCAGGGCAATGCCCTTGGCGCTCAGATAGTTTTCGGCATCGGTGACGAAATCAATCATGCGGTCATAGGATTGTTTGGCGGTATCGCCAAAGGTGAACAGGCCATGGTTCTTAAGCCACAGACCTTCGCAATTCGGGAACTGGTCAAACAGATCCGCACCGGCAATCGAAAGATCATAACCCGGCATGACATAGGGCAGGAATGCAAGGCGATCACCATAGATTTCCCGCATGATTTCTTCGGAATGGTCCTGGTTGGCGAGCGCGAGGACGGCCGTGGAATGGGTGTGGTCGACGAAATCAAACGGAAGATAGGCATGCAGCAATGCTTCGACCGACGGGTTCGGGGCGGACGGATCAAGCAGGTTGCTGCGCAGAAGTGCGACCATTTCAGGATCGGAAAGCTTTTTGCTTTTGCGTGCGGCATGAAGCGGGGCGAGCTTCACCGCCGGCAAGCCGGGGGCTTCGATGGTTTCAAGGTCCCAGCCGCTGCCTTTGACATGCATGATGGCGTCGCCGTTGGTATCGGTAACCTTGACCGATGTATTGCCACCGCCATGCAGGACAAGATCGGCGACCTGACCAATGATGCGCGAGGTATAAACGCGCAGGCCAAGAGCCTCGGGCTGGCCGGCTTCGCGGGCCTGGTTGGCATAGCGCGCGGCGTCGTTATCGTTCCAAAGGTTTTCCATCAAAAAATCCGTAGCGTTAACAAGGGGGAGCTGGTCTGAAGAAATCCGGGTACGGCAAACCCCCAGGATCGCCGTACCCGTGGTGCCAAAGATCAGAAATCGAAATTGTCGATATTGTCTTTGGTAAAGACGGTGCGGTGCGGCAGCAGGATGATGCCGTTACCTTCGGCTTCGTACTCGTAACCCTGAACACTGTTCGGGGAAACTTCGACGGTGCCGACACCCGGAATGTCGAGCTTGTCGCCAACATTCATCGGGCCGTTATCAAGAACGTGGTTGGCAACAAAGACCGAAATTTTGCCCTGTTCGGTGACGTCCCAAAGGCCGAAACGCTCAACCGTGCCGCGTTTGACATAAGGACGCATCACGTTCGGGGTCGAGAAGCCGACAATGGTTACCTTGCCAGCGCGATCAAGGTTTTCAGCCGCCTGTGCCGATGCCGGAAGGGCGTTGGCATCCGGGGCGATGATGGCATCAAGATCCGGATAGGCTTTCAGGATGCTTTCGGCAGTCTGAAGGGATTTCTGCGCATCGTTATAGCCATACTGGGTGGTAACGATTTCCCAGCCCGGATGTTCAGCAGCAATTTTGGCCTTGGCGGCATTGGCCCAGGCATTCTGGTCGGTCACGGTCGGGCTGGAATAGAAGAAGGCAACTTTTGCCTTTTCCTTTTTCACGCCGTCATTTGCCATATCGACAAGAAGACCGCCAAGCTGTTCCGGAGTTCCCTGGTTGATATAGTACGAACGGCATTCCGGTTTGACATCACTGTCCCAGGTCATGACCAGAACGTCGCGCTTCATGGCGCGCTGCAGGGCCGGGCACAGACCATCCGGGGAAACCGACGACAGAATGATCGAGTTGTAACCCTGGTTCACGAAGTTGTTCACGAACTGGACCTGACCGGAAACGCTTGGTTCGGTCGGGCCATCATAGGTCACATCAATTCCCAGTTCCTTGCCGGCGGTGGTGGCACCATTGCCGCCACTGGTAAAGAAGCCGACACCGACAAGTTTCGGAATGAAGGCGATCTGGTTTTCGGCAAATGCCGGTGCTGCTGCCAGAAGCGAGCCGGCAAAGGCCGCGGCTGACATCAGTTTTAACGTTCTTCCTGACATTTCTTCCTCCTTATGATGCTGCGCGTTTCCGGTTCATCGCCATTATTCGCGCAGCGACAAAATCGGCCAGCACGGCGCTTCCGTGGCGCAATGCGACCGCAACGACCAGCAACGCACCTGAGAGCGCGCTGGAAATCTGGCTGGGGACACCGCTCATTTGCAGGCCCTGCTGCAAATAACCGATGACAAGGGTGGCCAGAAGGGTGCCGATGATCGACCCCTGACCGCCATAGATGGATGCACCACCAAGGACCGCTGCGGTGATCGCAGGCAGCAATGTCGCAGTACCAAGGTCCACACGTGCCGATCCGAAATAGGATGACAGAACAAGGCCGGCAATCGCGGCAAAGACACCGGTCATGACATAGGTGATGGTTTGAATGGTTTTGATCGGAAGGCCGCTATAACGGGCGGCATGTTCGCTTAGTCCGCACATGAAAACCGACCGGCCAAAGCGCGAATAATGCAAAACAACAAACAGGATTGCCGCTTCAACCAGCAGGACCAGGAACGGGGCGGGCAAACCACCCAGTTCGAAATAGGCAAAGGCGGTAAAGGCATCGGGGAAGTTGCCGATCCCTTCATAACCGCTGGCCCCGACAACACCCGAAAGCACGGTCGCCGCACCGCCAAACAGGTACAAGCTGCCCAGCGTTACAACAAGTGGCTGAATACGGGACACATGAATGATGGCGGCATTAAACAGGCCGGCCGCCGCACCCGCCGCAAGCGATGCCAGAATCGATACCGGCAACGGCATGCCAAAGAAGTTGGCAATACCAAAGACAATGGCGCAAAGACCAACCGCAGAGGCGAATGATACGTCAATCCCGCCGGCAATAATCACGATGGTCAGAGGCAGGGCAACAATCCCGATCTGGGCAAAGTCGCTGGTGCTGTAAAGCAGGTTCGACAGGTTCAGAAAACGCGGATTGATCATGCCAAAGATCGCAAACTCGGCGATCAGCATGGCTAGAAGGGCCGTTTCCCAACGCAGAAGATAACGTTTCATTATTCACCTGCCTCCTGGGTGCGGGGTTTGGACATGGTTTCGGGGCTGGACGCGGTTGACTGGTCTGGGCTGGTGTGGTGATGCACCGCATAGCGTTTGGCGCGAATGGCGCGATCGACAGCCATGCGCACACGACCATCAAGCAGCAGCACCAAAAGCAACACCGCACCGGCAATGAAATCGTTCCAGAAGGCCGGGATTTTCAGGAAAACCAGCGCACTGTCGATCGAGGTCAGGAAAATGACGCCGACAAAAATGCCCGGAACCGTGCCGCTGCCCCCAAGAAGACTGACACCACCCAGAACGTTTGCAGCAATGGCTTTCAGCTCCAGCCCGTTACCGGCCTGATTGGGGATAAAGCCGATCTGGGCGGCAAAGATCATGCCGGCGATTGCGGCCAGAACGCCGGCCGCAACAAAGGCCGCGATCTGTACCAGTTTGACCGGAATGCCAAGATGGCGGGCGGCTTCGCGGTTATCGCCCACGGCATAGAAATAGCGCCCGAAACGGGTTTGGCGGACAAACAGGCCAACCACGATCAGGGATGCAATGACAATGACGGTCAGAACCGAAAATCCGACGGCGCCGTTATCCGCCAATGCCTTAAGCGACAGCGGAAGTTCTTCGATCCAGTTGCCACCGGTCAAAATCAGCATCACACCGCGAAACAGGCCAAGTGTGCCAAGGGTTGCGATGATCGACGGCACATTAAGCATGGTGACAAGTAGGCCATTGATCAGTCCGGCAACCGCCCCGGTCAACAGGCAGGCGGCAATCGCAAGGCCAAGGCTGTGCTCGTCATTGAGCATCATGCCAAGCACCACGGCACTCAGTCCCAGCACAGAACCGCTTGAAACATCGATATTGCGGGTCAGGATCACCAGCATGGTGCCCAGTGCGACCGACATCAGAACAAGGCTGTTGGACATCACGACCGATGCGGTCGACAGCGACAGATATCCCGGTGCCGCCGCCCCGATCAGAAGAAAGGCAAGAATGGTGACAGCACACAGGGTCGCCACGCGATTACGTGCGAAGAAATCAAGCATGTGCCGGGCTCCCGGATTCAAAGGCAAGATGGGCAATGGCATCAACCGTCACCGCGTCACGTTCGAGCGCACCGCATTGCAGGCCATGGGCCATGACGACAACCCTATCGGCAAGTTGTTCGATTTCGTCAAAGTCCGACGAAATGAGAACCACACCCAATCCCTTGGCCGCCAATTCGCGAATAAGACGGTAAATGTCGTTGCGTGCGGCAACATCAACGCCGCGGGTTGGCTCATCAAGGATCAAAACCCGCGGATCGGCGGCAAGGCATTTTGCCAAAAGAACTTTTTGCTGGTTGCCGCCCGACAGGCGACCGGCTTGCTGAGCTTCGCCTTCGCATTTGATGCCAAGACTTTGACGGAACGTGTCAAAGGCCGATGTCTCATCCTTGCGTTTCGGAAAGAAACCAAGACGGTGCATGGTATAACCCGACATATTCCAGGCAAGCGATGCTTCAAGAAACAGGCCGTTTTGCTGACGGTCTTCGGGAAGGTAAACCAGACCGGCATCAACGCAATCACGCGGGGAGCGTTTGGTAAGTGGGGTGCCCAGAAGATTAAGGTTGCCGCTGCGGGCCGGGCGCAGTCCAAACAGGGTTTCGGCCAGTTCCGACCGACCCGCACCAACAACACCGGCCAGACCGACAATTTCACCAGCCCGTACATTAAAGGAAATGTCGCGGAAGCCTTCGCCGCTGAAACGGTCGATTTCAAGAACCACGTCGCGGGTAGTGAAATCGATGTTGTTTTCCGTGCGTTTCACCGGCTGGGCGGACTGCACGGTTTTGGTCATGGCTTCGACGATCTGATTGTCGTCATAATCGGAAAGCGGACCGGAAAGGACAATCGCACCATCGCGCAGGACGCTGATCACGCTGCAAATTTCGCGGATTTCGCGCAGCTTGTGCGAAATAAAGAAGATCCCGACACCTTGGGCCTTGAGCTGACGGACGCGATCAAACAGGGCGTTGGCTTCGTGCGGGGTCAGGGCCGATGTCGGTTCATCAAGGATCAGCACGCTGGCCTTGCGAATAAGTCCGCGCATGATTTCGACAATCTGGCGGTCGGCAATTTCAAGGGTGGCGGCCTGCGCATCAAGATCAAGCGACACCGCAAGATCGCGCAGCAGGGCTTCGGCCTCGGCGCGAAGGGCGCGCGGCTTGGCTTTCAGGCCAAGGCAGATGTTTTCAAGCACGGACTGGTTCGGAAGAATATGCGCTTCCTGCGGGACCAGATACAGACCAAGCGACTGGGCAGCTGACGGTGACGCAGTGCCCAGTGTCTGTTCGTTGATTTCAACACTGCCCTGATCGGCATCCACCAACCCGGCAATTGTTTTCATCAAGGTGGATTTGCCCGCACCGTTCCCGCCCAGAAGGGCATGAACCTGTCCGGCAAGCAATTCGATGTTGATCCCCTTAAGGACCGGTGTCCCGCCATAGGATTTCCATATGTCGGCGACGCGGACCGCGATCCGGGGTGTTGTATTCTGTTCCATCCCTGGGAGCCTGTTCATTTGTTTTTATAAAAAACATTTGATCATATGATTCCAAATTCGTCAATAACCATGATTTTCGAATGAAGATCAGTATATTTAGGAATAAATGGCGGTATATATGCCGCATTGCAGTATGGGAGGCTGCAATTTTACGCTGTGCGCGGACCTGTTGACGTGATCATTTGTTTCATAGATAATCAAATGAACAGAAATACAGAAAATTCAGGGACTGGAAATATGGCGTCGGATGCAAACGACTGGAGTTATGCGGATGCGGAGGAGGAAACTCTAACCCGTATTGCGTGGTACTACTATAACGATGGCATGACCCAGGGTGAGATCGGCGAAAAGCTTGGTCTTTCGCGGATCAAGGTTTCCCGTTTGCTTGAAAGTGGTCGCCGCACTGGCATCATTCAGGTGCGAATCAATTCCCGTTATCAGGGATGCCTTGAACATGAACAGCGCCTTCAGGATGCCTGGGGCCTGCGCGAAGTCCGGGTGGTTCCCCATCTTGAGAATGGCGATCTGAATGAACGCCTTGGTCAGGCGGCTGCACAGTTTCTGATGCAGCGCCTTGGCAATGATGACCTGCTTGCTGTTGGTTGGGGGGCGACTGTCAGTCACACCATCCAGCGCATTGGTCATATGGCCAATGAACGCAACGTGTCGCTGGTCAGCCTTACTGGCGGGGTCGCGACCTATGTTGATGGTATGCGCACGGCAAACTGGGGCAGCAGCGTTCATCTTTTGCCCGCACCACTTGTTGTGTCCGAGGATGCGGTTGCAGCCGCGCTTATGGGCGAACCGGGCATTTCCAATGTTCTGGAAATGGCGCTGAATGCGGCCTATCAGCTGGTCGGCATTGGCGAATTGAATAACGAGTCGACCGTTGTACGCAGCGGATATGTCACCCCGGCCGAGGTTGAACCTTTGCGCCGCAAGGGGGCTGTCGGTGACATCCTGTGTCAGTTTTTCGATGACAATGGCGATGTGCTTGATCTGTCGCTGCATCAACGCGTGATCGGTGCGCGCCTCGAATCCCTGAATAAATCAAAGAATGTCATCGCCGCTGCCGGTGGTGACGGCAAAGTGCGCGCGATTCGTGCCGCGCTTAAAGGAAAATATGTCGACATCCTGATTACGGATGAAAAAACGGCAGAAAAATTGTTGGAGGACGTCTAGGGAATGGCAGCAGGAAATTACCTGCTTGCGATCGATGCCGGTACCGGCAGCGGTCGGGCAGTTGTGTTTGATCGGGATGGTCATCAGCTTGGCGCTTGTCAGCGCGAATGGTGGCACAAGGAAGATCCGCGTTTCCCCGGATCGATGGATTTTGATGTTGATGGCAACTGGAAGCTGATTTGCGACTGTATTGCCGGTGCACTGTCCGAGGCCGGTGTTTCAGGCGATGATATTGCCGCCGTCAGTGCCACATCAATGCGCGAGGCCATTGTTGCCTTTGACGCGGATGGTAAGGAAATCTGGGCCTGTGCCAATGTGGACGGGCGCGCGGTTGATCAGGTGCGCGCGCTTAAGGAAAGCTTCCCTGCTGTTGAAAAGGATCTGTATGGCAAAACCGGGCAGACCTTTGCGCTTGGTGCCTTGCCGCGTCTTCTTTGGATCCGCGAACAGATGCCTGACATCTATGAAAAGATTGATCGCATCGCGATGCTTTCGGACTGGGTGGTTGCAAGGCTTTCGGGGGTGATCGCATCTGATCCGTCAAATGCCGGGACCACCGGCATTTTCGGTCTGCGTGAACGCGACTGGCTGCCCGAAGCCATGCGCGCGGTCGGGCTTCGCGATGATATCTTTCCGCAGGCCTGTGAAACCGGCACCGCTGTTGGTCATGTGACGGCAAAGGCAGCCGCGGAAACCGGACTTTCGACCAAAACAACGGTTGTTGTCGGCGGTGGTGATTGTCAGCTGGGTACGGCCGGGCTTGGTGTTACCGGGATCGGGGATTGTGCGGTTCTTGGTGGCACCTTCTGGCAACAGATCGTCAATGTTGATGCAGCCCTGACCGATCCGTCGATGAATTTGCGCATCAATCCACATGTCATCACCGGGCTTAATCAGGCCGAAGCGATCAGTTTCTTTGTCGGTGCGGTCATGCGCTGGTTCCGCGATGCCTTTGGTCAGGAAGAATTGGCCAAGGTCGATGACCCGGGCAAGGCCTATACACTTTTGGAAAATCTGTCGAAGGATGTGCCGCTTGGGGCGCACGGGGTTATTCCGATTTTCTCGGATGTGATGCGCTATGGCAGCTGGTATCACGCAGCCCCGTCGTTCCTTAATCTTAGCATCGATCCGGAAAAATCCGGCAAGGCTGTGCTGTTCCGGGCGTTGCAGGAAAATGCCTGTATTGTCGCGGCGCGCAACCTTGATGCGATCTTCAAGCTTAGTGGCAAACGCCCTGACAAGATCGTCTTTGCGGCCGGTGCGGCAAAAAGCCCGCATTGGTCACAGATGCTGGCCGATGTGACCGGCATTCCAGTTGCCACCCCCGTGATCAAGGAGGCAACCGCACTTGGCTGTGCCGCCGCGGCGGCTGTTGGTGGCGGATTGCACAATGATCTTGCGGCCCTTGGACGGGAATGGGTGCGTTGGGACGGCATGTTTGAGCCAAATGACAAGGTCAAATCCGACTACGACGCATTGGGTGAACGCTGGGCGCGGGCCTATGCCGCGCAGCGCCAACTGGTCGATCAGGGGGTTACGACCTCTATGTGGAAAGCCCCGGGTATCTGATCCGGAATGATTTTATCGAAGTGAATTAAGTTAAAAAGGATACATCATGCTCGTACAAATGGTGCATATTGAAGTCAAACCGGGACATGTCGACGAATTCATCGAAGCGTTCCGGATCAATTACGAAGGCACGCGCAAAAACGAGGAAGGCAACCTGCGTTTTGACGTGCTGCGCGACCCGGAAAACGAACATAAATTCATGATTTACGAAGTGTTCCGTTCCGAAGACGATTTCCAGGCCCATCGCCAGACGGATCACTACAAGGAATGCGTGCGCCGCATCGACCCGATCATCACCGGTCCGCGCACCAAAACCTATTTCAATGCGGAAATGGCCGATTATCTGGCCTGAATTTTCGATGGATACTTGCAGGCGGTCTGTCAGCGCCTGTCAAATGACAAAGCCCCGGCAAATGACCGGGGCTTTGTGCATTATATAATGTGTCTGATCTTTGCTGTGCAGATTGATCAGGCTTCGCTTTCGGCTTCTGCGAGGATTTCATCCCCTTGACGGGCGATTTCGGAAAGCGCCTGTTCAAAGACTTCGGGCGGGTGACCGCCGGAAATGGCGAATTTTCCGTTGACGACATAGGTCGGGACCGAGCTGATGCCTGCTTCGCCAAACTCGTCTTCTTCGGCACGGACTTCCTTGGCGAATTCGTCGCTGGCAAGGATTTCTGCGGCACGGTCCGGCGAAAGCCCGACTTCCTCGACTGCGCGTTTGAGAACACCGTGATCAGCCATATTGTCGCCACCCTGGAAATAGGCGGCAAACAGGTTGAGTTTAAGAGCGGTCTGCTGCCCGTACTCGCCTTCCTTGCCCGCCCAATAAAGCAGGCGGTGGGCATCAAAGGTGTTATAGATGCGGCTGTCCGAGCTGAAATGGATCGGGAAGCCGACATTTTCACCCATCATGGTGATGCGCGCACGGTTATCCGCACTCTGATCGGCGGTCAGGCCGTATTTTTCCTTGATATGCTCGGCGAGGTCCTGGCCTTCTGGCGGCATGTCACGGTTCAGTTCGAACGGATGCCAGCGCAGTTTGACGTCGATCTCGCCATCAAGACGGCTGATGGCATCTTCAAGGTTTTTATACCCGATAATGCACCAGGGGCAGACAACGTCCGAAACGATGTCGATCTGCATGGGAATGGCGTTCGTCATTGGTAAGCCTTGCGTTTATTCGTGTGATCCTGTCCATCACATAATGCAACCGCCTTCAAACGCAAGAACTGATCGCAATCGATTGCCAGAAAACGGGCCGGCACAGCATGCCAAATGCTCCGGATCACGCGGGCGCAAACATCACCGGATTGGCGCCCAAAAAATCCGCCTGACAGACACAGGATAAACAGAGTGAAGTAAGGAAAAGTCAGTCCAGATCGTCCGTCGGGCTGCGCCGGGCGTGATCGACCATATATTCGGCAAAGGTTTCAAGGATCGGACAGGACCAGTTCGCGCGAATACGTTCGCCATCGCGTTCCCATTCCCCGTACCAACGTTCGTCGATATCGCGGAAAATGGTGTAATGGGCGAACCTGTCAGAAGCTGTCCAGCAATTCTTACCCGTACGTTCCCAGGTAAGTCCGGCAAGCATCATTAAATCAACGCTGGTGGTGGCTTCATGTGCCATCGTCGATGTCCCTAGACCGCAACCGGGCGACTTCAATTTATGGAGCAGTCCCCGACCACTTTGCAATGTATAGTAGAGTTAAGCATTGATAGGTGGGGGTTACAATCATTCAAGGGGACAGGTCCGCTATCCTAAAGATGGGTTAGGGAGGGGATAGGGTGTGAAATTGCCCGAAAACCCCATTTTGCGTAATGCTGTTGCGCTGTGGGGTGTTTTGCGGCAATTTGCCAGACCCGTTTGCGGATCAGGGCTGCCGTAACGTAAAGCCCGGATCCCGAAGAGAGATGATCGATCAGTTGGAATGAATATGTCAGACAAGCGCGTCTATCTTTATGACAGTACCTTGCGCGATGGGCAGCAGACCCAGGGCGTGGATTTTTCGGCCGCGGACAAAACCGCGATTGCCAAGGCACTGGACGAATTGTCGATTGACTATATCGAAGGCGGCTGGCCCGGGGCAAACCCGACCGATGATGCATTTTTTGCCAATCCGCCCAAGCTTAAAAATTCCAAACTGACTGCCTTTGGCATGACCCGTCGTGCCGGTCGTTCGGCATCGAATGATCCGGGGCTGGCCAGCCTGGCGCAGAATGCACCGATTGTGTGCATGGTCGGCAAAAGCTGGGATTTTCAGGTGACCGAGGCACTCGGGATCGAGCTTGAAGAAAATTTGGCGATGATTTCGGACTCCATTGCCCATCTGAAATCAAAGGTTTCCGAAGTCATGTTCGATGCCGAGCATTTCTTTGACGGCTATAAGGCCAACCGTGATTACGCGATTTCGGCAATCAAATCGGCCTATGATGCCGGTGCGCGCTGGGTGGTGCTGTGTGATACCAATGGCGGCACCTTGCCCGACGAGATTTTTGACATTGTGACCGATGTCTGCACGGTCATTCCGGGCGGCAATGTCGGCATTCATTGCCATAACGATACCGAGAATGCGGTTGCGAACTCCTTGGCCGCGGTCCGCGCCGGTGCGCGACAGGTGCAAGGGACGCTTAATGGCCTTGGCGAACGGTGCGGCAATGCCAACCTGATTTCGATCATCCCGACCCTGATGCTCAAGATGGGGTATGATGTTGGTGTTTCGCGCGAACAACTGACCCATCTTCGCCGGATTTCCCATATTCTGGACGAACGCCTGAACCGTGAACCGCTGCGTCAGGCGGCCTATGTCGGCGACAGTGCCTTTGCCCATAAGGGCGGTTTGCATGTCTCGGCGGTGGAAAAGAACCCGGCCTGCTATGAACATGTCGAACCGGAACTGGTCGGCAACCAGCGCCATATCCTGGTATCGGATCAGGCGGGGCGTTCAAACATTCTGGCCCGGTTCCGCGAGATCGGTGTTGAAGTCGATCCGAAATCCGAAGCAGTCGGCAAACTGGTTGAAACGGTCAAGCAACGTGAATTTGACGGCTATGCCTATGACGGGGCCGAGGCCAGCTTTGAATTGCTGGCGCGCAAGGCTATGGGCGAACTTGATCGTTATTTTCGTGTGACATCATTCCGCGTGATTGACGAACGGCGCTGGGTCGATGAGCAGGACGAACAGGTCATCACCATGAGTGAGGCCACCGTCAAGGTCGTGGTCGGTGACGAACAATATATGTCGGTCGCCGAAGGGAACGGCCCGGTTAATGCCCTTGATGCGGCGCTTCGCAAGGTTCTGGTGACGGTGCCGGAATATCGCGAAGCGGTCGAGCAGATCGAACTGATCGACTATAAGGTCCGCATCATAACGCGCGGCGACGGTACGCGTGCGGTGACCCGTGTCATGATCGAAAGCCGCGATGCCGATGGCAATAACTGGGCGACAGTCGGCGTTTCGACCAACATTATCGAGGCATCTTATAACGCGCTTCGCGATTCCATTACCTATAAGCTGTTCAAATCCGGTGTCCGCAGCCAGCATGGCTGAGCGGTTTGGAATGGCATGATGCATATGGCGGCCGGGGTAAATGCCCGGCCGTTTTGATTTGGCCGGGAAGGTAAGTGAGGTCCGCCTCCGCGTCGCAAGGGGAACGGTGCTAGTGGACTCTTGTCAGGCGACGGGGGCAAGGCGACTGGCTTTATAAGACCGGCTTAAGGAGACTGGCGCAAGCGGTTGGCTTTTGCTAAGTAAGCGCCAATATGGACGGGAATATCCGTCACCAACCCGCATATCACGACCGGAGATCTGACCCGATGAGCGACGCCGTAGGGAGTGCCAAACCCGAAACCGGTGGCATTGCCAACCCGCCCGTAATCATTCTGATTGAACCGCAGCTTGGCGATAATATCGGCAAGGCAGCGCGTGCGATGCTGAATTGTGGTCTGGTTGACCTGCGTCTGGTCCGTCCGCGTGATGGCTGGCCCAATGAACGGGCAACGGCCAATGCATCGGGTGCCGATATCGTCATTGATAACACCAGGGTGTTCGAGCGCGAAGAAGATGCGCTTGCCGATCTGAACCGTGTCTATGTGACAACCGCACGCACGCGCGATGCGATCAAACCGGTCTTTACCCCCAAGGGGCTGGCACCGGAAATGCGCAATGTGATTTCGCGCGGTGAAAAAGTTGGCGTGATGTTCGGCCCGGAACGGACCGGCGTTCGTAACGAACATATCGCCATGGGCGATGCGGTGGTGACCGTGCCGCTTAATCCCGGCTTCACGTCGCTTAATCTGGCGCAGGCAGTTCTTCTGATCGGCTATGAATGGTGGCAGGCCGGTGTCGATGTGCCCGATTATCAGATGATGATGAATGACACCTTCCCGGCGACCAAGGATGATATGGAGCGCCTGTTTGTGCATCTGGAGGCCGAGCTTGATGCATCGGGATTCTTCCGGGTCGAGGAAAAGCGCCCGAACATGCAGCGCAATATCCGCAACATTTTCAACCGTGCCAACCTGACCCATCAGGAAGTGCAAACCCTGCGCGGGATGATTGTTGCCATGCGCGGTGGCAAATACAAATCCAAGGATTGATCAGGCCAAAGCCGATATCTTCCAGACGGTTAACCGCGATATGGCCCGGTTGGAGCGGGCGGTGTGATCGGCCCGATCAGCCAGATCGCCCAAGATCGCAGAAATGCAGGGCTTCCATGCAGGTCCGGTGCGGCGATTAATGTTTGACTCTTGATCAATCATCTCTATATTGCGCCTCACTTCCGAGAAAGTGGGTCGAAACAGGTGTTTTCGTCCCCGTTCCGCATGTCCGTTATTCGGGCGGTTGGAAACTATCGGGACAATAAGTGATCTTTAAAAAAAGAGAGTTACAAAATGTCGAAACGTATTGCTGCAAAGCATAAGATTGACCGCCGCCTTGGCGTGAACCTTTGGGGTCGTGCAAAATCGCCGCTGAACAAGCGCGAATACGCACCGGGCATGCATGGCGCAACCCGTCGTAAGAAGCCGACCGACTATGGTACCCAGCTGTTCGCTAAACAGCAGCTCAAAGGCTACTACGGTTCGATCTCCGAAAAACAGTTCCTGCGTTACTTCAAAGAAGCATCGCGTCGTCCGGGCGATACCTCCGAGCATCTGGTTGGTATTCTCGAACAGCGTCTTGACGCAGTTATCTACCGCATGAAATTCGTTCCGACCGTGTTCGCTGCACGTCAGTTCGTTAACCACGGCCACATTCTTGTCAACGGCAAGAAAGTAACCATTCCGTCCTACCTTGTTAAAGAAGGTGACGTTGTCGAAGTGAAATCCGCTTCGCGTGAAATCCCGATGGTTCTCGAAGCTGCCAACCTTGCAGAGCGTGACATTCCGGAATATCTCGACGTTGATGCGAAAGCCTTCAAAGGTACCTTCGTTCGCGTTCCGAAATTCGCAGAAATTCCGTACCCGGTTCAGATGCAGCCGAACCTGGTCATCGAATTCTACTCGCGTTAATCCTTACGGATTTCGCGACGAAACGATACGAAGACGCCCGCTGGAAACAGCGGGCGTTTTTGTTTGTCCGGATCGTTGGTAAAATTGCCGCTGACCGACCATAAAACCCCCGATGCGGGTCATGCATCGGGGGTTTTGGTATTTGGGGCCGCTTTTCGGGGGCGGGCCGGTCTATTGTTTGTGGCTTTTCTTATGGCCTATGGCTTGTTGAGCTGCTCGGATGCCTGTTGGGCGGCCGCTGCAACGGCTTCGTGTTTCTGTTCTGGCGTTGCGTCGGCGGGGACGTCGACCTTGACGTTGCGCGATGCCATCTGGATGCCGTTTTCCTTGAACATCGCAAGCACGCTTTGATAGACGGTCTTGCGGATGGTGAATTGTTCGCCGGGTTTGGCGGTGTATTTCAGCCCGATCACCATGTTGAATTCTTCCATCCGGCGCACGCCCTGGGATTTCAGCGGTTCGATGAAGCTGTCACCAATCAGCGGATCATTCAAAAGTTCCGCCGCCAGCTTTTTGACCAGTTTCTTGATCTTGTTCACATCCGTATCAAACGGCACCCGGAATTCCAGTTTGACGATCACCCAGTCGCGGCTGTGATTGACGATGGATTTGATTTCGCCAAACGGGATGGTCTGAAGCGGGCCGCGATGATGGCGCAGTTGCATGGACCGGATTGAAATGTTTTCAACGCGCCCGCGCAGGTTATCGACTTCGATATATTCCCCAAGCCGGAAGGCATCATCAAGCAGGAAGAAAACCCCGGCCACCACATCGCGTACCAGCGCCTGACTGCCAAAGCCAAGGGCAAGGCCGACCACACCGGCACCGGCAATCAGCGGCCCGATATCAACGCCAAGCGATGACAAGGTTACCATCGCCACCATGATGACAATCACGGTCAGGGCAAAGTTTTTAAGCAACGGCAACAGGGTCTCAACCCGTGAAAGCCCCGATCCGCCGCCTTCATCCCCGCCATGCCCGGCGTTTGACGCGCTCATGCGTTCGTCAAGGAATGCCTTGATCAATGACCAGATCAGATCGGCAATCAGCAGGATCATGATGATTTCGGTCGACGCATCAATGACACGGGCAACAATGCCGGCATCCTCGGCCATGGCCAGCCGGTCAAGTCCCCAGATCCGCCACATGCTGGCCAGAACAAATACAAGCGCAAGCAACCTTACCCCGCGTTTGAGAACCTTGGTAAAGACCGGAAGTTTGGGGGTGACCGGTTCGAATTCCGCATCGTTTTCATGGGCCGCGGCCTGTGCGATGGCGTTTTGTTCGTCTGCTTCCTGTTGGGCTGTTTTGACCTTGATGCGGTGCTGGCCTTCGATGATGTTGCGAAACACCACATCAAACACACAGGCAAGCCCGATCGCGATCAGCGCCTTGAGAATGCGTTCCGCACCAATGATCGCGGCCCCGCCCATCAGAATGATCCAGGCCGAAACAATCACCGGCCAAAGCCGCGCAATCGAGGTCGGAAGTGCGATCTTTTCGATCCCGTCGCCGGAGTGATGGCGGGCAAAGAACCGGCCCAGCCACCAGGTGGCAACACAGAACGAAATCACCGAAATCACCACGGCATGGTCAAACAGGATGATATCGCCCTGAACCATGGTGGGGGCGGCACTGAAAACCCCGGCAATGCCAAATGAAAACAGCGAAATCCCCGCCGCCCAGGCCAGGCTTCCGGTCAGGGCGCTTGCGGTTTGCGGATCGACATTGATCATGCGCAGGCCGTCAGCCTTGGGCGCGAAAAGGAATTGCAGGACAATCATGATGATGCGCAGCAGGAAGAATGCTGTCAGCAACGACATGATCGCGGCCTTCATGATCGGCGGCCAGTCAAATATCAGGAACGTGCCCACCGACCCGATGGCAAACACACCAAGTGACAGCAGCGATAAAACACAAAGGGCCGCCATCTGTTTGAGGCGGTCGGAAAACTTTTGCGGGGATTGACGTTCAAGATAGGCACATATCGATGCCGAAAAACGGCGATATATCACTTCGGCAACAATGCCCGCACCAACAAATATCGCGGTAAACAGGGCAATCCACATCAACCCGGTCTTGCCGACATCCGATGATATCAGATCAAGGGTGGCGGCCACTTCATGCGGAAACGCTTCAAGCCCGCGCAGGGTCGCGTCGATATGGGCCTGGGTGCGGTTAATGCCTTCGTCAAGGAAGGCATAATAGCTAAACGTTTCGGCAGCAACGGTGTCGGGTGCGCCATTGGTCGCGATATCCGGGGCCGGGGCTTGGGCATCGTCCGATCCGCTGATGGCGGCAATTGCAGCCATTTGTGCCTGTGCGGGGGCCGGTGGATTGGCAAGCCATGCCAAGCCGGAACATAGCAAAAGACATGCTATTGATTTGATTGCTGCTTTCATCCCCGGTCACTTCCCCTGTTGCGCGAAGAATAGCATCCCTCAAGGATGGGGGAGAGCGCGCCAAGCATCAAGAAATAGTTTTACGAGGGTGCCGGTAATGAACGCAAAAGATGTGCCCGGGATATGCCCGGATGGATCGCAGGCACAAAAAAAACGCGCTGGCGATCATCGCACAGCGCGTTTGATGTCAGGCTGGTCGCGCCTTAGGCAGCGACGGCAACGCCCTTGTCTTTAAGATGCTGGGCCAGTTCGCCCGATGCAAACATCTCACGGACGATGTCACAGCCACCAAGGAACTCACCCTTGACGTAAAGCTGCGGAATGGTCGGCCAGTTGGAGAAGTCCTTGATGCCCTGACGGATTGCCGGGTCGACCAGAACGTTCACGTCCTTGAACTGAACACCGAGTTCAGCCATGACCTGAACCACAGCAGCAGAGAAACCGCACTGCGGGAACATTGCAGTCCCCTTCATGAACAGAACGATATCGTTATCGTCAATGTCCTTCTGGATGCGATCGAAAACCGGATTGTCGGTCATAATGATTGTCCTTGGCTTGGGCGGCGATCTCTCGGCCGCGAAAAACGGGTTAAACTTTTATGGCCGAAGATATGGCTGGAACCTGTGGTTCTGTCAACTGTTGCGGCGGTTTTTGCGCACAGTGCGCAGGTTATCCCACGTGAAAATGCCAAGTCCGAACCACACCAGCCCATAGGTCACCATATGCGCGCTGGTAAAGGTTTCGCCAAATACCAGAACCGCGACAATGAATTGCAGGGTCGGGTTAAGATACTGCATCAGACCAAGCACGGAAAACTTCATATTGCGCGCGGCATAGGCAAACAGAACCAGCGGAATGGTGGTGCAGACCCCAAGTCCGATAAACAACAGATCGTTGGTCATGCCGGTATGGCCAAATGCCATTTCACCCTGCGCGCCAAGCCAGAACGTGTAACCAAGGGCAATCGGCGTGATCAGTGCACATTCGACGAAAAGCCCGGCAATCGGATCGGCCGGAACAAATTTGCGGATAACGCCATAAAACCCGAACAGCGACGACAGGCTAAGCGCGATCCAGGGCAGATGCCCATAGGAAACCAGAAGGTTCAAAACCCCGAGTGCGCAAATACCCACGGACAGGATTTGAACGCGGTTAAGCTTTTCGGCAAAGAAAATGCGCGCCAGGATCAGCATGATCAGCGGCATGATGTAATAGCCAAGGCTTGCTTCAAGCGCATTGCCGGTATTGACCGCCCAGATGTAAATCACCCAGTTGCCCGCCACCAGAAGGCTGCTCAGAAACAGAAGGCCAATCGTCTTGGCCGATGAAATCAGCACCCAGAGTTGCTTGTGCCGGCCAAGGGCAAAGATCATCGCAAATGTCAAAACCGCCGACCAGATGATCCGGTGCGACAGGATTTCAAGCGGCACCGCAAAGGATACCATTTTGAAATACAGCCCGAAAATGCCCCAGATGGTAAAGGCACCAAGTCCGGCGAGCGGTCCGGCACCGATCAGGGCCGGCTTATCTTGTGATGACATTTGATGAGCCGTGGTCAGTTAATGGGGCTGGTCATGCCGGATGTCGTCGGGTGGCGGCAAATCCGGTCTTGACGGGATCGGGCGCCGATGGTTGGTCGGCGCCCGAAAAAATCATCATCGCGCATCAAAGGGTGGCTTGCGCGTCTGGTAATCAGGGCAATCGGGGGACTTATTCCGGTGCAGAGGTCTGAAGGGCAAGGGCATGAAGATCACCGCCCATTTTGCCTTTCAACGCGGAATAGACCATCTGGTGCTGAACCACGCGGGTTTTGCCGCGGAACTGTTCGGACACCACAATTGCAGCATAGTGATCGCCATCACCGCGCAGATCTTCGATCCGGACTTCAGCATCAGGAAGAGCTTCCTTGATCATGCTTTCGATTTCATAGGCTTCCATGGCCATGGCGTTTATTCCTTATAATGGACCGGTGCCCGGACGGGCCCGGTAAAACCTGTTTTCTCTGGTATATGTTGTTGTCCCGGGGGCTGTCAATTTCTGCGCAACAGCACTGCCCAAACATCTCGCAAAGTTGCGCGCAGGCTTGTCTTGCGCCCGATATTGGGGTAATTAGCCAGCCTTGGGTTGCCCACACCTGCCGTCCGCAAGGTTGATCCTTTGGTAAAGTGGTGCTTTGAAATCTTTCGGACCCGTTTCCCGATCAGGGTACGGCCCGGCAATGCGGACACCCGGCCTCCTGTGTGGAGACGAAAATGACTTCAAACAGTCTGAATATCGGTCGTGCGGATATCGAAACCGACCCGACCGAAAGCTTCAAGGCACAGGCAAAACGCCTGCGCAAGGCCCTGGCTGCGCGTGATGTTGCGATATCACATGCCGGGTCGCTTGAACTTCTCGCCCAAAGCCACGGCTTTCGCGACTGGAACACCGCCGTTGCCATGGCACGTCGCAATATCCCGACCAATGTTTCCGATCTTGGGATCGGCAAACGCTTTGCCGGATCATACCTTGGTCATGCGGTGACCGGCCTGATCCGTTCTGTGACCGCGACCGCGACACCGGGCGTGTTCCGGGTCGAGGTGCATCTTGATGAACCGGTTGATGTGGTGGAATCCAAACGCTTTACCGGCTTTCGCCAACGCATTGCGGCCCGGATCAACGAACATTGCGAACCGGTTCTGACCAACGGTATGGCCGGACCGGGGCTGTCGATTGATTTGCTTTTGCGTGATCAAGACGGCCAGTGACCCGGTTTATCGAAACGATAAATGACGAAACGCTCCGGCAGCTTCCAAAAGTTGCCGGGGCGTATGTTCTGGTGATCGAGCTTGTCGCGGACCTGACCCTTCAAAACAAACGCTTTGCCGGAACCATTTTGCCCAAAGGGACTTATCTTTATTGCGGTTCTGCCAACGGCCCCGGCGGTATTGCGGCCCGCGTCAAACGCCACTGCAAGGCGACCAAGAAACCCCACTGGCATGTCGATGAACTGACCTCAAACGGGGCAGGGCGGGTTGTTTCGGTGCTGGTGGTGCCGGGCGGGAATGAGTGCGAGCTTCGCGCACATTTGCAAGGGCCTGATGGCTGTATTCCTGCGCCCGGATTTGGGAGCAGTGATTGTGCAAGCTGTCAGTCGCACCTGATTGGGTGGTCTGCCCGTGATCTAACCGACATTATGATCACACTAGCAGGCGGTGTTTAACCGCCCGTCATACTCATATGCCGACCAACGGCCGGTTTCTGGCCTTTGCGGTCGATGACGAAGTCGTGGCCTTTGGGTTTGAGGTCCATGGCGGCATCAAGCATCTGATCAAGAGAACGCGGATCGCCGGTGCGGAGCGCTGCGCGCAGGTCAACATGATCTTCCTGGCCCAGGCACATGTAAAGCGTGCCGGTGCAGGTCACGCGCACGCGGTTGCAGCCTTCGCAGAAATTATGGGTAAGCGGCGTGATGAAGCCCAGACGTCCGCCGGTTTCGGCCACCGTGGTATAGCGGGCCGGGCCGGGGGTAACATGGTCGGACGGGATCAGGGTGAATTCCTGTTCCAGGCGTTCACGAACCACGGTCAGTGGCAAATACTGGTCGGTGCGATCACCGTCAATATCGCCCAGCGGCATGGTTTCGATCAGGCAAAGATCAAAGCCTTCCTTGCCGCACCATGACACCAGACGTGACATTTCATCTTCGTTGAAGTTGCGCAGCGCGACCGTATTGATCTTGATGCTGATGCCGGCGGCCTTTGCGGCCTCCAGCCCGGCCAGAACCTGTTCAAGGCGGCCGCGACGGGTGATTTCGGTGAATTTCCGTGAATCGAGACTGTCGAGCGAGATATTGAGGCGTTTGACGCCAAGCCGCGCCAGATCATCGGCATAGGTGGCAAGCTGACTGCCATTGGTGGTCATGGTCAGTTCATCAAGCGCGCCGGTTTTAAGGTGCCGCGACAGATCGGAAATCAGATCCATGATGCCACGGCGCACCAGCGGCTCCCCCCCGGTCAGGCGCAATTTGCGCACACCGCGATTGATGAAGGCCGTGCAGAGCTGATCAAGTTCTTCAAGGCTGAGAACTTCGGCCTTTGGCAGGAAGGTCATGTTTTCCGCCATGCAATAGGTGCAGCGGAAATCGCAGCGATCGGTTACCGAAACGCGCAGATAGGAGACATGCCGGCCATATTTGTCGATCAGTGGTTTGGTCATGGCGTTGATTTGAAACAGTGTCGTGGTTGTCGCGGGGCGTTGTTTCTTGCAAGGTGACTGTGGCACAGCAGACCGGGTTTTGACCAGCTTGTTTAGATCGCAGCACATCACCTTTCCGTCAGATGAAAACAAAAAGCCGCAGGTGATACCCGAAGATATCGACCATGCGGCTTTGACTATTGCTGTTTACCGGGTAACCGTCGGGTAAATGCTTGGCGGTTGGTGTGCGCCGGTCAGCTGTTGGCGTGGGCGGCGACGTCGGCGTCGATTGACTTCATGACTTCGCGCAGGGTTGCCACATCTTCACTGCCCATTTTGGCCACCAGTTCGGCCGAATGTTGCGGAACGGTCAGGATTTCGCGCACGTCACTGAACAAGGCATCGAGCAGGCGCACACAATGGGCCTCGGTAAAGGACCAGTGCACTTCACCCGATGGCAGGTTGTCATTGACCAGTTGCAGCAGCCATTTCTTGCGGCGTTCATATTCACGGAAATGCAGCGCCATGCGCGCAAATACCAAATTGATGCGCAGCTTGACCGCCGGTTCCTTGGCCAGATGGTCCCAATATTCGGCGGGGTTGCGCAGCTCGTCCTCGTCTTCGGCATGGGCTTCGATGATTTCGTGAATTTCGCGGTCGATCTCCTGAAGCATGTCCATGCCGACCATCATGCGGATGACCTTGAAGAACGGTTGCAGGATTTCACGCGACAGTGCGCCGTCTTCGATGCTGCCTGCGGCATTGCCTTCCAGAAGGTGGTCAAAGCGCGATACCAGCAAACGCCCGAACGGATCGTGGCGGACGGCGGCATGTTCGCGGGCCTTGATGGCTTCGAGATCGCTTTCAAGCACGGCCCAGGCCGCGTCAAACAGGTCTTCCTTTTCGCGGATGCCGTCGATGGCCTTGATGATCTGTTCTTCGGAAATCGAACCACCGTGGTTGCGCGCGTAATGGATCAGCCCCTGGGTAAATTGTTCCAGTACCGTAAAGGCAGCGACATGGTGGCGCTGCTTGAAGGTGTCTTGGGGTGGTTTGTTGGCTGCAATCATGAAGTGTCCAGACCTTGATTATGACGGTTGTGCATGATCAGGCAGATCCATCGGCGGGGATGGAATCCATGCGGCCCTGATTCTGCATACGCCGAATTTATTAATAAATTGATGTCAGCAAATCGTGTGCCAAGGACAGCCAGACGTGGGCCAAACCGGTCTGTGATCCCCTTGATCGGGCGCGACCGGGGGAAACGGCCCCTTATTCGTAACCGACCGCGGCCTCGACAATCTCAAGCACGACATGGCGGGGCCGGATGATCTGGCGACCGGCTTCCTCGAAATTGACGGCGATTCTGTCACCATCGACAGCCTGAATGCGGCCCAGACCCCAATCGGGCTGGTTGGGGTGGCGAACGATGGTGCCCGGTGTCAGCAAGAAATCCATGGGGTGCTCTGTGTTCAGTGTATCTGGTTTACATATAGGTCAAACGCCGCCGATCCACAATTTCACAGATTGAATTTCACAGATTGCAAAACCCGATCCGGTCGGAGTTCCGGCCGTTGGTCGGCAAAAATTGCCGGGTCGGGTGGCGGTCTGTCACCAGACATCCGGGCGGGCCGGTGCCGGTGTTTTCTGTGGTCGGGATCAATCGCCAGAATGCGACCGGCGTTTTTCAAATACCACCGTCATCAAGGCGTCGGTTCGATCAGAAGTCAAACCGGTTTTACCGAATGGGGGATTGGTTGCGATCGGTGCGGGCTTCTTTGCCATGTCCGATGGCCGGAATGGCAAAATCGCGATGGGTCGGGTCTAAATTTCGTTCTGGCTAAATAAGCTCTTAACATATCACGGTCAATCTTGGGCATCAGAGACCCGCTTTGAGGGCGCGATATTCGTCGTCCCGTCACGGAACGCCACCGGAGATGAAATCGGGCGGGGGACAGAGACCGGGCATCATGTTTGGGGATGTGATGCTTTGAAGAATAAATAGAAATACCTTGGAGAACCCGCGTAATGGTTCAGGACATCGCCCTTGAAATGACGCTGATCGAGTTGATCAGTTCGCGCATTTGTCATGATCTTGTCGGTCCGGTCGGGGCCGTCAATGCCGGGGCGGAACTGATGGGCGAAGACGGTGTTGCCGATGACGAGGCGCTTGCGCTGATGCGTAAAAGCGGCCTTGAGGCGGCCCGCCGTCTGCAACTGTTCCGGCTGGCCTTTGGCCGGGCGGGCAACAGCGTGGACACCAAGTCCATGCGCGATGCTGCGCGCCAGACCTATGAAGCCGAAGGCAAGGTCAGCCTGGACTGGGCGGATCTTCCGATTGATCCAGCTCATGGACGAGTCGTATTGAATATGGTGATGCTCGCCCGCGAGGCTCTGCCATTTGGGGGGACGATCACTGTTTCGCACGAATCCGGTCGCACGACCGTTCTGGCAGAAGGCAAACGTGCCGCATTCCGTCCGGAAGTCATGGAGGTGTTGGAAAAAGACGTGTCGGCAGATGCACTTGATCCACGCACAGTGCACGGATTCTTCGTGAGAAATCTGGCCAATCGGACGGGCGGGGCGCTTTCGGTCTTGCAACAGGATGCAAATATTGCATTGATCTATGGATAAAAAATTGACCTGTGGGTCTGGTAATAACGTGTGGTAGCTTCTACGTAAGTAACCGATGTAACATACGTTTCTCGCCATGCGCGTGTTAAATGGGAGTTCCGGTTCCGGTAAATCTAGCTTTGCCGGAGATTTGGAGGGGGTATATGGACGATCTATTAAGTGAATTTCTGACCGAGACTTCGGAAAGTCTCTCGACGCTTGACGTTGAGCTGGTGAAGCTCGAGCAGAACCCGAATGATCCGGACATTCTGTCTAACATCTTCCGTTTGGTGCATACCATCAAAGGGACGTGTGGATTCCTTGGCCTGCCGCGCCTCGAAGCGGTCGCGCATGCCGGCGAAAACGTTCTGGGCAAGATCCGCGACGGTGAACTGGTGGTCACACCGGAAGCCGTGACGCTGGTTCTTGAATCCATCGACACCATCAAATACCTGCTGGGCGAGCTTGAGCAGAACGAGGCAGAGCCGGACGGCAATGACGCCGAGTTGATTGCACGTCTTAACCATTTTGCCGATACCGGCACGATGATGGGCGGCGCTGCACCCGCAGCCGCACCGGTCGAAGAACCGCCGATCGAAGAAGTTTCAGAAGGCGGCGCTGTTGATAGCGACGCGCTTCAGGCGGCATTCGATGCCGCAGAAGTTGATCCCGAATTTGCCACTTCCTCCGAACCGGAAACCCCGGCACCGGCCGCAGCACCGCCTGCTGCTGCAAAATCCAAGGAAGTCGCACCGGCCAAGAAACCGGCCGAGCAAAAGGCAGAAGCCCCGCGCGGCGAAGCCAAGGAAAGCTCGGTTGCAGCCCAGACCATTCGCGTGAATGTCGAGCTGCTTGAAAACCTGATGACGCTGGTTTCCGAGCTGGTTCTGACCCGTAACCAGCTGTTGCAGATGGTTCGCGGCAAGGATGACAGTGAATTTACCGTTCCGTTGCAGCGCCTGTCGCACATTACGACCGACCTTCAGGAAGGCGTGATGAAGACCCGTATGCAGCCGATCGGCAACGCCTGGGCGAAGCTGCCGCGTATTGTTCGCGACCTTGCCCTTGAAATGAACAAGAAGATCGATCTTCAGATGATCGGTGCCGACACCGAACTGGATCGCCAGGTTCTTGAACTGATCAAGGATCCGCTGACCCACATGGTGCGTAACTCTGCCGACCATGGTCTGGAAGATATCCCGGGCCGTCGTGACGCCGGCAAGCCTGAAACCGGTACGGTTACCCTTAATGCGTATCACGAAGGCGGTCACATCATCATCGAGATTTCCGATGACGGTCGCGGTCTGAACCTTGAACGCATCAAGGCCAAGGCAATTGCCAACGGCCTGACCACCGAAAGCGAACTGGAAGGGATGGCGGATCAGCAGATCCAGCAGTTCATTTTCAAGGCCGGTTTCTCGACAGCGGAAAAAGTGACCTCGGTCTCCGGTCGTGGTGTGGGTATGGACGTTGTGCGTACCAACATCGAAAAGATCGGTGGTACGGTTGAACTGAAATCGGTCGAAGGCCGTGGTTCGACCTTTATCATCAAGATCCCGCTGACCCTGGCCATCGTGTCGGCCCTGATTGTTGAAAGTGGCGGCGAACGCTTTGCCATTCCGCAGATCAGCGTTCTGGAACTTGTTCGTGCATCGAACAATTCCGAACATTCGATCGAACGCATTCACGACACCCCGGTCCTGCGGTTGCGTAACCGTCTGTTGCCGCTGGTGACGCTGAAGAAAATCCTCGGTCTCGATACCAAGGAGGCCACCGACGAGGGTGTCGATGAAGAAGCATTCATCGTTGTGGCCCAGGTCGGGACCTATTCGTTCGGTATCATCGTTGACCGCGTCTTCGACACCGAGGAAATCGTTGTCAAACCGGTTGCACCGATCCTGCGTGATCTGTCGCTGTTCTCGGGGAACACGATCCTGGGTGACGGTAGCGTGATCATGATCCTTGATCCGAACGGCATCGCGACCCGTACAGGTGAAATCACCGTTGGTGGTTCGCAAGGTGTTGAAGGCAAGGCCAAAACCGACGCGTCCGATCGCGAAACCACCTCGATGCTGGTATTCCGTGCCGGTGGCAGCGAAGTCCGTGCGGTTCCGCTGGCCCTTGTTGCCCGTCTTGAAGAAATCGATGTCGAGAATATCGAACATTCCAACGGACGTCCGCTGGTTCAGTATCGTGGCAAACTGATGCCGCTGGTCTTTATTGACGGCAGCTATCAGATGAAGGCCGAAGGCCGCCAGCCGACCTTGGTCTTCCAGGATCGCGAACGGACCATGGGTCTTGTGGTGGACGAGATCGTCGACATTGTCGATGACGTGCTTAATGTTGAATTGACCGCAGATCAGGACGGGCTGGTTGGCTCGGCCGTGATCGACGGCAAGGCGACCGACCTGATTGATGCCGGTTACTATCTTGAACTGGCCTTCAGTGACTGGTTCGGGACCGAAGACAATGGCGGCGAGAAGAAGCGTGTTCTTCTGATCGATGACAGCCCGTTCTTCCGCAACCTGCTGACACCGATGCTGTCGGTTGCAGGTTTCCGGGTAACGGCAGTCGAAACCGCCGAACAGGCGATGGAACTCAAGAACCGTGGCCAGTTGTTTGATGCGATCATCAGCGATATCGAAATGCCGGGTATGAACGGCTTTGAATTCGCCGAGGCGCTTCAGAATGACGAGCTGTGGGGCGAAGTTCCGATCATTGCCCTGTCTTCGCACACCAGCGAAGAAGACTTCGAACGCGGCCGTCAGGTAGGTTTCAGCGACTATGTCGCGAAGTTTGATCGTGATGCCCTTGTCTCGACCTTGGTCCAGACCTTGAGCAACGTTTAATCGGGAGAAAGTCCAATGAGCGATAGTAACGCACTCGTCCCGAGCCACGATAGAGGCGGCGCACTGGATCTTGGCGGTGATAGCCAGGATTTCGTCACCGCGAATATCGGCAAACAGCTTTTCGGTATTCCGGTTCTGACGGTTCAGGACGTTCTTGGTCCGCAGCGTATCACCCGTATTCCGCTGTCTCCGCCCGAAGTCGCAGGGTCGCTTAACCTGCGCGGGCGTATTGTGACGGCGATTGATGTCCGCAAACGTCTTGGTTTGCGCGACAAGGATGACGATGATCCGGGTATGAGCATCGTCGTCGATCAGGGTGGTGAACTTTACAGCCTGATGGTTGATCAGGTGGGCGAGGTTCTTAGCGTTCCCAAGAAGGCGTTCGAGCAGAATCCGGCAACGCTTGATCCGCGTTGGCGTGAATTTTCCGACGGTATTTTCCGTCTGGATAAAAAACTTCTGGTTATTCTGGACGTTACGCGTCTGCTTGATTTTACCTCATCGATCAAGCAGGCTGGGTAACCGATATCTTGATATGTCGGGCGCGCAATGCGCCCGGTATTCTGCCGTTAGTGGCTTAACGACCTAAAGAAACGAGAAGGAAGTCGATGAAGAGTTGTCTCGTCGTCGATGATTCGAAAGTCATCCGAATGGTGGCGCGCCGTATCCTCGAAGAAATCGGGTTTGCGGTCGTAGAGGCGGTGGATGGACAGGAGGCATTGGACAAATGTCTCGAATCCATGCCTGATGCAGTTCTGCTTGATTGGAACATGCCGGTCAAAAGCGGGATCGATTTCCTGCGTGACCTGCGCGCAACTCCGGGAGGAGATGAGCCAGTCGTCGTCTTCTGTACAACGGAAAACGATCTGGAACATATCCAGGAAGCAATCACAGCTGGTGCGAACGAATACATTATGAAACCGTTCGACAGCGAGATCATTCAGGCGAAGTTCGAACAGGTCGGCCTGATCTAGTCCGGGTGGCACAGATTCTGTGCCATGCCGGGACTTTGAAATTGATCTCGTGACTCAAGCGGGGACGCTGCTACGTGGAAGACACGCCTATCCATTCGCCATACAAAGTTCTGATCGTGGATGATTCCGCCATCGTGCGCGGACTTGTGACACGCATGATGACCGAAGACAGCGATATTGACGTCGTCGGATCGGTCAATAATGGCGAAGAAGCATTATCGGTAATGGAACAGGGTGGCGTCGAAGTCATTGTTCTGGATATCGAAATGCCGGTCATGGATGGCCTGACCGCCTTGCCCAAACTGTTGGAAATCGATCCGACCGTTCGGGTGATCATGGCCTCTACCCTGACCAAGCGAAACGCCGATATCAGCTTCCAGGCCATGACCCTTGGGGCGGTGGATTACATTCCCAAACCAAGTTCGTCCAAGGACCTCAATGTCGGGGCAGGCTTCCGGGCCGAGCTTCTGGACAAGGTCAAGGCATGGGCCGAACAGCGTCGCAAGATGCTGGAAGTCGAGCAGGCGGCAGCTGCCGCTGCTGCTGCCGAGGCCCAGCTTGAGGACGAGGAAGAGCTTGCGCAGGACGCAGCCGCACAGACAGCGGTTGAGACAGCGGCTGAGGCCGCGCCAGAAGCCGCACCGGAGCCTGAACACGATGGTGACGGCGATGGCGGCGATCAGGACGGAAAGTCAACGACCTTCCGTGCTGAAATGTCGATCGAACATCAGCAGCTCCATAAGCCTGGCCGGATCCAGCGCAAAAGATTTACTGCCGAATTGCGCCCACGTCCGATGCAACAGCATCCGCGTCCGCAACAGGTCCAGATGCGTCCGGTCCAGCCACAGCCAAGCCCGGCCGCGCAAAGCCAGTCTGCACCGCCATCCCAGGCCGCAGCAGACAGCAACGCGGCCGAGGCCCCGCGCACGGCACGCAGTGCGGCGGCAGCCAATCCGATGCCGACCCGCCCGCAGACACCGGCCCGTGATCCGGGGCGTTTGATCCGCGATGCTGCGATTGCCGCGGGTGGCGGTCACAAATCAGCGGCACAAACGTCAACACGCAGTTCGCCGACTGCGGCAGCGGCAAGAACCGTTGCGGCTCCCAAACGGGCGGCGAGCAATGCCCCGGAAGGCGCGAAAGCAGCCCGTGCAAAAACCGCACGGGGTGGTTCCGCACCGGCGCCGGTCCGTCGACAGGCGTCACGCGGGGCAATTTCGCTGTTGCCGGAAAAGCGGGTCAATGTCGAAGCCATCGCGATCGGCAGTTCGACCGGTGGCCCCCAGGCATTGTTTGAAGTTTTGCGCGGCCTGAATGGCGTGCGTCAGCCGATTTTTATTACCCAGCATATGCCTGCAACTTTCACCACAATTCTTGCCGAACATATCACCCGCCTGACCGGGTTGAAGTGTCAGGAAGGCAAGAACAACATGCCGATTGTGGGGGGACAGGTTTATCTTGCGCCCGGCGATTACCACATGACAGTAGAAGGACGTGGCGGTTCGCGGCATCTTATGCTTAATCAGAACCCGCCAGAGAATTTCTGTCGCCCGTCTGTCGATCCGATGTTGCGCAGTCTGGTGGCAAGTTATGGTGGAAATATTCTAACCGCGATACTGACCGGAATGGGACAGGATGGTATGCTGGGAGGCCGTGACGTTGTGAATGCCGGGGGCATGGTCGTTGCGCAGGACGAACAAAGCAGTGTTGTATGGGGGATGCCTGGTGCTGCTGCGCATGCGGGCATTTGTTCTGCTGTTCTGCCGGTTGGCGGAATTGCGGCCTATATCAAAAAATTTGCGGGGGGTCGTTAACCCACAATGATGAAGCCGGAAGACTTCGATTTCGTAAGCAGACTGATAAAGTCCAAGTCCGGGCTCGTTCTGAGCGAGGACAAGACTTATCTGCTCGAAAGCCGGCTGATGCCGATTGCGCGCAAGCGTGGCCTTAAGGATCTGGGCGAACTGATTGGCGCATTGCGTGGCGGTGACCGCAATCTGGTCGAAGAAGTCGTCGATGCGATGACGACCAATGAAAGTTTCTTCTTCCGCGATACCAAGCCGTTTGACCAGTTCCGTCATGTCGTTTTGCCGCACATGATCAAGGAACGCGCGTCCAAGCGCCATCTGCGTATCTGGTGTGCGGCGGCGTCATCGGGTCAGGAACCCTATTCGCTGGCAATGATCCTTGATGAATTCAAAACCCAGCTGTCTGGCTGGCGGGTTGAAATCATCGGCACCGATATTTCGCGTGAAATTCTGGCAAAGGCACGGGCCGGGCTTTATTCCCAGTTCGAAGTCCAAAGGGGCCTTCCGATCGGGCTTCTGGTCAAGTATTTCCAGAAAAAGGAAGACCAGTGGCAGATTTCCTCGGAAATCCGGTCAAAGGTTCAATACAAGGAGTTCAACCTTCTTGAGGACTTCCGTCCGCTTGGCCAGTTTGACGTGGTTTATTGCCGTAACGTGCTGATCTATTTTGATCAGCCGACCAAAAGCGATGTGCTGGCGCGTGTGTCGGCATTGATGCCTGATGACGGCTTCCTGTTCCTTGGCGGGGCGGAAACGGTTCTTGGCATTTCCGACAAATTCAAGCCGCTTGCCCGTCAGCGCGGTATTTACCAGCTGAACCGTCCCGGCGCGCCGGATGTCGATCTGACCGCACTTGAAAAGGTGCAGGCAGGCGGTGCCGCGGCTGCTGCGGCCGGCGGGGCTGCGGCAGGGGGCTTTGCCTTCCCGAAACCGAAACATATGCAAACCGGCGCCGGGACCACCGGAACAGCTGGTGCGGGGACGACCCCGGCACGTCCGGGCACAACCGGCACCACTGGTACCACCGGCATTCGCCCGATCTCTGCAACCGGAACGTCTGGGCTTGGCAGTACGACGCGTCCTGGCACCACCGGAACGACCGGGTCCACCGGCACGACAGGTGGCACCACCGGGACAACGCCACGTCCGCTGGGCGGGGCAGGGTCGACCACGCGTCCGACCGGCACCACGGGAAGTTCGTTCAGCAAACCGTCAGGTTCGACTGGTACTGGTTCGACAACCCGTCCGGGGACAACAGGAACGACCGGTACCACCGGTTCGACCTATCGCCGGCCGCTTGGTACCGGCACAGGTAGCAGTGGCACGACATCAAGGCCGACGACAGGCGCCGGGAATACAAGCGGTTCTTCCGGAACGACACGCCCGTCCACGACCTTTGATCGATCACGTTTTGGCAAACCGGACGATAAAAAGTAGTCGGCAGCCGGTGTGACCCCGACTGTTTCCGTTAAACCGAAACGTCGGGAATGAATATGATCCCACAATTGACCGAGACCGTCGCAGCCCCGCGTCAGGCGCTGACTGTTTTGCAGCGCCGCCGCAAGCTGGTTATTGCGGCGCTTGCGCTGGTGTTGCTTGGTACATTGCCGCTGATCCAGTCTGTTGCCAAAGTTCAGATGTCGCTTCACGAGGGGATTGAGCTGGGTGGGATTGGCCTGATCGCGGTGGCGATTTTCGGCCGCGCCTGGTGTACGCTTTATATCGGCGGGCGCAAGGCACAGCAGCTTACCGATCGTGGTCCCTATTCCATCAGCCGCAATCCGCTTTATGTCTTCAGCTTTATCGGTGCAGCCGGTGTCGGTGCGCAAACCGGAAGCCTTGTGATTTCGGCCATCTTTGTTCTGGGTGCAGTTGCGGTCTTCCTGCCGGTCATCCTGCGCGAGGAACGGGCCCTGGCGCAGCTGTTCGGTACGCAATTCGAACGCTATCAGGCCCGGGTTCCGCGGTTTGGCCCGCGTTTTTCGGCATGGAGGGATATGGACGCCATCGAAGTGCGTCCGAAGCTTCTGTGGCGGACCTTGCGCGACGGGCTGGCCTTTTTCCTGGCCGTGCCTTTGTTCGAGTTTTTTGACTGGTTGCAGGTCAGCGGGATTGTTCATCCCCTTGTGCATTTGCCCTGACGGGGGGCAAATGCAAAACGCCCCGGTGCAGAACCGGGGCGTTTTGTGTAACGAGCACTGCTGTGACGTTTCCGGGCGCTTGGACAGGAAAGGTCAGATATCAGGCCGCAGCGCTATTGGTGTCGGGATCGCGCAGGACATAGCCCCGGCCCCAAACCGTATGAATGTAGTTGTCGCCTTTGGTTGCCGACTGGATTTTCTTGCGCAGTTTGCAGACAAAGACGTCAATAATCTTGAGTTCCGGCTCGTCCATCCCGCCATAAAGGTGGTTGAGGAACATTTCCTTGGTCAGTGTCGTGCCTTTGCGCAGCGACAGCAATTCAAGGATGCCATATTCCTTGCCGGTCAGATGCAGCGGCGATCCGTCGACATCGACGGTGCGAGCATCAAGGTTGACGTTGAGTTTGCCCGTCGAAATCATCGACTGGGCATGCCCACGCGAGCGACGGACGATCGCCTGGATGCGTGCCAGCAATTCGACCTTGTCGAACGGCTTGGTGAGATAGTCATCAGCGCCAAAGCCAAGGCCTTTGACCTTGTCTTCGGTTTCGGTCAGACCCGACAGGATCAGGACCGGCGTGTCGACGCGTGCGTCGCGCAAACGTCTGAGAACCTCATAGCCGTCAATATCTGGCAGCATCAGGTCCAGAAGAATAATATCGTAATCATACAGCTTGCCGATCTCGAGACCATCTTCCCCAAGGTCGGTTGTGTCAATCACCATGCCTTCCGACTTAAGCATCAGTTCGATGCTATCAGCATAGGTGTTGTCATCCTCAACAAGCAGCACCCGCATGTTTCTGCTCCGTTACCGTGTTCCGCAATAAGTCCGTGTTAATCCGGATATTTGACAAGCGCCCCAACGTTTGTCGGTGGGAAATTTTTTCCCATTCCGTTAACGATACGTTGCTTTGCGACTCGTGGCAAGCAGGCGAGTCGCATCTCGTTAACTTTTTTTCATCACAAGAAGCGACTCGGGGCCGGAATGCGAGTTTTCCCAACGGTTTGCGGCGTTAACCGTCATGGGGCGCGCAAACAAAAAAATTTGCGATTTGCTGTCTACACAGCTTTTTAACATCGATTATGCCAATATATTTGGTACGACGCGGCGCGATTTGCCACCCCCATGTCATGTTCGGGGATCAAAATCGCCTGCTTGGAAAAATTGAAATCAACTGCTGGCTGAGAAGGTCCGGGGCGTGTTTCAGATTGGTCGCAACATCATCGCAGAACTCAGACGCATTCCCGATTACCGGGTTGTCGGGCGCGTGACCGCGGTGCTCGGCCTTCTGGTCGAGATCGGCGGTGTCGAAGGGGCTCTGTCGGTTGGCGACCGCTGCAAGGTGAAGCGACGCGATGGCAAGGCGGTGATTTGCGAAGTCGTCGGTTTCCGCAATGAACGCGCGCTTTTGATGCCGTTTGGCATCCTTGACGGGATCGGGATCGGCTGCGAAGTCGAACTGGGGGATACCCAACCACAGGTCTATCCAGATGAAAGCTGGCTGGGGCGGGTGGTCAATGCCTTTGGCGAGCCGGTGGACGGCAAAGGTCCGCTGTCTGAGGGCAACAAGGCCTATCCGATCCGCAACATGCCGCCATCGGCCCATTCGCGACAGCGTGTCGCGGGCAAGATTGATCTTGGCATCCGGGCGATGAATACGTTTCTGACCTGTTGCCGCGGGCAACGTATGGGCATCTTTGCCGGGTCCGGTGTCGGTAAATCCAGTCTTTTATCCATGATGACACGCCATACGACATCGGATGTGTCGGTGGTCGGGCTGATCGGGGAACGTGGCCGCGAAGCGCGCGAATTCATCGAAGACGATCTGGGCGAAGAAGGCCTGCGCCGGTCGGTGGTCGTGGTGGCGACATCGGACGAACCCCCGCTTATGCGTCGTCAAGCAGCCTATATGACCATGGCGATATCGGAATATTTCCGCGATGTCGGGCGTGATGTTCTGTGCATGATGGATTCCGTGACCCGTTTTGCCATGGCCCAGCGCGAAATCAGCCTTTCGGTTGGCGAGCCGCCCGCATCAAAGGGTTATACGCCAACCGTGTTTGCCGAATTGCCGCGTCTTTTGGAACGTGCCGGTCCCGGTGGCCCGGGACAGGGATCGATTACCGGCCTGTTTACAGTTCTTGTTGACGGCGATGACCATAACGAACCGATTTCCGATGCGGTGCGTGGCATTCTTGACGGGCACGTGGTGTTGGATCGATCGATCGCCGAACAGGGGCGCTATCCGGCGATCAATATTTTGCGCAGCGTGTCGCGTACCATGCCCGGCTGCAACAGCGAGGAAGAAAACCAGATCGTGGCGCGTGCGCGTCAGTTGCTGGCAACCTACGAAGACATGGCCGAGCTGATCCGGCTCGGGGCCTATCGCCAGGGAACCGATCCCAAAGTTGACGAGGCGATCCATTATTTCCCGCTGATCGAGGAATTCCTGAAGCAGCGCAAAACAGAATGCACGCGCCTGAATGAAGGATATGTCGAATTGGCCCGTCGTCTCGATCTTCTGGCCGAAGAACCCGAAGACCCCCGTATCGCCAAGGGGCGCCAGTCCCAACAGGCGCAGGCCGCACAACAAAACGCCCAGGCTGGCGGTCCGCCACACGGCATCCCCGATGAAATGCCCGCACCCGCGCCGGCTCCGCCGCCGTCGATCGGTCCGAAAATCAATCGGGGGCCAAAGGTCAACAGTCGGTCACGCGCTGGCAGCGAACGCGAACTCAATGATGCCAAACGCGCCCTGCGCCGCGACAAAAAAGAAGGCTAGTGCGCCGATGATGGGGATGCCACATGACCGGCGCGGCCGTCCGGGTCGTATGAGCAGCCTGAACAGCAGGACATAATCCATGGCCAAGGATTTCAAAACACTGGTGCGCATGCGCAAATGGGCGCTTGATGACAAGCAGCGTGAACTTGGTGAAATGCTGGGTGTTCTTGGCAAACTGGAAGCCGAGAAAGAAGCACTTGAACAGGCAGTGATTAACGAACAGCGAATTGCAGCGGAAAATCCCGAACTGGCCGGATTTGCCTATGGCGGGTTTGCCAATGCGGTGATCGCTGAACGCGAAGCAATTTCAAAAATGATCGCCCAGCAGGAAGAAAAGATCGATGCCTTTCGCGATGAAGTTGCCGATGCCTTCAAGGAATTGAAAACGGCCGAGATCGCCGAACGCAACCGGGCCGAAGCCGAACGCGCAGAAGAAGAAAAGAAAGAACAGGACGAACTTGATGAAATCGGCACCCGTTCGGCAACCCGCGATGATGGCCTGATTTAACGCGTGATTTAACGCCTGATCTATGGCCCGGGCTGATGCGCCTGAGACGATTTTGTCGGTGTTTGGCGAACGCGCTTTGACAAGGAACAAAACGCAAAGCACACGGTATTGAGGCCGCGTTCCTTGACTGGTGGGCAAGGAACACATCCGACCCACCCAAAGCCGAACAATATCAAAGCGGTCAGGTGACGATCAGGCGGGTTTCAACACCCCGCATATGCTTTCTTGCAAATACCGTCCGTTGATCACGCGGCAATCGTGACCCCGGTTTCAATGCCGGTAACGTTGCGCAATTCATCCGGGCTCAGGGCAAAGACCGTTTTGGGTGTGCCCGCAGCAAGCCAGATGGTCTTCTTTGCCAGCAATTTGGCATCAATCAGGGTTTCAACCGGATGGGCATGGCCAAAGGGCGGGACGCCGCCAATGGCGTAACCCGTATGTTCGCGGACTTCATTGGCATCGGCCTTGCGGATCGAAAGTCCGATCAGGCTTGCGACCTTGTTCAGGTCAACCTGATCGGCCCCGTTCATGATGATCAGGACCGGTTTGCCGGCTTCGGTCATGAAGACCAGAGATTTCCCGATATCACTGATGTCACAGCCGATGGCATTTGCCGCGTCGGCCGCGGATCGGGTGCCATCGGGGAATTCGAATACGTCAATATGACCAAGATTGTTGGCATCAAACGCATTTTGAAGACATTGCGGCGGAGAAACTTTTTTCATTGGCCTGTCTCTTGTGCGCGACGGTTCAGTTTGCGTTTGCGGTTGAGAAGATTAAGCGTCTCGACCGAAAGGCTGAAGACCATCGCGAAATAGATGTACCCTTTGGGGACGTGAATTTCGACACCGTCAAGCAACAGCACAAACCCGACAAGAATAAGGAATGATAGCGCTAACATTTTGACCGACGGATGCTTTTCAACGAAGTCGCCAATGGTCTTGGCCGCGGCCAGCATCACCAGAACCGACAGGATGACGGCGATCACCATGATCGAGATGTGATCAACCAGACCGACAGCGGTAATCACGCTGTCGAGCGAGAAAATCATATCAAGCAGCATGATCTGCACGATGGTCATGGCAAAGCCCGACATGATTTTGCCCGGCCCGTGTTCTTCGGGTTCGTCAATGGTGTGATGAATTTCCTTGGATGCCTTGGCAATCAGAAACAGTCCGCCAATGATCAGGATCAGGTCACGTCCGCTGATTTCCTGACCAAAGGCGGAAAACAGCGGGGCGGTCAATTGCATGACCCAGGCGATCCCGGCCAGAAGTCCAAGCCGCATGCCCATCGCCGCCAGCAACCCGACCCGGCGTGCCGATGCCTGCTGGTTCGGGGGCAGTTTGGAAACGATCACTGACAGAAAAACGATATTGTCGATCCCGAGAACGATTTCCAGCGCGGTCAGGGTGGCAAGACCCATCCACATGTGCGGGTCGCTCATCCATTCAAACATCATCAAAACCCCGTAACAGGCAGCACAGACAAAAATTGACCGCAGATAAGGTGTGGCTCATCGTGTTCTAACGCAAGCGTGAATTGATTTTACCCAAGGCGGGCTTAAAAAATGCCAACACTAAAATCAAACGGCTAACCATGGTCATGCCCATATCAAAATGGGGTATGATGACAGGTCATCAGGTGAAAAGGATTGTCCGATATGCGTTCAAGAATGCGTGCTTTTGTCTCTGTGTTGGCCCTGGCGACAGGCATTGCAACAGCATCGGTGTCATTGCCGGCATATGCGGACCCGGCACCCGATGTCGGGAACTGGCAGTCGGTTCTTGATCAGGCCCGCGGGCAGACCGTTTATTGGCATGCATGGGGCGGGGAGCCGCGCATCAATGATTACATCGCCTGGGCCGGTGATCAGGTTTTTGAACGTTACGGGGTCAAGGTCGTTCAGGTCAAACTGACCGACACCGCCGATGCCGTCACCAAGGTGCTTTCGGAAAAGACCGCCGGGGTGAATGATGGCGGTGCGGTTGATATGATCTGGATTAACGGTGAAAACTTTGCCGCAATGAAGCGCAATGAATTGCTGTTTGGTCCGTGGGTCGAAGAAACGCCAAATTTCGAATATGTCGATGTTGAAGGCAAACCCACGGTGATCAACGATTTTACCGTTCCTACCGACGGGCTAGAAGCGCCGTGGGGCATGGCACAGGTCAGTTTCTATTACGACACCGCCAAACTTGATAGCGTGCCGAAATCCGCGCAAGCCTTGCTGGAATGGCTGGCAAAAAATCCGGGGCGCTTTACCTATCCGCAGCCGCCAAACTATATGGGATCGACCTTCCTGAAACAGATCCTGACCGAACTGGTCAAAGACCCCAAGGTCTTGCAGCAACCGGCTGACGAAGTTGATGCCAAGGCGGTTCTTGAACCGCTTTGGGGGTATCTTGAAGATTTGCAGCCGCTATTGTGGCGCAATGGTCAGGCCTATCCGCAGAACGGGGCGGCGATGCGGACCCTGCTTGGCGATAACGAGATCGATATCGCGTTTTCATTCAGCTCGGGCGAAGTATCATCGGCGATCGAGGCGTTCGAGCTTCCCGATACGGTGCGATCCTATGTGTTTGACAATGGCACATTGGGCAATACCAACTTTGTGGCCATCCCCTATAACGCATCGGCAAAGGCCGGTGCGGTCGTACTGGCCGACTTCCTGATGTCACCGGAAGCCCAACTGCGCAAACAGGACCCGCAATATTGGGGGGCTGATACGGTTCTTGCGATGGATAAGCTGCCTGCCGACATGCAGGAAGCCTTTGCCAATCTTGATCTTGGCATTGCATCCCTTGCACCGGCTGAACGTGGCACGGTTTTGCCTGAACCCCATCCAAGCTGGATGGAGCTGGTCGAAACCGAATGGCAGAAACATTACGGCGTGGTGCAATAATCGCGCATGTTGCGATTTGTCCCCATCATCACGATTGCCTTTATGATCGGCCCGGTATCTGCCGGGCTGATTGGCACTTTGTTGCCGGCATTTGGCATCTTGCCAGCACTTGGCGGAACTGAGCCCGGACTTGATCCGTGGGCCGCACTTTTTGCGCAACCGGGGATCTGGCAGTCAGTGCGGCTGTCGCTGGTCAATGGCCTGATTGCAAGTTTCGTGTCGGTTGCGATTGTCATGCTGTTTTGTGCCGCCTGGCAAGGCACCCGGATTTTTCGGGCCATGCAGCGGATATTGTCACCGATCCTGGCGGTCCCGCACGCGACCGCGGCATTCGGACTGGCGTTTCTGATTGCGCCGTCGGGCTGGATTGCACGTTTGATTGCCCAGTTTGCCGGATGGGATCGCCCACCCGATATCGCGATCATTCACGATCCGCTGGGGATTGCGATGATTGCCGGGCTGGTCGCCAAGGAAATCCCGTTTCTGTTTTTGATGACCCTTGCAGCCTTGCCGCAGGCCGATACCGACCGCACCGCCCAGATTACCGCCACATTGGGTTATGGCCGGATTGCCGGATGGTTCAAGGCGACATTGCCACGGATTTATCCGCAAATCAGATTGCCGGTATTGGCGGTTCTGGCTTATTCGACGTCGGTTGTTGATGTTGCGATCATTCTGGGCCCGACAACACCGGCACCGCTGGCGGTTCGGATATTGGGGTGGCTGTCCGATCCTGATCTCGCATTGCGGTTCATGGCATCAAGTGCGGCAATCTTGCAGTTGCTTGTCGTTGTGGTGGCCATCGGGATCTGGGTGGCCGGGGAACGGATCATCGCACTGACCGGGCGCCAGATCGCCGCCAATGGCCAACGGTTCCGCCATGATGGTGGCATGCGCGCCGGAAGCGCGGTTTTGGCCGGATTGTCGGCCGGGGCCCTGATACTGGGACTTGTGGTTCTTCTGGTCTGGAGCATTGCCGGGTTCTGGGGATTTCCCGATATTTTGCCCCGCAGTTTCAGTTTGCGTCTTTGGCAGCGCGAATATGACGCGATCGGAAGCAGCCTTGTCACCACGCTTTTGATCGCGGTGCCGACTGTTGTGATTGCGATTGCGCTTGTTCTTGGGTGTCTGGAACACGAAACCAGAAGCCGTCACAAACCCGGTCGCGGGGCGATTTGGCTGATTTACCTGCCGCTGATTGTGCCGCAGATCAGCTTCATGTTCGGATTGCAGGTATTCTTTACCCTGATCGGGCTTGAACGGACGTTGATATCGGTTGTGCTGTCGCATCTGGTGTTTGTATTGCCCTATGTGTTCCTGTCGCTGTCTGATCCGTTTCGGGCACTTGATCCGCGATACGGGCAGACGGCACTTTGTCTTGGGGCATCACCAATGCGGGTATTCTGGTACGTGCGTTTGCCGTTGCTGACCCGTGCGGTTCTGACAGCGATGGCGGTTGGGCTGGCGGTGACGGTGGGGCAATATTTGCCAACACTTCTGATCGGGGCGGGCCGGTTTGCCACCGTCACGACCGAGGCCGTGGCACTGGCATCGGGGGGCGACCGCCGCATGATCGGGATCTACGGATTGTTGCAGATGGTTTTGCCATTTGCCGGATTTGCCTGTGCATTGCTGATACCGGCCATCCTGTTTCGCCATCGGCGGGGCATGAATGCACAGAACAGGGGATAGGAAATGCCATCGGATCATTCCGAAACCGGGCTTGAACTTCGCACTGTCAGTATCCGTCTCGGCGGGCAGGAACTGCTTGCGGTTGATCTTGTGATTGCGCCTGGTGAAATCGTCACCCTGATGGGGCCAAGCGGTTCTGGCAAATCAAGTTTGCTTGGCCATATCTGTGGCACCTTGCCCGCACAGTTTGATGTTTCAGGACAGGTCGTTCTGAATGGCAGGTGCCTTGATGGATGCCCGCCCCAGGATCGCCATGTCGGTATCCTGTTTCAGGATGATTTATTGTTTCCGCATCTGTCGGTTGGCGGCAATCTGGCCTTTGCGCTACCGGCATCAGTCAAGGGTAAAGCCAATCGCCGCATGTTGGTTGAGAACGCCCTGAAAAATGCGGATATGGATGGGTTTGCCGATCGCGATCCGGCAACCCTGTCGGGTGGGCAGCGTGCGCGTGTGGCCTTGTTGCGCGTCTTGTTGTCCGAACCTTGTGCGCTGTTGCTTGATGAGCCGTTTTCGAAACTTGATAGCGAATTGCGCGGTCAGTTCAGGTCATTCGTGTTTGAACAATGCCGTAAAAACCGCCTTCCGACATTGATGGTCACCCACGATCCCGAAGACGGCAGTGCCGCGGGCGGAAGGGTGATCAATCTTGCATAGATCCCTGTGAATTATGTCATGGCCAATAGCGGCAAATTTGCTGGTATTGGGGGGAGTTTGGTCGTAATAGCAATTCACCGCAAAGAATTGTCTTTGGGGCCGGGGCAACCAATACCGGTCCTGTGCGGCATGGAGAATGTCGTGAATGTTTCCAGAAGAAATGTTTGCCATCGTCCCGAACGCATTGGACGCAGCCACCTGTGATCGTCTGATCGCGGGCTTTGCGCATGAAATGGACGAAGGCGGCCTCGTGCAGGGGCAAACCGCAACCCATATCCGCCGGTCAAAAATCACCTGGTTCAACGAAGAACAGGAACCGGTTGTTTGCCGCAGGATCATCGACCTTGTGGCCGATGTGAACCGCAATGTCTTTGACTTTGCCCTGACCGATTTTGCCGAAGAAGCCCAGATCGCCTGTTATGCCGGCGACTTGCGCGGTCATTATGACTGGCACAGTGATGTTGGCGCATCCGAAGTCGCCCGTCGGCGCAAACTGACCATGGTGATCCAGCTGTCCGAACCCGACCAGTATGAAGGCGGTCAGTTGCAGCTTAACCCGGCGGGGAATTTCCTGGATGCGCCGATGGAACGCGGAACCGCGATCTTTTTCCCGAGCTTTGTTCTGCACCGTGTGGCGCCGACAATCGCGGGTCTGCGCTATTCGCTGACCCAATGGGTGCACGGAAACCCGTTCCGCTGATCAGTACCGTTCCAGACGATCGAGCAGGCGCGGGTTGCCCCATTTCGGCTGACGGTCTTCAAGGGCGGTTTCGTGATGGAAGACCTGATCATTGTCCGCAGTCTGTTTATCAAGACGCAGGCTGATCCAGCGCGGGACCAGTTCGTTGTTGAAATCATCCATCAACAACACGGCCGCGGCCTCGAAGCTTTCGAAGGTGATGGTGGAAATTTCGGCGTAATAATCCGCCAGACAATCGGTTTTCAGGATCAGTCTGTCGGGCACATAGCGCAGCGTCATGCGTGCCGGAAAAACATTTTCCACACCCGTCAGGTTGCTTTGCAACGTCACCACATAATCGACCTGTGGTCCCGGGTTGGCTTCGGTCAGGATCAGATTGCGACGTTGATAAATTTCAAGCATGACGTTTAACCGTTCTTATATATGAAAATCAGACGATCAGGATACGCTTGTGCACCGGGCAGTAAAAGCATTCATTTCATAAGCTTGTCGTGAATTACGCCTGAATCCCGCTGTGGGAATTGGGGCCGCTGCTGTCGGCAGGCGGGGCGATATGGACAAAACGCGATCCGTCCTGAAACAGGATATGCCCGCTATAACCGGAAATCTGAAGTGCCTCGCGGAAGATGCCGCGAATGTCATCGCGGTTATGTGACTGCAACGGATTTTCGGTGCGAATGATCAGGTCGAACTTGCTGTCTTCGCCTTTGACAAGACCGTCAAGCTGGGTATGTCCCACGACGCTGAAGGACAGATCCAGCAGGAAACGCGTGCCCTGATCATCCTTTTTCTCGGGATCGTCTTCGCGATCGCCATGGCGCCAGCCAAATTGCAACTGTTCGATTTTGCCGCCCATATTGAACGGCATCGCCATGACACGCCAGCCATCGGGGCGTTCGTCGGCTGCCATGGTGCGCAACTGGCCAAAGTCACCTTCAAGACGTTTTAGCCCGCCACCATCGGCCTCGGACAGGGATGAAAGACTGTTGGCGGCACGATCCCCGATCCAGCCACGCAAACCGCCCTTTGTACCCGTCATCGCCGCAAAAAAGAACATCATCGTGGTTGTCAATTTCGGGCCGGGTTGTGGCAGATTGTTCAACAGGCTCATCGCCGCACCCGGGTCATGCTGTTGCAGGGCATGAACCGCCTTTTGCAGGCTGTCCCAATCATGGGTCAAAGCGGCATTTTGCCCGCGCAGGATCAGGTCGGCCTCGGTCATCGGCATGGATGTGGCAACACGACCGCTGCCCGCGGCATCAACACTGAATGACAGGGTCGCACCGGTTGGCGCAGGAACCGGCAATTTGATGCCGACAATCCCGGCTGACGTCCGAAGGGCGGTAAAGCCCTGTGGCAGCAGCCGGGCCTCGGCACTGTCAGGGGGCAAGACCGTCCCGCTCAGCAACAAGCCCGGTGCCTGTCCGGCTGCGGTTTGTGCGGCAATTGTCGGGGCGATGCCAGCGCCCGGTGTTGCCCCGGCAACCGTGCCACCGGCCATCCCACCCGCCGCATTCAGAACATTGGCAGCCTGTTGGGCCGTGACCGTGCCTTGACCAAGAAAAATCACCTGTGTCTGACTGCCGGCGGGCAATTGCGTGCCATTTGGCATCGCCAGGACAGAGGTGGTAACCGCATTGAATGTCTGACCGGGGGTAAGGGTGGTCGCACCGATATTGCCAGATGCCAGACTGCCCGACATAGCCGATGATCCGGGCATCAACGTTTGCGGCAGCAATTGCAGGCGCAAGCCATCGCCGGGATTGGTCGCACCCATTGTTGCCGAACTGGTGGCGGCATTTGATGTCGGCAAGCGCGCCCAAAGCAGATCACCGAGATTTGTTGGCAAGGCGCTGGGAAGTTTGACCGTAACCTGCCCAAGTGCTGTGGCAAGGGTCAGTTGATTGCCCGATTGTGATTGGACGGATGCCTGAAGCAGCGTTTCAACCGGCAGCTTTGCAAGGGCAGCGGCAACCTGTTGCGAGGTCGCGCTGGTCACGGTTGCCGTGACCAGGGCCGGGACCGAGCCCTGGGATGCCTGTCCTGTCGTTCCGCCCGCCGAGGCCTGCCCACCGACCGCGGTTCCGGGCGAGATAGCCTGTGGCGGGAGGGTCATGACAAGGTTACTCCTCGTCCAGGAGGGTCTGGGCGATGGCTTCTATGTCACGGGCGGCATCGCAATTCGGATGGCGGGTCAAAAGCGGCGTCTGATTGCGAATGCATTCCGAAACGCGCGCATCGGCCCGAATAACGCCAAGCAGCGGTGGCGAAATTTTGAGGAAGCCCTCACACGCCTTGAGCAGCTTGTTATAGATCGCCTGACCTTCTTTTTTGTCCTTGGCCATATTGATCACCACCCGGATATCTGTTTTCGGACGGGCCATATGGGTGATCTTGATAAAGGCATAGGCATCGGTCAGTGACGTCGGATCGCCATTGGTGATGACAATCACCGTATTGGCAAGGCCGGTCATCTGGCGCACGCCCTGATCAACGCCCGCACCAAGGTCAATCAGGACCTTGTCATAGGATTTCCCGGTTTGCAGAAGATCGTCGGAAAGGGCCTGCAAACGGCTGGCCGGAAGGTTGGCGAGACTGCCCGAACCACTGCGACCGGCGATGATGTCAAAACCGCCATCGGGGAAATGGGTGATGGCGTCTTTCAGGCTGATGCGCCCGGAAATGACACCGCCCAGATCATGCTTGGGCATCAGGCCAAGCTGAATGTCGATATTAGCCAGGCCAAGGTCGCCGTCAAACAGAAGCGCGTTATGCCCTTCGAGCACCATTGCATGGGTGAGCGTAATGGAAAACCAGGTCTTGCCCACGCCGCCTTTACCAGACGCGACGGCAAGAACATTGCGGCCTCTGGTGCGCGGGGCAGTTTTGGGTACAGCATCAGACTTGGTAGTCATTTCACGACCTCGGAGAAGCTCGGTTTTGCGGTGTCAGCGCGATGGGACGGTATCAGAAGTTTAGCCAAGGCAAGGGGACTTAGCGCGGTCAAGCCGTCCGCAACCTGGGCTGTCATACTGACATTGCAAAGGGAAAGATTTCCTGAATCCGCACCGTATAGCGCACCACCAAGGCGGGCGGCAACATCAAGACGCGATATCATGACACGCGTCGCCCCCCCATCAGCAAAGGCATTGGCGATATCGGCCGACTCATAGGCATCAATCCCTGCCGGGTTAACCAGTATCGGTTCACTCGGAATTGCCTTCATGAATTCACAAAGCGTGCCAATATCGGTTTCAAGATACGGATTGCAGCTTGCCGTATCGATCAGGATCACATCGGCTTCGCGGATATCGGCAAAGCGCGATTTAAGTTCATCGGGTGACTTTGCCTGAAGCAGCTCGACCTTGAGAATACGGGTAAAAGCTTCAAGCTGTGCGATGCCGCCAGCCCGTTTGTAATCGGTTGAAAGAACGGCAACTTTGCGTTTTTTCATCACCGCACGCGCAGCTGTTTTGGCAACGGCCAGTGTCTTGCCCGAACCGGGCGGGCCGACAAAGGCCAGGGCGCGCGGCGTGTTTTTTTCAGGCAGCGGCGAGAAATCAAAAATTTCATCAAGCGCACCGGCCAGAAGTTGCTGCGCAGATGCGGCCGCGGTTTCGCGGGCCATGATGTCACACAGGCGAATGCGCAGCCGTTCCGGCAAATTATGCCGCGTCAAGGCGGCTTCTGCGGTTTCAAGCTGTTCCTGCAAGGCCGGGGCAGGGGCAATATCGTCATCAAAATCAGGATCGCGATCAAGGGCCGCGGTCAGGCGCACGCCGCTTCCCGGGATGTCCTGGGTCGAAACGATGATGGCATCCGCGCCCATATGCTCTTTTACTAGGGCCATGGCCTCGGTCATTGTCGGGGCGGTAAAGGTCTTAAGACGCATCAATCCCCCCTGTCATTTCCCTGACCACAATGCCGGTGGTCATGATGTTGTTGATCATCAGACCTGCCCCAATGTTTTCAATTGTGCCTTGGGATGAATTTCGTTCTGCGACATCACCACGGTGCTTGGGCGGAACCGTTCAACGATCGAGCGCACATAGGGACGAATGCCCGGGCTGGTCAAAAGAACCGGTGATTCCCCCATCATGCCCAGCCGTTCAAATGTGGTGCGGACCTTGTTGATGAATTCCTGAAGCTGGCTTGGCGGAATGGAAAGCTGCTTTTCCTCGCCGGAACCGACAAGGCTTTCGGCAAAGATCTGTTCCCATTGCGGTGACATGGTCACCAGCGGAATGACGCCATCCTGATTGGTGTTCACATCCGACAGTTGGCGCGCAAGGCGCGAACGCACATGTTCGGTCATGAAGGTCGGGTTGCGGGTAAAGGCGGTGGATTCCGCAATCCCTTCGAGAATGGTCGGCAGATCGCGGATCGATACGCGTTCGGTCAACAGGTTTTGCAGAACACGCTGAACACCGCCAACCGATACCTGACCCGGAACGATGTCTTCGACCAGTTTCTTCTGGTCTTCATCAAGTTCATCAAGCAGCTTTTGCGTTTCGGCATAAGACAGCAATTCGGGCATGTGGTCCTTGATCACTTCGGTAATGTGGGTCGTGATCACGGTTTGCGGGTCAACCACGGTATAGCCGCGGAACATGGCTTCTTCCTTCATGCCCTGTTCGATCCACATGGCCGGCAGGTTAAAGGTCGGCTCCATGGTCTTTTCGCCCGACAGGGTGATTTCCTCGCCGCGCGGGTCCATCACCAGCAACATGTTGGGGCGCAAATCACCACGGCCGGCCTCGATCTCCTTGACGCGCAGCACATAGGTATTGGCCGGAAGTTGCATATTGTCCTGAATACGGACCGAGGGCATGACAAAGCCCATGTCACCGGCAAGCTGACGGCGCAGGGCCTTGATCTGGTCGGTCAGTTTCTGACCGCGTTCGGTACTGATCAGCGACAGCAGGCCATAGCCCAGTTCAAGCCGCACATAATCCATGCGAAGCGCATTGGCGATCGGTTCTTCGGGCGGTGGGGCGGCGGCTTCTGCGGCGGCCTGGCTTTCTTTCATCTGTTCTTGGACGACGGCGGCCTTTTGGCGCTTGCCCATGTAATAGGCCAGATAGCCAAGGCCGACCGCCAGACCAAGGAACCAGACCATCGGAATGCCCGGCAAAAGCGACATGCCCGCCATCAGGGCAGCGGCAACGCCAAGGGCAGCAGGGTAGTTACTGACCTGGCCAAAGACGGCCTTTTCGGTTGCGCCATCAAGGCCGCCCTTGGTGACCAGAAGACCGGCCGCAGTCGACACGATCAGGGCAGGGATCTGCGATACCAGACCGTCACCCACCGTCAGGATGGTATAGGTTTCCGTTGCCTGACCCAGCGACAGGCCCATCTGTGCGGTACCAATGATGATACCGCCAACCACGTTGATAAAGGTGATCAGAATACCGGCAACCGCATCACCACGAACGAATTTGGATGCACCATCCATGGAACCGAAGAACGAACTTTCGTCTTCGAGTTCCTTACGGCGTGCCTTGGCTTGTTCTTCGTTGATCAGGCCCGATGACAGATCGGCGTCAATCGCCATCTGTTTGCCGGGCATGGCATCAAGGGTAAAGCGGGCGGCAACTTCGGCGATACGGCCAGAACCCTTGGTGATCACGACAAAGTTGATGATGACAAGGATGGCAAAAACAATGATCCCGATGACGAAATTGCCCGAAATCAGGAAGCTGCCAAAGGCCTCGATCACGGCGCCGGCGGCATGTGTGCCTTCATGACCATGACCAAGGATCAGACGCGTGGTCGCAATGTTCAGGGCCAGTCGAAGCGATGTCGCGACCAGAAGGATGGTCGGAAACGAGTTGAATTCAAGCGGCTTTTGAATGAACAGCGACGTCATCAGGATCAGCACGGAAAAACTGATCGACAATGCCAGCATGAAATCAAGCAGCCATGGCGGCATCGGGAACATCATGACCACAAGGATCATGATAAATCCGAGCGCCATGGCGATATCGCCACGCTTCATTGCCGATGCAACACGCGACTGCACGGCGCCGAAATTTATGCCTCCGGACGCACCGCCACCCTGGCCGTCAGAGCCGCCAGAACCAGTCGGTGTGATATCTTGACCTTCGGCCATGGTGTTTGCTTGTTATCCTGTTGGTTGCTCTGTGTCGCTTGCGCTTTTGTTGGTTCCCTTTGATATGGGGCGCGCAAAGCCGGATGTCATCGTCAGTCCTGGCCGTCACCCGGGGCGGGAACTGCCAGACCTTCGTCGGTATATTGGCGCAGTTTGTTGCGCAATGTGCGGATCGAAATGCCCAGAATATTGGCCGCGTGCGTACGGTTGCCAAAGCAATGTTTCAGGGTATCAATGATCAGATCGCGTTCAACATCGGCCACGGTGCGCCCGACAAGGGCGGCGGTCATGGACCCGTCATTGCCATTGCCCGTGTCAGTATCATTCGCATCGGACCCATTTTCATCGGGTGTCGCATGTGCCGGTTCGACCGGGGCCTGTGGTGTTGGTTGAGCTGGTGCCGGTGTGCCGGACTGATAGGCCGATGACGCCGCCCCATAGGCCGCATTCGCATTGGCATAGGCCGAACTTGCGCGTGCTGATGCCGGGGAAGCAGGGGCCGCCGGTGCGGGCGATTGCGCATCCGGGCTTATCTGGGGGCGTGCGGGTTCGCTGCTGCCGGTGCCTGACAGCATGATGGCCTCGGGCCCGATTTCATCGGGACCGGCGATCAGAACGGCACGGTGCATGGTGTTTTCAAGTTCGCGCACATTGCCGCGCCAGTGATGGGACAACAGGCGCTGAATGGCCAGCGGGCTGATCGGTCGGATCGGCACATCATTGGCATCGGAGTATTTCTTGACGAAAAATTCGGCCAGAACCGGAATGTCGTCGGGGCGTTCGCGCAAGGACGGAATATCAAGATTGACGACATTCAGGCGGAAATACAAATCTTCGCGGAAGTTGCCGGCATTGACTTCGGCCTCAAGATTGCGGTTCGAGGTCGCAAGAATTCGGACATCAACCTTGACCGGGGTTTTGCCACCCAGCCGGTCGATTTCCTTTTCCTGGATCGCACGCAGAAGCTTGGCCTGAAGACGGACATCCATTTCGCTGATTTCATCAAGCAAAAGGGTCCCGCCATTGGCTTCTTCAAACTTGCCGATACGCCGGGCCTGTGCGCCGGTAAAGGCCCCTTTTTCATGCCCGAACAATTCGGATTCAAGAAGGTTATCAGGGATGGCAGCACAGTTGACCGCAACAAACGGCTTGTCCGAACGGTTTGATTTGCGATGGACGTAGCGTGAAATGATTTCCTTGCCCGTGCCGCTTTCCCCCGTAATCAGGATCGAGGCCGAACTGTTGGCAACCTGTGCTGCCAGACGCAGCGTTTCGGCCATGCGCGCATCGCGATGGATCAGCGCATGGCTTTCTTCGGTCACAGCTTCGAAGATGGCCGCAATCAGGTCTGCTTCGGGCGGAAGGGGGATGAATTCCTGGGCACCGGCCTTGATCGCATTGACCGCACCATTGACGTCATTGCCAATGCCGCACGCAACCACCGGAACATTGATGCGTTCCTTGCTGATCGCATCGATCAGGGCAGCCACATCAAGGGCGATATCGGCCATCACCAGATCAATGCGGTTGCCTGCCCGCAGGATATTAAGCGCAGTCGTGACGCTTTCGGCCAACTGGACCGATGCGCCGCGCGCCATTGCGATCTTGCTGGCTGCGCCTATCTGTCCGCCCAGTCCACCAACGATCAGTACCTGCATAGTCTCATCTCTTTCCGATCATTTCCAGATGGCCCCGGCGATCTGCCCATATGGACGGTTTTTCGGGGCCGGAATATTCACGTTTCAGATCAATCGAAATAGCTGACGCGTTTTGACGGCGGCAGGATCGAGTTGATCAGCATTTCCAGACGGCGCGGGTTTTCCTGACGGCCGATGGAAACAGCGCCGACCATATAGACCGAATTCAGAAGTTCTTCGTCGCTCGAGTTACGTTCAAGTTTACCGGCAAGCGGCATGAACACCATGTTGGCCAGAACCGCGCCATAGAAGGTGGTCAGAAGCGCAACCGCCATGGACGGACCGATTGACGACGGATCATCAAGGTTGCCAAGCATCTGCACCAGACCGATCAGCGTCCCGATCAGGCCCATGGCCGGGGCAACGTCACCGGCCTTTTTCATGATGTTCGCACCTTTCTGGTGGCGGCCGATGGTGGCATTCATGTCTTTGCGCATGATCGCTTCGACTTCTTCGGCCGGCGTGCCGTCAACAACCAGCGACAGGCCTTTCCACAGATATTCTTCGCTTTGCAGACTGTCGAGATGCCCCTGAAGGGAAAGCACGCCACCTTTACGGGCGATTTCGGCCAGCTGCAGGATTTGCAGCGCCGCATCCGCAGGATTGCGCGACTTATGGAAAATCGTCCGCATCAGGATCTTGCCCGAGCCAAGAAACTCGCCCAGTGCAAAACTGACCGCGGTGATCGCAGCCGTACCGCCGATAACAATCAGCACAGAAGGGATATCGATAAAGGCACCCGGCGAGCCGCCGAAAATAATCGCGGCAATCACCAGCGCAAAACCGATGATCAGTCCCCCGACTGTCGCAATGTCAAACGACGTTTTAGTCCCCCCTTCGGCCATAGTCGCAGATCCTCTCTTACGTTAGCTTTTCTCAGATTTGATGATTTCCGTCATGGTCACACCAAGACGATCTTCCACAACCACCACTTCGCCACGTGCGACCAGACGGTTGTTCACATAGATATCAATAGCTTCACCAACTTTGCGGTCAAGCTCTACGACAGCACCACGACCAAGTTTCAGCAACTGACTGACCTGCATGGTTGCTTTTCCAAGGACGGCAGAAACCTGGACGGGAATGTCATAGACGGCTTCAAGGTCCTTGGATGTCTTCATTTGCTCGCTTCCGGCTTCGGCAGCGGCAAGAAGTTCGGTACCTTCGCCCTCCAACTCGATATGATCGTCGTCGAGTTCCGAGAGTTCGAGATCGTCATCATCAGCCATTTTCGTCTCCTGCGTCTTTGGTCGGTTGCTTCACAGCAGCCTGCTTCTCGGCGTCGGCCGGCGTCGCAGCCGGTTCTGTTGCGGCATTTCGAGGCGGTTGGTTCTGCCCCTGAGATGCCTGTGGCGCGGCCTGCGGTCCGGATTGCATGGCGGTCGTGTCCCCAGTGCCCTGCGGTCCGGTTGTGGGTTGCCCTTCGTTGTTTTTTGTCTCGCCCGCGGGTCCTGATGCCGGTTGGGTACCAGGTGCGGGTGCTTTTGCCTGATCTGCCGGGTTTTCCAGTGCGTTGTCAGGTTTCGGCATTGCATTATCTGTCGATGTTTGCACATTCCGCGCGTCGGTGCCATCGCCTTCTTTGGGCGCGGTGTTTTGGCCTGTTGCACTATTTTGTGCAGGACCGGCATTCACGGCTGCCATATCGGGTTTCGCATTGCCAGACGCCTGGGTCGGGGCGGGCTGCGCCGGGGTTTGTACCGCGGTTTGTGCTGGCGTGCCAGCCGGGCCCGGTTGGGACGATGCGGGCGCACTGTTTGATTGAGTTGCCTGTGCCCCCGGATTTGCCGGTTGGCCCGGATTGGCGGATTGCGGTGCCGGTTGTGGCGCGGGTGCCGCAGGTGCGCTTGCCGCAGGCTGCGAAGGCTGGCTAGCCGGGGCGGGCGGAGTAGGCTGAGCAGGCTGCACTGTGGCAGGGGTGGGTTGTGACGTGGCTGCTTGTTCCGGTGCGGCTGTTGCCGGGGTTTGCGCAGATGTTTGCGCAGGCGTTGGTGTCGCCGCCTGATCTGGTGCGGACTGCGCGTTTTGGGATGCCGGTTTTTCCGGCGCGGGTGTGGCCTGAATTTCCGGGTCACCCATGTCGCTTTCGGGCAGGTCATGTTCACTGGCATGCAGGGTCAGGGCATTTTCAATAATGCCATTGATTTCAGACCAGACGCGCGCACTGTCACGCACAGCCGTTCCGTCGCCCCACGATACCATGCAATCACCAACCGCCACATCGGGTTCGCCAACAACGACGACCTTGCCGGAAAAGCCGCGCGATTCCGCAATGCGATGGGCGACTTCGACCAACTGGGTTTCAAGCTCCGGATTGACCTTGATCATCACTTTCGGAGCGTCAAACAGATTGGCCAGACATTGGCGAATGATGTCTTCGATTTCGACGAGCTGATATTGCTTTGACCAGGCCGGAGCCAGTTTGCGAATGACACCAAGCGCAACGTGAATGGCGTCTTCGTTGATTTTGGCATTGGCGCGTTTTTGCTGTTCGTCGATCTGGCCCAGTTTTTCGGCAATCACGGACTCAACATCGCCGATGGCCTTTTCGACCGACGCCATGACTTCCTGATAGCCTTGTTCAAGCCCCTTGGCGTGACCTTCGGCATAGCCTTGCTCGTGGCCTTTCTGTTCGGCCTCGGCAACCATCTGTGCGGCTTGTTCTTCGGTATAGACGGCCGGGGGCGGCGGTGGCGTGTCGTCTTTTTTCTTTTTCTTCTTTTTGCCCAGCTCGTAATGCTCATCATCATCGCCGGCAGAACGGATCACGTTGTCTGCGTCGTCGAAGCTTAGGGCAAAAGTGAACTTTTCAATGGCCGTCATATCGAACTGTTAAACCGCCTTGAGCGACAAAAGGAAGGCAGCCAAAGGGCTGCCAGTGAGCCGTCGACTGATCGGAACATCAATTTTCCTGATACAGCCAGTTGCGAATGATCGAAAGAGCTTCTTCCGGATGCTTTTCCACGATCTCGCCGATTTTCTTGACCGAGGATGCCTTAACGCGGCCTTCGACCTGCGACAGGTTGATCAGTTCCTCGCCGTCATCCATGCCCGGTGCCATCGGAACCGGTGCCGGTCCTTCAAGGGCCGGTGTGCCTTCGGCGGTCATGTCATCTGCCAGAAGCTGACGCTGGGCCATGTCCGCTGCACTTGGCAGGGTTTCAAACGCACGGGTCAGAAGCGGGCGAACCACCAGCAGGATGACCAGGATGGCGACAATGGCCAGAACCAGCATTTCAGCAATGCGGAAGATCTCGGCTTTGTCCAGACCAAGGAAGGTCTCGATTTCTTCATCCGGGAACAGATCACCGGCATCGGCGAACTGCATGTTGATGACTTCGACCTGGTCGCTGCGCTGCGGGTCATAGCCGATCGCGCTGCGCACAAGGGCTGCGATCTTTTCGAGATCCTCGGGCGAGCGTTCCTGATACTGACGTTCGCCATTCTCGTCGGTGGTATAGGTCCCGTCGACAAGGACTGCGACAGTAACGCGTGAAATTTCGCCGATTTCCTTGACCTGGGTCGTCGTGGTTTTGGAAATTTCGTAATTTACGGTTTCCTCGGACCGGCTTTCCTGACTTTGGGCGCCGGCACCGTTGGCCCCGCCAAGGTTGGGATCGGGCAGGTTGTTTTGCAGGGTAACCGGATCGGTGCCTTCGGTCTCGGAATTGGTCGAGTTTTCTTCGATCGTCTGGCTTGAACGGATCACACGTTCATCCGGGTTGAACCGTTCATCGGCAGTGGTGACCTTGTTGAAGTCCATTTCAACGGAAACTTCGGCACGCACTTCGCCATATCCAAGCGACCGTGACAGCAGATCTTCGATCGTATTGCGCAGGCGGCTTTCGGTGCGGATGCGCATTTCATCGGCCGTCTGGGTCAGGAAGGTCGATGATTGCTGTTCGCCATCGCCGCGCGCCAGAAGGCGACCACGTTCGTCGATGATCGAAACCTTGCTTGGCTGCAACTGCGGAACGGCGGCCGCGACCAGATGCTGGATGGCGACAACCTGTTCGGGTTTGAGTTCACCACCGGACATCTTGACTGCGATCGATGCACTGGCTTCCTGGGTTTCGCGCGAGAACATCTGACGTTTGGGCAGAACAAGATGCACACGCGCCTGCTGAATCGACTGGATCGATGCGATGGTGCGGGCCAGTTCGCCTTCCAGGGCACGAACATGGTTGATGTTCTGCTCAAAGCTGGTGGCGCCAAAACCGTCGGAATTGTCAAAAACTTCATAGCCGACAGAACCGCCGGCGGGCAGGCCGCTTTCGGCCATGCTCAGGCGCATGCGGTTGACCTGATCGGCGGGAACCAGAATTTCCGTGCCGCCATTCAGAAGCTGATACTGGACTTGCTGATCTTCGAGACGGTTAACGATCTGGCTGGCATCAGCCGGCGACAGATCGCGATAAAGCAGTTCCATATTCGGCGCGGATACACGCAAAATCAGGAAGGCAAAGAATACAAGCAGCAACACACCCACGCCGCTGATGGCCATCAGGCGTGTAGGTCCAAGACTCTTGAGTGTTTGCAACAAGCCGCCCACGTTCGACTGCTCCGAAACCAAATTTAACCACTGTCCCCGATGCGGGTCGGTCCATACGGAATTCGACCAGCATCAACAACGAATAGTTCTCCATGCTGAAGAACAGGTTAACAACCGGCAATTTTTGCCCAGTTGCGTGATTCAAATTCACCAGTGATTTGAATCATTTGTATCTTTGTTGACCGGTTTGGCCTGCGTTTAATGTAGTGAGTCATTGTGCCAAAAAGAAGCCCGGCACAAGTGCCGGGCGAGTCCCTGTAAAAGCAGAACATCGCAGGGCGGGCTAACGCCCTGCAACAGATATCAATTACCGTTTGATCCGGATCAGCTCGTCGAGCATTTCATCGGTCGTGGTAATCGTCTTGGTGTTCGCCGAGAAGGCACGCTGGGTCACGATCATGTTGGTGAATTCTTCACCGAGATCGACGTTCGACCCTTCAAGGGCGGATGCCACAACGTTACCCGCACCGTTCAGGCCCGGTTCACGCAGCAGATAGTCACCCGATTCACGCGTCTGGCGATAAACGTTACCAGTGTGGTTTTCCATTTCATCCGGGGCCTCGAAGGTGGCGATTGCCAGCTTGTAGACCGGGCGTTTCACACCGTTGGCGAATTCGACTTGCAGGAAGCCTTCTTCGGTCAGGGCGTAGTTCACCATGGTCCCGGCCTGTGCACCGTTCTGGTTGATGAAGTGGGTGGTGTAATTGACAAGGTTACCGTTGGCATCGGCACCGGCAGCAAACTGCGTGATACCGTTACCAAGGCCGATGGTCCCGAAATCAAGGCTGAAGGTGCTGTCATCGGCACCGTTGCTCCATTCCGCAGAAATATCTGCATCGGCAAGATCACCGGTCGTACCGATGGTTACACCACTTATGGTTGCCGCAACCCCGGTAAAGGTCTGAAGGTTGCCCGACCCGTCAAAGGTGATGACACCGGCCTGAATCAGCCCGTTCGGGTGATCGGCGGGGTCCAGCTCGCCAGTCGTGGTATTGCCGGTCAGCTCAAAGCCCCAGCGGTTCTGACCCAGTTTCACGACCTGAAGGTTGACCGTATGGGAAGACCCCAGCGAGTCATAAATCGTGACAGGCATGGTGTTGTCTTCGGCAACCGTGCCGGTTGCAAGGTTACCAGCAACATAGGTCGGTGCCAGGGTGCCCGGAATACCCGGAACCGTGATGCCGGTTGCACTGAACGGCGTGCCGGTCACGTTGGCAAAGGTCACGCCCTGATCGGCAAAGGCGGCAGTCAGGGTCAGGGTATCGTTGGTGCCCGTCGTGGTGGTTGTCGCATTGATCCCGGTCACGGCACTGATGGCAGCGGCCAGATCTTCAAGCGTGTCACCGGTACTGATCGTGATGTTGGTTGTCGTACCGTTATGGGTGATGCTGAACTGGTCACCGTTGTTGATACCGGCAAGGGTGGTCAGGTCGGTGGTGTCATAATCGATACCGGTCGTGGTCGAGGTGGCGGTGCCACCTGTCACAGCGGTTTCGTCAGCGTTAAGGTTCGCACCAAACTCGATCGAGGTCGTCGAAGCCGCAGCCGTCAGGATCGAGTTGATGTCGAGAACCTGAAGGTCGGTAACAGCCGAGCTGTTTGATGTCGTGGTGTTACCATCGGCATCAAGAAGGGTACCTTCACGGTCGGTTGCCCAACCCTGAACATAGTAGCCCGCCGTATTGCGCAGATAGCCGTCATCATCAGGCTTGAAGTCACCGGCACGGGTAAAGAACAGTTCGTCATTCGTGCCCGGGTTCGCATTATCGCGGACGATAAAGAAACCGTCGCCGGAAATTGCGGCCGCCGTGGTCGATGACGTTGCCTGAAGCAAGCCCTGCTTGCTGATCAGGGCAGTCGGGTGGAACAAGACACCGCCCGGGGTGTAACGGGTGTTGGTGGCGGATTCCGTCACCAGGGTCGAAAAACGACCAACCGTACCCTTGTACCCGATGGTATTAAGGTTCGAGATGTTGTCCGAAATGACGCCCAGGTTCTGCGACTGCGCGTTCAGGCCGGATACACCGGAAATCATTGCACCAAAAAGGCTCATTTTTCTTCTCCTGCACTTACAGGGTGTTGATCAAAATCGGAAGAAAGCCCTCAGGCTGCTTCGTCCTGTTCGTCACTTCCGGTATCATTGCCGCCAGTGTTCGTATCTGTAGAGCTCGCACCCAGCTTGACGTTGGTAAGGGTGGAGAACGGTACAGAGACGTCACCAATGCGGAGATAGATGTCGCTATCGTCGATATCGACACTATCGACAGACCCGATGATGCCAATGGCAACAGATGCAGGTTTGCCTTTGTCAGTCTGGAATGTGTCGCCGTTTGCGGCCATCGGCTTGAGAACCAGGGTATAGGCCCCGGCTGCCTGTTCGACGCCGCTATTGTTTTTGCCGTCCCAGGTAAAGGACTGCAGACCGGACACATCGGTAAGTTCTTCGGAATAGATGGTTTTGCCGCTCTGATCCTGAATCTGCAGTTGCAGACGCGGAACTTCGGGCGAAACGTTGTATTTGTATTTCAGCTCGCCGCCTTCTTCGAGCCAGTTGGTATCACCAACGGCTTCGATTTCGGCCCCGACATAGGACAGGGCAGAAAGCTGACGCTGCTGACTTTGCATCGCAATCAGGTCTTCGAGGTTCTTGTTGCTCTGGATACCCTGTTCAACCTGGGCGAACTGGCTCAGCTGGTCGGTGAATTTATCACTTTCCATCGGCGAGGTCGGGTCCTGGTTCTTGAGCTGGGTGGTCAGAAGCGTCAGAAACGTATCAAAGTTCTGCGCAAGCTGGCTTGCCGAGCTGCTGGACGCGGCGTTGGTATCGCTTTGGGACAGACCAACGTTGGTTAGGGATGAAATGGCCATGGGAAGTTCCCTCTACCTTTCCTAGATCCGAATATCGACAAGGCCGTTGGGATTGATCCCATAGCCAATGCCAACATGTTCGGCGAGTTCGGCTCCGCTCAGGATGTCGCCATCGCCCGGGCTGCTGCCCTGGTTGGCGGTCATCCGAGATTGGCTCTGGCCTTCCTGACCCCGGCCACCTTGATCTCTGTGTTCAAAGGTGAAGCTCTGACTGTCTGCATTCAGGCCGGCATCCTTAAGAGCCTGCTGCAATGCACGGGAATCCTGGCGCAACATGTCCAGTGTTTCGCGTGTATCTGCCTGAATGACACCCTGGATACGGCCATCGTGGCCGATCTCCATTTTCACATCCACCCGCCCGAGATGTTCGGGGCGAAGCTGGACCGAAATTTTATCAACACCGTCACTGGCGGCGTTTTTGATCGACACGGCAACCTGCTGCTGGACCTGCTGGGCGGGGGCCTGACGCGCGGTCTGTGCGGTTTGGCCACCGGTATTGGTCTGATGCAGGCTGTTGGTGCTATTAAGCTGTCCCGGCGCGGTCTGGGCAGTTGCTTCGCTTGCGCCGGTTGCTGTTACCGTGCCATTTGCAGCGGCATTAGCCTGAGCCTGCGGGCTGCCAGCTGCATTTTGCATGTTCTGGGCACCGGCCGCTGCGGCCATCGCTTGCTGAGCTGCCTGTGCAGTTTGTGCCGGGTTGGTTACGGTTGACTGTGCACCATTGGCGTTTGCCGACTGACCATTGACCGTTGCGTTGGTGATGCCTGTTGCGTCGGTTTTGGCTTTGCCATCGGCGCTCATTGCATCAACAATGCGCGACAGGAATTTATCAGACGAGACATCATCACCGGCGGTCGTATCCACGCCATTCATCGCCATTTTTGCCGATGAAGCGGCGGCCGGCTGCGAGAGTGCTGTCGAACTCATCAGGCCGTCGGTCGTGCCATCGCTGGCAGCGGCATTGGCGGCCATTCCCGGATTGACCTGACCGGTTGCCGGTGTGCCGTTCTGGCCGTTGGTGCCGGCATTTGCATTAATTGATTGCGATGCGGCGGCCTGTGCTTTGGCCAGATCAATCGCCTGCTGCGATCCCGGAAGCGGGACGGTCTGGGCGGGCTGATTGGGATCGGTTACGGCAAGCTCGACCTGGGTGTCGTCACCTTCGGCAGTTTCTTTATCGCCAGCGGCAGATTTTCCATCTTCCGACGGTGCGCCATCATCATCAGAGACCGCGACATTTTCGTCAGAAGGCTGATCGCTATCTGCGCTTTGGGTTTGATCCTCAGCGCGGTCGGCATCGCGGCTGCCGGTATCGACATCGCGATTGTCATCGGCCTTGCGATCATCGGTTTTGCCATGATCGTCGCGGTCATTGCGCTCTGCGCGCATCGGTTCATCATCGCGTTTGTCATCGGAACGTGATGTACTTTTGGCATCGTCATTTTCAATGCTGCGATCGGCATGCCTGTCTGCGCGGCTATCGTCCCAGGTGCTCTGGGCAGATTTTGCCGTGTCATATTTGATCTGGCTTTTGCGCTCCGACCAGTTTTCCGTGATCGATGCCATGACATCGCCAAAGCCCGAACCCGCACTTTCACTGGCGGTTGAGCCCGGAATGGAGATGGTTGGCATGGTGCTGTTTGTAATCGCAGAGCTGTTCATGACCTTGGTCCTTTTGGAAACAGTGTCAGAACATGTGCAAGCGCCGGGCCAGTTTCGGGCGTTAACAAATTGTATAGAATTTCAGCGCCTTAGCGGGCTGTTGCCGACAGGGGAAATTTTTGCCCGACCTGCCTGTCCTGGGGCACCGGGCAAAAATGATCCTGTTTCAGGAAAGCCGCAACGAATGGCGTGGTTCAGACATGCAAAAGGCCCCGACAAATATGTCGGGGCCTTCATGCGGGTCAGATGACCGAATTTGTTTCCGCGATCCGGATCAGGCCGAAATTGACAGGCCCGATTTTGCCGGTGCCGGGGTTTCTTCGGTGCCCGATGCCGTATCCGGTGCTTCGATCTGTTCGGATGCGGCGGGTGTCGGGCGGTCTTGCTGGGCAATCATGATGGCCTGACGCAGTTCGCCTTCGCTTTTTTCAGCCAAGGCAGCCCAGGAATCACGAAGCGGTGTCAGAAGACGGGCGACTTCATCGGCAGGTGCCGGGTCATTCTTGCGATCAACATCCATCAAGCGGATCAGGCAATGCGCATAAAGGCGCTCCAGATTGGCGGCGATTTCGCCACCCTGTTCCATATCCAGCGTATTTGAAAGATGGGCAATCAGTTCCTGTGCACTGCAATTGGCGTTGCAGCGCCCCTGAATGTCGTTGCGCTCAATCGCGTTCTTTGCCTCTTGCAAGCGCGACAGGGTCTTTTCGAACAGCATATACACCATCTTGGCGGGTGAAGCTGTATTGACCTGCTGGTGCTTGTACGTTTGGGCGGCGTGTTCATTCATGCGACACTCCTTGGTATGCGACGCGTCTCTTTAGTGTGCATGTATGGCATGGAAAAGTTAACTACTATCTTTACCTGCAGCCATCAATTCGTCGAGAGAGCTCTGAATGTTCTTCATCCGTGCGAGGGCAGATTCCATCGCAATGAACTGATCCATCAGGACTTCTCGCTGTCGGGAAAGGCGGTCGTCGATCCGCTCAACTTTTTCGTCATAGGACGTGTTTTGCGTTTCGAGATCCGAAATTGCCTGGGTCAATGTGCCGTTTTCATCATCCAGGATTGAGTCGAGTTCAAAATAGAACTGCGCACCAATACCAACAGATGTGGTCACAGTGGCCGTGTCGTTTGCCAGACCATCGCCACCATAAATCAGGCGAAGACCATCGGCTGTACGAATGCTGTTCCCGGTCACAACGGCGTTTTTGCCCGTCGTGGTCACGCCATCAACCGTGATGTCATAGGTCACACTGGTGATGGCACCGCCGGACGCATTGATGTTGAAATCATAGGTCGCGGCATTGGTCTTGTTGCTAAAGCCGGTCATGGTGACGTCGGAATTGTTCGATTTCCCGCGGAACAGGAACAGCTCCATCACCTCATCGGGCTCATTAAGCAGGGCCGCATTTAGGGCTGCTTCATCGACTTCGATGGTTTTGCTGACAAGCGGGTCCTCGTTCGAGCCATAGGCCACGAAATCCAGACCGATTTCAGCCAGCACCGAATAGTCATCCTTGCCCGCACGGTCGGTTACACCATTGGCAAAGGAGCCGGCAATCTGCTGAAGTGCGGACTCAATGCTTTTGACAGACGTATTGCCAAGCAGAATCGCGTCTTCGGATGCTTCGCCGGTGGTCGGATCGACAAAGGTCTTTTCGTTGATAAAGGTCTGAACCGCGTTATAGGCATCAACGAAGTCAAGGATTGCCGTTTTCGCCTGGTTCAGGTCCTGTTCGATCTCGATCGTGATTTCGGTGCCCGGTTCGGCATCATAAAGGCTGATGGTCAGGCCATCGATCAGATCGGAAAATTCGTTGGTGCCACGGGTAACGGTAATGCCGTCAAGGGTGATGGAGGCATCATTGCCATCATCAATCACATTGGCTGCGTTGATCGTGGTCGGATCGGTCAGAACACCCAGACTTTGCAGGACGTTACCGGTATCGTCACTAAAGGACATCCGGTTATCAACGCCTTCTTCGGTCGAAGTGAAGATGATCGTACTTTCGGTCGCTGAAACCTTGATAACAGACGCCTGAACGCCGGTGGTGTCCTTGACGTTGTTGATCTTGTCGCGAATATCCTGCAGCGTATCGCCAGCCGAAACCGTGATTGACGAACTGCCCACACCACCGGTAACGGTGAAGCTGCCGGTGCCGGTAAGACCGGTGACGTCTGCGCTTGCCGCGACGGCCTGGGTATCACTGGACAGCTTGTGCTTGCTTGCGACATCGACGATTTCGAACTTATAGCTGCCGGTCGCCGCAGCATTGGTCGCGGTAACCCCCATCAGGGAGCCGGCGTCACTGCCGTTCGAGGCTGCGAAAATCTGTTTTGCTTCGAAGATGTTCTTCGATTTGTCGAAACTGGTCGCACCATAAAGGTTCGCCATGGAATCCTTGAGCGTACCAACAAGGGTTTGCAGCTCTTTCAGGGCGGCAATTTTTTCGTCGTTGGCTTCGATGCGTTTTTCAAGATTGTCCGCAGGAATACGACGGGCAGCAATCATCTGGTCGACGGTGTCGACGAAATCGATGTTGGATGAGCCGCCAGACAACTGGACGCGGCCGTTATCGCCAACATAGATGTTATTTAAATTCAAGCTGCTCATTGGTTTAGCTCCTTGGGCGCGCCCAGTCGATTTTGCCTATGTGCGGACGTATCTGTCCGAAATGTTTGCAAAAACCGTGCCTGATGTGCCCGCTGGTCCCGTTAAATTTCTTCGTCCACGAAGCTGCCAAGATATTCGCGCATCTGGGAAAACAGTTGCTGCAACTCTTTGGACGGGATTTCACGCAGGACATCGCCGCTTACGCGATCGGTAACCTTTGCGACAACACGACCGGTGTCCTGGTTAAAGTTCAGCTCGACACGTGCCGATCCGTCAGCGACATCAGGCAGATCAAGGCTTGCCAGCGCGTCCTGCAATTCTTTGGGAACAGCTGACTGCTTTTCTGCCGACTTCGCAGCCGTACTTGCCGCAGTCGTGTCGATTTTCGGGGCAGGTGCAGGCGACGCAGCAGCGTAACTGCTGCCCGCTGAACCTGGTGAACTATAACTGTTGTTTACAACTTCCATTTTCCTAAGCTCCTAAGCCGCCATCCTGTGACAGCAGGATGTCTTGTTGAATTACAAAGGCAATCCAACATGGACGTGCCCAAGTGAGACAGCGTGCTTACTGCAACAGACGCAGCAAATTCTGCGGCATCTGGTTTGCCTGCGCAAGCATTGCTACACCGGACTGAACAAGGATCTGCTTGGAGGTGAAGGCGGTCATCTCGGCCGCAACATCAAGGTCAAGCAGGGTCGAACGGGCGGATTCAGTGTTTTCCTGCGTGGTTGCAAGGTTCTGTCCCGCAAAGTCCAGACGGTTCTGGGATGTACCGACGGCTGCACGTGCGCGCTGCAGATCGTCAATCGCGCGGGTGACAACTTCAACTGAAGACTGCGCATTGGCCGCGGTGCTGATCGCAGTGGCGCCAAGGTCCTGCAACGATGTCTGGGTTCCCAACGCACCGGCACCCAGCGTGTCGGAATCAACCGCATTCAGGGTGATCGAAAGACGGTCATTTGCGGTGTTGCCACCACCAACCTGGAATTCGATGGAGCTCTGAAGCTGCTGACCGTTATCGGCCGCCATGGATACGATATTGCCGGTTGCGGAGTTGATGCCGCTCGCGCCAAAGGTCGTATCGGTGCCAAAGTCGGATGCGCCGGTATTGTCAGCGCGAATAGCTGCAACAGACGTCGAGAAGTTGGTGTTGACTGTGAAAGTCAGACCCAGTTCGTCAAAATTAAGCGTCGCATTTTCGCCGGCGCTAATAGCGGTTGTGCCGCCTGTTCTATAATCGGTGATATCAATTGACTGCGTGCGATCAGCGGCACCGTCGATGGTGCTGGTAACGGTCATGATGACCTGGTCGCCCGCACCGTAATTGATATTGACTTCGAAGCTGTTGTCAGTCAGGTCGGTGTCGGTATCTGTTGCCCAATAATTGTTATCGGTAATGACAAAATTATCAAAACCGTTTACCGGAACAAGGGCCTGTCCTTGTTGACCAGCCGCTAGATCACCAAACTCAAGTGCCACGTCACCGCCATCGCCCAGCAGCTGAATGCCGTTGAAATTGGTGGAAGATGCGATACGATCGATTTCTTCACGCAGCTGAACGAATTCATCGTTCAGGAAGCCGCGTTCAGTGTCTGAAAGGTTGCCAGAGGATGCCTGAACAGCCAGCGTTTTCATACGCACAAGGATGTTATCGATGGTTGCCATGCCGCCATCGGCGATCTGGAGCATCGAGTTGGCCTGGCCAACGTTTACAGAAGCGGTTTTAAGGGCCTCGGTCGTCGCGTTCAAGCGGGCGCCGATGGCCATGGAAGCTGCGTCATCGCGCGCGGAAACCACACGTGTACCGGACGACAATTTCGACAGCGAACGCGTCGCCATCGTGTCAGAAGCCGAAAGGTTACGGTGTGCTACGTTCGCAGCATAGTTCGAAATAATATTAAGAGCCATGACGCATCTCCTACTTGGACAGCTCTGAACAACATCTTGCTGTTCGTATCCGGCACATTTGCCAGAATTGCTTTTGCTGTCCTACATGGCAACAAAAGCTAAACTACAGGTAAGATGAAATATACTTTTAGGTTAGTTGCCTGTCCAGTGAAAAAAATCAATCTGTAGTTAATCATAAAAAACAAAAGGTTAGTGGGTAGGGAAATATTGCCCTGTTGCCAAAGTCGCAGATTTCAAGGCGAATCCGAGCTAGATTTACTCGGATACTGTATATTGCAATGCGGGGGACGTCATTCGTATAGGTATGCTTGTGGCTGTTCTGGTTGTGGGTGCTGTGTCGTGTGGTTGCAGTCGGTTTACAATTTCGAGGCAAGCAGCAGGGCAGTTTCGTCTTCGGTGATGGTGTAACGTCAACGTGGAGCGAGGGGCGAGGAGCGAGGAGCGAGGAGCTGTAGTCATCCTCTGCGGAGCTCATGCGCGCCAAGGCCAGAAGGTGGTATTGGTCACCACGAAATAAAAAAAGGCGGCCAACAGGCCGCCTTTTCGTGAATTTTCAGGTCGCCAGGATTACTGGAGCAGACGCAGCAGGTTCTGCGGCATCTGGTTTGCCTGTGCGAGCATGGCCACACCGGACTGAACCAGGATCTGCTTGGAGGTGAAGGCGGTCATTTCCGCAGCCACGTCAAGGTCAAGCAGGGTGGAACGTGCCGATTCAGTGTTTTCCTGCGTGGAAGCAAGGTTCTGACCAGCAAAGTCCAGACGGTTCTGCGAGGTACCGACAGCAGCACGTGCGCGCTGCAAGTCGTCAATTGCACGGGTGACAACTTCAACGGTGCTCTGAGCAGCAGCAGCGGTTGCAATGTCAACAGTTGCGGCATTCAGAGCGGTTTCAGTGCCACCAACGCCGGTTCCGAGGGATCCGGAGTCAACGGATGTCAGGTTGATCGACAGACGATCGTTTGCGGTGTTGCCACCACCAACCTGGAACTCGATGCTGTTTGCCAACTGCTGGCCATTGTCAGCTGCCATGGTGACGACGTTACCGGCAGCAGAGTCAAGGCCGGAGCCATTGAAGTCGGTGTCGGTGCCGAAGTCGGATGCGCCGGTGTTGTCAGCGCGGATTGCAGCGACCGAAGCCGAGAAGTTGGTGTTAACCGTGAAGCTCAGACCAAGTTCGTCAAAGTTCAGGGTTGCGCTTTCACCTGCGCCAATCGCCGTGGTGCCGGCTGTCCGGAAGTCGGTCACGTCGATCGACTGGGTACGGTCAGCAGCGCCATCAATGGTGCTGGTGACGGTCATGATGACCTGGTCGCCGGCGCCATAATTGATATTGACCTCGAAGTTGTTATCGGTGAGGTCCGTATCGGTATCGGTCGCCCAGTAGTTGTTGTCGGTGATGGCAAAGTTGTCAAAGCCGTTTACCGGAACAAGGGCTTCACCAGATCCTGCTGCTGCAAGATCGCCGAACTCGATAGCGACATCACCACCGTCACCCAGCAGCTGAATGCCGTTGAAGTTGGTGGAAGATGCGATACGGTCAATCTCGTCACGCAGTTCGGTGAATTCGTCGTTCAGGAAGCCGCGTTCGGTATCGGACAGGTTGCCCGAAGAAGACTGAACAGCCAGCGTCTTCATACGAACCAGGATGTCATCGATGGTTGCCATGCCGCCATCGGCGATCTGGAGCATCGAGTTTGCCTGGCCAACGTTAACGGTTGCCGTTTTAAGGGCCTGGGTGGTTGCGTTCAGACGTGCACCGATCGCCATGGAAGCGGCATCGTCACGTGCAGAAACAACACGGGTACCAGAAGACAGTTTTGACAGCGAACGGGTCGCCATCTCGTCAGATGCGGAAAGGTTACGGTGCGCAACGTTGGCAGCGTAGTTCGAAATGATATTGAGAGCCATATTGTAACTCCTACATGGATAGCTCTGGTGGACATGTCCACCAAAAGAGTCTGGCAAGCGCCAGTGCTGCAATTGCAGTCTGCGCAGTCATCCTGACTGCACTAAGCAAAGCCTAGCTTTATCATGCTATACTTAAGGTTGATGTACTGTCTACGAAAAACTTAAGTAACCATTAACAGTCACTTTTGATCATTTAATCATGAAAATGATAAAGGGGGCGGTTATGACCGCCCCCTTTGTAAGGTCGATTACGACTAAGCGCGATGTTATCCCTGCAGCAGACGCAGCAGGTTCTGCGGCATCTGGTTTGCCTGTGCAAGCATGGCCACACCGGACTGAACCAGGATCTGCTTGGAGGTGAAGGCGGTCATTTCCGCAGCCACATCAAGGTCAAGCAGGGTGGAGCGTGCCGATTCAGTGTTTTCCTGCGTGGAAGCAAGGTTCTGACCAGCAAAGTCCAGACGGTTCTGATAGGTGCCGATATTGGCGCGCGCGCGTTGCAGGTCGTCAATTGCGCGTCCGATAACTTCAACAGCACTTTGTGCATTAGCAGCCGTATCGATCGCGTTGTCGGTAAGATCTGCAATAGAGTCTTGTGTACCGGCGGAACCGGACCCAAGAGTCTCAGAGTCGACTGCGGTAAACGAAATTGCCAGGCGATCATTTGCCGTATTGCCAGCGCCGACCTGGAAGTCAACGGTTTGTTGCAATTTCTGCCCGTTATCGGCCGCCATGGTGACGACGTTACCGGCAGCAGAGTCAAGGCCGGAGCCATTGAAGTCTGTATCGGTGCCAAAGTCGGATGCGCCGGTGTTATCAGCGCGGATTGCAGCAACAGAAGCCGAGAAATTGGTATTGACCGTGAAGGTCAGGCCAAGTTCATCGAAGTTCAGTGTCGCATTCTCACCGGCGCCGATCGCAGTCGTTCCACCCGTGCGGTAATCGGTGATATCAATTGACTGGGTACGGTCAGCAGCGCCATCAATTGTGCTGGTGACGGTCATAATGACCTGGTCGCCTGCACCATAATTGATATTTACCTCGAAGTTGTTATCGGTGAGGTCGGTATCGGTATCGGTCGCCCAGTAGTTGTTGTCGGTGATGGCAAAGTTGTCAAAGCCGTTCACCGGAACAAGGGCTTCACCGGATCCTGCGGCTGCCAGGTCGCCGTATTCAAGTGCAACGTCACCACCATCACCGAGCAACTGAATGCCGTTGAAGTTGGTGGAAGATGCGATACGGTCGATCTCGTCGCGCAGCTGAACGAATTCGTCGTTCAGGAAGCCGCGTTCGGTGTCCGACAGGTTGCCGGACGATGCCTGAACGGCCAGCGTTTTCATGCGCACAAGGATGTTGTCGATGGTTGCCATGCCGCCATCTGCAATCTGCAGCATCGAGTTGGCCTGGCCGACGTTAACCGTTGCCGTTTTAAGCGCCTGTGTCGTTGCATTCAGTCGGGCGCCAATCGCCATCGACGCTGCATCGTCACGTGCGGAAACAACACGGGTACCAGAAGAAAGCTTTGCAAGCGACCGTGTCGCCATCGTGTCCGAATTGGTCAAGTTGCGATGGGCGACGTTCGCTGCATAGTTGGAAATAATATTGAGAGCCATTTTTTTCCTCCTACACGGATAAGACTGAATGGCCCGGCCATTCGATCTCTCGGCTACATTGCCTTGTGGAACATCAAAGCAATGCGCGTGCCAGTTATGCTAGGCAAAAATTACAGGTCATGCTGCACGGAGTATTTTTCATTCGGCAGAATATGCTGCCAGGCGACTTGACGGCCGGTATCGACAAGAATGGGGGCGCGCAGGTTGGTTGACATCGTGATGCCCTGGCCACCCGGTGCGCTGCGGATCGTCACAACCATCAGAATGGCCATGTCCGCGCTGTCAATCGCCAGGCTTTTTTGCGCATTCGTAAGGTCTTTTTCAGCGTAAACGCCGCTTTCCATATTATAGGGTGCGACGATGAAGGACAGATTGGCGTCCGTCAGGCTTTGATACAGTTTGAACTGATCAAGCGACGTGTTCGGGATATTCGCCAGACCGAAGACATGATGTTCAGGAAAGCCAAGAAGGCCAACCGGCATGTAAATGCCCTTGTCCCAACTGAATTCGATATCGCCAAAGCGTGTTTCCACTGTGACGGATTCAGGTGTTCCGTTTTCGGCGACGTTTTCGGTATCCATTCCCGTTATACTCCGGCGGTCGAAAAGTTCTGTCTGCTTGCACGTTATGCGCTATTAAGCGGACAAAACAGTTAAAGAAGCAATTAAATATCGAGCCCCAGCCCCCATTAACATGCTTGCAATGGCAGATCAGAATTCAAAAGATGCTTCAGGCAAGATATCAGAAAGATCGCATTCTTTCAAAAACTTGCAATTGAATGTTCCCCCGAATTCCCCGTCATCTCAAAGAACAACCGCACTTTTCGAAACCTTTGCCACCATCCGTGAACCCGGAATGATCGCCCGGATGCCGTGAAACGGTGCCATGTTTTCGAAAATAGCGGTTGTCATCACATTCATGTTAATGAGGTCTGACCCGTTGCATAATCAGCGCAAATAGTTAGCCAAAGATAAATCTGACGCCCGCGAAATGGCAATAAAGCTTGCCTGCAGGGCAGTTTCATACTGCGACAGTTCGGCAAGGGTCAGCGGCACGTCAACAGTTTCAATGTCACTGATCGCCTGGGCAGCAAAAACCTTGAAGTCCTGATGGCGCGTTTCAAACCGTTCGACATTGGCGATATCAAGCCCGATCTGGCCCTGGACGTTGGGCAGGTCGTTGATGGCTTCGTTGATAAAGCCGATCGCAACCGTCATTGCATCCTGATCTTCGGTGCCGGCGGCAATGCCAAGCCCCTGGATCAGTTTCTGGAATGCCGGATTGTCGGCCAGAATGCCATAAGAGACGTTGTATTGTTCATCGACACGCACTTCGAGGATTTGCTTGTCGCCGTCATAATAATCGGCATCCGGACGCGGGTTCGGGATCTTTTCCATCCCCAGTTTGGTCAGGAAATCACCCGCACCGCTTTCGGTGATCGTGATTTTCCCGTTGCCGACATTTTCGATATTAAGCAACGGATTGCCTTCACCGCCAAAACCACGCAGCGATGCAATCGCGCCATTGGTCGTGACACTGTTGATGGCATCGAGAATATCATCAATGTCATCTGTTGCAGCGTTATAGTTGACGTTGGTTGTGACACTGTTGCCATCAACATCGGTGCTTACGATCTGAAGCTGTCCGGTGGTAACGCCAAGTGCGGCAAGGGTCGTCGTGCCGGTCAGCGCAACGTCAAGGTCGCTCATATAGTTGTCGGGCGCGCCGATCTTGTCAATATCGACAGCCGGGTCTTCGGAACGGCCACCGGCAAACAGATAGCGCCCGTCAAGATTGGTGTTGAGCAGGTTGGCGATCTGCTGCAAGGCCTGTTCGGCCTCGTCCATGATGTTGACGTCGTCGGCCTGCTGGGCCGAACTTGCCTGAATAAGCAGGGTCTTCATCTGGGTTGCAATTTCCAGCATGCTGTCAACAGCCGTTTCCATGCTTTGCAAACGCAGCTTGGCCTGTGTCGTGTTGCGCAGATACTGCTCGGTACGGGTATATTCGCCCTCAAGATTGAGCAGGCGCTGCGCACTGTCGGCAATACCGGCATAGTCGCGCGATTTATAACCGCTCGATGCCTGGTTCTGCAAATCCGTTACCTTGGCCGCGTTCCGGATGGCCAAATCCGACAACAAGGTATGGTTTGTATAGGTTGCGACACGAGATACCATGATATCCTCACTTCATAAGCCGCAGTTTAAACTGCATTGAGCAATGCATCAAACATTTCATCAACCGTAGAGATCACCTGGGCTGATGCTGTATAGGCGCGCTGGAAGATGATGAGGTCTGACATCTCTTCATCAAGGTTGACGCCTGCTTCGTTCTGGATGCGGGTGCTCAGATCCGTGACCAGTCCGGACTGGAATTCATAGGAGCTTTCAGCCACCTTGGTCTTGGTCGCAGCGGTTGCAACGATGCCGGCTGCATAATCGGTCAGCGACGTGCGTTCACCAGACAGACCGTCGGTTGCTTCGAAATCGATATCGGTGCGTTCAAAGGCGTGGCTTAGCGAAAGGGCCGCGCTGTTGTCGCCTTCATGGACGCCGAACTGAATGCCAAGTCCAAGCACCGTGGTCAGGGCGTCCGCATTCGGCAGGCCGCTGTCGGTGAAATAGAATGCATCGCCATCGGCATCGGTGACGCTGAGCTTGTAGCCGCCGATCTGGCTGTCAAACACAACTTCGGCGGTAATGTTGTTATCGGTCAGGGTCGCGCTGTTATTGATCGCATCGGCGATATCCTGAAGCGATGAGGTGCTGTCATAGGTGATGTTGACATCGGTGAACTCGCCACTGACCGTAAGGGTATAGTTCAGGGGCGGCGGCACCAGCGGACCCAGGTTGGGAATGGCATTGTCCGGATTGACCACTGCGGTCGTGGTTTCATAGGTGTCGGCATTCATCTGACCGCGCACAATACGTGACGGGTCGTTCTGAATGGCCGAGGAAACGCTCATATTCCCGGAAAGGTTCGGCTGGTCCTCTGTCAGGCCAAGCTTGCTTGACAGAGCACCGGAATCGGTAACCGTCAGGTTGGCGTTATATTCAATGACAAGACGATAGCGATCACCATCCTCGACGATGAAGGCTGTCGACTCTGAATCCGCGACTGTCATGCCCGCCCCCTGCAGGGCCGTACGGATATTGTCACGGATGTCTTCAAGGGAATCTGTTGCCGTGTAATTGACGGTGACCCCGCCAACCAGCACGCCGGACCCAGCCGAGATCGTAAAGGAATTGGCCGTAATATTCAGCGCGTCAGTCGAGCTGCGTTGTGCAGACGTCGTAATAGTGTCCGACTGCTTGACGGTCGCGATAAAGTCGTTCAGGCCGAAATAGTGGGACATGCCCTGTTTGCGACCGTCACCGGTGGTGATCTGACTGTCCATTTCGTTGATGGCAACACGGTTGCCATCTGTGCCTTCGATGACAAGCTTGTTGTCGATCAGCGACGCCGTCAGATAGCTGCCTGCATCAGAGTTGTTGATGGCATCAACAATGCCCTGAACTGTCGCCGGGGTCGTCGGCAACGCGATATCGGCCCAACTGTCACTTGCGACAAGCTGCCCGTCGGCATCCAGTGCCGCCACACGAAACGCACCGGTTGCAGTCAGCGGATCACTGGCTGCGACGATACGGTTACCGGAAAGGTTGGCTGGGGGCGGGAATGCGGTGCCTTTGTTATGCTCTTCATTCAGGGCATCACGCAATTCGCCGGCAAGTTCGTTCACCTGATCGTTGATGGCCGGGATTTCAGCATCACGCATTTCAAACAGGCCCTTCAGCGTACCGGTACGCAGGGTGTCTGTGATGTCTTCACCGTTTAGGGTGATACCGGAGCCACCGGTTCCAGGTTCGAAGCCGGCCGTTTGGGTAAAGGTCAGTTTGTTGGGCGTGCGATCAAGCAGGGTATTTGCACCCGCCGCCGAATAAATCACCATAGAACCGTCGCTGCGGCTAAATGTGGTGATATCAATGATCTTGGATAGCGCGTTGAGTTTCTGGTCGCGCTGGTCTTCAAGCTCGGTGGTCGGCTGCCCAAGGTTCTTGAGGCGGATGATGCCGGTATTCAGATCGGCAATCTGGCTGAGCAGCGTATTGGCGGAATTGACCTCGTCCGTGATCTGATCGTCGATGTCATCGCGCATATCCTGAAGCTGACTTGACAGCTTCTCGAAGGATTCAACAACCTGAATGGCGCTTTCGATGGCCTCGATCCGGGGTGAATTCTGGTCCGGGGTGACGCCAAGCTGTTCAAACGCATCGGCAAGATCGTTGATGCGCTGACTGATCGCTGCATCAGACTGAACCGTGCCAAACAGCGTCTGGACACGCTGGAAAAACTCGTAGCGCGCTTCTTCGCGACCGGCTTTGCCCAGTTCACCGCGAACTTCGCGCAGAAGGCCTTCATTGACGTTGCGATAGATGTCGGCGATCTGGGACCCGGCACCCGTGCCATCGAGTGTCAGGGTTTCCTGCCCGGCAATCTTTTTGGAATAGCCTTCGGTATTCACGTTCGAAATGTTCGAAGACGTGATGGCAATGCGTGCCTGGGCCGTGTTGAGGCCGGAAATCGCAGTATTGAGTGCCTGGGTCAGTGACATGATACGCGCCTTTACACTTAGAGCGTTTCATTGACGCTGTATGCGCCGCCGGATTTGTTCAACGTACGCCCGTAACCGCCAAGCGATGCCTTGCTGGTTTTCGCCGACCGGTTATAGGTGGTGCAGTCTTCCTTGGCCTTGTCATTTACAGCGCGGACGATGGCCTGAACGACACGTTCATTGGTCGCCTTGGCTGCCTGGAGTGCCGTCATGTTGCGACGGGCGGCTTCCTGGAACTCGGCCTGGAGTTCACGCAGTTCAGCGCGGTCTTCTTCGGGCATGGCACGAAGTTCTTCACCGCGGCCGCGCAATTTCACGACCAGTTGCTCATACTGCATCGACAGGGCAGATTTTTCCGACAGGAACTGCTCATATTCGCCGCGTGACAGCGTCCGCAGCCCCGTGGTTTCACGTTCCAGCAGGGACATGAGGTCATAGGTGACGCTTTTCAGTTCTGTAACCAACTCTTGAGTGGTCATTTTTTACCCCTCCTGGATTTTGAGGATCTCGCGTGTGACAGCATCTGCAATTCCGATGCCACCTGCGCGGGTCATTTCTTTGGCATATTCGTCAACCAGCATGGAGCGCATCATCGTTTCGCCGTGACCACCACCAAACATTTCGTTGGTTTCGATCCCGGCAAACATGTGGCTCAGCATCTGGCCGAGGAACATGGATTCAAATTCTTCACCGGCTTTGCGGGCTTCGGCTTCGGTCTTGATGTGACCATCCGTAAGCGAATTCATCCGCGCGGCCATATTGTTCTGGGTGCCGTATTGTGCGCTGGCCTGGGCCTGCGCCATCAGGGCAGTTGCGCCGTCGGTCATCATCACATCACCTCGATTTCGGCCTGAAGGGCACCCGACGTCTTGATCGCCTGCAAGATGGTGATCATGTCGCGCGGCCCGACGCCAAGGCTGTTAAGGCCATTGACCAGTTCCTGAAGGCTGACACCGCCATCCATGATGCCAAGCTGATTGTCTTCGCCTTCGTCAACCGCAACATTGGTGCGATCAACCGTCTGGGTGGTGCCGGTCTGCGAGAAGGGCGACGGCTGGGAAACCTGCTGGGTTTCGGTGACCCGGATGGTCAGATTGCCCTGCGCAATGGCAACGCGGTTGATCCGGACATTTTCGCCCATGACAATGGTGCCGGTATTTTCGTCAATCACCACGCGGGCAATCTGGTCGGGTTCAACACGCAGCTGTTCGATATCGGTCAGCAGCGAAACCACATTCTGATTATAGCGTTCCGGGATGCTCAGTCGCACGGTGCCCGGATCGCTCGGACGGGCGGCGACTTCGCCCAGATAGGCATTAATTGCATCCGATACGCGGCGCGCAGTGGTGAAATCAGGGTTGCGCAAGACAACAGACATGTCCTGCATGGAATTCAGGTTGAAATCGATTTCGCGTTCAACAATCCCGCCATTGGCAATGCGGGCCGAGGTCGGAACACCTTTGACAACCGTTTCGGCATTGCCGCCGGCCGAAAAACCGCCAACCGCCAGATTGCCCTGGGCAACGGCGTAAACTTCGCCATCCGCACCCACCATCGGAGTCACAAGAAGTGTACCGCCCTGAAGGCTTTCAGCTGTGCCGATAGCACTGATATTAACGTCGATGCGCGAACCCTGACGGGAAAATGGCGGCAGGGTCGAGGTCACCATAACAGCTGCGATATTGTCAGAATCAAGGTCGTCGATCTGATCGCGCACATTGATGCCAAGACGTTCAAGCATGGCCACAAGGCTCTGACGGGTGAAGTCGGCATCGCCAAGATCATCACCGGTGCCGTTCAGGCCAACCACAAGACCGTAACCAACCAGCATGTTGTCACGTACGCCTTCGAAATCGGCGATATCCTTGATACGTGACTGGGCCTGCGCCGGTGCAGTGCCAAGCTGCAAGACGGCGAACAAGCCAAGTGCGACGACCATTGTCGCTTTGCGTGCTGTTTTGCCAAGACCTGTGATCATATTCTCAATTCCGCTTTGACGTGGGATGCAACTGCATCCAGCAAATGGTGCGATTGAAGATGTGAACCGCGTTTGTCAGCTGTTTTGCGAAAATCATGCCAAGTGAGGCTTTCCGCGACCTGTCGGACCAAGCCCGCAGAAAATGGCGGCAAAACATGTCCAAATGCAGATATGGGCCTGCGCCGGGGCGATTGTTTCTTCCAACCCGGCATTTTTTTCCCGTTGCGCGCGTCCCGCGATTGAGGGAGACTCCACTTTTCCAGTGAACTGAACGGTAAACGGTTATGTTCAGTCTGGCGAACAGGGCGCGCAATGCCGACATGGCAGAAACCGGGTGCCTGTTTGCGATAATGAATATGATCTTACCACAACGAGACGGATACGGGTCATGAAGGTTAGCGGATCCAAAGCAACCGGGACGAGCGGAACATCACGCAAAAAGGCGTCAGGATCATCTGGCGGCAGCGGTTTTGCCGATACCATGCGTTCGCTTGACTCGTCGGGCGATGCTGGCGGTTCTGTCGGTGTCCACAGTACGGGCAGTGTCAGCGCCCTTGATGCCCTGCTTGCACTTCAGCAAAGCGGGGATGCATTGGACTCCCCGCGCAAGGCCGCCGTGCTGCGTGCCAAAAGTCTGCTGGAACAGCTTGAAGCTGTTCGGGACGGTTTGCTAAGCGGGGCGCTTTCTGGTCCGCGTCTCAAGCAACTTGTCGGTCTGATGGATCAACAGCGCGAAATGATTGATGATCCTGAACTTTCCGCGGTTCTCGACGAGATTGACCTGCGGGCACGGGTCGAACTTGCAAAACTTGAGGTTTCAGGCCTGATCTGACTGTTTAATTTACAGTATTTTTCAGCTGGAAATCGCAGTTTTCTGCCCGTTTGGTGGCAATTTACGATTTATTTGTTCAATCGGCTTGCACCACCCGCTGGCTCCCTCTATATTGCCGCGCGATCGATGAGTCCTGTATAGAGGGCATACATGACTATCACACTACCACCTGACTATCGTCCTGCTGAGGACGAAGAGTTCATGAACCCGCGCCAGCGGGAATATTTCCGGCAGAAACTTCTGACCTGGCGGGCAGAACTTCTGCACGAATCTTCGGAAACATTAGCGAACCTGCAAGATGGCGGGCTGCAAGAACCTGACCTGACCGACCGTGCGTCGGCTGAAACGGACAGGGCGCTTGAGCTTCGCACTCGTGACAGGGCGCGCAAGCTTATTTCAAAAATTGATGCTGCTTTGCGTCGAATTGAAGACGGGTCATATGGTTACTGTGAAGAAACCGACGAGCCGATCAGCTTGAAAAGACTTGAAGCTCGTCCAATTGCAACCCTGAGCATTGAAGCCCAGGAACGCCACGAACGGATGGAGCGCACGCGTCGCGACGACTGATCGCGCCGGGTGACCAAAAGATCAGGAGCCGCAAAGTCGGCCCTTACCATGTAACATCATGGTCTTGTGGGAGATTACTGGTTAGGGATAACCAAATTCAAAAGCCCGGCCTTTTGGCCGGGCTTTTCCCGTTTTTGAACCGGACGCAAAAAAGACCGCCGGCAAGGGGCGGTCTTTTCGGATGTCCTGGTGATCGTCTTATATATCCTGTCTGACAGGAACCCGGGAATACGGATCAGACAGGGATCACAGACACTGCCTTAGAACGGCAGAATGATATCAAGCACTTCGCTGCCATAGCGCGGCTGCTGGACATCGGAAATGGTGCCGCGTCCGCCGTATGAAATGCGGGCTTCGGCGATCTTGTCATAATTGACTTCGTTGGCCGAACTGATATCGGCAGCGCGGATGACCCCGGCAATCTGGACTTCACGGACTTCGCTGTTTACCCGGATTTCCTGACGCCCGTGGATAACATAGTTTCCGTTGGGCAGGATCTGGATCACGATGGCCGCAACGCGAAGATCGATGGCTTCGGTTCGGTCAAGCGATCCGGTACCACGGTTGGACGTGTTGCTATCCATATTGAACATGTTGCTCGGATCGATCGTCTCGGGCAGAACTTTGGTGAATTCGGACTCAAGCCCGAACAGGTTCGGCACTGCCAGGTCTTCGCTGTTGGTGCGCGACCGGGTTGTGGTGTTGGCCAGTGCCGCACTGTCAGACATGTCGACAACAACGGTCAGGATGTCGCCAACCTGATTGGCGCGCTGATCCTTGAAGAATGACCGTGCCCCGGCCCGCCACAGCGAGTTCGGGTTGCTTTCGGCAAGTTGCGGTGCAGGCATCGGCAGGCTGACCGGGCGATAGCTTTCCGACTGGGTCGGATTGTCGATCGAGGACAGTTTCGGCGGTTCGCCGACTTCCGAAAGACGTTTCATCGCATTGCAGCCCGAAAGCAGCGCTGTTGCGCTGATCAGGCCGGTGACAAGCGCAAGGCGCCGCCAAGAATTCTGTGTGGTTTTACTAGGCATGGGGTCCTCCTGGGTTCCTGCGCCTATTTACGCAAGGATCATGCCAGTTCGCATGCCCTGATCTGGGAAAAGCTTGCCGGGTGGTGCAGGGACAACGGGGCAGGAGACGACGGTACGGGGAGTGCGGAGTAGGCACGCCCTATTGCGACATCGCGGGCAGGGCGCGGACTTCGTTTTCGGCAACAACTTCAACCTGGATGGTTTTGTTGCTTGATTGATTGACCACTCGGATCACGTCCCCTTTTGACCCGTTTTCAAGCGCCTTGCCGCGTGCGGTCAATGACATGTTGGCCGTCACCAGCCGGATGGTGACCAATGCACCGCGGCGCACCAGGATCGGATTGGTCAGATCGCGGAACAAAAGCGGCTCGTTCGGTGTGCCGGCCCGTACAACTTCCTTGCCGATCACATCATTGATATCGCGGATCGCCCCGGACGGAACGCGTTCGGATCGGAAATCACGATATTCGACCTGGTCAGGACGAACGATCTGGCCGCGTGACACCGGTTCGACCAGAACCGGCACGGATGACAGCGGGTAATATTTGCCGCTGATGCGATATGTGCGTTGCTGGGCGGTTTGCGCGGCCGCCGTGACGCTGGCAACAAAACGCTGGGTGCGCGAATTGACTTCAAGTGCGGTCACATCAACATTGTTCAGCGCATCGACCGGCAGATGGATCTGGAAATTCTCGCTCGACAGGTCAACCGTGAACGGGCGCTGGATGCCATGGTCAACCAGGGCGATTTCAACCGCATCGCGGATTTCATCAATGGTGATGATCTGGCTTGCGCGTGTTACCAGCACCTGATCGGCGGTGGTGCGCGGACGCCAGTTGATATTGTGGCGCTGGGCGATGCCATAAAGCCAGCGGTAATCAAGAACAACCTGCTTGCCCGGCTGCGGCGCATGGGCAACGGCGATATCGGCCTGTTGCGGATCAATGCCGGTAAACAAATCCCCCAGCGTCACATACTGTCCTTCGACCAGCGCATCTGGTTTCAGAAGGATGTTGGCTTCGAGTTGCTGGCTGTTATTGCGCGAATTGCCACCGTTCGAGGATTGCGCAAAGGCCGTCCCGACCGGAACAATAAGCGACATAATCGCGAGCGAGAGGATTATTTTCTTTATTTTCATGCGCCTAGGGTCAGGGCCTGTTTGTTTTCGTGTGACAGTCAATCAGGTTTGCGCTGACTTAAAAAGCAAAACCGCAAAAAAGATATGATCTTTCGGGATCTTGCGACCAGTCAACCCGTACCGATCCGACCGGCTTTGCAGACAGCCATTATGTTTGAAAACCCGGTTTTGTGCCGTATTCGGGGCGTTGCCGGGCGACGTACCCGGGGCTTGCAAACATAACGGTTGCCATTGCATCGGATGGCATCTGATCGGGCCACTATAGCATGGAACAGTATACGTGGCGTAAATACAGTTTGCGCAAGTACGCGATGGATCAGACCGCGACTTGCGCACACAAACTGCATTACCGATATCGCGAAATTAACGCAGGTTACTGACTGCGCTCATCATTTCGTCGGTTGTGGAAATGGATTTGGAATTCATTTCATAGGCACGCTGTGCCTTGATCAGGTTGGTGATTTCCTGAACCACGTTGACGTTCGATGATTCAAGATATCCCTGCTGAACCGTGCCATATCCGACATCACCCGGTGCGCCGGTATTGGCCTGACCCGATGCCTCGGTTTCAAGGAAAAGGTTGTCACCCAGCGCATCAAGACCGGCCGGGTTGATAAAGGTTGCAAGCTGGATCTGACCCAGATTGGAAAGCGCAACCTGACCATCGATCTCGGCATAGACTTCGCCGTTGGTGTTGATGGTCACGGATGTCGCGTTGCTGGGCACGGTAATTCCGGGCTGAACCGCATAGCCATCCTTGGTGACCAGCGCGCCATTGGCATCAAGTTTCAGCGTACCGTCACGGGTATAGGCGGTTTCACCACTTGGCAGGTCGATCTGAAGATATCCGCGGCCCTGAATGGCGATATCAAGTTCGTTTTCCGTCAGGGTCAAAGTACCCTGACCCATATAGCGGCCGATTGCCGCGGTCTTGACACCCAGACCGACCTGGACACCGGTGGGCACAATGGTGCCGGTATCAGATGACGGCGAACCGGCACGGCGCAGATCCTGATACAGCAAGTCCTGGAATTCGGCGCGCTGGCGTTTATAGCCGGTGGTGGTCATGTTGGCGATGTTGTGCGATGTGACGTCCACGTTGGTGGACTGGGCCTGCATCCCCAAAGCACCGATATCAAGTGACCGCATCTGTCTTCTCCTTGGCTTGCGCTGTTTGTGCGCTTAATTTCCGTAAAAGGGGTTCAGCGACCGGATCAGGCGCGAACATCCCCGAGTTTGCTGATCATGTTACGCATGCGCTCGTTCTCGCTTTCAAGAGAGCGGGTAACTGACTGATAGGTCCGCAAAACGTCGATCATCTGCGTCATGGCGCTGATCGGATTGACGTTTGATTTTTCAAGTGCGCCCTGAACAATGCCGGCATTGTCGACCTGTTCGATGGTGACTTCCTGGTCATCGCCAGCCTGCAGGCTGGGGGCACGATAAAGGGTGTTTCCGGTAACCACCATGCGCTGGACGTTATCAACCGATACGACCTGCAATTTGCCGATCTGGCCGATATCGGTCGAAACGGTGCCATCGCCCTTGATTTCAATCTGGCCATCCGCCTGATTGAAGAAAAGCGGCTGACCGGCATCGCTCAGAACAGGATAGCCGTCATTGGTGATCAGCTGCCCGCCCGGATCCAGCGTGAAATTGCCGTTGCGCGTATATTGAACGCCCGACGGGGTTTCGACACCAAAGAACATGTCCGGCTGGCTGAGTGCAACATCAAGCGGGCGGTTGGTATGTTCAATATTGCCGACCGTTGTATTGCGATATTGGGAAATGTCCTGAACAAGGGAAATTTCACGTTCGCCGCGGAACGGAGCGTCTTTGTTTTTCGCAATCCAGTCGGTGAACATCATGCGCTCTTCTTTGTACCCGGTCGTGTTCATGTTCGCCAGGTTCTGCGAAATGTTGTTCATCATGCTGCGAAGTGTCTTCTGACGAGACAGCGCGATATATGAAACGTTTTCCATAGTCAGTATCCCATTTGGGGGCAGTGATTTGCCCAACACAAATGCGAAAGCCGTGCCAGAGTTATTAAGTATATGAAAATAAACAATTAAATTTGAATTCGGCATTTGTTGCCGGGGTGGATTTCACCATGTCTGGCAGAAACTGCCGTGATCAGGGCAACAAGCAGGGACAAAGTTTTCCGGGTGGCCGCGCGGCAGTTCTTTCCGGTGTCGCCCGGATGTCGCCCGGAAAGGGGCAGGAGCGGGATCGGGAACGGGATTTGTTTATCCGGGCCCGCTCAAATCAGCAGGAACGCATGCCCATATTGATGGTAGTGGCCAGATGGTGCGGCCAGATGGCGCCGTAAGACGGCGCGGTCAGATGGGCCGGGTGTCGCGTTGGGCGACCGAACGCAAGTGTGATTATCGCATCGTCCGTCACAGCATCGTGGTCGAGTGACAGTCCTATGGTCATCAGTAGGTCATCGGGCTCCCGGGCCGGATGGCATGGAATTGTTGGTCGGTATGCGTGGCCCTTTGGCGATGGCAGTGACCGATCGGCGAATTTCACCTGATGACGGCTTTGACAGGCGAAATGACAAAGCCGAACCATGGGCCCAAGCCATGGTGCCAAACCGTGATGCAACTCACGGTCTAAGCTATGGGAAACGAAACGGATTTTTAACGTGATAGCGTTATGGCTGGTATTCCGGCACAGTGTTTGCTGGATATAACGGCATAACTTCAAGCGCAGGAATTTGCGAAGCTATGGGCGACGACGTCGACGAAATCGATATGGATGAAGGTGGCGGTGGCCGCAGCAAGAAGATGCTTGTTGTGGTGATCCTGCTTGTGTTGCTGCTTCTTGGTGGTGCGGCTGCGGCCTATTTTACCGGGCTGCTCCAGCCGGTGATTGATATGCTGACCGGCGGTGACGGCGCGCAGACCGAAGAAGTGATTTCCGAAGATTCCATCGAAGAAGCACCGGGCGTTCCCGAGAATGTCGGCTTTGTGGATTTGCCGGAAATTCTGGTCAACCTCAATACTGGCGCAGGCAAGCAAAGCTATCTGAAAATTCGTGTCAGCCTTGAAGTTGCCGATCAGGCAATGCTGCCGCAGGTCGAACAGATGATGCCGCGCATTGTTGACAATTTTCAGGTCTATCTTCGGGAATTGCGGCCCGAAGATCTGTCGGGCTCCGAAGGCATGTTCCGGTTGCGTGAAGAATTGCTGATCCGGGTTAGTGCCGCGGCAAAGCCTGCAAAAATTAACGACGTTCTGTTTAAGGAAATGCTGGTACAATAAGCCTGTACCGGCGCGAATGCCAAAATCAGGAAGCAATCGCTGATGGCTGATGAAGAAGATGATGATGCACTCGCCGCTGAATGGGAAGCCATGGCGGGTGGAGATGACGAGGGTGGAGACGACGGCGGCGAGGATATGGCCGCCGAATGGGAATCCATGCTCGGCGATGACGATGAAGACGACGGCGGCGGCGATGACATGGCCGCCGAAATGGGCGGCGGTTCTGCGCGTGTTCTGAACCAGGACGAAATCGACAGCCTGCTTGGCTTTGACGATGGTTCTGGTGCGGGTGACCAATCGGGCATCCAGGCGATCATTAACTCGTCGATGGTGGCCTATGAACGTCTGCCGATGCTCGAAGTCGTCTTTGACCGCCTTGTGCGTATGATGTCGACATCGCTTCGTAACTTCACATCCGACAACGTCGAAGTGTCGCTTGATAACATCCTGTCGCTGCGTTTCGGTGATTATCTGAACTCGATCCCGCTGCCTGCGATGCTGGGCGTGTTCAAGGCGGAAGAATGGGACAACTACGGGCTTCTGACGGTTGACTCGGCCCTGATCTATTCGATCGTGGACGTGCTGCTGGGCGGGCGTCGCGGTACGGCGGCAATGCGTATTGAAGGCCGCCCCTATACCACGATTGAACGCAACCTTGTCGAACGGATGATCCATGTGGTCCTTGGGGACCTTTCGGCTGCGTTCGACCCGCTGAGCCCGGTGACCTTCCGGTTTGAACGACTTGAAACCAACCCGCGTTTTGCCACCATTGCCCGTCATGCCAACGCCGCCATCGTGGCCAAGTTGCGCATTGATATGGAAGACCGTGGCGGGCGGCTTGAACTGCTGATCCCCTATGCAACGCTCGAACCGGTTCGTGAACTTCTGCTTCAGATGTTCATGGGTGAAAAGTTCGGCCGTGACTCAATTTGGGAAAACCACCTCGCAAACGAACTGTGGCAAACCCATGTTAACCTGTTAGCAGTGCTGGACGAACAGGTAATGTCACTTGGGGATGTGCTCAATCTTGAAGTTGGCAACCGTCTGGTTCTTAATACCAGTCCGACCTCGCCGGTTGAGGTTCGGTGTGGCGATGTCCCTCTGTTCAAGGGCATGATGGGACGTAAAGGTGATCGTATCGCCATTCAGGTGCGTGATCGTGCGCGCATAACCGAGGAAGACAAGTGATGGACTTCGCGTTCTACCTGGATCTTTTGATGATCGTCCTGCTGGTGGTGACGATCGTCTATGCGATCATTTTGAACCGCAAGCTCGCGGCATTCCGCCGCAGCCGTGAAGACATGCAGAATTTCCTGACCGCCTTTAACGCGGCCAATGAACGGGCTGAAAGCTCGATCACCGCCCTTAAGGACATGGCTGAGCAGTCCGGCGAAAAGCTGCGCGAAAATATCGAAAAGGCCAGCGGCCTGAACGAAGATCTGAGCTTCATGGTCGATCGCGGCGAAAGCATTGCCAACCGTCTTGAAAAGGCTGCCAGTGACGCCAACGCGGTTCGCCGGTCCGGCGTTTCGGGGGCGGCGGCTTCTGCCGGTGCGGCGGCTGGTGCATCTGATGGCGCGCGTGCCGGAAAGTCTGGCGGTGGCGGGCTTGGGGGTATGATGGGCGGTGGTGCGGATCGTCCTGATGTGATTGATGATCGTGATCGTGTCGGTGTTGAAACGCGCGCCGAGGAACTGGCTGCGCGCATGGTTGGCGAATTTGAACGCAGCGGCAATGGCATGGCCGATCGTGATGACGGATCGCGTCCGGCATCGGGTGGCAATGGTTCGGGAAGTTATGGCGACGGCAATGGCGGGTCTGATCTGTATGATCAGGACGAAGATGCCGGTCGTTCAGAGGCCGAGCGCGAGCTTCTCGCAGCCTTGCGTTCGGTTCGATAAGAGACGGAATTTGGCCGGGATTGCGGTTCCGGTCTTGAGATCATGACATTTCTTTATATCTAAAGAGTGATCGGTCATTCTGACAGAATAAAGATAGTTCGAGCGTGAAGGAGCATGGGCACAAGGTGCCGCATTGCTTAGGTGAATAGATGTCTGGTGTGCGTATCTTGCCATTGGTTGTCCTGGTTGGGCTGATGGTGTTGTCAATGCGGGTGGTAAACCTGTTTTCCGGCGGCGGGGAAGTTGCGACAACTTCTGAGTCCCAGCCTGCTGGTGTCAGCATGGTCCAGATGGCACAGGCCCAGGCACCGGCACCGACCCCGGGCGCAACCCCGGAAGGCCAGCGGGCAGATGTGTCTGCTGCTGGTCCGGGGCTGGATGATCCGGCCGGACTGACGATGGAAGGAACCCCGCTTGAAGGTGAAGGCGGCCCGAACGATATCGCGCCGACCCTTGGCGGTGATCCGACCCTGTTCACCCAGGAAGAGATTGATCTGCTTCAGAATCTGTCGGTGCGTCGTGGCGAGCTTGACCGCAAGGAACAGCGTCTTGATGAACGCGAAAGCCTGATTGCCGCCGCCGAAGCCCGGATCGATGCCAAGATCGAAGAAATGAAATCCTTGAAAACGGCCATCGAAGGACTGGTCGAAACCAAGGAAGCCCAAGAAGATGATCGGATCAAGAAACTGATCAGCGTCTATGAAAAGATGAAACCCAAAGACGCGGCCAGGATCTGGAACGATCTGGATATGGATATCCTGTTGCAGGTTGCCCTTGGCATGCGCGAAGCCAATACTGCGGCGGTTTTGTCGCAGATGACGCCGGAACGCGCGCGGGCATTGACAGCGGAACTGGCATATAAGCAAGATATCAATATGCTGCCATTGCAATAGGGCAAACGAGAAGACGTTGGGGTGGATCTTCGCCTGTTTCAAGTGAAGAACCAGCCAAAATTTCGAGAATAGTCAATGTGATGAGATGATTTGATCTCTGGTTAAAAACCTTGATTAACCAATATTAAATATGTACATCACGATTATTAGGGGCCTTGTCTGTATTCGTAGGAATATGCGGCAAGGGTGGGAGATCAGATAGCTGATGGAGTTGTGAATGGCCGTCGATCCGAATATGCCGATCCTGATTGTGGATGATTACAAAACGATGTTGCGTATCATCCGTAACCTTCTGCGGCAGCTCAACTTTACGAATATTGAAGAAGCGACCGATGGTAGCATGGCGCTTCGTAAGCTGCGTGAAGCTCCGTTCAGTCTTGTGATTTCCGACTGGAACATGGAGCCGATGACTGGCCTTCAGCTGTTGAAGGAAGTCCGTGCCGATGCCAAGTTGAAGGATATGCCCTTCATCATGATTACCGCCGAAGCCAAGACCGAAAACGTCGTTATGGCGAAAAAGGCCGGTGTCTCCAATTACATCGTGAAGCCGTTCAACGCTGAAACGTTGAAAGGCAAAATGAAAACGGTTATTGGCGATTTCTGATCAGGAGCGCGGGGCCTGTGTCCCGCGATACCGCTATGTCCAAAGCGTCCAAGGACGAACTCCGGAAGTTGCTTAACGATCTTCGTGCGCGCCTTGATGGTGACGATCTGAAGGTCGAGCAACTGTCTGATTTGATGGATCAGCTGTCCCGCTTTATGGGGGATGCGCCGTCCGACGATCAGAAACGTCTGTTTGGTGAACTTGATGAATTGTCGGGCATCATCCGCAAGATGAAGTCCGAAATCGCATCGCTTCGTCCCGATGACATAAAGGCCGAATATATCCCGAACGCCACCGATGAGCTTGATGCCATCGTGGATGCGACGGCCGGCGCCACGCATGAAATCCTTGACGCCATGGATGCGCTGGAAGAATTCGCCACGACCTTGCCGCCCGAACAGGCCAAAGTCGTTACCGATGCGACAATGCGTGTCTATGAAGCCTGTAACTTCCAGGACATCACCGGTCAGCGCACGACCAAGGTGATCAAGGCGCTGAAATCCATCGAAGAACGGGTTGAGGGTCTGGTGACCGCATTTGGCGACGAAATTGCCAAATATGCCGCCGCCAATCCAAAGCAGAAAAAAGAACCGGAAGGCGAAGAAGCATTGCTCAACGGGCCGCAGCTTGAGGGCAAAGGCGTTTCGCAGGCTGACATCGACGCGATGTTCAATTAAGTGGCGTTGACATGGCGGAGATAGAGGACGACGGACCAACACCACCATCCCCCCCTGCGAACGGGGCGGTGGCGCTGTTTCTGGCTCTCTATCTTTTGCTGCTTGCCTTCTTCATTCTGCTCAATACCATTTCGACCTTTGAAGAGGTCAAAACCCGCGAGGTACAGGAAAGCCTTTCCTCTGCCTTTGCGGCCATCCTGCCACCAACCACCAGCCTGCAAACCGTGACTTCGATCGAAGGTCCGGTTGTTGCCGCCGAGGATATGCAGGAAAAGCTTGGTCAATTGTTTGAGACCGCCATCAAGGTTGTCCGGGTTGAAGTGATTCAGCCCGGCAAGCTGATGGAAATCATCATGCATGTCGATCAGCTGTTTGATCCCAATTCCATTCTGATCCGCGAACGTCAGGCAAGCTTTATGAAACAGCTTGCCGCGGTTCTGGCCGATGATGAAGGTTATGCCTCCTACGAGATGGAAATGGTGATGGGCAGCCAGATCGAATCAAAGGGCGTGATCGAAATCGACAACAATCTTCAGATCGCGCGGGCCGGATCGTTTGCCCGCGAACTGATTGATGTCGGCGCGCCCGAAGATCATCTTTATGTCGGCATTGATCCCGGGGCGGACCCGTTCATTGTCACATTCCGTTTCTTCTGGAATTTCGGCCCGAAAGAGCCGCCAACCCCGATTGAACGCACCAATGCCAATGGCTCGGACCTGCCTGCCGGGGCGGGCAATGGCAACGGTTCGTCAAACGGTGCAGGCAACGGTGTGCCAAGCGGTACACCGGGTCAGATGATGATCCCGCCGAAAATGGCCATTCCGCTGCCGGGTAACAATCAGCCCGCCGTGAACCAGCCTATTCCGCTTGGACCGCAGGCCGGAGGAGGTGGCTGATGAGCGATGAAGTCAAAAAGGATACCGGACCCAACGGGCCACCGGTCTGGATGCTCAGCCTTGCGGATCTGATTTCGCTGCTGCTGACATTCTTTGTGATGCTGTTTGCCATGTCCAAGGTCAAGATCGACCGCTGGGACGAGGTTGTTGATGCGCTGTCGCAAAGCATCAAACCCGCCCCCAAGGAAGAAAATGACGAGCCGATGGCAAGTCTGAACATCCCGCGTGTTTATCGCAAACCGGCGATGAACCTTGATTATCTCAGTGCGGTGATTGACGACGCGATTGATGACAACCCGGTACTTGGCGATGCGCGCATGTCGCGCGATGCCGACAAACTGGTCATTTCCCTTCCTGGGGATATTCTTTTTGTTTCGGGCAGTTCGGATATGACCCCCAAGGCAAAGCAGGCCTTGTTCGTGCTTGGCGGTGTTTTGCGCAATATCGGCAACCGCATTGGTGTGCAGGGCCATACCGATCCGCGACCGCTAAGCGGGCGGGGGCAATATGCCTCGAACTGGGAACTGTCACTGGCCCGTGCCGGGGCAGTCGCCAACGAGTTGAAAAGATCGGGCTACACAGATTACATAAATATTTACGGATTTGCGGCATCAAGGTACGACCAGCTTCCGAAGCTGCTTGATGAAGAGGCGCGCTTTGTGATGGCGCGACGCGTTGATATTGTCATCGAGCCGCATGGTGGAAGCGGTATCGGAGGCACGTAAGTATGGCAAAATTTGCCGTGCGCGTCCTGCTGGCGGTTGTAGTCGCGACCACCACGGCAATGTTGTTGCCCGTTAGCGGAATGCGCCCTGCAATGGCCCAGGTAGTGGATCCTGTTATCATCCGCTCCGGGCTGCATAGCGGTTATGGACGAATTGTTCTGCAATGGAACAAGCCGGTCAATTACAGCGCTGAAATCATCGGCAACCAGCTTGTCGTGCGTTTCGACGAACCGCTTGTGGCATCCTTGCGCGGGGTTTTGAACCCGGTTTCCAAATATGTTTCGGACGGCTTTTTTGATCCGGATGGCCGGACCGTCGCCTTTGTGCTGAGTGACGATTACGAAGTGCGCGCCTTTAATGTCGGCAGCAACGTCGTGCTCGATATTCTTGACAAGCCGCAGGCTGCTCCCGCCCCGGCCCCCACACCGCCAACCCGGCCCGCTTCAGATCAAACACCGCAAATCACACCGGCCCCGGTCAGCCCGGTTGAAACCGTTGCGACCGAAAATACGGCACCGGCGGCATCAGATGCGGCGGCGAACCTTCTTGATGTGCGGGTCGGCCGTCATCCGACATTTTACCGGCTGGTATTTGACTGGCCGAACCGGACCGATTACGCCCTTGAGGGCGATCAGGGGGCGCAAACCATTGCCTTTGACGCCCCGGCGCGGATTGATGCCACCGGTCTGTCACGCCGCCTTCCCGAAGGGGTCCGTATCCGTCAGGCTGCCACCAACCCGCTTGATGTTGTGATTGAAACAAATCCGGCCCGCCCACTGCGCCATTTCCGGTCGGGTAACAAGGTTGTGGTCGATATCATGGGTGCGCAGCGTGCCCCGGCGGCGGAAACGGCACAGACGCGTCCGACAAACCAGACGCGCGGCAATAACGCCACGACCGGGACGGATGCGCCAGCTGCCCCTGCCGCACCAAACGCACCGGCACCACAACCCGCCACCCAAACCGCCTCAGAGAATGCGACAGGGACCGGCACAGCAGCATCAGATACGGCCGAAGCTCCCAACACCCCTGAGGGACAGGCAGCCGATGCAGGACAGACGCCAACCCCGGGCGCAAATGGTGAACCACAACAACAGGCAAGCATTGGCGACCTGTCGGTAACGGTCGAGCAGACGACAACGGAAATGACCCTTGGCTTCCCGTTCGGGCAGCAGGGTGGGGCGGCTGTCTGGTCGCGCGCCGGGTTCCTGTGGATGGCCTTTGATGTGCGGGCAAATCTTGATCTTGATACCGTCCGTCAGGAAGCCGCCCAGATCATCGGCGTGATCGAACAGATCGACAGCCCCTATGCCACGGTATTGCGCATGACCATCCCTGACGGGATTGGCCTTTACACGACACGAACCCCGACCGGGGACTGGCGCGTGACCCTGCAACAGGGCACCATGCAGCCGGTTGAAAAACTTGGCCCGTCGATCGAACTTGATGACCAGACCCGGGCGCGCCTGATTGTGCCGCTTGAAGATGTCGGACCGATCATTCCGATCGATGATCCCGAAGTCGGCGATACTTTGCGGGTCGTGACCACCACGCAATCGGGTTACGGCATTGAAGTTGCCCTGCGTTATCCGGAATTCGAAGTCCTGCCATCGGTGCAGGGCGTAGTCGTTGCCCCGATGAATGAAAGTGTCCAGGTTGCCGATCGCGATGATGGGCAGGCGGTTATTGTGACCGCGGCCGATGGTTTGAACATCTCGCCCGAAGGCGCACGGTTGCTGGCATCGGCCACCGGGGTCCGCGCCAGTACGGGGGACGGGCGCGAAGGTCTGATCTTCGATCTGGATACGTGGCGCCGGGGCGGACTTGATAATTTCAATAAATCGATCCGCAAGTTGCGCCGTGAAATTGCAGAAAGCGGGGATGAACACCGCAACAAGGCCCGGCTTGATCTGGCGCAGTATTACATGGCCAATGGCCTTGGTCCCGAGGCCGACGCGGTTGTATCGGCCATGGAAGGTGACGATCCGCTGATTGCCCAGAAATTGCAGTTCCGCGCCCTTAAGGCCGCGGTCAAGTTCCTCGATCGCGATTATGCCGAAGCCGCCCGGTTGCTCGAAGACGAGCGCCTGCGTGCCATTCCGGAAATGAAGCTGTGGCGGGCGGTAACCCTTGCGGCCCTTGGTCGTCCCAACGAAGGGGCGCGTGACCTGCTTGAAAGTTTCCATATTCTTGATTTCTATCCGCCGGAATTGCTGTCGCGGCTGGGGCCGCTTGCGACCGAACAGGCGCTTATTGTCGGCAACCCGGATGCAGGTATGGATCTGATTGAAAAGATGCTGGTGACCGACGGGCTGTCAGAATCCAAAATCATGGATGTGCAGTATCTCAAGGGGTTCTTCGAAGAAGAAGCCGGCGAACTTGAACAGGCGGTCGCAACCTGGGACCAGGTGGCCGAAGGCGACAACCGCAAAGCCCGCGCCCATGCGATCTTTGACCGCACGGAATTGCTGATGCGCTTGCAGCGCCTGACGGTGGAAGACGCGATTGAACAGCTTCAGCAACTGCGTTTTGCATGGCGTGGTGACGGGTTCGAGATGGCGTTGCTCAAACGGATTGGTGAACTTCAGATCGAGAACAAGGATTTCCGCGACGGGCTGAATACGCTTCGTCAGGTGGCGATCTTTTTCCCGAACAAGCCGGTCGCGGCCGAGGCCACCGACCTGATGCACAAGACGTTTGAAAATCTGTACCTTGGCGAGGACATCAACAATATCTCGGCGATCAAGGCGGTTGCCCTGTATGACGAGTTCCGCGAACTGACCCCGGCCGGTGACAAGGGCGATGAACTGATCCGGCGTCTTGCCGATCGCATGGTTGATGTCGAACTGTTTGAACGCGCCGAAAGCCTTCTGGAACATCAGGTCGATTTCCGCCTTCAGGGGGTGGAAAAGGCCCGGGTGGGTGCGCGCCTTGGTCTTGTCTATCTGCTTGACAGCAAACCCGAAGAAACCATTCGCGTCATTGATAACACCGACGATCCGGCGATATCCGAAGAACTGGCAACCCAGCGCCGCCATCTTAAGGCGCGTGCCTTGCTTGATACCGATCGCGGGGCAGAGGCCATCGCATCGCTTGACGGTGATTTTTCCAAGAATGCGGAATTGCTGCGCGTCGATTATTACCGCCAGACCCGCGACTATATGTCGGCGGCCGAAACCTTCCAGCGTCTGGTTGGCGATGATGAAAAAAGTCCGACCGGCGAAATCAATGACGAACGGGCGCGCTATCTTTTGAACTGGGCGGTCAACCTTGCCATGGCGGGGCAGGAACGCACGCTTAACATGCTTAAACGCCGCTATGGCGAAGGCATGGCACGAAGCCCGTTTGCCGAGGCATTCAACCTGATCACATCATCACCAACGCAGGGGTTGATTGACTATCGCACCCTTGCCGACAAGGTGGATGAGGTCGAAAACTTCCAGGGCTTCCTTGCGACCTATCGCGATCAGTTGGAAAAGTCGCAGCTTAGTGCTATAAATTAACGTTCGATAAATCGGTAACGTGGGTGAGCTTCGCCAAACTGTGGAGTTTGCGCCCGTTTTCTGCTGGTTTGAACGTGTGATTGCGAGTGTCGTGCTGTGATGGATCGTGCTCTTAAAATGGTCTATTACGATGAGGCGAATGTCGAAAAGGACATTTTCGCGCATCTTTCGCTTGCCCAAAAGCATTTTCAGGGCGATGGCATGCCGCGTGACGAGTCCGCGACCCGTCGTATTCTTGACCAGATTCACCGTCAAAGTCGTGCGTTTGCCGCCGTTTGCTATGGCTATATGCGCAGCAAGGGACTCGGGGTTTCCGAAGACCTTGGTGAAGGCCAGCAATGGTACCGCGAAGCGGCTTACTGGTTCCACGAAGAAGCATCATCTGGCGAACCGATTTCGGCCAACAATCTTGGCTATCTTTATGCCAAGGGCCTTGGTGTTCAGGAAAATGCCGAAACCGCTGCGCACTGGTTCGAAGAAGCCATCGAATACGGATCGGTTGCAGCCCTTTATAATCTTGGTGTTTGCTATCTCAATGGCTGGGGCGTTGCACAGGATGATGAAAAGGCCATCGAATATTTCGAGCGCGCAAGCGATCTGAACGATCCGTCCGCGGCCAGTGTTCTTGCCTATCTTTATCTTGAAGGGCGCGGTGTGAACCGTGATCCGGCCAAGTCATTTGAATTCAACATGCGTGCCGCCCGTGCCGGCAGCATCGAAGCCGCATCCGCCCTTGGCTATGCGCTGGGGGTCGGGCTTGGTGCGGAACGCAATATTGCCGAAAGCATCAGCTGGTTTGAACTGGCCGCAAGCGAAGGCGATGCCTATGCCCAGGCCAATCTTGCGATGTATTTCTGTCATTCCCCGGAACTGAAACTGTTCAACCGGGGCTGGACGATGTTGATGAATGCCTGTGATCAGGGCGATGCATCTGCGAAATATCAGATGACGCAAATCCTGATCTTTGGGGTGCCGCATCGCGAACCCGATTATGCCAGTGCGCTTGATCTCGCCATGGATCTTGCCGAACTTGGCCATCCGGGCGGCTATCACCTGATCGGGGTCATGTATGAACATGGCCTTGGTGTGCCGGTTGATATGGCGCGATCTGCAAGCTGGTATGAACGTGCCGCGCGTAAGGGATCGTCGAATGGTCAGGCCGCACTTGGTCGGCTTTATGCGATCGGAAGCGGTGTCGAGCAGGATAATATTCTGGCTTATTACTGGCTGCGCATGTCCTCACCGACCGAAGGCAGTCAGGCCCAGCGTGAAATGGGCGCGATCCATGCCCGCATGACCGAACGCGAACGCCAGATCGCCGAAAAGTTTGTTGCCGACAACCCGGGGCCGCGCCGGGGCAGCTTTGGCCTGAAGCCGCTTGAACAGGATGTGTTCAAGGCTGCAAAACGGCGGTCCTGACAGGTTTCGCACATTGCCATTGTGCGCACCGCCATCTGGCAAAAGCCGGAGTGCCTGAGTCTAGGGAACCAATGGGCAAAGCCCGCAAAAAAGCCGCCAGCTTGTGCTTGGCGGCTTTTATAATTCCGGTTCTTGTCTGTGGTTGGCAGGGGCTATGCGCCCGCTAACGGCCGAAACTTTCGACCAGCGATCCGGCAATCAGATACCAGCCATCAACCATCACAAAGAAAATCAGCTTGAAGGGCAGGGAAATGATGACCGGGGGCAACATCATCATGCCCATCGACATCAGGATACTGGCCACCACCATATCGATGATCAGGAACGGAATGAATAACAGGAAGCCGATTTCAAAGGCGCGGCGCAATTCGCTGATCATGAAGGCCGGGATCAGCGACCGCAACGGAATGGTTTCGGGTGTCGTAACTTCAACCCCGGCCAGATTGACAAACAGCTGAAGATCGCGCTCGCGGACCTGGGTCATCATGAAATCATGAACCGGTTTGACGGAACGTTCGAACCCTTCGAATTCGTCGATATTGCCATTGATCATCGGTTCCAGCCCCTCGTCCCAGACGCGTTCAAGGGTCGGCATCATGATGAACAGGGTCAAAAACATCGCCAGACTGATCAGAACCTGGTTGGGCGGGGATTGCTGAATACCCAATGCCGTTCTGAGCAAACTCAGGACCACGATGATACGGGTAAAGGACGTTACCATCATCAGGATGGCCGGGGCGATGCTCAGAACCGTGATCAGGCCGATCAGCTGGATCAAGCGCCCGGAGGATGTAACCCCCGGTCCATCGCCCAGATCAAAATTGAATGTCTGGGCATGAACCGTGTCGCCACCGGCAAGCAATGCGATCATGGGGATCAGTGACCAGATCGCACACAACGTCAACCAGCGCGGCGCGCGCCATCCGGTTTTGGCCGGACGCGGGGCAGGGGTTGACGGGGAATGTTGCTCGGTGCGGCTCATGCAGGGTTTTTCCTGTCGTTGGGATCGGAATCCTGTGTGCTGTTGCTGTCGGTGGTGTGATCGGCGGCTATGTCGCTATCGATCAGATCGACAAAATGTGTGCCGATATTGCGTTCAATCACGGTATCGCCCTGCGGACCAAGCATCACCAGATGTTCGGTGTCATCACGCCGCAACAGAACCAGTCGTCTTTTGGTATCAACGGGAACAACTTCGACCACCGAAAGCCGGCGCTTTGCCCCGCGCCGGTTGATGTTACGCGCACCGGGGATGATGCGCCGCGCCACCAGCGCGAATATACCGATGATCCCCAGCACAAACACCAGGGCGGCAACAAACCGGTAATAGGCGCTTAATTCCATCAGGTATCTTTCCCCGTCAACACCCTGTAAAGGCCATCAGGCCCGACAGCCGGGCCATATCATGACCATTGGCTGCCTTTGATCATTCTGTTTACCGTGCCCCTTGCACGCAGGCAAGTTGCCATCGGCACAAATGGCTTGGCCGGGCCGTTTGAAATCAGTCCATTGGCGGACTTTTTGCGGCCTGATAGCGGTTATTTCGTGCGTGCAGCCTGTGCATAGGCATTTGTTGCCTGTGCGGTATTGCTGATGCCGCGCAGCTGGCGTTGAATATCGGAATATTCCTGCTGCATGTTGCTTTCGAGCTGGCCCAGTTCATCGGTCAGAGCCGCCAGCAACGGGGCAATTTCACGGCGTTGCTCGGTTCCCATCGCGCGGGCCTGATCACACAGATCGGCAATCCGGTGTTCAAGTGCCGAAAGTTCGACAACCTTGCCGTCTTCCAGATAACGCTGCCCGGTCCGGATCAGGGACAGAACGCGCTTGAGATCTTTCTTGAACTGATCGGGCTTGAATTGTTCAGGGCTCATGATTGGCCTTCCCCGTTGCGATCAAATGATGTCGTTGCCGCGACCTCGTCTTTCGGCTCGGTCTGGCTGCGTGACGAACCACCGTAAATGCGGTTGATCCGGTAAATATAGTTCAGAATTTCCGCGACCGCGGCAAAGGCCTCCAGCGGGATTTCGCTGTCGACATCCACGGCCATCAGAATTTCCGTCAGATCCGTATCCTTGCGGACCTTGATCCCGTTGGCAAAGGCGACTTGCAAAATCTGTTCCGCAACGCTGCCTTCGCCCTTGGCACTTAATATGGGGGCATTGTCACGCCCATGGGCATACCGAAGTGCGACGGCCTTCTGGCCGTGCTCGCCCGGTGCGGCAAGATTTTCCGTCTTGCTTGCCGGTGTATCGGTAATGTCATAGGTGGGCTTTTTCCCGCTCATAAGGCCCTTCAATTCAGGACACAGGTGCCTGGCTGTCATGATCAAGCGTCGACCATAGATCAAAGATGGTCAACAAATCGTTGTCGGCACAGCAGATCGCCAGCCACAACAAAATCAGTGATAAATGCCAAGTGAGAGCGAGATGAAGGTCAATATCCGGGCTACCTGCCTGGAAGGTGACGGTGCCTGAAATCAGGCGATATGTTTGTCTTGCGCGCCGGACATCCCGGCATTGCGTGGATTAATCAGCTGTTACCAACATTCTCGTCGGTATCTGATTCCTTGTCGCTGCTGCCCTTGGCAGGACTGTTTGATCCTCCGAGATGGCGGATGATGTCTTCGCTGACCGCAGCCGAACGGTTTTCTTCCTGAATACGGTCATAAAGTTCGCGTCGAAGAACCTGAACATCTTCGGGGAAAGTAAAGCCAAGCTTGACGGTCTTGCCACGGACCTCAACGACGGTGACTTCGATATTGTCGTCAATGACAACGGAGTCGCCGACTTTTCGTGTGAGATAGAGCATACAGTGTCCCGGTTTCGATAGATGGCAACCTCAATTTGCCAGATCGGTCACAATATGCCTGCTTTCAAACGCGGGGTCTAGTACCCGCCGTCAATTGCCCGCAATCCGGGGGATTTCAAAGCTCTTTCATTCTTTGGCACACTTCATGCATTTCATTTGGCAGGATCATCAGGGGCGGCAAAATCAACCGTCCGGGCGATCCGGCCCCGATCAGGGCGATGGCGTTAACGTCGGCTTTACCCGCGCGATCAATACTCGAAAGCGCAGACAAGGAGCAGGAAATGGATATCGGCAAACTTGGCATGTTCGCCAATCTCAAGGAAAAGATGGACTGGCTCACCCAGCGCCAGGAAGTCATTGCGCAGAATATCGCCAACTCCGATACGCCGAACTACCGCGCCAATGATCTCAAGAAATTCGATCCGGACAATATCGGCCGTGACCGCCAGTTCATTCTGGCCATGCAGGCGACCACGCCGGGCCACAGCCAGGGTCTGAACAAACCGCAGAACTTCAAGGACGAGGAAGTGCGCAAGAACTACGAAGTCGCACCGGGCAAAAACGCCGTCATCCTTGAAGAACAGATGGTCAAGATGAACGAGAACCAGGTCGATTATCAGACCATGACCCGTCTGTATGCCAAACAGAAATCAATGTTCATTTCGGCCCTTGGCCGCGTGTAATCCAAGCATAGAGAGTTAGAAACATGGAACTTTACAAGGCTTTCAAAATCTCTGCTGCTGGCATGCGTGCCCAAGGTACCCGTCTGCGCATTGCCGCGGAAAACGTTGCCAACGCCGACAGCCTTCCGACCGCACCGGGCCAGGACCCGTACCGCCGCAAGCTTCTGACGTTCAAGAATGTCATGGACCGCGAAGTCGGTGTTGAAATGGTCAAGGTCAATAAGGTAATGCCAGACCGTTCCGATTTTGGTATGAAATACGAACCAAGCCATCCGGCAGCCAACGATCAGGGCTATGTTCAGACCCCGAATGTTGAAACGCTTGTCGAAATGATGGATATGCGCGAAGCCCAGCGGTCTTATGAGGCCAACCTCAATGTGATCCAGTCATCGCGCAGCATGTTGCTCAAGACCCTTGATATTCTGCAGTAAGCACGCGATATCAAGCAGGACTGAAGAAGTTTAAGGATTGATACCCATGGTCTCCAGCTTCAACGATGCCATTTCTGCCTACCGCAATGCGGCTGCGGGCAAGACCAATACCGTTGCGGAAACCGTAACCGGCACCGGCACGAAGGTGAACCCGGGGGAAAGTTTTGCCGACATGGTGCGCGGTGCGGCACATGATGCCCACGCAACCATGGTCAATAGCGAACAGATGACCCAGAAGGCCATTACCGGGGATGCGGAACTTCATGAAGTGGTGACCGCCGTTTCGGCCGCCGAAGTCACCCTGCGCACAGTGGTCTCGGTCCGTGACAAGGCTGTGGAAGCATATCAGAGCATCCTGAACATGCCGGTCTGATCCCTGTGATCCCGGCCTGATAACGAAACCGCACGTCATTCGTGCGGTTTTTTGTTTGCCGATACCGGTTTGCCGATCAGGAAATCATGGCAATGGACTTGCCAAATCCTGTATGAATAACAGTGGTACTTCAAGGTACTGCGTGAATGTGAAGGCGGGAAGACCAATGGATCAAGCTGAAATCATGGATGTGGCCTATGATGCAGTATGGACGCTGCTGAAGGTGACCACACCGCTGATGTTGATTGCGCTTGGGGTTGGTCTGATCATCGCGCTGTTTCAGGCCCTGACACAGATTCAGGAAATGACCCTGACCTTCGTTCCGAAAATCCTTGTGATTTTCATTGCACTTCTGGTGTTGCTGCCCTGGATGATTACGGAAATGACCGAATTCATGGGGCGTATGGTGGACCATTTCATTGGCCTGCCCAATTAGCGGCGAAACGCCGGGCTGACGCGTTGATGTAAGGCGGTCGAAGACATATGGATCTTCAGGAGCTTCTTACTCTTAATGTCTATGTTGTCCTGATGGCATTTGCCAGGGTCGGGGCGGCCTTTGCCTTTATGCCGGGCATCGGGGCACGCACGGTTCCGGCGCGCGCACGGCTGATTTTCGCCTTTTGGGTTGCGGTGGTCATCTCGCCGCTGGCAGGGCCGCTTTTCCCGCCGCAACCGGCCGATGCGCCGTCGCTTTTGCTGTTTATCGGCTATGAGGTTACGGTGGGCCTGTTCTTTGGTCTGTTTGGTCAGGTCATGATGGCCGGACTTCAGACTGCCGGGTCGATCATTGCCTATTTGTCATCAATGGCAAACGCCTTTACGGCCGATCCGTTATCGGGGGCGCAAAGTGCGGTAACCGGCAATTTCCTGATGCAGGTCGGGCTGGTTTTGCTGTTTGCGACCGGGATGGATCATCTGATGATCCAGGCGGTTTTTGAAAGCTATTCACTGTTTCCGCCGGGCGGGGTGCTGCCGGTCGGGGATATGAGCGAATTTTTCGCCAATGCGCTCAATGACAGCTTCATCATCGCCGCCCAGTTATCGGCGCCGTTTCTGATTGTGGCGATCTGCTTGCAGATTGCGCTCGGCTTGCTGAACAAGCTGATGCCGCAATTGCCGGTATTCTTTGTGGCCATGCCGATTCAGATCGCGCTGGCCTTGCTTCTGTTGACCTTGGCCCTGCCATCCATGATGATGGTCTATCTCGGTTATTTCGAGAACGGGCTTGAGGCGTTTCTCAATCCCTAGGGCGGTGCCGCGCAGCAAAGCGCGACTGTCCGCCAAGCACGGGTTAGCCAATGGCAGAAGAAGACGACAGCCAAAAGACAGAAGACCCCACAAGTAAAAAGCTTGAGGATGCCCGAAAAAAGGGTCAGGTGCCGGTTTCCAAGGAAGTCGGCAACTTCATGCTGTTGTTTGGTGGTGGTCTTGTCACGGTGATGATGGGCCCGACCATGGCCGAAAGTGTCCGTGATCTTGCCGTCGGCTTTATCGAACATCCGCACATGTATGATGTGTCCGATGCCGGGCTGCCTCTTTTGTTCAAGGATATCATTATCGGTATGCTCTGGGTGCTGGGCATTCCGTTTGTGCTGCTGGTGTTTTTTGCCGCGGCCGGGCATCTGGTGCAAAACGGCATCGTTGTTGCGGTTGAACGTATCGAACCCAAACCCGACAAGCTCAATCCCCTGAACGGGCTGAAAAATCAGTTTTCTCTCAAGACGCTGGTCGAGTTTGCCAAGAATGTCAGCAAGATCGTTCTGGTCGGGGTGGTTCTGGCATTGGTCATCATGCCCGAAATGCTTGATATCGAACTCTACCCCCAGATGTCGCTGGGGCTGACCCTTGAACGGCTTTACGACATGATCGTGATCCTGCTGATCGCGACGATTTCACTGACGGCGGTGATTGCCGGGCTCGATTTCGCCTATCAGCGATACGAGTTCAACAAACAGATGAAAATGTCCAAGCAGGAGATCAAGGACGAATACAAACAGACCGAAGGCAGCCCGGAAATCAAGGCAAAGGTCCGCCAGATCAGGATGGAACGCGCCCAGCAGCGCATGATGTCAAACGTTCCCAAGGCCGACGTCGTGATCACCAACCCGACGCACTATGCGGTGGCACTTCAATATGATGTCGGTGCGATGGCCGCCCCGGTCTGTGTCGCCAAGGGCCAGGACAATATCGCGCTTAAAATCCGCGAGGTTGCCGAAGAACACAACATCACCATCATGGAAAACCCGCCGGTCGCGCGTGCCCTGTTTGCAACCGTCGAGGTCGATCAGGAAATCCCGCCTGAACATTACAAGGCGGTGGCCGAAATCATTTCGTTCGTGTTCCGCCAAAAAGGCAAGAAGCTGGGCTAAGACCATCCGGGCGACCGGCGTGCTGCCGGTTTCTTTCAGCTGCCTGTCATCTTTTTCCCCTAGAAAAGTCGTTTGAAATTCCAGTCCGCGACGATCCAGATCAACCCGGTTGGCAGATCAGCGGTGTAGTTTGAAAAATAGAGTTCCCTTTGTTTCGTACAGATACTATACGAATGGCAAGGGGTGCTGTCCTTCTGTGCAGGGGCAGCAATGGGATTAACGGGGATTATTTCATGAAATTAAGGATTGCCGGGCAAATTGCCCTGTCGAACGCGATCATTGTGGTCATGCTGATCGTGGTCGCTGTCGGTATAGGGGTGGTGAACTCGGATGGCAGCAAGGCAACGCACGAAGCCGCCGAAATCGGGGTTGTCGCCAGTACCGATATTCCGCGCCTGATCAAAAGCATCGAAGGTGCGCGTTATAATGTGATCCAGGTTCAGCAATGGCTGACCGATATTTCGGCCACACGCGGACTTGATGGGCTGAATGACGGCTTTGACGAAGCCGAGGCCGCGGCAAAGGGATTGGGTGAAAACCTTGCGACCGCAAAGTCGCTTGCCGGCAAACTGGGGCAGTCCGAACTTCTGAGTTCGCTTAAGGCCGTCGATGCTGCCTTCCCGGCATATTACGCCGCAGGCAAGAAAATGGCGCAAGGCTACATTGATGGCGGCCCGGAAGTCGGCAACAAGATGATGGCGAATTTCGACGCCGAAGCGGCAAAACTTGCCGCAGCCCTGGAAGTGGCAGTCGAAAACACCGATGCCTATGCGATCTCGGTCGAGACCGAACTGGTCGACAAGCTGGTGGCCCTGGATGAAAGCGTTCAGTCGATCTTCTGGCTGACGACCGGGGTGACGATAGCATCGATCGTGATCTGTGCGCTGATTGCCTGGGTGATGCATCGCCGGATTTCCAAACCGTTCGCCGAAAGTGTCGGTATTCTGGCCAAGCTTGCCGATGGCAATTACGATCTGAAACTTCAGAAATCCGACCGCGGTGATGAAATCGGCGATCTTGTGCGGGTGATGCATATCTTCCGCGAGACCGGCGTAAATAACATCAAGATGCGCGATCAGCAGGAAGCCGACCGGAAAGAAGCCGAAAAACAGCGTCAGAAATCCCTGATGCAGATGGCTGAACGCGTCGAAAGCGAAACCCGTCGCGTTGTCGATACCATTTCGGGGCAGACCAACGAACTGGCCGATGCGGCACAGCGCATGTCGACATCTGCCGATCTGGTGCAGGGCAATTCTGAAACCGTGGCGTCGGCCTCAACCCAGGCACTGGCAACGGTCGAAGCTGTCGCTGGCGCGGGCGAGGAACTTAATTCGTCGCTGGGTGAAATCAACAGCCAGATCGCGCGCGCCAACCGTGTCAGCGAAGACGCCGTCGAGGCAAGCCGATCAACCGAAAGCACGGTTTCCCAACTGGCCGAAAGCGTGCGTGGCATTGGCGAGGTGGTCGAACTTATTTCCGGAATCGCCGAACAGACCAACCTGCTGGCCCTGAATGCGACGATCGAGGCTGCGCGTGCCGGGGATGCGGGCAATGGCTTTGCCGTGGTGGCCCAGGAAGTCAAAAATCTGGCGACCCAGACCAGCCGATCAACCGATGAAATCACCCGTCAGATCGCGGAAATTCAGTCGGTAACCGATTCTGCGGTGCATGCGGTGGCAACGATTGCCGAAAAAATCCACGAAATGGACGAAGTATCGACAGCAATCGCAGCCGCGGTCGAAGAACAAAGTGCCGCCACGGGCGAAATCGCCCGCAATGTCAGTGAAACGGCCGCCGCGTCGCGCGAAGTTTCCCTGCGCATCAGTGAAGTTTCAAGCGAGGCATCGGAAACCGGCCGAATGGCCGCCGAGGTCGGAACACTTGCCGATCAGGTTGCCGGTGCTGTACGTGACTTGCGGCTTGTTCTGGTCGAAGTCGTTCGTACATCGACATCCGATGTCGATCGCCGCCGGTCAAAACGCCATCGTACCGCGATCGAGGTCGCGGTACGCCAGGGCAGCAATTCTTGCCGTGTGCGTCTTGAAAACGTCTCGGAAAAGGGGGCGTTGCTCCATACCGATGAAAACTTCGCCAAAAGCAGCAGGATCGAACTTGATCTGCCCGGTCTTCCGGGGCCGGTTCGGGCAATTGTGCGAAATGTCGGGGATGGCAATGTCAGCGTTGAATTTGATGGCACCACACTTGACGAGGCACAGATCAAACGGCTGGCCCGCTAGGCGCATGATCTGGCCGGGCTTGAAACAGCCTGTATGCCAAACAATCTGAACAAAAGGCAGGGCCGGAAACGGTTCCTGCCTTTTTGCCGATGGCAGTCCGCACAGGGTGTCTTTTATGGTCGACCCGGTACAAAACCCGCCCGATGCGGGGGACAAAACTTGTCGGTAGCCAGTCGCGTGATAACCAGCTAAAAGTATAGACTATATTGATAAGTTATTGTCGTTAAAGGCGGTCGCGTGCTGTTTCGGGGGCTCATCCTTGCTGTAAGTGTCGCATTCGTTGCGTTTGTCTTTGTCCTGATGGATGTTCTGGCAAAGGCGGGCCTTGATGCGCGTTTAATGTGGATCATCGGTGCAATGGTTACCGGTGTGGCAATTATTGCCGTCGCTGCCCTTTCACTGTCGGCGCGCTGGCGCAATGGCGGGCATTCCGAACTTGGGCCGCTGATCGCCGGTCTTGGCAAATCCGATATCGGCGTTGCGCTGATTGATGCCTATGGCCGGACGATCTATGCCAACCCGGCCTTTTCACGAAAACTTGGTATCGAACCGGGATCCGACATGTTGTCCGCGCTTGAAGCGCGCCTGTCCTTCCTTGGCATTGGCAGTGACGAACTGGCCGAATTGCGCACCCGTGCGATGCGCGGCGAAGGCGGGCAGATGTTTGTCGATCTGTCGCGTTCTGAAAAATTTGCAAACCAGCCCGATGGTGAAATGCAAGCCCCGGCAACTGACGGGGCCGAAAATCCCGCCCCCGGTGATGACGCGGCTTCGGATGATAAAACATCATCCCGGGCAACCTGTTTGCGCATTTCCGTGGCCGAGGCCAATGCACGTGCCGGTCAGATGTTATGGACTGTTGACGGTGTTGATCCGTCCGTAATGGCGGATGCCGATGCATCGATGTTGTTGCCATCGGGTGAAAGCCCGTCTGCATTCGCGCTTTCGGCACCGGTTGCACCCGACCTTGTTTCCAATCTTCCGGTTTCGGCGGCCGCTGGCGGCTTTGAACATGCCGATCAGATGATCGAACGGTTGCCGGTCGGGGTCTGTGGCCTTGATGAAGAAGGCCGTATTCTTTATCTCAACCGCCGTCTGGCAAGCTGGCTTGGCGGTGAACCCGAAGACTTCAATAACGGCACCGTGGAACTGGCCGACCTTATCGTTGGTGATGGCATCAATGGCGAGGTAAAATTCAAGGTTGCCGGGGGCGAACCGATCCGGTGCTTTGTCACCCATTCGATCAATGCGCCGGGCACTGGTCCGGTCCGCAGTCAGGCCGTGATCTTCCCTGATCCGATGCCCGCCCATGAATGGGAACATGCGCTGGCCGAAACCGAACGCCGGGTGCGCTGGTTCTTTGATGAAAGCCCGCTTTCGATTGTTCTGGCCGACATGTCGGGCACGGTTACCGATGCCAACCGCGCCTTTATCGAAACCGCCGGGCAGAACCATGCCAATGTGGTCGGGCGTTCGATCCTTGAACTGATTGTTCCCGAAGACCGTGACGAAGTGGCGCGTTATCTGTCCAAGGCCGTGATGGGCATGGGCAAGGGCGGTCAGATCGAAGCCCGTCTTGCCGGCGCGCGCGGCGTTGCGGCCCAGATTTATCTGCAACGGGTTGCGGGTCGTTCGGGCGAAGCAGGCGCGCTGCTTCTGAACTTCCTTGATACGACCGAACAGAAGAATCTTGAGGAACAATTTGCCCAGTCCCAGAAAATGCAGGCAGTCGGTCAGCTTGCCGGCGGGGTGGCGCATGATTTCAACAACCTTCTGACGGCGATGATCGGGTTCTGTGATCTGTTGTTGTCGCGCCACGGGCCGGGTGATCCGAGCTTTGCCGACATCATGCAGATCAAACAGAATGCCAATCGTGCTGCCAACCTTGTCCGGCAGCTTTTGGCGTTCTCGCGTCGTCAGACCCTTCAGCCGAAAATCATCAATATCACCGATGCGCTGGCTGAAATGTCGAACCTGCTGCGCCGCCTGATCGGTGAGAAGATCGATCTCAAGGTCAGTCACGGGCGCGATATCGGTCTGGTAAAGGTCGATCCGGGCCAGCTGGATCAGGTGATCATTAATCTTGTCGTCAATGCGCGCGATGCCATGGCCGGCGAAGGCGGGACTTTGACGGTTCAGACCAGCAGCGAAATTGTTGATGAACCGACCGCAACCGGCACCGAAATCATCCCGCCGGGCGATTATATCGGCATCAAGGTCACCGATACCGGCATCGGTATCCCCAAAGACAATCTGACGCGGATTTTCGAACCCTTCTTCTCGACCAAGCAACGTGGCGAGGGAACGGGTCTTGGTCTTTCGACCGTTTACGGCATCGTCAAACAGACCGGCGGCTTTATTGCGGTCAACAGCGAAGAAGGCAAAGGCACGACCTTTACCATTTATCTGCCGCGCTATGAGGCAACCGAACAGGAACTTGCCGAAACCCAGGCCGTCACCGAAGAAGCCCCGTCACGCGATCTGACCGGAACCGGTGCGATCCTTCTGGTCGAGGATGAGGATGCCGTGCGCACATTCGGCGCGCGCGCCCTGCGCAGCAAGGGCTATGACGTGCTTGAAGCCAATAACGGCGACAACGCGCTTGAGGTCCTGAATAATACCGACAAGACGATTGATCTGGTGATTTCCGATGTCGTGATGCCGGGCATCGATGGCCCGACACTTGTCCGCATGCTGCGCGAAAAGAAACCCGAACTCAAAGTCATCTTCATTTCCGGTTACGCCGAAGATACCTATCGCGACGAACTGGACGAGGAAAACGGTGTTCACTTCCTGCCCAAGCCCTTCTCGCTCAAGGATCTGGCGACCAAGGTCAAGGAAGTCCTGTAAGGTTTTGGGCCGGGCAGGTGGCATCATCGTCGCTGGGTGACCGGCTGATCATCCCGCAAGATAAAATGCCGACGCCCCGTAAAGGGCCAGAACCACAAAGCTTTCCCAGCCGATATTGGCAATGCCGCGCCGTTCGCGGTTGAGCATCCCCAACAGCAACACCCCACTCATCAATATGACCAGTGCGATGGTAAAGACGTGCTGTTGGCTAAAGGCCGCATAGATTGATCCTTCGCGATAGGCGATGTCTGATGCCGCCAGAAACAGGACGTCAAAGGCGTTGCCGCCAATAATGTCCCCAACCGCCAGATTGACCGCCCCCATGCGTACCGCCGCAATTGCAGAGACAAATTCCGGGAAGGACGTTGAAATTGCGGTCAGGAAAGTGCCAACAGCGGTTTCGCTGATATCTGTCACGGCAACAATCGCAAGCCCGGCCTGACCGATAATGTGGCCGGCAACAGCTGTTACAAGCGCAAAGGCAAGGAATTCGCCCCACAGTCGCGCGGTGCTTTCGGGGTGGGTATCGGCGCTGTCATGTTTGGCGTCTTCTTCGGTCAGATCGGTTTTCTTGGGAAGCCACATCGGTTCATCACGGATTGCCGATAAAAGATTAAGGCCAAGCGGATAGATCACCAGAAGCAGGATGGATGCCGGGTGAATGTGAAAAATCATCCAGTCCGGCCCGGCATAGGCCAGCAGCGGCAAGGACAGCATGCTGAGCAAAAGGGTGGTCTGGGCGAGGCCGGTGGCGCTGGCCGCGGCATGTTCAAGATTGCCTTTGCGATAAAACAGATCGGCAATCGCCAGAAACGTCGTCTGGGCCGCAATCCCGCCAAGCGCATTGCCAATGGCAAGATCGGTATGCCCCTGCCAGGCGGTGGTCACTGATAACACACTGCCCGGCAGGCTGGTCGACATGCCGACAAACAGGGCACCGGCGATGATTTGTCCCATGCCGGTGCGTTCGGCCAGTTTGACGGCAATGCTGGCCAGTCGGGTACCGGCAAAAATGATGATCAATGTGCAGACCGTAAAGGTCGCGACAATAACGCCGAGCGACTGCTGACCAAGGTCAAAGGGCATGCAATGCTTTCCGTGATCAAAGAAGACTACAATGTGTAACTTCCGACAGGGTAGCTTGTTCCCCGGCTGCTGTCTTTGCGTTGGCTCAGGGGATTTCAGGAATGCTTGGCCGCGGCCGCATCCAGGCCGGCACAAGATTAAGAACAAGCGCACATCCCGCCATGATCGTGATCCCGCCGACAAGCTGCATGGGCGAAAGCCTTTCGCCCAATGCCGTGGCACCGATTAGCACCGCAATCACGGTAACCAGAAATTCGACACTGATCGCGCGGGTCGGACCGATTGATGCCACCAGCCGGAAATAGACGATATAGGTGCAAACACTCATCAAACAGGCGGCAATGATCAGATACAAATAGTCCATGGCAACCGGAATGCGTTCAAGTGGCACGGCAAAGATCATCGGCAAGGTCACGATCCCGCCAAACAGAAACGCACCGATTGTCGTTTCCCAGTTGCCGCTTTGACGCAAATGACGGCTGGCATAATTGCTGCCAAAGGCCGCGCAGAGGGCCGACAGGATCGATGCCACGCAGCCAAGGACAAATTCCGGTGTGACGGCAACCGCGGGAAACCCAACCAGAAGTACAATCCCGCCAATGCCAAGTGCCAGACCGGCGAAGCCTTGTTTGCTTGCGCGTTCAATGCCCCAGAACTGACTGATGATCATGGAAAAAAGCGGGATGGCCGCGACAAATATCGCCGTCATGGCTGTTCCGATGCGTGGTGCTGCATAGGACAACCCGATCAGCTGTCCGGCAACGGTGGTCGCCCCGACAATGGCAAAGGGTCGCCAGCCCGCACTGAAATCAAGTTTGCGGCGGCAAAGCCTGGCAAGCAGGTAAAGCGACCCGGCCGCAATAAGGGCGCGGAATGTTACCGCCCCGACCCAGCCAAAGGCATCAACAACCTTTACGACGACAAGAAACGAAAGTCCCCACACGACGGCAAGGAACAGATAGTGGGCGATATCCCCTGGTTTCATTTGTGATGTACTTAAAACGGGGCGTGGGCATCCTTTGTTGATGCGCAGGCGATGTTGATGGGAAATCGGGTGGTGGCTGGTAGCAGGTGGCGCGGAGGCCCGATATTCCGGCTGACCGCGGGCCTGATGGTGCGACCGGCCTCGTTTCCGGTCAAGCGCGAAATGCACGTCCGGGATGCAAAAGTTCCCTTAAGCCTATAGGCAAACCGGGCAATCCTGAGTATCGTTTCAGACAACAGACCAAAAAGGTCTGACAAACAAGGTTTTCATCTGGAATGGAAACCGATTGCGGAGTGGGCGGCATACCGGTATCGGGTGCCGTAATGGGAATTTATGGCAGTCGTCATTTGCGATGGGTCGCATCGACCTTGGGGCTTGTGCGCGCATCTTTTGCGCGGATTTATCCTGTCCGTTCTTTTGGTCCCGTCCGTGCAGGCAAAGGATGCCTGTCTTCGGATTGCAATGCCCGAAATTCATGTCAGCCCGGAAAATATGGCGCAATATCGTCGCGTGATGGCGGATGCCGGACTGTGTGTCGAACCCGCATCACTGCCACAGATCCGGGCGGTTGCGGCCCTGCGGGCGGGTAAAATTGACGGGGTGTTTGCCGGGCAGGATGATTTTCCCGAACTTGTTGATATTCCGGTCGTGCCGGGCGAGGTCGTCCTTGGAAAATTGCCGGGACTTCTGATTGTGCGCAAAGGCCCGGTCACCGGATTTGATGGTTTGAACAATGAAGTTCTGGGCGTGCCGCTTGGCGCGACCTGGCCCAGAAAGCTGATTGCGGGCTATGCCAATATTGTGCGGGTGCCGCGCGGGGCGGAAATGTTAAAGGAAATGCTTCGCGAAGGGCGGATCGATGCGATGTTGCTTGATGGCTATTCCCTGAACTGGGCCGGCGGGGTGCCTGATGGCTATAACGCCATACCCGTGGCAACGATCACGGTTCACAGCTGGCTGCGTGCGGAATTTGCCGAACATATCCCGAAATTCGATCAGGGAACGCGGGCCTATCTCAAGGCCGTGCAGGAAGAAGAATAGGCAGGGCCATGCGTGATGTGAAACAACCGGACCAGATCTCCAGAATGCAAGAAATACCGCCTGCGTGCCGGTGTTCGACGCCCGGCATATTTGCGGAAAATACAAAAAGCCGTGGGGGTATGAATGACGCGTGATCTGAATTTCAGTGTGTTCAGGGCCTGTTTGTTTGCTGTCTGTTTCGGGTTGGCCGGGCTGAGCAGTTTGTTGGTGTCATCCGGTGCGCGGGCTGATGAATTCTGTCTTCGCATGGCGATGCCCGAAGTCACACGTGATGCGGTTGGTGTCGAAGCCTATCGCCGGGCCATGGCCGATGCCGGGCTTTGTATTATTCCGGTATCAATGCCCAATGCGCGTTCCGTGGTTGCCATGCGCAATGGCGAAGTCGATGGTGTATTTGCCGGTCTTGATGATTTTGCCGAACAGGTCGGTCGTCCGCTGATCCGCGGGGATCTTCCGGTCGGGGCGGTATCCGGCGTGCTGGTTGTACGCGACGGCGATATCAAATCGCTTGATGATCTGACCGATCAGGCGGTGGGGATCTGGCTTGGTTCAAGCTGGGCTGAAAAGCTGATGGCGGGGTACCCCAATGTGATGCGCTGTCCGGCCGGTCCCGAAATGATGCAGGAACTGATGCGTGCCGGGCGGCTTGACGCCATGCTGATCAATGAATTTTCGCTGATCCTGACGGGCGGTTTGCCCGATGGCTTTGTGTCGATCCCGGTAATGGAACTTGAAGTCTATACATGGCTGCGTGCCGAATTTTCCGACTATTTGCCACTTATTGAAAAAGGCAATCAGGCCTATGTCGATATCCTGAAGAAATGGCGGAAAAAGGCATCATGACGCCCGGCGCGTGACGGGGGCGAAAAATTCGAAAATGTTTGTTTAGATTTCTTGCATATGTCTTTTCTTTTTATCTATAGTTGATCAGCACAGCAGACGGAAAAACGGCGGCTGTGCGTTAAAATGAACAATGAAGAATTCCGGTCATGACAAGGTGACCGGCACAACAGGCGAGGCCCGGTATCGGCACAAGGTTCATCAAAGAACCAGGCGTGATATCGGCTTGGGGGTTTGAATGGTAAAACGCAAATCAACCGGGATCGTGCGATCCTGTATGGTGGTTGCTATTTTCGTGACGGCATTGCTGTTGTCATTTGAATTGCTGCCCTCGGCCCAGGCCGATGCCGCAAACCAGCAGGCAAAAACCATTACCTGGGTTCAGAAATAACTGCCGACGGCCTGCATTGGCAAATTGGTTATCGCCGACAGGACAAAGCACCGGGGACCTGACACCTGGCACTTTGCACACAGCCTGTGCGTGATCAGATCTGCCTGGATCAAAGGTCTGTCTTGTCCGGTGTCTGGATCTGGGATTCAATGGCCTGATCCGATCCCAGATGGGTGATGTCGATCGGCGTGCTTGTATCCCGGTTGGCATAGACGCGCCCGAAAAAGTCCGACAATTTCTTGGCGACATCTTCGGGCTGGCTGACCTGATGCAGGGTGAATTTGTGGCCGATGCGATCGGTAATATGAAGGTCGCCATAATCAAAGATATTGCCAACGACACTTTTGCTGATGCGGGTTGATTTGATGGCTTCGAACCCGCGATCATCCTGATCCTTGCGCAGGACGCCGCTGCGCGTGATGATGCGGTTGCTGGTAATCACGCGTTCAAAAAAGAACAGATCGCGGATCGCAGTCAGTGGCAAAAGAAGACTGTCCTTTGCTGCGCGTGTCGATGCGCCAAGCACGCGGCGCAGAAGGCTCCAGACAATCGAAATTGCTGCGAGGATCAAGCCGATCAGCGCAAATGAAAACACGAATTCATACTGTTCCCAGATTTCATCAAGGGCTGAAAAGGCTTCGGGGCCGGTCAAAAGATTTCGAAATTGCGGCATCAGGAAATTGTAAATTTCGCGCCAGTGATAGGATGCGTAAATCAGGGCCGCGATCCAGATAATCTTGATCAGGCCGGGCACCAGCACCGATACCGGGGCAATCGGCAAATCCATGATCACCACTTCACCATCCTGAAGATAGCGGCGAATTCCCTTGAACGGTTTGCCGTTATTGTCGGTCTGTTGGGCCTTGGTCATGCCGGTTTCCTTTTGCACGCAATTTCATGAACATACGGTGCGGGCAAAAAATCGCAAGCAGTTGCAAATTTTCGAATTCTGACCGGCGATAATTCTGATTACAAACGCCTGAAAATTTGCGCTTATAGATTAATTGGCCACGCCACCATGGCCACAAACCGGTACATCGCCGGAACAACAACAATGACAGGAAACGCGCCCCATGATCCCCCTGTTTGGTGAGGCCGCCGCCTTTACCGCTGCCCTGTGCTGGGCAACATCAAGCATGATCTTTTCCAATATTGGCGGCAAGGCCGGTGCGCAGACCGTCAATCGCGGGCGCCTGGCCTGTTCGATTTTTTGTCTGACGGTTCTGCACTGGCTTCTTTTGGGAACACCGTGGCCGGAATCTGTTACCTGGGAACAGCTGGGCTGGCTTAGCCTGTCATCGATTGTCGGGCTGGTGATTGGTGATGCCATGCTGTTTCAGGCCTTTGTCCTGATCGGGGCACGGTTGTCGATGTTGTTGATGTCGACAGTGCCAATCATGGGGGCGGTACTGGCATGGGTGCTGTTTGATGAAACGCTCCGTCCGATTGAAATTCTGGGCATCGCCTGTGGGGTGGGCGGGGTTCTGATTGTCATTCTGGGCAAAAAGGGCCGTCCGGTCGGGCTGGTCGGACGCAATTATGTGATCGGCATCCTGTTCGGACTGGGTGGTGCCATCGGTCAGGTTGCCAATCTGATCACGGCGAAATATGCGCTGATTGATGGCTATTCCGCATTGTCCGCGACCTGGATCCGTACCCTTGTTGCGGTGATTGCCATGTGGGGAATTGCCCTTGTCTTCGGGCGGGTGCGCCGCACGGTGACTGCGTGCCTTGCCCCGGATGTGGGCAAGTGGCTGTTGCTGGGGGCTTTGATCGGGCCTGCGGTCGGGGTCTGGCTTTCGATGTTGGCGGTTCAGAATGCCAATGTCGGGATTGCATCGACCCTGATGGCCTTGCCGCCGGTTTTGCTGATTGTCTATGAAGGCGCGATTCTGCGCCGGCCGGTGGGCTGGCAGGCCATTATCGGGACCTGCCTTGCCTTTGCCGGGGTGGCGTTGCTGTTCCTGCATTAGGGATTAAGAGATCAGGGCATTTAGGCATTTAGGACTGATGTGCCTTTCGCATGCGTCCCCACAACAGCAACCCGCCATAAAGGTTTGCCAGCAAGCTTAACCCGAACAAAATGCCCGCCCAGACCGGCAAATCAAACATTGCCGCCGTGCCGCGCATTTTTGTGTTGGCAACTGGCGCGGTCGGGGTGGTCGGGGCAGTCCGTTCTGGTGGATCGGACGTTATGTCGGGTTTGCTCTGATGGGTCAGTTGCACCACATGTCCCATGCCATCACCCACCCGGATGTGCCAGTTTTGCGGTTGTGTGATGTCACGGCCCGGCTGATCCGGGGCAAAGGCAAAATGGCCGCTGCGATCGGTGCGCGCCTTTTGCCAGATCTTGCCATCAGGGGCGGTGACGATGACTTCGGCAAATCCCATGGGACTGCCGTCGGTATAGCCAAACCGGTATCGAACCGTATTCTCATTGCCAACAGCCTGCCAGCCAGCCCCGTGGGCACGGGCATCTGTCGGTTCCGATAGGATCAGAACCGACAACGCCACAAGAACCACGATAACCGGCACCCGGCTGATACCCGCGAGATGCATTTTCCTAGCCGTCCACATGGAAGCTTAGTGTCGCACGAAGGTTATGAACCCGTACCCCGTCCGCGGCATCGGGTATATCGGTTGCAACCCGCACGATCCACAGGCCGGGTGCCGAAATGCGAACCTTGGCAATGGCACTGCCGCGGTCATCGGCAAGGGTTTCGGTATAGTAGGCCCAGGAAGACGGGGTTTGGGTAAACCCGGCATAGGTCGCAAGAACGGTGGTGGTCAAAGGCTGCCCGTCAAGCAGGATGCGAAATTCGGCGTCCGTGCCGATTTTGGTCCGGCGCGGATCGCCAAGCGGAACGATTTCAAGCCGATCACCAAGCGGGGTCGTGACCACGGCATTGTCATCAGTTGCCTGCGGGCCGATCAGATGTTTTGCAAATTTCTCGTAACGCGAAGCGGTCAGGGCATCGGGATGCTGTTCAAGCCCGCCTTCCTGCCAGCCATCGGGCGTCTGTGACCAGACAACCGGCAAACGGTGGGCGCCAATCCAGCCGGTTTGCGCATGATTGTCAACGGCTGCAACAAGGTTCGGGGCGTTCGGATTTGGTGTGACATCAAGTTCGCTCTGCCCGGTATCGGTGATCAGGCGGGCGCGCACATGTTCGATGGCTTCGGCTTCTTCAGGTATGCCGAACTGATGGGTCGAATCAAGAAATATCGTTGCCGGTTGGCCCGGCGCAATTGTGCTTTGTGCGGTGCTGGCAATGAATTCATGGGCGGTTGTCGCACTGCTGATCAGGCACCCGGTCATGCCAATTATCAGGGCACGTGCGAACTTTGATTGAAACATCTGCTATCCTTTGGGAAATTAGGTCTATGAAATGACGGTATGAACTTTTCAAAATTGTTCATACGAGTCAAGCTGATGATTCTGAAAGGGAATTGATATGACCCGCGTGACGGTATCAATCGAAGATGATCTGATGGAAGCGTTCGACACCTTCCTTGAAGGGCGGGGCTATACCAACCGGTCCGAAGGATTCCGTGATCTGATCCGTGAAAAGCTTCAGAATGCCAAGCTTGACGAAGACCCCAACGGGGTGGGAATTGCCGTTCTGAATTATGTTTATGACCATGAAGAACGCATGCTGGCATCGCGTTTGATGAGCACCCAGCATGAACATCACAATCTGACGGTGTCGACCGTGCATTTTCACATCGATCATGACACCTGCCTTGAAAGCGTGACCCTGCGTGGCAAGCTTGCCGAAATTCGCGCCTTTGCCGACAAGGTCCTGGCACAGCCCGGCGTGCGCCACGGGCAGCTTTATTCCGTTCCGGGGGAACTGCACATTGAATCCCATCATCACGGGGATGAAGACCACGGCGCGGCCCATACCCACGAACATCTCAAAATTACCACCTGATAAAATTGCCGTTCGGTATGGAGCAGCCCGGTCCGGACAGGGCCGGGCTGTTGTCGTTTGAAAACGCGATTTTTGTTCCCGGGAATGAGAACAAACTTGCAACATCCAAAATTTTATGACAGTGTTCTCATTATGTTCTCAATTCGGCTGCTGACGTGAACAGGGAAACTATTCTGTCTGGGCAGCAGGTTCTTCAAGCGGTGGCGTTCCGCATTTAGGTCCGGGGAACCGCCTGCGTTGCATCCTACCCGGCCCTGTGGAATAAGAGAGTTCGAGCAATGATTCAGACCGCGCTGCATTTGGTGGATAAGGATACTATGGATAAGCAGAAGGCACTCGAAGCCGCCCTTGGGCAGATCGAACGGGCATTTGGCAAAGGTTCGATTATGAAGCTGGGTCAGCGGGAAAGCGCCGTTGACATTTCAGCCATTTCAACCGGATCACTCGGTCTTGATATCGGACTTGGTATTGGTGGTCTTCCGCGTGGCCGTATCATCGAAATCTATGGCCCGGAAAGTTCCGGTAAAACCACGCTGGCCCTGCACACCATTGCCGAGGCACAGAAGCTTGGCGGGACCTGTGCATTTGTCGATGCCGAACATGCGCTTGACCCGGGCTATGCCCGCAAGCTTGGCGTGAATACTGACGAACTTCTGATTTCGCAGCCCGATGCTGGTGAACAGGCACTTGAAATCGCCGATACGCTGGTGCGTTCCGGTGCGATTGATGTTCTGGTCGTTGACTCGGTCGCGGCCCTCGTACCGCGGGCCGAACTCGAAGGTGAAATGGGCGATACCCATGTCGGTCTTCAGGCCCGCCTGATGAGCCAGGCCTTGCGTAAACTGACCAGCTCGGTGTCGCGGTCGAACTGCATGGTGATCTTCATCAACCAGATTCGTATGAAAATCGGTGTGATGTTCGGCAGCCCGGAAACTACCACCGGTGGTAACGCGCTTAAATTCTATGCATCTGTTCGTCTTGATATCCGTCGTATCGGCCAGATCAAGGACCGTGACGAAGTCGTGGGTAACCAGACGCGTGTCAAGGTCGTCAAAAACAAGATGGCCCCGCCGTTCAAACAGGTCGAATTTGACATCATGTATGGCGAAGGCGTTTCCAAGATGGGTGAAATCCTTGATCTTGGTGTCAAGGCAGGCATCGTTGAAAAGTCCGGTTCCTGGTTCTCCTATAACTCGACCCGGATCGGCCAGGGTCGTGAAAACGCCAAGAACTTCTTGCGCGAGAATCCGGAAATGACCCAGGAAATCGAAAACAGCATTCGCGAAAGTGCCGGCCTGATCGCCGAAAGCATGACGAATATGAGCGAAGATGACCCGGTCAATGATGATTGATCGCGCTGTTTTTGTACGATGATTTTAAAAAGACGGGCCGTGATTTCGGCCCGTCTTTTTTGTTTGGGCCATCAAATCCTTCACCCCGTTCAAAGGTGCAGCCATGATTACCTGTTATTTGAAATACATAATCGACAGTCACAAAATTCCCGAGTTCGAGGCATATGCCAAACGCTGGATTCCGATTGTCAATCGTATGGGCGGGACCCATCACGGGTATTTCCTGCCCCATGAAGGGGCGAGTAACGTGGCCTATGCGCTGTTCAGTTTTCCAAGCCTTGCCGAGTATGAAGATTACCGCAATCGCATGGCTGAGGACCGCGAATGTCAGGATGTTCTGAATATGGAAATCCGCAATCGCAGCATCATTTCCTATGAACGCAGCTTCATGCGCCCGGTCCTGGACTAGGGGGGGGCTATGATCCGCGTCGCGTTGCGGTCGTCGCCACTACCGTTGCCGGGATTTCCTGCTGTTGCCACTGGCTGGGTGTTTGGCCGGTAATGCGCAGGAATTCGCGATTGAAATTCGACTTGGTGTTAAAGCCGCTTGAAAGCATGGTGGTTGTGACATTCTGTCCGCGCTCAAGTTCCCCGCAGGCATGATCAATCCGGAACCTGTTGATATAGCGCGACACATTTTCCCCGGTACTTTGATTGATCGCTGTGGATACCTGTTTCAACGGATAGCCCAGCCGCCGCGCAATCCGCGCCAGCGTCAGATCGGGATCAAGAAACAGCTTCTGACCGCTTATAAGCTGCTCAAGTGCCGCCATGATTTCATCGACCGGGATATCGGGCGTATCGGGCGCGGTTTTGTCAGGCGCGCTTGACGGTTCGATATCATCAACCCCGTTGTCATCATCGCTCGATCCGATGGCAAGATCGGGCGAAAGTGCCAGAAACCCGATGGTCAGCACCGCCAGCGACGAAAAGATGCTTAAAATCACACCGGTTGCGCCTTCTGCCCCGAATTGCAGGGCTGCTGCGATCAAAAGATCGCTAAAGGCCGACACAATCAGCGCAATGGCAATCACCCGCCAGATCAATGCCGGCACATGCCCGGATGCCAGACGCGAATGGGCCAGATCATTGCCCTGACGATGCAGGGCAATCAGAATGGCAGACGCATAGCCGACAAACAGCCCGCCAAGCAGGGCATCAATCAGAACCGGCATGGCAAGAATCACGATCACCATCACCACCGGGGCCAGAAAATGGCAAAGATCGGTGGCGACAAGGCGCGACCGTACACTGCTTTGCAGAAAGGCCATCCAGGCCAGCGCCGGGATCATTGATGCCATGACCGGCTGCAACAACCGGATGGCATCAAACCCGTAATAATGAACAAGCGACACCGTCACACTCTGACAGGCGCAGGCCAGCAGCAAGGCGGCAAGCAACCGGCTGGTCTTTTCAAACAGGATCGCCCGCAAAAACAGATAACCCAGCAACAGGGCGACGATCATGGGTACGGGAAGTGCGATCATGTTTTGTGGTGATCCGATCATTAAATGTCCGAAAACCGGTTTTGCACGTCCTATAACCGGTTCAAGGACGCCAGCCCCCGAAATCAGGAGCAATTTCAACCCGGTGAAGATTAAAACACGGATTGAAATCATGAAACATGTAACTTCTGCGGCCCTTCTTTCACTTGGTCTTGCCAGCGTTCCTTGCATGGCGTCCCCGTCTGCGGCACAGGAACTGGCGGGCTATGACCGGTTCGATGTCACCGCATCACACAGATCCATGCCGCTTTCTGCGTCCATCTGGTATCCGGCCGGGACTTATATCTATCGTGCACCGGTCTCTAAAAGCGCAATCTGGCAAAGCACGGATGCCTATATCGGGGCGGCGATTGCATCGGGAAAACACCCGCTGATCCTGCTCTCGCACGGATCGGGCGGCAATATGGATGCGCTGGGCTGGCTGTCATCGCAACTGGCACTTCGCGGGGCAATGGTGCTGGCGGTCAATCATCCCGGCACGACATCGGGGGATTCATCGCCCCGGCGCACCATTCATCTGGCGCCGCGTGCAGCCGATATCACGGCCCTGCTTGACCAGGTTCTCGCCGATCCGGATTTCGCCCCCTATATCGACCGGGACCGGATTTCGACGGTCGGGTTTTCGTTGGGTGGGACAACGGTTCTTAATCTGGCGGGGGTGCGATTTGATGGCGACCTGTATCGTGATTTTTGCAAGACATATGGCGATGTAATGCAGGATTGCGCCTTTTTGAAACGTGGCGGGGTCGATTTCGATCAACTGTCTGATGACATTGCCATCGATGCCAAGGATCCCCGGATTTCGCGATTTGTCGCGATCGAACCTGGCATGACCTATGCGGTTGATGACAGCAGCTTGAAAAACACCGATCAGGATGTGCTGTTCATCCGGCTTGGCAAAGAACATGGCTGGCCGGCTGCTGATCTTGAGGCGACCGGAAGCAACTTGTTGGGCAAGCTTGATCATCCGGCCTATGCGGTTTTTGCCCCGGCCAACCATTTGACCTTTCTGGCGGAATGTGTGCCCGGTGCGGCCGAACTTCTGGCGCGGATGGATGACGATCCGGTCTGTTCGGACCCGGCGGGAACTGATCGCGGTCATATCCACCAACAGATCATTGATGAAATCAGCCGGTTTCTCGACCTTGGCATGCCGCCATCCTGATTGGCACATATGATGGCGGATATCACGGATCATCCCCCGGAGAGCGGCCCGTATGACGGGTTTCTTTCCGGTGCCCCAAAATGATCACGATTTCGCATAACTATATGAAAGATATATCATTAAATGGTGTCAGATGGGGTGGAAAACCCCCTTTAATGATATGGGGGCGGAACAATTTTGAGTTGTCCCCGTTTGATATCCTGTGAGCAACACATCACGAGCAAACAGGAGAACAAACATGTCAGACCTGATGAAAAAAATTCTCGCCGTTCTGATGATTGGTGGTCTTGGTCTTGGCCTTGCGGCCTGCGAAACCGCCGAAGGTTTCGGCGAAGACGTCGAAGATGCCGGTGAAGCCATCCAGGACAGTGCTTCGTGATCCGGGCTGATTAAACAGGTCGCTTTACCCTCAAAGCACCCAATAACTGCAGGAGAATTCCCATGATTGGTTGGGCCGTATTCTGTCTGATCCTTGCCCTGATTGCCGCCGTATTGGGTTTTGGCGGCTTGGCCGGGACTTTCGTTGGCATTGCGAAGATTCTGTTCTTTGTCTTCATCGTGCTGTTTGCCGTTTCACTTCTGGTGAATGCATTGCGTGGCCGTCGCCCGCCGATGTAACCGGCAACGAAAGACAAAAAGGGTTGGGATAAAAACCGAACCGACGAGCACACAAAAGGGCGCCATATTGGCGTCCTTTTGCTGTGTCTGGATGGGGCCGGGCAATGGCGATATCGGTTGCAACCAAAAAACGGTCGCGCCAAAATGGCGTATATACTCAAAGGCGGTATCCGAACCGCACAGCGTTGGAGCATTCAAAAAACATGGTAACGATCACAAAACGTCTGTTGGCAGTTGCGATGGTTCTTGGCTTTGGCATGGCGTTGTCGGCCTGCGAAACCGCCGAAGGATTTGGCCGTGATATGGAAAAGCTGGGTCAGCAGATCCAGGAAAGCGTGAATGAGTAACCGTTCAAGCGCCCTTGCCAGCGAACGGTTATCTTATGCCCCGGTAAAGGTCGCCGATATTGGCGACCTTTTTGTGTTTCTGGGGGATGCTGCGGCAATGCGCTTTACCCATTGCGATCAATCGCTTGATGATTGCCAGACCAGATTGCTGGCCTTTGAAGCACGTCGCAATCAGGATGGCTTTGCCCCCTGGGTCGTGCGGCACAGGGAAACCGACAGAATCATCGGTTGGGGCGGGCTTTATATCGACCCGTTCGATCCCGACTGGGGACCGGAAATCGGTTATTTCCTTCATCCCGACCATCATGGTCGCGGCTTTGGCCGTGAACTTGCCGAAACTGCCATCGCCTTTGCGCGGGCCCGAACATCCTGTCGCATGCTGGGCGCCTTTGCCCACCCCGACAATCATCCATCGGCCAAGCTATTGTCCCGATTGGGGTTTGTGCAGATCGGTTTTGTCGAGTCAATGAACCGCAACCGGTTTCGCCTGATGATTGACCGGGCCTAGCGCGCGGCGATTTTTGCCTTGTTGCAATCAGGCAATTCACAAAACTTGATACATTTGCCGCCCAAGCCCTTCGCCTGACTGGACAGGGCAGGGCCGAGCCGCTAAATAGGGCAGTCCGTCCGCCAACATGGCGGATGAATTTGTTCCGCGTTTTCCGGGTTGGAGAGATATGCAGACCGTTAACGATATCCGCACCACGTTTCTGGAGTTCTTCCGCAAGAACGGCCACGAAGTCGTTTCCTCCAGCCCGCTGGTGCCGCGCAATGACCCCACCCTGATGTTTACCAATGCCGGGATGGTCCAGTTCAAGAACGTTTTCACCGGTCAAGAGCATCGCGATTATTCACGCGCGACCACCTCGCAGAAATGCGTGCGTGCCGGTGGCAAACATAACGATCTTGAAAATGTCGGTCATACCGCCCGCCATCACACCTTCTTTGAAATGCTCGGCAACTTCTCGTTTGGCGATTATTTCAAGGAAAACGCGATTGAATTCGCCTGGAACCTGATCACCAAGGAATATGGTCTTCCCAAAGACAAGCTTCTGGTCACGGTTTATCACACCGATGACGAGGCCCATGGTCTTTGGAAAAAGATTGGCGGTCTGTCTGATGACCGCATCATCCGTATTCCGACCTCCGATAACTTCTGGTCGATGGGCGATACCGGCCCGTGTGGTCCGTGTTCGGAAATCTTCTTTGACCATGGCGATCACATCTGGGGTGGCCCTCCGGGCAGTGCCGACGAAGACGGCGACCGTTTCATTGAAATCTGGAACCTCGTCTTCATGCAGTATGAACAGATGGCAAATGGCGATCGCATTGATCTGCCCAAGCCGTCGATTGATACCGGCATGGGTCTGGAACGAATTGCCGCTGTCCTTCAGGGCAAGCACGACAACTATGACATCGATCTGATGCGCGCTCTGATCGAAGCATCGGCCGATGCCACCAATACCGACCCGGATGGTCCGCATAACGTGTCGCACCGTGTGGTTGCCGACCATCTGCGTTCGACCAGCTTCCTGATTGCCGATGGTGTTCTGCCGTCCAATGCCGGTCGCGGTAACGTTCTGCGCCGTATCATGCGCCGCGCAATGCGTCACCTGCACATGGTAGGCACCCAGGATCCGGTGATGTATAAACTGGTTCCGGCACTGGTCCGCAAAATGGGCGGCGCGTTCCCGGAATTGGTCCGTGCCCAGGCACTGATCGAAGAAACGCTCAAGCTCGAAGAGCAGGGCTTTAAAACCATGCTTGATCGCGGTCTCAAGATGCTTGATGACGCGACCGACGGCATGAATGAAGGTGCCACCCTTTCGGGCGAGGTTGCCTTCAAGCTTTACGACACCTATGGCTTCCCGCTTGATCTGACGGCCGATGCGCTCAAGGCACGCAAAATCGGCATTGATGAAGACGGTTTCACTTCCGCCATGGAAGAACAGAAGGCCAAGGCACGTGCCGCATGGTCGGGGTCGGGCGAAGCAGCGACCGAAGAAGTCTGGTTTGACATCAATGACCGTGATGGCGCGACCGAATTCCTTGGCTATGAAACCGAAACCGCCGAAGGTGTTATCACCGCCCTGATCAAGGATGGTGCCGAGGTCAAAACCGTATCCAAAGGTGACGAGGTTGCCGTTCTTGCCAACCAGACCACCTTCTTTGGTGAGTCCGGTGGTCAGCAGGGCGATGCCGGTGTGATCAAAACCGAAAAGGGTGCGATCATTGAAATCACCGACACCCAGAAAAAGCTCGGCGCGCTGCATGTGCATCTGGGCAAGGTTGTCGAAGGCGACGTTTCGGTTGGCGATGCGGCTGAATTCCGTGTTGATCATGCCCGCCGTTCAAGCTTGCGTGCCAATCACTCGGCAACCCACCTTCTGCATGCGGTGATGCGCAAGCATCTTGGTGATCACGTTACCCAGAAGGGCTCGCTGGTCGCACAGGATCGCCTGCGCTTTGACGTTTCCCATCCCAAGGCCGTAACCGCCGAAGAAGCCGCCCTGATCGAAGCAGACGTCAACCGTCTGATCCGTGAAAACAGCGAAGTCACCACCCGTCTGATGACCCCTGACGAGGCGATTGAACTGGGTGCGATGGCGCTGTTTGGTGAAAAATACGGCGACGAAGTCCGCGTTGTTTCCATGGGCCTTCCCGAAAGCAACGAACATGCCTACTCGCTTGAGCTTTGCGGTGGTACGCATGTCAAACGCACCGGCGATATCGGCATGTTCAAAATCGTGTCCGAGGGTGCGGTTTCAAGCGGGGTTCGTCGTATCGAAGCCCTGACCGGTGCCGATGCTGCCAATTACATGGCGGCCCGTGAAAACGTGCTGGCAACGGTTGCTGCCGACCTTAAGGCCGTCCCTGAAGATGTCCCGGCACGCGTCAAGGCGCTTCAGGAAGAACGTCGTCGTCTGGAACGCGAAGTCTCCGACCTGCGCAAGAAACTTGCGACTGCCGGTTCCGGTGGCGCTTCGGGCGGTGATGCCTTCAAGGAAGTCAACGGCGTCAAACTGGCCCTGCGTTCGCTTGACGGCATTCCGGCCAAGGAACTCAAAGGCATGGTTGACGAACTGCGTGACCAGATGGGTTCTGGTATTGTTGCCCTTGTTTCGGGCGATGGTGGCAAGGCATCCATCGTGGTTGGCCTGACCGAAGACCTGACCGCGAAATTCAGCGCGGTTGACCTTGTCCGTATCGGGGTTGAGAAACTCGGCGGCAAGGGCGGCGGTGGCCGTCCGGACATGGCGCAGGGCGGCGGTTCCGACCCGTCACAGGCCGATGCCGCACTGGCCGCGATCGAGGCACATATCGCCGGCTGACGCGATCCGCGATCAAAAGTATGACGAATAAAAAGGGCCCCGACCGGGGCCCTTTTGTTTTGTCTGATGATTGCGATTTGGGCAGGGACTGTCGGGGATTGTCAGGGCGCCACATTGCGTTGTGTGCGGGGGCGGATGATTTGCCAGCCAAGGTTCATGCCTGCCGCTGCTATCAGGATGGCGATGGCGCCGATGATCTGAGCGGTATCAGGGCGATAGCCAAAAGCGATCAGGTCAACAATGATCGCCACCACCGGATAGATGAAACTGAGCGATCCTTGCAGATGGGTCGGCAGTTTCTGAACCGCGCCATACATCAACACATACATGATCCCGGTATGGACCACCCCGACCGTGATCAGGGAACCCCAACTGATTGCCGTGGTTGGCAGATTTTCTAAATCGGCAAATGGCGCAAGCATCACGATACCGACACAGACCTGAACAAGGGCGATCAGATGGGGCGGGGTGCCTTTGAGCTTTTTGGTGATGATCGCTGCCGTTGCCCAGAAAAATGCCGCCCCAAGCGCCATCAGAATGCCACCGGCATAATCCGATCCGCCAAGGCCACCCTGGGGTTTGCCGGAAATGATCAAAAGCAGACCGGCAAAGGCAATGCCCAGCCATGCGAATTTGTTGATGGTCAGTTTTTCACCGAAAAAGGCCGCACCAAACAACACCAGCATAAAGGGCTGGGTGTTATAAACCGCGGTCGAGACCGAGATTGAGGCCATCGAATAGGACTGAAACAGCATGTACCAGTTGGTGACGATGGCAACCCCGCCAAGGGCGGCCCAGCCCAGCATGCGCACATTCAAAAGCCCGCGCAAAAGCCCCATGGTCGCACAGATCACCAAAAGCGAAAGCGCCCCAAAGAAGCAGCGCCAGAAAACCACATCCATGGCCGGGCGGTCCGCCATCACAACAAACCAGCCAATTGTGCCCAAAATTGTCATGGCAGCCGTCATTTCGATCGTGCCGCGGACTTGTTCTTTCATCGCAAAGCTCCGTTCAGGAAATCATTTGATGGGATTACTTTCCGCTTTTTGGGCCGGGTTTTATATGGCTTGTGAAAGGTGAATTTGGCATGTAGCCTTTTTAATCAAGGCCGGATCGTCAATTTTGTGGAATTTGTAAACTCATGGACGAGATCGATCAGAAGATTCTGAAAATCCTGATGCGTGATGCCCGGATTTCGCAAAAGCAACTGGCCGCCAAGGTCGGACTTTCCGCCCCCGGTGTTGCCGAGCGGGTCCGGCGGCTTGAAGAACGCGGGGTCATTCGCGGTTTCACCATTGATGTTGACCCCGAAGCCCTGGGATATCCGTTGCAGGCGATTGTGCGCATTCGGCCCTTGCCCGGAAAATTGCATATCGTGCAGCAACTGATTTCCGAAATTCCCGAATTTGGCGAATGTGACAAGGTGACCGGCGATGATTGCTTTGTCGCACGGCTTTATATTCGGTCGATGAAGGAACTGGACGGGTTGCTGGACCAGATTGTAGACAAGGCCGAAACCAACACCGCCATTGTCAAATCCAAGCCGGTCGAACGCCGGATGCCGCCACTTTCGCCGAAATGATTGTGCGGCCTTGCGCGAGGCATCCGGTGCCATTCGCCATTCGCATACGCTAAACGCTAAACGCTAAACGCTATACGCCATGTGTCACGTGCGATGCGTGATGCCCCATGGGTTGCCTGTGCGCACGGTGTTCTATGCCAGTGGCAGCAGGATATCGGTGACGGCCTGATGGTCCGGGACGTCGGGGAAAAAGGCGACGCGCTGGAAAACAAGCGGGAAGTCGCCGGGCGTTTCACCGCTTTGCGGCAACCAGTCGCGATAGAGCGCAAGCGCGCTGTCACCAAGTGTCTGGTCGCTTCCGACATGACGCAATTTCGCATATCGCCCGGCCGGGATTATCAGGGGATAAAGACAGGCTTTTTCATCCTCGGCTGTCAGGGGCCGTTTTGTGGCAACGCAAAGCCCCATGCGAAATTCATCGGGCGGCGTATCATCGGGATTGCACCAGACAATATTGTATGTCGCGTGTTTTGACGGATGCAGATGATGGATTTTGCGCCAGGCAATAAAACGTTGAATGGTTTCGCCGATGCGCGCAGGCGGGCCGACATGATCCAGACAGGCGGTGGGTGTTTCGGGGAAGTCGATGATTGAAACGGCAGTGTGATCGGGGCTGGTCATCGTGTTTCTCCTGATTGTCAGCAACCCGTCATAGGGGGCCTGCCAATTGTCCCAATCGGTGGATTTGCGAAAGTCGCGCGGGGCGATCCCGTGGATCTGGCGAAAGGCGCGCGCAAAGGATTCCGGTCCCTCGTACCCGGCATCAAGGGCGATTTGCAAAACCGGGACATCTTGGCGAAAGGCCAGCATATGGGCGGCACGGCGCATCCGGATCAGCCGGATATATTGCCCGACATTCATCCCGTAAAATGCCGCAAATTGCCGATGGAAATGAAAGACCGAAAAGGCAGCAATGCCGGCCAGGGTTTCAAGCGACAGGGCCTTGTCATCCCGAATTTCGGGACTGGCATCAGGGCCGGTATCAAGACAGGTATCAAGACTTGTATCAATATGGGCAATGACCCGGTCAAAACGGCGGGCGATGTCTGATTTTGCCGGGACATTCATGATGGCTTGGCCTGACGGTTGCGATTGCTGATTGCGGGCTTGATCCTGTGCCATCATGCACAAATCCGCTGCCCAATACCTGACCGATCTTGCGGATTTGTTTCGGGGGGCGGAAAAACGGGAATGTGGCCCGGTGGCGAGCTGACAGCATGTTGGTCGGGATGCTTCAAGAAACCGAATAATCATCCTTGGCCTGTTGTTGGCGCAAGACGCGGTTAACAGCGCGTTCGACGGCCTTGCGATCAGTGGCGTCCGCAATATCACGCGCAGCGGCCCGACCGATCAGGCGCGCATGTTCACGCAGGATTTCCAGATGTTTTGGATGCTTGGCAAGGCCGGTCAGGCTTTCCAGGACCTCTGCCATCGGCAAAAGGACGTCGGGCTTGGCGCTGGCCGATTGGCGGATCTGGTTAAAGGCCGCGTTCATCATGCCGCCGAAATCCGACAGATGGGCACAGATGCGTTCTTGTCCCTGATCATCGCGCCACAGTCCCATCGGATAATGAAAATCCATCGCCTGTGGCAAGGCACGACCCAGCCGATGTATCACGGCAATTGCGGTGAACGGATCATTGATCCCGGGGGAAAGGGCGCGCAAGGCGACCTCGACCAGTTGTCGCAGGGCAAATTCGATATCAAGCATGGCGGTGCGCTGACTGCCGATCATGATCTGTTGGGCGATGGCGTCATGTATTGCATCAGATCGGGGGTCAGTAGGCCCGGTGTCGGAAGGCCCGGTGTTAGATGGGCCGGTGTCGTTGTTTTCATCCTTGCCGATTTCACCGATAATATCACCGGCAATCACATGCTGTCCGGCGCGGACGGTCAGTGCGACACGGATATCGTGCTTGATGGCAACATCAAGCAGGTCGTCATAATCAATGCCCTGCACATAGCCCGATTTCGCTGCCGTAATCGTGCGATCCGATGTGTTGGCACCCGCATCGGGCAGGGTGCAGCTTTCCGTGGCGGCATTGTCAATCGGCCCCGACAGGGTTTCAAGCGACGAGGAAATCGTTTCTTCAAGATTGGCGCCGACCTTCTGGATCACGTGATCGGCAACGATGGAACGTCCCAGATGATGGACAAACAAAATCAGCACAAACAGACTGACGACAAACAGCGCAATGCCGGTCATGGCGGCGATCTGCGGGACCGCGCCATCATCGGTCTGCCCGCCCATCAGGACCAGGCCTGTAATCAGAAACAGGATCGTGCCGACGAAACTGCCCAACGCATTTTGGGTTTTGGGATCACCCATGAAGTTGCGAATGGTGCGCGGCCCCAACGACCCGGCTGCAAGGGTAAGCACCACCATGGTGACCGACAGCGCAAAGGTGGTCATCGTCACAAGCGTCGCCAGCAGCGTCGATGTCAGATCCTGGACCGTTTCAACCGTTTCAAAACGCGGCCAGAAATCGGGCAGGCTGGCAATGATATCTTCGCCCGGCAACCGGATGGCCAACAGTGAAAGCACCGCACCGCCAATCGCATAAAGCAACGGAGTGAACCACAGGCTGTGGCCGACAAATTCCCATATTCGGATAAAGCGGTGAAACATGTGCCATGATCCTGTTGTGAATGCGTGCCCGGGCGACAAATGCCGCCCGTCGGCAAAACCGGACCGGGACAGCGATCAACATATAAACGTCTGGAACTGTGGCCGGTTCCCGGTTTGCTGTTGTGCTGGTCCGGGTCGATATCGCGCAGATCATTTTTGCCGGTTATTGCGGTCAATGTCTCCTGACTTTTTGGGGGAATGACACCTATGCAAAAATCACGATTGCCCGTGTTTGAAAAATGAACCAAATTCGATTTTACGTCAAAAATGATCCAACGGGTAGAAGGCCGCATTGGCATGGTTGCGCAAAACCGCATGGAAAAACGCCAGCAACGCGAAGAAATGATCCTTGATGCCGCCGGGAAACTGATTTCAGAAGTCGGCTTTTTCGAGCTCAAGATGTCGGATATTGCGCGGGTCTGTGACATTTCGGTCGGTACCCTTTATGGACATTTCGCCAGCAAGGAAGATTTGCTGATCGGGCTTGCGGTCATGGCCGGTGCCAAACGCGCCGAAAAGTTTGATATCGCACGCAATCATGATGGCAGCGCGATTGAAAAATACATCATCGCCAATCTGCTGGATCTGGGGTTTTCCATCGATCATCCGCAATTGTTCGAGGCCGAATATCTTGCCCTTGCGCCGTCGGTCTGGAAACGCGCAACCCCGGCCCGCCATCAGGCCCAGCTTGATCAGATCAATGCCATCACCACGATGTTTCAGACCTTCCTGACCGAGGGGGAGGATGAACTTGGCATTGCCCCGGATATGACCAGCCGCAGCCGCAACCTTAACCTTGGCAGTTGGGGGCTTGGTTACGGGATCAATGTGCTGGTTCTATCCGAAATCACCGACCGTCATTATGGACAGGAACTGCGCAAGAATGCGGTCAGTATCCTGTGCGACGGTCTGGCCGACCTTATGATCGGTGCGGGGTGGCAAGTCGATGATGCCAGGGCCAAGGTCCGTGCCCTTGCCGCCACCTATGTCGATGCCCCCGGTTTTGATCGATGAATTGAACTAACTTCTATCGCCCTTTTGCCCACCAATAGCCCCATACAATCGTCGCTTACCAGCGCAGCGCCCCACGGAGTTCCCCATGTCGCAAGAAAACAAGGCAATGTCGGCGGTCTTTTTGACCGTTCTGTTCGGCTTTGCCGGGTTCAGTTTGCCCTATCCGGTCTTTGGACCCATGTTTCTGAAACCTGAACTTGGTTTTCTTGATCCATCCCTTCCCGAACAATATCGCACCATCCTGTTGGGCGTTGCCATGGCGCTTTATCCCATCGGGCAGTTTATCGGTGCGCCATGGCTTGGCCGGTTATCGGACCGGGTTGGCCGCAAACCGGTTTTGATGGCATCGCTGTTCGGGGCGGCCAGTGGCTATATCGTTGTTGCCATCGGGGTGGCGAGCGCCAATTTGCCGCTGGTTCTGATCGGGCGGTTTGTCTCGGGCCTGTGCGAAGGCAATATGGCAATTGCCCAGTCGATTGCATCGGATATCAGCACCCCGGCACACAAGGTCCGCAATTTCGGCCTGATCACGGTGGCGATCAATGTCGGCTGGATCGTCGGGCCGTTGATGGGGGGCTTTTTCTCGGACCCGTCCATTCATCCGTCCTTTAACGTGTCCTGGCCGTTCTTCTTTGCCGCGGGCATGTATGGCTTCAACCTTCTGGTCGTTGCGGTGGTCCTGCATATTCCGGAATATGCCCGCCGTCGCGGACGGACAAAGGATGATCAGGCGATTGCCGGGCGAACTGTCTGGGCGACCCTGACCGATCCTGTGCTTTTGCCGGGCTACGCGGTTTCTTTTGCCAGCTATTTCGCGATCTATCTGTTTTTCTGCTTCTTCGGGGTTTACCTGGTACAGACCAGTGATGTGACCAGCAGTTTCCTTGGCATGTGTTCGGCGATCATTTCGATCCCGCTTATTCTGGCCGGATTGACCGTTGAACGCGCGCAGCGCCCCTTGGGCCTTCGCGGGGTGGCGGCCCTTGGGCATATGTTGCTGGCCATCGGTTTGATTACCTTTGTCCTGCCTGACGGGCTGGTCTGGGTGTTTGTGCCGATGTGTATTGCCGCCTTCGGGATTGCATGGTGCGAAGTTACCACGAGCCTGTTCATTTCAAACGGGGCCGGTGCCCACGAGCAGGGGCAGGCATTGGGCATTTACCGATCCGTGCACGTTTTGGCCGAAGCCGCGGCAGTTTTGACCGGCGGGGTTCTGGCCGGGCTTGATAATAAATCGCCCTTTATGGTTGGTGGGATTGCGGCATTGATTTGCGTGATCGGCATTCTGGGCTGGGTGAAATCATCCGCCCTGATCCCGGCCCGTGCGGATGGCGCAGCCGAATAGATATCCGGAAAATGAAACGCCCGCATATCAATGCGGGCGTTTTCCATCAGATATCGGTCGGATCATGCGGGGCCAGTGCGGCACGCCGGATCAATGCCTGTGCAGTATCATTTTCCTGACGGTTTTTATCAGGCAGCTTTGCCACCTGATCGGCAAGGGCGCGGATATCGTCCAGATCTTCCATATCGCCACAGATTTCCATGACCCGGCCCCAGATCGCATCATGATCCATACCGCCCATCACGGTAAGGGTGATGGCGCGGTTAAGGGTGGCTTCGCGGTGTTCGGGATCTTGCGACAGGATTTGTTCAAAGGTTTCAAAACCTGCGATCAGGTGACCTTCGCGCAGATTGATCACACCAAGATCGTTTGATGCGGTCAGTGACGATGGATCAATGCGCAGCAATTGTTCAACGGCGCGTCTTTCCCCTTCAAGATCGTCACTTGCGCGATAGCACGCGGCCATCAGACGGTGAATGGTTTCCGATCCCGGACTGTGATGTGCCGCGGTCTGAAGGGCAGAAAGGGCATTGTCACTTTGATCAAGTTCAAGCAATGCCTGCGCGCGCAGGGTCAGAAGTTCCGGGTCGGTCGGTTTGGCGCGCAAAACGATGTCGACATGATTAAGCGCGTCGCGCGCATCACCGTTTTCAAGCAGGGCGCGTGCAATGTGATAGAGGCAATCGGCATTGTCCCCATCAGATTGCAGCACCGTGCGATATTCGCCGAGTGCTTCGGTAATCGAACCTTTTTCATGCAGGGCGCGGGCCAGACCAAACCGTGCCTCAAGATTATCCATATCTTCGCCAAGTGCCTGACGAAGCATATTGATGGCGGCGTTATATTGCCGCCTTTTCAAGGCAGCAAGCCCCATGTCAGCAAAGGACATGGCATTCATTTTTCGTCTCCCAATCCATACGAAATCCGTTCCCCGGATCATCAGATTTATCGATTTACGATGGGATTATAATGGCCGGGCCGGGCATTGCCACTATTATGTCATTTGGGAACTTTTTACGGCGATGGCACCTGCTGGTTGCAAAAAAGACAGGGCCCCGGAATTGTCCGGAGCCCTCCGCGATGTGCAATGTGCCGGAATGCGTGCCGGGCAGATCACGGCTTATGCAGCATTTTGATTTCCATGAAATCTTCAAGACCAAACAGACCGCCTTCGCGCCCGATGCCCGATTGTTTATAGCCGCCAAACGGGCTTCCCGGACGGGGGAAGGCACCGTTGATGCGGATCATGCCCGCACGCAGTTTGCGGGCAACGCGGTCGGCCTTGGCATCATCGGGTGTCTGGATATAGGCCGCCAGGCCATAGGGCGTGTCATTGGCAATTTTGATGGCTTCTTCCTCGGTGTCGAACGGGATCATGGCGACGACCGGGCCAAAGATTTCCTCGCGGGCGATGCGCATAGTGTTGTTCACATCGGCAAAGATCGTCGGTTTGACGAAATAGCCTTCATTCACCCCGTCGGGTTTGCCAACCCCGCCAACCAGAAGGGTTGCACCTTCGTCAATGCCGGCCTGAATAAGGGTTTGCACCCGGTCAAACTGGATGTGGCTGACCAGCGGGCCGATATGATCGCCTTTGACCCGCGGATCGCCAACCTTGGCAGCATCGCCGACACGTTTGGCAACCTTGACGGCTTCGTCATAAATCGATCGCTGAACCAGCATCCGGGTCGGTGCATCGCAGGTCTGGCCGGAATTGTTGAAAACATCAAGAACGCTGAATGTGATGCGGTCTTCGACATCCACATCGTCAAACACGATGTTTGGCGATTTGCCACCCAGTTCGAGGGTGACGCGTTTGACGTTTTCGGCCGCATCCTTGGTGATCGCCTTGCCCGCGCGGGTCGATCCGGTAAAGGACATCATCGCGATATCGGGATGGCGTGAAAGTGTCGCACCGGCAACCGGACCCGCGCCCTGCACAAGGTTGAAGGCCCCGGCGGGGAAGCCTGCCTCGTGGATCATTTCGGCATAAAGCGTTGCATTAAGCGGGGTGAATTCGGATGGCTTGAGAACACAGGTGCAGCCAGTTGCAAGGGCAGGAATGACTTTCAGAACGATCTGGTTGATCGGCCAGTTCCAGGGCGTGATCAGGCCGCAAACCCCGATCGGCTCACGCAACAGCGTTTCCCCGTTATGCAGGGTTTCCTCAAGTTTGAGTTTTCGCAAAACATCAATGAAATCGGCAAGATGGTCGGTTCCGGCCGCGGCCTGTTGTTCATGGGCCATGGTTGTGGGCGCGCCAAGTTCGGCGGTGATGGTATCGGCGACCTCGGAATAGCGGCGCTTATAGATCGCAAGCAGATTTTCAAGCCAGCCAAGGCGCTGTTCAATGGTGGTCTGGCTATAGGTTGCAAAGGCACGTTTGGCCGCGGCAACCGCAAGATCGACATCTTCTTCGCTGGCCAGCGTGATTTGGGTGATCACTTCTTCGGTGGCCGGGTTGATCACATCCATTTTCTCGGACGAAATCGGATCAATCCATTTGCCATTGATGTAAAATTTGCCTGCGTTTTCCATAGGAAGCCTTCCTGATCGTATGGGTGTATCTGGCGCGGTCTGATGCGGTCGGCATCAAACCGGTATCTTCAGGTCCGTTCCCTCAGCCAGCTTTTTATAATCTCGCGGTGGCGTTCGCCGCTGTAACTGGCAAAATGTCCGCCATGGACGACACGAACCGGCAAGTCATAAAGCCGTTCCATCGATCGCACATAATCCTTTGCATTCGCATGATAAGTGTCTTCGATCAAAGGTCCATCATAAACAATATCGCCCGAAAACAGGATGCCGGTCGATGCTTCCCAAAGGGCAATGCCGCCCGGCGAATGGCCCGGTGTGTGGATGACTTCGAAATGCCGGTCGCCAAGATCAATCACGTCGCCATCTTCGACAATCCGGGTTGCTGGGGCGGCCTTGACTGCATAGGTGGTCGAGGCGTAGGGAAGCGGTGGCAATTTGGTAAAGATCTCGTCCGTGACATAGGGATCGGCAAGGGTGTTTTGGCGCGTCGGGTGGGCAAGAAGGTCTGCCTCGCAGCGATGGCAGATGCGGTTTTCAAATTCGTGATGGCAGCCGATATGGTCAAAATGCGTATGGCTGGCGACGGCCTGAACCGGGCGTTCGGTGACCAGTGGCACCCAGTCGGTCAATGACACCACACCCATGCCGCTATCAACCAGCATGTCGCCATCGCGCCCGCGAATGTGCCAGATATTGCAGCGATAAAATTCCTCGATAAACGGTTCACCGATATAGGTGACATCATCGCCAACGGATTTGGTGCTGTACCAGTCTTCGGGTTTGGCATGTTCAAGGGTCATGATGCCACGGCCTCCTGCTGCTGGGCGGGGGTGGCGTGACCGGGCAGAATTACCACCGATGACGGATCAATCGTCAGGTCAATCCATGCGCCGGGCTCGATCGTTGCCGATTGCGGCATATGGGCGGTGATCGTCATGTTGGGATAATCTGCCGGACTTAGATGCGCACGGTGATGGGTGCCAAAAAACGACCCGTCTTCGACCTTGGCAGCGCCAAGCGTGATGCGCGGGCCGGCCCCGGTACTGGCGCGGAAATGTTCGGGGCGAATGGCCAGGGTGATTTTCTGTCCGGCGGAAATGGCCGGATCGGCCAGTGCCGTTTCGGGCAGTTTGACCGCGCCCAGAACCGTGTTGACGTGAATGCCGTCATCGGTTTTGGCATCAACCGTGCCTGGAATGAAATTGACCTCGCCCATGAAGCTTGCCGAAAACACGGTTTTGGGCCGCATATAAATTTCTTCGGGACGACCGACATCTTCGATCCTGCCTGCATTCATCACGACAATGCGGTCGGCAATTGCCATGGCTTCTTCCTGATCATGGGTAACATGAACAAAGGTGGTGCCAACGCGTTTCTGGATGGCTTTCAACTCATCCTGCATCTGGCGGCGCAGTTTCAGATCAAGCGCGCCAAGCGGTTCATCAAGCAATAGAACATCTGGTTCAACCGCAAGCGCACGGGCAAGGGCAACGCGCTGGCGTTGCCCACCGGAAAGCTCGTGGGGTTTTTTGGATGCCGACGCCTTAAGCCCGACCATATCAAGAAGTTCTTCGGCCCTGGCATGGCGTTCGGCCTTGCCGACCTTGCGCATCTTAAGGCCAAAGGCGACGTTGTCGCGCAAGGTCATATGCGGAAACAGGGCGTAATCCTGAAACATCGTGGTGGTCGGGCGTTTGGATGGTGCCACGGACCCCATATCGCGCCCGTCAATTTCAATCACCCCGCGGGTTGGTGACAGAAACCCGCCCAGAAGCGACAGCAAGGTGGTCTTGCCACAGCCCGACGGGCCCAGAAGAACGATGAATTCACCCGCCGCGATTTCAAGGCTGACATCATCAAGCGCTGTAAAATCGCCAAAGGTTTTGGTAGCATTGCGAATGGAAACAGGGGCGGTCATTTCTTTGCCGTCCTTCTAAAGACAATCAGTTCAAGAATAAGCAGCAGCGCAACCGATACCAGGAAGACTACGCTTCCGACCGCGTTGGTTTTCGGGTTCAGGCCCGATCGCAGCATGCTCCAGATTTCAACAGGCAGGGTGACGTCAAACCGTGACAGCAGAAACGCGATGATAAATTCGTCCCAGCTGAACGTGACCGACAGGAAAAATGCCGCCAAAATCGATGGCATCAACATCGGGGCGGATACCTGTGTCATCACCTGCCATTCAGCCGCCCCAAGATCGCGTGCGGCCCGTTCGATGTTTTTTTGATGATCGCCCATCGATGCGTAAATGATCGCAAAGCATAGCGGCAAATTGATCACCACATGCCCGATGCCAACGGTCCAAAGCGACAGGGAAACGCCCACCCAGTTAAAGGTCGACAGCAAACCAAGGGCGATGATCAGGTAGCTGACCGTCATCGGCGCCACCAGAAGCCCGCGCTGAAGCCGGGATGCCGGAAGAACAAAGCGTGCCAGCCCATAAGCGGCACAGAAACCAAGCACACAGGCAACAAGTGACGACCCGATGGCAACCATCAATGAATTGCCAAGGGCGGACATCAGGCGACTATCGGTAAAAACCTCGCCATACCATTTAAGGGTCGCACCGTTAAAGGGCGGGACAGGAAGGCGCCCGTCCTGAAATGAAAACAGCACAAGGACCGCGACCGGCAAAAAGATAAAGCCGTAAAGAACCGCCAGATAAGCCCATGAAGCAATTTTGGAAATGCGTGAAGAGATCATTTTATGTTCTCTCCATCTTGAGCCAGCGCGCACAGGCAATATAGGCCAGCGTCACCACCGCCATCAGAATGATCGAAAGCGTTGCCGCCATCGGGAAATCGGCCCGACGGCCCAGTTGCAACATGATGACCTGTGGCAGGGCCAGTTCATTATTGCCGCCCAAAATCTGGGGCGTGATGTAATCGCCGATACACAACACAAATGTCAGAAACGCGCCAACCATGATGCCCGGCAAGGTCAGCGGCAAGACCACATGCCAGAATACCTGAAACCCGTTGGCGCCCAGATCGGCCGCCGCCCGGCGATAATTTGGCGGCATCTGCACCAGATTGGCATAGATCGTCAGGGTCAGAAGCATGACAAAGAAATGCACGAACCCGATCACGGTGGCGGTGCGCGTGCTCGCCAGTTCAAGCGGTTCGGCAATCAGACCGACATGCAAAAGCGCATTATTGATCACGCCGTTTTTGGCCAGAACCAGAAGCCAGGAATAGGACCGCACCACATAGCTGGTCCAGAATGGCAGGATCGCCAGAATCAATGCCATGCGCTGCCATTTTTGCGGGATGCGCTCGGCAATGATCCAGGCCAGCGGATAGGCCAGAATCACCGAAATGATGGTGACGGTAAACGTGATTTCCAGCGAGACAAAAAGCCCCTTGAGCAGATGGGCCTTTTCAAAAAACGTAATGTAATTATCCAGATTCCAGGCCATCACGATGTCGCGGCCCTTGCGGGTGGCAAGGCTGATCGCGGCCATGACAACAAACGGAATGACGAAAAACGCGACCGTCCACAAAAGTGCCGGGGTGACAAATCCCCATGCGCGGCGATTTTCGCGTGTTTCAAGGGTGGCTTGGGCCATCACGGTGTCCTTTGTCGCAACACAGGCAGTTTGCCCGGTTACCGGTCTTGGTGTCGTGGAAGGTTGGTCGCCGTTTTGGCAAGCTTAGCAGAACCATTGCCCCGCAAAAAGCGGGGCAATGGCGGGTGGCAATAAGCAAGGGATGCTTACTGCTGGAGCATCTCGACCCAGGCATCCTGCATCTGGGCGTCCAGATCGGCATCCGGGATCGGATAAAGCTGCGAGTTTTTCAGATATTCGGGCTGATCATCCCAGCGAAGGGCTGCTTTTTGCGCATCGGACAGGTTTTCCCCGGCCTTGGAATTGGCAGGCATGCCCCAGTAACAGGACGATGTCGCAAGACGCGCCTGACCTTCGGGGCTCAGGATGTATTGCACGAATTTCAGTGCAAGGTCGGGCTTGGCAGATTCCTTCATCACGCCGATCGACTGGGCCCAGCGCAGGCCGCCTTGTTTCGGGATGACCCAATCAAGGTTCGGTTTTTCTTCGGACAGAACCGCCGTGATCCATTCACCACCACCCACAAGGATATCGACCTCACCCGTGGCCAAAGCCGTCTGGGAGGAAACCACTTCGCCAACCTGTTTGGAGACCTTTTTCATCGCAAACAGCTTTTCCTTGATGGCGTCCATATCATCCGCCCCAAGATCGGTTGTATCAATGCCAAGTCCCAGCCCGACAAGGCCGATAACCGGCAGGTAATAATCATAAATCGCGATGCGCCCGGCGTATTTGTCCGACCAGATCACCGACATGTCTTCCATGTCCTTGGGATCGACCTTGGTCTTGTCGAACGAAATGGTGTTGTAGCCGAACTTTTCGGTAACCGCATAGGTTTTGCCATCAACCACATTGTTTTCCGCCATCACGACTTCCGGGAAAAGATCGGAAGTCGGAAGGGCATCGGCCGGAATTTCGGCCAGAAGATCCATTTCAACCGCACGATGGACATCAACGCCGTCAATCACGAACACGTCCCAGTCCCCCGGGCGGGACTGCTCGATGATCGAAAGGCCCGCACCCGTGCCTTCATATTCCTTCAGATTGACTTTGACGTCGTATTTCTTTTCGAACGGTTCGATCAAGGCCGGGTCGGTATGATCGCACCAGACAAGCGCGTTGAGTTCTTCTGTGGCCTGTGCGCTGTTTGCGATGGCAAAGGTACCAAGCAAGAAGGTCGCAGCACCGCCCAAAAGCTTATTGCGGGTTTTTCCCGTGGAAACGTGACGAAACATAGGCTCTCCCTGATTTCATATTGAGGCCTCCCTTTTATTGGGTCTTTCGGCACTCATTCCGGTGCCGTTGAAAAAATATTGAACGCGTTCATTTTTTGAGTCAATGTAATTTTTGAACCCGTTCAGTTTTCCGGAGTGACCATGTCAGGTCTGCGCGCCCAGAAGAAAGCCGACAAGAACCGCCGTATTCTCGAAGCGGCGACAACGCTGTTTCGCAAGGTCGGCTATGACAGTGCGCGCATCGAAGACATTGCCGAAATGGCCGGGGTATCGGTCGGAACGTTTTATAATTACTACAAAAACAAGGGCGACATGCTGATGGCCACCGTCTCGATGGAGGTCGAGGAAGTGCTGGCAGCGGGCGAGGGGATCATTGCCAAAAAGCATGATCAGGTCGCATCGGCCCTGTTTGATCTGATCGGTAAATATTACGACCATTCCCTGACCTATCTGTCCAAGGAAATGTGGCGAACGGCGATGTCGCTTTCCATTGCCCAGCCCGAAACCCCGTTTTCCAAACGCTATACCGCGCTTGACCACCGGCTTTCCAAACAGGTCTGCGACCTTTTTCGGTCGTTGCAGGATCGCGGCATTGTCCGCAAGGATGTCGATTGCACCGCACTGGGCGAGCTTGTCTTTAACAATGTGAACATGATGTTCATCGAGTTTGTCAAAGACGAGGACATGGATGTTGATGGCCTTAAGGCAAGCGTGGCAAAGCAAAATTTGCCTGTGGTATCGCTGATGTCTGTTGGTGCTGACTGACCTGCCATTAAGTTCGTCCGGAAAATCATCGGCCTTCTCCAATGCATTGCATTGGCGAATGGGCGCAGATTTCCATACCGATTTCGGTGTTATCCGCGCCTGACCGGAAAATTTTCGCTAAACCAATTCGTTATCCCGGCCTTCGGAGCACAGCCAATTTCTTTTGCATGTTTTGCGGGAAATCGTGAATTATCTTGCTAATATAAATAGTTGCCCCTAAAAAATAGATATTATTCAAGGGGGTACTTATGCAATGTCTCTTTTGCCAGTTGTAAAAGAGCATGTTGTGCGTCGCGTGAAAGCGGCATCAAGCATGCAAAGCATGTCCGGTCGAGGTGGGGATTTCGTCCGGAATTTGTTTGTTCCGACAATATTTTGTCTTGTTGCCGGCCTCGGCATGGTGCCAAGCAGCGTTCATGCCGCAACCGTTGCTTGCAGCGGTGCCGCGGCCGATAACCCGTCAACCGTAACATCTGTTCTTTATTCTGCTGCGAACAAGACGTGCACCATTGCCAATACTACGCAAACCCAGAACACAGGTGATATTCTGTTTGTGACATCTGGCGGAGTCAATAACGCCCAATTCTTTGGCGATAGCAGTTTAGATGGGATACCGCAGCTTACAGATCATCTCGGATGTACCATCGGTGATTTGGGTACGGTGACGGCCGGGGGGACATGTAATGACGGGTCTGTGGCCCCTGGAACCTATGCAAACACTCTCAAGGCCAATGTTTCCGCCGGTGTTGTCGCCACAATGACGGTAAACTTCACGGTTGTCGGGACTGACGTTGATATTACCTCTGCCAGTGTTTCGCTTCCTGATGACGAATCATCGTCATCGTCATCGTCATCGAACGAATCTATATCCCACGAATTGCAGGCTTCTGTATCGCGGTCTCAGGCGGCGGTTGTTGGCAAGAATATCGAAGCACGCGTTCTTGCCATTTCGCGGGCCCCCACCACGGGTGGTGTCGCAGCACCCAATACGGGTGGTGTGCCTGCTCCGACGACCGGTGATCAACCTTCGTCCAGCAGTTTCTCGGGCCATACCGGTTCGAAGACCCTGGCCAAGCCAGCGATGGTGATGAAGTCGCGTGGCACCTCGCTGCGTGAATTGGCCATGCAGGCCTCATTTGACAGCTCGCAAACCACGCTGTCAGCGGCCGGTGATGCAAACGCGGGCGATGATCCGCTGCGCGGGATCGAGCAAAGCCTGGGTCTGCTGGCACAGCAGGGTTATACGGTCTGGGGACACGGGTCTTATACCTCGGTTAACAATGACCGGAACAATGCCGCGGGCGATAGCCGCTATGACGGGGATGTGTGGGGCTATAATCTGGGGTTTGATGTGCGTTTGCGCCCGGAACTGGTCGGCGGTATCTCGATGGGATATTCGCAAACGGCCCTGACCACGACCTACAATTCCGGTTATTACGATGAAACCAACTGGACGCTTTCGCCCTATATTGTCTATCAGCCGGCCGCAGGTGTGACGCTTTCGAGCATTATTGGCTACAGCCTTGGCGATATTGACCTTAGCCGCGATAGTTCGGTCACGGGCGATACAGAGTCAGATATGTGGTTCGGGTCGCTCAGCGGGGCATATGCCATGCGTCCGTCTGAAACATTGCCACTGGATGTGACCGTCAATGTCAGCTTTATGGCAGCGCGCAAAACCGTTGATGCCTATACCGAAAGTGACAGCACCCAGGTCGGCAAAACCGTGTCCAACACCCGCCGCCTCAAGCCGGGGATCGAGGCGGCCTATAGCTTTGATGCCGCAGAGACAATCTTGCAGCCATTCGCCAAAACAGATTTCGTCTATGACATGACCGATGAAACAAACGGTGACAAGACGGCATTCAATCTGGGCGGGGGGCTTCGCATCATATCCGGTGCAACCGGGCTTTCCGGTTCTATCGAAGGTGAACAGCAACTGGGCACCGATGATTATAGCGAATACACCATTGGTGGCCTGATCGCGTATGCATTTAGCGTCAATGGCAGCGAGGGCGCTTCACTTGGTGTCGTTTCGCCCTATGTTCGCAGCAACTTTACCCCCGACAGCGGTCAGACATTCGGGACCGGTTTTACCTTCACCGCCGAAGATGAAGCATTTAGCACCGAAGTTAACCTGACCCACACCAATGCTGTTTCGTCTCGCGAAACAGTCGCAGAGATCAATATCACTCTTGCATTCTAGGGGTGGGGCATCTCAAACCGGTATGTTTGATGCAGACGCATCTTTGACACCGGCGGCGTGAAATACGTTGCCGGTGTCAGCAAGATGATTGCGCGCCCGGGGCTTTTGAGTGCGCACACATCGCGCGGCCACACAACTGCGTGCAAACACCTCCGAGGTTAACCTGACCTGGTTGATGGCGCTGGCAATCCGATACATGGCCTTGGGCCGAAGTCGCCAGTCAGAATGCGCCGGTTGTGGTGCCGGTTTCACGCAGTGGTGGCGTGGATTGATCAGGGTTAAAAGCGTTACGTGAATACAGGCAGCGGCTTTCGTTTTTATCCCCTGATCCTAGTCGAGAAATTCCGTTTCGATCCGTTCGGCATTGGCCCGTGCCCAACGAATAACAGCTTCAGCATTTTCGGTTTTCTCTTTGGGAGAGAATGCACGCGGTAGCGAGATTTCTTCGCCTGTTTCATAGCCAGGTGCCATTTCGGCGGCGTCCTGCCGGTAGTCAAAGCCATACTCGACAACCAGGAATTTATTGCGCCGTGTGATGCGGAATTCGGCGCTGATCATGTCATAGGGGCGATCAACATCCATCGCATAAAGATTGCTTGTGCCGACTTTCACAAAATCATCGAAATTGGCAAAGGCACTGATGGTTTTCTTTTTGACGCTAAAGCAGCTCTGATTGCCCAAATCGACATTGGCATTGGTCTGGTGATACAGCAAAGTCACATTTGGATTACAGAAGGACGAAGAATAGAACGAATATCTGATCGGAACGCTGAGCGGGCTGGAGATGGTGATAAAACCGCGCAAAAACTTCTGATCGTCAATCCGGCCCAAAACCATGTTTCCGAAAGGATGGTAGTTGTTGTTGCGGTAAAGTTCGTTGGCAAGAACAGTCCAGTCACCGGGCGGCAGTACCACATCGCCTTGTGGCATGGTTACTTTGTCCTGCACCACTTTCCCGACTGGAAAATCGTTCTGGAACTGGTTGTCGACTGTGGCAAGGCAGGCTGAAAGCAGCATCGCAAGCCCGATCGCCAGTAATTTCGTTTGCATCGTTTGTTGTCCCCTGATCCTGTTTTCCCAGATACTAATGCCATGAAAAGAAATAAAAAACTGTCCAAACGGGCAGGGTGAAGACAGGTGTAATGTCGTCCGGGGAAGATGGAACGCTGATGCTTGACGTGACAGTAGTCACAAGTAACCCTGTCCGGGAATGATAACAACATCAACGATATGATCGTTTGGCACGTATGTGATCTGGCGACAATTTTGGTAAGGACAGGTTGGGGATGGGACGGATGGACGAACAGGCCGGAGACGGTTTTGGCTTTGTATCGGGCCATGAACCGGATGCAGATATTGGTGAGCTACGTCTTGCCGACGGGGATTTGTTCGAATTGCCCGGTGTCAGCGGGCGTCTTGAACGCATTGATTTTAACAATGGCATTTGTTTGCACCGTGCGGAGCTCAATGTCCGCGATGATTCCAGATTTGATGTGCAAAATGCCTTGCCACCCGGATGGTTGGCCGGGTCGGTTAACATTCTGGGGCGTCACGATTTTGAATGTCCGGATGGCCAGAAACATACCATGTCGCCCGAAACCGGATTGATGATGCGGGTAGACCCGCCCGGCACCCGATATTTCTTACCCGGTGGGCAATTGATCCGCCATGCCGGGGTGACCATTGACCTTGATGCATTGCGTGCCCGATTTGGTGACGGGATGCCAGATGCCCTAACGCCGTTTCTTTCTGATAGTCACGATGTAATTGATGTCAGACCACTTGCCCTGAACAACAAGATCAGAAGTATCGTCAGTGCAATGTTCTCGGCGCAAATGACCGGTTTGGGCCGCAAGTTCAAGCTTGAAGGTTTATCGACCCTGTTTCTGGCTGAGATGATTGATGCCTATTGCCTGCTGTGCGCAGGCAGTGAAAAGACGCCGGAACCAAGTGTTCTTGAGCAGACGGTCACGGAAGAGGCAATTTCGAAGATCACCAATGATCTGGCAGCACCGCTTTCCGTTGCGCAACTTGCAATTGCCGCAGGCATGACCGAAAGCCGGTTGAACAGCTTGTTCAAGTTGGAAACCGGCAAGACATGCGCTGATTTCGTCCGTTCCAAACGTATGGAGCGGGCCAAGGAGCTTCTGGCAACTGGTGATAGCAACGTCAAACAGGTCGCAGCCGCTGTCGGGTTTAACCATGTCAGCAATTTCTCACGATCCTATCGTGACTGGTACGGCGAAAGCCCCGCTCAGGCGCTTAACCGCAACAGCGGGTGATTGTGGTTCTGGGGTTCCCGCATATCTTTGCCCTCTTGCTCAAGTCGCTTTAACCCCCTAGGTTAACGTAAACGTCAACTTATGTTGCAGGGCAAAAATGAAGTTTCAGGGTACGGAAAATTACGTCGCAACCGAAGATCTGATGGTGGCGGTCAATGCCGCGATCACGTTGCAGCGTCCGCTTTTGGTCAAGGGTGAACCCGGTACCGGCAAGACGGTGCTGGCCGAGGAAATTGCCAAATCACTGGGCAAAAAACTGATCACCTGGTCGACTAAATCCACCACCCGCGCCCAGCAGGGGCTTTATGAATATGACGCGGTTTCGCGCCTGCGCGACAGCCAGTTGGGCGATGAACGCGTTCATGACATTGCCAATTACATCGTCAAGGGCAAGCTGTGGGAAGCATTCGAGGCCGAGGGTGAAGCCCCGGTTCTGCTGATTGACGAGATCGACAAGGCCGATATCGAGTTTCCCAACGATCTGTTGCAGGAACTCGATCGCATGGAATTCTTTGTTTACGAGACCCAGCAAACGGTCAAGGCGACCAATCGCCCGATCGTGATCATCACGTCAAACAATGAAAAAGAACTGCCCGATGCCTTCCTGCGACGTTGCTTCTTCCATTATATCCGCTTTCCCGATGCCGATACCATGGCCGAGATTATCGAGGTTCATTATCCCGGCATCCAGAAACGTCTGGTCGCCGAGGCGCTTAACCTTTTCTACGACATCCGCGAGGTTTCGGGGCTCAAGAAAAAGCCGTCAACGTCCGAGCTTCTGGACTGGTTGAAGCTTCTGATGGCCGAGGACCTTCCGCCCGAGGCCCTGCGCGCCAAGGATGCCAAAACAGCCGTTCCGCCCCTTCATGGGGCGTTGCTTAAAAACGAGCAGGACGTGCATCTGTTTGAACGGCTGGCCTTCATGGCGCGCCGCGAAGGGCGTTAGATGCAGAGTGGTTCCCGGCCTTAATAGGCCGGGAAGGTTGCCGTCATTGCCGCTTCTTCCGCCCGAATACGACGCCACAGGATGGCGGCGTAAACCGGCAAACCGACAATGAGTGTTCCCCATGCCTGAAGGGCCAGGCCAAAGCCGATCAGCTCAGGGGCGATATTCAGGAAGTAATTGGGATGCTTGCAGATTTTATAAAGGATGCTGGTGCGGATCTCGTGATTGGGCGAGATGAAAAGCTTGACCGTCCAAAGGTCACGCAGCGTGGCAATCACGCCTGCAAGCATGATGATCGAAACCGTCCAGATCGCAATTCCGGCATAGGTCATGGTGCTGATCGGGGCTGCTTTGAATTCGCTTTCGATAATGCAGGCAACATAAAAACCGACATGGGCGATGGTCAGAATACGTGTGGTGGCAACATCATATTCGGTGGCACCGGCCGCGCGCAAACGCGCTTCGTTTCGTTTGGAAATGGCCAGGGAAACCAATCGGGCAATGATGGCAATGGCAACAAAGCCATACAGAAAATCAGTCATGAAAAGAATGCTCGTGCGTTTGTTTTTGATAAGCCGCGGCAATCACGCCCGGTATGTGCGGGCGCAAAGTGCCCGATGGGGACTGACTTGTCCAGAAGTGGGTTGCATGGATTGATGTTTTGTATCGCAAAAGTTTCATTCGCGCCTTTTGCTTCTGCTGGATCGGGGTGTAAGTAATGTTCACCAGCTTCTTCTATAAGCTCAAGGATGTCCGTATTCCTGTGTCGCTGCGCGAATATCTGACGCTGCTTGAGGCGGTGGAAAAGGGACTGGCGGGCTATTCGGTCGAGGATTTCTATTATCTGGCGCGTGCGGCCCTGGTGAAGGACGAACGCCATCTTGATAAGTTCGATCGGGTGTTTTCCGAACATTTCAAAGGCATTGCCGATCTGGCCGCAGGCATGGACGAGGTCGCCCAAAGCGAAATCCCCGAAGAATGGCTGCGCAAACTGGCCGAGAAATTCCTGACTGACGAGGAAAAGGCCGAAATCGAAGCCCTGGGCGGTTGGGAAAAGCTGATGGAGACGCTTAAACAGCGTCTTGAAGAACAAAAGGGCCGCCATCAGGGCGGCAATAAATGGATCGGCACGGCCGGAACATCACCGTTTGGTGCCTATGGCTACAACCCCGAAGGGGTGCGGATCGGACAGGACAAATCCCGGCATCGGCGCGCGGTCAAGGTCTGGGACAAGCGCGAATTCAGGAACCTTGATGACAGTGTCGAAATCGGCACGCGCAATATCAAGGTCGCCCTGCGTCGTTTGCGCAAATGGGCGCGGACCGGGGCGGCGGACGAGCTTGATCTGCCCGGTACCATCACATCAACAGCCCGCCAAGGGTGGCTTGATGTGCAGATGCGCCCGGAACGTCATAACGCGGTCGAGGTCTTGATGCTGTTTGATGTTGGTGGATCAATGGATGATCATATCAAGGTCTGCGAAGAACTGTTTTCCGCGGTCAAAACCGAGTTCAAGCATCTTGAATATTATTACTTCCACAACTGCCCCTATGAGGGGCTTTGGAAAGACAATGCACGGCGCTGGAACGAGCAGGTTTCGACATGGGATGTGATCAATACCTATGGCGCGGATTACAAGCTGGTGATTGTCGGGGATGCAACCATGAGCCCCTATGAAATCACCTATCCCGGCGGGGCGGTAGAACACTGGAACGAGGAAGCCGGTGCGGTCTGGATGCAAAGACTGCTTGAACATTTCACCCATGCGGCCTGGATCAACCCGCAACCGGAAAACTGGTGGCGCCATCATCAGTCGATCCAGATCATGCATAAATTGATGGAAGGCCGGATGTTCCCGCTGACGCTTGATGGATTGGATCGCATGACCGGGGAACTTAACCGCTAGGCTTTACTATCTACAGCACGTATATCATTTGTCCTTAGGACAAATGATATACGTGCTGTTTTAAATGTCAATAGGTATGTGTTTGATCAGATAAGTATGGACATAATGGTGATATTTATATATGTCCTTAGGACATATATAAATATCACCATGGATGTGTTGTTGATGGCTGCTCGTTTAAGCGTTCCGCGCAAGATGCCGGGTAAGGCGTCCAATATGGTTCTAGCTGTTGCTGAAAACATCATGGATACGAAGAAGCCAGTAATTTCTGATTTCGATTTGTTTATGATGATTTGGGACGTCTATCGTTTCAAAAAAGCAAAATATTTACGTGGAGATTTCCCTGCGATTGATGCCTTTCGGCGTGTGAAGGCAAAATTGAAGCCGATGGGGATTCTTCGGAAGGATGATGACTACGGCGCTTTTCTGAAAGTGGTCCCCATTGCAGAGCATGGGGCAGATGAAATCGTTTGTTGTGTAGATCCATATTGCTACATTTCACATCTTTCTGCGATGCAGCGATACGGATTGACGGATCGCCGCCCCAATGAATTGCAGATTACCCAACCGAACAGGGCATTAATGAAACAGCTGAATGCTGAACGGTTAGAGAGAGAGGTCTCCGGTGTTTTGGCGACAGGGCTGACGTCAGAAAAGTTAAAATTCCCCCCTCTAACAATAGTGCGGCATCCACACAAAGTTAGAGAGCGTTCTGTCTCTGTGAAATCAACGAATTTTGTAGGGAATTGGAAGCAATTACGAGGTGGCTCCGGGCGTGTGGCATCGATTGGGCAAGTTTTTGTCGACTCAGTGGATGACCCCGAGCGCTGTGGAGGTATGCGGCATGTAATTGATGTTTGGCGTGGTAATGCAGAAATTTTTCTCAACGAGATTGTAGAAAGCGTGACACAATCAGAGAAATCTATTGTGAAGGTGCGAGCCGGTTACTTGCTTGATGAAATGTTAGGGATGCATGACGCAAGGGTGCTGAGTTGGCTTGAATATGCTCAACGTGGAGGTAGCCGTGTTCTTGATCCCCACATGCCTTACAGAAGCCATTTTTCAGAAAAATGGATGATTTCAATTAATGTCGAATGACTCTGATATTGTTGTTGATATCACTGATTGGGTAGAGCGAAAGAAGGCCGACCCCATCGCCTATGCTGAACGCCGTGCAACGGAAGTGTTCTTAACTGCGCTTGGTATGACACCGTCTATAGGTAACAAAGTGTATCTTAAAGGCGGCGTCCTAATGGGCGTTGTGTATCGAAGTATTCGAAGTACAAGCGACATAGACTTCACAACGGAATTGAAGCCTGAGAGCAGTTTGCCTGAAAGGGTTGTTGAGGAGTTAAATAAAGCCTTTCCTCGCGCTTCTGCAGAAGTTGATCCGGATCTAATGTGCAAAGTTCAATCTGTCCGCGTGCGCCCAAGGCGTAGTGGATTGCAGAAAGCATCTTTTCCTGCACTAGAGATGACAGTCGGGTATGCTGAGCGGGGATCTCCGCAAGAGAAAAAGTTTTATGTCGGTTCGGCTGTTGATGTCCTGAATGTTGACATAAGCTTTAATGAGCCAGTTGGTGCAATTCAGGTTGTCAGACTGAATGCTGATGGTGCGACAAAAATAAAAACGTATTCATTGCAAGACATTATAGCAGAAAAGATGCGTGCACTTCTTCAGCAGGTCATAAGAAAGCGAAACCGGCGCCAAGACATCTACGACCTCAGCCTTCTCCTATCACATTTTAAGTTTGATGATCAGGAAAAAACTGATCTTCTGAGGCTTCTTCTTATCAAGTGTTTAGCCAGAGATATAAAACCTGAAAGTGATTCTCTTGACGATCCTGATGTTCGAGATAGGGCCAGTCAGGACTGGCATACTCTGGCACTTGAGATTGGTGAACTCCCGGACTTTGATGAGTGCTTTGCGGTGGTGAATGGTTTCTATAAGTCGCTACCATGGAAGTCTTTAACCTCGTAGTGCCGAGCGCTGTTTGAGGAACTTTGTCTCCAACTCCGCGTTACCCGGATAGAGTAACAGTTTCATGAAGATTGTCTCGGGAAGCCCGATAGGGATTTCTGAGCCGTGAAACCGCGCCTATAGTCCAGAATCCCCGAAAAAGGGGCCGTGATAAAAAGGAAATCTGGGATGCCGGTGAAAAATTTGATCAAGTCGAGTGTTCTGGCCGTCGGGCTGTTGATGGCTGGTTCTGTCAGCCTGGCCCAGGCGCAGGATATCCAGGCAGAGCAGGTCGTAATCGCCCATCGCGGCGCATCGGGCTATTTGCCCGAACATACACTTCCGGCCAAGGCGCTGGCCTATGGCATGGGGGCTGATTACATCGAACAGGATGTGGTGCTGTCCAAGGACGGGGTCCCTGTGGTTCTGCATGATATCCATCTTGATACAACCACCGACGTTGCCCGCAAATTCCCCGATCGCAAACGGGATGACGGGCGCTATTACGTGATTGATTTCACCCTGGCGGAGCTCAAATCCCTGACGGTGACCGAACGGTTCAAGGCCGATAGCGGCAAGCAGGTCTATGAAAACCGCTTCCCCAGTGATTTCGCCATGTTTGAAATCCCGACCCTTGAAGAAGAAATCAAACTTATCCAGGGCCTTAATCATTCGACCGGCCGCGATGTCGGCATTTATCCGGAAATCAAGGACCCGGCATTCCATCGTGGCGAAGGTCAGGATATTGCCAAAACCGTGATCTCGGTTCTTGAAAAATGGGGCTATAACAACCCGAATTCGAATTCGTTTGTGCAATGTTTTGACTGGGCCGAGACCCAGCGCATTCGCAACGAACTGCATTACCAGGGCAAGCTGGTGCAGCTTCTGGGCGAGAACCGCTGGGGCGCACCGGCGGGAACCGATTATGACTATTTGAAATCGGGCGAAGGCATTGTTGAGATGGCCAAGGTGGTCGACGGCATCGGTCCGTGGTTGCCACAGGTGATTTCAGGCCTTGGTGAAAATGGCAAGGCCACCATGACCCCGACCCTGATTGCCGCCCAGCGCGCGCAACTGCTTGTTCATCCCTATACCCTGCGTGCCGATCAGCTGCCGAAATGGGCCGGGGATATGAACATTGCCCTGACGGCGATTTTTGATGATGCCGGGATCAATGGCATTTTCACCGATTTCCCTGATCAGGTTGTCCAGTTCCTGGCGCGCAATCCGGCATCCTGACCGGTCGACGCGCCGGTTCGCACGATATTTTCGATTTTCGAAGCAGTCTGTTTCCAATCTGAGCGTTATCAGACGGGCACAGGCAAGTCATCATTGCTGTTCATGAAATTCAACCAAGGAGGCAGAAATGGCAAAGGTACTGGTTCTTTATTATTCGATGTATGGTCACATCGAAACCATGGCAAATGCCGTGGCAGAAGGCGCACGTGGCGTTGCCGGAACGCAGGTCGATGTCAAACGCGTTCCTGAAATCATGCCCGAAGATGCGGCCAAGGCCGCCGGCGCGAAACTTGATCAGGTGGCACCGGTCGCATCCGTTTCCGATCTTCCGGAATATGATGCCATCATCTTTGGCGTGCCGACCCGCTTTGGCAACATGTCCGCCCAGATGCGCAATTTCCTTGATCAGACCGGCGGTCTGTGGGCCAAGGGCGCATTGATTGGCAAAATCGGTTCGGTGTTTGCATCGACCGGCACCCAGCATGGCGGTCAGGAAACCACCATCACCTCGACCCATACGACGCTTTTGCATCATGGCATGGTGATTGTCGGTGTGCCCTATAGCTGTTCGGGCCTGACCAATATGGACGAAATTACCGGTGGCTCGCCCTATGGTGCAACAACGCTTGCCGGGGCGGACGGATCGCGTCAGCCGTCTGAAAACGAACTTGATATTGCCAAATTCCAGGGCAAACATGTTGCCGAACTCGCTGCCAAGCTGGCAGGCTGATTTTTCGGCTTTACACGATCAAATGGCAGTGCCGGTTTCCGGTGCTGCCATTTTTTTGTTGCCGCTTGGTAAACAATCAGATGCCTGATTACGTCTTGTTTGGCGACAGTTTTGTGCGACAGTGATGGATATGAAATTCACCCGGTGGCTGCACCGGCACGCACAGGAGATTTGACATGTCTGACACAGTGGCAAATGCACGCGCCGTCAAACGGGTTTTGCGCGCCATGGATACATCTGATGGTGCGGGGGTGTCGCTGAAACGGTCAATCGGAACGCCGCAGCTTGATATGCTTGATCCGTTTCTGATGCTTGATTCCCTGTCGACCGACAATCCCGATGAATATATCGCGGGCTTTCCCGAACATCCCCATCGCGGTTTTGAAACCGTGACCTACATGGTCGAAGGGGCCATGCGCCACAAGGACAGCATGGGCAATGAAGGCATCCTGCGGTCGGGCGGCGGACAATGGATGACAGCCGGCAGCGGCATCGTCCATTCCGAGACACCCGAACAGGAAAATGGTCTTTTGCAGGGCTTCCAGCTTTGGATCAATCTGCCGGCCAAGGACAAGATGATTGATCCGCGCTATCAGAATATGGAGCCCGATGAATTACCGGAAATCGAACCGGTGGCGGGGGCGCAATTGCGCTTGCTTGCGGGATCAATGCATGGGGCAACCGGGCCGATCAACGGCATTTCGACCGATCCGGTCTTTGTGGATGCCAAACTTGATGCCGGGGCCGAAGTCACCGTGCCCCTGCCCAAAGGACACACTGCGGTGGTTTATGTCTTTATCGGCGATGCGGTGGTTGGCGGAAAGGATGTGCCGACCCATCATCTGGCCATTCTTGACGATGGTGATGGCGTGACTCTTAAGGGCGGCTCGGACGGCGGGCGCATGCTGGTGATTGCCGCCCGTCCGATCAATGAACAGGTGGTCCGCTATGGCCCGTTCGTCATGAGCAGCAAACAGGAACTCATGCAGGCCTTTGACGATTATCAGCGCGGCACTTTCGTGCGCAAGGCCGCATCGTGATGATGCGCTGATCGAAAAAAAATCCCGATGAATTCAACGCAAAACGCCCTGATTTTCATGATCAGGGCGTTTTGCATGCGGCTAAAGGATAGCATCGGGCAAAGGGCTGTTGCCTTGAAACCGTGCCCCTGCTGTCTAACCTGTAAAAGGAACGGAACAAAAGGATAGCGATCCGCATGAACAGGTCGCACTGGCGCGCATTGAAATGGGTTTTGATCCTGTGGGGGAGCATCCTTGCCGTCTCCGCCCAGGCCAGGGAGTTGCGCTTTGTCACCGGCGATGCCTTTCCCCCCTTTACCGACCGTGATATTGCCGGTGGTGGCATTGTTACCGAGATCGTACGCACGGTGTTCGAACGCGCCGGATATGAAACCGTCACCATCATCTGGCGTTCATGGCTTAAGGGATATGAATTGACGGTCGAGGGAAATGTCGATGGCACATTCCCCTATGCCTTTACCCGTACCCGCGCCAAATCGGTGCTGTTTTCCGACCCGATCACAAGCCTTAAGGCCTATGGCTGGTATTCGCGCAACGGGGCAAGTGTTGATGACAAGGTCGATCTTCTGGGTAAAAGCCTGTGCCTGCCGCTGGGCTATGCCGAACTTGGCTATGCCGGGCGGCTTTTTGGCAATGGACAGGCAAAACGCGTGTCGCCACCCGATATGAAAACCTGTTTCAAACTGCTTGATGCCGGGCGCGTTGACAGCGTCATCAGCCCGATCCCCGAAGCCTTGGGCGCAATCCAGGCCGCCGGACTGCCCTTTGACGATTTCGGCCATATCGAAGAAGGCCTGTCGGACATGCCGCTTCATTTCATTGTCGGCAAAAACAATGCAGATGCGGCAAAAATCATCGCCGATTTCAATGTCGGCTTGTTACAACTACGTCAAAGCGGCGAACTGGCCAGCATCCTGGCCACGGCGGAATATTGACGGGCGGGGCAGTCGAAAATGCGCCGCCTTAACGCCAACCGCAAAGCCGTGGGCCCTGAATGCATGCTTTCGCGCGCATGGGCGCCAAATCAAGCTGCGGTGCCGTTATGTGATCGATGCGAATACCGCACCTAGTCCTTGGCGCGTTTTGCATCCGTATTGCTGTTGGTATCTGTGATCCAGGGGCGGCCATCGGAAAGCACGTCGACCTTGTCGGCATTGATGTTGTTGACCTTGTCAAACGAGCTGTTGGTGGCATTCCATTTTTTCAGCACATACGCGTTCCCATCCAAAACCGTGACATAGATGCTGCCGTCCGACCCGGCGCCGATATCCTCAATCTTGGTGCTTTGGCCCAACGGGCGGTTTTCGAACCTGGTTCCGGTAAATTGCTGCACGATATTGTTGGCATCGGCAATCCACAAATCACCAGCGCGGCCAACGGCAACCTTGCGGACATCATCATTGTTGAATTTGGTAAACGCGTTTGTTCCCGGTTTAAGGTGATAAAGCCTGTCGTCAATGACGACATAAACCGTGCCATCCGACCCGATCGAAAGGTCTCTGATATTGCCTGACGTGACGGAATAGGTGCGCTGGACAGTGCCGTTCGATGACAGTCTGTAAATCGAACTCGAACTGTTTCCGTTGGTCCAGATGCTGTCATCGCTTGCCACGTCGAACACGATCAGGTCCTGACTGAATGACAGGGAAACTTGCTCAAACTTTTTGGTCTTGGTGTTGAACTTCAATAACTGTTTCGCCCCTTGCGAAAGTGGCGAGCCAAATATGTAGAAACCGTCATTTTGTCCGACGGTCATTGCGTCAACCGTATTCAGGTTCGTGGTAAATGTTTCAAAGGTTATGTTTTTTGAAAATGTAAAAGCGTTGTCTGACGCGATATCGACCACGGCGGCTGTATTGCCGCTGCCGGTGGTATCCCCGGCGGTGGATGCGGCAATGCGACGGTCTGCCTGTTCGTCCCGGTCAAAGAATTTCGAGGCCAGAACATGGGTATCTTTGGTCACCACCCAGGGAAAGCCGTTCGGTCCGACCGCGACACTTTCCGGAATATGGCCCGGTGTCAGGACAACTTCGAAATCTTCGCCATTCGCAGCCAGTCGCATCAGAAACTGGGTATCTGACACCACATAGACGCTGCCATCCGGACCGATCGAGATGCTTTTGGCCCGTTGCCGGATGATCTTGCATGGCGATGTATCGCATCTTTGTACTAGCCCGTCAGAACGGATGGTCCACGGGGTTCCATCGGGGGCAACCGCAACCGAAATACCCTGGCCGGGAATGCGATCGAACCGGGTCATTGTGTCATTCAGTTTGGATAAATTGCCGCTGGCATCGGCGATCACCACTGATCCGTCCCCGCCAATCGCGATGTCTGACCCGGTCGCACCGGGAAATTGTTTCCAAAGATTTCCTGTATGGCGAAATACCCGGCCCAAGGTGGAAATGCCCCACGGGTTGCCATCGGCATCAACAGCTAGGCGCACCAGCGTTCCCGGAAAATCTTCAAACCGGCGACGACTGTTCGACCAGCGATAAATGCTTCCGCCAGCATCAAGACCAAACACACTTCCGTCCCGTCCGATTGAAACGACATTTGCGGTCTGCTGGGTATCGGTAAAGGCAATATCTTCACTGGTTGTGATGGTTGCCGGATCAAGCACCGGATCATTGCCGCCTGACGGGGCGACTGTTCTGCTAGCGCCCTGACTTGCCCCATTTCCAGTGGCATCGGCGGACACATCAGATGCGCTTACGATGCCAGGAACCGGAACAGGGGCGCTTGACGGTGCCGCGACAGCCGGGGGCGGGGGCACAGCACCTGGTGGTGATATTGGTGTTGCGGCAACCCCGGATGCGACGGCTTCGGGGGCGTTTTCGACAGGGGCAACGGCCTGGGGCGCCCGGCTTTGCGGTGCCCGGCCTTTTTCGGTTTTGATCTTTTCGGGGGCGACCAGCAAGGTTGTCGCCATGATGGCACCGCCTTCGATAACGGCCCATGGGCCGCCATCAGGGGCGGCGGCGGTGGCTTTTGCGCCATTGACCCCGGCGACAATACGCCAACTGCGTCGCGCAGGATCCCAGATCCTGATCTGGCCTTCGGCATCGACGATCACCACCGCATTGTTGCCGCCAATTGCGATGTCGGTTGCGCGACCGGGCATGGTGATCCAGTCGTTGCCGTCAAAGGAACGAACCCGTCCGTCCCGGGCAACCGCCCAGGGATTACCGGTCATATCTAGCGCAATGCGATACGCTGTTCCGTCAACCTGTCGCCATTCGCTGCGCAACGGGTTCCATTTTTTGAGCGCACCATCAACCTTGGCAATATAGACATTGCCAAGCGTATCGGCGGCAACATCCACAACGTCGGTATCCTTGTTTTCCCACCACAGCCCGTTATAGCGATAAACAACGCCGTCAGAACTGACAGCCCAGGGCCGGTTTCCTTCTGCGGCGGAAATCCGGACAAAGTCCCCCGACATTTTACGCCAGCGCTGTTCCTCGGCATCCCAGCGCCATGGTGTGCCATCCGGAGCAACGACATAGGCCTGCCCGTCACTGTTGATCGATATATCGACAGCTGTGCCCGGCAAACGGGTCCAGTTTTGGGATGCGGGGCTGTTTTGCGCATGCAGGTGCGATATCGGATGAATGGTCGCAAATGCGATACAAAGCAGAACAACACAGGACCGCATGATCAGCAGCGTCATTGGGTAACCTCGCATCACCGTTTTCGAAAACAAATGCTATTCACCAAGCAATCGGTTCTGCACCATCGCGATGTGTTTCTGGTTGCTGGCGTCATTTTGCCAGGAATGAACTTTGACGTCCCCGGACCTGAATTCTTCGAAGAATTCGCGACCTTGCAGTTTTTCGATCACTTCGTTGAACGTCGCACGCGGGGTGAACCAGTCCTTGTGGCGATGCTGAAGACGTTCGATATCGCGTTCAAGATCCGACATTTCCTCGATCGTGACATCGCGATCTGCCTGGGCCCGACGGGTGTAATGGGGACGGCGCGGGGTCATCAGAATAAGGACCGATCTTTCGAACTGGCGTTCGACACGCTGTGAAAACAACAGATTAAGGATCGGCACATCCATCAATCCCGGCACACCGTCCGCAGATTTCGATGTTTCGCGTTCACTCAGTCCGCCCAGAACAAGGGTTTCACCGAATTTCATGGTGACGGTGGAATTGACATTGGTTTTGGTGGTGTCGAGACGAAATTCAAACACAACCGAGTTGGACGGGTCCGTCAGGAAGGTCCGTTCTGCGACCACGTGCAACCGGATCATGTCATCGGGCAGGATTTCGGGCGTCACCGCCAGTTTGACGCCGACCTCCTTTTGCACCGAAACACTGTCACCATTCCCCCCCGAAACCGCAGCGGCCAGAATTTCCGTGCCAGAGAAAAATTCCGACGTTTGTCCGGCCTGGGCCACCAAACTCGGCTTTGCCAGAACCTGATTGTTGGCATCGGCGGAATTGGCGATATTCAGTGAATATGTGACGGCGGGAATGCTGATGGCCCGGGTGATTGTCTGGGTGCTTTGTTCAAGCCCGGTATCAAGATAATCCTTGGTTCTGGTTGATCCATAGCCAAAACCGGCGGTCCCGGTCAGCGGATCTCCGAATTGCAGCTGCAAACCGTTCAGAAGGTTGATGCCGCGTGAATTGCGCACGTCTTCCTGTGTGCCGATCAGAACGACATCCACCACGACCATGCTGGAATCGGCAAAGCCCTGCTGCATCGGGTCGTTGGCGTTATATTGCCCCGGTTGTGGTGCGCTATAGGGATCAGATGACGATCCATAGGGATCCGCGCCATACGGGCTGTTTTGACCATATGGGTTGCTTGATCCGTAAGGGTCGCTGCCATACGGATCATTCCCGTACTGGGCCATCAGAATTTTGGCGTCGCTGTCATAAAACGACTGCCAACCCTGAATACGACGTTCAAGATAGGCAACGCTTTCCGGTCCCATGACTGCGTCGCGATAGGCCGAGACAAAGGCCGATGCCCCGGCACGATCATCCATTGCCGCCAGGGACAAGGCCGTCGCCTTGAGAATTTCGGGCTGTTGTCTTGCTTCCGGTGCGACTGCAAGCAATCGTTTCAGGGCAGCTTCCGAAGTTCTCGGGTCCCGGGCGTAATAGGATGCAGAGGCCAGGCTATAGAGAACGGACGGGTCGTCATCGCGATGAAGGGCGACTGCTGCGAAATATCCCTGTGCCAGGCCATAGCGCCGCTGATCCATATAGAGAAGGCCCAGCTGATATGTCGCCGAAAGATTTCCCGGATCAAATTTCAGCGCCTGCTTGTAACCCTGTTCTGCCAGATCAAACTTGCTGGCGTCACCCTGAACCCCCATCAAATGGTAAGTCAGTCCGTTCAGAAACTGCAAATCAGGGTTGGTGACATCAAGCTTCAGGGCCAGATTGATCAGCCGTGATGCTTCATCCATCTTTCGGGCTTCCAGTGCCTCGATACTTTGGCGTACCAAAACCTGAACGGCATCTTGCGCGGCAGCTGATTGTGTAAAGGATGATTGTTGCGTGCTGTCATGTGTTGATGACGCAGCAGTGCCGAACCCCAAAGAGTGACCCGGTGTCAAACCCGCAGTTTGACAGCCCGCGACCAGAATTGTTGATAAAATCAATGCGCCGCGAAGCGATGTCCCAAACAACTGGCTTCGCTTGAATTCTTTCGTTAAGTCCCGCAACCGTCATTTCCCCACAAAAATCAGACGATGTGTGATCAAAACCAATGTGCCCCGATCAATTGTCCCGGATATGGCCGATGTCAGACGCACTGCCTCTCGGTGAAAGCAGGCAATCCGCACCGGATGATCCAAAAATGTAAAGTTGAAAACCGGCAAGAGTACCAAAGCCGAGATCGCGTCGGCACTCTTGCCGGTGGTCGTCAGCGCAGTCGGTAAATGTCGTTATTTTTGGTAACCCGCCATACCTGTCCACCACCGGCACCGATTGCCAGGGCATCCTTTTCCCGGGAAGTCGCAACCCAATTTCGTTTGGCGCCGTCAAAGACAAATGTGTTGCCATGCTTATCGATCGCTCTGGCCTGACCAGGGACGTCTATCGCGATGTCGATGCCCTGACCGGGTACTTTTTGCCATCTTTGATCGTTGCCATGGACCCAGATATCTCCCTGCTCGCCGATTGCCCAGGGCCGACCATCCTGATCAATGTCGATGCGCGAAGCCGTCCCGGGAATGTTTTTCCATCCATTTCCTTCGCGTTTATGGATTTTCCCTTTGAAATCGACGATCCACACGCCTTTGGCGCTGGCACCGATATCCTTGGCTTGCGGGCCTCGAACAATTTGCCAATCGGAACCGGACAGGGAGTAGATCTGACCGCGAAGATTGATAACCCAGGCCGTCGTATCTGAAACAGCAATCCGGTATCCGGCCCCTGGAAGTTTGGTCCATTTATTCGCCGCGCTCTCGCGTTTATATATCTGATAGCCGCTTCTGTTGGCTTTGGTCGGGCTAATCACATAGGCCGTGCCATCGGTGCCAATGGCAATGTCGGTGGCTTTGCCTGACACGTTTTCCCAACCATCGCTGCCATTTGTACCGGCGGTGGTTGTCGTCGTGATTGCATTAATCTGCGCCATCGGGATGACCGGGATATCGGGCGCGCCTACGATCACTTTTTCACCGTTAAGAACAACCCGTGACTCAGTCGTTGAGGTCTCGCTCGGCATCAGGCGTGCCCAAAGCGCAGTATTCGGCTTGATTGGCTCCTGGGTCATCATAGCCCAGTTGTTTGCAATTTCGATCCGGCCTTCTTCGGTCATTATCAATCGGCTCAAATTTACCGGACGTTGCGCAACAATCAGTGCATCGTTGACGATGGCGTCCTGTTTGTTTTGCTCCAGTGCGATGTCGGTTGCCATCGAGAAAATGACCGAAGAAACAGCCAGCGATGCAAGTGGGGCAGCAAGCGGCCCCATACCGGTGATGGGTGAGGCCGCAGCCTTGGCTAAGCTGCTTGCACCCTGAGATAGTATTTTGTTGGCGGAGTATATGACATGACTTACTTTATGGGCGATGTGAGCGACTGTGTTCGAGGCAAGAGACCCTCCATAGCCGCCAAGAAATGTCAGGGCCATAATGCCAGCAGGTGCCAGATGCATCGCGTCGGCCACCATCGTTTGGATCTTGGGTGGGGCAACGCCGGTATCATGTGTATTTGCCCTTGTGCTTCCGAATTGTGTCTTCCAGGCGGCTCGGCCGCGCTTCCAGCTTTCCCATACATCTCTCATTTCATTTGCAAGAAATTGGCGGGACTGTTGTACATACACCGCGAGATAGTTAAGCAAGTCGCGGTCGGCTTTGGTTTTTGCGCCATTTTTGATCGCATTGAAAATATGCTCGAAGACGACCGCCTTCAAAATCGGCGAGTTTTCAGGTGTCTTGTTAATCACTATCCAGGAATCGGTCGCAAATTCTTCGCCTTCGGCTTTGCTGAGCTTATTTTCCGATATGAATTTGGCGATCATGGCATCAATGCCGGTGCGGGCCTTGATAACCTGTGCTGCGATTTCCGGGGCGCCGGGTAAAGCGAATAAGCCATTTGGGGTTCGTTTGGCCGATACCCAACGCATGGTCGTGTATTCACAGGCTTTGTCGGTCCTGACATCATAGACCGATCTTACCGCGTCTTCCGGGCACGACCAGCAGGTTCCGCCGTCAATGAAGTCGAAATGTTCACCGGGTTTACATGTCAAAGCCGCTGTTTTTTCAGCAGGCATCAAGCTTTCGTTTCGGAAACACGCATTGCCGGCCGTCACAGCAGCAGCTGTACGACGAAAACCTTCGGGACAGGTATAGCAGCTGCCATTGAGGTCGGTAATCGTGCCGTCTGGACACACGCGGCTAATAAATTCTGCACGACGGGCGGTTTGGCCAGCTTTGCCACAGGCATCCCATGCATCTACAGCCGACCAGGTGCGGCCAAAGCCAGCCGGGCACGACCAGCATTCGCCGCCATTGCGCGGGTCTCTGAACGAACCGGACGGGCAGGATCTGTGTGAGCCAACACGCGTGGCCGGTTTGTATTGGGCTGATACCTGCTTTGAACAGGCCATAGGCGTATCCACGGCAAAACCGGTCCGGTTATAACCGGCCGGGCATGAGAAGCACGACCATGTCCCGATATCAAAGAATGATCCCCGCGGGCACTCGCCAACGGCCTTGCCGGTTTTGGTGGCGCTGCTGAAACTACATGGTCCCAGAAGCTTGTTTGTGCGCAAATTCAGCGCGCCGCAAATGGGGTAACCCGGCTCTGTGAAGGCTGCTTGGGTTTGCTGTGCTGCTGCATTTGATGAACTTGCCAGAATGCTGGCGGCAAACACAGTTACAAGAAGCAATGCCCGCCACACTATGTGGCCAGACTTGAAACAGCTTTCCATGGATTCATCCTCAAGCAAACAACGCGCGATATCACTGTTGTCCCCTGACTGCGCTCAAGGCAGACAAGGTCACGGTGCAAATGCCATAAGGGCTGCCCTATGGTTTGCATTGGGGATGAGAAGGCGTTCCACGTCAGGTTTTCTGGTCTGACGGCGCCATCAGACTGCGACATCCCAGGGTTTTTCAAACCTCGGTCAACGCAGAAATGCGCGCCGTCAGACACGTCTTTGTTGATGCTTCAACTTCCGTCAAGCAAAGACACCCCAAGACCGGTCAAAGACCGATCAAACCTTTGAATGAACAAAAGATGCCTCAACCCCCGCACCGAGAATTGAACAGCATCCCCGAGAATGGAATATGCAAATCAGCGCCGTCATACGTTTGATGCGCTTTGGGGACATACCAGACGTTTTTTGGATATCGCGGATCGTTTCTAGACGTATTTGCGAATTGTCTCGGATGGAAGTTCGCCAAATTCCCGCTGATAATCCTTGGCAAATCGTCCCATATGCGAGAAGCCCCATTGTCTGGCGACTTCTGCGACGGTTTTCCCGTTCAGCTCCGTCTTGAGAATGGTCCTGACGCGTTTTAACCGAACGGTACGCAAATAGGCAATCGGGGACTTGCCATAGGCATCCATGAAGCCCTTTTGCAATCCGCGATACCCGCATCCGGCGGCTGCCGCGATGTCGGCAAGGCCGAGTTTTTTGTGTGCATGGGCATGGATATGGTCGCGCGCGCGTTTAACGTAATAGGGAACGATTTCTGTTACCGCGCGCCCGTTCATGACATCCTGATAGCTGTTGGGCAACAGGCTCAGGCACTGGGTGAACAGCATGTCCTTCATCTGGGTGGTTATGAACGGGTTTTGCACATCGCGTAACGGCCCATCAAGATTGTGGGCCACATAATCAACTGTGTGACGAAACACATTCCATCCCGGTGTCGCCGGATCAATGGCCGGATTGAAACGCAATCCTTTCAAATCGACATCGTCGCCAACCAGCGAACGGGCATGGTTTTTCAGCTTGTTCTTGGAAAGGCGCAGGACGACTGCGCCAAAATCGTCTTCTGTGGCGCTGACCGGCACAGCCAGATCACGCATGAAGCCCGCATTGGCGGAAAATTCCAGCTCTTCGCCGCAATGTTGTGCGACACCCGTACCACTGGTGACAAGATAGAGTAACAGACCGTCGTCATCTTCTTCGGAGGATTCGACGCTTAGTCGTGCATTGCCAAATGTGACATGCATCAGATTGATGTTGTCACGTTCCACCGCGGCAACACGTGCATGAAAGTCCGCCTGCCGTCCCTTGACGTCAAGGTCGTGTCGCGCGGCAAGGTTCTTTATCGACTCTCGAACCTCGTCAAGATCGCCCGAAGACAAAATCGTATGATTTTGCAGATAGGTCATCGCCGTCCCCCGACGTCCATACCCCAAAACAATTGTTCATCATGCCGATGACAGAGCATTCAAGGCTCGTGTTGCCCGTCGATGAATATATGCGGATGATAGTCTTTCGTAACGTAATAATCTATTGTTGATTGATTTTATAAATGACGCAATCGCTTCGTTCCGCCATTGCACGCAAACGTACTGGCTGTAAGCGGGGCCGGTGCTGGGATTGGGACTGAGGCTGAGGCGCGCAAGACGACAAGACAAAGAAAAAGCCCCTGCCGGTCTCCCGGCAGGGGCTTCTTTATTTTGGCAAACTGCCAGTCTGATCAGTTGGATCAGGCCATTGCAGCTTTCAGACCTTCGTCCAGTTTGTCGAGGAACTGGGTGGTGGTCAGCCATTTCTGGTTCGGGCCGATCAGCAATGCCAGATCCTTGGTCATGAAGCCGGCTTCGACGGTGTCGACGCAAACTTTTTCAAGGGTTTCGGCAAACTTGACGACTTCCGGGGTACCATCGAACTCGCCACGGTACTTAAGACCCTGGGTCCAGGCAAAGATCGACGCAATCGGGTTGGTCGAGGTTTCTTTGCCCTGCTGGTGCTGACGGTAGTGACGGGTCACGGTGCCGTGTGCAGCTTCTGCTTCGACGGTCTGCCCATCCGGGGTCATCAGAACAGAGGTCATCAGACCGAGCGAGCCGAAGCCCTGTGCGACGGTGTCGGACTGAACGTCGCCGTCATAGTTCTTACAAGCCCAGACGAAACCACCGTTCCATTTCATCGCACATGCAACCATGTCGTCGATCAGGCGGTGTTCGTAGGTGATGCCTGCTGCTTCGAACTTGTCTTTGAATTCGGTCTGGAAGACTTCTTCGAACAGGTCCTTGAAGCGGCCGTCATAGGCTTTCATGATGGTGTTCTTGGTCGACAGGTAAACCGGCCAACCGAGCGACAGACCATAGTTCATGCAAGCACGTGCAAAGCCCTTGATGGAATCGTCAAGGTTATACATCGACATCGCAACGCCCGAAGACGGGAAGTCGAAGACTTCGTGTTCGATGGCTTCGCCGCCGTCTGCCGGCTGGAATTTGATGGTCAGTTTACCTGCGCCCGGAACCTTGAAGTCGGTCGCACGGTACTGGTCACCGAATGCGTGACGGCCAATAACGATCGGCTGGGTCCAACCCGGAACCAGACGCGGAACGTTCGAGCAAATGATCGGCTGACGGAAAACAGTACCGCCGATGATGTTACGGATGGTGCCGTTCGGCGACTTCCACATCTTTTTCAGGCCGAATTCTTCGACGCGCTGCTCATCGGGGGTGATGGTTGCGCATTTGACGCCAACGCGGTGTTCCTTGATGGCATTTGCCGCATCAATGGTGATCTGGTCGTCGGTCTCGTCACGTTTCTGAACCGAAAGATCATAGTATTTCAGGTCAACGTCGAGATAAGGCAGAATCAGTTTGTTTTTAATGAAGTCCCAGATGATCCGGGTCATTTCATCGCCGTCAAGTTCGACGATCGGATTCTTAACTTGAATCTTGCTCATAGAATACTCCCTTGCTGGCCGCTGCCGACTTGCAGCGCGGCTGCCATTCAAGATGGTTAATCTTTGTCTTCCGGCGCGCGAGGGAGCGCCCTGGCCGCGTCGGGAGCCCGCAACATACAGGAAGCCACCAGAAAATCAAAGAGGGCGACGCAACATCATTGCTTTCTTTGATGAAATCGCCGCTTTCTGCGTGCGGAAGCGCCGGTTTTGAGCGCTTTGAGCGTGTGAAAAAGGGTAAGTTTGTCCGTGATTTACGCGGTTCTTTTTCAAAAACCGGTTCGGGGGATTTGAAAATGTGTCGTGCAATCATTTTCACGCCCCCTGTGATCAGGATCAAGGAAGCCGTCCTTTAAACAGGTCTAAAGTGATGGCGTGACGGGAAACAGACCAAGACTCCGATATCGTCACATCAGAAAAAAAGGGGATAGACATGATCATGACGACCGAAAACATCATCATTCTTGTCGTATGTGTGATCGGCTTTTGTCTGCTGGGGTTCGGCTTTAACAACCGCAATCAGAATTGGGGCGTTGCCCTGATGTGGGTTGGGGTTGTCACCATGCTGGGTCCGATTGCCTATCGCTTGCTGACCTTGTTCTGAGCCGGACATCCAGCAAAGAACAAACAGCCAGGCACAATCATAAAAAGGGCACACAACAGATGGCAAAACAGGGTCGGGGGGCCATGTTGCCGGATGTCTTGGCCCGAATGTCAAACCCGCAATAGGGGTTATTCCATTTTTTGGGGATCAAGCCCGTAACCGCGCAGGAACATGTCAACTGCGGCAATCACATGGGCATGCAAATCCTTGGCCTGCGGTTCCCAGCCGACATAGGTCATCTGCCGGAAATCGTAATCCGCCTTGAGCAGACTGGTAAAGAACACAGCCGCCTGTTTCGGATCGTTTTTCGGAAAATTTCCTTCGGCCATCTGGCGTTCGAAAAAGGATGTGATGATCCGCCGACCGGTCATCAGGCCGCTTTCATAAAACACCTTGCCCAGATGCGGGAAACGAGGAACTTCCGATAAAAACAGCCGCATATACCGGATGGTGTCGGGCGTGGTCAGAAGCGTCATCAATGTTTCGCCAAAATGGATCAATGCCTGGCGAAGCGGCAATTGCGACAGTTCCAGATCCGCCATGATTGATGTGACTCGTCCCGTGCAATCGCGAATGACCGCTTCAAACACACCGTCCTTGTTGCCAAACAGCTCATAGATCGTGCGACGTGACCCGCCGGCCTCGGCCGTGATCATTTCCAGTGTCGTCCCCGCAAGCCCATGTTCGCAAAACAATTCCCGCGCGGCCTCGATCATGGCTTCGCGGCGTTTGAGCGTTCTGGGATCGATCTTTTTGGCTTCAGACAAACGTTTGTTCCAATTCGGCACTTGACGGTTGGTACTGATTGGTACCATAAAGGCACAAATGGTACTGATCAATACCAAAAGGATTTACCAAGACGATGAGTGTGAAGAAAATCATTCTGCCCCTGATCGCAGCGGCGATTATCGGTGGCGGTGGATATTACGGGTTCTATTGGGTGACCGAGGGTCAGTACTTCGAAGGTACCGACAATGCCTATTTGCAGGCCGATGAAGTCGCCATTTCCCCTAAAGTATCGGGCTATGTCGGTGAGTTGGCGGTTGCCGAAAACCAGCCGGTGCGCAAGGGCGACCTGTTGCTGACCATCAAGGACGAAGATTACCGGCTTGAAGTCGCACAGGCGACCGCAACGCTTGAAGCTCGCCAGTCCGCGGTCACGACCATGGATGAACAGATCGCCTTGCAGGAAGCCGCGATCTCGCAGGCCGAGGCCAATCTGCGCATTGCCCAGGTCGAACTCGACCGCACGACCGAAGATTACGAACGCTACAAGGATCTTGTGCAAAAGGGTGCGGCCAGCCGTCAGAAATTCGACTATGCCAAGGCCGACCGCCAAAAGGCACAGGCACAGGTTGCTGCCGCCAATGCGACCCTGTCGGTCGAAAAAGGCCGGCTTGGTGTGCTGCGCGCACAAAAGATCGAGGCCGAACGCGCTGTAACCCAGGCCCGGGCTGCCCGCGATGTCGCGATGCAGGCGCTTGAAGATACCAAAATATATGCACCGTTTAACGGGGTTGTCGGCAACCGGTCGGTTCAGACCGGTGCGCTGGTGCAGCCGGGTGAACAGCTTCTGGTTCTGGTGCCGCTGCCCGGTGTGTATGTGGTCGCTAATTTCAAGGAAACCCAGATCGAACACATGGCCCATGGCCAGAAGGTCAATGTATCGGTTGATGCCTTCCCCAATGCCGATATCACCGGCACGGTCGAAAGCTTTGCCCCGGCAACCGGCGCACAATTCAGCCTGCTGCCCCCGGAAAATGCCACGGGCAACTTCACCAAGATCACCCAGCGTGTGCCGATCCGTATTTCGCTTGATGACAGCAAATGGGCGGCTGCCCTGCGCCCGGGTCTTTCGGTGGTGGTCGATGTCGATACCCGCGATCCTGACGGGTCGCAGCATGTGGCGGGCAGCGGTCTTGCGCAGAATGTGCTTCCGACAACGGAAGTATCGGAGCTTAACTGATGAGCAGTGCCACCAATACCGGTAACCCGACTGCCATGCCCCAGGCGGGCGATCATGCCGGTCATGTCGATCGGGCCAAGCTGATTGGCTGGGTGGCAATGGTTGTCGGTATGTTTCTGGCGATCCTTGATATCCAGATCGTGGCAAGTTCGCTTGAAAACATTCAGGCCGGCCTGTCGGCAAGCCCCGATGAAATCGGCTGGGTTCAGACAAGCTATCTGATTGCCGAAGTCGTGATGATCCCGCTTTCGGGGTTCTTGTCGCGGCTGATGTCGACGCGCTGGCTGTTTGTGATCTCGGCCATCGGGTTCACGGTGATGTCGGTGGCCTCGGCCTTTGCCTGGTCGATTGAAAGCATGATCTGGTTTCGCGCGGCCCAAGGGTTCCTTGGCGGGGCGATGATCCCGACCGTGTTTGCCACGACCTATATCATTTTCCCGCCCGAAAAGCGGAACACCGCATCGGTGATGATCGGGCTGATTGCCACCATGGCGCCGACCATCGGTCCGACCCTTGGCGGGTTTTTGACCCAGTCGCTTTCATGGCACTGGCTGTTTCTGATCAATGTGTTGCCGGGCCTTGCGATTGCCGCTGTGGTGGCGATGACGTTGCGCGTTGACCGCGGGGACCCATCGCTTCTCAAGGGGTTTGATCTTTGGGGGCTTCTGGCGATGGCGGTGTTTTTGGGCAGTCTGGAATATGTTCTGGATGAAGGCCCGAAAGATGACTGGTTTGATGAAACCGCGATCATCTATGGCACCATCGTTTGCGTGATTGCCGGCATCTATTTCTTCTGGCGGATGTTTACCTATGACAAGCCGATTGTTGATCTGAAATCCTTTGCCGATCGCAATTTTACCATGGGCTGTGTGTTCAGCTTTACACTCGGCGTCGGGCTTTATGGAAGTGTCTATATCATGCCGCTGATGTTAAGCCGTGTGCGCGGTTATGACAGTCTTGAAATCGGCATGATCATGGCGGTGACCGGGATTGCGCAGTTCCTGTCGGCACCGATCGCCGGGAAAATGACAGCCAAATATCCGCCGCGGGTGGTTCTTGGCATCGGGCTTGGTCTGTTTGCCACCGGTCTTGCCATGCACGGTTTCAATAACAGCGAAGTGTCGTTCAATGAACTGATCCTGCCGCAAATCGTGCGTGGTGCGGCTTTGATGTTCTGCATGTTGCCGGTGACCAATCTGGCCCTTGGGACCTTGCCGCCTGAAAAGATCAAAAATGCCAGCGGGCTTTATAACCTGATGCGCAATCTTGGCGGGGCAATCGGGATGGCGGCGATCAATACGCTGCTTGATAAGCGCATTGATTATCATTTCTCGTTACTGTCCGAACACATCAATCCGGCCAGCACCGCCTTCAAGGAATATCTGGCCACCATGATGGCGCGTTATTCGGAAATGGGCATCGCCGATCCCAAGGCCGCTGCAATGAAATTCATCGTCAATCTGGTGACCCGCGAAGCATCGATCATTTCGTTCAACGATATCTATCTTGCGATGGCGGCCACCTTCTTTATTGCCTTTTTGCTGTTGCCTCTTGCCCGTCCGCCACGGGCAACTGCGGGTGGCGGTGGTGGGGCACACTGATCACAAAGGATCCAAAAAGCCGAAATCAGGCCGCACAAGCATTCCCCCGACCCCGCGAGCTTTTCCCGCTCGAGTGCGGCCTGGCCGGTCCCCGTCCCCCGGGGACCGGCATTTTTGTTCTGGAAATGGAAACACCCGGGTGGGGACCCGGGCGTTTCGACCTTTCGGGGGAGACTCCGAAAGGGACAAGATGCGATTGGCACGTAACGACCGGGGAAGTCGTTTGGTGCCACCCTGGGACAAGGCGATACGCATCTTGCAGGGATCAACAACACAAAAAGCAACAGGTCAAAACTGCGCCAAAAACCGTGCCAAAAAATGCGCCAAAAATGCAAAGGGATCGGGCCCCGGCCTTTTTGGGCTAGCCTGCATTTTCCGGTGTTGCGGCCGTCGCTGCGATCCGGTCCTGTGCCCTGCGTTTGGCCGCATGACGATGTTTCGATACTGTTATCTGAATAATCCCGATCATCACCAAAAGGGAAGAGATCCAGAACACACTGTCATGGGTCGGCATCGGGGTAAGCCCGAACTGTGCCGCGACCATTTCAAGACCAAGCAGCACAAAGGGCAGAACGCTGGTCGACAGGATGTATTTTTCAATGCCGGCGGTTTTGATCGATCGCAGCGACAGCACCATCGCCGGACCGCGAAACAGGATCCCGATCAGAAGTCCGGCAATCAGCGTTTCGGTGCCAAACAATCCGCTGGTCGAAATATAGGGGATCGGCACCGGACTGATCAGGGCGATCAGGGGCGGCACAATCAGAAAGATCGATGCAGTAATCAGCAACAGCACCCCGGTAAAGCGCAGATGCGCCCAGGTATCCTTGATCTGGTTGTCGGGATGAAGTTCGGCCAGAACCGATGATGAAATCGCCGTGACCTCGGATGCCAGCATCAGCAACACCGCAGGATTGCCAAACCCGCCCGGCAGATGCCAGGCCAGCCAAAGCGCCCCGCAAATCAGGGTCGCATGACCAAACCATTCATATCGCCCGGGCGCCCGACCCAGAACAAAGGTTGCGGCAAGGGCGGCCAACGGCATGCCGGTCTGGGACAAAATGCCGCTTTCCGGTGCGCTGATATATAAAAGCGACGCCGTCCAGGTAACCCCGGTCATCACACGCAAAAATCCATATGCCCAATTGATCGGCAAGGTGAATTGCCGCCACGGGATGCTGCGCCCCGGTGCCAGAAGCACAAGCGCGATCCCGCCAAACACCAGCTGCCAGCAAGTCATGGCATAGGGATCAATATCAAAACTGGTAAGCGCGATACGGTTGCATACCAGAAGCATGGCCCAGATGAATGTGGTGCCAAACAGCAGGAACAGGACAGGCATATGAAGAATTCTTAAAAATTATGATGGCGAGGGTCATGATGCATGAATTGCACGTTTTTGACGACGGAAATTTAATCCGACCAGAAGTCCGACCAGAAGTCCGACCAGAAGTTCGGCCAGAATCCTGTCGCGCAAAACGATGCCGCGATCAAAGCACACCCCGCCGCGGCTTGGGGACGCGACGGGGTATTGTGTCCTGCTTGTTTGACGGGGACGGGGGAACTGGCCCCCTTACCGGATGCCCGCGCGCAGGAAGGCCTGGATAAACTGGCGCTGGAAAATCAAAAACGCGATCAGAAGCGGCGCGATGGTCATGATGGTCGCCGCACTGATCACTGAAATATCGACCCCGGTTTCCGGTGCGCCAAACAGCGACAGGCCGACGGTCAGGGGCCGGGTGTCGGGTGAATTGGTGACAATCAGCGGCCACAGGAAATTGTTCCAGTGTGTGGCGATCGAGACCAGCGCATAGGCCAGATAGACCGGCTTGGCCGCCGGGACATAGACCTTCCACAAAACGCCCATCCAGCTGCATCCTTCGATCCGGGCGGCTTCTTCAAGTTCAACCGGGACTGATTTGAAGGCCTGTCGCAACAGGAAAATGCCAAAGGCACTGGCCATGTAGGGCAACCCGATACCAAGGGCGGTGTCAAACAGGCCAAGTTTGGAAACAATGGCATAGTTTTCGACAATCAGGACTTCGGGCAGGATGAAAAGTTGCAGCAATACGAGGATAAAGATCGTATCGCGACCCTTGAATTCAAAGCGCGCAAAGGCAAATCCCGCCAGCGTGCAAAGAACCAGCTGCCCGGCAAGGATCAGGGTAACCAGAATGACCGTATTGGTGAAATAGCCAATCCACGGCACCGCATTCCAGACATAGGTAAAGTTCTCGAATGTCAGCGGATTGGAAAAATCCAGACCAAGTGCGGTGCCTGATGGCTGCAAGGCTGCCCATGTCGCAAACAGAAGCGGCGAAATCCAGACAATCGCCAATACCCACGCGCCAAGGGCATCAAGAACCTTGTCAAAATCGGGCAGGACGCGTTTGGCAGGATGCGAAGCAAATGCAGTATTCATCGGTAATGGGTCCGTTTTTCAACCAGTCGGAACTGCGCAACGGCAACAAGGCCAAGTGCCAGAAGAACAAGGATGGTCATCGCAGCCGCATGCGGGCTGTCGAAATAGGCAAATGCCATTTCCCAGATCCAGTACAGGATCAGTTTGGATGCATTGTTCGGCCCGCCCTTGGTCAGGATGAACAGATGGTCGATCAGTTTGACCGAATTGATCATCGCATTGACGAACACAAAGATCGTGGTCGGCATCAAAAGCGGTAAAAGCACACGGCGCGTATAGGTCCAGCGACCAGCCCCTTCGATCCGGGCGGCTTCACGCAAATCAGGCGGAATGGTCTGAAGGGCTGCCAGGTAAAAGATCATGAAAAACCCGGCCTCTTTCCAGATCGTCACCACAATCACCGCGGCAAGGGCGGTGTCGGGCTGCCCCAGCCAGTTGGTCGGCGACGCCCCGAAAAATCCGGTGATCTGATCAATAACCCCAAGATCGGGCGTATAGAAAAACAGCCACAAATTGGCCGCCGCAATCATCGGCAGGATGGTCGGGGTGAAATAGGCACTGCGCACGAATGATCGGGCGGGAATATGGGCATTGGCCCAAAGCGCCATGATCAGCGCAAAGATGATCGAGACCGGAATGGTCACCCCGGCATAGATCAGATTGTTCCACACCACGGTCGCGAATGTCGGATCGGCAAACAGGTCGCTATAGTTTTCAAACCCGGCAAAAACCGACGGGCGGCGCGTCGTGCCCCGTGTAAACAGGCTGTGCCAGAATGTTGCAATGGCCGGGTAAAAGGCAAACAGGCTCATCAATGCCAGGGCCGGTGCCGCAAGCATCCAGCCATAAAGCGCAAGCCTTTGTTTTTGAAGTCTTGCCATGTCATTCATGGTCGGCACGTCCGTCAAAATGGATTAAGCAAAATCACAAACAAAAGTGCCGAAGCAGGCATTGGGGGCCTGCTTCGGCGTGCAGATCGGGTTAGTGGAACGCCCGAAGAAGACGGTTTGCTTCGGCCTGTGCACCTTCAAGGGCTTCTTTCGGTGATTTCTCACCGGTCAGAGCCGCCTGAATGGCATTGTTCAGACCTTCGCGGACGCGTGCCGTGTCATAGGTCGAGAATTCCGGGATCGCGACTTCAAGCTGATCACGGGCCACAACCGCCTGCGGGAATTCGGCCGCATAGGATTTCAGGGCATCGGTTTCATAGGCGTCCGGCGTGACACCGACATAGCCCGTGGCAATCGACCATTCCGCCGCACGTTCCGGCGCAGTCATGTATTTGATCAGCGCAAGGGATGCTTCTTTCTGTGCATCGGTCGAGTTTTTGAACAGATAGAAGTTACCGCCACCGGTCGGTGAACCCGGCTGTTTGTGTTTCGGAAGCATCGCAACGCCGAAATCAAATTTGGCTTCGCGTTTGACAGCCGACAGGTTGCCGGTCGAATGCCACATCATCGCGGTCTGGCCCTGAACAAAGGCCTGACGCAGCGTACCCCATTCAATCGTGCCTTCGGGCATGATCTTTTCTTTGGTGGCAAGACCGCGCCAGAATTCGAGCGCCTCGATCACGGCCGGATCATCGAAATAGGTTTCCGTGCCATCCTTGCTCATCAGTTCCTTGCCATTCTGGATGGCAAAGCACTGGAACATCCAGTACGGATAGCCGGTCGACGGCACCATAAGGCCCCATTTGCCGTCCTTTGAAAGGGCCTTGCCAGCCGAGACCAGTTCTTCCCAGGTAGCCGGTGCGTGTTCCGGATCAAGACCGGCTTCGCGGAACATGTCCTTGTTATAGTACATGACAATGGTTGAACGCTGGAACGGGATGCCCCAGGTTTTGCCATCAACTTCCCCATTGGCCATCAGTGCCGGATAGAACGAGTTGAGCCATTCCTTGTCTTCGGCGGTTTTGACAACATCATCAAACGGTACAATCAGGTCCTGTTCGATCAGGTCATAAACATCGATCGAGAACATGACCGAAAGCTGTGCCGGGTCGCCGCTTTTAAGGGCGGAAACCGCACGCAGACGGGTATCGTCATAGTTGCCGGCATAGATGGCATTTACTTTGACATCCGGGTTTTCGGATTCAAAACCTTCGATCATGCCGTCAATAACGTCGGTCAGCGGGCCGCCAACCGCGATCGGGTAATACATGGTCAGTTCGGTTGCGGCAAAGGCCGGTGATACCGCCGTTGCCATCAGTCCGGCCGCAAAGGCGGCACTGGTTACGATGTTCCGCATGGATTTGTTTTCCCTGTTACAAACTCGGAATTGCAGTGTCAGTTTCGAAGGAGGTATTTGGTTCGCGCGCTGCTTCGCGGGTCGCCGTCGGTGCAAGACGTTGACCGTCTTCGCCAAACCAGTGGGCCGCAGCGCCAGCCCAACTGAGCGAAACCTGTGTGCCCGGTGCGATATGGACCTGACCGGGCAGGCGGGCGGTGGCCCCGGATGTTCCGGGGATCGCGACATAGACAAATGTCTCTGCGCCCAGAAATTCACTGCCGGTCACCGTGGCTGAAATGCCCCACGCCTTCGTGCTGGTGTCTGTGCTCAGAACCAGGTCCTCGGGGCGGATGCCAAATGTCAGGCGTCCGGCATCGGTTTTTGGCGGGATGACCGCATCGGGAAGTGCAGAGGCCGGAAGCAACGCCATGGGCGGGCTTCCGACAAAGCCGGCGGCAAAGGCCGTGGCCGGTTGCAGATAAAGATCGGCCGGATTGCCCGCCTGTTCGATACGGCCATCCTTCATCAGGATGACAATATCGGCCATGCTCATGGCTTCGGTCTGGTCATGGGTGACATAGACAACCGTAATGCCAAGGCGCTGTTGCAGATCGCGGATATCCTTGCGCACCGAATGGCGCAATTTGGCATCAAGATTTGATAACGGTTCATCCATCAGACACAGCGGATGCCCGGCAACAATCGCACGTGCAAGGGCAACGCGCTGGCGCTGGCCGCCGGAAAGTTCGGCTGGTTTGCGGTCTTCATATCCTTCAAGCCCGGTGACATTCAAAGCCTCGGTCAGGCGGGACTTGATTTCGTCTTTGCCGGTTTTGCGGACCTTGAGGCCAAAGATGATGTTTTCGGCAACGCTCAGATGCGGGAACAGCGCATAGGATTGAAACACCATCGACAGGCCGCGTTTTGACGGCGTAACGTTTGTGACATCCCTGCCATCAATGGCGATTGTGCCGTGATCAGCGGTTTCAAGACCGGCAATCAGACGAAGTGTCGTTGATTTGCCGCAGCCCGACGGCCCCAGCAACACGACAAAACTGCCGCGCGGAATGTCGATGGACAGATCATGGACCCCGTTGCCGCCGTTAAAAACGCGCGAGACGGACCTGATCTGGATGAAAGGCGTTTGGGCAGTCATTTTGAAGTTTCGCTTTTTGCAATTTGCAGACGGGCGCGGACGTCCTGACGGTTGAACAGCGGGTCGAACACCCCGCCGGGGATGCCATCGACAACAATCACGTCCGGGTCGGTGATGTGTCCGCCCTTGGCCGGGGCCGGGCGGCCGAATTTCGATTGATCGGCAACAAGGATGGAATTGCGGCAATTGCCGGCAATGGCCTGACGCAATGACACTTCGCGATGGTCAAAGTCGGTCAGCGTGCCATCGGGTTCGATGCCGCCAACCCCGAACAGGCCGTAATCGACCTTGTAATTGTTGAACATCGTTTCGGCATCGGGGCTGATGACATCACGATCAGGCAGGCGCAGCGTCCCGCCGGGAATGACGATCCGGTTGCCGGTATTGTTGCCAAGGGCCATGGCCGCATTGAGATTGTTGGTAATCACCGTCAGATGACGATGTTCAACAAGGTTCAGTGCGACGAGTTCCAGCGTGCTGCCAATCCCGATCAGGATCGATGCCCCATCCGGGATCATATTGGCGACATGAAGCGATATGGCGTGCTTGGCGGCGATATTGGTGACCTGGCGACTGTCATAGGACAGGTTCATGCCCGGTTCCCCGGCATATTCAACACCGCCATGGCGGCGGCGCACCAGATTGGCATCGCTCAGCATATTGACGTCGCGGCGGACCGTTTGCGGCGTCACGTCAAAATGGGCCGCCAGCTTGTCGATCGAGGCAAAGCTGTCACGGCGCAGAATGTCGATGATGTCGCGTTGTCGTGCAGAAATATTCATTTGATCGTTCAATTTGTTGCTTTGAACATGAAAACGATCATACGCGGCTTCGTTGTCACTAAGATTTCAGAAGCATGACATTCATATGAATGTTGCCAGAACCCGTTGAATTGGCGGAATTATGCGGATTTTTGATGCCTGTTGTGCAAATGCGCCCGCCGATTGTGCGGGTGAACATAAAAAAAGGCCGCCTTGCTGCGGGCAGCCTTGAGGTTGCCGGATCGGATGACAACCGATCCGGGCTCTGGGGGACGTGATGATCAGTTCGCGATCATCGCTGCGGGTTTCGGGGTTGTCGGACGGCTGACCGGCAAAACCGGATATTCAACGCTTGGCGTTTCCCCGGTCAGGGTATGCAGGAAGGCGGTAATGGCCTGGACTTCTGCATCATTCAGTTCCGTGCCCAGCTGGGACGAACTCATGATTGCGACCGCCTGTTCAAGGTTCCAGACCTTGCCGGAATGGAAATAGGGGGCGGTCAGAGCAATGTTGCGCAATGGCCCGGCCCGGAAGACATAGTCATCGGTCGCCGTCTGGGTAACTGCAAACCGTCCCTTGTCATCGGGCGGCAGGATTTCGGCCCCGGGCTGTTCGACAACGCCGAATGGATAATAACCGGTGCCGCCGACATTCACCCCGTTGTGACAGGATGCGCAGCCGGTATCGATGAACAGTTCAAGCCCGGCCAGCTCGGTTTCGGTCATTATGGTGTCATTGCCTTCAAGGAACTGGTCAAACCGTGATGCCGGGGTGATTAAGGTTGCCTCGAATGCTTCGATCGCCATGGCCATATTGTCAAAGGTGACCGGGTCGTTCTGCCCGGGGAAGGCGGCATTGAACTGTGCGACATATTCGGGCATCGAATTCAGAACCGTCACAACCCGTTCGGGTGTGCTGGCCATTTCGACCCCGGCCTGAACCGGGCCCTTGGCCTGTGCTTTGAGGTCTTCGGCACGACCGTCCCAGAATTGGGCTTCGTTAAAGACGGCGTTGTAAACGGTCGGGGCGTTGCGCGGGCCTTTCTGCCAGCCATGCCCGATCGATGTTTCAAGATTGTCATCGCCGCCCATGCCCAGATTGTGACAGGTATTGCACGAAATGATCGCGCTGGCCGACAGGCGCGGATCAAAAAACAGCTTCTTGCCCAGATCGACTTTTTCGCGGGTCACGGCATTTCCGGCGATGGCGGGAACCATCGATGGAATGACTTCGAAATAGTCTTTGGCGCTTTCGCGGAGCTGGGCGGGATCAACGGCAAGTGCGGCATTGCTGATGCCAACCAGTGTGCCGCCAGATATCAGGATCGTCGCGAGAAATTGATGCGGTCTCATGTTCTCTCTCCCAATTGGTGGAGAAAGTACAAGATCAAATTCTACGTCGGCGTGTGGTGATTTACATCAAGATTCAGAAAATTATTTAATATCAACAAGTTAGTTGAAATTTGACTAAATCGAGATTTTACGTCTTGTTCTTGTAATATCACGGATATTGCCAATGGACCGCAACCGGCCCATTGGCATGACCGGATCAGAAAAGCTTTTCGCGCGGGTCGAATTTCGGTGCCGGTTCGGCGGAAAGCTGTTCAAAGATTTCATCAAGCGTGTTGGCGACGGTATAAAGATTCTTGTGGCTTTCGCGGGCAAAGCCTTCGTCAATGATGCCGTCAATCATGTCAAAGCACTTGTCCCAATAGCCAAGCGCATTCAGGAACACCATCGGTTTGTCATGAATGCCAAGCTGACGCAGGGTCATGGCTTCGAATGCTTCATCAAGGCTGCCAAGACCGCCGGCCAGCGTCACAAAGGCATCGGAACGACGGAACATTTCAACTTTGCGCTGATGCATGGATTTGCAGACAATCAGTTCCGAAAGCCCGGTATGACCGACTTCGATATCATGCAGATGTTCGGGGATGATCCCGATCACTTCGCCGCCATTTTTCATGACGCCATCGGCAACAGCCCCCATAAGGCCGATACGACCCCCGCCATAAACCAGCGCGATGCCCCGTTCAGCCATCATTTTGCCAAAGGTGATGGCATTTTCCATATGCTGGGGATTTTTCCCGTTCGAAGCGCCGCAGAATACACAGATTGATTTTACTTTAGTCATGGCGACCTGCCTTTTGTTTCTTGTTTCGCAGGTAGCGGGGCGATTTTGGTGCTGTCGCCCCGTACGGAATTTGAACATAGCCGATCAAATCGCCAAGAGGTCAGGAATTTCCGCATGACAGCAATTTAAATTTCAATGACGCTATTGCGCCGTATTTCCGTTGCTTTTGTTTGTCACAACGGCCCGGCCATCCGGCAATCCGGTGAAATTATCCGGTGATCGGGCCAACCGTTCGACATAACGGGCTGATCACGTGTGCTGCTTGTGCTGTGCGGAATTCGCACGAGAGTTAACAAGTTATGAACCTGATTGTGGGATGGGTAATGCTGTGCACATCATCGTGCCCGGCAAAAGCAACAGATAACCAACTAACGAAAAGAAGGCAGGATCGCCCACCGTGTTTGTCGACAATCCCTTATTACTTGCCATTCTGGTATCGGGCATTATTGCCGCGGTTCTGATGCTTGCGCTGTGGCTTGGCCTTGAACGGGCGGTGGCGCGCCGTCTTGTTCTGGGCGCGATTATTCCGGCGGTGGCGGTTGCCGTGCCAGCCGCAATCGGTCTGCCCGATACTGCGCGCGGGGGTGTCGGGGCGGCGTTGCTGATGCTGGTTCTGGGCGGTGTCTGTGGCGCGATCCTTGATTTTTCGCGATTGTCCGAACGTGTATGTCTGGTGGTTTCGGCGGTATTGCTGCTGTTGGGGGCATGGCTTGTGCTTGCGGCCCCGATCAGCGGGCTTTCCTATCATCCGGGCGGGATCAAGATCCTGGCATGGTTGGCCTTTCTGATTATTGGCGGCTGTTTCCTGTGGGTGACACGCCCGGACTTTGATCAGGATGACGACCCTTCCGACAAACCGGCAAGGGGCAAAAAATCCAAGACGGCCAAAACCCGAAATACCAAATCATCGACCCAGGATGCCGGTGCGGGTCCCGCGGGCGATGCCAAGCCCGGCCCGGTTGCGATGCTTATGACGCTGGCATTGGGGCAGGGGATCATTGCCCATCAATTCGGCCTTGGCCAGCATGTGGTGTTTCAGGCCGCCTTGTGGATCGCACTGGTGGTTGCCCTGGTGTCGGAAAAGGCCGCCCCGCAATATCGTGCGACGGTGTGGCTGGGCGTTGTCGGGGCCCTGATGGCAAGTGCCGCGGCGATGATGATCCTGATGCCGGCATCATGCTTTGCCTTTGCGGTGTTGTTGCTGGTGGTCTCGGCCGGGCGCGGTGCGGCCCGGCTTGGCGCGCTGGTGCCTGATGCCAATCCGGCACAGGCCTTGCTGGTGCGCAGCGTGATCCGGTTCGGGGTGCTGGTTCTGCCCCTGATCATGACGGCACTGGTTGCCTATGTTGCAGCCCAGATGGCCAGCAGCCTGTAATCCGGATCCGGGCGGTGGCGCGTGACCGGCGATTGATGAGTGCTGTGGCGATTTGACTGATTAAGCATTCTGTTATTTAAGCAAACAGACTGATTCTATTCATCTTTACCTAACGGTTGCGCGATATCGTTTGTTCGTTACGTTATGGAAACTGTGATCTGAAAGTAGTACAAGTTTCTAATTAACGCGTCCAAAGGGGTTGTTTGAGGGGAATATGGCAAGCAATTCCAACGATTTGGCCGCGACCATGGGGGTAAAACCCTGATAACATAAACATCGTTCAAGGATATTTCCGGTGAAACGACCCTATATCCTCGTCATTGTCGGCGTTGTACTGATCATTGCGGCGATTGCGCTGAATTACATGTTGACCCAAAGTGCAGATGAAGACACTGCGCCGGTCACACAGGCGCCCGCGGTTACGACCACAGATACCTCTGAGGTCAAGGCTCCGGAACCGGCAGCATCGCCGGAATCTTCGGCACCGGAAATCACCAATCCAAGTTTTGATGTTGTGCGCATCGGTCCGGACGGCAATGCCGTGATCGCCGGTCGTGCCGCCCCCAACAGCAAGGTCCGCATCCGCGAAGGCGAAGAAGTCATCGGCGAAGCAACAGCTGACGAGCGTGGCGAATGGGTCGTTCTGCCGGGCAAACCGCTGGCAAGTGGCGACCGCGAACTTTCCCTTGAATCCGAAGATGCCAGCGGCACGGTTGCCAAGGCCGACGACAAGGTCGTGGTGCTGATCCCCGATGCCAAACCCGATGCCGCAACGGCGGACGGCGGATCGGAAGGTAACGCTGAAACGGCGGAAACCAAGGAAGAAAGCGCACCGATCATCGCCCTTAAGGTTCCATCCGAAGGCGACGGTGCCGCAACCGTACTTCAGGGCCCGGCCAAGCTTGAAGAACCGGTCGATGCCAAAGGCGAAGATGTCGGCACTGACGAACCGGGCATGCCGCGCCTGTCGATCGATGTTGTCGATTATGACGAACAGGGCCGCGTTGCCATGTCGGGCAAGGCTGACATGAACCACAGCGTTCAGGTCTATCTTGATAACCAGCATGTCGGGACCGCGCCCGCCGATGAAAACGGCAACTGGGCGCTGACCATTGGCGAGCCGATTGAACCGGGCAATTACACCATGCGTGCCGATCAGCTTGATGATACCGGCAAGGTGACCGCGCGTGTTGAAATTCCGTTTGAACGTGCCCGCCCTGATGAAATTCTTGAGCCGGGGTCACGCTATGTCGTTCAGCCGGGCAACAGCCTGTGGCGGATTGCACGGCGCACCTATGGTGACGGTTTGAAATACTGGGTGATCTATCACCAGAACCGCAAGCAGATCCGCGATCCTGACCTGATCTATCCGGGCCAGATTTTCGCCCTGCCCAACGAAGAAAAAGCTCAGTAAGCATCGCTTTTCTTTTCGAGGCGCAAAACACATGATAAGTGTGTTTTGCGCCTTTCGATTTTTTGGCGAACAGTTTTGTCGGGTTGCGTTGCCCTTTGTCATCACTAGATGCTAAGAACGCGCCCGCATGATACCGATGGTATCGATTTGATATGCCCGATCCATGGCAACCAGGGAATTAAGACTTTGAAATCCGTTCTTGTACCGATCAATCCTGAAGGCTGGAAATTCGTTGCGATTTTCGCGGCAATTACTGTGGGCTTGTTCCTGATTGCGGAACCATTGGGCTGGATCGGCGTGATCCTGACGCTGTGGTGTGCCTATTTCTTCCGTGATCCGGACCGCATCACCCCGTCCGATGAAAATCTGGTGATTTCGCCGGCCGACGGGCGTGTCTGCATGATTTCGCAGGCGCCGCTGCCCAAGGAACTGGAACTTGACGACAAGACCCCGCGCACCCGCGTTTCGATCTTCATGAACGTTTTCAATGTCCATGTGAACCGTTGCCCGGTGAATGGCGAAGTCGTTGGCGAGGCCTATGTTCCGGGCAAATTCGTCAATGCCGAACTCGACAAGGCATCGGAAAACAACGAACGCCAGATCCTGCTTGTCCGTGACAAGGAAGGCCGCGAATTCGGTGTTGTCCAGATCGCCGGTCTGGTCGCGCGTCGTATTCTGTGTGATGTCGGCACCGGATCGCAGCTTAAGGCTGGCGAGCGTTTCGGCCTGATCCGCTTTGGCTCGCGCGTTGATGTCTATCTGCCCGAGGGTGTGTCGCCGAACGTGATTGTCGGTCAGACCACGATTGCCGGTGAAACTGTTCTTGCCGATGTTTCGGTCAAGGGCAAGGACGCCGCCGTCGGGGAGATCCGCTAATGGCTGGCGGCATCGAACCGACCCGTCGTCCGCGTCGTTTCAAGGCGATGTCGCTTACGCGGCTGGTGCCCAATGTGGCGACGATCATGGGTATGTGTGCCGGTTTGACCTCGATCCGCTTTGCGATGCAGGATCGGTGGGAAGCCGCGGTTGCCGCCATTCTGATTGCCGGGATCATTGACGGCCTTGATGGCCGTCTGGCCCGGATGCTTAACGCGTCAAGCCGCTTTGGCGGCGAACTCGACAGTCTGTCGGATTTTGTCTGCTTTGGCGTCGCACCGGCGATGATGCTGTATTTCTGGTCGCTTCATGAATTCGGTGGCATCGGCTGGGCTTTGTCGCTGCTGTTTGCGGTTTGCATGATGCTGCGTCTGGCACGGTTTAACACCCAGATGCTGGGTGAACCGGAACTGCCGACCTGGGCTTATCGCTTCTTTACCGGGGTTCCGGCCCCGGCGGCAGCCGCCCTTGCCATGTGGCCGATTGTCCTGACCTTCCAGTTTGGCGAAGGCATCTTTGACAGCCCCTATATCGTTGCACCTTATGGTGTTCTGATTGCCGGTCTGATGGTGTCGCGCCTGCCGACCTTTAGCTTCAAGAAGGTCAAGGTCCCGCGTGCATGGGTATTGCCTTTGATGCTGGCCTTCGGGGCGTCGGTGGCGTTTCTGGTGTCCTCGCCGTGGCTGACGCTTTCGGCGATTGCCGCGATCTATTTCATCACCTTCCCGCTATCCTATCGTTCCTATCGCCGCATGGGTGTCGAACATCAGCAGGAGCAGGATACCCCGGACGAAGAAGATGACGATGGCGAACCCGATGACGACCCCGATGAGGGACTTAATCGCGTCCATCAGAACTGATCCGAATTGATCCGCAAAAAGCCGACAGTCTTGTCGGCTTTTTTCGTTTGTGATGGCGAGGAAGGTTGTGCTGGCTGTGAGGGAAGGCGGAAAACGTATCGGGAGGCAAAGGCGTTACCCGCCTTACTGATCAATCACCTGTGACAGGCTTGAACCGGGGGCGCGTTGATAGTTGCGCAGTTTCTGCTGATAGCGGATCTGGTCCTGTTCGGACAGCGACGAGGCATAAAACCGGGTCCAGGGCATGTCGGGATTGTCTTTGACCAGGGTATTGATCGCGGCAACAATCGCATCACCGACCACGGTTTTGCTGCATGCAATCGATGCTGGCATCAGATGGTCATTGCCCGCGATATGCCAGCTTGAAAAGATTTCACCGGGCAGTTTGGTACGGCGGTAATATTCTGCTTCGGCGGGCAGATACAGCGTCCAGTCCAGCCGGCCAAGTGCAATAAGCTGCAAGAAATTGGCGTCATTGCCGATAAAGCTTAGGCCCGGATTGGTGATGTTTTGCCGCAGGATTGCGTCAATCGTCGCCCCGTAGGAACGCTGGGAGCGCAAGGCACCATTAAGCTTGCCAAACGTGATCATGCGTTCAAGATCGATTTCCCCATCCGGATTGAGAAACGGCTTGATCTGTTCTTCGCGGTGCGGGTTTGTGATCAGGCTGACCGGAAGATGGGGCAGTACCGCTTCGCTGAAATGCAGGAACTTTTTGCGTTCTTCGGTCGGGTTCATACCGATATTGCAATAGGTGCCCGGCCCGGTAATGGTTTTGACCAGCCGGGGCAGGGGAATGATTTCCTTTTGATGCTGATAGTCGGGAAGGCGGGCGGCAAACCAGTCCAGAATGTCCACCCCGTAACCGACAATCGCCCCGTCCTTTTCGAGCATCGCGGGCGGCAGGGGTGTCAGCGCCCAGATGACGGGTTGTTTGGTCTGGGCATGGGCGGACATTCCTGCCCCGACCAAGGTCAGGCAGATTGCCAAAAACAGCACAGCAAATCTGGATCGCGCAACCCGGCGCACATGACGGTTCCCGATGGGGCGCATTATCATTTCTCCCCGTTCAAGCAGGAAATTCAACTGCTTACTTATAAGGGAATTCGGGGCGCTAAATACAAATATTTATTGGTAAAATTCTATTTTTCCGGCCGGTGATGATATTGCAGCCGGGCTTCGAACTGGTTGGGATTGATGAACTGATCGCGTGCGGCCTTGAACCAGTCGCGGTCCTGCGGGCTTAGCCATTCGGCATAGAAATCGGTCCAGGGCATGGACGGGTGGTCATCGACAATCCTGTTGATTTCGGCAATGGCTTTGCGTCCGGCCGGGGTGTTGGCACAGCCGATGGTCGCTTCGAGCAAGGTGGTGCTGCCGGCAATCGGAAGCGCCTTGATTTTTAGCTCCGGGGTCTGGTCGCGGCGGTAAAATTCGGCCTCTGACGGGAAATACAGCGTCCAGTCAATGCGATGAAGTTCAAGCATGCGCAGGAATTTGGTGTCATCGGCGACCTGCATGACATGGACATCATTGCGATGGGCCATCAATTGTTTGTCGACCTGTGTGCCATAGGCCCGGCCGATGCGGATGGCCGTCGTAAGATGCTGATCCGATACAAGACGCGACAGTTCGACATGGCCGGCATCATCAAGATAGGGCGCAAACAGGTCCTGGTCTTCGACCCGGATGACAACCGAAATCGGCAGATGCAAAAGGATCGTCTTGGCAAAGGTAATATATTCGCGGCGTTCCGGGGTGGGGATCAGGGTCGCCGAACAGCGCAATTCGCCATCGCCGCTTTTCATTTCGGCCAGCAACCGTGCAAGCGGTACTTGCAGGATTTCGTGATGATAGTGCGGAAGACGCTGGGCAAACCAGTTCTGGGTATCGGCGGCGTATCCGGTCAGTTCGTCCTGATCTGTGATAAAGGCCGGGGCAAAGGGCGGCACAGCCCATGTGAATGTCGGACTGTTTTGCGCCCGAACATCACCGGATGCCAGCAATATGCACAGCCATGCTCCAGCCAGCAGGCACAAGCTGGTCGGGCCGAGTTTACCCCTCGCCATTGCAATCCCCTGTTCCCGATTACGAATTCTTTTTTGTATTTTGTTTAACGATACACGCAACTTCCTTAGCAAAGTGTGTATTAGCTTTGCCCGGCATTGCATTGCAATAACGGCCTGTCTACGCCTTTTGTCGAAGGCAGAACCCTGATTGCACATGTGAATTCGTTTATACGTATATTTCGATATATTGTCTTGAAGGCAAATGGTTAGGGTCCCTGTTTTCTTGACCGGAAAATAAATCACCGGCCCCCGGGGAAGGGGGCCGGTGTAACCGCGCGGCGGGGTCGGGGGAAAAAGTCGCGCGGCTATGCTGATCAGGCCGTCGGGCCGGACTGATTTTTGGGACCACGACCAAGCCAGGTCGCACTGACCGATTTTACCCACGGGCCAAGATGGCGGAACTTGCCGCCAAGCTTGTGACGCATCATCAATGCGCAGGGCGTAAAGATCAGGGTCAGGGCCGTGGCAAAGGCCAGACCGAATGCGATCGAGGTCGAAAGCTGTACCCACCACTGGGTTGACGGTGCGCCGATTGAAACATCCCGGGCGGCAAAGTCGATATTGATCTGAAGCACCATCGGCACCAGACCAAGAATGGTGGTCACCGTGGTCAGCATCACCGGGCGCAAACGCTGTGCACCGGTTTGCAGGATGGCGGCCTCGATGCTTCCGGCGGTGTGTTTAAGCCGGTCAAAGGTATCGATCAGAACGATATTGTTGTTCACAACAATCCCGGCCAGTGCGACGACGCCAATCCCGTTCATCACGATCGAAAAGGCCTGCCCGGTGATCATAAGCCCCAGGAACACACCCGCCGTCGACATGATGATCGCGATCATGATCAGAAGCGAGCTCGATATGCTGTTGAACTGCGTTACCAGAATGATGAACATGATGAACAGCGCGACCGTAAAGGCATTCATCAGGAAGTCCGCAGACTTTTTCTGTTCTTCGTCCTGTCCCTTGAATTCGACCGAAATCCGCGGATCGATATCAAGCGTCTTCATCCATTCCTTGACCTCGCCCAGTTTGGTATCAACCAGCACTCCGTCCTGAACATCGGCCTTGACGGTCAATGCACGACGGCTGTCCACACGGGTCAGGGTCCCGGTTTTGGGTTTGGGAGTACGTGTGATGAAGTTCGACAGCGGCACCAAACCCTTGTCGGTCACGATCTGAAGGTTTTCAAGTTCATCAAGCGACCGGTACTGCGCGGGATAGCGCCCGACAATATCGATTTCCTCGGTTGAATCATCCGGACGATAGGTCGAGAAATTGATGCCGTTGGTCACCAGTTTGACGACATTGCCGATCTGGTTGATATCGGCCCCGAATTTAAGCGCCTGGGCACGGTCAACCGTATATTCCCAGTCAATGCCCGGGGGCGATTTGCCGTCTTCGAAGTTATACATGCCGCCCATTTCCTGCAAACCGTTGACCAGCATGGTCGCGGTTTCATCCAGAAGTTCGGGATAGAAGGAACGCAGCTGTATCTGGATGTCCTTGCCCTGGGGCGGACCTGCTTCCTGGGCGCGGACTTCGACATGGATCCCGGCAAGATCGGCCGTTTCGGCCAGAATGCGTTTTTCGATCTCGGTTGCCTTGGGGCGGTTCTGCCAGTCGGCATATTCAAGCTGTACGACACCGATCACATCTTCGGACGCCTCATTGCCACCGGCATTCTTGCCCGACCGGGCATAGACCGTATCAAACCAGTGTTCGCCCTCGTGACGGGCATCAAGATCAAGAATGCGGTCTTCAACTTCCTTGAGCAACGCATCCTGTTCATAATAGGACAGGTTGCCGCGCGCACGGACCTGGACAACGGCGACTTCCGGTTCGACCGCCGGGAAGAATTCAACACCCTTGCCCAGTACGCCAAACGCACCCCAGACCACGATCAGAATGACAAAGGCCGCAGGCACCACCAGCCAATAGAAGCGAAGTGATGTCCTGAGCATCCGGACATAAAGCCCGGTGCCGCCCTTGACCTTGTGAATGTCATCGGCATGGTCGGCGGCAATGGCTTCAAGGCTTTCATTGCTTTCACTGCCCGGTTTGCCAAACCATGCCCCGACCGTCGGAACAAAGATCAGCGCCATGACAAGCGATGCCGACAGGGTAAACAGAACCGTAATCGGCAGGAATTTCATGAATTCGCCGACGATATCGGGCCAGAATGCCAGCGGCAGGAAGGCCGCAAGCGTGGTGGCGGTCGATGCAATGATCGGCAATGCCATGCGTTTTGCCGCAAGCGGATAGGCTTCCTTGCGATGCAGGCCGTCAATCATTTTGCGATCGGCATATTCGGTGACAACAATGGCCCCGTCCACCAGCATCCCGACCGCAAGGATCAGGCTGAACAGAACGACGATATTGACCGTCATGCCCAGCGCCCAAAGGATCAGGATCGCCGTCAGGAATGACCCCGGAATGGCCAAACCGACCAGAAGTCCCGACCGCCAGCCCAGCGACCAGATCACCACCACCATCACCAGCAGGATCGCCAGAATCACACTGTTCTGAAGATCGGTCAGCATGGTGCGGATGTCAGATGACTTGTCCTGTGAATAGCTGACCGTCAGGTTGGGCGGAAAGGCTTGCTGTGCCTCGGCCGTGGTGGCCTTGATCGCATCGATGACCTCGATGATGTTTTCACCGACACGCTTGGAAACCTCGATCGCGATTGCCGGTTCGCCATTCAGGCGGGCAAAGCTTTCGGCATCCTTGAAGGTCCGGCGCACATCGCCGATATCGCGGAACCGGATGACGGAATCCCCGTCAACAATCAGCGGCATGTCAAGAATGTCGGACACGCTTTCAAACAGGCCGGGCACCTTGATGTTGAACCGTCCGGTGCCGGTATCGACCGCACCGGCGGCGACAAGCGCGTTGGAATTGCGCACCAGCGATACGATATCGATGCCGTTCAGGCGATAGGCCTCGACCTTCATCGGGTCGATGACAAATTCGACCAGTTCTTCGCGGTCACCGGCAAGATTGGCTTCGAGAACCGCCGGAATGCCTTCGATTGAATCCTTAAGGTCACGGGCCATGCGCAGAAGCGCACGTTCGGGCACATCCCCCGAAAGGGTCACGACCAGAACCGGGAACAGCGACAGGTTCACTTCGTGAACTTCGGGATCGTCGGTATCTTCGGGCAGTTCGGATTTGGCGATATCGACCCGTTCGCGGACATCTGCCAATGCCTCGTCGATTTCAACATCGGAATAGAATTCAAGCGTCACCGATGCCCCGTCCTGATAGGACTGGGAACTCATTTCCTTGACACCTTCGATCGAACGCAATTCCTGCTCCATCGGGCGCAGCAACAGCCGTTCGGCATCTTCGGGCGAAACGCCGTCATGATGCATGGTGACATAAAGAACCGGGATCTGGACGTCCGGATCGGCTTCTTTCGGGATGGTGTTATAGCCAACCCAGCCCGCCGCCAGCAGCAGGATCAGAACAAGGATGACGGTTCGCGACCTGTTTAACGCGTGATCAATCAGGGACATTTTCTATCTCCTCATGCACGCGCTTATTGCGCGGTCCGTTCCGAAAGTGTCGTGGCGGTATCGGCATTGCCGGTCGCGGATGCCGCCGCCGGTGCCGGTGCAATCGGAAGACCGTTTTCATCGGTTTCCAGATGCACAACATCGACAATCGCACCTTCCTTGACCCAGTCATGGCCCACCACGATCAGCTCGAACTCCTGGGGCAGGCCGCCGATCCAGACGCGGTCACGCGATCCGCCCTGCAATTCTGCGGGCAGGAAAACGACCTTGTTGCCATCGGTCACGGCCCGTACACCAAGTTCACCGGCATCATTAAGGGTCAGAACCGATGGCAAAACCTGATGGGCACGTTTGGTGCCGACCGGGATTTGCAGTTCGGCCGTCATGCCGTCAGGGATATGCTGATCGCGATTGTCGATTTCGACTTCGACCCGGAATGTGCGGGTATTGTTGTCAGAAACCCGCGCGGTATAGCGCACAATGCCATCATGACGGGTGCCGTCATAAAGCGTCACACTGGCAAGCTGGCCCAACTCGATGGCACCGATCGAATGTTCGGGAACCTGTGCAACCACCAGCATCGGGTCCGTCTGGATCAGGGTCGCAACCGCATCGCCAATCGACAAAAGGTCGCCGACCTCGGCCGGGCGCGTTTCGACGATACCGTCAAATGGCGCACGGATTTCGGTATTGTTCAGCTCGGTCCGTGCAATGGTCAGATCGGCCTTGGCTTCTTCAAGCAATGCCAAAGTCTGCGCAACACCGGTTTTGGAGCGATAGTTCTTTTCGGCCAGACTTTTGGCCGCCGAATGTTCAAGTTCGCGCTGGGCGACAAGGGCGCGCGCCTTTTCGACCCGTGCCAGCCGGTCATCAACGGCAAGTTTGGCAATCAGGTCACCCTTTTTGACAGCCTGGCCTTTGGTGGCGCCGATTTCGATCACGCGGGCTTCGGTTTCTGCACGGATATCAACGGAAATGACCGCTTCGGTCCGCCCGGAAATGCGCAGATAATCGACATGATCGACCGCCTTGCTGGTAATGGTGCGGACAGAGGCGCGCGGTTTGGCGGTTTCCTCGGTCGCGTGTTGTTCGGACGGGTTTGCGGCCTCTGCGGAATCTTCACCGAGATAGGCGCTGCCGATCCAAATAACGGTCCCCAAGACCAGTAAAATTGCGATCAGGCGTGAAGCGTTCATGTTCTTGTTCCCTCAAATATTCCGGTGACGGAATGCGTCCTTGGCACTTGGCAGGCACGTCTTTTTGCGTCAATTCGCAGCAGGTCTGGCTGTTTCCCGATCACATATGGCGATCAGGGTTTCCGCGCCTTGAAGTTTCGCAATTCATCAAGCAGGCCCTGTTTGTTTTCCCGGATGAATTTCAACGTCGCGTCGCACATCGCCTGTCCCAGTCCGGCAACAAAACAGCATCCCGGTTTGGGATTGCCATTTTCATCACGACCATAGGTTGACGGGCTTCCTTGCTTGTCTTCGTTGTCCGGATCGATCTGGTGGCTCATCAATTCATGACGGGCGGCAAATTCATCAATCAGGGCTTCGGTCAATTCGATCGGCATTTCTTCGGCAAAGGTCAGCATGAACAGAATGTCCGAACGATAACGATCCTCGGCCGGGCGTGTTTGCAACAGGGTACGCAGGAATGTCCGTCGGCCTTCCTGGGTCAGTTGATAGACCTTCTTGTCCGGGCGGTTTTCCTGTTCATGTTCGACAAACGTAACCAGGCCATCCTGCGTCAGTTTGGTCAGGGCCGGATAGATCGAGCCAAGGGATGCGATTTGAAAATGGCTGAAAGTGCCATCTTCGAACATCTTGCGAATTTCATATCCCGTTGCCTCGCCACCCATCAGGGCGCCCAGACAGAGTGTGCGTACGTCCATCTTCTGTTCTGTGTCCTTGTTTCTTCCCCCGGACTGATCACGACATGGCGGGGGAAGATGCCAAAATCGTTATATCAGTCCGATATATGTCGGACTATCATATATCAGTTCGATACAGTCAATCGAATATGATAGAAATTTTTATGACACGGACTCTACCTGGACGATTGGTGCGGGCGATCTGTTACATAACAGGATCGCGCATCAACCGGCCGCGTCGGGTCGGTGTCTGTTCGGGAATGTGACGCAAAGCGGTGTGCGATGCGTCCGTCTGTGCATAGTCGGACGCCTTTTGTGTCCGATTGTGTCTATTGAAACGATATAGTCGGTTTGTGCGGTAAGCTTGCGCCAAACCCGGATAACAGCAGACCGCAGCAAAGATCAGGAGCACACCGGAATGACCGGTTGGACGGAATATATAAGTATCACCGTGGCCGTCGTTGGATTGATACAGGCAGTTTTCCTGTGTCTTATTCTGCGTTCGGAAGGTGCGCGTGCCTTCGGGGCGAACCGCTGGATGATGATTTTCATCTTTGCGATTGCCTGCAACCTGATCGAAGACGTTATCGAACATTTTGTCTCCCCCGATGTCGATCGGGCGCTTGAACTGTTTTTCGGTCCGATCAATTTTGTCATCGCCCCGGCGATCTATCTTTATTTCCGCGAAATTTCGGGCAAGCCATCGCGGCGGCCATGGATCCATGCGATTTTGCCGATGGTGGTGTTCAACCTGATTGCCTGGATCATCACCCATGATGGCGGGCGGACCATTGCCCTTGATGGTGGCTATACGGTGCGGCAACTGATTGCCGTGTTCTGCTGGACGGCGATTTTTGTCCAGATATCACTTTATATTGCGCTGCTGTGGCGTGTCGCATGCCGCTATTTCCAGCAAACCCAGGAACAGCTCGGGGCTGACCGTGATCTCATGCGGCGCTGGATCGGGGTTATTCTTGGCGGATTGACGCTTGTTTTTGTCACGGTCGCGATTGGCAAGATTGTGGGTCTTTATCTGCCGCGCAGTACCGAAATGTTTGGCACTGAAATGGCCTTTGTCGCGGTTCTGTTTGCCATGACATATGAAATCGCCACAAGGCCGGCCCTGTTTGTGATGGCCGACTGGCCATCCGATACCGATATCGATGATGCCGATGACGGGCCTGTCATCATCCGTCAGGACCGCTTCTTGCGATCCGGCCATCCCGATCCGGTTCCGGCATCGACACAGGTAACAGCATCGGCACCTGCATTGGAACAGGGGCAGACCACCCAAAAAACCGATGATCCGGTCACCAGCCCAGTCACAAACCCGGTCACAAACCCGGTCACAAACCCGGTCACAAACCCGGTCACCAGCTCGGTCACCAGTCCGGTGCGTCCGCTTCTTGACGAGGAGGGGCTGGCACGTGCCATTGCCCAGTTAACGGACATTCAAAATCGCGGTGACATATTGCTTGATCCGCTGGTTTCGCTTCCAAAGCTTGCGCGTGCGGTCGGGGTGACCCCAAATCAGCTGTCCTATGTTCTGAACCATCATATCGGGCAAAGCTTCTTTGATTTCGTCAATGCGGCGCGCATCGCCGAAGCGCGGTCTGTTTTGTTGCTCGAACCTGATCGCACCATTCTGGATATCGCGCTGAGTGTCGGGTTCAATTCGAAATCGACCTTTAATCTGGCCTTCAAGAAAATCACCGGCGAAACGCCAAGTGCATTTCGCGAAGCCGGACGCGACAATGCTGTTGCGTCCCCCGCGGATCAGCCCCTCGATCAACCGCCAGATCAGCCAGCCGCGACCAAGATTGCCGCGTCATTGGCCCAAAAGGCGGCCGTGCTTGCCAGTCCCGGTTCCGGTTCCAATCCCGGCAACGGGGACACAGCACAAGGTGCAGTTGGCAAATCATGAGCAACGGGGTGCTGGATTATCTTGATGTGACAATTGCCGTGGTCGGGCTGTTGCAGGGCGGGTTTTTGTGCCTTTTGCTCAGATCCGAAGGCGTGCGCGCACTTGCCGCCAACCGGTGGATGATGCTGTTTCTGTGTTGTCTGATGCTCAATCTTCTGGCCGATGTCGGCGACACATTCGGATCGGATCAGGTACAGGACCTGATTGTTCTGTTTTTCTTTCCATCCAATTTCGTGATTGGTCCTGCGATCTATCTTTATTTCCGGGAACTGTCCGGAACACCGGATCGTCGTGCGTGGGTGCATTTTATTCCGGCCGCGGTAATTTTCAATTTGCTGGCCTGGCTGTTCACCATTGATGGTTTCGGGGCGGTTCCGGCGACAAACGAACAATCGGTGATTGTTGAAACGGTCAAGGCGGTGTGCTGGCTGGCGATTTTTGCGCAGGCGGCGTTTTATATCCATCGCCTGTGGCGGCTGTCAGAAACCTATTTCCGTCAGACCCAGCAACAGCTTGGCGCAGACCGCCGGGCCATGCGGCGCTGGATTGCCGTCATTCTGGGCGGTGTTTGCCTGATTTTCGTGACCGTCCTGTTGAGCCGCATCATCGCGTTTTACATTCCGGAATCGATGGCAATGACCGGAACCGGCATTGCTTTTGTGCTGGTTCTGTTTGCCATGACCTATGTGATCGCCACCAGACCGGCGCTGTTTGTCATGGCCGACTGGCCCGATGGCGACGCAGGCAAAACCGCACCCGCACCCGCAACCACACCCACAATCCTCGCAGCCACCGGCCGTGCACAAGCCGCATCGCCAAACCCGGATGATAATCTGGGCGATGACGCCGGGGATGATGCGCATGACAGCCCGGATGCTGGCCTGCATGGTGGCCTGAATGGTGGTCTGAATGGTGGACCGGAACGTGCGACGGCATCTGACGTCCGGCCGACACCGCTGGACGCCGCACGGTCGCTGCTTGATGATGACGGGGTGGAACGGGCACTTGCCAAGCTGGCCGATATCCGGGGACGGCGGGAATTGTTGCTTGATCCGCTGGTATCCTTGCCAAAGCTTGCCCGTGCGGTCGGGGTATCACCCAATCAGCTTTCCTATGTTCTGAACCGGCATCTGGGGCAGAATTTCTTTGATTTCGTCAATCAGACCCGGATCGAAGAAGCCCGTGCGGTGCTTGTGCTGGAACCGGAAAGAACGATCCTTGATATCGCGCTGAGCGTCGGGTTCAATTCCAAATCGACCTTTAATCTGGCATTCCGGAAATTTACAGGCGAAACGCCAAGTGCGGTGCGCGAAGCTGCTTTGAACAACACCGCCGGATAACGCTGCCCACCAAAAAAAAAGGCGGCGGCGGTTTTGGCAGGTAAATCGGCAATCAACGCCATCGCCTGCGACCGAAACGGCATCCGAACGACCGGATACGCAGCACCGGACGCCAGAAGGACCGGGCAGGGGATAGGGATTCTGTGTCACAAATTCACAGGAGCCCGCAAATGTCCCCGGTATCATTTTCCCCAGCATCATTGTCCCCAGTCACAACCGACGAGCGCGCACAAGCCTTGTCGTGCCAAACGCCATTGCCGTTGCCACCCATTTCCCGCTGCGATGCCCATCACCGCGAAATGACAAACCGGTCCGCCGGGGATGCGGATTTGCAACGTCTTCAGCGTCGGCGCAAAAACGTGATCCGGGTCGGGATTGGCGGGCTTTTGCTGCTTGTGTTGCTGAGCCGGTCCGTCCTACCGGTCGACAGTCCCGCCCATGACGGGGTCGAGGCCATCGGCCTTGCGGCCATTGCGATCTGTATATTCGGGCGGGGGTGGTGTTCGCTTTATATTGGCGGACGCAAAAAGACCGAGCTTGTGACAACCGGCCCTTATTCGATATGTCGCAATCCGCTGTATCTTTTCAGCATCATCGGCGCGTTTGGCATTGGTGCTCAGACCGGAAGCCTTGTGATCGCGGTGCTGTTTGCGATTTTGTGCTGGCTGGTATTTCGGGCGGTTGTTCTGCGCGAAGAAGACCATCTTGCCGCCCGGTTCGGGGTTGCATTCACGCGCTATAAAAACCTTGTGCCGCGGTTTCGCCCGACCTGGCATCGCTGGCGTGACGAGGCCGATCTGGTGTGCCGGCCATCGCTTTTCCTAACGACCACGCGCGATGCGCTTTGGTTCCTGATGGCAATACCGGTGTTTGAAGGGATCAAGATTTTGCAGGATCACGGCTGGATCGTGCCGGTCATTCATGTGCCCTAGGGGGGGGGGGCGGTTTTGGGCCGGTAAAGTCCGAAAACTCGGGAAATGACCAGAAATGACTGCGAAAAATCAGCCGGGATGCGCCGGGACGCGATGGCGCAGTTTTCAGTGATGACGGCGATGGGGCGATAGGCTGTATCGTGCGGGCGCGTTACGCCGCGTCATTTTCGGGCAATCCGCCAAATGACTTGATCATCTTGTTGCGTTCATCTTCGCGCAGCGGATCGGAATCAAGGGCCAGGGCCGCCTCAAGGTCGCGCGGATTGACCGTCAGGACCTTTTCGCCCTGATCCTGCTTTCCAGTGCGCCTTGTGTCGCCATCCGACCAAAGATGCAGATGGCATTCCAGTTTGATATAGCTGCGCGTTGCGGCCTCTGTATCAAGCTTTTCAAGTGTATCGACGTCATATTCACCCGCCGGCAGCAATCCGTCATGGCAGGACAGATGGAACGGATGAAAGAACGTCACCGTGCGATGGGTTGTGCGGGTAATGCTCATGATCATGGCTCCTTCGAGCATCCGGAAGATGACCGCGTGCGGGGCAGATCTGGTTTTTATTGTGAATGCGCCCCCTTGCGGGCGATCAGGGTCCGGCAATGAAACCGGGTGCTGTGACCGTCCGGCTGCTCAAACCGTCGGGTTGATGATAAAGCACCTGCAAGACCCGCGCACCGTTACGGCACAACCGGGCTTGCATATTATATATGGTATGGTGATTGCCAAAACGCAAATTGGCGCTGTGGTGTTTCCAAGCCAAGGCCAAAGCCAAAGCCCAAGCCTAGCCAAGGCCAAGCTCCAAGCTAGGCCTGCGCCCAACAAGCCCAAAGCAACGCCACGCTGGGCCACGCCTACGCCCAAGCCCCAAGCACGATGCATCATGTACGATGCTGATGCCTCCGCCATCGTTTGCTGAGGTCCATCAAGTGTCCCGTGCTACCGGGTCCTGTGTATCCAGCGCCGAGTGCCGAGTGCCGCGTAACAGGTGCCAAGTGACAGATGCCGGCTTGGCGTGCCGGGTGGACTGTGCCGTTTCCGAGCCCAGCACGGCGGACTCAGGTTGCCGACTTAAACTTACACTCCGCGCAGATTGCCCCAGACATGGACATGCCATTGCGGCAGAACACGCACATCGAACCACTGGCGTCTGGCGATTTCATCGACCAGCCAGCGATAGCGGGCGGTCAGGGCCTCGATATCAACGCCGTCTTTGCCATCCGGATGCGGTTCGGCGGGGGTTGTGTTGACCGGCTGCACACAGACCGGAATGCCAATGTGAAGGTTCCTCACATAATCGGCAAACACCAGGTCGGCCTCGTCACGGACCGGGAATTTCAACGTAATTGCAGGACCATCGAGCATCCCGCGTGACTGCGCGGCATCAATACAAGCGGTCAGGGCATCGGCATCAAAACTGGTTGAGGCGCTGGGCGGTTTCGGGCTGATCGTCAGGTAATTAAGGTCGGCAAACCAGTCCTTGGCGATGCTGCCCTGGGTTTCGATGGCAAAGGTGAAACCTTCCTTCTTGCCCATGGCAATCAGTGCGCCCAATGGCTGGATCGCCGGGTTGCCCCCCGACAGGGTGATCAGGATCGGCTTGCCGCCTGAAAGTTTTTTGACGTCCTCAAGAACTTGGGTCGCGCTCATCGGTTTCCAATCAGCCCGAAAGGCCGGATCAACCGCATAAAGCGTATCGCACCAGGAACAGCGAAAATCACAGCCACCGGTGCGCACAAACACGGTCGGCACCCCGATCAATGCGCCTTCGCCCTGAACAGTCGGGCCGAAAATCTCGGATATGCGGATTTTGCCGCGATGTTCAGCCGGGTCCGACATGGCTGCCAGATTGCGATCAATCACCGTCATGGACGATATTCCGCCCAGGTTTTCGGTGTTTCGGAAACCCGCACGGCGCTGACTTCGGGCCAGCGGTCATGCGCCCATTCATAAAAGAACAGGGCAAGCTTTTCGGCGGTCGGGTGATCATGGCCCAGTACTTCGTTCAGGTGACGATGATCAAATTCATCATCAATCAGCCGTTTAAGCGGGCCGAGTTCGCGGTAATCGCGCACAAAGCCGCGGGCATCAAGGTTTGCGCCTTTAAGCTCGACCTCGACGATATAGTTATGGCCATGCAGGCGCGAACAGGGGTGATCGGCTTCCAGCCCGGCCAGCTGGTGGCTGGCGGAAAAGGCGAATTGTTTGGTGATGGTGAACATCAATCTGTCTTTCATGGCGCGACAGGCCGGGTGCGAGCCGGATGGAAATCCAACGGCGCAAGCCCGGTCAAATCACGGTATTTCAGGAATTATTCGGCGGCGTTGTTGGATGCAGATACAGATGCCGTTTCATGTGCGGCAAGCTGGCGCGCACGGTGATCGGCGCGGGCCTGTTTCCAGTATTCGCGATCGACATAAACGGTCGGGTCCTTGACCCCGGCCAGTTCAAGGGCCTCGCGCCGTTCGACACAGGTGCCGCAACGACCGCAATGGGTTTCCCCGCCCTTGTAGCATGACCAGGTCAGATCGACCGGCACGCCAAGCCGACCGGCTTCAAGCGCGATGTCGGCCTTCGAGACATTGACAAACGGCGTATAAAGCGTGACGTCGCGAACCCCTTCAAGGGCGTGGTCCTGCATGGCCTGGAACGATTTGATGAAATCGGGGCGGCAATCGGGATAGATGAAATGATCCCCGCCGTGAACGGCGGCTGCAACCGCATCGGCCCCGGCACTGGCCGCCGCCCCAAAGGCCACCGCCAGCATGATGGCATTGCGGTTGGGCACCACGGTGACGCGCATGGTTTCTTCGGCGTAATGGCCATCGGGCACGTCGATATCATCACTGGTCAGTGACGATCCGGTCAAAAGGGCACCAACCGGGGTCAGATCAACAATGTGATGTTTGACGCCAAGATCGCGTGCAGTGCGCGCAGCGAAATCGAGTTCCTTTTTATGGCGCTGGCCATAATCGAACGAAATCAGGGAATGCAAATTGTGCTCGGCTGCAACCTTATAGGCCAGCGTGACGGAATCCAGTCCGCCAGAGCAGACGACAATCGTCTTCATAATCATATGTCTTTCGTGTTTTTAACCTGGTGCTACGACAGGGAAGCAATCATCGCTTCAGGGCGGGCATGTGCCATGATGGCCGCCAAAAGGCAAGCAAAAATCACCGCATGCAACCATGCGTTTGGCGCAGGAATGCTGCTATTTTGGCCTTGTCATGTGACGGGAGGCGGGTGTCTGTCAGGCCCGCTTGCCACTAAGCACATGAAAACAAATCGGAACCTGAAAATGGCCGTCTTCGATATAGGGTGAAAGTGTTTCAAACATCGCCGCATCAATCGCGCCGCGATCCATATCCGATGCATCGCGCAGAACATTGCCAAACAGCATGTCCATTTGCGGTTTCCAGAACGGGACCTTTTCGGGGATGCGTCCGGCCGGGCTGTGGGTGGTGGCGGTAATGCCGGTAAAGCCCGCCGTTTCCATCCGGTCCATGGATTGATCGATATTGCCAAACGAAAACGGATCAAGCCCGGCCTGGCCAAACCCGATGCCCAGAATATTGCCCAGAACCGCATCCATCGCGGCAAAAAGCGGGTTATCAACCATCGGTGCCCAAACCATGTAAACCGCCCGCCCGCCGGGCCGCAATACCCGGTGGCTTTCCCGCAATGCCCGATCCGGTTCATTGCAAAACATCACGCCAAACCGACAGGACACCACATCAAAGCTTTGATCGGAAAATGGCAGATTTTCCATATCCGCCGGGATCACGGAAATATTGGCGATGCCTTCTTCTTTTGCACGCGCGGTCAGCCCGTCACACATTTCAGGCACGATATCGGATGCGGTTACATGCCCTGATGCGTGGGGCGTGTTAGCGCTAACATCATTGATATTCGCCGGTCCTGCGTCATTCGCAGCCCCGCCACCCGTCTTCGTTTCGCCGGTCGGTGCCGCGAGTGCACGGGCAAAGGAAAAGGCCGGTTCCCCAACCCCGGACGCCAGATCAAGCACATCAAGCGGCGCATCACCGCGCAACCGCGCCAGGGTATCGAGATCCGCCGCCTCGATCATATGGCGGTTGATTTTCTCGGCCGCCGGGGCAAGCCGGTCCGCCCAGTTGATCCAGTCAGAAGAAAGGTGCTGCCAGGTGTTCGGGGAATTGTTGGTCATGTCGATCCGGTCTTTTTCTGATTGTGGTTTTGACAATAGGATCAAATCCTGCCGGACGCAAAGCCCGCAACGGGATTTTTGTGCCCTCACAAGCATTTCGCCTGTCCGTCGATAAAAGGTTCGCAGCGACGGCAGGTAACAGATGGGTCAGGTACAAGAGGATGGTTTCAATATCTGGAGAATGGCCGGACCGATCATTCTGATCGCGCTGACCAGCGCCTTTTATTTCGGCTTTGTGATTACGCTTTTTGCCGGGTTTACCGCCGATATTCAGCGCGATGCACTGCGCCGGGAATTGGGGGCATCGTCCCCGGGGACGCTGGAACGGCTGGTGCTTCAGGCCTATCACGAGGCCGTCGCCCTTGAGGAACAGGCAAGATTGCGCGCCAGCATCCGCGAACTTGACGCCCGCGCCCTTCAGGACACACGCAACGGGCTGATCATGCAAAAGGACGCGGTACTTGCCTGGTGGGAAGCCTTTGACGGCTATTCCCGACTGGCCGCGACCGTGACAAAACACCGGGCATCCTTTGACGGCGACTTCACCGCGGTCTTTTCCGATGTCATGAATTCGGCCTATCAATTGGTGTCGGACCAAAAATCGGCCGTCACCATGGACGGGGCGCCCACACCGCAAAACAGGGCCAATAGCAGCGCCATTGCCGGGAATGCCGGCAATCCTTTTGCAGCTGGTGCTTCTGATGCGGGTGGCAGTGGTGGTGCTGGCGCTGGCGCTGGCGCTGGCGTAAGTGGTGTTGAGAGTGCGGGCAGTACCGATCAATCCGGCGGGGATGTGGCACCCCCGGATTTTCTGGTCGATGAAATCACAACCGACACAACGCGCCAGGCCGAGGCCGCCGAAGTCATGGCAAGTTTGCATGTGCTGCTTGATAAGCCGAAATTTACCAAGGATGCCTCACCGGCCCTTGTCGAACAGGTCAATCTGCAAGTCGATGCCATTCGTGCCGCGATGATCCGTTATGACGAGAAAAATGCCCGCGCACAGGTCGAATGGGCAAATATTCATTCGGAAAACCGGCATGCGGCACTTTTGCGCAAAAGTCTGGAAAACGAGCTTGAAGAAACACAGGCGCAATTCATCCATCAAGGCGATGATCTGCGTCTTGAAATGCAGTCGCTTGTCGCGCTGTTCCAACATCCGGTCGGGCGCATCCTGTCCTATCTGATCCAGCTTCCGACCATCATGCTGACCTTGCTGGTCACCGTGGCCGCAGGCGGGCTTGGTGCGGTGGTGGCCTTTACCCGGCAGAATTTCGGCCGCCCGATCGCGCCATATCCCGCCGGTTCCGGTGCGGTGCCGGATGACGGTATCAATGATGCCAATGCCCGTAATCCCGATGCCGTCACTGTCAATACGGGCCGAACGGATGTGCAAAGACAGGGCTGGACACATCTGGGGGAACGGGTGTTGCCCGCCGCCCGATTGTTTGTCATGACCGGAGAAGGCATAGCCGCCGCCATGGCCATTTTCCTGTGTGCCGAGGCCGGGATGCTGATGGTCAGTCAAGGCGGACCGGATGGTACCGGACAGATTGATATCAGCCCGTTTCTGGTGACCTTCATGGCGTTTGTTTCGGGCTTTATGGCCGAGGATGCCTTTGCGCGCATTCAGTTTGCCGGCAAAAAGATCTTTCGCATGCCCGGTGACGAAGGCGATCACGATCCCAAAAAGCCCGATGCGCCAACGCCATAAGGCAAAAGAAAACCGGCGTGCAATGACGCCGGTTGAAGTTTCGTTGGATAAATGCAGGCACGCTTTAACGGGGCGAGAAACCGGTCGAAAAACGGCGCGATCAGCCTTGCAGCAAGCGCAAAAGATTTTGCGGCATCTGGTTGGCCTGGGCCAGCATGGCAACGCCGGACTGCACCAGGATCTGCTTTGATGTGAAGATCGTCATTTCGGCTGCGACATCCAGATCAAGCAGGGTGGATCGGGCTTCTTCGACATTTTCAAGCATGGTGGCAAGGTTCTGCCCCGCGAAATCAAGCCGGTTCTGATAGGTGCCGACATTGGCGCGCGCGCGTTGAAGATCGTCAATCGCGCGGGTGACGACCTCGACCGCGTTCTGGGCCGATGCCGCGGTTGAAATGGCATTGACGCCAAGATCATCAAGCCCGTCTTCGGTGCCAGCCGCACCGGTGCCAAGGGCGGCACTGTCAACCGACTGAAACGAAATCGCCAGCCGGTCATTGGACGTATTGCCCGCCCCGATCTGGAACGAGATATTGGCCGGCAGTTTCTGTCCGTTATCGGCCAGCATGCGCACGGTGCTGTTATCACCGGGCGTTGCACCGCCGCCAATCACCTGTGCAGTGGCAAAACCGTCCGCCCCGGCCCCGTCGGAACCAAGGGTGATGGTGTTGGCGATGATGGTGCTGATATTGTTGTTAAGATCAAAGCTTAACCCCAGCTCGTCAAAGGTCACTGTTGTCTTTTCACCGGCCGACAGGGCCTTGGTCCCGCCGGTGGCAAAATCGGTGACATCAATGCTTTGCACCCGGTCATTCACGCCATCAATCGTCGTGATGACATTGATCAGTGCCGAATTCCCGACCTTGACGAAATGAAGCTTGAATGAGTTGTCATTGACGCCGTTATTGTTGGCATCCGTCGCCCAGTAATTGTTGTCGGTAATCGCAATGCCATCAAACCCGTTGGCCGGCGAAATATCTTCGCCCTGGTTGCCCGAATTCAGGTTGGCATAGTCAAGCGACACATCGCCGCCATCGCCCAGCAACTGAATGCCGTTGAAATTGGTCGAGGACGAGATACGGTCGATTTCGTCGCGCAGCTGGGTGAATTCGTCATTGAGAAAGCCGCGTTCGGTATCGGACAGGTTGCCCGACGATGCCTGCACCGCAAGCGTCTTCATCCGCACCAGAATATCGTCAATGGTGGCCATGCCGCCATCGGCGATCTGCAACATCGAATTGGCCTGACCGACATTGACAGTGGCAGTTTTAAGGGCCTGGGCCGTGGCATTCAGGCGCGCGCCAATTGCCATCGAGGCCGCATCATCACGCGCGGAAACCACACGCGTTCCCGAAGAAAGTTTGGCAAGCGAACGGGTTGCCGCAGCATCGGACGCCGTAAGGTTCCGATGGGCAAGGTTCGCCGCGTAGTTTGATATTATATTCAAAGCCATGACGCAGTTCCTACCTGAACAAGCAAGGCGTAAAGACGATTACGATAAATAACGTGCAACGCCCTACATGAGCGTTTTCGCATCTAGACCCTACGTGACTTTGTTCGGGAATACAAGTGTATAGGATTTCAAAGGTGTCAGTATAAGGGTTTGATTTTTAACGATTTAATTCAGGACTATTCTTGAGTGTAGGCCGCGTGAAATCAGTAATTTCCACAAAAAAAAACGGTGACCATGGCCACCGGTTTTGTGTTTTGCAGAAGGTGGCGTGCTATGGGGGATCTAGTGGTCTGATTGCGCGGGGCATCAGATGCCCGATTTCTGGTCCTGACCGGGGAGGGGATTACAGCCGCAATCGCAATTTTCCTGTTTACTGAGGCCGGGATGCTGATGGTCAGTCAGGGCGGATCGGACGGTACCGGACAGATTGATATCAGCCCGTTTCTGGTGACCTTCATGGCGTTTGTTTCGGGCTTTATGGCCGAGGATGCCTTTGCCCGCATTCAGTTCGCCGGCAAGAAAATCTTTCGGCCACCGGATGAGGATGGCGGCAAGGGACCGGAATTGCCGTCAATCTAAATCAGCGAGGGGTAGAATTCAGGCAAGAGGATTGCAGCCGCCATGGCCATCTTCCTCTGTGCCGAGGCGGGGATGCTGATGGGGCGGGGCGGATGGCTCCGGGCTGTAAGCGGATACGGAAAAATTGGCTATAGCTAAGGTCATATTCGCACATCTTTGAGCAGGGATAGCAAAGCTGACTCACCTGCTGATCCAGGTTTAAAGTTGTCCGTGTTGAAGTCTTTGTCATGAAGGTTGACTGCCGCCATGTAATTCTTAATAAAATGAGGCGGTACCACTCCTGAAGGCAACCCGTGGAGGCGATGCACGTGCTCATATGCGCGCATAAACGCCTTGAACCCATTTGTCCTGTTCAGGATGTTTCCCTTATCATTATTAGCCCAAGCGACTGGCCATCTCTCTTTCACAGCGGAGAAATAGTTAAAAATTACTTCCGCAATCTTCATGTCCTCATTTGAAATAAACATGTTTCGAAATGGTAGGACGTAGAGATCTTCGTTTGAAATTTTAGGAAGTGACTTCCCTCTAAGTAGCGTATCTCGATCTTCTTTTGGATCTTTGGATATGTATTTCATCAAAGATTCGACGAATGTTGCTTGCGAAATTGGTTCAAAGTCTCGTCCGACTGTTGCAACTCCGAGCCTCTTAATTCTCTCATAAAATGGGCTGTTTTTGTCTTGGTCTAATGCGACAGCTACGTTATGGCACGTCTTCTGAGGGCTTCGCGATTTTGCTAACGAGTAAAGATCGTACGTAAGGCTTTTGTGAACTTTCTGCTGCTCAAGGTTTACAGTTGCGAAAATATGAGCTTGGTCTGATATATCTGCCCCAACAAATATTGTTACAGGAACTTCAAAGAACTTCCCCTGAAAATCTTTCAATCCTGCAATTCTGTGCTGTCCGTCTAATACCCTAGCAATATTACTGATCGGTATTGAGGGTTCATTTTCATCACGTGCAGTATTTGATATAGTTATTGTTCTTTTGTCCTCATCGTATTCAACGTATTCTTCTTTTATTGCAATGATAATTGCAGTTGGAAAAGACGCATCGAAGAAGTTGACGTATTTGTGTAGAGCATCGACCTTTGATTTTATCAGCGGTCTTTGAATGCCTAGATATTTTTCGACATCCCTATCTTCTTGTAATACGCGTCTAACATCGAAATGAGTGATCTTGATTAAGTCTGTGTGGGAGATCTTTGCTAAAAAGATGTCGCCAATAGGCTGAGTTGCCTTGAGGCATTCGAAGGTGAATGAGATTACATCGGGGTCAACAAAATTGAACTGATCAGTCATATCTTTGGTTCCACTCGTCTACGAAGTTATGAGTGTCTTCATTTATTCTCTTGGGTATATTTTCTAAGTCGAGGCGATACACGCTGACGCAGAACAAGCAGGAAAGTGTAAAAATATACATTAGTGCTGAGATGAAAAATAAATTGTCCCTCTCGAGAGGTATTTTGACACCAATGTCACTTTCAAGCTGTGATGATGCTTGCATGACTGAGAAGAACAATGCTGCAAAAAGACAAGTAAATACTGATATTATTATGAATAGTCTCCCGTAAGGAAACTCTATCGTTTTTATCAGTTTTATCTTTCGTCTAGGTATTTGCTGATCGTCCCCAGTTTCCTCTTCATCATCAAGGCCATATCTTTTTGTGATTGAGTATATCAGTGGGCCCACAAGCGCCGCAGAATACAGAAAGAACTCGCCATTGCTTGTGAGAGCTTTGAACGTTGTTTCAAGGGAGAAGTCGAATGTCCATAAAGAAAATAAAGGATATAGCCAAAGTGGTAGAAGAGAAAATAAAGTCGTGATAAATACGTCGCAGGTTGCGGAGTGCAAGTGCTTTTTTTTCGTATCAACCAATTGGCCATATATTGGAATATATGAAATCATTCGCATCAAGGGTGCGACGATTACTTTCAAAAATTCGATTCTCTGGTACCGACTAGGCAATTTATCCCCCAGAATTTTTGCTCATATCGAATTACATCTCTATCAATGAGATATTTATAATGTGACCTAAAGTTGCGCTTGGCAAGCTGGTTTCTTTTTTTGCTAATCTGAGAGTTGCGCCATTCTGGGGCATCTTGTGACTTTTCGCTGAACTCGTTGGCTGGTGAACTGGTTTGCTTTATTAAATTGGTCGTATTAGAAGCCCAGCAGGGGAGTGTTGTTTTAGGATGGTATATTTGTGAAGTACATGGGGTCGAAGCGGGCGATGCTGCGGAACGGGTTGGGTGACACACTGTCCGAAACCGTTCACAAGTTCGACCGGTTTGTCGATTTATTTGCTGGTTCAGGTGCTGTGGCTTGCCATGTTGCAGAGCAATATGAAATTTCAGTTGTTGCCAATGATTTACAAACTTTCTCGACAGCTCTTTGTTCGCCGATCCTCGAGAGAAATAAGAAAACTGATCCAAGTTGGCTGCAAGAATGGTTTGCGGTTTCGTCCCGAGCACTGAGTTTGCATCCAGTTTATGACCGGGCGCTGGAGTTGCAAAAGCAGATAGAAAGTGAGGCTGTTGGGATTAAAGAACTCGCGACAGAAGGAAGAGAGATATGTCGCGACGCAGGTTGCGGATTTGCCAAAGCCTATGGTGGGTACTACTTTAGTCCATTGCAAGCTTGCGAACTTGAAGTGTTGAGGAAATCCCTGCCAGAGCAACAGGAATTCCGGAAAGTTGCGTTGGCCGCTTTGATCCGAACTGCTAGCATGACTTCAGCTAGTCCCGGCCATACTGCTCAACCATTTAATCCTGAAACAAACGCAGGGCGTTTCTTGCTTGAAGCTTGGAGAAGGCCGATTTTGCCCCAAGTCGACGCACAGTGCCGAGAAATATGCTCTCGGCATTCTAGAAAGCTTGGACAAGTAAGCGTCGCTGATGCAAATGAAATAGCCACCACGCTCAATGAAGGGGATTTGGTATTCGTAGATCCACCCTATTCAGGTGTTCATTACAGTCGTTTTTATCATGTCTTGGAGACGCTGGCGCGAGGTTCTGACGTTCAGGTCTCTGGAAACGGGCGTTATCCTGCTCTGCACGAGCGACCAAGCTCGAAGTATAGCATGAAGACGACCTCCTACGAGGCATTCGATGAATTATTAGAAAGGCTTTCGGTCAGAAGAAGTAGTGCAATAGTTACCTTCCCGGCCGAGGAAGCTTCTAACGGCCTAAGCGGAGACGACGTTTTCAAAATTTCGGAAAAGTACTTCAGGGTTGAAAAATCACTGCTTACTGGGCGTTTCTCTACGCTTGGGGGAAACAAGACGAACCGAAGCGCACGGGTTGCGTCCAAAGAGCTGGTTCTGACGTTGGCTCCAAAATGAACTCTAAACAAAAACCCGGCTCCAAGGGAGCCGGGTTTCTTGTGCGAACGAAATGTTCGGATGGCTTAGCCGTTTGTGCCGTAACGCGGCGCATTGCGCTGGGCGTTGGTGCCGGCTTCGGCATAGGCCTGGCTTGCCTGTGCGGTCTGGGTGATCTGCGATTGCAGGACCTGTTCATCGCGTTCAGGCGTTATGGATTCGGCGGCTTCTTCTGACGCGCTTGAGTTATAAAGCTCGGTCAGGCGCTGCTCGATCGATTTGAGACCTTCATTCAGGCGTTCTTCGGTCTCGGTGATGTTGCCGTTGATTTCTTCGTTAAGGGCGCCAAGGCCTTCAAGGAATTCGCGGGCGTCATCAAGACCCTTCTGGATGCCTTCGCTGGCCTTGTCGAAAATCTCGCGGGCTTCGGCTTCTGAATCGGCGTTTGATGCGATCAGGTCGCCAACCCGGGCAAGAATGCGGTCGGCCACGGCTTCGGGGGTGTATTCGCCCGGATCGACATTGCCGATTGAAATGCCGGTCGAAGACAGGCTTTCATTAATCGCAGAGACGATCTGATCCGTGGTCAGGCGGTTGGCCGACCCGGATGACAGGGAAACCGACGTTGCCGCAGCAAAGGCCGAGGTTCCGTTATTGCCGGTTTTTTCAGAATCACTCTGACCGGGAACAAAGGATTGGGCCGAGCGCACCGAGTTTCCGGACTGGGCACCCGATTGCTGGGACGTGAGGCCGCCAATGGTGATATCCATAATCGTCCTCCCTGGACGAAGTCTTTTGAGAGCTGTGCTGGCAATCAGCACTTTTGCCAGACAGAAAATGCACAATTTTTCATGCGCGATCAGCTGTCTGGCGAATTTCACCCCCTAATATGGCATGGTATGGGTGAAAAATCCAGTCCTGACACACAAGTCGGGGTTGATGGGGGCGCAAGGGAGCTGTGCAGATTGTCATGACTGTTGCACGAAAATCGTCTGCATTTCCGCTGATTTCAGTCGATCTGATGTTGCACAGTGATCAAAGCGCGCTTATGAACACTGCTGAGGGCGTAAACTTATTCACGTGACGGTCGCGCAAACGGATCGGCATCATGTGAAAGAGTTTGGCACCCAATATTATTTTAAAACCCGGTTCGGGATGGCGGGCGCGATGTGAAGCGGTGCCCGGGCCACCGACGGGTGTGACAGGCAGGAGTTGAGAGAGCGTGGCGAACTATCAGGAAAGTGCGCGGGAATTTGAAAAGCGCTGGCAGGAATATTGGCGGGAAAACGATACCTATCGTACCCCCAATCCCGGTGATGCCGACTTTGATGCTTCGAAAAAGAAAAGCGTCATCCTTGATATGTTCCCCTATCCAAGCGGGGTTGGCCTGCATATCGGTCATCCGCTGGGTTATATCGCGACCGATGTAAAGGCGCGGTTCGAACGCATGCGCGGGCACAATGTTCTGCATTCCATGGGCTTTGATGCCTTTGGCCTGCCGGCAGAACAGTTCGCCATCCAGACCGGTCAGCATCCGCGCATCACGACCGAAGCCAATATCGAAAATATGCTGCGTCAGCTTCAGGTGATTGGCCTTGGCCATGATCCACATCGCCGGTTCGCCACCACCGATGTGGATTATTACAAATGGACGCAGTGGATTTTCCTTCAGCTTTTCAACAGCTTCTATGACCCGACTGTCGAATGGAAAGGCCCGCAGGGTCAGACCATCACCGGTCGTGCCCGCCCGATTGCCGAGCTGCGCCCGCTTCTGGAAAGTGGCGAATGGTTGCTTGACGAAGATGGCGTTCCGCAGCCGAAATCCGTAATTGGCGAAGGTGTCAAAGCCGAAGGCAAGGAGATCGACCGGGCGATTGATCGCGGGCGTCTGGCCTATGTCGATGAGGTTCCGGTCAACTGGTGCCCGATGCTGGGTACGGTTCTGTCGAACGAGGAAGTCACCAACGAAGGCAAGTCCGAACGTGGTGATTACCCGGTTTATAAACGTCCGCTGAAACAGTGGATGTTGCGCATTACCGATTATGCCGATCGTCTGGTGGCCGACCTTGAAGGGCTTGATTGGCCCAATGGCGTGGTTGAAATGCAGAAGGGCTGGATTGGTCGTTCTGTTGGCGCGCGGGTCAATTTCCCGGTCACGACTGTCGATGGTGCGGACGAGAAAATCGCGGTTTACACCACCCGTCCGGATACGATTTTTGGTGCGACCTATATGGTTCTGGCACCGGAACATCCGTTGGTGGACAAGCTGTGTGCCGAGGATAAAAAGGGCGATGTTGCTGCCTATCGCGCGCAGGCGTCCGAGCTTAAGGCCGTCTCGGCGAAGGATGATGCCGAACGCGAAAAGACCGGTGTATTTATCGGCGCATATGCGACCAACCCGGTGACGGGTGAAGAAATCCCGGTCTGGATTGCCGATTATGTCCTGATGGGCTATGGCACCGGGGCGATCATGGCGGTTCCGGCCGGCGATCAGCGCGACTTTGAATTTGCCCATAAATTCGGCCTGCCGATCAAGGCAACCACCAAGCCGTCCGAGAGCTGGCTTAAGGATAATGCACCGGCCGATGCGGGTGATCTTGACGGGCCTGCGTTGGCAGCCCTTTATGAAGCAAATCCGGGCAGCTTCAAAACAGCCCAGACCGAAATTGGCGAGACGATCAATTCCGCCAATGACGAAGTTTCGATCAACGGTCTTTCGACCCCCGATGCCAAGGCCAAAATCATCGAATGGATGGAAGGCAAGGGCATTGGGCGCGGTCGCGTGCAGTATAAACTGCGTGACTGGCTGTTTTCGCGTCAGCGTTATTGGGGCGAGCCGTTCCCGGTTCTGTTTGACAAGGAAACCGATCAGGTTCACGGCATTGCCGAGGCAGCGCTTCCGGTCGTTCTGCCGGAAATGACCGATTTCAAACCGCAATCGAACGAAGACCCGAATTCCGAGCCGGAGCCGCCACTGGCGCGCGCCAAGGAATGGATGGAAGTCACCGGTATTGTCCTTGGCGATGGTTCGGTTCTTCCGGTTGATGCGGCGGTTGGGTCAAAATACGCCCATGACGGTGCGGAATATGAAGTGCGTGCGTTCAAACGCGACGCCAACTCCATGCCGAACTGGGCAGGGTCGTGCTGGTATTATCTGCGCTATTTCGATGCGAAGAACGATGCGAAATTCGCATCAGACGATGCGGCGGCCTATTGGGCGAACAGCACCGACAAGGATGGCAAAGCGCTTCCGGGGGCGGTTGACCTTTATGTCGGCGGGGCGGAGCACGCAGTACTTCATTTGCTGTATTCGCGCTTCTGGCACAAGGTCCTGTTTGATCTTGGCTATGTCGCAACGCCCGAGCCGTTCCAGAAACTGTTTAACCAGGGCATGATCACGGCTGATGCCTATACCGATGCGCGCGGTGTTTATGTCGACATTCATGATGTCGAAATGCGCGATGTCGATGGCAAGAAAGTCCCGTTCAATGCCAAGACGGACGAACAGTTGACGACCGTGCCGGGCAAGATGGGCAAACGTTATAAAAACGGCATCCCGCCCGAGGAAATCTGCGACCAGTACACCATCGATACGTTCAGAACGTATGAGATGTATATGGGCCCGCTTGACAGTTCCAAGCCGTGGCAGTCCGATGCGATTGTCGGCATGATGCGGTTCCTGTCCAATGTCTGGAAAGTTACCACCCAGATGGAACGCACCGACAGCGTTGACGGCAAGATCGAAACGCTTGTGCACAAGACGATTGCCAAGGTGACCGGCGATATTGCCGATCTTCGTCTGAATACGGCGATTGCCGCCTTGATCGAACTGACCAATGCGCTGACCAAACAGAATGCGGTCCATGATGATCATGCCAGGGCCTTGGCATTGATGGTTGCCCCGTTCGCACCGCATCTGGGCGAGGAACTGATGAGCCGGATGGCTTCGGATGAATTCGGTGCGAAGAAGTCGGTGATCAAGTTCGACTGGCCGGAATTCGATGCCGAAAAGGCCAAGGATGACGAATTCGAAGTCCCGGTTCAGGTCAATGGCAAAAAACGCGGTTCTGTCATGGTGGCCGCCGATGCCGATCAGGCAACGGTCGAAGCCCTTGCCAAGGCGGACCCGAATGTTGCGCGCCATCTTGAAGGCATGCAGATCGTCAAGGTGATCTATGTCGCCAAGCCGACACCGAAACTGGTCAATATTGTCGTGAGGGGTTAAGTCCCGTTCACGCAGCGATTTCAAGGCAGGGCATCAGAAATTCTGATGCCCTGTTGCTTTTTGATCTCGATTATTGACGGTTGAGATGAGGCTGGCTAGAAGTCAGTTCAGCATATCTTAGTAAGGGTTGAGTAATGAGCCACGGGCGCAAGATTTCTGTTATCGGTTTGGGCTATGTCGGGTTGCCGGTTGCGGTTGCATTCGGAACGTCGATCGGGCGCACTGTTGCCTTTGATATCAACAAGGCCCGTATTGCCCAGCTCAAGGCCGGACATGATGCGACGGGCGAAGTCGATGATCACGAACTGGCAGCAGCCGACCTGTTGTTAAGTGACAATCCCGAAGATCTGCGCCAGGCCGATTTCCATATCGTCACCGTGCCGACCCCGATTGATGGGTCGAACCGCCCGGATCTTTCGCCGTTACGTTCGGCATCGAAAACCGTTGGTGCTATCCTGAAAAAGGGTGACATCGTGGTCTATGAGAGCACGGTCTATCCCGGGGCAACCGAAGAAGAATGCGTTCCGATCCTGGAACAGCTTTCGGGTCTTAAGGCCGGGACCGATTTCACGGTCGGCTATTCCCCGGAACGCATCAACCCGGGTGATCGCGAACATCGTTTCACCACCATTACCAAGGTCGTATCGGGTCAGGATCAGGCGACCCTTGATATTGTCGCCGAGGTGTATGGCAGTGTCGTCACCGCAGGCATCCACAAGGCGCCGACCATCAAGGCCGCCGAAGCCGCCAAGGTGATTGAAAACACCCAGCGCGATCTCAATATTGCGCTGATGAACGAGCTGTCGCTGATCTTTGACCGGGCGGGCATTGATACCCGTGATGTGCTTGAAGCCGCCGGGACCAAGTGGAACTTCCTGAAATTTACCCCGGGTCTGGTTGGCGGTCACTGCATCGGTGTCGATCCCTATTATCTGACCCACAAATCAGAAGAGCTTGGCTATTACCCGCAGGTGGTTCTGGCCGGTCGTCGCGTGAATGACGGCATGGGCGAAGTTGTCGCCAACAAGGTGATCCGGGCATTGCTGCGCGAAGGGGCGACCAAGAACCCGACCGTGACTGTGCTTGGCCTGACCTTCAAGGAAGATGTTCCCGATATCCGCAATACCCGCGTGATTGACATCATTCGGTCGCTTGAAGATGCCGGGATCAATGTTCAGGTCCATGACGTTCATGCCGATGCCGAGGAAGTCACCCACGAGTTTGACGGTTTGAAACTGTGTGGTGATGATGATCTGAAACCGGCAGATGCGCTTGTCCTTGCCGTGTCGCACAAGGAATATGTCACCAAGGGCTGGCCGCTGGTTTCGGGGCTTCTGAAAGACGGCAAGGGCTTTGTCGCCGATGTGCGTGCGGTTCTGCCGCGTGACGCGGTTCCGACCGGTATTGATCTCTGGCGTCTGTAAGCCCGGCTTTAATCAGCTTCTTCCTGATAAAGATCAAGCTCGCGCTGCATTTTCTTCGTCAAACCCTTGGCGACAATGCGGTGCGAGCTTTTTATATGATCGCAAAGATCAGCATCACCAAGACCCGGTGCATCATGATGCTGGATCCATTTCATGCCCCTTGATGCCAGATAGCGGGCAGGGCGCAGACCAGGCATTTCTTTAAGCACCTCATAGCCGATTTCAGATGTCTTGAAGGTGATGCCAAGGGTTTCGTTCCGGGTCCATCCGGCAATGGCAAAGACCTTGCCGCCCACCTTCCAGACATCGGCACCACCCCATTGCACAACATGCGTGGTGTGGGGCAGTGATTTGCAAAAGGCATTGAATTCTTCGCGGGTCATTTGCGGTCATCCGGATTGGGGTTCCCGGCATTCTGATGGGTGGTGCCGGTGATGGGAAGTGTGTTTTGCAAAACATCCATAACCGTCATTTGGATTTGATCGGCAAACCGCGCGCGGTGAAAGCGGTTCTGACACAGCGTCCAGGCATTTCGACGGATCATGTCGGTGCGGGCGGGATCACGGGTCACGTCGATGATAGCACGGGCAAGCAGATCGGGATCGCCTGACGGGCATAGCCAGCCGGTTTGACCCGGGATGACAAATTCCGGCAATGTGGCGATATCGCTGGTAATTACCGGAATGCCTGCTGCCATGGCCTCAATCACGACAAGCGGCTGGGCTTCGTTGGCATAATTGGTTGGCAACACAAACAGATCGCTGTTGTGATAAAGAGCCGTGCGCGCATTCGGGGCAATCGGACCGACATAGTTGGAAAATGTTCTGATGCCACAGGATGCCAAAAGGGTGTCGAGTTCGACCGTGGTCATATCACCCGGTGCCCCGGCAATGGTCAGGTTAAAGGAAACACCACGTTTACCGATCAGCGCACACGCCGCGATCAGGGTTTCAATCCCCTTGGCGCGAAACAGATTGGACAGCCATAAAATGCGCACAGGAGATGCCGGATACCAATCAGGGCCGGGCGGCCTGGCAAAGGCATCATCATCCAGGCAATTGGCAATGATAACGGAACGGCAATCCAGATCGGCAATTTCAGAACGCAGCGTTTCACCAAGCAAAATGGCGGTCTGGCCGGAAAAGACCCGCTTTTGAAACCATGCTGACCCCGCGGTTTGGCGCATGGCGCAAAGACCACGGCCATGCAGATGGATGATGGCGGGAACGCCAAACAATCTGGCCAGCAAGACATAAAGGCAATCACGGTAATAGGCCCCGCCCGTCGGGGCAAAGCAGATATAAAGGGCATCCCGACCGGGAAGGGCAAAAACAAGCCGGATGGCAAGCCAAAGCGCACGCAGGATTTTTGCAGCAGTTGGTCGGGCGATGTCTGAAAGCTTGTCGGCAAAGCGCATTTCGATGACATGCGTGTCGAACTTTTCAGACAGTGCATCAAACGCATGCCGGTTCATTTTGGCTGCCCCGTGCATGGGTGGGGGCAATTGAACCATGGCAACAAGCCGGTTGCGTTTTGTCATCACCCGGTCCCCCGCGCAAAGCCAAATTTTGTACGCATCATCGCCAATATCATCCAGTGTGAAAAGCCGACATCGGCCCGATAACGGTCCAGAACAGTTTGCAAGGTCGCCCGATAGATATCAGACGGGATCGCGGCATAAAAACGTTCGGCCGGATCAAGGTTGCGGGCAATGAATGGGGCGTCGAGCTGCCAAAGCGATGCGCCAGCCCGGCAGGCCGCGCGCAAATAGAAATCAAGATCGATACAGCACGGAAGGTTGGTGTCATAGCCGCCCGCACGAACCCAGATATCGCGGTGAAACGCCAGGGATGAGTGATGGAACGGATTGCTGACAAAAAGGCGGGACGGGGCAATTTTCCGTGATCCTTTACGACGGATGACTGGCCGGTCCGATTGCGCCGGGGTGAATAACAGCGCGTCCGGTCGGGCGGCAAGAAAGTCCGCCTGTGCGTTGAGACGACCGGGAAGTGAAAGGTCGTCAATGTCCTGAATGGCAATCAGGCCGGTTTTGCAATTGGCGATCGCCAGATTCAAGGCCGCCCCGCGCCCAAGCCGTTTGGCTGTGATCAGCTTTATTCGGGCATCTGAACGAAGGATGTCTGGCAAGACAAGCGGCGGATTTGATCCATCATCAAGCAGAATGGCGCGATCTTGCGCGCGCAGTGTTTGAACAAGGTTGCTGGCAAATCCGTCGATAAAACGCGATCCGTTATAGATGGTTGTGATGACCGTGACCGGATCAGTCATTTTGCCCGTTCTCCCACCCGATGATAAGGGTTGCCTTGTTTGTCTTCGGGGCCGTGATGCGCTGGGCCGGGCCCGCAACCGTAATCGCGTCCTTGTCATCAACCACGATCGGGTGATCGCACGTCAAACGAATGCCGGTTTGTGCGATGGATAGTTCGGTATCAGAAATGCGGTTCAGCTTTGCATCCGCGGTGGCGAGAACGCGCAGCAAATCGGGTTTTGGTGAAAGTCGTTCATCGCAGTTGTCTGTAATCCGGATTTCGGCATCGTCAAAATCAATGATCCGCTGCCCTGTTGTTCCCGCCAATTGATAGGTTACAACAACCCGCCGGTCCGATTGGCACGTGGCAGTGATAAAACGTGCGACCGTGCCATCCCGGGTCGTCGGAAGCGGTATGGTTGCCGGGACATACAGGCTTGGCTGATCCTGCTCGCCGCCGGTCGGCGGGAACAGGATCAGCGCACTGCTCCCCTTTCCCGATACAATGACAGGTGAGGGCGTCACATCAAAAATCCGGGCGCCAGAAAGAAGCATCTGTGCGTCATAATGTGCCGATGTGGTGGTAAAAAGCATCCGGGTTTGGTGTGGATGATTGGTCGGCGTGCTTTGCGGCGTTTCTGATGAAAGTCCGGCTCCCTGCAATAGCCAGTAACCGCCAAAAGCCAGATAGTCGTCATGACGGTTATAACCATACCAGCCCGGTGTTAAGCGGTTGGTCGGACCGGGATTTTCGGGCACCGGGCAAGGTGCAAGAAGATTGAGCGGCAAGGTCGCGGCATTTAGCATGGCATCTTCGATGCGATAAAGAACGGCATCGGCCGCGTCATGAAAACCGTATTTCAACAGAACATAAAACGCACAGACCGCCCCGAAACTTTGCCCCGCACCACGACCAGCCAAATTCGCATATCCGTGGTTTTGGCATATGGTGGCAATCAGATGCGTTGCCTTGCGTGCCAGTGCCTGATCGGTCCGGTTGGGGCTTTGCGACAGCAGGGCCGCGCAAAAGGCATGATATTGGGCGGAAAAGCATCCGGGTCGATCAAGAAACAGATCGGATCGCCAATAACGCATGCGAATAAAGCAGCGGTGCAAGGAAGCAGACAACCGGCTGAATGCGCCCGACGTTTTTGCCTGACGGTTGCGCAATTGCAGGATCTGCCAGTTTGCGACATCGGGATTTTGATTGCGGGCATTTTTCAGGATGGCGCGTCGGGCGGTTGCCGACATGCCCGGCATTGAAAGCAAGGCATATTCGATGAATTCACGGTGATAGGTTTTGTCGGGAATTTCGCGTTGAAGGGCGGTTTGTGCACGGGTGATATGACGATGATACTGATCGCGGTCAAGTCCGGACCAAAGCGCGCAGGCAAAGGCTTTGCCGTAAAAATCGGGAAGCACGAAATCGCCATCCGGTTTTTGACGGCGAACCAATTCATTGGCGATGATTTTCGCCAGTCTGAGACAGCGGTCGGTCATCCCGGCATGGGTCAGTGGAAGTGACATGCGACCTCCATCCCGAGTGTTTGACCAGCCTTGAGCCGGTTGAGAGGTACGGCCTGAATTTCCGGAAAATGTCGGCCCCGACGTTCGCGAAGCCGCCATAAAAATCGCCGAACCGGTCCAATCCGCCAAAGCCGTTTGGCAGCCCAATTCGGGGCGGAAAGGGTACAGAACCGGTTGGCCCAGCGCAGCCAGACCTGATCAACCGGGCCGCAAGGCAGCAGGCGGGCATGAATGATCCAGTGATCATCGCGATCACGCAGATAAAGATACGGATCAAAGCGCCCCGCGCCATCGGATCGGGTCAGGGTAAGGACTGCCCTATGGTTGGCATGGCTGACCAGTTCGGCCTGCCTGACAGGGTAAAGACGGTATTTGTCGCTATTGGTATGTTTAAACGATTGATCGGCGATTATGCCGTGATCAATGCCGGTTTTGGCAAAGACAAACCGGATCACTGCATCCTGAAGCATGATGTCATCGAGTGCAGTGAAACTTGCCGACACGGTAAGGCATCGGGGGGCCACAAGATGCGTTTTCAGATCAATCTTTAACCGCCCGCCCGACAGATGCCAGATATCGCCGGTGTTATGGGCGTTGCGCGGGATATCGGTCAGGGTGACAAATGAATGCCGATCCGAACATTCAATGCCCCAATCGGCAAACGAGATATCGCCAAATTGGCCATCCATAACCCGGTTATCGGTAATCGTAACGTCGAGTTTTCTCATGTGCGCACGTCCTTGCGCATCAGCCAGACCTGGCAGCCCGCCAATATGACGCACAACACACCGAGCCTGATCTGGGCGATGATCATAAGGTTTGCCAACAAGCCCGGCGTTTCCATTGGTTCGGAAAACAGCGGAAGCGTTACAAACAACAAGATCAGAAGAAGCCACCCCAGCCAGATCACCCGACCGCTTTCCTGCAAGACAAGGCATTGGCGAATGATGATGGCCAAAAGAAGCGGCCAGAACGCGCCGGTGCGCAGGATTGCGACAAGATGCGTGTCTGGCGCTGCATAGATCAGATGTACGATCAGGTCGGGGAAAAACAGCAGCAACATGGTGACAGATGCCATCGGTACAAACAGCCAGAATTCCCGTATCAGCCCTTCCTGACGTTTGGCAAACAGGGTGGCCGCAATCGCAGTTATCAAACCGGCACAGAACAGAAAGACACGTTGTGCAAGGAACAACGCGTGCGATCCATCCCCCAATAACACAAAATCAAGATTGGGCAGGAAGCCGGCCAGAAGGGTAAAGCCGATCAGGCCGCATGTCTGTTTGATATCAGGTGCGGGCGCGACCAAACGCGTTTGCGGTTCGGTGTGCAAGCGCACCGCAAAGCAGATTGATGCAATAAAGGCCGCGACCGAGATCGCCGGTGCGATGGTAAACAAAATGAAATTGTTGTGCGTTGCGACGGCCAAAAATGCAGCCCCGATACCGGCAAGCTGAGCGATCACGGCAATTTGGCCAAGATGGGAAAACGCGGTCCGTGCGGTAATGATCCAGTCGGGCGACAGGGCCGCTGCAATCGGCATGATCACGAACGGCCAGTGGATTGGAAGGTCAAATTCCGGTCGGGTCACAAGCAGCGCAATCGCGGCAAAGGCGACCAAAAGCCGGAAAGTGACAATGAAAATGGCGGTGGTGTGCGTCCCGGTTTGAACCAGCCGGATCAAAAGCGGGCCGGTGCCCGCCTGTGTTGCGGTAACGGCAAGTCCGGTCATTGCCAGTATCGCAAAATACCCGCCAAGGATGTCGGGTGCAAAACCATGCCCGATCAGCAAAAGAATGATCATGCCGCCCAGTCTGGCGATCAGGTTCGCTGCGACCATCCATAACGGAAACAGATTGGCCGTTATTGCCAAGATGATTTTATCAATGACTTTATCGATGGCTTTATCCATGGCGTGACAACACGGCTTCATAGGCCAGATCAACCCGATTGCCATAGCCGGTGACAAGATCCCGGCTGATCTGATCCCGGGCGGCGTGCGACAGGCTTTTGCGCATGGCCGGATTTTCAATCAGGGCCGACAGGGCGGTTGTCATTGCATCGGCATCGCGTGACGCAATGATCAGGCCGCTTATGTGATTGATTACCGGGCTTCCGGCATCAAAGGTGGTGACAATGCCGCACCTGGCTGCCATGGCCTCCATCACGGCAAGGCTGCTGCCTTCTGACAGGCTGGGAAACACGAAGATGTCAGAGCCGAGCATCCGGTCGCCGACCACGGACCGGGGTTGGGGACCAAGCCATTCACAGCCATCTGGCAGATTGGCCAAAAGTGGTCTGGCACAAGGTTGCGCAGGCCCGATCAGGGTCAGGCAAATGCGCAGGCGATATTTGGCCCGAAGGGTCGACCAGGCGCGCAGAAGATGGGCAATTCCCTTGGCCAATGACAGATTGCCCACATAAAGCAGCCGGATAACCGTCCCGGTGCGACCGGTGCGGGCGCGGTGGACCAGTTCCTGGCATTGCGGGGATATGAAGGGCACCAGATAAATCTTGTCCGGATTGATGCCACATGTTTGCAGACCGTATGCGACCGCATCGGATGGTGCCAGAACCGCATCGGCAAACTGTGCTTCACGGGTTCTGCGACGGGCAAGGAATGCGGAAATTTCGCGATATGTCAGACCATGTGACTGATATTCCGCGGCAAGTTGACGATACCGGGTCGGGGCCAGTTGGCCGGTAATATCGGCAATGGTTACCATACCGCGCGCCTTGGCGCGGCGCATGGCAGGAAGGCTGTAATTACCCTGACCGTGGAAAATATCGGCCTTGGGATTGTGAAGCGATGCCAGAACCGACAACGGAATGTCGGAATAAAGGTTGGCGGCGGGCAGGCGCAATTTTCGGGCGATCTGCCCCATAAGGTCGGGCATCAAATGCCGACCGGGAACTTGTGCAAGGACGGGGTCGGTCGCGCGCGATGGCGGGGTTGGAAAGCCATGCCCGTCATGTCGCCAGAAACTGTCCCAGCGGATCAGGCGGTTCTGCCGGGCAAGGTAACCTGCCAGAATCGCCGACTGATCAACCCGGCTGACCATCCACACAGATGGGCCGGTTTTGGACGATGTCGGAACCGGGTGTATCAATTCCATTGGCAATGACCCCGATGCCTGGCGATGCCGCGACAAACGGCCTGCCACAGGGTTTCGGCATGATGTCGGGCGGTGTTGGCGGTAATCCGGCTTGCCTGTCTTTGCCGGGTTTGATGCCAAAGATCAGGATTGCGCAGAAGGTTTGAACAAGCCGATACCCATGCCGATGGCGTGTTCGCCAAAAGGGTGTCATCGGGATCGAGAATATCGGGCGCGCACCCGACAGCATCACTGGCAAGTGCGACGGCGCCACATGCAATCGCCTCAACCACGCCAAGACCATAGGCATCATTGTTGCTTGGAAACAGGCAAAGCCTGGCCGCGCCCAGATGTGCGGGAAGCTGTGCCGGGGGAAGCTGACCCCAGATTTGGGTAATGTCTGCAAGACCTGTATGGCAAAGGCGATCCTTGATCTGCCCGGTATCGGTGCATCCGACAATGCTGATCTTGTGCACAATGTTTGATCGCACCAGTGTTGCGGCAATTTCAAGGAAGGTGTCGAAGCCTTTGCGGCGGGTTGTCCGACCACACCACACAAGATCAAAGGGGCGTTCGAAAAAGCCACGATTGGAAAGGCCGACGGGAATCGCATCATTGCCAAAGGACACGGGTATCGGCGAGACAAGGATATCTTCGGTTTTGGCGCCGAGGGTGGCAAACCAGTCTTTGCTGCGTGTGCTGGCAGCAATATGGCCATCAGCCGTGCGGACCATCTGGCGGCGGATGAAACGACGTACCGGATTGTCATAAAGGGCGTCCGATGCGGACCATCCGTCAAACTGGACAATGACGGGAATGCCGGATTGTGCGGCCAGATTTCGCGCCCGCCATTGTGCCATGCCAAATCCCGCAAGGATCAGGATATCGGGCCTTGTTTTCCGGATGGCCTTTGTGACACCGACCGGAAAAGTCAGATTGCGGTTTTCACCGAGATATAGATTCAAACCGGCAAGATTGATCTGCGCAAAGGGGGGCGTGCGGTCGGGCCAGTTGCGTTGCGGTTCGGTGCGGTTGGTGCAGATGACGGTCAGGCCGCCACCGGCGTTTCGGGCGTGGTGATGCAGGGCGCTGTAACTGTCAAACCGGTACGGCGCAACAATGTTGGTCAGCAACGCTATTTTCACCAGAAGCTCATCCGTGGATGCTGTTGTTGCTGTTTAATCAATCATAAGTTACCTTTTCCATCAACGATACAAAAGTGCAGCCATGGGCATAAGTATCTATGGATGCTGAAAAAAATGTGATCTGGTTGGATTTCCGGGCAGTTGGTTCTGGACTGGCGGGGACGATGAATGCGACAGGGGAAAGCTGCGATTTTCGGGTTGCGTCTTGATCTCAGGCAGCGCGAAAAACTATGCGCAGATATCTGTAATTGGCTGGCATCTCGTGACCGGTATGCCAATGGTCCCTGTTTTCGACAGCAATCCCTGAATGCATTGAAATTGCCACAGGCACGCGGTGATGCCCGGTTGTTCCGGGCATTGGCAAATGCCGACAGCCTGAATGCCGATGGCATGGGCATTGTCTGGGCTGCACGGCTTTTGGGTATCAAGGTGCCCGAACGGGTGACCGGCATTGACGTCATGACCGCATTGTTGCCCCGGTTTGAAAAACAGGGGGTGCGGATTTTCCTGCTTGGGGCGCGCCCCGATGTTGTGCGCGAACTTCGGGCGCGCTTGATGCGCCGTTATCCCGATCTTCAAATTGCCGGCATTCATCACGGATTTGATCCCGATGACGCCAAACTGGCCGCGATTGTCCGGCAAAGCGGGGCGGACGCGGTCTTTGTCGCCCTGCCATCCCCGCGCAAGGAAATCTTTGTTGACCGGTTTGGTGATCAGACCGGATGCGGTTTTATCATGGGGGTTGGCGGGGCATTTGATGTTCTGTCGGGCCAAATAAGGCGGGCACCGGTTGTCATGCAAAAGGCCGGGTTGGAGTTTTTGTGGCGGATTGCCTGTCAGCCCCGATACATGTTGCCGCGTTACGGGCGCGGGCTTTGGGCATTTGCGCGGCTGGTGATGCCGAAAATCATTGCCCATCGCGTCGGACACATGCCCGGTTGGGTCAGGCTGGCGGCAATGATCACACTGGCAACACCGGTGATCCTGTTTGCGCGTGATGCCGGTTCGCAAGTCATCACACCCGCCCCCGCTATGCCCACCGATGCGCCCACCGATGCGCCCCCCGGGATTGAAAGCGCGGAAATGCGCACGCAGATCGCACAAAAGATCAGCGCCCTTACCACCCCGCAAGACGTCCGGGACATGATTGATCGGCTGCTTGATCTGGCGCTGTTTGGCGAGACGGCGGAAATGACCGATCAGGTTGATGCCCGTCAGACCGATTACCGTCAGATCGATTGGCAGAGTGCGGATGCAACGATTTCGGCGGTGCTTAAAATGATGGAGGTGATCCTGAGTGCTGCGGGGGGAAACAGCTTTCTGGTCGAGGCGGTTTTTGGTGGCGTGTTAAAGCAGCTTCTGGGTCTGCATCCGGAGCCAAGCCGCCTGACCCGCATGATTGAAAATGATGTGCCGACCCTTGCATCACGCTTTTTCGGTGACGGGGCCGTTCGGTTTGTGCCGGGGGATGACCGGTTTGATGATGATATTGCGGTTGTCGAAACAGGGATAAGCACCCCGTCATCGGGCATAACCGTCCCGCCCGCCCAAGTCCGACAGGCGGTTTCCTATGACGTGATTTACCGCGTTGTGCAGACGGGCGGGCAGGCCAGCCCGGTCTGGCAGGATCTGGTGGACGAGCTTGGCGATGCGACATTTCAGCAGGAGGATGTCAGTCCAAGATGACGGGCCCATCATTTGAACAGTTTGACCCGTCCTTGCGTGAACTGGTTGCGATCTTGTGGCGGCGACGTGGCGTCGCAAATCTTGCCTTTGTCATTGTGCTGGTGGCGTTGCTTGGCGTGATTGCCAACTGGCAGCCGGGATATCGTGCGACCGCGGAAGTCGGCCTGATACCGGTTGTCACGGCGTCTGGTGATCGCGCCAGTGACGGTGCAGCCCTCAGAACCGGTGAATTGACCGCCCAGCAAATCGAAACCGTGATTGCCGAAATGCGCAGCGAGGGAACCCTGGCGACCGCCCTGGCGGTCCTGCGTGGTGCGGGCATCGGTTTCGATCCGGGCGGTGTCGAAAACAGTTTGGCAAATGATCCTGCGCCCCGAACAGGGTTGCCTGAAACGGGTGCAACCAACTGGCTGCGTGCCCGGTTCGGGGCCGAACGGATCGGTCATTCCGCCGTGATTGAGGCAAGCTTTGTCGCAACGGACGCGACCGTCAGTCAGGCCGCCCTTCAGGCAATTGTCGAAAGCTATGTCTGGCAGCGTGAAGATCGCCAGAAACATGTCATTCGATCCCGTCTTGAGGATGCGGACAATCAGCTTGCCACCGCCCGAGGCGACCTTTTTGCCCGCGAAGGTGATTTGCTGACCTGGCAACAACAGGCCGGGATGCTTGATCAGGAAGAAGGCGCATTGATGCTTGAACGGATCTATGCGCTTGACGAGCAGGCCGAAAAAATCGGTCAGGAGGTTGCGACCCTTGAACTTGCGGCCCGTCGCCGGGCGATGGCAAACGGGCTTGATGATCTTTTGGCCATTCCCGATATCGCCGGGCATCCGATGGTCGCACAGCTTTCGCAACGCTATGAAACCGAACGTCAGGAGTTTGACAGGCTTGATCAGCGTTACGGACCCAAACACCCGATAATGCAAGGCCGCCAGAAGGTGCTTGATGATCTTTATGCGCAACTGGTGGATGCGGCGCTGACGGTATCGGGGCAAATGGGGGATGCACTTGCCAGTGCACGGGAAAGGCTTCGTCTGATCACCGGGCAACGTGATCTTTGGCAAAGTCGATTGAATGACCGCCATGCCCGCACACAAGGCCAGGGCCAATTGCAGCGTGCGGTGGCACTGGCGCGTGACAATGTCGATCAACTTTCCCGGCACGTTCAGACATTGCGCCGTGAACTGGCATCCTTTCGCGGCGATTTGGAAATTCTGCAATCACCGACCCTTCCGGTGTCGGCGGAATTTCCGGCCAAACGTGATCTGATGGCGCTTGCCATCATGGTGGCATTGTTTGCCGCGGTGATTGCCGCTTTGTTGCGGCACTATTTCGATCAAACCATTGCCGATGATTTCGAACCGCAAGATGTTTTGGGCGTGCCGCTTTATGCGCGCATCCCCGCCCGCAACCTGACGGATGGCAGGGGCCTTGCAATGGATGCCGGAGGTGATGAAGCAATTGGCCATCTGACGGTTTTGATGCGCATTGTTGATCAGAACCGAAAACCCCCGCCAACCGGATCAACCGCGCAGATCATTGCCATCGGATCGGCACAAACCGGCGAAGGCAAAAGCCACATCGCCCACGCACTTGCATCACGCTTTGCCGGGCTTGGTCACAAAACCCTGCTGATTGATGGTGACCTTCATGATCCGACCGGCGCGGAAAATACCAACCGCGTCTTTGCCGATCTGGTTGCCCTTCTTTCCGGCGAGACGGATGTGGCCGGATTTAAAGACACCGCTGCCAAGGCCGATGGGCAAACCGGGCAATATTGGCACCTGGGGGCAAGGATGGCGGTGCCCGGATCCATCGCGACCGGACTGATTGAGCGACGTCTGGGACCGCTTGTCGATCAATTGCGCGATCAGTTTGATTACATCATCCTTGATACGCCGCCGATCCTGTCGGTTGCGGACGGGCTGGTTGCCATGGGGCTTGCCGATGTCAGGCTGTTTGTTTTGCGACATGGATCAAGCAAAAAGCGCGACGCCAAGGACGCGCTTGATCGTCTTGCCACGGCGGGGATTGTTGCCAGCGGCATCGTCTTGAATGGCGGTCCGGCACGACCGGCCTATGGACGGGCCGATATGCCCCAAACGATGGGGGATCGGGCATGATGCGGGTGGTTGTGATGGCCGGGGCACTGGCCGTGATCCTTTATGCCGGCTGGCAACTGGCGACAGAAGCGGCGGCATTTCGCAAACTTGATGACCCGCAAGCCGGATTTGCCAATGCAAACGGACTTGAAGCCGCCCTTCGCACCGAGGCATTGCACAAGGCACTGACGACTGGTGACCCGAAAATCCTTGATCAAACCATCACCGATCAGCGCAGCCATGCCCCGTTTGATCCGTTTTTGATGGCGGTTTCCGCCCTGTCGGGGATGGTTAGGGATGACCGTGATCTGCAACGGCGTGCGGCCCTGTTTGACCGGGCCTTGTCGCTTGCCCCGCATGACCGGCGGATAAGGAAGATGCGCGATGCCGGGCAATTGATGCTTCAAACCCGGCCCCCAGAATGGCGACAACCGGCAAAATCAGGGCCGGAAGCCCGATGACCCAGTCAAATATCGTGCTTGTCAGAAACAGGCTGATCACGGCTATCATAAGCCCCCGAAATGGCTGGTTCCATGTGGCGCGCATGATCAAGGCTGCACTGAAAATCACGGTAATTGCCAGTGCCAAAACGACCGGCACCCCAAAGACAATTGCACCATCAAGCCACAGGTTATGCGTACTGAACCAGTTGGCATCTTTATTGAGTTCCGGGGTCGCAAAATGACCCATGACAAGGGTAATGCTGTCTGGTCCGAAGCCGATGAACGGTCGATCGGAAATGGCCCGAAGGGCCGTCGCCCAGGCGTCATCGCGCTGGATCAGGTCAAAGCGCGTCAGATCATGAAACCGCGATACCAGTTCAGGCACACTAACCGAGGTGACAAGCCCGATGCCGATCACACAGAAACCGGCAAAAAGCAGCTTTTCCCAATGCCGAGCGCGCGTCGATCTGCCCGGATGCCGGGCAAAGCCGATCATGAAAAAGGTCGCGATCAGAACCAGGACAAATGCCAGGCGCGAATGGCTTTGGGTCAGGGCTGCAACAAACAGGATGGCAAGTGCAAGATAGCCGCCCGACTGATCAAGGCGTCGACCAATCGGCACATGATGACGGGTATCGGCATCAGCGCCAGCATGACGGTGATTGGTATGGGGGACCATAAACAGATAGATGCTGGCGATATATCCGATCCCCATCAATCCGCCAAACGCACTGCGATTGGCAAGGCTTCCGGTCCAGTCCCCGATATGGGCGGTCTTGGCAAACCAGTATGTTGTCTGTGCGTCAATAACCGCATTGCCAAGCGCCAGCACCATCTGAAGGGTGCAAGCAATGATGATGGCATGCAAAATTGCCAACAGCCCGCCATTGGGGGACTTTTGCGCGATCAGGGATATCAGCGTGACGGTCGCGCAAAGCCAGATGATATCAAAGGTCTGTTTGATCCAGGCCGCGGGATAAAGCGCAACAAAGGGAACATCAAACGGAAAGGCTTGATCAGGCCAGACCCGGGATGCCTGTATGATCATCCAGATGACCATAATGGCGGCAAACAGCCAGACACCGATCACGTGGCGGGGCAGGTATATGCTGCGCATTCGTCCGCACATGGCGATCAAGCCAATCCCGGTCAGGATGGCGAGAACCGCAATCGCCCAAGGCCGCCCCCCGCCCAGTATCACGGGAGCAAGAATGATTTCCGCCATCAGACAAAACTGCGCCAGTCGCACCATCGACCTGTGCCAATCTGCTTTAAAATGAAGGAGATGACCCTAGCCCAATTTGATCGGCCTGTCGCCAGCCAAACCGGCAATCCTGACCACAAGCAGCGCGGGGATTGCCATGAACAGCAATAGGCAGACCGCATCATTTGCCAAACCGGGAATTGGCAAAACAGGACTTCGCAAACCACACCTTGGCAAAACCGATCGGCATTCCGGCCAGAATGCCCGGCGTCGATTGCCGATATGGGGGGTGATTGCGGGCAACGGGGTTATGGCAACATCATTCTGGTTGCTGGGGGCCGGGGGGATGTTGGCCAAGCTGGTTTTGCTGCTCTTTTGGGTGCTGATGGTGGCGGGTTCGCTCCGCACGATCCGGCTTGGCCCCGGTTTGCTGACCGGTTTGCTGATCCTTGCCGGAGTGATCGGGCTGATCATGTTCGGGAATAGCACAGGTGGCGGAGGTGATGAAAAGATCCGCCTGATCGGCAATCTGATGATGGTGCCGGTCGGGCTTGTGGCCGGGGCGGTGATCGGGCGTGATTGTTTGCGCATCCTGATGCCCGCCATGCTGTTTTACCTGATCCTTTCAAGTTCGTTTTATCTGACCCATGAAGGGGCGCGGCTTAATCACGCCTTTTTGTTTCTGGGGTTTTTTGCCCTGTGTTCTGTTTGCAAATTCGGCCATCGGCGCTGGTTGATGATGGCGACTGCGGGTGCGGTCTTTCTGTCCCAAACCCGGATTGCCGTGATTGCGATGCTGATCAATGCCATCGGCTTGATCCGGTTTTCACGGGCGATGACGTGGATTGCGGGATTGATCCTTGTGGGCATTGTTGCCGGGGGGGTGATGGCGTATCTGCCCCGTCTTGTGATGACCCATGACAGCGGGCGACTGGCATTCTGGAAGATGTTTGCCGAAATCTGGCGTGACGGATCGGACGGGCAAAGGTGGCTTGGCTTCGGGGCCGGGTCGGTGGAAGAAATCCTGTCTCAGACCGCATCGTTCGGATCATTTGGCGCACTTCACAACGATCATTTCCGTATTCTGTTTGAAACCGGGATTGTCGGCGCGTTGCTGTGGGGGACGGGATGGGCTGTCGTGATTTCGATGGTGCGCCAGACGCGATTGGCGGTTTGCATTTTGCTGTCGGTTTTCGTCACCATGATTACGGACAACAGTCTGAATTACGGGCATTATCTGATCTGTTGTGCCATTGCGGCCGGGATCAGCGCGCAAGAAGGAAAGAATGGTGAACCGGTCCGAAATGATTGATATCCGCGATCGGGTTTTGGCCAGAATGGCGCAAGGCGATTTTGCCGGTGCCGATCCGTTTGACGGGCTTGAAAGCCGCCTGTTTACGGCAAGCGGGCTTGGCCGGTTTCGGGCATGCAGACTGATCTGGCTTCAGACGATCAAGCGCGGACCACGCTTTTTGCGCCGGTTGGCCGATATTGCCCCGATGATCAATCCCAAGACACTGGCCTTGCTGAACGGGGCAGGCGACGGCATCAGGCTTGGTGATTTTTCGGACCGGTTGCGCTCCATGCAACAAGCCGATGGCGGATGGGCTTATCCATTTGAATGGCAGGCGCGCGCCTTTCACGCCAAACGACATCAAGGCAACGCAATCGTTACAAGCTTTGTCATGGATGGCATCTGCAAGGGCGGCGTCACCCCCGATGACCCCGCCCTGATCCGGGCCGCAGATTTCATCGAACGGGATCTTTGGCGGGATGGGTATTTCGCCTATTTCGCCCATGATGATACTGAAATCCATAATGCCAGCCTGTGGGCGGCCTTTGCCCTGAACCGCATCAGGCCGGGAAATGCGAAATCGGAATGCGCGTTGCGCCGGGTTGTCGATGCCCAAGGAGCTGACGGCAGTTGGGCCTATGGCACGCGCGGCCATCATGGTTTTGTTGACGGGTTTCACACCGGGTATGTGCTTGATCTTTTGGACCGGTTCCGCGCGGCGGGTGTGGACGGCCTTGATGATGCGATTGCACGCGGATGGGCATTTTATCGCAAAGCCTGCTTTGACGATGCGGGCGTCCCGCGCAGCTATGCCGGCCGGGGCGGATATCTTGATGCCCATGCGGTCGCACAGGCAATGGCAAGCTTGTGCCGGTTTGGCGATCTCGGGGGGGCGATCCATGTCGCAGAATGGGCGGTGCAGACCCTTTATGATCGCAAACGCGATGTGTTTTATGCCGGGATTGGGCGATTGGGGCGCGATAGGCGCGTTTATATGCGCTGGACACAGGCCTGGATGGTCTGGGGGCTGTCAATCGTGATAGAAGCAATGAAACCCACGCAGCAAGAAAGACCAATGCCGGATTTTGATCCAACCGCACCGCTTTCATTTGGCCATCCCGATCCGGACCGCCCGGCAAAGGAGGCGGCTTTGCGCGCCGTGTCCGAGGATGCATTTCGCACCCTTTATACGATCACGCGGGCCGAAGCCACGCGCATGAAGGCCACTGGCGATATGGAGGCGCTTTATGGCCTGACCCGTGGCATGAAGACCCTGCAACGAATTGGCGGGGAACGAGGGATCATATTCATGAGAACGTGATTGGGGGTAACATGAGCCTTTGTGATTTCTTATGATTTGAAGTAGACTAAGTTAACTTAGTCTAATTTGGAGGATGCTATGGGTATCGTCAATATTCATGAGGCCAAAACACATCTTTCCCGTCTAATTGCACGTGTCATGAACGGTGAAAATATGGTGATTGCCAAGGCTGGAAAACCAGTCGTGCAAATGTCTGTTTATGAAGCGGGTAAGGTAGCCCCTAAGCGGATCGGCTTTCTTAGGGATGAGGAAATTTTGGTGCCTAGCGATTTCGATCGTATGGGACAGGAAGAGATTGAAGAGATGTTCGGGGTACGCTGATGAAGCTGTTGCTTGATACGCATCTTATTCTTTGGGCTGCCAAGGGAGGTCAACAGCTTTCTCCGGTGGCGGAAAAGATGATTTCCGCCCCGGAAAACGAGCTTCTTTTCAGTCCGGTCAGTGTTTGGGAAATGACGATTAAAAACGGACTGAAACGTTCAGACTTCAAGGTGAATACACGTCTTATTCGGCGTGGAATGCTTGATAATGGCTATTGCGAATTGCCGATGACAAGCGAACATGCGCTGGCCGTCGATACGTTACCTGATATCCACAAGGACCCGTTTGACCGGATTTTGATTGCACAGGCCAAGTCCGAAGGCATATTGCTTCTCACCGCAGATACGCTGCTTGAACAGTATGGCGAGCCGGTTCGCGTTGTTTAGTTTAGATACCTAAGATGCATTCTGAATTTCCAGCCCTTCCGATTGATACCGTCCTGCCCGATCTGTGTGCGGCGCTGGAAACCGGGACCAATGCGGTTTTGCAGGCCCCGCCGGGCGCGGGTAAGACGACCAAGGTGCCCTTGGCCTTGCTTGATGCCGGGTGGCGGGGTGATCAGAAGATCATCATGCTCGAACCCCGAAGGCTTGCCGCCCGTGCGGCTGCGCGCCGTATGGCGCAGCTTTTGGGCGAAGGTGTTGGCGAGCGGGTTGGCTATCGCGTCCGGTTCGATAGCAAGGTATCGGCCAAGACCAAAATCGAGGTCGTGACCGAGGGTATTCTGGTTCGGATGATCCAGGATGACCCGGAGCTTTCAGGCATTGGCGCGATCCTGTTTGACGAATTTCATGAACGGTCCCTTGATGCCGACCTTGGATTGGCGCTGGCACTGGAAACACAAGGGGCGCTGCGTGATGATCTGCGCATTCTTGTGATGTCGGCAACCCTTGATGGTGGGCCGATTGCATCCCTTATGGGCGACTGCCCGGTGATCACGTCCGAAGGTCGTGCCTTCCCGGTCGAAACCCGGTATTTCCCGCCCAAGCCCGATAAATGGGGCAATATCCGCATTGACGGGGAAATGACCGCCGCGATCAAAACCGCCCTTCGCGAGGAAAGCGGATCGATCCTTGCCTTCCTGCCCGGTCAGGGGGAAATCACACGGGTCGAGGCGGCACTTAAGGAAGCGGTCGGCAGCGATATCATCATCGCCCCGCTTTATGGTGCGATGGATGCCAAGGCGCAGGATATTGCGATCCAGCCCGCAGGTGATGGCAAGCGCAAGGTGGTTCTGGCAACCGCGATTGCCGAAACGTCGCTGACCATTGATGGCATTCGTGTTGTGGTCGATAGCGGATTGCAACGCCTGCCGCGCTTTGATCCGGCATCGGGCATGACCCGCCTGATCACCGTGAAATCATCACAGGCAAGTGCGGAACAACGCCGCGGTCGTGCCGGACGTCTGGAACCGGGTATCTGTTATCGTCTGTGGGCGGAAAATGAACAGCGCGCCCGTGCGCCCTTTACCGCGCCGGAAATTGCCGAGGCTGATCTGGCACCATTGACGCTGGAACTGGCGCGTTGGGGTGTCACCGATCCCAAAAGCCTGCCGTGGCTGGATGTACCCGAAGCCGCCAAAATTGATCAGGCCCGCGATATCCTGCGCGGGTTGGAAGCGATTGATCATGAAAACCGGATTACCGCGATGGGGACGGCGATGGCGGGCATCCCGGTCCATCCCAGACTGGCGCATATGATGTTGCGCGGGGCGGCATTGGGGCTTGATCAGGTTGCCTGTGCCTTGGCCGCACTTCTTTCGGATCGGGATTTCATGCGCGGGCGCGGGGCGGATTTGCGGTTGCGGATTGACGCCATCCTGCGCGGTCATGCGCCCAAAATGATCAGTGAAGCCGCCAGGCAGCTTGCCCGCAGGCTGGGCGATGTCATGCGTCAGGCCAATCTTCCAAAAGGCAAAAATACAAAGGTTGATCGTGCCGACGAGGTCGGGTTGCTTTTGGCCTTTGCCTATCCCGACCGGATTGGGGAACGGCGCAAGGGGGCGGATGCCCGTTATCGCCTGTCGGGCGGGCGCGGCGGCGTTTTGCCCAATGAAGACAGCCTTGCGAATGAAGCCTATATCGCCGTTGCCGAACTGGACGGGCAGGCACGTGAGGCCAAGATATATCTTGCCGCGCCGGTGGCGCGCGCAACCCTTGAAACCCATTTCGCCGATCAGATTTCCGAAGGCACAGAGGTTTTCTGGGACACGCAATCAGACGCGGTTCAGGCCCGCTGGCAACGCCGGATCGGTGCATTGGTGCTGGATGAAAAAGCCACCCATGACGAAGCCGATCCCGATGCGATTGCAACCGCGATGATCGAAGGCATTCGCAAGATCGGTCTGCATTGCCTGCCATGGGACAAAGCATCGGAAGGCCTGCGTGAACGGTTATCCTTCCTGCATCGGGTCGATGGGGATCATTGGCCTGATATGTCCGATGACGGGTTGCTGGCATCGCTTGAAGACTGGATCGCGCCCTATTTGACCGGGATTACCAAACGCGGGCAGCTTAAACAGATCAATCTGTCCGAGGCATTGCTGGCCGGGATCGACTGGAACCAGCGTCAGGAACTTGATCGTTTGGCACCCACTCATTGGCAAGTGCCGACCGGATCAAATATCCGCATTGATTATAGCGGCGAAACCCCGGCCTTGCCGGTGCGGATGCAGGAAATGTTTGGCGCGACCGAAACGCCAAAGGTTGCCGGTGGCAAGGTTGCCGTGACCTTGCATCTTTTGTCCCCGGCCCAGCGCCCGATCCAGGTGACAAGTGATCTGGTGGGCTTCTGGAACGGGTCCTATGCGCAGGTCAAAGCCGAGATGAAGGGACGCTATCCCAAACATTACTGGCCCGATGACCCGCTTCAGGCGGAACCCACACGCCGGGTTAAAAGCCGGATGTGACCCGCGCCGGTCAGGCAGGATAGCGGATATCGAGGATTTCGAGTTCGTCCTCGCCAGCCGGGGTGCGGACCGTCACGACATCGCCGACACCCGATTTCATCAGGGCGCGGGCGACCGGGGAAATCCAGCTGATCTTGCCATTCAGGCTGTCGGCCTCGTCCTCGCCGACGATGCGGATGGTTTTTTCCTCGTCACGGGAATTGACGTAAGTCACCGTCGCGCCAAAGAAAATACGCGAATGATCGGGCTGTTCTTCGGGGCGGACAACCACCGCATCCTCGATCCGTTTGCGCAAATAGCGCACCCGGCGGTCAATCTCGCGCAGGCGCTTTTTGCCATAGATGTAATCGCCATTTTCCGAACGATCGCCATTGCCCGCCGCCCAATGCACAACGGCAACCACTTCGGGCCGTTCCTTTTTCCAAAGGTGGTCGAGTTCGGATTTAAGGGCGTCGAGGCCCTCCGGCGTGATGTAAATCGGTCTGTCCATGACCGGCTTTTACCCCAAAGAACCTGACGCGAAAAGACCGTAAAAAAGGGGCGACCTGCCAAAACAGATCGCCCCGGTTTTCAGATATTCACGCTGCGATCAGGCCGCTTTGGCCGTGCTGCGCAATTCCTTGTCATCAATCGGCATATGGACAAGGGCCGCAAAGATGCCAAGCGCAACCGATGCCCACCAGACCGCATCGAAATTGCCGGTCAGGTCATAGACAATCCCGCCCATCCAGGCGCCAAAGAACGCCCCGATCTGATGGGACAGCATGACGATGCCAAACAGGGTCGCCATATAGCGCGGGCCGAAAACCTGTGCGATGAGGCCACTGGTCAGCGGCACAGTCGAAAGCCACAATGCCCCCATCGATGCCGAAAACAGCAAGATGGTTTCAGATGTTTTGGGCGCAAAGATAAAGGCGACAATCACAAGGGCCCGCATGCCGTAAATCACCGACAGACCATTTTTCTTGCGCCATTTGCCACCGGCCCAACCGGCCGTCAGGGTGCCAAAGATGTTAAACAGCCCGACCAGTGCCAGACCTTCGGCGGCGACAGAACGTGGCAAGCCGCACAGTTCGGTAAAGGTCGGAAGGTGGGTGGCAATCACGGCAATATGGAAACCGCAGACAAAGAACCCGGCATTCAAAAGCAGGAAGCCGCGATGTTTGCGGGCCTCGTGGAAGGCCGCGGCCAACCCTTGCGGGCCAAGATCGGGGGCCGCGGTCGGGCTGTTGCCTTCGGCCTTGCCGGTCAGCGCAAAGGCGGCCGGAACAATCAGCATCGAAATCGCGGCAAGAATGGCAAGGGTCGTGACATAGCCAAGCGATCCGTTAAGCGCCTGTGCAGTCGGGGCCATGATGAACTGGCCAACCGAACCGCCGGCCGATGCCAGGCCAAGGGCGAAGCTTCGGCGTTCCGGGCTGAATACCCGGCTGATGGCAGCGAGGATCACCGGGAAGCTGGTGGCACCAACCCCGGTCCCGATCAGGAAGCCCGCGGTCAGGTGCAATTCGCCGGGCGATGATGACGTGCCCATCATATAAAGGCCAAGACCATATAACACTGATCCGCCAATCAGGGTACGCGTGGTGCCGAACCGGTCGGCCAGCGCCCCGGCGATCGGGGCCGAAATCCCCCACATCAGGTTCTGGATGGCAAAGGCCAGACCAAAGGTGGCAGCATTCCAGCCGGTATCATTGAGCATGTCGGGAATGAACAGGCCAAGCGACTGTCGCACGCCAAGGTTCAGCGACAGAACAAGGCAGCCGCAAAGCAGAACCAGCCACGGGAACCATTTGGTCGCGCGCATGATGGTCATGCGTCCCGGACTGTTTTGCGGGCTTTGGGTGGGGCTCATCAGGTGTCCTCCGAAAGGCAGATTGCAAGTTGGTGGCGATTGTGGCGGCGGATCGTCAATGCGTCCAATTCATTCGGTTCATGATGCTGATAACATTCGTGCATGATCGAGGTTGGACATCTCGCCGGCCCGAATGACGATTTCACCAACCTTGTCGATAATGTCGTTAAGGTCCCCGCTGGAGGTCCGCCGGATCAACGTGATCGCCATGCCCCAGTTCATGCCGGGAATATCAAGAATGCGGATGCGGTCATGGGCGGGACTGTGCATGCAAAAACGCCGTGCCATGATGCCATAACCGGCCCCGGCAGCGACCATTTCGATTTGCAGTTCAAGTGCCGATACTTCGAGAACGGAATTGAATTCGACCCCGTTCTTGTGGGCCCAGGCATTGCCAAGGGCGCGAAAAGTGCATCCTTCGGGCATCAGCACCATCGGATGTCTGGCAAGTTCGGCGATGGTGGTCGGGTGCTGACGGGCCGATTTCGGACCGATGGCAACGATATGATCATCAAGCAGGGTTTCCGGCAGCAAGCTTGCCGGAAGGTCGCGGCTTTGAACACCGCCGACAATGCCGTGCGGGCCATCAAGCGACAGCATGGCATCGATTTCACCCCGGCGCAAAAGCGGCAGAAGTTCGGCTGACCAGCCGCTTTTGATCGTAAGCGACATGTCGGGGAATGCCTGATGAAGATCGCGCAATTCGCGGGCGGCAAGCAGCGGGGCGGCACCGTGACTGACGCCCAGGCGGAACGGACCATGACAGCGCGCCATGCCGGTAACGGAATCACTGAACCCGTCAAGCCTGCGCAACAGATCGCGCGCCTCGGTCAGGGCGCGATGACCGGCCGGGGTAGGTTGCAGCGGCTTGGTCGAACGGTCAAACAGCGATGTGCCGATGCGTTCTTCAAGGCGTTGAATCCGTCGGGTCACCGCAGGCTGGGTCAGGCCCAGCCGGTTTGCCGCCCCGTGAAAGGATTGGGCATCGGCAACAGCAATCAATGCTTCGAGTTCGCGGGTATCCATGATCCATATCCACAACTGCCAAGGGTCGCGACAGTGTCATGAATTTTTTATCGCGATGCAATCAATCTATTGGTTCGAAATGATTGATGCATTTCATGCATGTTATGCAGGGTCGGCATCGGGAATTTTGGCCTTATAGGCCGATGCGGCGGCAGTATAACCGCCTTCGCCGCCATCCAGAAAATGGAAATGGGCATCATTGGTGATGGACGGCACGATACAGGTCATGATTGCAGTGCGCTGACGATGAAGGCCAAAGCGGATATCACCGCGATCTTCGGCAGCCCGCAAAAAGGCATCGATTTCTTCGCTACGCTGTACCGTGCAATTGACCGTCATCCAAAGTCCATCCCCGAACTTGCGAAAATCGGTGTTGTAGCCGGTAAAGTCGCGATAGCGTTTGGGATCAAAATCCCCGAGTTTCCAGCCGGTTTTCATCAGAACCAGCGCAATCAGCGAAATATAAAGCGCCTTGAGCCAGGCCTTGATATAGCCGCCTTCCTTATGCTGGGTCGCCAGGGCTTCGAGTTTCAGGCCCTTGGGCGGAAAGGAAAAGTCGGGACCGCGCGCCGGGATCGGGCTGCTTTTACGCGGGCTGTCATCGAGAATGTCAAAAAGACCTGTGACGACTTGATCAAACCGGGCGCGGTCATCGGCGGGATGAACAATGATTGACAGGATATGGTCGCTGCCGGTTGCGCGGATCGGTGACCAGCGACAGGACAGCCCCGACAGATCGGGCCGGGTGCCCGCCGGGGCTGGCGGGATCATGTTATGGCCTGATTTCATCTGGTCTTCGGCCCATCTGAGGCCGCGACCATTGAACATGGCATAGGATACCGGCGGTGAAACGGCAAAGCGCGCCACCCGCACATCGCGGCCGGTCGCGCGGATATCGGCAATCGGCACCAGCGCGATGCGCAATTCAAAACCAAGGGTTTCACGCGCCCATGTCGCGGTTGCCGCCATTGCATCACGGACCGCATCAATGCGGTCGGGCGCACAGGCAAAACTTGCACCATCGCCGCCAAACATGAACGGATAGTCGGAATGGCCCAGGGCATTGCCAACTGCACAGATCACCGATGCCCCGACCATATTGACATCCTTGAACCGGCCCGCGGCAATGGCCCCGGTCGATCCAACTATATCGGATGTGCCAACCCACCAGTCATCGGGAATGGACCGATAGACAGACCCGTCAAGAACCTTGGCAAAGTCGTCAAAGACGGGAATGTCGAGATAAGGGTTGGTGTTGGGGTTGTTCAAGTCTTTCTCGCATACTCGGTGGCGGGGCGCGATCGATCAGGGCACAGCCAAAAGATCGCGCGAAACGAAGCCCGTCCTTAATAATGGGGCGGCGGGGCGTCGTCTTCGGGGGCTGTACGCAGAAAATCGATCATGCGCTTAATATCAGAAGACATCAGTTTGTTCTGACGTTCGAGAAGATCGATGCGGTCCCACTGGGATTTGATCATGTCAGAAAGGTCGCTTACCACGGAATCCATGTGGGCGAGCTGGGTTTCAAGTTCGGTGATGCGGTTTTCCGTATCGTCGTTATGCATGCTTGTATCTTCTGGATTTGGATGCCGCCATGTGGCAGGACTGTGATTGAACCTGGGTCGGAACCCATGGCGGACAGTAACATATTTCGCGGATATATGACGGATTTATCGGTACTTGTTTTTGTTGTGATCATTCTGGCGCTGATTGCGATCTATTCGGTTCGCCTGCAATCGGTGCCGATGCCGACTTTGCGTTCTGCGGCCGATGAAATTATCGCCTATATCCCCGCCGATATCCGGTCGGTGACCGATTTCGGATCGGGCTGGGGGGATCTGGCGATCGCGATTGCGCGGGCCCGTCCCGATATTTCGGTCACCGGGATTGAACTTTCGCCCGTTCCCTATGCGATCAGCCGGATGCGCGCGGTTCTGGCGGGCAAGCCGAACCTGCGTTTTATTCGCGGCGATTTTCGCAAACTTGATCGTGATCCCGGGGATGTTGTGGTGTGTTTTATTGATCCGCGCGTGATGACCGATGTCGGCGATGTCTGTTCGCAGCGCCTGCGTGACGGGGCGATTGTCATATCGCGCGGCTTTGCCATTCCCGGATGGCAGGCTTTTGGCGAAGTGCCGATGAAAACCAGCACCGATCGCCTTTACCTGTATCGGTTCGGCAAACATAAACCGGCTTGATGATGGCGGGGAAAACCCTGTGACAGCCTAGTCGTGCGGTGGAACACCTGACGGGGTCGGGGCGCAGCAATCGGCATTTTTGCCATGCAGCTGCACCGGCGGGCAGGGGACGGTGCCGTATGAGCAATACACACAGCAATCCCCCGGAAGCGGGCGCAAAACCGCACCGCATCCCGTGCAGTCATAGAAATACTGGCAGGCGTCGGTCGGCATGGTTTCGGTACTGACATGACCGCATTCCGGACAGGTCAGTACCGATGTCAGTTCGATGCGGTTTTCGTCAGTCTTCTTCATAGACTTTGATCAGGGCCGAATGATCCAGATCACCGTCCCCCATGGCGATGACTTCGTCATACAGTTCCATCACCAGACGGGTGATCGGCAATTCAAGGCCAAGCTCGCCTTCGGAGAAATCAAGCGCCTGATACAGGTCTTTGCGCTGGGTGACGACCTTGCCGCCCGGTTCGAAATTGCGTTCGATCATGCGTTCGCCATGTTTCTGCAAGATCGCAGAATCGGCAAATCCCCCGGTCAGTGCCGAGCGCAGCTTGCCAAGATCGACACCGGCTTCATCAGCCATGGAAAAGGCTTCGGCGACGGCGCCGATGGTAATGCCGACAATCATCTGGTTGGCGGCCTTGGCGATCTGACCCGATGTGACATCGCCAACATGGGTCACGCGGGCCCCCAGAACTTCAAAGACGCGGTGGGCGCGTTCGAAATCTTCGGGATCAGCACCGACCATGATCGACAATGTGCCGTTTTCCGCACCATGGGTTCCGCCCGATACCGGGGCGTCGATCCATTTGCCACCGGCATCTTCGACCGCATCGGCAAACCGGCGTGTCGCATCAACTGCCGTGGTGCCCATATCGATGACGATTGTGCCTTCTTCCATGCCGTCAATGACCCCGTCTTCGCCCAGAAGGACGTTTTCAAGGGCCGGGGTGTTGGCAACACAGATGATGACGATATCGGCATCGGACACGGCATCGGCCGGTGTGCCGGCCGTTGCAATACCAAGATCTTCAAAGGCATTGAGCGTTTCGGGATTGCGGGTATTGACCGTCAGGTGGGCACCCGCCTTTTCAAGGTTCAGCGCCATCGGGCGCCCCATCAGTCCAAGTCCGATAAAGGCAATCTTTTCCCCGGAAAGAGCAGTCATGACAGCAGTCCCTTTTTGGCGGTGGGCGAAAACAGTTACGTCGATACGCAACCGCACCTGTGCCAGACGGGCACATGTGCGGCAAAACATGTTGGCAAGGCCATATCACATTGCGGCATGGATGAAAGCTGCGATTTCAAGGGGACCATGCCCGAAATGCGCTTGTTATGCCACAACTTCAATCAGACGGGGCCTCGTTCTTTCAGGTAATGCTGATTTATGATGTTGTGTTTTGTATTGTCCCGTGCGGGACGGTTACGGTCGGCAGACCCGGACGATCCGGACCATACATTGAGCATAACAGCGAGCATACAGTCTGGTGTGCCGGTTCGGACTTAAAAATCGCCGGGGCGGACATAGCGGGCGGCCATGGCCCGTTCGATTGCCGCACCCACAAGCCGATCGATATCAAGCCGGTGACGCAGGAGTTCAAGGATACGCAATTCTTCCTGACTGATTTCACCGTCAGACAAAACAATTTCGCAGGCAAAGACATAGGCGGTCTCGCGCAATTTGCGCGGCAGGGCGTCGCGAATCATCGTCAGGGCACGGTCCATCCCGTCTTCTTCGCCAAGCAGACTTGCGCAATCGCGGGCAACCGTGGTCACCCCGTCATTGTCAAACCCGGCAAAAATCGGAAGGTAACGCACCCGGCGTCCCATCGCAGAAAGTTCGGCATCGGTAATATCGTTATCGGCGGCCGAAACCATAACCATTGTGTAGATCAAGGCGTCCTGATGCGAAATCACGTTGGTTACTCCTTTCCAATATGGGTGTCAGAAACGCGTCTCTGCGGACATTTGACGGGGATACCGCCAAACTGTGACAACCATTAGGCGTTTAAATGGTAAGCTGATAACAATTTACGGGCAACAGTTAAGCAATTAAATTTTTTGGATTTTAATGATTGCGTAGGAAAATCTGGCGCAATCTGTTTGCGCCGGTCACGCGGGGGTTAAAAATGCGTCGAATGACGCACGTGTCTCGGGCAAAATAAAAAAAACACGTCGGATCAAAATAATAGCGAAATAAAGTGGCTGCCTGCTCTCTTTGGGGAAAAATTGCCTTTGCAGTGCATGGGGTAGCAGTTATGGTCTCGCAGCGATAACGAATATGACGATTAAAGCGGATATGGGAGACATCAAAGCAATCAATTCCGTCGACACATTGGCGGCATTGATCAGCCACCTGCGTATGCCGGCTGGATTGTTTGATCCTGTCCGCAAGCGACTTCTTGTCAATTCGTTATGGATTCCCTGGTTCGACAAGGCCCTGGAAGAGTCCGAATGGCACAAGATCGATGATCTTGGTTGCCTGGCGCAGCTGTTGCCCGATCTGGCAGACGAAATCCTTGAAAAAGGCGGTTATCACAGCCGCACATCAGAGGTCAAAGGCACCGACAGGGTTCTGTTTGGCTGGAAATTGACCGTGGGCGGACATGATTATATCCGTCTGCTGGTGATGGATGATGATGTGTCATCGGGCATGGGCAGCCTGATATCGCCGCAACCGGTTTTGATTTTCGAACGTGGCGGTGCGTTGCGCTGTGCCAACAGTGCGGCCGAACAGGTTGCGCTTGAAATGGGGTTTGTCACCCCGTTTGCCTTGGCCCATCCCAGCGATCAACGCGCTCTTGTCGATCATGACGGACCGCAATTTGATGAGGAAAATTCGCGCACGGTCCATTACGGACAGCGTTTCTTCCAATGGCAATGCATGCCGCTGTTCGGGGCCGATTTCGTGGTTCTGTTCGGACAGGAACGCACCCGCGAGGAAAGCTATCGCCGTGCGCTTGAACATGCGGTTCACGGGATCATTGAACTGAGTGCCGATGGCACTATTACCAGTGTGAACGAAGAAACCGCGAGCCTGTTTAATTATGATTCCGTGCGCGAGGTCATGCAGGCCTATTTGCGCCGTCCGGAATCCTTCTATGCCCAGGACAGCGACCGCATCCAGTTGCGCCGTGATCTGGCGAACGGGATTGGTATCCACGCACGCGATATTGAAATGCGCCGCTCGGACGGCAGCCAGATCTGGGTGCGCTTCAACGCAACAGAAATCCGCGGCGAGGGCGGCGGGCTTCTGGGATATAGCGTCACAATTACCGACATCACCAAAAGTCGGCAGGCGGAATATGACCTGCGCCGTCGTCAGGAACGCTATCGCGCGTTGGTCCAGACTGCGGGCAGTGTCATCCTGTTTTTGGATTCCGAAGGACGCATTCTTGAATATAACCGCGAATGCGAATGGACCTTTGGCTATTCCTGGATGGAGGCCGCCGGTCAGAACTTCTTTGATTTTCTGTTGATCGAAAGCGACCGTGCGCGGGTGCGCATGGCTGTGCGCCGCCTGTTATCGGGTGAAATCATCAAGGATGAAGTATTTTCGTTCAAACGGCGCGACGGGGAAATCCGCCTGTTGCAGTGGAATGCGCGTGCGCATTTCGGCGAGGATGGTGATGTTGCCGGTGTGATCTGTATCGGGCAGGACGTGACCGAAAAGCTCGCGGTTGAACGCGCGCTGCGTCATGCCGAGGAAAAATTCCGCGGGATTTTCGAAAACTCCGCCGAAGGTCTTTATCAAAGCCGGCCACTTGGCCCGGTCCTGTCGGCCAACCCGGCCTTTGTGTCGATCCTGGGATATGAATCCGTTGATGAATTGATGGCCCAGGGTGAGGAGCTTCAGCATCATTACCTTAATCCGGTAAGCCGGTTGCGCCTGACGGGGCGGTTGATGCGCGATGGCGCGATCCACGGTTTTGAAACCGAACTGCGCCGCACGGATGGCAAGATCATCTGGGTCGAGGAAAATGCCCGTCTGGTTCGCGATGAAAAGGGCCGGCCGAGCCTGATCGAAGGATCGGTCACTGACATTACCGACCGCAAACGCAGCGAAGCCCGCATTCAGTTTCTGGCCCATCATGACGGGTTGACGGGGCTTCCCAACCGCACCTTGTTCCAGGAACGCCTTGCCGCGGCGGTCGAGCGGTCCAAACGCGAACGGCGCAATTTTGTGCTGATGATGTTCGATCTTGATAACTTCAAGGATATCAACGACACGCTTGGTCATCCTATCGGCGACCTACTCTTACAGGGGGTGGGGGAGCGCATGCGCGTCTGTCTGCGCAACGAGGATGTGGTGGCCCGGCTTGGCGGGGACGAGTTTGCGGTTCTGATCCATGAGCCGGGCTCGGTCGAGGAAGTTACCTTTGTCGCCCAGCGTCTCATTGAACGGGTTTCCGAACGCTTCATGCTTGATGGTAACGAGGTCCAGGCATCGACATCGGTCGGGATTTGCATGTATCCGCAAGATGGTCGCGACGAAAAGGACCTTTTGCGCAATGCCGATCTGGCGCTTTATTGCTCCAAGGCCGAAGGCCGCAACCGGTATCATTTCTTTGAACCGAAATTGCAGGTCGAGGTCCAGGAACGCAAGGCGATGGAACGCGATCTGAGCCATGCGATCGAAAATGATGAACTTGAACTGTTCTATCAGCCGATCATTGATATGGGCGGGCATCGCATCATCGGGATGGAGGCACTTGTACGCTGGTTCAGCCCGTCGCGCGGGCCGGTCAGTCCGGTCGATTTCATCCCGGTGGCCGAACGCATGGGCATTATCGGCGATATCGGCAAATGGGTTTTGACCCGTGCATGCGAACAGACCCGCGCCTGGCGCGATGACGGATATGGCGACTTGACGATTTCGGTCAATCTGTCGCCGCTTGAACTGGCCCGTCATGAAGATCTGATCGAAAGTGTCGGCGAAGTTCTGTCGCGGTCGGGGCTTAATCCGCGCCAGCTGCAATTCGAAGTCACCGAAGGTGCGGTGATGGACAATCCGCGCGAAGCGGCCATCACCTTGGGCATTTTGCGTAATCAGGGCATCCGGATCGCGATTGATGATTTTGGCACCGGCTATTCGTCGCTGGCCTATCTGAAACGGTTCCCGGTCGACAAGATCAAGATCGACCGGTCCTTTATCATTGATATCGACAGTTCAGACGGCAATGCCGCGATCGTGCGTGCGGTGGTGTTCCTGGCGCGGTCATTTGGCATGGCGGTCAATGTCGAAGGCATCGAAACCGAAACCCAGCTTGAACATATCGCATCCGAGGGTGTCGACGAAGTTCAGGGCTTCTATTTCAGCAAGCCGGTTTCGGCAACCGACATGGAAGCGTTGCTCAAGGCCAACAAAATCGCGCCGACCCACTTCCCGCTTAGTGGTCATGGCAATACCGCCCACTAGCCGGTTCGCCTGCTAAGCCAATAGCGCCGTGGGCCATTTCCCGAAAACCATGAAAAAAGGTGCATGACAAAATGCCATGCACCTTTTGGTTTGACCGGATCGGCCTGGATGGCCCTTACCGTAGTTTCAGGCCGCGGATTGTTGCGGGGCTTCGCCCGCCCCCTTGCAGAGTTTGTCACGATTGATCTGCATGACGGTCGGCAAGGCCGGGCTTTTGGAAAGGGCCCCTTCACGTTTGAGATTGGCGATCATGCGACTGGCCGTTTCGGTCGTGGTCGCAATAATATTGCCAAGCTTTTCACGGTTGGGCAGGGCAACCTGATCCTTGTGCGACGCCCAAAGCAGGAACCGGCAGATGCGCCGCATCGCCGATCCGGTGCCAAAGCTTATTTTAAGCTGCTGGGCGTCCATGACTTCGGTCGCAAGCAGTGACATGACCGCAGCCTGTATATGCCGGTCCTTTTGCTGGGCGGATTGCACCCGCTGGATCGGCAGGCGTTTGATGATCGATGGTGCAATGGTTTCGATCACCAGTGACGGATCACAGACTGCGAGCATCTCAAGCCCGATAAAGTCACCGGGGCGATAGACCCGGCAGACCTGTCTTTCACCGTCTTCTGTATATTTGCACCGAAGCGCAAGGCCGCTTGCCAGAAGATAGATATAGGTCTGATCTTCGGCATGGTGGCCGATGCTGGCATCTGCGGGCAGGTTAAGAGCTGCCGGTTCCGCCAGTTTTTCAAGCAGTTCAAAGGCGTCTTGTTTGTTCATGGGTTGTCCCCCATTGGCAAAATCAGGATACGCGGCAAGTGCGGGGTCGCGTATCGACACCAGTCTTTTGACCCGGCATGGCATCCGGGATGGCCCGATTGGATGGGCAAGGACAACTGTTTCAGGCATGGATTCCGGGCGTCTGGATACATCAGTGGCGCAAAACCGCCCAACGCAGCCGAAACAAAATCAGATCAAAGAGGGCGGGGCGCGCGGTGATGCCGCAATCGGGCAGAAATCATGCAGGCGGGCCGTGATATGAAGGGCCGTAACCTGATTTGACAGCCGGATGCGGTGAACTTGCGGAAGTTCCGGTTCGACGGGCATGCCCACGGCATGATTGCCAAGACCGCAACTGGCACACTGGAAGCCTTCATAGGCGTCCGAGCTATGCGGCGATGTGCCGCCATCCTTGGCGATCTCGGCGGGAACCGAAATGGTTTTGATGCCGTTTGCCGTACAGATGATCAACGGCACATAGGTCACATCGGAAGTTTCAATGCCGCTTGGAACCGATGCAAGGGCGACAGGCGCATGCATGAACCCGAACATCAGGGCGTTCACCAGCAACAGCCACCCGACAAAGAGTGACAGTGTGCGTCGAACGACCGGTATGGTGTTTCGGGTGGTTCTCACGGCTTTCTATCCAGATTGGAAAGATACGGATTTTCAATAGACCTTTGAAACCGGCCTGTCAAAGCCTGCATTTGTGAACCAGTTATCACTATTTCTTTATAATACTTCCAGAAAGTCCCGCAATGGCAGGCCACCCGTAGCCTGCGCATCCGCATGACCATCAGGCGGCGCAAAACAGGGGTGAAATTTTTTCGCCAAAGGCCGGGTTTCAAGACCTTGCCGGGGCGGTTTCAGGGCCGGTTTTTCACCCCGGTTTTGGTTGGGAACACCACCAATCACAGCTTCCCAACATATTGCAATTCATAAACTTTTGTATTCAGTCGGAACAAAATGAACTATTTTGAGTTGAAGCTGTTGATACAAACCGCAGTCAGGCAGGAGCAAGCCAATGACCCAGATCGTAAATGACGGCACCCCGGAAATGCGCGGACTTCTTGACAAGGGCCGCAAGCGGCTTCGCAATATTGGCGTGGTCATGCTGGTGCTGGGGATACTTGCGGTGGCGTTTCCGTTTGCGACCACAATTGCGTTCAAGACGATCATTGGCTGGCTGTTTATCATTGGCGCACTTGGCCATTTTTACGGGGCCTGGAACGCCGATACCCCGACGCGCCGCGGTGTTGATATCATTCAGGGGCTTGTATTTGGCGTGATCGGTGTGTGGCTGGCGTTCCTGCCGCTTGGCGGGATTGTGACACTTACCGTATTGCTGGCAATCGGCTTTATCCTGCATGGCGTGTTCGAGCTTGTCATGGGGATGTGGCTACAACAGTTTCCCGGCTGGAAATGGATGCTGTTTTCAGGCGCGATCGCCATTCTTGCCGGTATCCTGATCTTTGCCGAATTGCCAAGTTCGGCCACCTGGGCGATCGGATTGCTTTTGGGCATCAATCTGTTGTCTTCGGGCTTCAGCTATTTGATGGTGTCGATGGCAATGGGCAAGGTCGCGCGCGTCTGACCGGGATTTGATCGGTCTTTGATCCACCTTTGATCGCCTTTTGGCTGTTTCCTGAACGCTGGCGTTATCATTCATTTTACGCCATGATAATGTAATGATGTTTGGAGGCGGCATGACGGATCACGCGATTGACAGGGTTCTTGTGCGGATTGATGACGCCCTGTCTGCGCCCGCGCTGAACCGGGCCATTCTGGCGGTGACGCTGATTGCCATGGCGGGGCATTTTGTCCTGATGTGGGGCGCACCCGAGCAGATCGGGGCATATCGAACGGCCGACATTCCACTTTTTATCCTGTTTGTATTGGGCGGCTTGCCGATCCTCGGGCAGCTTGCCATCAAGTTGCTCAGACGGGAAATGGGGGCGGATTTTCTGGCCGCGATTTCCTTTGTCACGGGCATTGTGCTGAATGAATATCTGGCGGCCAGTCTGATTATTCTGATGCTGACCGGCGGGCAGGTTCTTGAAAGCTTTGCCATGCGCAAGGCGTCCTCGGCCCTGAATGCACTGGCACGCCGCATGCCCAGTGTCGCGCACCGCAAGAATGCCGATGGCGATATTGCCGACATTGCCCTTGATGATATTGCAATCAATGACCTGATTGCGGTCTTTCCCCATGAAACCGCCCCGGTCGATGGCACGGTTGTCGACGGGCATGGCACGATGGATGAAAGCTATCTGACGGGGGAACCCTATGTCGTGTCAAAGGCACCGGGAACGGCAGTCCTTTCAGGTGCGATCAATGGCGAGGCGGTCCTGATCATCCGTGCGGAAAAACGCGCACGCGATTCCCGTTACGCCCAGATCATGAATGTGATGGCCGAGGCCGAACAAAAACGCCCGCATATCCGCCGTCTTGGCGATCAGATCGGGGCGTGGTTTGCCCCGGCGGCATTGTTGTTTGCTATTATTGTCGGGTATCTGAGCGGGGATTCATCGCGGTTTCTGGCGGTCCTTGTCGTGGCGACACCCTGTCCGCTTCTGATTGCCATTCCGATCACGGTGATGAGTGCGATTTCGATTGCCGCACGGCGGGGCATCGTTATTCGCGACCCGACCGTACTTGAACGATTGCCGACCTGTCAGACCGCGATTTTCGACAAGACCGGCACTCTGACCTATGGCCGGCCCGAACTGGTCGATGTTTTGGCGGGGCCGGATTTTGATGCCGATCTGGTGTTGCGTTTGACGGCCGGGCTTGAACGTTATTCCAAGCATCCGCTGGCATCGGCGGTTCTCAAAGAAGCCCGGCTTCGCAATTTGCCCCTTGATGAAGTCTCGCACGCATCCGAAAAACCCGGACAGGGTCTAAGCGGGCAGGTCGACAGCCATGACGTGGTGGTGACCCATCGCAACAAGCTGGTGAAATCCGATCCGAAAATCGCAGCCCTTCTTCCGGAAACGGCGGCGGGGCTGGAATGCGTGGTGCTGATTGACGGGCAGTATGGCGCGACTTTTCGTTTCCGCGATACCCCGCGGGCCGAGGGCGAAAATTTCGTCGGGCATCTGGGCGCGATCCATCATTTCAGAAAAGTCATGCTGCTTTCGGGCGACCGCGAAAGCGAGGTCAGCTATCTTTCCGACCTTCTTGGCATCCGCGACAGCCTTGCCTCGCAAAGTCCGGAACAGAAAGTCGCCATCGTTCGGGCCGAGGCCGCCAAGGCCCCGACACTATTCATGGGAGATGGCATCAATGATGCCCCGGCACTCGCCGTTGCTACCGTCGGCATTGCCTTTGGCAAGGAAAGTGCGGTGACCGCCGATGCGGCCGGGGCGGTGATCCCCGAAGCATCACTTGTGACCGTTGACGAGCTTCTTCACATCAGCATGGCAATGCGCCGCATCCTTTTGCAAAGCGTGATTGGCGGTATGGTTTTATCCATCCTTGCCATGGGCTTTGCCGCCGCAGGCCACATCACCCCGGTCGCCGGTGCGCTGTTGCAGGAAGGCATTGACGTGATCGCGATCCTTAATGCGCTCAGACTGGCGATCCGGCACGATATTGATGCCGATATTCGAGAATGAAATATTAGAACTCTTCGCCGGGCGTAAAATTATCGTTGTTCGACATCAAGTTCATTCAACATATTTTTTAATTCTTCGACGGCTTCCAGGAACTTATCCCGTTTTAATTCTTTGCTTATCCAAGCTAAGAATTTCGACTTTATGTCTTCTTCTTCCTCATCAAGGAGGTTTTCTACCCGGAAGCTAGACCGTGATTTGTAGGGTTTGATGAAAGACGTTGGGCGTTTTTTCCATTCCTGCTTGAATGGAGGCATGCTTGCACGGTCCCAGACTTTGTCGGCCCAACTATCAGGAGCTCTGCCTATCGTAATGTGAAGCTCGGCATTTTTTGTCCAGAACGTAACTTCACAGAGTAGGTAGCGACTGTTTGTGCCCCAAGCTGTCCCGCCGCTGTTTTCGGGGATATCCCAAGCCTTTGGAAGGAAACGTACCAATCCTTTGTGGTTTGGTGCCAAGACGATTCCCAGCTCTTCTTGGTTGGTAGCGAGCACATCCTCCATAATTCTGGATGCTTCAGAGCGAGGGTCATCAATATTTTTAAGTATGAAATCAATAGCCTTTTTATGGCTCTTGTAAATTTGACGAGCCAAATATGAAGCCCTGTTGTCGTCCATGAAATCCTCCGACAATAGTTCTAGATACTGTTGAATTAGGAATTTCGGTTCGGGTCCAATGATGTCTGTTTTTTCTTCAAGACAGGATTTCAGGACCTTCTCAATTACCGTGTACTTACTGGAAATAAATTTCCGATCTTCAGGTTCTTCGTCATTTTTTGTGAGGAAGATAAACAGAAGATGTTCAGCGCTGGTATATCGCTTCTCAACATAACTGCGGTAATCGTTAAGTTGATTCTTGCGTTGAGTTGCATTGACCTTGTTCTCAATGCAAATAACCCATTCGTCACGATTTTTAGGGTGGATGACGATCAGTAAGTCAATGTTATTGGTTTCTCTTGCAACTTCTACAAATTCAATTTCAAGCGCATCTATTTCAATCGGCGAAGGTAAATCAGACAAAACTTCCAGATTGTGTTCGGCTTCATAAACAACCTGCATTAGCCAACGACGAATAAAGGTATCCGAAAGGCTGTGGTTCTCACTCGGTGTCATGAGCCATGCAAGCATATTGGAATGCCGAATTTCATGACGGGCCGCTTTCAAGACATGAAATATATTGAAACGCGATAGAATAGCTTCCAATTCGGAGAGCTCTGGACAGTCCATTATTAATTTAGTGAGAGCATCTTCGGTCTCAGCGTCAATTTCGCATATGCTTTCATTTACCATTGAAAGTGGCCTCGTTGCTGATTTGCGTGATGTCTCGCGCTGTCGCGGAAATAACTTTGGGTGCAAACCTTAATACAAGCAATATCTAAAATTAGGATTGAGCTGGTGGTACGCAGGGCAATCGAAGCGCGATTTTTTAAAAAATTCTTCTGCAAGCGGACGCCGGATGAAAAGTTGTGCAACCCGAGCTTAACCCGGGCTGCACCTGTTTTCGTGCGGGATCAGGCAGTTCTTTGCCTGCGTTGCGGACGGATAACGAACAGGTAATCAAGCAGCCAGATCACGATCATTGATGCGCCGACCATCGGATAGATGATCCCGCCAATGGCAAGGATCGCGGTCACGACCGTAAGGTTGCGGGTATCACGCGGCATCGGCGGGACGCCAAGGGCACCAGCGGGGCGGCGTTTCCACCACATCACGCCCGCAGATACCGACATGAAAATGATCAGGCCACAGATCACCAGCAACAGGATCTGGTTGGCGATGCCAAATTCCTGTCCCAGATGGACATTGATGCCAAATTCCATGATTTTGCCAAACGGCCCGTAATCATCATATCCCATGTCGATCAGTGGTCGACCGGAATATTGATCAAGGTGAATGACCCGTTGCAGGGACAAATCATCAGGATAGATCGAAGCAGAATAAACGCCGGTTTCCCCGCGCGGGAGCGAGATGGCATAGCCCGGTGTCAGGCCCATTTCGTTGAAAATCGACATCGCACGATCAATGCCAATCGGGCCTGGGTTGGCGATTTGCGCTTTTCCGCCATCAACCGATTGCGGCAGCGGGATGTTTTCATTGGTCCAGCTTGTTTCGCCAAAGGCTTCGATCATCGGGATGGTCGAAAGCGGCACATCCACCCGCACCCCGGACGGATAACCATTGAGCGTACCATTGGCAAATTCGTTGGCATATTTGCCCCAGAAGACCGACCAGAACATGCCGGTTCCTGCCATGAAGATGATGAAAATGCCGATAAAAATACCGGTCACCGCATGGGCATCGCGCCACCAGCGACGGCGTTTGGGCGTATCGCGGAGTGTGACGATACCGCCTTTCTGATCACCGCGCGGCCACCACAAATAGGTGCCGGTCAGCACAAGCAGGATCGCCCAGCCTGAGGCAATTTCAATCACATAGTTCGGGATCGTGCCAAACTCGGCCAGACTGTGGATACGCCGAACCACCCACATCAATGTGGTGCGATCGGGCATGTGGCCCAAAACATCCCCGCGATAGGGATCGACATAAACCGCCTGCCGTCCGCCGGCATCGGCGGCAATGACGATTTCGGTGCTGCGCGTCGGATCGGCGGGCGGCATCACCTTGACCGGGGTGCCCGGAACGGCAAGAAGGGCCGCGTCGATCTGTGAACTGATCGGAAGGGCGGTATTGCCCGATGCCTCAACAAATTTAAGGTCGGCGTGATACCAGTCGTCAATTTCATCGCGATAAATATAGGCCGCGCCGGTGACCGCCATCAGGATCATGAAGGGCAGGATCAAAAGACCGGCATAGAAATGCCAGCGCCAGACAGCGCGATAGAGGCTTGTATTCCCCTGATTTTCAGGGGATCGGGAATTATTGGTCATGTTTCTTGTCCAGATGCGTGCATTCCCGGTCGAAACTTTGTCGACCCGGTAAAGGCACTTGAATTTCAGGAAAAGCAGACCGGAAAACGCCACGACCGATGGATCTGGTCCGATCGGGTGCGTTTTCTCAGACGTGCTTGATTACAGGACAGGAAACAGCAGGCGGGGCACGCGGCGACGGGGCAATGGCGCAAAAGCCATGCATTGTCGCGGTGATATGAAGGGCGGTGACGGCGTTGCTAAGCTCGATCGCGGCAAGCTTGGGCAATTCCGGTGCGACGGGCATGCCAAAGGCATAATTACCCAAACCACACAGCGCGCATTCATAACCATCAGGGGTATCGGCATTTTGGGCCGGTTCATCGGGCAGGCCGTCGGCACGGACCAGAATGGTTTTGAAGGTGGAGCCGGTACAAATCACAATCGGAATACGGACCACGCCATCCATCATGGATGCCAGCGACGCCCCGTTGGCCTTGGCCATCGGAATATGCATGAAGCCGAACATGATGGTGTTGGCCAGGAACAGGACGCTGACCAGCGCCAAAAGGCACTGTCTGCAGATCAGGCTGATATGCCAGCAGCGTCGCACGTATCGCGTTCCATCAAGAATTTACCTTGATGCTGTTTATGAGGTTTGAGCGCTGCTGTCAAAGGCTTGCAGTCCGGGTGTGGTCGGTTTCTTCGACCGCACGGATGATTTCGGCAATTGCTGTGTTGATCCCGTCTTCGGCAGCAATCCTGCCCGCGAGATGTTGGGCATTGGCGCGATAGGACGGCGTTTGAAGAACGGTCTTGATCCGGTCTGCCAGAATTGCGGCATCGAGTTTTGCCGGCTTTATCGGCTTTGGCGCAACGCCCAGCGACCAAAGGCGTTTGGCCCAGAATGGTTGATCGCCAAAAAACGGAATGATGATTGACGGGCGACCGGCGCGAAGGGCCGCCGCACAGGTGCCAGCGCCGCCGTGATGAAGAACGATTTTGACCTTGGGAAACAGCCAGTCGTGGGGCACCTCGCGCACCGCAAGGATATTGGATGGCCAGTCAATGTCATCCATACCACCCCAGCCGGTTGCAACAATGGCTGCCAGATCGGGTTTGCCGGTTTGTGCAACGGCATTTGAAATCATCTGTGCCATTGCGGTCGGATCATTGCCATGCATCGATCCAAACCCGATATAAATCAGGTTCTTGTGGCGTTCGACAAAGTCTTGCAACGCGCGATCGGGCAGGCCGGTTTGGGGATCGGTATCGAGAAACCAGTACCCCGTGACACGGGCATGTTCCGGCCAGTCGGACGGACGCGGGATCACGGCGTTGCCAAAGGCATGAATGATCCGAAGGGCACCGGACTGGCATGATTTCACGATGTCCAAAGACCTGCCATCAATGCCGTTCTTGCGTCGGGCTGCCCAGCGACAAAATTGCCGACGCAATGTTGCGTTCAACAACCTGTAAACAAGCTTGCCGGTCAGATGGTTATAGCATCGTGCGAACCGGTTTCGCAGACCAGTATCGGGGACGCCCATATGGGGATAATCGCCGGTCGGGATAAAGCACGGGATCAGTTGCGCCATGACCACCGGAATGCCGAAATGATTGGCAATCGGAAATGCGCCAAAGGTCTTGGGATGAAACACAATGACGTCGGGTTTGTTCTGATCAATTGCGCGGAAAATATCATCGATCAACCCGTCCTGAAGTCGGCGCGCCTTTCTGCCAATCGCAAACAGAGAAATCAGTTTTTGCAACCAAGATGCTTTGGGATCGGACGCCCCGCCAAAGTGCGGATTATCCATAAGCGCGATCAGCGCATCGCCAAGGGCAGCGAATTCAAGATCGTGATCCGTAACAAAACCGGCAAAGCGTTCGGGGGCGGCAAGTGTGACCCGATGCCCGTTTTCGATGAGACCACGGCCAAGGGCGACAAAGGGCTGCACATCACCGCGTGTCCCATAGGTCATCAGCATGACATGCATGATCTATCCTTTTTGCCGTTCGCAAAAGCGGTTCACGGATCAGAAGCCTGACAGACTTTAATACCCAATTCCGGCAGTGAAAAGGCGGTCGGACGGATGATCAGTTTTCGCTGTTCTGCTCATTGCCAAGGAAAAGGCGGGTCTGTTCAATCGCTTCGCGCAGTCCAACACGCTGGACTTCGACATCTTCGGGGAAGGCGCCCAGAAGCCGTGATGGCATGCGGTTATCAAGCAGGACAAACACACCGCGATCTTCGGCACGGCGGACAAGGCGGCCAAAGGCCTGCTTCATGCGCAGGCGCGTGAGCATGTCGTCATACCGTGCGCCGTGGAATGCCGATTTGCGCGCACGATGCAGGATATCGGGGCGCGGCCAAGGCACGCGGTCAAACACGATCAGACGAAGGCTGTCACCCGGAACATCGACCCCGTCACGCACCGCATCGGTCCCCAGCAGGCAGGCATCGCGTTCAACCCGGAAAATATCAATCAGGGTCGAAACATCCATGCCGTCAATATGTTGGGCCAGCAATTGCAGGCCCGCATCATCCATCGGCCCGGTCAGCCGTTCGTAAATCGCGCGCAAGCGTGAAATCGCGGTAAACAGGCCAAGAGCGCCACCGCCGGAGGCCAGAAACAGTTCGCGATAGGCCGCGGCAATATGGTCCGGGTTATCACGGCCCAGATCATTGACGATGAAAACGCGGGTCTGTTCGCGGTAATTATAGGGGCTTTTCATCGCCGCCCGGATCGCCGGAAGCGGCATGTGCGATGCCCCGGTGCGGTCCTCGGCCACGGCCCAGTCAAAATCTTCATCCCCGGTGCCATCGCGAAGGGTGGCCGATGTCACCACCATGCCATGCGCGGTGGGGGCCAGTGCCGATGTCAGCGGCAATGTCGGGTCAAGATAATGACGGTGCATGCCGACATCAAAGTCCCGGCCAAACTGGCGTTCAATCGCAAACCAGTCGACAAAGGTTGGCGGCGTTTCCTCGACCAGGGATGCCAGCATTTCACGCCATGCCGCGACCTGCATGATCGCACGGCGTTCAAGGGATCGGATCGCGGCATCAAGGCGCTGACGTTCGGCGCTGTCAAGTTCATCGGCCTTTTCATCAAGCATATGGGCGATGATCTTGATCAGCGATCTGGCCGGCTTTTCCATCGCTTCAAGCGCGCGGTCAAGGTCGGCCGCACTGGCCAGAACTTCGTTCAAGGCCGGTTTGCAATCGGTTTCGATGGAATAACCGCGATCCCCATCGGCGGAGCGTGCCATCACCTGTGCACGCACATGGGCCAGAAATACTTCTGCCGGGCCCTTGGCATGTTGCGATCCGTCGTGAATGCGGCCAAGCCATCCCTGTTCGGGAAGACATTGGGCGGCAACAATCACGGCATTGACCGCATCGCGCAATTCATCACGATCATGGATCAGGGTTTCAAGCCGCTGCTTAAGACCACGCGCACGCGATGATCCTTTTTGCTCGGCCCCCAGCAGCCAGCGGCGCAATTCCTGCCCTTCCTGACCAGTCAGGTGGGATGAAAATGCCTTGTCGGCTGCATCAAACAAATGATGGCCTTCGTCAAAGACATATCGCGTCGGCATGGAGCTGTCATCAAGGCCGCCAAGGGCTGCCTGCACCATGACAAGGGCATGGTTGGCAACCACGATTTCGGCCGAACGGGCGCGACGCACGGTCTTCTCGATAAAGCATTTCGAATAATGCGGGCAGGCGGCATAGATGCATTCGCCGCGCTGATCGGCCAGCGCCCCGGTAAAGCGATTGCCCAGAAGTTCGGTCAGCCAGGCGGGGAAATCCCCGCCGACCATATCGCCATCGCGCGTGGTCGATGCCCATCTGGCAATCAGGCCAAGCGGGGTCGCCTGATGGGGTTGCTGAGCCAGCGGCCTTTGGGCTTCTTCGAAATTCAAAAGACAGAAATAGTTTTCACGACCTTTACGCACCACGGCCTTAAGGCGCTTGTCCTTGGGGTCGTCATACAGGCGATCAAGTTCCTGATCGATCTGGCGTTGCAGGTTGCGGGTATAGGTCGAAATCCACACTGCCCCGTCATTTTTCTGTGCCCAAAGCGATGCCGGTGCGACATAGCCAAGCGTCTTGCCGGTGCCTGTTCCGGCCTCGGCCAGAACGATATTGGGGGCACCATCATGAAGGCGCGGGCCAAAGGCCGAACAGACGGACGATGCATAATCGGCCTGTTGCGGGCGTTCCTCGGCCCCTTCGCCCAGAAGTTCTTTCAGGCGCTTGCGCGCATCCTTCGGATCAACCGGATAATTGGCGGGCGGCGGTGGCGGGGCATGTTCGGCCCACTCGCCAAGCTTTTTCCAGACTTTAAGCCCTTCATAAACCGCATAGCGATGCGGGCCATCGCCATCCGCGCCAAGGGCGGCCAGAACCGAAACACCCCACGGCCAATGCCCGCGTGCCATCGGCCATGCGATGGATAAGGCCGGGCCGCGTTTGTTGCGATGAAGGGTGGCAAGTTCCTGCAAAAGCCGTTTCATGGCTTCTGCCAGAGCCTCGGCCTGACCGATCAGGTCATCGGCGGGCTTTTGCCCGGTGGCAAGCGCAATACCACGCGGTGTCGGCACGCAAAATTGCGCCGGGCGGACAAAGGCAAACAGTTCCAAAAGATCATGGGCGGCAAACGGATCAATTTTCAGACGCCGCGCACAGGCCGGGGTATGGACCAGAATGGGCCGCGTTGCGCGCGCACGCTTGGCCGCGGCCCCGTGCGGCAGTTCCTCGATCTCGCCATCGGGCGACAGAAACACAGCATGCCGCAATCCAACGACCATGACAGGTGCATTGGGCGGCATGAAACGCGGCTGGGATTCTTCGGAACGATCATCGAACATTTGGGGCACTATAAGGGCGCACGTGCAGTGGCGCTACCGGGGAAATTGACCTATCTTGGAATTTATCGAGCTTGACTGTAATCGCAAGAAGATCACACCGCATGAGTGCCCCCAACACCCGCAATCAGCATTTCTGGCGCGACCCGGCTTTGCCGTTTGTCGAATTGCGGCGTGTGGCGGACGGGCATGCAGTTTGTTATGAGCGCCACAGCCACGATACCTTTTCGATCGGCACGGTGAAGGACGGCTACAGCACCTATTGGAACCGTGGCAAAACCCATGAAACGCAAGAAGGATCGGTGGTGATCCTTAATCCCGAGGATGTTCATGGCTGCAACCCGGTCAAGGGGGCGGACTGGTGCTATGACATGCTGTTTGTCGATCCCGACTGGCTTCTGGATTTGCAGGTTGAAATCGATGCCGATGCGGCCGGCAAGTTTGCGATGTTTTCCGATACGCTAAGCCATGATCCTCAGCTTTATGGCGGGTTGCTTGATCTGGCCGATACGCTGGCTAATGCGGATATTGATATTCTTGGCAAGGAAACGGCACTGGTGTCGTTCTTTGGCGATCTGCATGTGCGGCTGAACCGGCGCGGGGTGTTGGACGGATCGGGCAGGACGGGTGGGTCGGTGCATGACCGCAAAATGATCCGGGTCGGCGATTATATTCAGACCCATTATGCCGAAACCATCAGTCTGGATGATCTTGCCGATCTGGCGGGCTATTCGCGGTCCTATCTGGTGCGGGCGTTTAAAAAGACCTTTGGCATGACGCCCTATGCCTATCTGATCAATTGCCGGGTGCAGCGCGCCCGTCATGCGCTCAGGCGCGGGGAAAAGATCGTTGATGTCGCGCTTGAAACCGGTTTTGCCGATCAGGCGCATTTTCAACGCATGTTCAAACGCCTGATGGCAACCACACCACGCCAATATGCGCGCGTGCAGGCCGCCTGATTTTCCCTGATCTTCCGCCGCAATGACCCGTTGATCCGACACCCGGTCAAGCCCGGTGCGCGTTTGTGTGTTCGTGTGTCATCCGATGTGGCCCGGTGGTCCCGGATGAGGCCGAGGGGGGCGGTGGTGACTGGGTGCCTGTCTAATGCCGGTCGTGGGGCGGCGCGGGTGCGGTCAGGGTCGGGTTCAGCGCTTGGTTGGTTTTGATTTAAATCTACTTGATCTTAATCAACCAAAACGTGTTTCATTTTAGTTATTCTATTTTAAAGAAGGGGCGAGCAGATAAATCGGGCGCGGCTTTTGGTATCGATCGGGGTGCCAAAAACCAGCCGCGCCGAAAAGGAGACCGTTTGGAATGATTTCCTGTGTCAGGGCCGGTTTTGGTCTTCAGTCCTTGTTGCTGGTGGTTGCAACGATCAGCATTTTAGCAGGCCCGTCGCGGCATGCCATGGCCGAGCGGGTTTTTGCCCTGATCACCAAGAATGTCGGTGATCCCAATTTCATCGAGGCCTGGCGCGGATGCAATGATGCTGCGCGCATCAAGGGGGATCGGTGTGTGCATCTGGGTGGTGACAATCTGGGATATTTCAGGGCCCAGAACCGCGCGATCGAAGATGCGGTTGGCGAAGGGTATAGCGGGGTTGCCATTTCGGTCACCAAATCGGAATTCATTGCTGAAAACGGGCTGCCCAAGCTGGTTGAAACCGGTGTGCCGGTCATTACGTTTGATTCCGATCTGATTGCGCCGTTTCACCATCTCAGACAGGCTTTTATCGGTGTGGAAAACCATCTGATCGGGCGGATGCTTGCCCGTGAATTGCAAAACCGCCTGCCATTTGGCGGGAATGTCTGTTTGATGAGTGCCGGGCCTTATGACCCCAATCTGAATGAACGGATCAACGGGTTTCGAAGCGAAATCAGAAAGACGTCAGATCTGGGCAGTCAGCCGCCGTTAAATGGCAGTGGCGGCTGGTTCGAAAGCCCGCGCTGTCCGTGGTTCAACAAGGACAATCTTGATCTGGCGATGACGCAGTTCCGCCAAAGCATGCTGGATGACAGGCTTGATGCCTTTATCACGGTCGGATCATGGCCGTTGCATGATCCGCAGCGATATGTGCAGACCTTTCGCAATTTGCCGGCCGATGCACGCCAGAACCGGCCGCTGATCCTGATTGGCGGGACAGGCGCGCCCACACCCGAACATGTGTCGATCCTGCGCGATAAAATGGTCGACGGGCTGGTGGCGATTGATTTCTATAACCTTGGCAATGTTGTCTATCACTATCTGGTGTCGCTAACCCAGGACAAGGTGCTGGGTGATCTGCCGATTGTTCAGCCGCACTTTATCGGGGAGGATGCCTATAGCAACAAGGACGACACCCAGTAATCGCACGGTCGGCTTATAGCGTCAGATAGATCGCACTTGCCGCCAGCAGGCCCGCCATGATGCGGTTAAAAATGCGGATGCGGGCGGGATCCCCCAAAAAGCGTGACAAAAACGCCCCGGCATAGGCCCAGCAGGCAACAGAAGCAAGACAGATCACGAAATAGATCGCGGTAAATTCCCAGATCAGGGTCGGCGCACCGGACGCGGCATAGGCGCCCATCCCGGCGATTGATGCCAGCCACGCCTTGGGATTAAGCCATTGCATCACCGCACCGGTCATGACCGACGGACCCGTGGCGGCATCGGATTTTCCCAACTCGCCATTTGATGAAAACAGCTTCCAGGCCATGAACAGCAAGAAGGCAACACCGGCCCACTGAATGATCGTGGTCAGTTGCGGAAAGGTTTCAAGCAACTGATGCAGGCCAAGCCCGATCAAAAGCAGCAAAAGGCAAAAGCCCGCCGTCGCCCCGAAGACAAGACGAAGCGAAGGGCGAAACCCGTACTGGACGCCGGAACTCAGCACCAGAATATTGACCGGGCCCGGCGTGATCGAGGCGGCAAGCGCGAAACTTGCCATGGAAAGATAAAGGCTGAGGGTGGCGGTCATCGGATGTTTCCTGCTGGCTGGTGTCCGCTTTGTGGGGCCGGAGCGGTTAAACTGTTGCAGGCAGGATGAGACCGTTTTGCCGTGATTTATTGAACGATATTGCCCTGTCGGGAATTTTGCCCCGGCCGACGCAGTGCCCAAGCGGATTGCCAGTGCCTATTGCCCGAGACGATTGCTCATGCCGATTACCCAAGCGGATTGCTCAAACCGGTGGCCCTAGCCGATGGTCCGCATCAATGCAGGGTATGACGTGATGGCATTATGACAGCATCGATGCCAGTGCCGATGCCCCGCCGGCAATCATGGCATAGCGCGCGGCCTTGCCAATGGTGACCAGGATCAGAAACGGGATGAAACGGACCCGCATCACCCCGGCAAACAGGGTCAGCGGATCGCCAATGATCGGAAGCCAGGCCAGAAGCAGCGACCACAGCCCGTATTTCGAAAACCATCGTGCCGCACGATCAAGTGCCGCGCCCGATACCGGGAACCAGCGACGATCGCGAAACCGGTCGATATAAAGGCCAAGCGCCCAGTTGATGATCGATCCGATGACATTGCCCGCAGTCGCAATCATGACAAGCAGCCAGACCGCGTGATCCCCCTTGGCGACAAGGGCGCCCAATGCCGCCTCGGACGTGCCGGGCAGGATGGTGGCCGAGGTCAGGGCAGAAAAGAATAACCCGGCAAAAAGGGCGATATCGGTTGTCATCGCACCGGATTAGCCTGCTTTTGCGGCGCGGTCCAGCCCGTGTGTTGTTGCATGGGGTTCTTGCGCAGGATATGGGCCAATAAAAAAGGCCCGGTGCGGGGGACACCGGGCCTTGCAACGCCGATCAGCTTTCGGGGGGAGTGCCGATCAGCAGGGGGGAGCCTTGTGATCAGGCAATGACCGATTTGACATCGACATTGCCGCGCGTTGCATTCGAATACGGGCAGATCTTGTGGGCTTCTTCGACCAGTTTTTCGGCCTCGGCCTTATCAAGGCCCGGAAGCGAGACGGTCAGGGTCACGGCAAGGCCAAAGCCGCCGGCCGAACGCGGGCCGATCCCGACATCGGCGGTCACGGAAACATCGGCCGGGATTTTCGGGCCGCCCTGGGAAGATACGAATTTCATCGCACCGATGAAGCAGGCGGAATAGCCCATGGCAAACAGCTGTTCGGGGTTGTTGCCGTCGCCACCCGCACCGCCAAGTTCCTTGGGCGTGGTCAGCTTGACATCAAGCGAGCCATCAGCCGTTTTGGCGCGACCATCGCGGCCACCGGTTGCAGAAGCTTGTGCGGTGTATTTGACATCTACAGACATGGTTTTCATCCTTTGTTTGAACCGTGTTTCAGTTCTGGTTGACGACCCGGCTGTCCATCGCATCTTCTTGCATATGTCGCCGGGGGTGGGCAGGCGCAACCGCGCCTACCCGAAAGAGAGTGTGAAGGTTTCGTGTCAGACCGGTTGATCAGTTGCCATGAAGGGCCGTGTGCAGGTACTGGGCTGCCTGGGCAATCGCGCCTTTGGCGGCCGGGGTGTCGGCAAGGGCATTAAGCATGACAAAATCATGGATCGTTCCGTTATATCGGGTGACCGTGACATCGACGCCAGCCTGGGACAGTTTGCGGGCATAGGCTTCGCCTTCGTCACGCAGCACGTCATTTTCAGCCGTAATCACAAGAGCAGGTGCCTGTCCGGAAAGCTGTTCGGCGCTGGCATGGATCGGGGTTATTTTCGGGTCCTTACGATCAACGCCTTCGGGCAGGTACTGGTTCCAGAACCATTCCATTGCCGGCTTGGTCAACCATGGGCCATTGGCAAAGGCACGATAGGAGCCATTGTCAAAATCGGCATCGGTCACCGGATAGAACAGGACCTGGGCGGTGATGGCCGGGCCTTTGCGTTCCTGGGCCAGAAGCGAGACCACAGCGGTCATGTTGCCCCCGACACTGTCACCGGCAATCGCAAGGCGGGTCGGATCGATATTAAGCTGTTCACCATGTTCGGCGACATATTTGGTCACGGCGTAATCCTGTTCGATGGCGATCGGATAACGCTGTTCGGGTGAACGTTCGTAATCGACAAAGACCAGGGCGGCATTGGCGCGCACGGCCAGTTCCCGAACCAGACGGTCATGGGTGCCGGTATCGCCCATCACCCAGCCAGCGCCGTGGAAATAGACAATCGCAGGCAGGCGATCCTGATTTCCGGCCGGGCGGATGATGCGGACTTTTGTCTGGCCGGTCGGACCGACGCCAAAGACGGTATCGGTAATATCGACGGCCGGTTTGGCAATTTTGCCGGACTGGGCACCGGACAGAACATTGCGGGCCTCGGTCGGGGTCAGGGTATAGATCGCCGGGCCGCCCGATGCTTCCAGGGCATTGATGAAGTTCCGGGTGGTCGGTTCAAGAACCGGTTCAGCAAAAGCAGCAGAAGAGGCAATCGCGGTCGAAAAGGCCAGTGCGGCAGATATTGCGGCGGTGGCAATTTTTGATTTCAATGGGCTCATGGGTCTGTTCCTTTGATCGGCCCGGTAGCGGGCGCTGTGTGTCTGTGTGGAATTATGTATCGCACACAATTTAATCGTGCACGATATAAAAAATGAAATAGCAGGCATGCAAATGAATCGCTTGTAATTAAATCGTGCACGATATAAATTGTCGGGCTTTGTGTTTCAAGCCGATCCGGATTGCGCCGAAGGTTTCGTGAAGCAGACAGCAGAAAGCTTAAGAAAAAAGCAGATTAACCCGCAGGAAACCGGCAAGAAAGCCGAAAGTGATCCTGTGACGTCGCCCAAAGGCCGGGCCGCGGGTTTGACCATAACCGCCGCCCGATATATGTCAGGGCACCATATATATAGATGCCGGAACACCGTGTGGTGATCTGACAAAGACGCGATGCCCGACAGTTTCAGACAGGATGAACCGATGAAAGACACGTCCAAGGAAGACTTTTTGCAGCTTGAAAAGTTTCTGTGCTTTTCGGTTTATTCGGCAAGCCATGCCTTTAACCGTATCTATAAGCCGCTGCTTGACCAGATTGGCCTGACCTATCCGCAATATCTGGTGATGGTCAGCCTGTGGCAGGAAGACGACCAGTCGGTTCGCAGCATCGGTGAAAAGATGTATCTGGAATCCAGCACCCTGACACCGCTGCTTAAACGGCTCGAAGCCAATGGTCTGGTCATGCGCAACCGTGATCCCAATGATGAACGGTCTGTGCGCATCCGCCTGACAGAACAAGGCAAGGCATTGCGCGAAAAGGCCGAAGAAATTCCGACCTGCATTCTTGAGGCCACCGGCCTTGATATTGAAACTGCCAAGCGCCTTAACCGCGACTTGCGGGCATTGCGCGATCAGATCGAAAAACCGCGCCGGGCCTGATCATCTGGCCCGCGCAAGTGTCGGCACACCAAAACGGGGCGGTCATATGACCGCCCCGTTTCACCACCACTCCCAATTCATTTTTTGATTATGCAGCCTGTTTGTTGTGTGTGGTGAGTGTATCGATATGGGCGCGCATCACTGCAAGATGGTCACCATCAAGCGGGAATTGCAGGATGCTGTGTCCGTCTTCATGGCGGGCAACACGAGCATTGATCGGCTGATTGATGCCATCAATCACCAGTTCGACCACCTCGCCCGGACGCAGATCCGGTGACGGCGAAATCCGGACATGGGCACAGGAAATTTCCGACAGGGTGATATTCATCGTCTGTTCGCCAAACGTGATCCTGCCGCCGACATCAATGTCATGGACGCTGTAGGTATCGTCATGAATGTCGGAATTCTGTACCGCAGCCAGGAAAATATCGACCTCGCGGCTCAGAAGGGCGGCTTCCTTGGCGGTGGTTTCCGCAACGGTGTGGACTTCGGATGCATTGCCGCTGACATCTTCGACCTGACCGCGGATTTCACCCATATTGCCGGCCACCCGTGTCGCGCTTTCCGATACAAAGGTCACGTTGCGCGAAATTTCGCGGGTTGCGGCATTTTGCTGTTCGACGGCCCCGGCGATCCCGGTGACATATTCGTCGATGCTTTCGATCACGGCGGCAACATCGCCAATCGCACGGGCCGAACGGTCGGCGACTTCCTGAATGCGGGTGATGCGCTGGGCGATTTCATCGGTGGCGTTTGATGTTTGCTTGGCAAGGGTTTTGACCTCGCCTGCGACCACGGCAAAGCCTTTGCCCATTTCACCGGCACGGGCGGCTTCGATGGTGGCGTTGAGTGACAGCATGCTGGTTTGTTGCGCGATCGAGGTGATCAGGCTGACCACTTCGCCGATTTCGCTTGCCACTTCCTGAAGGTTTTTCATTTCTTCGCGCGAGACTTCGGAATGGCGCACGGCATCACGCGACACATCGGTAAAGTTCGAAACATGGTTCGAAATTTCTTCGATCGATGCCACCATTTCCTCGACCGCGGAGCTTAGTGAACTTGCATTGCCCGAAGATTGTTCGGCTTCGGTGGCGACCGTCAGGGCCAGGTCATAGGTTCGGCCCGAATTGTCACGCACACCGCTTGCACGGTTTACCATGCTTTCGGAACTGTTGAGGATACGGCCGAAAACCGCACCGATCGAGGACCCGAACACGCTGACCAGATGGTTGCGTTCATCCTGGCGGCGCATTTGAAGGGCATCGATTTTCTTTTGTTCTTCTTCAAGTTCGCGGGCGCGGATCATGTTGGCCTGGAACACTTTCATCGCATCGCCGATATCGGCAACCTCGTCGCGATACTTGCTGGCCGGGATCGGGGTATCGAGTTTGCCATCAGCCAGCGCACCAAGTGCCGACGTCAGGTTCTTCATCGGGCCGGAAATGCTGCGTCCCAGCAGAACCGACAAGATGATGGCAAGCACGGTCGCCGCACTTGAAAGGATGGCGATCATGGTCTGACCGCGAATTTCATCCTGAAGGGCAACTTCCATCGAGGCACGGGTAAAGGCGGAAACTTCCGAAAGAAGGGCTTCGACTTCGTGATCAAGGACGCTTTGTTCTTCCTCGACCTTGATGACGGCCTGCTCGAATGTGGCGGCGTCATAATTGCCGGTGGTGACCTGATCAAAGATTTGCTCGATATGCAGTTCATAATCGAGATGTTCTTTTTCGATCCGTTCAAGCGCGATCAGGACTTTTTCAAATTCCGTGCGCGCCTCATCACTGAGATCACCGGCCAGGAAATCCTTGACCATCTGATGGGCGGTGGCGATTTCGTCATCGGTCAGGTGGGCGACTTCCGTGAAATGCGCCCGTACGGACTCAAAGGTTTCGCTTTTGTCATGGGCGGAAATATTGGCGATCCGCAATGCCTTTTCCATCAGGATGGCCTGTTCAAGCTGATGCTGCGTGATTTTTTCCAGAATACCATTCAGCGGCAGGTCGCGATGGGCGACTTCTTCGAGCTCATGCCCGATAACCGACATAGTATAGACACCCACGGCACCCAGAATGCCGATGAACACGACCAGCATTCCAACCAGACTGTAAAGCCGGTGCGAAATACGTAAATTCCTGAAAACGCTTGGCATTGACCTTTATCCCCGATGTAGTTCTATCTGTAAAAGTATAGGAAACTACCCATAGGTATATAATGCTATGGGATAGGAGTATACCCTCATATGGGGAGGTATTTGTCCGCACTCATACAATCCTGTACCGCCATCGTGCGGCACACGGGCGTTTCAGGGGTATTTCAGGCGTTTTTTGGGGTGTTTTTTCAGGCTGATTTTTTTAAAATCGGCGGCATGTCGCCGCCATCAGGCGCGCTTTTTGCGGTCCAGATGATAGGTCAGCGCCCATCCCAAAAGGGTCCTGATCGCATTTTCAGGAAGCGGCTGATCAAGGGCGAAGATGACCGCGCGATTGCCCGAACAGGTCAGTTCGGGGTGCAAAAGGCTGCGGGCGCGGTCAATCAGGTCGGTTTTGCAATCCAGGAAGATCATCACCTGATCGGGTGTTTTTTCCTTCCAGTCGGCACGAATGGTGGTGCCCGATCCCGATATCGGGCGCCAGGCCGGTTCCCCCCATTTCAGGCTTTCCTCAATCGCACCAACCCCGTCCAGCCCGGCAGCCAGATCATGGATCATGTCGCGGATCCGGCTGATCTTGTCGCGGGCCGGGGCGGGGAAATGTGCGATTTTTGCCGTTATGGCGGGCGATTTTTGGTCAATGCCCATCACATGCCAGCAGCCATGGTCAGATTGCCAAATGTCTGAACCAGCAACCAGACACCGCAAATCACCATGGTGGCATGTTGCATCACCATGGCCGGCGGGATCAGCCGTTTGCTTGACCAGTTCAGGGTCCCGACCGCATGCATGATGCGCGCAGCAATCAGAATGATCGCAACCACCCAGATAATGTCAGACGTTGCCAGAACGGCCTCAAGCGCAAGCACAAGCAGGGTGCAAAGCGGTGCATTTTCAATGAAATTGCCATGGGCACGAATGCGCCGGCGCAGGATGCGGTCATCACCATCACCGGTCGCGATCCCCAGATCACGGCGGCGCAGCGACACAAACAAACTCAGCCCCGTAAGCATCAGGGCAAAAATCGCAACGGTACAGACGGTCACAGGAAGGGGCAGCATTGGCAAATTCCTTGTCTGATGGCACAGGATGCAAAGATCACGTCTCATACAACCATGCATTCGGGTTGCTATCAACAAAATGCCGGTATCGGGACGCTGGCCACCCCGAAAAGATCGGGGCTTTGCAATGATCTATCGGGAATGTACGGCAATTATCGGGCAGGCTTGGCAAAGCCGGGCCGATGTGGCTGTAGCGCCCGGGCCCGGCGGGGCCGGTGCGGGGCCGGTGCGGGGCAGGGATGGGGCAAACGGGTTTGCATGAGGTCGCAGGCATGACGAATTCCGCGATTATTTGGCAGCCATGCGCAACAGATGCTTGATCTTGGGCGGTGGTGAGGTATAGCTTCGCGCACGCACGCGATCCGGGTGATCTGCCGTGCATTGGTTTTCCACGTTAATTTAACGATCCAACTGACAAACAAGGTTTCAAAAATGACAGCCGATCTTCGAGATGCCGCACTTAACAGCAACGTCTGGGCTTTTCAGGAAGCCAGCAAGCTGGTCAAGCGGTATAAACAGAAGGCGCCTGAAAAGGGTTATGTCCTTTTTGAAACCGGTTATGGTCCGTCGGGGTTGCCCCATATCGGCACCTTTGGCGAAGTCGCGCGCACAAGCTATGTCCGCCGCGCGTTTGAAACCATGTGCGATATCCCGACCAAGCTTTTCTGCTTTTCCGATGATATGGATGGCCTGCGCAAGGTGCCCGACAATATCCCGAACAAGGACATGGTCGCCCAGCATCTTGGCAAGGCGCTGACATCTGTGCCGGACCCGTTTGGCACCCATGAAAGCTTTGCCCATCATAACAACGCCAAACTGCGCGAATTCCTTGACGGTTTCGGGTTTGAATATGAATTCAAATCTTCGACCGAATGCTATCGTTCGGGCATGTTTGACGATGCGTTGCTGCGCGTTCTGGAACGGTATGACGCGATCCAGAAAATCATGCTGCCGACCCTTGGCGAAGAACGCCGTGCGACCTATAGCCCGTTCATGCCGGTCGAACAGGACACCAACAAGGTCCTGATGGCCAAGGTCAGCGAACTGAAACCCGAAAGCGGCACCATCGTTTACGAACATCCCGAAACCGGCAAGCTGGTCGAAACCCCGGTCACCGGCGGTCATTGCAAATTGCAGTGGAAGCCCGACTGGGCGATGCGCTGGTATGCGCTGGGTGTGGATTACGAAATGGCCGGCAAGGACCTTATTCCGTCGGTAGAACTTGGCAACAAGATCGTCAAGGCGCTTGGCGGCACCCCGCCGGAAGGCTTCAATTACGAGCTGTTCCTCGATGAAAACGCCCAGAAGATTTCCAAATCCAAGGGCAATGGCCTGTCGGTTGAAGAATGGCTGACCTATGCGCCGGAAGACAGCCTGTCGCTGTTCATGTTCCAGAAGCCGAAAACCGCAAAGCGTCTTTATTTCGATGTCATCCCGAAAACCGTGGATGAATATCTGACCTTTGCCGAAAAGCTCAAAACCGAAACCGATCCGGCCAAAATCCTTCAGAACCCGGCCTGGCACATCCATGCCGGTACGGCCCCGGATCGCGACATTCCGCTGTCCTTTGGCATTTTGCTGAACCTGGTTTCGGTGTGTAACACCGATGACCGTGACCTGCTGTGGAAGTTCATTTCGCGCTATGCCACCGGTGCAACCCCGCAAAGCGCGCCGTATCTCGACAAGCTGGTCGGCTATGCGATCAACTATTATCGCGACTTCGTCAAACCGACGAAGAAATACCGTGCAGCCACCGAGGCCGAGCAAGCAGCCCTTCGCGATCTGCGCGATGCGCTGTCGAAAATCGAACCGGGCACCGATCCGTCAGACATCCAGACCGAAGTCTTCACGGTTGGCAAAAACCACAATTACGAGAACCTGCGTGACTGGTTCAAAACGCTTTATGAAATCCTGCTGGGTCAGGAACAGGGTCCGCGCATGGGCTCCTTCATTGCCCTTTATGGTCTTGAAGAAAGCGTTGCCCTGATCGACCGTGCATTGGCCGGTGAAGATCTGGGGGCCTGATTTCAGACCGACCGTTACCAAACATGACAAAGGCCCGCATCGTTGTGATGCGGGCCTTTTTGCTTTGGGGCGCTGGTTTGTCGCTTGTTGTTTGTTACCTAATGCCAATTGTTTTCAGGTGTGGCTGTCAACACCGGGTAAATTCGGCGATCAGTTCATTGGTTTCCGGTCTTGATATCTGATGGCGATAGCGCAGGGCGACCACATCGCGCGTGATTTCCATATCGCGGATCGGCAGCGATACCAGATCCTCCCCCGCCGGAATTGCCGTTGTCGGCAGGATCACGGCCCCGGATCCCTGACGCGCCAGTTCAATCAGCCAATCCACCCGATTGGAACGATAGGCCGCATACAGCGCATGCCCCTGATCGGCACAGGCGGCATGAAGGGTATCGCGCATTTCGCAATTGGGCCGGTCCAGCATGTTGATACAGGCAAGATCGCCAAGTGAAACGCCATCGCACCGGGCAAGTCGATGATGGGGGGCGACGACAAGTTTATAGTCCTCACGATAGAGAATATCTATGCGATACAGCGTCGGACTGGCCGGTTGTGCGGTGATGATAATGTCAAAATCACCATCACGCAGCCCGGAAAACAACCCGTCAGCCGGTGCGATGATCAGTTCGATTTCGGCCTGTGGGATGCGTGTTCTGAACCGTTCGACCGCCCTGGAAACCCTGTTATGACCAATGGTCTCGCCAATGCCGATGCTGATCGGGACCCTGTCCAACCGGGTATGGCGGATGGCGTCGGCCTTGGCTTCGATCGTTTCGGCAAGAACCCGGGCCAGGCGCGGTTTGACCAGTTTGCCAAGCGGTGTCAGCCGGCACCCGGCCCGGTCGCGGATAAACAGGGGGCCGCCCAATTCATCTTCAAGCTTTTTGATCGCAGTGGTCAGGGACGGTTGCGACACGTTCGATGCATTTGCCGCATGGGTGAAGTTGCGATGTTCGCATACCGCCAGAAAATAGCGGATCTGGTTCATCTCCATGACTGTCTCCCGCTTTTGTCACCTTTGACAGGGTCTTCCGATCAATATCCATAGTCAATGGCTATCGTAAAATAGGGCATCGGAATTGGCGCAGACCCGGCACGTCATGGGACAAGTGTGGCACGGGATAGGCCCCGGTTAACCACCAATATTCAGGAGATCTGACCATGAAAGCTGCCATCCTTCCAATCGTTTCGGCTTTGGCCTTTGTCGTGGCCGGTATGCCGGTTCGGGCACAGGAAAATGCCGCCGATCACCGTACCGCCAGCTTTATCGAAATGCCGGCCGCACCCGGTCAGGCCGATGCCTTTGCCGAATTTCTGGCCGATGCCGCGCCACTGGTGAAACAGAGCGAACCGGGAACCGCCCTTTGGTTTGCGCTTAAGGCGCAAGATACGCCACAAGACAGGCTGGCGATCTTTGATGTCTTTGTTGATGCATCGGCGCGCGATGCGCATTTTGCCGGTGCTGTGGCCGCGGCGCTCAAAGATAATGCTGACAATCTGGTTGCGGGTGGCTGGGATCGCGGGGTTGTTGCCAATATCCGCAATGCCGACGTGCTTTCGACCAAGGATGCCACCGATCTTTACAGCGCAAAAACCGCAACATTCATCATGATCGAAGCAGCACCGGGGCAAAGTGACCAACTGGCGGCCCTGTTGCGCGCGGCCGGGCCGATTGTTGCCAAAACCGAACCGGGCACCTTGTTCTGGGCGGGGGTGCAGATCGACAAGACGACCTTTGCCATCTTTGACATTTTCGCCGATGAAGCCGGCCGTGCGGCGCATTTTGACGGGCAGGTCGCAGGACTGCTGATGGAAAAGTCGGGCGATCTTGTCCGGGGTGGCTGGACGGACGGGGTTGTTGCCAATGTCCGGAATTATGACATCCTGGCAATCAAGTGATGCCGCTTTGCCAACCGGGTCGCGATTTGCCAGATAACAAAGGCCCGCTTCATAATGAGGCGGGCCTTTGGTTTGCAATGCCTAACTTGGCGGAAGATAGCGCCGCCAGGCATGGGTTTCGAACGGGGCAAGAATGGTCTGACGGGCTTTGTGCCAGCCAACGCCAAATGCCATGACCAGCCCGCCAATGATAAAGCAGACCAGAACAATGGTGATCGACGGATCGATGGAAACGCCTTCGAACCCGGATTGCAGCAAGTAGCCGACATAGATCAGCGCGCTGATGATCGGGGATCGGCGATCAACAATCAGCGAAAACAGCATGGCAAGAACAATGACCGGCACCATCACCCAGGGCGACGCGTCAAAGGCAATGGCGACCGAATGGATGGTCATCGGCGCGCCCATGACATAAAGCCAGAATGCACATTCCGCCCAGCCATTGATGCGATCAGGATCGCGACTGTCGATGAAAACCCCAAGCCCCAACAGCAAAAGCCCGGTTGCGGTGATCAGGTAATGCAAATAGCTGCCGATGGCCGGGCCGACGGCGGCGGTCAATGCCGACCACAGGACGCCAACGATGCCGGCGGCAATCAGCGCAAAGGAAACCGGCAACCGGTAACGCAGGAAAAAGCCGACCTGAAAGGCAAAGCCGATCACCGAAACCACAACAAGCACATTGATCGACCGTTTGCCGAAATCAACGACATCATCCAGCCCCGACATCTGATCGGGCGTGCCGGTCAGTGACATATAGATCGCAACCGCATACAGCATGATGGTCACGCCAAGCGATGCCATGATCGCAATCGATGGCAGGGCCGCCTTGAGCTTGCCGGCGATATATTCCGCCAGCACCACGTAACCGGCAATCGCGACAAGCGGTGCCACCCAGAATGCCGGACTTGCGGCAAGCATGCCCCAAAGAATGAACCAGCCGATGCTGAGTGCGACGACGCCAAGGGCGATGAAAATGTCATTCATGCCGCGAAACAGGGTGAATTTCTCGGTCTCGGCGGCTTTGTGCGATTGCGCAATCAGGAAGCTTTCCAGTCTGGCAAAGGATTCTTCGCTGATGACGCCAGCCGCGATGGCGTTCCTGATTTCAGCGATGGAAAATTGTCGGTTTTTCATGGGGCACGTGGTTCCGTTGGTTTTTAATGTCCGGACGCCTTGTTGATAGCGTCCAATGCCGACGGGATCAATTTTTACGAAATATCAGAAAAATCGCAATTTCACGTGATGCGGTTCCGCTGTGGTTGCTGCGCGGTTTTGCCACAACGCCGGGTGGGGCCTGGTTTCCAAAGCGTCGCGGATGGCACATTGTCGCCAGGGTGTCGTCGCCGGGATGTTCTTTCCGGCGCATCGTTTCCAGAGCACCGTTTCCGGAACACCGTGTTCGGGACATCGTTTTTTGGCATCGTTTTTTTTTTGGCATCGTCTTTGAGGCCGTTTGGGGAGCGCGTCATCGACCAATCCCCCTGCGTCGCGCAACCGGATGGTTGGCATTGACGATTTTTTATTGATTTCGTGCATAAGTCAGTTAACTGACTTTACTGGGGCGAGATTGATGGCAGGCAAACTGACTTCCGGGGAAAAGCGCCAGAAACTGGCGCGTGCGGCGATGAATGTGATCTGGCGTGACGGGTATCACGCCGCCACCATCCAGGCCGTCGCCGACGAGGCGGGCCTGCCGGCCGGGGGCGTGTTTTATCGTTTTCCCAAAAAGCACGATCTTGCCCAGGCCGCCCTTGAAACCATGGAAAACGAGTTCACGCCGCTTTTGGCCAGCATCGCGCCCAATGGCACGGTGCGCCAACGGCTGTCGATCTTTTTTGACTATCTCGATGCGATGACCCCGCGCCGGGTCAGCCATGGCTGCCCGCTGGCAAGATTGATGCTTGATCTTCCGGCTGACGGGGCCTTTGACCCGGCACGTCAGACCGGGCAGGCGGTATTTGATGGTTTGATCAATTGGGTCGCCGGGCAACTCGCCAAGGCTGGTTTGGCCGATGAACGTGCAAAGACCGAAGGCCGCCGGATGATCCTGCGCTGGCAGGGGGCGATCATCCTTGCCTATTCCATGGCTGACCGCGCGATCCTTGATGATGAAATCCGTGACCTGCGCGATACCGCCAACCGGCTGATCGACGGGGCTTAAAGGGGCAGATGGACGCGGCAGGTTACTGTTGAAGGATACCGACTGCCCGGGGCGTAGTGCTGCGGACCATCAGCGCCTCCGGACCTTAGCGCCACGGCATCACAGTACCTCAGCAGCACAGCACCGCAATGCCGCAGCGTCTCCATGCCCTGAGCCAAGACGGCGAAGTGGCCGGGGATGGCCTGCACAGTACACCGGGCGGCTACAATCGGCTGGATTCTGCGCACCGATTATGTCGGTTGCACAAGCCCAAGCACAAGCACAAGCACAAGCACAAGCACAAGCCCAAGCTCACGCCCAAGCTCACGCCCAAGCCCACGCTCAAAGCTCGCCGTCGGGAGCGCGAAGCCAGAAGTTTGAAACCAAAGCCTCACGCCCCACGCCCCAAGCGTGCGCCCTTAAGGCCGGATCCGGAATGCTTATCTGACTGCGCTTGTCACCCGGCGTGCCGATTGCCATCAAACCCGGGCGAGGCTGGGGCTGTTGGGTGGGCGCACCGAAGCGGGTGCAATTGATCGAAAAACACATACTGTCAGCATGCGCTTACCATTATTTTGGCAATTTATGATGGTGTAATTCCTGTTGTGAAACGTCATAGTAAGTAGCCAGAAAAGGCCGCAACAGGACAAAGGATACGGGACATGACAAAGATGAAACTTGTCATCGCGGGCGTGATGGCCCTGATGCTTTCGGCATGTGCCGCAAGCGGTCCGCGGATTTATACCGATGTTGATCCGGCTGCGGATTTCAGCCAGTTCCGCACATTCGCCTTCATGGAAGAAGCGGGCAAAAACGCCGAGGCCCAGTATCAGACCCTATCGGGACAGCGGATCGAGGATGCGATCAGCACCGCCCTTGAGGCGCGCGGCTATCGGGTGGATATCCACAATCCCGATATCCTGATCAACTTCCATCTCAAGACCCAGGAAAAAACCCGAAGCTCTCCGCCGGTTTATGTTGGCGGTTATTACGGATATCGCAGCGGCATGTATGTCGGCTGGCCGGGCTATGTCGAGCCGGGCTATGTCGATACCTATACCGAGGGCACGCTGACGGTTGATATGGTCAATCGCCGCACCAATCAGATGGTGTGGGAAGGCACGGCTGTTGCGCGTGTCACAAGCTCGGTGCGCGAAGCCCCGAACGAAACGGTGCGCAACGCCGTGGCATCGATCTTTGCGCAATATCCCTATGTCGCGGGCAGTGGCGTTGCCGTGCCACCGGTACAGTAATCCAACTGTTCGTCGACAAATTGCCAAGAAGAACCACCAAACAGAAAAGGGCCGGAAAACCGGCCCTTATACATTGAGAGGCACGAACATCTGGTATGATGTTCGTGCCTCTTTTCTTTCGGGAACTGCTCCGAGTAGTTCCCGTCACCGTGAGGTGTTGAGCGGCCCTTGGACTTTTACGTCCGTAAAAAAGCTGAACACTCACGGTTCTCGGAGGCATTGTCGAACCGCTGGAAGAGCTTTGACGCTCGAGTATAAGGAGGACATTGCCATGTCTTATACTACCCGTTTTATCGGCATTGATGTATCCAAAAGTGCACTTGATGTGTGTGTCTTGCCCGACCGGCACAATCTGCGTTTTGCCAATACCGAGCCCGGTATTGCAGATCTGATTGCAAGAATAAGAACTTATCCGGGATTGGAGAGAATTGTGCTCGAGCCAACCGGAGGCTATGAGCGGATGCTGGTTCGTGCCCTGCAAGCTGCGCAGCTTCCTGTTTCAAAGGTCAATGCCCTGTTGGTCCGCCACTTTGCCAAAGCGTCGGGAACCTTGAGCAAGACAGACCGGATTGATGCGTTTGTACTGGCTGACTACGGGCAGCGTATGTCACCCCGCCTGATGATCAAAACAGATGACGCTCGCCATGAACTGACTGATCTTGTGGCACGCCGCAGGCAACTGACCCACATGCTGATCCAGGAGAAAAACCGGCTTGAGAAACCGGACAATCCGGCACGCACCCTGATTGAGCAAAGCATCAGCTTCCTCAAACATCAGAAACAGGAAGTCGAGAACCTGATGCGTCAATGTATCGACGCATCCCCGGTTTTGACCGCGATCCTGCAAGTTCTGTTGAGCCAGAAAGGGGTGGGCTTTGTGACCGCCTGTGTGCTGATCGCTGAATTGCCCGAGATCGGGCTGCTGGAAAAAGGCCAGATTGCCAAGCTGGTTGGCGTCGCCCCGATCAACAGGGATAGCGGTATGTTCCAGGGCAAGAGAATGATTGGCGGTGGGCGCAGGGAAGTGCGCAATGCTCTTTACTATGCCGCACTACCCGCAATACGTTTTGATCCCGGGCTGCGGGATTTTTACAAACGCCTTACTGAAAACGGAAAACCCAGCAAGGTCGCTGTCATTGCCGTCGTCAGAAAAATGGTCACGATCCTCAATGCGAGAATGCGTGACCATTATGCTTTAATACTTGACGGCTAATACCGCTGCTTTTTTAGTCGATACCGCCTTGTGGTCAGTTGGCACCGGGTGATCAGTCGGCACTGGCGGCGGTAAAGGCCATGTAAAGGTCCTGGGCGCGGCGCGTGATCGGGCCCGGTTGCAGGTTGCGATCATCGAGTTTGACGCACGGTGCGACCTTGTAATAGTTGCCGGTGCCAAAGATTTCGTCGGCGGCTTCGAGTTCCTCGTATTTGCAGGTTTTCTCGACCACCTCGACACCGTCTTCACGCAAAAGCGTGATCACGCGCTGGCGGGTCAGACCATTGAGGAACGTACCATTGATCGCCGGGGTGTAAACCGTGCCATCCTTGGCAAAGAACAGGTTGGCATAGGAAAATTCCGCAACATTGCCAATCGGATCAAGCATCACACCGGTGTCAAAACCGGCTTCGGTGGCCTCGGTCACGGCACGGCCGACGTTCGGATACAGGCAGGCGGCCTTTGCCTCGGTCGGTGCGCTTTCGGGTGACGGGCGGCGGAAGCTTGATTTGCGCGCGGTAAAGCCGGTTTCGATGGCGGCCGGGATTTCGGATACCGAAATGCACAGAACGAATTGCGCACTATCGGGGTTCGGGGCCAGGAAACCGTCGCCACCATAGACAATCGGTTTGATATAAAGGGCCAGTTCCGGATCAAATTTCTGAACGCCGTCCTTGACCAGGGCAACGATTTCATCGGTGGTGATCGACGGTTTAAGCCCCATCAACTGGGCCGAACGCAGCACACGCGCACAATGCGGATAAAGATCGGGCATCTTGCCATTCATGCGGCGCGCCCCGTCAAACACGGTCGATGCCATCCACACACCATGGGTCTGCGGCCCCATGATGTTGGGGTTACCTTTGTACCATTCGCCGTTATACCAGGTCCAGGTGGTGGGGGTGCTGTCTGTGGCGGCGTGACCCATTCTTGTACTCCTGAATGTCGTCTAGAATTTATTCGTTGGTGGGTGCTGCCTTTGGGGCAAGGCACAGTGTATTTGCGATCCGCAGAATAGGGGCTTTGGATATGGCGGGTCAAAGAAAACGTCGTCCCGGGCCGATGCTTGTTGGTGAATGTGACGGATATGTGAAAGATGCCGTCTGTGCACACGTGTGCGTTGGTGGCGGCAACAGGCTGTGATATGTGTGGAATGTTGATCCTGAGGATATGAGGCCGCGACATCATGAGCGACCAGCGCGCAACGCGTGGGAAAACTGCTGCAACACAAGATACAGAGACAGGGACTGATGTTACAGCGTCGGGAGGCGATGCCATGGGATCGCATGTGGTGACGTCGGCAGATGTTGCGCATGCGGCGGGTGTTTCGCGGTCAACCGTATCACGCTGCATGGCCGATGATCCGAGGATTTCCGAAGCAACCCGCGAACGGGTGCAGACGATTGCAGCCGAGCTGGGCTATCACGTGAACAAAATTGCCAGTTCGATGAACCGGCGAAAAAGTGATCTGATCGGCCTGGTCACATCGGGGCTTTCCGACCCGTTCCGGATCGAGTTCCTTGATTGCCTGATTGGCGAGATCCAGCAATCGGGGTATCGCCCGCTGGTGATTGACGTATCCGACCCGGCGCAGATGGGGCGATCAATGCTTAATCTGTTGCAATATCAGGTGGCTGGTGTGGTGGTGACATCGGGAAGCCCTTCGCCCGAAATCGGAACCCATTATCTGCGGCGCAATGTCCCTGTGGTGCTGGTGAATCGTGCCGGACGGCTTGAGGGAGCAGACGTCATCAATTGTGATAACGTGCTGGGCGGACAACTGGCAGCGGACCATTTCCTTGCGGCAGGCAAAAAGCGTTTGGCGTTTCTCAATGTGCGTGGCGGCACATATAGCGGGAATGTCAGGGGCGAGAGTTTTGTATCGCGCCTGGCGCCACGTTTGGCCAACGGGGATATCAGTTTCAGGACACTGGTATGTGACAGTGCTGATTATGACGGCGGATTTGCCGCAGGCCTGAAATATCTTGATGGGGGAGAGGCCGCTCCGGATGCGATTTTCTGTGCCAAGGATCACATTGCGCTTGGCCTGCTTGATGCTGCCCGCTTTGAGCTTGGGTTAAAAGTGCCTGATGATGTGTCGGTGATCGGGTTTGACGATATCGTTGCAGCCCGGCAGGGGGCCTATCAATTGACAACAATCCGCCAAAGTCCCCGGTCGCTCGCAAAAATGACCGTGGATCGTCTGCACCGCCGGGTCGGCGGGGAAAGCTTGGGGGATGAGCGGCTGGTGCTGCCGGTCGATCTTGTGGTGCGCAAGACCGCGTGATGCATCAAATTGGCGAACAATCTGGTCAGTTTGGGGGTGACTCGCTGTAAAACCGGCGAGTTTGTGCGCACGTGTGCATCCGGAAGCGTTGCGTTTGGTGCCGCAATAACGTCAATCATTGATCAGAGTGGATCGGCGGGGTTTCTAATTAATATATTATATTTCAGTATCTTAGATATGTATCGCGGAACATAAATTCTAGCAAATAGAATTTTTTTGTCATTTTTTCCAATCTGTGGTTCAATCATTCCAACACGTGATGTGCGATCTTGTTGTGCACACGTGTGCATTCAACGAGATGCAAACGGGAGGAAACCCAGATGACGTTTAAAAATGCACTTTTTGCTGGTGTGGCGGTTGCCGGACTGGCTGTTACCATGGCGATGCCTGCCAATGCGGCGGGACGTTTGAATGTGATTTGCTCGGCCGATAATGAATGGTGCGAGATGATGGAAAATGCCTTCGAGCTCGAACACGATATCGATGTATCGATGGTGCGTAAAAGCTCGGGCGAGGCCTATGCCCAGGTGCGCGCCGAGGCCGCCAACCCGAAACTTGATATCTGGTGGGGTGGGACAGGTGATCCGCATCTTCAGGCCGCGGCCGAAGGCCTGACCGAAGCATATACATCACCACAGATGGGCGATTTGCAGGATTGGGCTGTGCGTCAGCACAAGAATGCCGACGGTCGCACGGTCGGCATTTATGCCGGTGCACTTGGCATTGGCTATAATAATGACCTGCTGAAGGAAAAGGGGCTTCCGGCGCCGAAATGCTGGAAAGATCTTGCCGACCCTGCCTACAAGGGTGAAATCCAGATTGCCAACCCGAATTCATCGGGGACGTCCTATACGACGCTGGCAACCCTTGTTCAGTTGTTTGGTGAAGAAGAGGCCTTTGACCTTCTCAAAGCCATGCACAAGAACGTCAACCAATATACCAAATCCGGTTCAGCCCCGATCAAGGCCGCCGCAGTTGGCGAAACCACCATCGGCATTACCTTCATGCATGACATGATCGCCCAGATCAAACAGGGGGCGAATGTGACGGTGGTCTCGCCGTGCGAAGGCACGGGCTATGAAGTCGGCTCCATGAGCATCATCAAAGGTGCTCGCAACCTTGAAAATGCGAAAATCTGGGCCGAGTTCGCCCTTGATCCGCGGACCCAGTCGATTGCCGAAGGTGCGCATAGTTATCAGGTGCCGTCCAACACCAACGCGCGCGTTCCCGACGGGGCTCCGCGTCTTCAGGACCTGAAACTGATCGATTATGACTTTGCCAAATATGGCGACGCGGAAACCCGTCGTTCGCTTCTGTCGCGCTGGGATAACGAAGTGAAAAATGCACCGCAATAAGCGGTCCTGTCACTTTCTCATCTCCTGAATATCAGGACAGTCCCGCCTGTTTTATGCGGGCGGGACTGCCAAACTTGAATTTCCGCACGCGGGAGAAATTTGGTGAACCGAATGCTTTGGTTCTGGCTGGCTGTCGGCTGGATCGGATTTGTCATATTACCCTGGTATCAGCAGGAATACGGCTTTTGGACACTGGAATGGCTGTTTGATGGCTATCCCACCTATGTCGATTACGCCCCTGCGATCCTTCAGGGCACCTTACTTGAAAAATTCTGGCTTTTGCCTGTCGGGCTGTTCCTTGCCGGGCCGTTATTGCTGGCCACAAAGGGGCGTGCGCATCCGAAATACGCGCAAATCCTGATCATCAGTGGCCTTGGCGGCCTGATCTGGCTGGTCGGGCAGGGCTTTGCCATTGGCATATCGGGATGGAGTGCCGGTTGGCTTGAAAGCCTGTTCGGACAAACCGATGTGCGCCAATACGGGCTTGGTTATGGGGCGCTTCTGGTGGCGGCAAGTTATCTGGTGATCTTGTGCACCGGTCTTGCCGCGGCTGGGGCGATGCGCGGCGATGTGTTTGTGACATCGACGATTGGCACTGTGATTGCGCTTGTGGCCTTGTTCGTGTTTTTCCCGGTTGCCCGCATTCTGACCGGTGCCTTTGTTGATTATGACGGCACCCTGTCAGGGGCAGCATTCGTACGCAATTTCTTTGACGGCAGTGTCTGGGGGCTGGGCTGTCTTGGCGGGGGTGTTTGCGGGGTGGCCTGGAATACGGCGTTTCTTGCGATCATGACGGCGATTTCGACGACCTTGCTAGGCCTTGCCTTTGCGCTGGTCGTGACGCGTACCGGGTTCCGTTACAAGAAATCCCTGCGGGTTCTGACCATTCTTCCGATCATCACACCGCCATTCGTTATCGGCTTGGCACTTATCCTTCTTTTTGGCAGGTCGGGCGCTGTTACGCAGTTTGTCTCTGATCTCCTCGGGGTGGAGGCAGGGCGTTGGCTTTATGGCCTCCCTGGAATTTGGCTGGCACAAACTCTGTCCTTCACCCCGATTTCTTTTCTGGTGTTGATCGGCGTGGTCGAAGGGGTCAGCCCGTCGATGGAAGAAGCATCGCAAACCTTGCGCGCCGGGCGCTGGAAGACCTTTATGCTGGTGTCGCTTCCGCTGATGCGGCCGGGTTTGGCCAATGCGTTCTTGCTGTCCTTCATCGAAAGCATGGCCGATTTCGGTAACCCGATGGTTCTGGGCGGCAATTACGAGGTCCTGTCGACCGAGATCTTCTTTGCCATTGTCGGTGCGCAAAATGACGCCGGACGGGCGGCGGTTCTGGCGCTTGTACTGTTGTTCTTTACCCTGTCGGCCTTTGCCGCACAGCGTTTCTGGCTGGGCCGGAAATCCTATGCGACGGTGTCGGGCAAAGCCGATAGTGGTGCACATGTCGGGCTTAATCCCGGATTGCGCCGGGTGGTCTATGGTACGGCCATTCCGTGGGGCATTTTCACGGTCGTTGTCTATGGCATGATTTTCTATGGCAGCTTTGTCAAACGCTGGGGCTTTGATAACACCCTGACACTCGACAACTATGTCGATGCGTTCGGCATCGGATGGAGCGATCATGGCATCATCTGGGCCGGAGCAGCCTGGGACAGTTTCTGGACGACGCTTAATATCTCGGCGATTTCCGCACCCCTGACCGCCGCAGTGGGATTGACCACGGCCTATTTGCTGGTGCGTCAGAATTTCCGGGGCAAGAACGCCTTTGAATTTGGCACGATGCTAAGTTTTGCCATTCCGGGCACAGTCATTGGCGTCAGTTACATTCTGGCCTTTAACGTGCCGCCGTTCGAATTGACCGGCACGGGTGTCATTCTGGTGATCTGCTTTATCTTCCGCAACATGCCCGTGGGTGTGCGCGGCGGGATTGCCGCCATGAGCCAGCTTGACCGCAGTCTCGATGAAGCATCCCTGACGCTTGGGGCGAACAGTTTCACGACATTCCGTCGGGTGATTTTGCCACTGCTGCGTCCGGCGATTGTGGCGGCCCTTGTTTACAGCTTTGTGCGTGCCATTACGTCGGTCAGTGCTGTGATCTTCCTGGTCAGCGCAGACCACAATATGGCGACATCCTATATCATCGGACTTGTTGAAAATGGACGTTACGGCGTTGCGATTGCCTATTGCTGTGTTCTGATCCTGGTGATGTTGACGGCGATCGTGGTGGTTCAGGGCGCAATTGGAAAACGGCGGTTGCGCCGTGAAGACCGTGTTGAAAACACCCGTCCCACCGGCACAGAAAATCTGAAAGAGAAGCACTCATGAAACTTAAAACACGTGCAGGTTCGGTCGTGTTTGACAATGTCACCAAGACCTATGGCAAGGGATCGGTGACCGCGATCGACAATGTCTCCTTTACCATTCAGCCCGGCGAACTGGTTACGCTTTTGGGACCAAGCGGCTGCGGTAAAACCACGACCTTGCGCATGATTGCCGGGCTTGAGCACGCCACCAAGGGCAAAATCCTGATCGGGGGCAAGGACGTTACCCAGCTTCCGGCGACTGATCGCGATGTCAGCATGGTGTTTCAGTCCTATGCGTTGTTTCCGCATATGACCGTGCTTGAAAACGTTGCCTATGGTTTGACAGTGACCGGCGCAGCAAAAAATGAAGCCCATGAAAAAGCCCAAGAAGGTTTGCGTCTGGTCGGTCTGGAAGGATATGGGCCGCGATTGCCATCCGAACTGTCAGGCGGGCAACAGCAACGTGTTGCCGTGGCGCGCGCGCTGGTTCTCGAACCCGAAGTTCTGTTGCTTGACGAGCCGCTTTCCAACCTTGATGCCAAATTGCGCCGACAGGTCAGAACTGAAATCCGCGAATTGCAGCAAAAGCTTGGCCTGACCGCCGTTTACGTCACCCATGACCAGGAAGAAGCCCTTGCGGTGTCGGATCGGATCATTGTGATGAACCGGGCCGTGATTGCCCAGCAGGGCACCCCGCGCGAACTTTATGAAAAACCGGCATCGGCCTTTATTGCCGACTTTATCGGGGATGCAAATCTGGTGGACGGGGTCCTGACCGGGATAGACGGGGAAATGGCGCGCATTGATATCGGCGGGCTGATCACAAACCTTCATCATCGCGGGCAATCACCCGGCCCGGTGCAGGTGGCCGTGCGTCCCGATGCGATCCGACTGATCCAGGGTGACGGCAGCACAGATCAGTCTTCGCTAAAAGGTCACATTCTTCATGCCGCTTATCTTGGTAATCACATGCAGTATTCGATTGCATCGGATCTTGGCGAACTGTTTGTTGTCGACGGGCATATTGATACGCCAAGGGCAATTGGCGATGAAGTCCGGCTTGGTTTTGCGGATCGCGGGCTTGCCGTTGTTGCAATCGATCAATGATCAAAAAGACAGAAAAAGGTAGGGATAGCGTGGCTACTGCAAACACCAATATCGATATCGATGCCCGTTTTGAATATGCCCAGGATGTCATCCGCGAAGCTGGTGAACGGGCGATGGCCTATTATGATGGCACGGCAGGCGATCTTGAGATCGAAACCAAGACCAATGCCCTTGATATGGTCAGCATCGCCGACAAAAATGTCGAAGCAATCATTCGCGACCGTATTCACGACGCCTTCCCCGAGGACGGCTTCCTTGGTGAGGAAATGGGCATAGAAAAAGGCGCAAATGATTGCCTTTGGGTGATCGACCCGATTGACGGCACCGCCTGTTTTGTCAATCAGATGCCGACCTGGTGCATCTCGGTCGCCCTGATGGTTGGCAATGAAGTTGTCATTGGCCTGATATATCACCCGTGTGGCAAGGAGCTGTTTGCTGCACAGGCAGGCAAGGGTGCCTCGGTCAATGGCGAGCCGATCAAAACCAGTGATGTCGCATCGGTCAGTGATGGCATGATGGGGATCGGGATGTCACACCGGGTCAAAAGCGACACCATTGCGCCGGTCATTGCCGGTCTTCTTGATCGGGAGGGGATGTTTATCCGCAACGGTTCATGCGCCTTGATGATGGCCTATGCATCGGCCGGGCGGTTGATCGGCTATTACGAGCCGCACATCAATCCGTGGGATTGCATGGCCGGTATTCTTCTGACCCGCGAAGCAGGCGGCTGGACGAATGCCTATCTGTCTATTCCCGATGTTCTCGAACAAGGCGGCCCGATCTTGTCGTCAGGCAGAAATGTCGCTGACGAACTGTGCGAGATCATCGGATTGCAGCACTAGGTTCCTTTGGCGGCGGAGCCACGTTTAATCGTCCAACTTGGTCAAGGCTTCCCGGCGGCGGATCAGCATTCGGCTTTCGAGGCGCATCAGTTCGCGGTTGATTGCCTTGATATCAAGCGGTTTGGTGCAGTGGGCGTCAAAGCCCGCTGCCCGGAATGTCGCCAGGTTGTCGTTGGAAATATCGGCCGTCAGCGCAAGGATCGGGATGGTTGCCTTGACCGGGTCTTCAAAGGCGCGGACCTGGCGGGTGGCTTCGACACCGTCAAGAACGGGCATGTGAATGTCCATGAGGACCGCGTCAAAATCATCTTGTGCGAGTTTTTTAAGTGCATCCTGCCCGTTGGCGGCCGGGGTGATGGTGTGGCCCTGCTGTTCAAGGAGCTTCTGGGCCAGAATGCGGTTGATTTCGATATCTTCAACCAGAAGCAGGTTCCAGCCGATCACGCGTTCCTTGTCCTGACCGTCAATATCCTGATCTTCGGTTTTTTCGATGGCGGCGACCGCCTCGGCCGAGCTGCGCGGAAGCGTCAGTTCGAACCAGAATTCACTGCCGCGGCCTTCAATACTTTCGGCTTTGATCTTGCCGCCCATGGCCTTGACCATGCGCTGACAAATCGCCAGTCCAAGCCCCGTGCCGCCATAACGCCGCGAGGTCGATGTATCGACCTGGGCGAAGGCTTCGAAAATGGTTTCAAGCTTGTTCGACGGAATGCCGATGCCCTCGTCACGCACGGAAATGCGGAATGACAATTCATCATCGGTCACCGATTTCGGGGTCACGGTCAGATGGATGTTGCCGAACTTGGTGAATTTGATGGCGTTGGAAACAAGGTTGGTCAGAACCTGTTTGAAGCGAACCGGGTCGCCAATCACCCAGCGCGGAATGTCTGCGGGGATTTCCAGATGCAGCTGGTTTTCCTGTGCCCGTGCCGGGACAAGCATCATCGAGGTGACTTCTTCGCAAATCCGGTGCAGATCAAATGGTACTTCTTCAAGAATAAGACGCCCGGCCTCGATCTTGGAGATATCAAGAATATCGCCGATCAGCGACAGCACATGCCGCCCGGCCCCGCGAATGGTTGCCAGATAATCACGCAGCGTATCGACCGAGAAATCCTTGTCCAGATTGTCGCTGGCAAGCTGGGTATAGCCAAGGATGGAGGTCATCGGCGATCTGAATTCGTGGCTCATATGGGCGATGAATTCGGATTTTGCCCGGTCGGCCTGCTGTGCCTGGTTCATGGCCCGTTCGGCGGCCTCGCGGGCGTCTTCAAGTTCTTTGGTGCGGCGTGCGACCAGATCAACGACGTATTTTTCCGTGCGGTTGAGCGAGCGCAGATAAATCAGCAACAGGATGCTGACCATGCTGCCAAAGACAAAGATCGCCCAGGGCTGCCAGTAATACAGGCTGGCAAATCCGCTATGGGACGGATGCAGGACAATCGTCCAGTCGCGATAGCCGAATGTGAAGTTCGAGACATTCGGATTGAACGGGCTTTCCAGTTCCGATCGGATATGCTCCGCGGCGTAATCGGCCTGACGGTTGGTATAAATTAGCTGATCGTCGCCTTCGGATTTGAGGTCAGCCAGATGAATTTCAAAACCAAGCGGGATGCGCGCAACCCGGGCCGCGCGGGTGATCATATCGGTCAGGCGCAACACCCCAACCGCAAGCCCAAGCGCCGGGCCGTTGGGGTTGCGGCGGTTTTCAACCGCCAGGAATGCAAGCGATGTGACAACCGCCGATGACGATTGCACCAGCCGGACCGGCTCGGTCAGGGTGAGGTTGCCGGTATGAAGGGCGGTTTCAAGCGCGCGCCGGCGGGTCGGTTCGCTGGCAAGATCAAATCCGACGGATGCTTCATTGCCCGAACGCGGAAAAACAAAGAATATCGGGTAATAACCGTCGCGCTGTGCGGCAGGTTGCATTTCGCCGTCAACTTTTTCACGAATGGCAAAATTTTCAACCCCGCGCAGTGCCGCGTTTTCTTCGATCAGGGCGCGTGCCCTTCCTTCGATAAACGGGGCCCATTCAAGGGCGGCAACACCCGGACGGCGATTGATCCAGGGCGCGATCATCGCATCAAAGGTATTGGCAGATACGCTGCCATGCACATCAAACAGCGTCTTGACCGCAATCAACGCATCGGTCGCACGGCCCAGTTCCTCGCGCAGGGATGCTTCAAATGCCAGACGGTATTGTTCGGTTGAAATGCGATCGGCTGTGACAAGCTGGTTATAGGTGTACCAGGATGCCAGACCCGAAACGCCAAAACCGATCACCCCGATCACCACCGACAGGGTGCGGCGCATGCGATGCACATCATCAGACAGCCGCCCGTCACGGGCCCGGGTGGTGACCGATGATATCCGTTCCATCCCCCCGGCAAGGAACAGGGTGCCAACCGAAATTGCAATCACATAGCCATACAGATTGCGCAGCCCGGCATTGATGCCCACCGTGGCAAAGGTGTTGTTGCCCAAGGCGGCAAAAACGATGATATCAGCGACAATGATCGCATTGATCAATGTCGCGCCCAGTAACCCGAACCGGGTCGCCCCCCAGATGACAAAGGGCAGGGAGACAAAGATAAACAGAAATTCCGGCTTGGAAATCAGCGGCGTGGTCTGAACCGCAGAGGCAATGACAATGGACGCGATACAGATCAGCGCCAATTCCCCGTATTGCGAAATTGAGCGTGGCGATGTCCGCCACTGCATCAGGCGCATGACAAGCGGCCCGACAACAATTGCCCCAACCAGATCACCCAGGAACCAGCCCTGCCAGATATCTGTGAATTTGTTGAAATCGCCAATGACCACAAGGCTGAGAGATGTGGTGCCAAGAAATGCCGACAAGGCCGGGCTGCACAGCCCGCCAAGTACAAGGAACACCACCATCTTGCGGAATTGGTCAAGCGGATAGTTGCCGCAAATCTGACGAATAATCAGCGCCGGGCCAAGGGCGGCAAGCGTATTGCCCGCCGCAATCAGAATTGAAACGGTCACTGACGGCGACGTTGCCAGATTGACCAGAAGGGCACCGATAAACACCGCAGGCGCATAGCGCCAGCCCCAGACAATCAATGCGGCAAGCGCAATGCCCGATGGCGGCCAGACAAGCGTGACACTGCTGCCAAAGAATGGCAGTTGCAAACCGGCATAGCCTGTCAGGAAATAGCCAAGTGCAATCACCAAGGTGCGTAAAATATACTGGCGTTGCAGCGTCAAACGATGTTCCTTTTCCCCATAAGGGGCACGTATGTGTGCCTTTTGCCATAATGTAAGGACGTGCAACGCGAATTTGAAGACGACCTTTGTGTAATCAAAGGTCTTTTTCCTGCAACCATGTGGTGCGGATCACGCAAAAGCGACCAAACCGGGCGTTTGACGTGACCCTGCCAAACATCCGGCCTGAGCATATCGGGAAAGCCGGTTCTACTGGCTGCACCACAAAACACGCGCCACCCAGTCAATCTGATCAGCCGGGACAAAGCGGTCCTCATAGGCGGGATTGAATGATTTCAACTCAACGCCAAGTGCGCCGCGCCGTACCAGTTCCTTGGCCATGACTTCGCCTTCGATCGTTTTGACAACCACGCGGTCATGGGGGCGGATATTTGACGCCGGGCTGACAATGATCAGATCGCCGTCACGAAACACCGGGGCCATTGAATCGCCTGAAATGCGAAGACCATAGGCCGTCGGATCATGCAGGGCCGGAAAGGTGATATCTTCCCACGATCCGCCAACCGGATAACCGGCATCGTCAAAAAATCCCTGATTTCCGGCCTGGGCAAAGCCGATCACCGGAATGCGCCCGGCCCCGTTGCCATCGACCAGTTCCGAAAATTCGCGAAAACTGACATCGGTGACCGACAGTACCTTGGAAATGCTTTCGGTCGAAGGCCAACGCGCCTTGCCTTGCGATGTGGTGCGTTTGGACCGGTTGAATGTGGTCGGGTCAAGCTGCGCCAGTCGCGCCAGTCCCGACGGGGTCAAACCGTGGTCTTCGGCAATCTGGTCAAGGGCGGCCCATATTTGTTGATGTCGGATCATGGCCCATCCTAACAGGGGATCAGCATCGCGTCGAAGGAATTTATTCCTGATTTCACGGGCGTTTCGCGGCTAGGCGCGGGCGGTGGCAAGACCGACAACGTTATCAAAAAGACCGGGCTTTCCCATCTGTCCGCCTTTGAGCAGCATGGGCAGCTGATCAAGGTTTTTCTGATCGGCATGGGCGCGGATGATCGGTGCACCGGCATCGAAATCCGCCACAAAGGACAGGCTTTCAATACCCAGTGCCTGAACCGCCAGGCTTGATGTGTCGCCCCCGGCAATCAGCAAGAAACCCAGCGATACCGACCGGCTAATATCGGCTATGAATTGTGCGCTGGCACGGGCAAGATCGTGGCTGCTGATTTGGTGATTGCGATCATCGGACACCGCAACCAGAAGGTTCTTGCCAGCTTCCAGGATCGACAGGCAGTCGGTTCGGGCGCGATTGCGGGCTTCGCGGTCCCCAAGATCGGATGGCGATATTTCGATCTTTTCATATCTGGTGGCCAAAGCGACCTGTTCGGCGGTCAGGGGCGATCTGCTTCCGGCAAAGGCAAAGACCGGGCCATCGCGGCGAAGCGCCCTGGTCGACGGCGGTGTCGGAGCAAAGGAGGGGAAAAGAGCCTGTGCGACACTGCTCGCACCAATGCACAGGATGACCTCGGTGCGGGCAATGTCACGCAGGGCTTCGCCAATGGTCAAAAGATCGTTTTCAGTGGTGACATCAAACAGGGTTTCGGTTTCCCCATCGGCGATGCGGCGTCTGATTTCGGCAATCAAGGCCACGCGCCCCTGCGCGATGATGGTGAAATCAATCAGTCCGACTTTTGGCCAGCCCTGATTGGCCAGATGGCGTGGCAAATCGGCTTCGCGCATCGGGGTGACCGGGTGGTTCGCCATCACCGGATGGCGGTCGATGCGGTGGATTTGCCCCGATCCCATGGCGGCAAACAGATTGCCCAAAAAACAATAACGTCTGAGTGACGGCTGCCCGCCAATGATCGCCTTCCAGCGCGCCCCGACCGATTGCGCATAGCGATCGGCAACAGCCGCGATATTGCCGGTTTCGGGCGCACTGTCAAAGGTCGAGCAGATCTTGAAATGATAGAGGCCGCAATCGGCTTTTGCCAGCTGACCGGCAAGTTCGCCGATGGTGGCAACGCCGTCTTCGACCCCCATAGCACGAAGCGACGTTGCAACACCAAAGGCATCAAGGCTGTCCGGGTCAGAACCCGACGACCCGTGACCATCATCGTTTTTGTGGTCTGACATATCGGGCGCATTCAGATACAGACGCGCGGAAAGCCCCGCACGGGCAAGCGTTGCCAGCGTATCGGACGCCCCGGTAAAATCATCGGCACAGAAAACGAGTTTGGTCATTGTCAGCCTCGTGCCCCGTAAAATGCCAGTGCTTCTGACAGGGCCGGGTTGGTTTTGGCATGTTGTTCAAGGCTGATACCGGCTTCGCAGGCTTCCCATGCCTGACGCAGGCTGGTGATGCCCGCAGCCGGGCCGGACGGATGGGCAAGAATGCCGCCGCCGGCCAGGAACATGAAATCGGCCGACCCGACGGCCTTGTATGTGGCCGGAACGGTTCCGGCCCACTGACCTGATGAAAAGACCGGAAGAACACGGTCTTCATCGCCGTTGCCAGCGGCAAGCGGTTCGCCGCACAACTGGGCCGAAGATGCGACTTCGCTGTCCTCGTCACAGAATTTGCCGCCCATGCCATGGACATGCATGTGATCCATCCCGGTCAGGCGATACAGCGTCTGATAGGCCGGAAACGCCATGCCGATCATCGGATGACGCGACAATGCGCCAAACCCGTTGCGATGCCCATGCAGGACAAGGCTTGTCGATTTGCGAAGGGTCTGAAGGGCCGAAAGACCCGCCCAGTTCATGCTGACCATGGCGCATGATCCGCCTTCTTTTTCAATCAGGTCGGCATGGCGGCGCATGGCATCGGTTTCATCGGTGATGTTAAAGGCGATCATCACATCGCGGCCGGTGCGATCCCGATACCGGCGCACCCGGTCCATGACGGCGGGAATGCGTTCCGCAAGCGGGGCCGATGCCGGATTGGCGCAAACTTCGTCATCCTTGATGAAATCCACACCGGCTTCACAAAGCTGATCGACCAGATTGGCGATATCGTCACTGCGCAGGCCGACATTCGGCTTGATGATGGTGCCAAAGAACGGGCGGTCCTGAACATTCATGCGATCGCGCGTGCCCTTGGTTCCGGCAACCGGATAGTCATAAAGGTCGCGATAGGCCTTGGGCACCGTGACATCAATCAGCTTAAGCCCTGTAACTTCGCCGAGATCATAAAGATTGCCCGAAACCGTTGCGGCCAGTGTCGCAAGGTTATGACCGATATTACCCGTCGGGAAACCAATGCGGATTTCAGCCCGGCGATACGGGCCGGTGACGCCGCGCTCGGCCAGATAGGCGCTATGCAGGCTGGGATGATTGACCGGGGTCAGTTCGCGGATCGACAATACGCGTGCCGCACAGCGTTCACGCAATTCATCGGTTTCACCAGCCACGCGCACGAATGTCCCGCTGCTTTGTTCGCCAGCCATGATGGTGGCGATCTTTTCAGGGTCCATCGGCGTTTCGATAAGATAGCGGGCTTCGATCAAATCCATGGCTCAGATTTCCGAAAGCGACGGGAAAGGACGGATCGGATCGGAACCATCCCAGTCAATCGAGGCTTCGTAGATCGACTTGAACAGACGGCCTTTCGGGCCGACCACCTCGGACAGTTCGATCACGGTGCCCGGATGCATTTCCTTGTCGAAATAGACAAAGCGACCATTGTCACCGACCTTGCCGCTCATTTTGACGTTGAAGCCCTTGCTTTCCATCAGGGCAAGGTCGTCATCAAACTTCTCGGTCCAGTAGGCAACATGTTGCAGGCCGGTATGACCGGCTTGCAGGAAGTCGCGATACATGGACGGTGCGTCATTGCGGGTCTGGATCAGTTCGACCTGAACGTAACCGGAATTGGCAAGCGCGACCGAGTTGTGAACATCATGGGATTTGCCGTCATACTGATAATCTTCGATCGGCACGCGCGGGTTATAATACCAGGGGCCGACACCCATGGTCGTCGACCAATATTCCATGGCCGCTTCGATATCGGGTACGACATAACCGAGCTGGCGAATTTCGCCGAGAAATCTGCTCATGTTTCCTCACTTAATCCAGAAGGTTGGGCAACCACACAGAGATTGCCGGTATGCAGGTCACTGCGAGCAGCGACAAAAACAGCGGTAACAGGAAGGGCAGGGCACCCCGGATCACCCGGTGCAGCGGCATCTTGGCGATGATGCTGACCATATAAAGGCTCATGCCGACCGGCGGGGTCAGAAGCCCGATCATCAGGTTGAGAACGAACACAATGCCAAGCTGAAGCGGGTCAACACCGGCGGCCGTCATGGCAGGTGTAATGATCGGTGCAATGATCAGGATGGCGGCAATCGATTCCAGGAACATGCCGACCACCAGCAACAACACATTGACGATCAAAAGCAAAACCAGCGGATCACTTGACAGGCCGAGCAGGAATTCGCTTGCCGTCGCGGGCAGGCGGTCCATGGTCAGAACCCAGGCAAACAGGGCCGCAGTGGCAACAATAAACAGAACATTGCCCGTGGCATCGACACTGTCGCGTGCCGCGGTCAGAACCCGTTTGAGATCAAGCTGGCCATAGATGAATTTGCCGATCAGAAGTGCATAGGCCACCGTCACGCCCGCAACTTCGGTCGGGCCGAAATAGCCCGATACCAGACCGCCAATCATCAGAACCGGGGCGGCAAGGGCAGGCAGCGAAATCACGAATTTGCGCGCAAAGGCGGCAATGTTGAATTTGACCTCGTCACGCGGCAGCTTGTAGATGCGCGCCATGACCGCAACCTGCGCCATCAAAAGAATGGTGATCAGAACGGCGGGCACGATCCCGGCAATCAGCAGCTTGACCGCCGATACGTTTGAAACGGATGCAAATATAATGATCGGAATGCTGGGCGGGAAAATCGGGCCGATGGTGGCCGCCGCCATGGTGATGCCCGATGCAAATTCCGCCGAATAGCCCTGTTTGCGCATCATCTTGATCTGAACCGCACCAAGCGCCCCGATATCGGCAAGGGCCGCACCCGACACGCCCGAGAAAATCAGACTGACCAGAACGCTGACCTGTGCGGTGCCGCCGCGGATCCAGCCGACCATCATGCGCACCAGTTCAAACAGATGGTTGGTCACCCCTGACAGGCTTAAAAGATTGGCCGCAAAGATAAATAGCGGCACGGCCAGAAGCGGGGTTGAATCAAGGGCATTGACCGTGCGCTGGGCCAATACCGCCATTGGCAGGTTGAACAGGATCATGACAACCGCCGATGACAGGCCAAGACAGACCGCAATCGGCACCCGGATGATCATGAGTGCGAGAAACAGGATAAGAAGGGTTGCACTCATCATTGGCGGGAATCCCCAGAAGGCGTCTTTGCCGAAACGTGATCGGCCATTTCTTCGGCGATGGCATCGGCAATCGGGTTGCTTGCGTCTTCGGTTTCATAATCGGTTGCCGGTTCGGTGCGCGTGACCAGACGATAGATCGCAATCACCAGCAGCAGCACAATCGCAACCAGAACCGGGGCATAAACCGCATAGTTCGACAGTTTGAGCGACGGGGTGGAAAATTTGCCCGCACGGATCAGAAACTTGTAAAGACCGAATGTGAAAATCGCGGCAAACAGGGTGATCAGCGCATAGTTCGAAAACCGCAGGATCGCCTTTCCGGCCGGGCGCAGCGCACTATAAAGCAGATCAATCGCGATATGGCGGTTGTTCAGCATCAGGGCCGGAACGGCAAAGAACACCAGGGCAATATTTGAAATGCGCGACAGTTCATCCGCCCAGGGCAGGCCAAGATCAAACAGATTGCGCAAGATCACCTGACCGACCACCAGCACTGCCATCAGACCGAGCATCAGCATGGACAAAGCGGTCATGATCCGACAGATGCGGTCCAGTCCCCGGTAGATCGGGGAATTCCTGTACGGCATAACGATACCTGAATAAAAGCGGGAAAAGGGCGGGCGACATCCTTGAACACAAGGTTCCCTGACGTCGCCCTGATCGTCTTATTTTACAGCAGCGATTTCTTCGAAATACTTGCTGTATTTTTCGTCAAAGCGCTCGTGGACGAGTTTTTCCACACCTGCGCGGAAGGCCGCAACATCAAGGCCGTCATCCGGACCAATGATGGTCATGCCGGCATCTTTCAGCTTCTGAAGGTCGCTTGCCTCGTTTTCGAGGATCATTTTCGATGCTTTCTGACGGACGGTTTCGGCCGCCTTGTTGATGGCATCCTTGATGTCTTGCGGGAAGCTCTGCCACAGGTCTTCGTTGATCACGACGATTTCGGCCGCCGAAATATGACCGGTCAGCATCATGTGTGTCTGAACATCATAAAGTTTGTGGTCAACCGCAACGTTTACCGGGTTTTCCTGGCCCTGAACGATGCCGGTGGCAAGGGCGGTCGGGACTTCCGACCAGTCAACCGGAACCGGTGCCGCGCCCAGACCTTCGACCGCGGTCAGGTAAACCGGGGACGGAATGGCGCGGATTTTCACACCCGACAGATCAGCAGGCGTCTTTACCGCCATATTGGCGGTCAGCTGACGGGTGCCGAAATAAAACGCATACAGAACGCGCATGCCGGTATTGTCGATCAAGCCCTGATTGAGATCGGCCATCACCGGGGAATTGATATCGACCACTTTCATCAGGTGATCGTAATCGCGATACAGATACGGGGTATCAAGAACGCCGAAATCCTCGTAAAGCGAGCTGATCGCACCAGCCGTATTGTGCGACAGCGCAATCGAACCCATCGAAACGCCTTCGGCCAGTTCCTGGATTTTGCCAAGCTGGGACGACGGATAGACATCAATCTTGACCGCGCCATTGGTGTTTTTGGCGACTTCTTCGGCCAGCCAGTCAGCCTGCATGCCGACAACACTGGTCGGGGAATTCATGTGGCCGTAGCTCAGTTCATATTCCTGCGCCTGTGCGGCATGTGCCATGACCGTAAAGGATGCGGCAGCCGCAAGGGTCGTGGCGAGATGGCGAAACTTTTTCCGGATGACCATGGTTTCCTCCCGTGATGGTCTATGATTGCTTTTAACCTGAATCTGCTCGGGTGTGTTTTTGTTTTCCCTTGAATAGTTGCAGAATACGTGAAACATTTTGCCTCATCAAACATCATAAAATGATGCGTTTTGATGTTTTTGAGGATCGAATGCCAAAGACAACCGGACCTGTAATCAAGGATATTGCTGACCTTTCCGGTGTTTCACCGGCAACGGTGGACCGCGTTTTGAACAAACGTCCGGGGGTGCGTGAACGCACGGCAAAACGGGTTTTGCAGGCCGCAAGCGAACTTGGCTATTTGCCCGAAAATGACATGGCCGAAGTGTTCCGGCCCAAACCGATGCGCGTGGTGTTTTTGTTGCCGTCGGGCACGAACCCGTATCTGCAATTGCTGGGCGACCGGATCAAGGCCGCGGCCGAGGCAACGACGGGCTATAACATCCGCGCAAAGTGCTTTTTCATCGACAGTTTCAATCCGCAACTTCTGTCCGAGGCACTCCGCCAACATGGCGAAAAGGCCGATGGCATTGCCTTTATGGCGATTGATCATCCGCTGGTGCGCGAAACCGTGTCCGAACTTCAAAATGCCGGAAAGCACATGATCACGGTGGTTTCCGACATTTCGGGCGTGCCGCATGCGGCCTATGTCGGGCTTGATAACCGTGCTGTGGGGCGGACAGCCGGGTATTTGCTGGGCCGTTTTAACGGCCAGAAACGCGGACGGGTGGCGATGATTGCAGCCAGCCGCACCTATCGCGCCCATGAAGAACGCGAAATGGGCTTTTTAAGCCTGATGGAAGAAGAATTTCCCGAACTGCGCGTGGTCGCGGCCCGCGAAGGCCATGATGATCGCAGCGAAAACTATCTGCACACCAAATCCCTGCTCGAAGAATATCCCGATCTGGTCGGGATTTATAACGTTGGCGGGGCGTCGGACGGGGTGGCGCGCGCCTTGCGCGAAAGTGGCCGGGGGCGCGATATTGTCTTTATCGGTCACGGACTTACACCCGATACGCGCCGCTTCCTGCTTGAAGACATCATGGATGTCGTCATCACCCAAAGCCCGGGTGTGATTGTTCAGAATGTGCTGCGAATCTTTGAAAACCTGCGCGCCGGCCATCCGGCCGACCGCGACGTCGCCAAACTGACCATGGAAGTGGTGGTAAAGGAAAACCTGCCGTGATTGCCAGCAATCCCGCGTGAAATTGCTTGCCCTTCCTAATCACAGAAAAAGCTGGTCCTGCGATATCCATCGACAATGTAGTCGTCCCCGACTTTCCGTGCGGTCAATGTGTGGATACACGAATCCGAATACGGGACATAGGTTGTTGTGCCTGGCCCTGACACCGGGACATAGCCGCTGGTGATCACATTCCACTGATAGGCGCGTCGCCCGTCGTCAAGTTCCAGAATATTTATCGGTGGCCCGTAATCAAGAATCGGTTCTGTGATCGAACCGCCAATGTAACCGTTCATGGCCTGGCTGGTGCAGCTTGCCAAAGCCAGAAGTACAACAAAGACGAATGCTTTCATAACTGCCCCGCCTGACATGGTTTCCCACGCAAGTGTCGCATACAAGCTACATCAAATCGAGATTTAGAAGGCGACGGCCAGCCCAAGCTTGCAGATCCGCAAGCCGGGTTTGACTGATTGTGCCGCACCTGTCTTGTGCGAATGCCCGATACGATGCCTTTCCTTGCCTTTCTTCGGGTTTTTTGGGGGAACGGGAAATTTCATCTTTATTTCAACAGGTTGATGGATTTGCGGGCATCGGTATTTCTGATCTGGTAGTGGAGTCTGTTCTTTTGAATAGGAAATTAATCCTTTACAATGAGAACAAAAAGGGATTATAGCTTGTGCATCAACACCGGAACTGCATCCAGAAATAGGGGCTGAACTGTCGATCTGACGGACAGGGGCAGCTTCGAAAATGCAACGGGCTTGAACCGTTGCCGGAATTGGGCGGTTTGACCGTCTGTGGGGAAATCACAAACCTGTATCCATCGATGCGACGCGCACGTCTTGTGCGTGCGATGGGATGTCTTTGCCTTTTTCAGGCCGGTTACGGCCCGATCAGGGGGCGGCACGGGTCTGGGACGGCACCCGGGGGATTGCATGGTCGGCGTTGCAAGGAGAATTCAGCAAGCAGGAGGGCGACGTGACCGAACAACGACTTTTTCCCAAACCATTGTCAGAACGTGAAATTACGCCCTTTGCCAGTGCCCGGCAGGCGTGGTTCTGGTTCGTGCGATGTCAAACCGCACGGATTGAAGGGGCGCGCGTGGTGGCCGATGCCGGCGAGGTGGTCCGTCCATGCGATCCCGATGATGTCTATAATGCGGTGATGCGTCTGAAACAGGCCGGAACATTGACCGACCGGCATTTGCAGGTTCTGGAATATTTCGGGCTGGTCGAACGCGAACCCGATCCTCGTGATCCACGCGAAAAGGGCAAGGATGGCCTGTGGCGACATGCGATGGCGGCGCTTGAAAATGTGCTGATCAGCCGGGGCATTGTGACGCGCCGCCGGGATGAGAATTTCCATCATGACGAGGTGATGGTCGAACTGGGCGGGGATTTGTCACCATGCGGGATCTGATTTTTGAACAGGCCCGGACGGCCGGTATTTCCGGGGCGTCAATTGACGGGCGCGCAGACGCCGGAACGCCACTTGATCAATGGGTTAGCCAATCCACATCCGAGCGTGAAGTATCGGTTTTGGTGGTGTTTGCCGATGCCCCGGAAAAGCGGTTCTTGCGGATGTTAAAACCCGGGTTTCGCCATTGTTTCGTTCTGGTATCGGGGCTGCGGGCCGGGGAATGGATCTGTCTTGATCCGCAAAGCCACCGGGTGAAATGCGAAAGCTGGTGCTATTCCCCGATCTTTGATCCGGCAGCCTATTACCGCGGGATCGGGCATCATTGCATCTGGGCGCATTACCCGCAAATCGTCACGCGCAAGGTCCGGTTCGGCCCGATGAGCTGCGTCGAACTAGTCAAGCGGTTGCTGGGCATTTCGGCCTTCTGGATTGTCACGCCCTGGCAGCTTTATCGATATCTGATGCAACAAGGTGAGCAGGCAGCCGGAACCGGTCAGGTTTATTTTTCTGAAAAATGTTCTTGATTCGTTCTTTTTGTGGTGCTATAAGAGACAAATCAACGCCAGAACTGCGCCCGCAGGGTTTGACCCTTGCGGGCGTTTTTGTGTTTGGCTGCAAGCTTTTGGCCACAAGATTCTGGATCGGGCCTTGCTCCTTTGCGGGCGGGTCTTCGTTCCCTTCGCGCTGCTGTTTTGGGCCGCTATACCCTCGCAAAGGCGGGTGCTCGCGCCGCAAGTTGCATCCTAAAGGAGTCAGGCAACAACATCCTCACGATCAAGATAGGCCCGCAAGGCGTCCGTAACGACATTGTTCAGTTTCACCCCGCGCCGGCTTGCTAGCAAGATGGCGCGCCGGTGCAAATCATGGCCGGGACGAATGTTGAAGCTGCCCTTAAGCGGGGTATCGGGCGTGCGACCTTCGTCCTGACAAAGTTCAAGATAGTCATCAACCGCTTCATGAAAGGCAGCTTTCAGGCTTTTGGCATCGGTTCCTTCGTAGGTCACAAGGTCGCGGATGAATTCCAGTTTGCCATGAAAAATCTCGTCTGCATCGCTGAACTCAACCGATCCGAGATAACCATTATATTCCAGCATCGTGCTCATATCAGTTTTTCCTCGATCAGCAATTCAAGCACATAATCAATGACATAGGATTTCACAATATTGCCGGGATGGGGTTTGTGCAGGGCTATGGTCGGTGCCGTTCCATGAACAAACTTACGCCGTGATCCACCACTTTTGCCTGTTTTGACCTCCCGGTAACCAAGAGATGTCAGCAATCGAACCAGCTCATCCCAGCTGAAATCCTTAGGTTTGCCTTTCAGGCGTGCAATCAGCTTGTCCTGACGTCCCATGCCGGTCCTCAGTGATTGGTGCTGATATCAATATATATCCCGGACGAGGAATTGCAACTAAATACGGTTGCAATTCCTGATGCATCCATCAAGCGGAGAGACAAGAAATGGGAAGCCTGTTTTCAACGCCAAAGCCAACAGCGTTTGGCAACCCGGTCGCAGCAACCAGCAGTGAAACCGGGACCGATACGCAAGCCAGTGCCGAAACAGCGGCCAGCGACGCCCGCAAGGAAGCCCTTGAACGGCGGCGATATGGGCGTTCGAGCCTGATTACCACAAGTTTTCGCGGTCTTTTGAATGACCGGATCAGCGGGCTTGGCGGTGGCAAAAACCTGTTGGGGGAATAGGGATGGCAAAAAGATCGCGACATGCAGCACGGCGGGCCCGCGGGGTGCCGCCAGCCACGCACAGCAACGCAACCGCGAATGCCGGTTTGGCCGATGACCCGGGCCTGGGGCATATGTCCGGGGCCGGTTCGGATGCGGGTAACAACGGCGGCGGACAGATCAGTATTTCCGGCCTGCGCAACCGGTATCAGAAGGCCGTGGCAAGACGGCGCAACTGGTTGTCCCATTGGCAGGAATGTTATGAATTTGCCCTGCCGCAACGCAATGGCGCGGCCGAACAGACAAGCGGGGGCAAGCGCCTTGACCGGGTGTTTGATGGTACTGCACCCGATGCGGTCGAACAGCTTGCCGCAAGTTTGATGGCCGAAATCACCCCGCCGGCCGGTGGCTGGTTTGATCTGGAACCGGGTGGCAATGTTCCCGGTGATGATCGACAGGTTCTGACCGAACAGCTTGGCCGTGCGGTGCGTATTCTTCAGGGGCATTTTGACCGGTCAAACTTTGCGGTCGAAATGCATCAGGCCTTTCTGGATCTGGTGACGGCGGGAACGGCGTGCCTGCGCCTTGAAAAGGCCGATCTGCACAGCCCGTCGGCCTTTAGGTTTGCTGCCGTGCCGTTGCGCGATCTGGCGTTTGAAGAACGATCAGACGGCAAGATGGATGCGGTATTTCGCAAATTGTCACTGACCCGCGACGAAATCAGAACCAACTGGCCGGATGCGGTGAATATTCCCGAACGTGAAACTGCGCGGGACGATGCCGACAGCCAGAAACGCTTTGCCGTGATCGAGGCGGTTATTCCGGCCGCAAACGGGCAATCGGGATACGATATTTGTGTCTTTCGCGAAGAAGGCGGCGCATCGCATGGCGATCTGATCTATCGCGGGCAGTTTGATGTATCGCCCTATATCGCCTTTCGCTGGATGAAGGCGCCGGGCGAGATTTATGGCAGATCGCCGGTGATGAAGGCGCTTCCTGATATCAAGACCGCGAACAAGGTGGTTGAGCTGGTGCTTAAAAACGCGTCGATCGCGGTGACCGGCATCTGGCAGGCCGATGATGACGGGGTACTTAATCCCGCCACCATTCGCCTGATCCCCGGAAGCATCATCCCCAAGGCGGTGGGATCAGCGGGGCTTAAGCCACTTGACGCGCCGGGCCGGTTTGATGTGTCCGATCTGGTGTTGTCGGATTTGCGCGATCGCATTCGTCGATGCCTTCTGGCCGACCGGTTGGGACAGGTGGATCAACCGGGCATGACCGCGACCGAGGTGCTTGAACGGGCATCGGAAAATGCCCGGCTTCTGGGGGCGACCTATGGCCGGTTGCAGGCGGAACTGCTTTATCCGTTGATCCGGCGGGCGCTTTATATCCTGACCCGAACCGGGGAATTGCCCGACATTCCGATTGACGGTGATGTGGTGGTTTTGCGCCATTCCGCACCATTGGCACAGTTGCCAAGACGGGTGCAGGCGGGTCAGGCGTTTGACTGGTTATCGCGTATCGCAACCCTTGGCCCCGATGCGCTGGGCGAGGTCGATCTGCCGGTGATGGTGCGCTGGCTTGCCGATCAGTTTGGTGTGCCCGACCATTTGTTGAAGCCTGCCTTACCCGCGCTTGTGACGGAGGAACTGGCATGAGCCGCATCAATGGCTGGGACTGGTTCGAACCACAAGGTGACGAAATGACCGAAGATGGTCGTGATCACTGGCAATCGTGCTTTGCCTGTGACGCCGGGCAAAAGGTCATCCGTGAACTTGAACGTCAGATCCTGCAAACCGCCCTTGGCCCGGATGCCCCGGCCAGTGCGATCTGGATGCGCGAAGGACAAAGGGCGCTGGTCTTGCAGATCAAACGTCTTGCCAGGACCGACATAAAAGAGGAAATCGCAGATGACTGACGCAGCATCAAACACCCGGATGCCCGAAAGGGATGATGTTTCCGATAACGGTTCGAATGCCGGTTCCGGCGCAACCGACATTTCCGCATCACAAAGTTTGAGCCTGCAAACAGACCCGGCCAATGCGGGGCTATTGGGGGATGAACCGCAAGATTTGCCTGATGGGTCAGGTAGTCCGGAAGTTCCTGCGAGTGCCGAGGATTATGTGATTTCGGTCGATGATGTGCTTGGCGGTGTGGATGCCGATCTGAATACGCGATTGCATGCGGCCGGGTTCAGCAATGATCAGGCCCAGCTGGTTTATGATCTGGCTGGTGAAATCCTGGGGCCGATGATGGCTGATATGGATCAGGCAACCCGGCGGGCAGCCGATCGCGCGGCCCTTGCCCAGCAATTTGGCGGTGCGGCGCAATGGCAAAAGCTGGCCCCGCGGATCGAACAATGGGGGCGGGCCAATTTGCCCGATGCAGCATTTGATACGCTCTGTCAGACCCGTGACGGGGTGCTGGCGCTTCATCGCATGATGACACAGGCCGGTGAGACCCGTCTGGGGCAGGGGGGCGGCGATGGTGATCCGTCCGATCTGCGCTCGGAAATCCGGGCCAAGATGAATGATCCGCGCTATTGGCGGGATCGTGATCCGGCCCTGATTGCCGAAGTCCAGGCGGGGTTCGCCCGCCTCAACAATACCTGATCAGTACCTGATCAGTACCTGATCAGTTACCTGCTTTGACGGGGGTTGAAAACGACATCACGGGCAGACGCCTTTGGTGGTCGGGGCCGTGTGTCCCGATCATGAATTCCACGGATCCTGTTTTGGGATATCTCACATTTGATACAGGGGGTTAGTGATAATGAGCGATACGATTGATCAAAGTTTTATTGATCATTTTCAGGCCGATGTGCATCAGGCCTATCAGCGCATGGGCTCGAAACTGCGCAATACGGTGCGGGTCAAGAATGCGGTCAAAGGCGCAACCACGGTTTTCCAGAAAGTCGGCAAGGGCACGGCAACCACCAAGGCCCGTCATGGCAAGGTGCCGGTGATGAATGTCGATCACGAAGCGGTGCGCTGCGATTTGCGTGATTACTATGCCGGGGACTGGGTTGATGCGCTTGATGAACTTAAAATCAACCATGATGAAAAGATGGTTCTGGCCAATGCCGGGGCCTATGCGCTGGGCCGCAAAACCGACGAGCTGATCATCAATGCCCTGGTGCAGACCGATGATCTGATCCCCGATAATGCCGAGGGCATGACACTTGAAAAAGTCATGATGGCATTCGAAGGACTTGGCGAACGCGATGTCCCCGATGACGGGCAGCGTTATGCGATTGTCGGCTGGAAACAGTGGTCGGAACTGCTTCAGATCGATGAATTTTCCAATGCCGATTATATCGGGGATGATGACCTTCCCTGGAAGGGAACGCAGGCCAAACGATGGCTCGGGACGCTGTGGATGCCGCATTCGGGCCTTCCGGTGGCAAGCGGCATTCGGTCCTGTTTCTGGTATCACCGTACCGCGATTGGCCATGCCATCGGGTCCGAAGTGCAGTCCGATATCACCTGGCATGGCGATCATGCGGCCCATTTCGTCAATAACTCGATGAGCCAGGGGGCGGCCCTTGTTGACGGGGATGGCGTGACCTGTCTGCAGGCCAAGGAATAGCTCGTCAGGTGCTTTAGCAACCTTAACTTTTCTTAGCATTGAAAAACACAGGAGCCCCTGAATGGCAGAAGGTTTCAAAGCCAGAAACCTCAGTGTTCTGGCCTATGCCAACGGTTTTACCCTTTGGCATTACATCACCCCCGATCTTGCCGCCGATATTGATACATCGGGTTATTTTGCCGATGCGCGCGACATGCTGCGCGTCGGCGATTTCATCATCGCCAACACCAATCGCGACGCCACCATGTCGGGCGGCCTGTTCGTGGTGGCAAGTTCCGGTGCGGCGGGCGTTGATGTCCGTGACATGACCGCGGTCGGCACGTCCAATACCGACTGAGCCAACATCTTTTTCCATCTTCCTCCCTCGACGCGACCCCGGTGGTATCGGCCATCGGGGTTTTCTTTTTCCAAGCAAGGAGACTGCCCATGCAGGGTACTACCCCGGTCGAATGTGAAATCCTCAATGTCATTCAGGGGGCCGGCATCTGGCCCGATTGCGATGACAAAACCCAGCTGCTTCAGGCGATCAATACCCTGATTTCCGGCGGCGGCAATGACGGTGGTAACACCGTTATCATTGGCAGCGAAATCGGCACGGTCTCGGCATTCGCCATGCCGACGGCCCCGGAAGGCTGGCTGGTCTGTGATGGTTCAGCCATCTCGCGTACCGACTATGCCGATCTGTTTGCCACGATTGGTACGCTCTGGGGCGCCGGCGACGAGATTTCCACCTTCAATCTCCCGGATCTTCGCGGCGAATTTGTCCGTGGCTTTGATGATGGTCGTGGTGTGGATGCGGGTCGTGTGTTTGGCTCGTGGCAGAAGCCAAGTATTGTCGGCTTTGACACCGGTCATGACTCGGTCTGGAGTGTTACAACCACGCTCACCTCTGGTGATGTAACCGGAGCTCTTGGTTATGAGGCATATGACGTCAGCGACTATTTGGATGGCGGTGTCGCAGGTACCCCAGGGCAAGCCAAAGAGAGTTTGCCGGGAGTGGCCGGAAATCAGGGTTACTCCGGTGCAATTCGCCCGCGCAACGTGGCGATGACCTATGCGATCAAGGCATTCTATCCGACGGCTGCGACAAGTCAGTAAGCGTCGGTCTTCAACTTTTCCCGCCCCGGCAGGTGTTGCTTGCCGGGGTTATTTTTGCCCCACGATTGGAGAATTCATATGCAGTGTTTGAGCCCGGTTGAAAGTGAAGTTCTCAATGTCGTTCTGGCCGCGGACATTGTGCCTGACCGCATGGATGACACCCAGCTTTTGCAGGCGCTGGAAGCCCTGTTTAGCGGTGGTACGTCCGGTGGCGGTTCGGTTCCGGTGGCGACGGTGTTGCCGTTTGCCGGGGCTGTGGCGCCGGATGGCTTTTTGATCTGTGACGGTTCCGAATTGCTGGCAAGCGAGTTCGAAAACCTGTTTTCAGCGATCGGTATTACCTATGGTACCGGTCAGGCAGCCGGCAGTTTCAAGCTTCCCGATCTGCGTGGCCGTGTTCCGGTCGGTGCCGGTCAGGGCGATGGCCTGACGGAGCGTGTCATCGGTTCGGCTGATGGTGCGGAGCTGCATCAGCTGAGTGTCGATGAGATGCCATCGCACACCCATGATTTGCCGGTGCCGATGGGCGTGTATGCGAATGGCGGCAATACCCAGTTCAACTTCAACACGAGCGGCACGGTCAAGACAGTTAAATCGACCGGCGGCGATCAGCCGCACAACAACATGCAGCCGTTTGTGGTGATCAATTACATCATCAAGGTGTGATTGTCGCACAACAGTGACAAGCCTTGCGGGGCCCGGATTTCCGGGCTCCGCTTTCTTTTGTGGAGGTTTTTTCATGGCACTCGGTGATATCGCGCTTTGTGCGCGCGCCATGGTGATGATCGGGGCAAGTCCGGTCTCATCCTTTGACGAAGACAGTGCCGAGGCCGAAATTGCCCGGCTGCTCTATCCGACGATCCGCGACGGGATGCTGGCAAGCTATCCGTGGCGGTTTGCCGCGCGCGGCGCGTGGCTTGCGCGATTGGCGGCGGCGAATGACGGGCGCGATCCCGGCGATGGCAGCGCGTTGTTTGCCTTGCCACGCGATTTCATCCGGTTGCTGTCGCTCGAAAATGAGGGCGGGAAAATCACCCGGTTCGAACTGCGCGACCGGGCTGTGCTGTGTGCGGGGGAAACGGCGCATCTTTCCTATGTCGCCCGACTGGCCGAGGGCAGTTTTCCACCGTGGTTTGATCTGGCGCTGATTGCGCGGCTGGCAGCGGAATTTTGCCTGCCACTGACCGAAAGCAGTGCCAGGGCGGAATATCTGTTCAAGCGATCGGAAGACCAGTTTCGCGAAGCCCGCCTTGCCGATGCCCAGCAATCCACCCCGCATGCGATTGATGATTTCTCACTGATATCGGCCCGGGGGTAGGCCGGGGGATAGTCCCGGGATAGGCAGGCACGGATCGCTTGCGCGGCGATGACAGGGGCCACAACCGATACATGGGGCCACGTCGATCCCGTACAGGTGGGGAACCTGATCCGCAAATTCATCATCACACGCGACAGTCAAGCAGGGAGCGGCCAATGGCCCGCAGGGTTCTTGAGAAAAACACCTTTTCGACCGGGGAGCTGGCACCGGAATTGTGGGGGCGTTCGGATTTGAATGCCTATGCCAACGGGGCGGCACGTTTGCGCAATGTGTTTATCGAGCCGTCCGGCGGGGTAAGACGCCGTCCGGGCACGCGTCTTGTTGGCGAGCTTGATGGGCCGGTGCGTCTTGTTCAGTTCGAATTCAATACCGAACAGACCTATATCCTGGCCTTTGGTGATCAGAAGGCCTTTGTATTTGAAAACGGGGTCAATACCGTGTGGTTTGAAACCCCGTTCGGGCCGGAACATCATGATCTTTTGAACTGGACGCAAAGTGCCGATACGCTTTTGGTGGTTCATCCTGATGCCCCGCCGGTGCGCATCAGCCGCACACAAGCCGGAAGCTGGCAGGTAACTTCCTGGGCCTGGCGGGCAACCGATCAGGTCACAAGCCAGCCGTTTTACAAATTCATCGACCCGGCAGCAACCATCACACCATCCGCCACCAGTGGATCGGTGACCCTTGTTGCCAGCATGGATATGTTTGACGCCAACCATGTCGGGACCCTGTGGCGGATTGCCGGGATCGAGGGCGAAATAACCGCCGTTGGCGACGCCCAAACCGCGACCATGACTCTTAAGGGCAGTCTGGCGGATAGCAATGCCACGGTCGATTTTGCCGAGCAGGCCTTTTCGGATGTCCGTGGTTGGCCGCGCAGCGTGACATTCCATCAGGACCGGCTGGTGATTGGCGGGTCACGTGATTTGCCCAACCGGCTGTGGATGTCGCATTCGGGCGATCTGTTCAATTTCGAACTGGGCGAGGGGCTGGATGACGAGGCGATTGAGTTCGCCCTTCTGGCCGATCAGGTCAATGCGATTACGGGGATTTTCGCCGGTCGCCATCTTCAGGTCTTTACCAGCGGATCGGAATGGATGGTGACGGGGGATCCCCTGACACCGGCCAATATTCAGGTCACCCGTCAAACCCGGATCGGCAGTCAAAGCCATCGCACCGTGCCATTGGTCAATATTGACGGGGCGACGGTATTTGCCGGGCGCAGCGGGCGCGAAATTCGCGAATTCCTGTTTACCGATGTCGAGCAGGCCTATGGATCGGCCGATCTGGCATTGCTGTCACGTCATCTGGTCAAAGACCCGATTGATCAGGCCTTTGATGCCAATCGACGGTTGTTGCATGTGGTGATGGCAGATGGATCGCTTGCCACCCTGACCCTTTACCGGTCCGAGACCATTACCGCCTGGTCGGCACAGCAGGTGGCGGGGTGTGATTTTACATCGGTCGCGGTTTCGGGCGGGGATGTCTATGTCAGTCTGAAATGCGGGGATCGCTACTTTCTGGCCCTGTTTGATGAGGCATGCGGGTTTGATCTGCAAATCAGTCAGTCGGTCCAAGCGGGCGAAGAACCGCGCCGGCATTGGGGCCAGCTCGGCGCGCTTGAAGGGATGGAAATCAATGCCTGGGGCGATGGTATTCTGATCCCCGGGCTTGCGGTGGCGGGCGGCACGGTGACGTTACCCGGCGATGTCGGGGCGGTCACGACACTTGATGCCGGTTTGGCCTTTACCCATGAAATCTTTGCCCTGCCACCGGCGGCATCGGATGGCAGCCGCCCGCATGGGGGCAATGCGGTGCGTCTGGTGTCGCTGACCTTGCGGCTGCAACAAAGCGGGCAGCTTCGTGTGGATACCGGGCGCGGCTTGCGCGATGTGGCATTGCCGGTGGCGCCGGTGCCGCCGGATGACCCGGACGGGCTTTATAGCGGGGATATCACATTGCGAAGTCTTGGATGGCGGCGCGGAAGCGGGGGGACCATCAAATCGGGTTTATGGCGGATTGCCGGGGATTTTCCCCGGCCTTTTTTATTGCTGGGATGTGCATCGGAAATGGGGGTGAATGACTGATGGGTGGCTTTACATCAATCGTGCCGATGGCGGCATCGGCCTTGCAGACCGGACAACAGATCCAGGCCAATCAGGCCAGTACGCAAAGCCGGATTGCCATGCTTGATGCCGATCGCAAGGCCGAATTGGCCGACATTGACGCAAACCAAAAACAAAAGGATGCCGACCGCCAAGATGCCCTGCGTCGCAGGCAGGCGACCCTGCGCGCCAGACAGGGGGCATCGGGACTGATGGCCGGTGGCAGCGGATCTGCCAGTGCGGTGCTGGCCGGTTATGAAAAGGCCGCGCGCGACGATCAGCAGGCAGATGCGTCCGAGGCCAGTCGCAAACGCAATCAGATCAATGCCAGTGCAAGCTGGCGCGAAAAGTCGCTGTTGCGCACCGCACAGGATGATACGACCGCCCGGCTGAGTGCCTGGTTCGCGCGGCGTGACGGGTTGGGGGGATAAGGATATGGGAACGGTCTTTACCAATCAGATGACAGCATCACGCCAGTTCGAAGGCGATGGTGCGCGCGATGAATTTCCATTCGATTTCGACGTGTTTGACAGCGGCGATGTCGCAATCAGTCTTGATGGCGAAACTGTCGAGACCGGGTTTCACGTCACCCTTGGCCGATCCGGGACAGGGGCGGGATCGGCGGCGGCCAGGGGGGCGGCCAGGGGGGCGGGCGGCATCGTCAAATTTGAAACCGCACCGGCATCGGGTGTCCGGGTCGATATTGCACGGTCCTTGCGGTTGCGCCGCCTGAGTTCCTATGACGCCATGTCGGTACCGCGCGGCGATGCGATTGACCGTGATCTTGATTTTGTGACCGTGGCAATCGGCGATATTGACCGGGCGCTTTCGGGGGCCTTGCACCTTGATCCGGTCGATCGCGATCAGGCATCGGCGAAACTTCCGGCGATCGCGCCGGGGCGTGTTCTGATCTGGAATGACGAGGGGGATGGTCTTGTCAATGGCCCGGATGCCGGGGATATCGCCAATGTGGCCGGCAATGCGACCCTTGCGCAGGCGGCGGCCAATCGCGCGGATGCCGCCGATGCCCGGTCGCAAACCGCCCTGGCATCCTTTGGGCGTGATCATGCCGGTGCGATGCTTGATCTTGATTTTCGCAGCGGCAATGCCCTGAGCTGGGAGGATGAGCGCCGCCAGCCGGTGATTGATGCACCCTTGAACCGGATCATGGATATCCGTGAAACCGGCGCATTGGTGCGATTGTCAAACGGGGCGCGCGTGACATTGCCCGACGCATCGATTGCGCGCAACGGGGTGCGTTATCGCCTGTTTAACGGGGATGGCACACAGGTCGATATCGCAGCGGCCAGCGGGGATGTGATTGCACCGGTTCATGGCGGGGCAGAAGGCGGGATTTATCCGCTGCCGATCCGGGGCGATATGGTTGACCTTGTCTGTGACGGGATCACCGGCGGGCGGTGGTTTGCCTGTCCGGTGCGCGAAAGCGGACCGGTCGTCAAACTGTTGCGCACCGCATCGCAAAGCATCCCGGCCGGGGGTGCCTTCCTGATTGAATGGGATCAGGTGGTCGAAGACAGCCACGGGCTTTATGACGCCGCCAGTCATGGCCTGACCGGGATGGCGCCGGGATTTTACCATATCGATGTCGGGGTGAGTTTCCCGGTCACCAGCGAAGCGGTGATGACCACCCTGTCACTTGAACGGTTCAATGGCACGGACTGGAACATCCATCTGCAATCCAATGACATCACCGCGACCGGAAGCGGTGCCAATCACAGCTTGCGGCTTGGCGGTGTGGTGCGCATTGCCCCGGGCGGGGCAAGCGGGCTCAGGATCCGGTTGCGCCACAGCGATGATGTGACCCGCATGATCGCGGCCAGTGATCTTTTGAGCTGGTGGCATCTGCACCGCATTGGCGGGTAGCAAAGCCTGTGTGGCGTGCCTGCTTGCCTGTTTGCCTGGGGGTCGGGCAGAAATTCCTGATTTGATTTCAAGGAGTGCATCCAATGGGATTGCGGTATCAGCCGCTTGCGGCCGCCATGACGGTGGCGCGGGCATCAAGCAAAATGATCGGCGGTGAAAACGGATTGATCACGACCCTTGGCAATGATCAGCCGGGGTTCGATCATGACCGGCTTGGCCGGCGCAAGGGGCTTTTGATTGAGGGGGCGGCAACCAACTTGCTGCGCTATTCCCGGGATTTTTCCAATGCACTTTGGGAAAAGAACGCCGGTGTAAGTGTTGCGCCAAGTGCGGTTGCCGCCCCGGATGGCAGTTCGGACGCCATGTTGCTTGACCTTCCGGGCGGGGCGGATGGCCTTTATCAGAATGTCGGATCGCTGATCAGTGGGGATGTCTATTGTTTTGCCATCTGGATGCGGGCACTTTCGGGAACGGTTGATGTCACCCTTGGCGGGATCAACGGGCCATCAAGCCATAACATCAGTCTTGATGAAACCTGGCAGCGTGTGTGGATCTCTGAACCGGCATCGGGCGCCACGCGCTATCCGAAAATCAGCACGGCGATCTCGAACCTTCCGGCATCGGTGCTGATCTGGAATGCGCAGCTTGAAGCCGGGCCCGCACCGACATCCGATATCATCAGCAACGGCATCCCGGCATCGCGGGCCGCCGATAATGTGACGCTTGATCCGGCTGACTGGTTTGCTCAAGGGGCCGGGACAATGGTGTTTGATCTGCATACTGCCCCGGCATGGGCTGGCATCTGGCGGATCGCACAGCTTTATTCCGGCAGTCTCAATGATGATCATCTTGATCTTGGCTACGACAGCGATGCCGGTCAGTTGCGTATATCCTTGCGCCGGGATGGCGTGCCGATCGTTACCCAGTCGCTTTACGGGGTGCTGTCACCAGATACCCGCCATCGCATTGCGCTGGCCTGGGAGGATGACGTTATTGCAGTGGCCCTTGGTGGCAGCGTTCTGAAAACCCCGTCGGGCTTTGCCATGCCGCGCAATTTTTCCAATATCGTGCTGGGATCCTTTGGCGGAACGGACAAGCATATCAACGGGTATCTGCGCAATCTGGCCTACTGGCCGGTGAGGCTTTCGGATGCGCGGTTGGCTGGGCTTTCGGTGGTTTAAGGACAGGTGATGACTGAGGCAGAAAAGACCGATCCAATCGCGAGTTTGCGGGCAGAAATCCTGCGCGATTTGCCCGGTGATATCAAACGGGTGCGCAGTGCTTATCGCCGGGCGGCACAGCAGGCAGCGCTTCTGCGTGATGCCAAGGACTTTAATGCGCATCAGGCAGCGTGCAAGACCGCACTCGGGCATCTTGATAGCCTGATCAAGCTTTTGCGGTGGGCATCGGATGGGGACAACGGGAGCGCAACCGGAAAGATGAAGTCAGCAGAGGATGTGGATGTTGATACGTTGATTAGAGAGGCAAGGGCGTCATTGGAAGTGGAGAAAAAAGATTGATATTCAAGACAATCAAATTTCCCTAATTTTAGAAGGAAAATTAGGGAGGACTAGCTTTGGAACAAGAGGCACCAAACAGATTGTACAAGTATCGATCATTCAGTGGTTGGACAGTTCAGATGCTTGTGTCTGATGAGTTTTTCTTCGCTGATCCGTCGACTTTTAATGACCCTTTGGACGCCAAGCCTTGTTTGACGGCAGATTTGGAAACTCATGCACTCAAAGATTTGCTGGGCCAACTCGTAAATCAACGTCGAGAACGTGAAATGGCAGCAGCGGCGAAAGCCTTGAAATACAAAGGATCAAAAACGAAGGACCACATACTCAAGCACAGTATCAGTGCCGCCGATCGTGCAATATCAGACGTTTTATATCACGCAAATGATCCTGATTTTAACTCCCCGGATGTGCTGAGTAATCTGCTGGCCACAGAAATTGAGCGGGAACTACTGAGAAGATATGAAACTGGAATCTTTTGTTTAGCTGAGCGTTATGACTGTCCTTTGATGTGGAGCCATTACGGTGGGCAGCACAGCGGGATATGCTTTGGTTATTCGGTGCCACAAGGTGCTTCTGATGTTGTTCGAAAAGTTCAATATGGTAAGGACCGAATGGTAAAAGCAAGTGATGTCAGTGAGATGTTGGCTGGAGACAACACAGCAAAACAGCGCGTCGATGCTGCGGTTCTTCTGCAGAAGGCACTTGATTGGAAGTATGAAAATGAATGGCGTTTAATTGGAGGGCGCGGCTTAGCTCGAAATCCGCTTGAGCTTGAAGAAGTTATCTTTGGATTGCGGTGTAGTGATGAAGTTAAGTTCTCACTCGCGACAGCTATGGCCAAGCGTCCCCGGAAGGTCACGTTCTATGAAATGCAGGAAGATCGACCGTCATTTGAACTTAAAAAAGTTGAATTGGACATGGATGAAATGAATGCATATTTCCCTCGGCGTTCTCGTGATGTTGAGGATGCATTTGGACCTGTTTCATATCATCAACCACTAAACATCGTTGAATGAGGCGTTTGCATCGACACATCGCGCTGACGTGTCGAAATTTTCCGGTTTTATCGACATGACGAGGCGAGTGATGTGAGGGCTGCCATTGCAGAGCAGCTGATACCAATATATAATACATATTGGTATCAAGGAGGTCGATCATGGCGCGCAATACATCAGTTTCGCTGGGTGAGCATTTTAACGGTTTTATTGACGGACAGGTCAAGTCGGGGCGTTACGGGTCTGCCAGTGATGTTGTGCGGGCGGGATTACGACTTTTGGAAGAGCATGAGGCGAAAGTTAAAGCCCTTCAGGAAGCCTTGATCGATGGGGAACAATCCGGGCCCGCCAAACCGTTTGACGGGGATGCGTTTCTGGCCCGGATGAAGACCGAGCATGGCGGTTAATGCGCGATATCGCCTTACACCGCGGGCGGAGGCCGATCTTGAAGATATCTGGCGATACACGCATCGACGCTGGTCGGTGACGCAGGCCGATAAATATATCCGCGATTTCCTAGGGGTGTTTTCTGAGCTGGCTGCATCAAAGCGCATCGGGCAGAAATGCGATGTGCGAGACGGCTATTTCAAAACCCCGGTTGGGGCACATGTGATTTATTACCGGCAGGCAAGTGATGCCATTGAGGTTATCCGCGTTCTGCATGGGCGGATGGATGTAAGCCAGCATCTTTGACTTTTTTTGCCGGTCAGTTTTTCTCAGAAAATTCAGATATTGCTGCCTCCGAGAGGCAAGGTAGCCGCCAGTTGAACTGGCGGCGTGATTGGTCATGGCTGTTTTCCGGGCGCGCGATAGACGCTCTGATTTTATAGTGCCGACAGGAGGGCGGGATGATACCAAGTGCTCAAACTGCCCGGTTTGCGGAATTTGTCTGGATCTGGGATCAGGTTCTGGGGCTTGGCTTGCCATCCCATCATCGGAAAGTGGCCGACTGGCTCGAAGAATGCTGGAACGCCGGGCGGCGCGAGATGTTGCTGATGGCGTTTCGCAATTCCGGGAAATCAACCATTGTCGGGCTGTTTTGTGCCTGGTTGCTCTATCGCGATGCCGATTTGCGCATTCTGGTTCTGGCGGCCGACCTTGATCTGGCCAAAAAGATGGTGCGCAACGTCAAACGTATTGTCGAACGCCACCCGTTATTGGCGGGGCTTGTGCCCGACCGTCTGACCGACTGGGGCAGTGAACGGTTCACCGTGGCGCGGCCCGGTGTGTTGCGCGATCCGTCCATGCAGGCTGTTGGCATTGGCGGCAATATCACCGGATCGCGCGCCGATATCGTGATTTGCGATGATGTCGAAGTTCCCAAAAACAGCGATACGGCCCATAAACGAAGCGAGCTTCGCGAAAAACTGTCCGAGATTTCCTATGTCCTTTCGCCCGGCGGGGCACAGCTTTATGTCGGGACCCCGCACAGTTACTATTCGATCTATGCCGATGAAATGCGCCCGGAAACCGGGGAGGTCGCGCCATTTTTAAATGGTTTCTCACGTTTTGTGCTGCCCATCGTCAATAAGCATGGGGCATCAAACTGGCCCGAACGGTTTGATCAGGCGGCGATCGCCGCGATCAGGGCGCGCACGCCAGCCCACAAGTTTCAAAGCCAGATGATGCTGGAAATGGTTGCCCCCAATGCCGGGCCGTTTGATCCGGCGCGTTTGCACTATTACGACGATCTGGCCGAAATCGAGTATGCCAATGGCCGGATGCGGCTTGGCATCGGGGATCGCACCATGGTCGCCAGTGCTTGCCACTTTGATCCGAGCTTCGGCGCGGCCAAGGGCGACGGGGCGGTGGTGGCCTGCGTCTATATTTGTGATCAGGGGGAATATTGGCTTCATGATATCGCCTGGTTGCGGGCAACCAGCCCGCTTGAGGGCGGGCAAAAAGGCGATACCCCGTGGCGTGACGAGGCAAGCCAGCTTTGTGCACAGGTCGGGGCATTCATGGCGCGCAACCATTTGCCATCGGTGCGGATCGAGACCAATGGCATCGGGCGGTTTTTGCCCAATATCCTGCGGCGCGAACTTAAAGCGATCGGCTGGGCGGCAAGCGTCGTAGAACATTATGAAGCCACCAACAAGGTGACCCGGATCGAGGATGCCTTTGGTGCGGTGATGGGGGCGGGGCTGCTTCATATCGGGGCGGCCGTGGTCAAAACGCCGTTCCTGCGGCAGTTGCGCGAATGGCATCCCGCCAGTTCTGGTCACAACAGTGCCGGGGATAGTCGTGTTGGCCATGATGACGGGCTTGATGCGGTGGCGGGATGCATTTTGGCCGAACCGGTCCGTTTGCCACGGGGCGACATGCCGCTGCTTCGGGCCGACTGGCGGCGAAATGGCGGGGCTTTCCGGGCGGAAAACCGTTTCAATCCGTAAAGGTCGGCTTGCAAACCCTGACGGGAGAAAAAAACTTTCTCGCAATGCCAAGTAGTTAGCCCGGCGGTGTATCACATTTGTGAAATATTCATGGAATTTTCAGCTTTGATCCCTACGTTTATTATATGAAAGAATAGTAGAAAGATTTTAAACCTATACCAAAGCGTAGAGTGCGCCGCGCAAAACAAGTTTATAAACCCGGAAACGGCCAGATCGATTTGTTGATCAATTTAGCAGTCCAGGACAACAAGACGCCCCTGTGGGCGCACCTGACTGTCAGGAGGCCTGACCATGTGGAAGAAACTAAGCTTGATGGCTGTAATGGCAGGTGCCGTTGCAGTTGCGATCCCGGAAACGCAGGCGTCTCCGGTTTGTGGTGACCGCAGCAAGGTTATCGACAGCCTGAGTGCCAAATATTCCGAGGAACCGGTTGCGGTTGGCGTGACCTCGAACGGTGGCGTGATCGAGGTGCTCAAGGCACCGGACGGGCAGACATGGACGATCCTGTTTACCTATCCGTCCGGGCCAAGTTGCCTGGTGGCCTCCGGCGAGGCCTGGCAGGATCTTGAAGCAAAGATCAAGGGACCTGCAGCCTAGGGCTACCTTGCCTTTCGGGGCCGTGATGAACGGTCTTCCTTGGCTTGGGAACCGGTCACGGTCACTGGTACGGTCACGGGCACTGGTACTGGCACACGCACAGGAATGGCGCCGGATGGCGCCCGGATGACGCCAGAACGGGACAGAGACTGCGCATGGATGGTGCGGCCTGATCGGTGCACCCCGCCTATACAAGTTTTATGCCGATCATCTAAGCCGGGGGTGTTGCCCCGGTCATGATGACCTCCTTGAACTGACCTGCAAACCAACCGGTTTGCGGGTCTTTTTTTTATCGAAATCACGAGGCCCCGGAACATGACCGAGCTTGCCCAGCCTGTCGATGTGATCTGGTGGATCACCGCGGTCGAAATTCCGGCTGTGGCCAGCCTGTTCTGGCTGCATTGGCGGATGCGATCGGAATTGCTGACCCGGATCGAGGATCAGCGCAGCCGCCATGATGCCGATTGCGGCGATCTGCGTGCCGATCTTGCCGACTTCAAGCTTGATGTGGCGCGAAACTATGTCTCGATCCCGTATCTCAAGGACATTGAAAAGCGCCTGACGGGGCATTTGCTCCGGATCGAGGCCAAACTTGATAGCCCGCTTAAAAAGGAACCGGTCCATGACTGATCTTATGACCCGCCCGATTGTTGAACCCGAAGTTTTGCCAGAGACATTGCCCGAAACATTACCCGATGCCGAAATCCTTGCCCGCACCCTTTATGGCGAGGCCCGCGGCGAAGACCTTGCCGGGATCGAGGCAGTGGCATCGGTGATCCTGAACCGTGTGGCCTTTGCGCGCAAACGCGGGCGCTATTGGTGGGGCAATGACATCAGATCGGTGTGCCTCAAGCCCGGTCAGTTTTCCTGCTGGAACGCCAATGATCCCAACCGCAAGAAGTTGCTGGCGATCAATCCGCGCGACCCGGCCTATCGGCTGTGCAAACGCATCGCCAACCGGGCGGTGACGGGCGACCTTGCCGATCAGACCGACGGGGCGACGCATTATCACACCCATGCGGTTGATCCCTATTGGGCGCGCGGGCAGGTACCGGTTGCAGAGATCGGCCATCACATATTTTACAAGAATATTGGATAGGGGAGGTATCACGTGATCCCGGCATTGCTTGCCCAGATCGGCCTGCCGCTTTTGATCAAGGCGGTGGGTGCGGGGCTTGATCATATCGATAATCCGATCGCCAAAACCGCCGCCGAGGGGCTTAAACAGGTCGAACAGGCCGTCAGCAAAGGCGATGTCACACCGGCCCAAATCTTAGAAGCCAACCGCCACACCGAACGCATGGCCGAAATCGAACTGACCCGCGATACCGAAACGCTGAAATCGGTCAATCGCACCATCCGGGCCGAAGTCGCCAGCGAAGACGCATTCGTGCGGCGCTGGCGGCCAAGCTTTGGCTATGCCGTCGCACTCACCTGGATCATGACCATGGGCGCCATCGCCTATGCGATCATCCTGACCCCACTCCAAGCGCCTGCGATCATCGCCGCACTGGTTAATACCAGCCCGATTTGGGGCATTGCGCTTGGGGTTTTGGGAGTGAGTGTGGTGAAAAGGAGTGCGGATAAGAGGTCCCTTTGAAGTTCAGTTTAAAAAAGGAATGACGCATTTGAAAGACAAGTATCTACTTAGAGGAGTTCTGGCTTCGAACTCGACAGCGCATCCAGATGACGTGCTGATTGTCAGGCGGATGCTCCAAGGAGCAGGGTTACAAGCTGAAGAGAACGAGGCTTTTCCAACTTCTTCATTATTTAATGGAATTCGCAAGTTCCAGAGTGAACATGGCTTAACAGTGGATGGTGAGGTTAAGCCCGGGGGAGAAACTGAACGCAGTCTAAGAGAATATCTAAATCTCTCAAATCTTACGCGCTGCATAAAATGCGGAGTTTTGCACGGAGGTGTTTTCTCTGCCGTCTATTGTTCTGATTGTTTTGGTAAGTTGCGTAGTTAAGACCTGAAATGGTCTAAGAAAGCTTGAACCTCGCCTGATGAATACCCCAAAAGCTCGCCCATCCGCGCTGAATCGGCGTCGTGATCGATAACCGTTCCTGCACAAAGATTGCGGGACATCACCAATGCTTCCTCAATCCGCCATTCTTCGTCGGGCAAGGAAAAGAACAGGTAGCGCATCTCAAAGGGCGGGCGCGGGATGATTTCCTCGACGCGGATGATCCGTCCTGCTTCCACATGCGGGGCGAAATCGGCATCTGGGAAATAGTCGCTGACATGAAGCGCGTCTGAAAACATTGCCATCGGTTTGGTGCCGGCCAGCATCAATTCCAGTTCGCGCCCTTCGTGCGGGCCGATGCCCGGCGGTAATGTCAGTTCATCAGCCATCATCTTATCCGCGTTGTGTCAGCCAATCGTCGCAGCGGCGTGAGACATCGTCAACGATGATGTCCAGTCTTGGGCTGTCGGCATCGCTGTTGCGCAGCTCTTCACGTAATGGTTTGATGGCATCTTGCAGTTTCCCGGCTATGGTTTTGACCTGTTTGCGAAGTGCTGCCGGGGAGCTTCCTATGGCGCGCGCCTGGGTGTCCCAATGGGACCAGTCAAGTTTGGTCGGGTCAAATTCGCCGCCGATGGATTGGGCGAGGCGGGGGCGCTGGGTTTTGAAGCAATCGCGGAATGCAGCCCCGTTATTGACGTCATAAAGCGGGCTGATCGCGGTTTGGACCGATTTCGGGTTCTGGCGATAGGTCAGTGAATAGTTTTTGGCATGCGCATCGGGATTGCCGATCAGGAAATTGAAAATCACAAAGCCAAGCAATTTCGGGATATCGCGGGCGGGAACCGTGGCGGCCTTTTGGGTCATGGCAAACATGGCGGCCAAGTCCGGTCCGCCCTGTTTTTCATATTTCAGGTCCGGGTTGATGCCCGTCGCCTGACAGAAATCTTCCTGATGCAGGCGGGTGACGTGCACGCCATCCGAGGCCTTGGCATAAGACCGGTCAAACCGGGTGACAAACAGCACCGGGCGGTCGTTGTATATCCGGATTTTGGTGTGGGCGGCATCAAGCCCGATGGTGCGGGCAAGCTTCATGCAAAAATGTTCGGTCCGGGTGGAATCCGGCAGGCGTTCGATATCAATCTTGATGATATGGGTGCTGGGATAGCCGCCAATCGGCAGGGATATGTCGCCACTATCGGGATCGATGTAAACCGCGGCCTTGTCATTGACCCCGGCAAGGGACAGGACGACTTCGTCCTCGTCAATGAAAAGCGGGCGTTGTGGTAGCTCGGCAATGCGGTTGGCCAGATCATCCTGGGTAATTGGCATCAGGTGCGGTTGGGGGGCGTCGGATGTTGTTTGCTGATCGGGATGGAGCAGCATCAAGGCCCCGGCGCAGTCGCGCCCGATATGTTCAAGAATGCCAAATTCGTCCGTCGGGGCGACGTTAAAAAGTTCGCCGATCTGGCGGCGGACATCCTTTTTATCGGGCAAAAGCCCGTCAAAGAACGGCTCGATAGCGGTATGGTCAAACTGGCCGGGGTGTAGCGGGATGCTTTGCGAAACCGGATAGGATGTCGGTTGCGCCAGCCATTCCGGGGCATATTCAAACGACATATAGCCACGGTCATCGGCCTTCAGGGTGCCGACGCGATCATGGCCATTGGCAAGAACAAGGAGTGACTTGCTCATTCCCGGCCCCCGTCGTTGCCCGGATCGGTACTTGCCATGATATCAAGCCAGTTGATTTCGATTTGCCCGCCAAGGGCGCGGACAATATCAATCACATTGGCAAAGCTTGGATTGTCTGCCTTGCCGGTTTCAAGCTGACTGACGAATTTGATGCTAAGCCCCGTCGCAAGCGACAGATCGGTTTGCGATAGGCCAAGTGCCCTGCGCGCACTGCGGATTTCCGGGCCAAGTTGATCCATGCGGGTGATGTGCATGGTATCCTCCAAATTTACCTGTGGGTAAATTTAAGTGATTTAATGCCGGAAGTAAAGAAAAGTTTACCTATGGGTAAATTTTTGCTGCTTGTGGTTTGATTTCTGGAAATTGTTTACCTATGGGTAAAATGCGGGTGCTTCCACGATGGCAGAAGCACCCGGGATGGTGGGCAGATCAAAGGGTGATGTTCAGGCTCTTCATCACCTTGCCCCGACCGCCGGCCAGAAGACCGGTGATGCGGCCGTCTTTGAGGTCAAGGGTAACCTTGATCTGGCTTGGTGATGGTTCGGCCATGAATGCACCCTGGGCGATCAGGAAGGTGTCCTTTTTCATGTCCAGAAAATCATACAGCACACAGGCAAGCGGGCCGGCGGCCATGCCGGTGGCGGCTTCTTCGGCAATGCCATAGCGCGGAGCGAACATGCGGGTGGTGGCATCAATTTCCGCATCACCGGTTTCGGTGGTGAAGATGTAATAGCCGATCAGATCAAGCTTTTCGCTGATGTCGTTGATGGCGTCCTGATCGGGGGTGATGTTGGCAAGGATTGCTTGGTCCCTGACCGCCAGCACGATGAAATTATTGCCGGTATTGACCAGAACCGGGCGGGTGCGGTCATCAAGATCATCACTGGCAAGGCCGAGTGATTTCAGAACATCGCAAAGTGTGACGCCCTTATCAGACCAGTTGGCCGCAGGGCTATAGGACGGTGCAAGCTGTTCCATATAGGCCATGCCGCGATCAAGGATGATCTTGCGTGGGCCATCGACAGTTTCCTTGGATGTTTCGCCATCGCCAAAGCGTTGAAGTTCGGCCAGATAGGAAAAGGTCGCGATGGTGGCATGACCGCAATGGGCGATGCGTTTGGTCGGCGTAAAGAAATCAAGCCTGATGCCGCAGGTCTCGGATTTCGAGACAAAAGCGGTTTCCGAAAGCCCGACCTTTTGCGCGATCAACAGCTTTTCATCGTCACTATAGCGGTCGGCATCCAGCACGACCCCGGCCGGGTTGCCGCCCGCGCCATCTTTGACAAAGGCATTGACGATCTGAACCGGGATGGTCCGGGTGGTTTCTTGATGTATGCTCATAACTCTTTTCCTGCTAAAATCTTTGTTAATGGGATTTTAGGCACCAATTCACAGATTATGAATTCATATATAAATGAAGAAATCTCATGAAAAGTCGCGTGCGGGCCTGATGGCCAAGGCCAATCAAAATGCCCCGCTTTTGGCGGCGATTGTGCGGGAAAACAGTTTCAGCAAGGCCGCCGAAATACTGGGCGTGCATCAATCGGCAATCAGTCATCGGGTCAATCTTTTGGAAGAGGCACTTGGCTTTTCGCTGTTTGAGCGTACCACGCGCCAGATCACCCCGACGGCATATGGGCGTATTCTTTGTGCCGCGGCGATTGAGGTGATGGCGGTCTGGGACGGGGCGTTTGATCGGCTCGAAAAGTTCGAAAACCGGGGGCGGTGCGCCTGTCGGTGTCATCGTCGCTGGCGATGAAATGGGTGTTGCCGCGTTTGGCAGGTGCCGCGGATGCCGGGCTTGAAATCGCCCTTGATGTCAATGACCGCCCGGCTGATTTCCGGGCGGGCGTGATTGATGCCGCCATCCGTTTTGGTGTCGGGCCTTATCCGGGGCTGCATTCGACCCTGCTTAAAAAGGCTGAAATAATGCCGGTGGCCCGGCCGGGATATTGTGATCCCGGTGCAGACCTTGAAATGATTGCCGGTTTGCCATCGACCACATTTCTTAAAGACGTTGCGGGGGAACGCGATGATACCGATTTCAGCTGGGCCTATTACAAGGATCAGGCGGGGCTGAGCTTTGAGACGGATGCGCGTCATATTGCCTTTGATCGTGCCGATCTGGTGTTGCAGGCCGCAATCAACGGTATGGGCATCGGGCTTGGCCGGACCCTGTTGGTCGAGGGCGATATTGCCCGGGGCTTCCTTGTGCCGGTCGGGCCATCGGTTGCGATGAAGTCGGCCTATTGGCTGGTGTGTGGTTCCGATTTTGCGGGGACGGAGCGTTATGCGTCGCTTCTGGGTTGGCTTAAAAGCCAGATGAAATAGGCTTGCCGTTTTGGGCGGGCCTGCCTAAATTCCGGCCATGACAAATACAGAACATGAAATCATTTACCGCGTGCTGGGATCGGATGAATGGGCGGAAGCCCTGGCATCCGGGCAGTATGCCGGTGCGCCGCACGATATTGCCGATGGCTTTATCCATTTTTCGACCATTGATACGCTGGCGGCAACACTTGCGCTGCATTATACCAAGCGCGACGGGTTGAAGCTTTTGCATGTGCCGGTCGCACCGATCAAGGCCAAGCTGAAATGGGAACCGGCCCGTGGTGGTACGCTGTTCCCCCATCTTTATGATGTGCTGGCCGTCGCCCATGTAACGCGGGTTGATGATTTGCCTCTTGATGCGAACGGTGTTCACATCCTGCCCGAAGATCTGCAACAGACGCAGTGATCAGACAATCATAGGGCGTGAAAATGCGCCAAAAGCAAACGGGCAGTGCTGTGATCAGCACTGCCCGTTCTGTCTTGTGTTCAGTTTGCGTCGTATCGTTTTTACGTTGGTCGTTTTTATTTTGGTGTTGGACTAGCCGTTCAGCAGGGTCGAAACTTCAAAGCAGACCCCGGCCAGGATCACCAGCACGGTGACACCCGACAGGGTAAAAGCCGCAAGATTGGGAAAAGGGCTTCTTTTCAGGCGGTTTTGATATTTGGTGTCGTCATCAACAAGAATGTTGGGGCCACGCAGCATAACGCTCGGCTTTTCGACCTCATCATTGGAGGCCCAACGATGCCGGTTTTCCGGCAGATAAACGCGGTTGCGTTCTTTGGTATTTTCCGGGTTTGCCATGTTTGTCTTCATGTCCATCAACTTCTTTTTATCGGTCCCAGCCCGTTCCGGCGGCTGTGATGATTGCTGTTCCTGATCTATGGAATACCAAATACTATCCCAAAGATCAAGAAAACTATACCAATGTATATTTATAAAAATTAAAGTTCTCCCAGAAATCGCAGTTTTCTGCGGGTTTTGTGATGGTATAGGGTGACGCCGATGAGGATAGGTATAGTGCCGTCAGACCCCGAAACAGGGGTGAGAAGAACGAATCCGATGGATGGAAGCCGCAGTGATGGTTGCATTTAAAAAGACCGGGCAGCGCCGATGATGGCGCTGCCCGGTTTCTTTTTGCGTATGGGGGATACGCATATGCGGGGTCGGGGGATGTTTTGATCAGACCAGTTCGGCCAGGGCCGCAGGGTTGAAATCCTCAAGCTCGTCAAAGGCACCCTTGGCGACCTTGTTGGGCCACTGGGCATCCGTGATCAGTGCACGGCCAACCGCAATCAGGTCAAATTCGCCGCGCTCCATGCGTTCGACCAGACCGTCAAGGTTGGATTTTTCGGATGCTTCGCCCGAAAACGCGCCGATGAAGTCCGATGAAAGCCCGACCGAGCCCACCGAAATGGTCGGTGCGCCGGTAAGCTTTTTGGCCCAACCGGCAAAGTTAAGGCCCTTTTCGCCATCAATTTCAGGGAATTCCGGTTCCCAGAAACGACGCTGGGATGCGTGGATGATATCGACACCGGCCTCGACCAGCGGGGCCAGCCAGGACGTCATTTCATCAGGCGTGGTGGCAAGGCGGGCGGTGAAGTCCTGTTGCTTCCACTGGCTGACGCGCAGGATGATCGGGAAATCCGGACCAACCGCGGCACGCATCGCAGCCACGACTTCGCGGGCAAAGGTTGCACGTTCGGCAATGGTTTTGCCGCCAAAGCGATCGGTCCGCAGGTTCGTCCCCGACCAGAAGAACTGATCAATCAGATAGCCGTGTGCGCCATGGATTTCAAAGGTGTCAAACCCGGCATTCTTGGCATCAAGGGCGGCCTTGGCAAAGGCGGCAATGGTATCGGCAATATCGGCATCGGTCATGGCATTGCCGCGCGGCTGATCCGGGGCCAGAAGGCCCGACGGGCTTTCGACCGGGGCATCGGGTTCCCATTCGGTAAAGGCGCGGGTCGATCCGGTGTGCCAGATCTGCGGGCCCATTTTGCCGCCCGCGGCATGAACCGCATCGGCAACCGATTTCCAGCCGGCAATTGCCGCATCACCATGGAAAAACGGAATGCCCGGATCGTTGCGCGATGCCGGACGGTCAATCACGGTGCCCTCCGACAGGATCAGGCCAACGCCGCCTTCGGCGCGCTTGCGGTAATACTCGGCATTGATCGCGGCGGGAATGCCGTTTTCGGCCTTGGTGCGGGTCATCGGTGCCATCACGATGCGGTTGGGAAGCTCAAGGGTTTTCAGCTTGAAAGGCTGAAACAGAACATCTGTGTTGGTCATGTGCGGAAATCTCCGTCTTTTGAAAGTCTATGATGGTGACTAGATATATGATATATACTTGGTGTCAATGAGGCACCTGAACGAAACCAGGTATACTCAAGGAAACCGCACATCCCCGGTTGAGCCGCAAAAAGTTGAACCGCAAAAACCGGTGTCGGAAGGGTATTCCGGAAAGAACAAGCAAAAAGGGACGGGAAAAGGACAGGTCATGGAAATGAAGGAATGCTCGATCAAGGAATTCCGCGCCGATTGCCCGTGTCGCGGCCTGTTTGACCAGATTGCCGATAAATGGTCGATGATGATCCTGGCGGTTCTGGCCGATGGGCCATTGCGCTTTAACGCGATCAAGCGCGGGCTGGAAGGCATCACGCAAAAGGCCCTGACTCAGACATTGCGCAAACTTGAACGCAACGGCATTGTCGCGCGCAATGTGATTGCGACATCACCCGTCGCGGTCGAATATGAAATCACCCCGCTCGGCCGCACCCTTATTGGCCCGTTCAAGGCGCTTTATCTTTGGACCAAGGAAAAGATGCCCGAAGTCGAAGCCGCACGGGCGGCGTTTGACGAACGGATGAATGAGGGCGTCTGACCAACCCGGCCGGTATGGTTGATGCTGCATTGATCCTTGCCCATCGGGGCCGGGGCGCGTAAGAACAGGACAGGTTGTCAAACGCAAAAGGAGCCTGTCGCGTGGGGTGGTACAAGTCACTGGTTTTGCCGATTGTCCGCTGGATCGATGCAGAGACCGCACATGGTCTTGCCATATGGGCCTTGAAAAACAATCTGGTGCCGCGTGCGGATGACGCAACGGACGCGACCCCGATCCTTGAAACCGAAGTTTTCGGGCACAAATTTGCCAATCCGGTCGGGCTTGCCGCGGGGTTCGATAAAAATGCCGAAGTCCCCAATGCCGCCCTTTCACACGGGTTCGGATTTGTTGAAATCGGATCGGTGACACCTTTGCCGCAACCGGGCAATCCCAAGCCGCGCCTTTTCCGTCTTTATTCCGACCGTGCGGTAATCAACCGCATGGGGTTTAATAATGACGGGGCGGAGGTCGTGGCAAACAGGCTGCGCAAACGTGCGCGCCGTGGCATCCTTGGGGCCAATCTTGGCAAAAACAAATATTCCGAAGATGCCGCCGATGATTACGCCAAGGGGGTAGAGGCACTTGGCCCCTATGCCGATTATCTTGTTGTCAATGTATCATCGCCCAATACGCCGGGCCTGCGCGCCCTTCAGGGGCGTGCCCCACTGGAAAAGCTTTTGAAATCGGTGCTGAAGGCACGCGACAAATTCGCCAAGGGTGTTCCGGTGTTGCTTAAGGTCGCGCCGGACCTGACCGATGAGGACAAATCCGACATTGCGAGCGTGGTGCTCAAGGTCAAAATCGATGGCATGATTGTCTCGAACACGACGATTGACCGGCCGGTCGGGCTTAATTCCTATGACCAGGATGAAAAGGGCGGTCTTTCCGGCCCGCCTTTGATGGCCCCATCGACCAAGGTTCTGGCCGATTTTTACCGCCTGACCGAGGGCAAGGTGCCGTTGATCGGGGTTGGCGGGATTGCATCGGGCAAGGATGCCTATGAAAAGATCCTCAATGGCGCATCCCTGCTGCAGCTTTATTCATCGCTGGTCTATCACGGGCTTGAGCTTGTGACCGAGATCAAGGAAGACCTTGCCCGCAGGCTGCGCAAGGATGGCTTTGCCAATGTTGCGGACGCGGTTGGTGCCGCCTTCCCGGAAATTTCGGGCAAGGGCATCCCGGTCGATGAAGCCCGCGACGCCAAGGCAGCACTTGAAGCCAAAACTGATGCCAAAACTGATGCCAAATCGGGCAACAAAGAAGATAAAAAGGACTGACCGGAATGAGCAAAGCCGCCCCCTATGAAATGATCAATGGCCTTTCTGAAGTGATCGGCAAATATGATGCCGTGATCCTTGATCTTTGGGGGGTGGTGCATGACGGGGTTGATCCCTATCCAAGCTCGATCCCGGCGATGAAGGCGTTGAAAGAAGCCGGCATTCCGGTTGCCCTGTTATCCAACGCACCACGTCGTTCATCGGTCGTCACGGGCCGGATGGAAGATATGGGCATTGCGCGTGATCTTTATGGTCCGGCGGTGGCATCGGGCGAGATCGCCTATCGCCAGCTCGTTGATCGTACCGATCCCTGGTATGCGAAGCTGGGGCGCAAGGTGCTTATGGTCGGTCCGGTGCGCGATATGTCGATGTTCGAACAGCAGGATGTCGAGATCGTCAAAACGGTCGAAGACGCCGACTGGGTCCTGATCACCGGCCCGAACGAGGACCATGATCCGGTCTCGAAATATGAAGACCTTTTGCATGCGCTTAAGGCGCGTGACCTTCCGGTTCTATGCCCGAACCCGGACCGCGAAGTGATCCGGGGTGGGGAACGCATCATCTGTGCCGGTGCCATTGCCGGACGGTACGAAGAACTGGGCGGTGATGTTCGCTGGGAAGGCAAGCCGTTCGCCAGTGCCTATGATTTCTGTCTTCAGATGTTTGACAAAGGCCCGGATGCCAAATTGCTTGTTGTGGGCGACAGCATCTCGACCGATATTGCCGGATCAAACAATGCCGGACTTGATGTCGCCCTTGTCACCGGGGGAATCCACGCCGCCGAACTGGGCGCACCACGCGGCACCCTGCCGGAACGTGAAAAGCTTGATGCGCTTCTGGCGGCCACGGGCCGTCACATCACCTATGCGATCGGGGATTTTTGCTGGTGAGTGAATTTTACCGACCAGAACTGGTTGAGGCTTTGAAACTGGTGGCAGAGGCATCGGATGCCGTTGCTGCCGACGGCCACCAAAGACCGGTTCTTGTTGGTGGTGCCGCGGTTGAACTGGCAACCTTGGGAGAACTGATTTCAGGTGATCTTGATATCGTCACGCCTTGGCAAGCCGACTTCGAAGCGGCATTGGAAAAGGCCGGGTTTGTACGAAGTGTTGGACCTGGTTCGTTTTCACGCGGGTTTCAGCATCCAAATCTGAGCGTTGGTGTTGAGGTTGTCGGAAGTACCCTGATGGACGGGCGAGGAAGCTATGACCGGGTATTTCTTCTGCGTCTCGACAATGGGCGTGCGGTCAGCGTCATTTGCATTGAGGATTTAATCGCAGATCGAATGGCGCAATATAACTGTCCGCCAAGCTATGATTTGCAGGCGCTTGATCAGGCTGAAAAGCTCTACCAGCTTGCGTTTGAGCTTGATAAGACCTATCTTGATAAGCGAATTGTCGAAGAGACATCCGGCGATTTTGATTTGGCGTTTTTGGAAAAGAAGGCCTATGCGCGAGATAACGATTGAAGAATTGGCGGTGAGAGTCAGTCAGAAAAAAGCCGAGATGGGCTATTCTGGCGGGGGCTTCGTGCAGCCAAATTCCGGTCGTCGGCGCACCGAAAGCAAGCGCGCACTTCTGCGCAATATTGCGGCCGCGGCGGCGGAGCGTGGTGAAGAGCCCCCGTTCAAGGCCAATTACTAGTCCCAAGGCACATGGATGTGTTTTACCCGCTTTTCTGATGAAAGGCGGGTTTGTTTTTATGGTCAGTGCGCAATTGAGCTGTCAAAATGTGCTGGCAATCCGTCCATAAAGACGTGCGAGTAATGCCCGATGCTCAGTGATGAAATCCGTGATTATGCCAACCGCGCGGTCCTGTGCTGGTTGGCGACCAGCTCCGAAGACGGACCGTCGGTCAGCCCGAAGGAAATCTTTGCCTGTTATGGCGAAGACCGGATCATCATTGCCAATATCGCATCCCCGCAATCGGTGCAGAATGTTGCACGCGATCCGCGTGTCTGCGTCAGTTTTGTCGATGTGTTTTCGCAAAAGGGCTGGCAGCTTTATGGCGAGGCCGTGCTGATGCGTCCGCGTGATGAGGGCTTTGACCATCGTCATGCCATCTTGCAAGGTATGGCAGGCGATGCGTTTCGGGTTGGATCGCTGATCGATGTGCGCGTCACCAAGGCCAAGGAAATCCTTGCCCCCAGCTATCGCTTTAATCCCGATATGGACGAAGCCGCAATGCGGGCCGGTGCGATGATCAGTTATGGCGTAAAGCCCCGCGATTAGCAGGTGCGCCAAGACGGGGCTTTCCTTGTTCAGTTCTCTGCCACGCGCTTTTCGCGGAAGATGATGAAGATGCCGCTGGCGGTAATGATTGCCGCCCCGACAAAGGTCAGAAGATCGGGTGTTTCGCCCCAGAAGAACCAGCCAAGCCCGGTTGCCCAGACAAGGGCGGTATAGTCAAAGGGCGCAACAGTCGGGGCATCGGCAACCCGGAAAGCCTGGGTGATCATGGTCATGCCGCCGGTGCCGACAAAGGCAATGGCGATGAAAAGCCCGATATCCTCGACCCGGATCGGGGTCCAGAAATACCAGACGGCCGCACCGCTTAAGATCGTGCTGGTGAAGCTCAGATAAAACAAAAGCGTCCACATGCTTTCGCGGGCATCAAGCAAACGGGCGCTCAGCATTAAAAGCGCATAGGTAAAGGCCGTCGCGACGGGTAAAAGCGACACCGGTTCAAACGTTGCCGCACCCGGGCGGACAATCACCAGAACCCCGATGAACCCGACCATAACGGCCAGCCAGCGTCGCCAGCCAACGCGTGCAATCAGCACCGATGAAATGGCCGTGATAAAAAGCGGGGCGACAAAGGCCAGTGCCGTCGCCTCGGCCAAGCCCATAAGATGGATGCTGGTAAAGAACATGATGGTGGCGGTGATCCAGATGACGGTGCGCATGAAATGCACGCCAACCCGGTTGGACCGAAGCCCGCCAAACCCGACCATCTTGATGGCAAGCAGGGTGGCAAAGGGCAGCGCAATCGAATTGCGCATGAAGATGATCTGGATCGGCGAATAATGATCCATCAATCCCTTGGCCAGGGCATCATTGACACAAAGCAGGGCGACACCGGCACACATCAGGATGATGCCGGTCATGTTGTGTTGGGGCTGTTGAGCATTCATGGTTGGTGGCGCTTTCCCTTTTGATGGCATGTTTGTTGGGGCGTTTTGCCATCTGTCTTCGAGTGTTAGGGGAAAAGGGCAGGTTAGGCCACAAAGAAAAACGCCGCCCGGTTACGGGCGGCGTTTGCGTTGGGACGCAAATGTAAGAGCCGATCAGAGTGCTGTGGCGCGGTTGGCTTCGATGTAAATCTCGCGCAGGCGCTTGGCGATCGGGCCGGGAACGCCATCGCCGATTTTCTTGTCGTCGATTTCAACAACCGGGCAGACAAAGGCCGAAGCCGAGGTCGAGAATGCTTCTTTTGCATTCTGGGCTTCTTCAATCGTGAAGTGGCGTTCTTCGATCTTGAGCTGCAACTCCTCGGCACATTTCAGAACCGATGCACGGGTGATGCCGTGCAGAATGTCGGTTGAAAGTTCGCGGGTTACAATCGTGCCGTCCTGCGTCACGATATAGGCGTTGTTTGACGATCCTTCGGTCACAAAGCCATCCAGAACCATCCATGCATCATCGGCACCCTTGGATGCGGCTTCGGTTTTGAGAAGCGACGCATAAAGCAGCTGCACGGTCTTGATGTCGGACCGGCGCCAGCGGATATCAGGGAAGGTGACGATTTTCTGTCCACGTTCGGCCAGGGCTGATTTGATCAGCGATTTGCTTTGCGTGAACATAACGATGGTCGGCGTGGTTTCCGGGTTGATTGCGAAATCACGATCACCAGCCGACCCCCGCGAGACCTGAAGATAAATCAGGCCTTCGGTGATGTCGTTGCGCTTTACCAGCTCGCGGTGGGCTTCAAGCAGCTGATCGATATCAGGCTTGAAGGCAAATTTGAGTTCGGAAAGCGAGCGTTCAAGACGCTTCATATGACCCATGAAGTCAATCAGTTTGCCATCAAGCACCGAGGTCACTTCATACACGCCATCGGCAAACAGGAAGGATCGGTCAAAGATCGAAATCTTGGCTTCGGTTTCCGGCAAAAATTCGCCGTTCACATAAACAGTACGCATGGCAACTTTCCTGGGTCAGGAACGGATATGGCTATCCGTCTTTGTTTGATATGGCGACGTTTCCATCGGTCTGCCCGGACATTTTTCCGTGGCGGGTTGGTCCTGGCGACCGTCTAAAATCGATTTAGCTACTGATTATCACAGGATGAGGGGCGCTGTCGTGCAAAAGCTGTGGATCATGCGTCTAATTGATTGATTGTTGCTTGTGTGGGGCGGCTATGGCCGGTCATTGTTGTGATGTGGTCCCGAATATCGTCATATTGTCGAAGATTGTTCGATTTCGGTGCTAAAAAGCGAAAAGACAATTTTTTCCTTTTGACCTTAACATTGGTTGAGGTTCTATCGTCCTGTTCCATGAGATGAAAATATCATCAGGAATATGGAGCCGATTGATGAACAGTCCCCAGCCAATAAGCCGCGACGTCACACCCGCCAATGATCACAACCGTTTGCAAAGCCGGGTCAATGCGAGTTGGGCAAAGCCGGTTCGCATACCGGTTCAGGAAGTCGATCTTGATGCCTATTTCGCCCGGATCGGTTATGAGGGGCCGCGCGAAGCGACCCTTGAAGTCTTGCAAACCCTGCATGCCCTGCATCCGGCCAATATCCCGTTCGAAGCGATTGATGTGTTCAATGACAAACCCATCAGCATCGCGCCCGAAGATGTGGATCAGAAACTGATCCATGACGGGCGGGGCGGATATTGTTTCGAACAGAATTCCCTGTTCCGCCGGGTGTTGCGCAGCCTTGGCTTTGCGGTTGAAGGTCTGGCCGGACGGGTGTTGTGGGGATATGGCGAAAACGATCTGCCGCGCCCGCGCTGCCACATGGCCAACCGGGTGACCATCGATGGCGAGGCATGGCTGGCCGATGTCGGTCTTGGCGGATGTGTGCCGACCGCGCCCTTACTGCTTGATACCGCCATGCCACAGGTCACCCCGCATGACACCTATCGCGTGACCAAGGGTGAGCACAGCTATTTTGTCGAACTTGAACGTGATGGTGTGTGGAAGGCAGTGCATGAGATCGATATCGCACCGGTGGCCGACATCGATTACGAGGTCATGAACTGGTACGCATCCGACCATCCCGACAGCGGGTTTTGCAAAACCCTGATGGTGGCGCGATCCGCCCCGTTTGCACGGTTCACACTTCTGAACAATCGCCTGACCATCCGCCTTGTCACCGGCGAGGAAGAGCAACACAAACTTGCCGTTAGCGACATTCCCCAGACCCTGGCCGACATTTTCGGCATCGCGCCCAAGGAAAGCTGGAAAATCGCCTTTTCACGGTTGATATAGCGCCCGAAACCGCGGGCGGATGTGCGGTGTCTGCGGTTTGGCGTTGAAGCGTGGCAGGGGACCCCGGTTCCCTGCCTATGCTATTCTAATAGCGCATCACCAGACCATATTTCTCCACCAGCCGGGCAAAGGTGCCGTTTTGATGGATGGTCTGAAGGGCTTCATTGAACCGCACCAGCCAGGTTTCTGTATTCGGATAGTCCTTTGACGTCATCAGATGCAGCGGCGCATTGGCAACCAGCGGCGGATCGAGGGTTCGGAAATTGCGAGCGACTTCGGTGGGAAACATCTGATTGATCAGATGCCACCCCACCGTGGTTGCGGCCGGAAAAAGGTCAATCCGGCCCAGCATCAGCCGTTCAAAATTCTGCCTCTCGCTTAGGGCATAGTCGGTGTTAAGGCCGGTCTGCGCAAAAAGCGGCTCGTAATAATATCCCTGAATGCCGCCGATGATCCAGGGCTTGAGGTCCGATAGCTGGTCATAGGTATCGGGCGGCTGGTTCGTATCGCTATCATTCGGATCGTGATAGGCAAAAAACCGGGATTCCGAAAAATAGATCGGGTCGGAAAACAGGAATCGCGCATCGCGTTCGGGCGTGCGGGTATAGGGAAAGGTGCCCCAGGCTTCGAGATCGGCGACCGATTGTTCGCAGCGTTTCCATGGCTGAACATTCAAAACAAATGTCACCCCCATTTCTTTGCCGATTTCTTCAAAAAGAGCAGGCAGGAAGCTTTCTTCGACATCATCGCGCACATAGGGCGGATAGATGTTGGTGGTGATGACAAGCTTGTGGTTCGCCCCGGCAATGGTCGGGGCAAACAGGGCTATCATCAAAACAACCGCATATCGGATAAGGGCGATCATCAGCATGTCTCAAACACAACGCGATCTGAAACATATGGTCGCTGCCTGGCGCAATTTCACCGGTGCGTTGCGGTAAAATTGCGCGTGGGTTGAAAATCTTTGATCAATTCCCCTGTGTCAAAGCCGGTGCCGGTGCCGGTGTAGGTGCCGGGGTCGGTGTCAGTGCCGGTGATACGGCCCGGGCAAAGGCAGAGGCATAAGTAAAGGGCGGGGAACTTGGTTCACCCGCCCTTGGTCTTTAACGGTGCCAGATCGTTGGTTGATCATTGACCGGCATGATCACCATGCGGTTCGCTTGCCGGGGGAAGACGCTTTTCCGATGCGCTGTCAAAGACATGGACCTTTGCCATGTCAAAGGCGATATGGATGAAATTGTCAACCGCATAGTCCGGGCGATCCATGGTGAAAATCTTGATCGGTTTGCCCGCCAGCGTCACATGAACAAGGGTCGACAGGCCCATCGGTTCGATCAGCTCAACCTTGGCCGGAAGGCCGTTTTTCCCGTCAGAGACGATGGTGATATGTTCCGGGCGCGCACCCAGTGTCACCGCCTGATTGTTTTGGGCATCGCGCGCGGGCAAAACCGGCACCAGCGCACCGTCAGTCAGGCGGATGCCCGCACTGTTTTCCCCGACCTGTTCGTAGCTTCCTTCCAGGAAGTTCATGGCCGGTGAGCCGATGAAGCTGGCAACAAAGATGTTGGCCGGCCGGTCATAGATTTCGACCGGGCTTCCGACCTGCTGAATGATGCCGTCATGCATGGCGACAATCCGGTCGGCCATGGTCATGGCTTCGATCTGATCGTGCGTGACATAGACCGATGTGGCGCCAAGGCGGCGATGCAGTTTGCGGATTTCGGTGCGCATCTGTTCGCGCAGGCGCGCATCAAGGTTCGATAACGGTTCGTCAAACAGAAACGCCTGGGGTTTGCGCACAATCGCACGCCCCATGGCAACACGTTGACGCTGCCCTCCGGAAAGCGCCTTGGGCCGGCGTTCCAGAAGGGCGGTCAGGCCAAGAATTTCGGCAACGCCTGAAATCGCATCGGCGATTTTTTCCCTGGCGGTTTTGCGCAAGGTCAGGGCGTAGCTCATATTTTCGGCCACCGACATGTGCGGATAAAGGGCATAGGACTGAAACACCATGGCGATGTCGCGGTCCTTGGGTTGCAATTCATTGACCACGGTTCCGGCAATCGAAATATCGCCCGATGTGATGTCTTCAAGTCCGGCAATCATGCGCAGCAACGTCGATTTGCCACAGCCCGACGGACCGACAAGAACGATGAATTCCCCGTCCGAGATATCAAGATCAATGCCGTGCAAAACATCAACCGCGCCATAGCTTTTGCGCGCATTTGCAATTTGAATGGAAGCCATATGAAACGTCCTCTTATCCTTTGACCGCGCCAGCCGTAAGCCCCTGCACCAGATAACGCTGGATCAGCAGGAAGAACAGACAGGCGGGAATAAGTGCCAGCACACCGGCAGCCATCATCTGGCCGAAATCGACACTGAATTTTGAAACGAATGACAGAAGCCCGACCGGGAAGGTCGATGCGGACTCACTGCTGACCAGCATCAGGGCAAACAGAAGTTCGCTCCAGGCGGCGGTAAAGACAAAGCCAAGCGTCGCCGCCACACCCGGAAGTGTCAGCGGCAGGATGATGGCCCGGAATGCTTCAAACCGGGTATTGCCATCAATCATCGCGGCTTCTTCAAGATCCTTGGGGATGCCGTCAAAGAAGGACTGCATCAAAAAGGTCGCAAATGGCACATTGAACGCCGTATAGACAATGATCAGCCCGGTCAGGCTGTCGGTCAGGCCAAGCGGGGCCAGAATTTTGAAGATCGGCGCAATCAGCATCACCAGCGGGAACATCTGCGTAATCAGCATCAATGCGACGATGATCACCTTGCCGCGAAAGGCAAAGCGCGAAAACGCATATCCCGTAAGGGCGGCCACCAGCGTTGTGACAATGGCGGTCGTGCCCGCGACAATCACGGAATTCAGGAAATAATGCGGAAAGTTGCTTTGGGTCAGAACGAATGTGTAGTTCTCCCAGGTGGTGCGCGACGGCCACATACGGACCCCTTCGGTATAAAGGATGTCGTTGGGCGTCACCGAAACCTTGAGCAACCAGTAAAGCGGAAACAGCGCAAAGATCACAAAGGCGGCAATCATCAGATAATGACTGCCCCAATAGAGCCATTTGCGCGTTGAAGTTTGTCCGGTCAGGGTCATGGGGCGGGGTTCCTAACTATCGGCATGGGTCATGGCACGGCGCAGCGCGATCACACTAAGCGCATAGGCCAGCAACAGAACCAGAAGCACCGCAGCAATCGCCGAGGCATAGCCGAAATCAAGCCGGCGGAAGGCCTGGGTAAAGATGTAGGAGGCAACGATCTGGGTGGAATCTGCCGGGCCGCCATTGGTCATGACGACAATCAGATCGGCGAAATTGGCAATCCAGATGGTGCGCAACATCAGCGTGATGGCAATGGTGGGCGCAAGGAAGGGCAGGGTGATGCTGATGAATTGCTGTCGGGTGGTTGCGCCGTCGATGGACGCTGCCTCATAGAGTTCCTTGGGGATCGATTGCAGGGCGGCCAGCATGGTGATGGCAAAGAACGGAATGCCAAACCAGATATTGGCAATGATCGGTCCCCACATCGCAAGGTCGGGATCAGACAGGATATTGAACGGTTCGGCCATCAGGCCAAGCGACGTCATCCAGTGCGGCAGCGGACCGACCACCGGGTTGAACATCCATGCCCAGTTCAGACCTGACAAAAAGGTCGGCACCGCCCATGGCAGGAACACCAGTGCCTGCACCAGTCGACGGCCCAGAAACTGCCGGTTCAGCAAAAGTGCCAGAATAAGGCCAAGGCTGAACTGAAATAGCAGGGATCCGAATGTCCACCATGCGGTATTGGCAAGCGCGCCCAAAAAAGCCTGATCGGAAATCAGCGCTTCGAAATGGGCCGTGCCGACAAAACCGCCGCTGAACGGATTAAGGATGCGGATGTCGCGAAACGCGTAGCTCAGTCCAAGGATCAGCGGCATCAACATCACCGCGATGATCAGGACAAGGGCCGGCGAGACATAAAGATACGGTTCGATGATCCCGGAAATCTTCCGTGAGAAGCCCCCCCGTCTTTCGACGGGGAGTTTTCCGGTTTGGGTTACAGTGGTCACTGATTTGCCTGCATCCAGTTTTTCTGTGCCGGGGTCAGATATTCAGCCCACTGATTGGCCAGTTCTTCCGGGGTGATCCGGCCCAGCATGGCTTCCTGACTGGTGCGGATGACCAGGCTGTCCTTGAAGAAGGCAAATTCTTCAAGATGGGTCGGCATGACGGTCGGATGAACGTCCGGGTCGGACAGTTCGGCGAACCATCCGGCAAATTGCGGGCTGGCAAAGAACGGATCGCTTTCGGCACCGTTATGGATCGGAAGGGCACCGATGCGCTTGTTCCAGGTCAGGTTGCTGTCCTTGGATTCAAGATGGGCAATCAGTTTCCAGGCTTCGTCTTTATGTTCACTGTTTGAGAACATCGACCAGCCGGCATAACCGATGGTCGGGAATGCCTTGCCCGACGGGCCTTTGGGCATGGTGGTCACGCCAAAATCTTCTTCTTTCATGCGGCTTGAAATGGCGATCAGGGCGTCGGGGTCCTGATCAAGCATCGCACAGGTACCCGAATAGAAACCGGCCACAATTTCGTTAAAGCCCCAGTTCAGGCTGTCTTTCGGTGCCAGGCCGTCCTTGTAGATATCGACCAGATATTCCAGACCATTTTTCCAGCCATCGGAATTGAAGGTGCTTTGACCGTCTTCGGTAAAGAAGTCGTTCGAACCGGCCATGGCCGCGCCAAACATCACCCAGCCATTCAGGCCACCCGGCCCGCCGCGCATGCAATAGCCGTATTTGCCCGGAAGATCCGATACCTTTTGGGCCGCAGCACGGAAATCTTCGAGGGTTTCGGGGACTTCAGTCACGCCGGCTTCTTCGAACAGTTTCTTGTTATAGAACATCGCACGAAGATAGAAACCATAGGGCAGCATATAGGCGGTATTCCCCGCCGAGCGCGCAAATTCCAGGGCGCGATCATTTAGCGTTTCCGCGCCGTCCCATTTCGCAAGATAGGGTTCAAGACTTTCAAGCGCGCCATTATTGGCATAAAGCGTCAGCCAGGTATCGGGCATCTCGACAATGTCGGGGGTCTGACCGGCCGAAACCATGGTGGCGAATTTTTCGAATGCCTGCCCCCAGGGCAGGGACGTGATTTCAACCGTCACACCGGGGTTGGCGGCCTCATACTCCGCGACCAGCCCTTTGAGGGTTTCGGTGCGTTCCGGGCTGGTGATCACTTCGACCAGCTTCAATGTGGTGTCGGCATAGGCCTGACTTGTTAGCGCAATAGTCGTTACACCTGCCAGTAGCGTTGTTTTCCAGTTCATGGTGAAGTTCCCTGTTTTAAACGATAGTGTTCTTACTTCAGGCTTGCCTCGATTGCGGTCGCCAGGTCAGACCAGAGGTCGTCGGCGCTTTCGAGACCGATATGCAGGCGGACCAGATTTTCGGGCACGCCAAAGCGCATCGCCGAATTGGGCCCGCCCACTTGCGCCCGCGTAACCAGTGCGGGGACAATCAGGCTTTCATGTCCGCCCCAGGACACGCCGATCTTGAAAAAGCGCAGCGCATCAACAAAGGTCGGGATGTCGACCTCGGGGGCGAATTCGAATGAAAAAAGTCCGGAAGAACCGCTTAGTCCCGGGGCGGCCGGATCCATCAGGCCGGGATAGTGAACAGCGGTTACTTTGGGATGATCGGCAAGTTTGCGGGCGATGATCATGGCCGACCGTTGATGTTCGCGCATGCGTGCCGGAAGCGTGCGCAATCCGCGCAACAGCAACCACCCGTCAAAGGCCGAGAGTTTCGCCCCGAGATAGGGCAGGATCGTTGATCGCACCCGACCGATGAAATCGGTGCTTCCGGCAATGACACCGGCCACTACATCGCTGTGCCCGCCGATATATTTCGATGCCGAATGAATGACCACGTCACAGCCAAGGGTGGCTGGCTGACAAAAGACCGGGGATGCCCAGCTGTTATCAATCATCGAAACCGCACCATGATCGCGCGCGATCTGGCACAGGGCCTTGATATCATGGGTGTGGAAGGTCCAGCTGGTCGGGCTTTCAAGATACAGCACCTTGGCACCGGGCAGAATGGCGCGCACCGCATCAAGGTCGCGACCATCGACGTAATCGACGCTGACATTCATGTCGCGCAGGAACATTTCGAAAAACCGGAACGCATCGGGATAGCAATGTTCGACCGACACAATACGGTCGCCCGGTTTGACCACCGACAGAACAGCCGATGAAATGGCGGCCATGCCGCTTGCCAGACCAAGGGCGTCTTCGGTCTTTTCAAGGGCGGCGATCTTTTCTTCGAAGGCACGGACCGTCGGGTTGAGCCCACGCGAATAGACCGGCCGGGTTTTGCGCCCGGCATAGGTTTCGACCATTTCGTCGAAATTCTCGAATGTGAACAGAGAATTCTGGAAAATGGGCGGCACCACGGCATTTGCGAAATGTTCCGCGTCATAGGCCACGACGCTTTCGGGGCTGCTGACAGTTTGCTTGTGATTGTTCGGATTATTGTTGTTCTTCATCAGACATTCTCACGATGTCGTTCTCGACGACTTCAAGGATGGCAAGGGTGTGCTGGCGGGCCAGTTCGGCATCGCCGGCAACGATGGCGTCAAACAGCATGCGGTGAAATTCAAAGGATGAACTTGCGAAATCGGGGCGGTTGAACGGCTGGGCAAAGAAGCTTTCGAATGCTTCGCGCATTTGCCCCAGAAGCTGTTCGAATAACGGGTTGCCCGATGCCTTGTAGATCGACAGGTGAAACACCAGATCGGCCTCGCCAGCGGTGCCGAATTCAAGATGTTCGGCCTCCATCGCATCAAGGGCGGCGCGCATTTCGTCAATGTCCTGTGCGGTGGCGCGTTTGGCGGCCAGCATGCTGGCTTCGACTTCCAGCCCGCGGCGCACTTCAAGGGTTTGCAACAACCCGTCGCGCTGGGTGGCGATCGAAAGCGGCATGAACAGGGTCTTTTCACTGACTTGCCGCTTCAGATAGGTGCCCGATCCCCGCCGGATTTCGACAACACCCAATGCCTGCATATGGCCGATGGCTTCGCGAATGCTTGACCGGCCGACTTTCAGGCCCGCCATCAATTCGCGTTCGGGCGGCAACCGGTCACCCGGTGCCAGTTTGGAACTGACGATGAAATCGGTCAGGGCTTCAAGGATCGCATCACGGCGTCCCGATGTTTCAATGGGTCGAATGGTCGCTCCGTCCGCGTGCGGCACATCACACCTTCTTGTTTGTCATCGCAGGTCCGGACTGCCGGGGTGAACTGTTCAATCTGGTCAGTCATCAGACGTCAGACCAATTTTTGCGTTGAATCGGTTCAAGTCAAGTTCAAATTCAACCAACCGGTGATTTATCGGAGGATTTTCAGTGTAATTGTTGGCTGGTTTGTGCAGGCGCGAAATTGCGGTAAGCGCCGGTTTTCAAAGGGTGGGGCATGATGGTCGACCCGCAAATACGCACACGCATTCAGGTTTGATCATGTGCCGGATTTTTAAGGCCTTCGGGGACGAAATCGGCGGGGAATCGGGCGGGTTTGGTCCGACGATGATAAGGCGGGATGGCGGACAGGATAAAATCCGGGATGACAGCGCGGGTCAGGTGCGCGGTTATTTTCCGGCGTTGGCGCGGGCTTCCTGGCTTAAGGATTCCATATAGACCAGAAGATCGGCGATGCTTTCCGGTGTCAGGGTGAATTCCGGCATCGTCATATTGTCATGCGATACGGTGATGCCTTCTGCCAGTGCTTCTTCCAGATTTTCAAGCGGCCAGCGCAGACCGAAACTTGCCAGGGACGGCGCATCGGCAATGGCCGGATCGCCGTCAAACTTGGTGTGACACCGCAAACAGGTCTGCTCGGCAATGGATTGACCACGCGTGACATCGCCATGTTCTTCGCCCTTGCGGCCCAAATAGTCACCAATGCCCCACATCCCAGCCGCGACAATGCCGGTTACCAGAATGATAAAGCTGGTTTTCTGCATGGTGAGCTCCCCAAAGGCGGTGTTTTTATCGATTACCGTGCACACTAGACGATCAAGGTAACCAATTTCCTAAAGTATGGCCGCTGCTTTGTGATGGCGCTATGGGGAAATTTATACGCGCCTTACTCGTTTGGGTGCTGGCGTGACTGCCAAAGCTGGTTTGTGCGTTCCCGGCTTCCTGATGGGTAATGATCATTCCGTCCGACCGGCGCAGGACGCTTAGAAAAAAGGGTGGCACAAAGCCACCCCATTTCGTTTCAAGGATCCGTTCAATTAAGCGGTATATCAAGTCCCACCCTGAATGTGCTTGTCTGGGTGGCATTCATTGCCTGATTGAAGGATGATTTGAATTGCGTATTGTCCGGCAGGAAACCCAACGTGACGGGTGTATTGGCAATCACTTCGAAGCTATGTGACGAGTAGTTCGCCAGACCAATGCCGTCATAGGCATATTTGGCATAGATGCTGCCGCCATCGGCGAATGTGATGTCGCCGCCAAACTCGGCTTTGGCACGTAATTTTTCGGTATCTACTTGGCTGCCATTCGCGTGCTCAATTGGCGGAGCCTGGAAATCCCAGATGCCGCGAAGGGCCACGAATGGGCGATAGGTCGGGCCATCTTCCACTTTCAGGACGCGCACAATTTCCGGGCCGAATGTCAGGTTTCCATAAGATATGGTCTGGGAGTCGATCCGTTCTCCGCCGAAATTGGTGTACGACTTCTGTTCTTCACGGAAGTAGTTAAGGCCGATCTGAGGATAGAACTCCCACTCATCGGTGCGGATGTCGCCGGTTAGATTGGTCTCCACTTGCGAACGTTCACCATCATATTTGTCCCAACCGCGACCGACCGGGTTGATCTTGTTTTTTGACCTGCCCCAGGCAACACGTCCATCCCAGATCAGGTTTTCATCCAGTCGCGACACCATATAGGGTCCAACCATCCAGCCATGTCCCTTGCCTTGGCTGTTTTGGCCGGTGGCCGTCGATTTATAAAGGTCATACTGGCCAAGCACGCCTATCATGGTGTTTTTGTTAAGCCGATAATCTACGCCGGTCATAAACAGACCGAAATCGCTGTCTCCGGTCGTGCCGCCCCGGCTGTCAGTAATGCCTTCCCATCTGCCCTTGACCCAAAGGTTCATGGGACTTTCAAAATTGGAAAACTGGCTGGGCGGAAGGCCATTTGTATTTTGCTCTCCGGCAGCGAGTTCGCCGGTCCAATTCATCACGCTGTTGAAGTTTGCCGCAAAGCTGCCCTGTCCTTCGTTTAACTCCATATCAACAGGCAATGTCAGGCCCGTCGACTCTGCCAAGGCATTTCCGAATGCGGCATTGTCGCCAAACAGGCCGCCAAGGCTGCCGCCGCCACGACCAAATCCGCGTCCGGTCAAAAGCCCGGAAAGTCCGACACTTTGCGAGGTGATGTTTCTGATATGGGTGCCGATAACGCTTTTAATTGCTGACTGCGACTCTTCAAGGTCGCCAGCCGGGGCAAGCGTATTGTCAAACAGCTTGTGTTTTACCGTTGCCTTAAGCGTGCCGCCAGAGTCGCGCAAGGTGAAAGTAATAAAAATATCGCGCCCGGCAATCTGGGGAAGATTGAAGTTTGTGACTTGGCCGGCAATTGTGCTGCCGCTTAGGACCAAGCCGTCAAATAGCGCAAATGATGCCGGGTTCGTGCCTTGTTTGATTGTAAGGCTGATCGATGACTTGCCTTGCGGAGAACCCGAAAAGGTTACCCAAGTCAGATCTCCGTTACCTGCGCCACCGTGCATGCCTTCAAAGACCATATTGGCATCAGCAAAAGTCGCCCCGCCACTCAATGAAATCTCTAGCGTGTCACCTGCGGCAAAACCGGCTGGGGCCGGATTGGCGTCATGAAAAAACGCGATCTCATCACCGCCAAATGTTCCGATGGCTTCGTTTGTAATCGTCTTTGTTGTCGCTGCGGTGCCATTGTCGTCCGTTACGCTATAGGCATATGCGCTATGGGCGGTGACAAGCAAAAACAGTGCTGCAATACAAAGCCCCACGGCGTGGTTTTTTAACTTGGTCGCCGAGTTTGTTGCTTTACATCGCGTTACTTTGAAGTTTTTAACTATTCTAGCTGTTTCATTGACAACTCTGCTTGTCCCGCGTCTCACACGCACTTCCCCCACAATTTCATGATCCCTCAACCACTTGATATTGTTTTGTAATCTAAGAGAGGAAATGTCAACAAACTTAAACGCACAGGTTGTGTTTTGACTGTGTGAAACTATTGTTTCAACCTTCGCCTGATAAGTGAAAACCGTGGTTCGGGACACTGGGAGTTCAAACATGAACCTCAGAAATCAAGCGTGTCGTGAATGTCGACGTTTGCCTAAGTCGCGTAATCTGTCCTCGGTTGACGGGGAGGGTACAAAATATAGCATTGATAATCAGTATCATTTGCGATAATCGTGATGGCCCGCGCGGACCCGATCCTGTCTGATCCTGTCCGCTTGCCGCAAAGGACGTTCGGATTGCCCGGAAACGCGACTTCAAACGCGACATCACTGGTTTTGTTCATGCGCCAACGACCGGCGCTTGTGAACTATGCCAGTTCGATCATCGGCAACCGTGTGTTGGCCGAAGATCTGGTGCAGGAAGCCTGGTTGCGGTTTGACGAGGCGTCCAAAGGCCGGTTTCTGGAAGACGCGACCGGGTATCTTTACCGGATCGTGCGCAATCTTGCCCTTGATAGCAAACGGCGCGATGCGCAGGAAAGCCGTGTTACCGGGGCGGTTGACTATGAAGTGATCGCCAATATTTCGCCCGCACAGACGCCGGACCCGGAAACCATCGTTCTTTACAAGGATGACTATGCCACCCTGATGCAGGCCCTGGCCGAGCTTCCCGAAAGAACGCGGATTGCCTGCGAAATGCATCGTTTTGGCGGGGCCAAGCTGCGCGAGATTGCCGAATTCCTCGATATTTCTGTTCCGCTGGCCCACAAGCTGGTGGCGGACGGTATTGACCATTGCCGCGAACGTCTGGGCGGTTGGCCATGAAGGTAATGCATGACCCGGTCATTCTTTTCAGTGTAGAAGATCGCATTGCTGCCCGTCTGGGTGGTGATCAGATGCGATTGCTGACAAGATATGTCCGTGGCACGGCCGATCAAATTGTGCGCCCGGACGGTGAAATGGTGTGATGACAGGGATGACAAACCCGGCGCAAGCCAAGGCAGCAAAAGAAGCAACCGACTGGATTATCCGGTTGCACGAAGCGCCCGAGGACCGCAAACTCAAGGCAGAACTTGACGCCTGGTGCGCGCAGGATCCGCTGCATCTTGATGCCTGGAATGCGACCAGACGCACCGCTGATCTGATGGCGGGGATCGCACCGCTTGGGGCGGATCAGGCCAAAGACGGCAAGGCCGACTGGCAGCGTTTTCTGGATGCCAGACGCGCATCCGAAGACGATCTGGCCGATGTCAGAACCGCTGCTGGCGAAGATGCCATCGCAGCCCGTGCCGAAGAAACCGCCAAAGTCATCGCCGCCCAAAGCCGGTTTAAAAAACGTGGCAATACATCCTGGCGCGGGATTGGTCTTGGCGGGCTTGCCATTGCCGCATCGCTGGTGGCGGCAATAATCGGGCCGCGGATTGCAACCGAAATGCAGGCTGATCACTTTACCAAGACAGCCGAAATTACCACGGTGACGCTGGCCGATAACAGCACGGTGACCCTTGCACCTGAAAGCGCGATCAAGGTGCGGATGGATGGCACCACCCGGTTTGTTGAATTGCTAAGCGGGGAGGCGTTTTTTGAAGTCACTCCCGATCCGCAAAAACCGTTTACCGTCGGTGCCGATGCCGTGACCGTAACCGTGCTGGGCACCGGGTTTGATGTGTCCGACACGGCGGGTCGGTCAAGTGTCGCGGTTGAACATGGGCTGGTCCGTGTTGAAAATGCCCCGACCGTGCCGCCGGTGTCGGAATTGCTTGAAGCCGGACAGCAGGCCCGGGTCAGCCGCGACGGGCAGGTCCGCCGGTCAACCGCCCCGGCAAGTCAGATCGCTGCATGGCGCCACAATCAACTGATTGCCCAGGATCAGCCGCTGGGCGAAATCGTTGACCGGTTGCGCCGGTATTATACCGGCACCATCGTCATTACCGATGCCGAACTGTCCCGTCAGACAGTGACCGGGGTTTATCGCCTTGATGATCCGGTATCGGCCCTGCGCGGCATGGCCCGTGCGCAAAAGGCAACGGTGCGTGAAATCACCCCTTGGTTGCTTGTTGTGTCGCCGTCCTGATCAAATGCGGATCATGAAACGCGCCGGAAAATTTGCGTAAAACCGGGGATTTCAGGCCGATTTTGAATTTTCTGAAACTTTTTTTGAAAAAACACTCAGCCGATCCGTTTTGTTTCATATCTCGACATTGAGAAGCGTTTGCATTCTCAGTCTGGTTGGGGCATATGACGTAAAACGGAGATTAAGACGAATGAAGAGTGGGGGTGCAGACACGCTGCGTAATCGTGGACGTGTTGCAGTTATAGCCAGTGCCTTGATGATGACGACCGCCTTGGCGCCCGTCATGTTTGCAACCGATGCGACCGCCCAGGTCGCGGCAAACGGCATTGATGGTCAATATGCCTTTGACATTCCGGCCCAGTCGCTGACCAGTGCGCTTGCGCAATTCGGTGTTCAGACCGGGCTTCAGGTGACTGTGGATGGCGCGCTTGCCCGCAATGTGCAGGCCAGTGCCGTTTCCGGTACCATGCGTGCAGATACGGCACTTGAAGCATTGCTGCGCGGAACCGGACTGAGCTACGACATCACCGATGACGAAACCGTGGTGATCGAAGCGGTCAATACCGGCGGGGCCGCACAGGGCGAAGTTCTTGACCCGATCCGGGTTGAGGCGAATGGCGCAGAAGCATCGGGTCCGGATGTTGCCATTACCGAAAGCTTTGTCGCATCGCGCAGCCGCACGGCATCGAAAACCGACACGCCAATTCTTGATGATTCATCTGCCGTGTCCGTGATCACCCAGAAAGAAATGGAAACCCGCAACGTTCAGGACATCCAGCAGGCCGTTTCCTATACCGCCGGTGTCCAGGCCGCGGAATACGGGTCAGATTATCGCTATGACTATGTGCGTATTCGCGGCTTTGGCCAGACGTCGCTTAGCAGCTATCGCGATGGTCTTCCCATTCGTATCTACAACTTTACCAACAGCCGTCCCGAACCGTATGGTTTGCAGCAGATCGATGTGCTTAAGGGATCGACATCAAGCCTGTTTGGCCTGAATGGTCCGGGCGGTCTGGTCAATATGACGACCAAACGTCCCGAAGACGAAGCCGGCGGCGAAGTCTTTACCACCGTTGGTGAAAATCACCTGCGCGGTGGCGGGGATGTTACCGGTCCTGTGGTCGAAGGCAGCAACTGGACATACCGTTTGACCGGCCTTTGGCAGGATGCCGAACGCAGCCAGGATTATTCGCAGGATGACCGTCTTTATATTGCGCCTGCCTTTACCTACAAGCCCAAGGCAGGCACCGAAGTTACCCTTCTGACAAGTTACAGCGAACGCGACAGTGGCCTTGGCTATGGCTATCCGATCGGGATCGAAACCAGCCGCGATGCATTCTTTGGCGAACCGGATTTCAACAATTTCGACACCGAAGAAACCAATATCGGTTACGCGCTTTCCCATCAGATTACCGACAAGCTCGAATTTCGTCAGAACGCGCGTTACACCCATGTCGATCTGACCTATGAAACCATCTATCTCAATGACAGCACGCCGCTTGGCAATCGTAATGCCTTTGCGATTTATGGTGAACTTGACCGCTTCGGGATCGACAACCAGCTGCAATATGACACGGCGATCAACGATACCTTTGACAGCAAAACGCTGATGGGGATCGATTTCAACCGTGACCGGAACCGCGAATTCCGCCGCGACGGTACTGCATCGGCAATTGATCCGTACAACCCGTCCTATTGCGGGCTTTCCTGCATCACATTCACAAGCAGTTCCGACACCGAAATCACCCAGTCGACCTATGGTGCCTATTTGCAGGAACAGCTGACCATTGCCGATGACTGGATTGCGACGGTTGGCGGGCGCTTTGACTATGTTCAAAGTGACACCGACACCATCAGCAGCGGCACCACGGCCGAACGCGATGATCACAAGTTCACCTCGCGCCTTGGTCTGACCTATAAGGCGACCAACGAAGTTTCGATTTACGGCAATTATTCGGAATCCTTCCAGCCGGTCTATTCCGGTCTGGCGTCGCGCCCCGACGGGGTCAAGCCGCAGGAAGGTACGCAATATGAAATCGGCGTGAAATATCAGCCCGAAACCTTTGATGCGCTGTTTACCGCGGCCCTGTTTGACCTGACCCAGGAAAACGTGTCGCAGTGGAATTCAAGCACCAGCAGCTATAAGCAGATCGGCGAAATCAATTCGCGCGGGCTTGAGCTGGAAGGCAAGATGTCACTTGATGAACAGACCAACCTGACGCTTGCCTATACCTATCTGGATGCCGAAATCAAAGACGACATTACAGCAGCCAATATCGGCAACAGCCCGGCAAACGTTCCCGAACATCAGGCATCCGCATGGCTTGATTACACCATTCCGGGGCAGGGCTGGTTTGGGGATCTGACCCTTGGCGGTGGCATGCGCTATACCGGCGAACGTGCACGTAATGACGGCAATACCGAAACCCTTGGTGGATACACCCTGTTTGATGCCGCGGTCATTTATGCGGTGACCGATGATGTCAGCCTGGCGGTCAATGCCACCAACCTGACCGACCGTGAATATGTGTCTTCCAATACCTTTGGCAGCCGCTATTACGGTGATGGCCGCACGGTTCTGGCGACCCTTAAATACAGCTGGTAACAGCTGATCCAACCTATCTTCAGGCAAAAGGGCGGGGCATTTTCCCCCGCCCTTTTCGTTTGGGATATTGGCATTGATGGGATATTGGCATTGAACGATTGGTATGATAATTTTTAAAAACTTCATAAATTCGAGTTTCAGATCATACAGGAGATTTCAGAATGCGGCATTCATCGCTTGTTGCCTTTGCCATGGCGGTTTTGGCAGCAACGCCGGCACTGGCCCATACCGGGGCGGGGACGGTTTCGGGTTTTGCATCGGGTTTCGGGCATCCGATCGGTGGTCTTGACCATTTGCTGGCGATGGTTGCGGTCGGCATTCTGGCCTCCCAGCAAGGGGGAAAGTCGGTCTGGCTTCTGCCTTTGTCCTTTGTCGGCATGATGATTGTCGGCGGCATTCTGGGCGTTGCCAATGTTGCCTTGCCGTTTGTTGAGTTTAGCATTGTCGGTTCGGTGATTGTGCTGGGCGCGGTTATTGCCCTTGGTAAACATCTGCCGACCGGTGCGGCGATGGCGCTGGTTGGTCTGTTTGCGGTTTTCCATGGTCATGCCCATGGTACGGAAATGCCGGCAACTGCCAGCGGCATCGAATACGGGATCGGCTTTGCTGTTGCGACTGCGGCACTTCATGCCATCGGACTTGGTCTTGGCATGTCGGTTAAAAAGCTGGCCGAAAAGGCCGCCCCATTTGCCGTGCGTGCCGGTGGCGGTGCCATCGCAGCAGCGGGTGTTTTCCTGCTTGCGGCGTGAATGCAGCCCGCGATGAACTGATATGAAAAACGGCCGCCGTTCCGGATGGGAAGGGCGGCCGTTTTGTTTTCAGACCGGTTGCATGGAGACGCAGACCGGGCGAAGACTATTCGCGCAATTTCTCGCGTGCGGGTGCGCCGCCGCGTCCGCGTTTCAGGCTGGGCAGGGCCAGCATGGCCAGAACAAACAACCCGGTCGCCAGTTTCAGATCGGGCGGTGGCATGCCTGCCGCCAGACATAGCGACACCAGCTGATAATAAATGATCGCCCCGACAAACGGGGCGAGGAGCTGACGAAACACGCTTTGTTTGCCGACGACCGCCTCGCCGATCATCAAGGCGGCAAGGCCGTTGATCAGAATGCCAAGCCCCATATTCACATCGGCAAAGCCCTGTGACTGGACCATCAATGCGCCACTGGTCGCCGAAAAGGCACTGGCAAGACCGACACCGACAATGGTGGAAACCCAGACCGAAATGCCCTGTGCCTCGGCCATGGCGGGGTTGGAACCAACCGCGCGAAGGGCCGTGCCCTTTTCGGTTTTGAAAAACCAGTTCAGGGCCAGGAACACAGCCGCACCAATGATCCCGGCAATGATGATCTTGCTGACCGGGAAGCCCGGGGTAACGAACGGTGCCCAGTTATAGACACTGTCCGAGCCAAAGATCGACAGGTTGGATTTGCCCATGATGCGCAGATTGATGCTGTAAAGCATTGTCATCATTAGGATCCCGGCAAGCAGGGTGTGAATGCGGAACCGCAGGTGAATAAGGGCCGTGCAGCAACCGGCCAGAAAACCGCACAACAGGGCGACGATGATCGCCAGTGCCGGGTTCATGCCCGCGGCAATCAGAACACCGCAAACACATCCGCCCAGCGGATAGGCACCCTCGCTGGTCAGATCGGGGAAATGCAGGGTGCGGAACGGGATCATGATGCCCAGAACGACAAAGGCCAGAATAAGGCTTTGGGCAAGGGTCACCGGCACAAGGGCGACATAGCTGGTAAAGGTCGAAGACAGAAATTCCATAATATTCTTAAGCCCCCAACATCATCGCATCGGTCTTAACCGCGAAATGATCGACCAGTTTTGCCACGGTGATATTTGCTTTTTCGTCGCCACCGATCTGAAGTTTGACGCGCCCGGCATCAAGCATGATGACGCGATGCCCGTAATCGACAGCGTGCTGCATATTGTGGGTCACCATCAGTGTCGTCAGTTTCAGGCTGTCGACCGCACGAACGGTTGCCTGCATCACGAGATCGGCAGTGCGTGGATCAAGGGCCGCGGTATGTTCATCAAGCAACAGCAGATCGGGCGATCCGCCAACCGCCATGATCAGCGACAATGACTGGCGCTGTCCGCCAGACAGAAGTTCCACCTTGGTGTTCAGGCGGTTTTCAAGACCAAGCCCCAGGGTGGATAACCGTTCCTTGTAATCGGCAAGCCGTTTGGCATTAAGCCCGCGCGCAAGGGTGCGTTTTTTGCTGCGCAATTCGGCCAGAAGCATGTTTTCGGCAACCGTCATGCTGGCCGCAGTTCCCAGCATCGGGTCCTGAAACACGCGCGCAATCCGGGTGGCGCGTTTATGAACCGGGGTGTTGGTGACGTCATCCCCGTTAATCAGGATTTGACCGCTATCAAGGGGAAGCGCGCCAGACACGGCGTTCAGCATCGTGCTTTTGCCTGCCCCGTTTGATCCGATGACTACGCCGAATTCGCCGGTTTGCAAGGTCAGGTCAAGATTATCAAGTGCCACCTTTTCGTCGGGTTGTCCGGCGTAAAAGGTTTTGCGTGCAGATCGGATTTCAAGCATCCGTCTTCTCCTTGGGCCATGTGTGACATGGCGAAATGGCATTGGCGCCGAAGGGAATGACCACTTGCGGCGCCAATGTGTGTTCAGGTCTGGACGAAATTATTCGACGATGCAGCCGCAATCGTTGAATTCAGCCGGAATTTCGATCCCGAAGGCCGCAGCAGCCGATTTTGAAATCATCGGTGCATGGGTTTCATAGGACGGGGCGGACGGCGGAATGTCTGCCGGTGATTTGCCCTTAAGGATTTCGGCTGCGATCTTGCCGGCATTCAGGCCTACCTGGCTGTAATCAACCGAGAAGCTGGCCGGAACGGTGCCATTGGCAACAGCCGAGCTGTCAGAGTTGACAATCGGAACGCCGATCTGGCGCGCTGCGGCCGAGACGGCAGCAATGGCCGGCTGAATCAGGTTCGATGCCGGGGTATAGATGACGTCTGCCTTGCCTGCGACCGATGTGATGCGCTGCTGGATGTCATTGACGTTATCAATGCCGACCGCAACGACCGAGAAACCGGCAGCCGGTGCCAATGCTTCGACCTTTTCAAGAAGGGCAACGTCATTGGCTTCGCCCGGGTTGTAGGGCAGGGCAAGGCGCTTGGCATCCGGAAGAAGCTTGCGGGTGAATTCCAGAACCGCTGCGATATCCTGAAGATCGGACGCGCCGGTCATGCCCTCGTCACCGGCTTCCCATGACGGGACCAGCTTGGCGGCAACCGGATCGGTCACAGCCGAAAACACGATCGGAATGCCCGACCCTGCCAGCGCCTGTTTGGCGATCTGCGAAACCGGGGTGGTGATCGTATAGATCAGCTTCGGATTCTCGGATTGCAGCTTGGTGATCATCTGGGGCACCAGGGATGCGTCAAAATTGGTGTGGCTTTCGGAATAGGAAACGTCTTTGCCCTCAACAAAACCGTTTTCAGCCATGGCTTCCTTGAAGCCTGCGATCGCCGCATTAAGCTGCGGATGTTCGCCGAAATTGGCGATCCCGACCTTGATTTCCTCGGCCGATACGCTTGAGACGGACGCAAAAAGGCTGCCTGCCAGGACCAGTCCGGAAAGAAGGCCCGATTTGTTCATTTTCATTACCTGAAACTCCCTGATTCTTTTGGGCCGGCATTCGCTGCGCCGACCTTGAATGCGGATCATGCGAAGTTCCGGGATGAACGTCAATAATATGTATTTTTTCGAACCGACGCGGCCTTGAAAATCTGCATGAATGTGCAGCAATCACAGAACAGGGTGTTCAAGCCACAGCGTAGGGCCGTGTTGGAAATGCAGGCTTGTTTCGATCCATGGTTTGGCCGAAAAGCCGATCAGCCTGTGCAAAAGGCCCTGCTTGATATGGAAACCGAATTTTTCGCCGGGTCTTTGAGATTGGCAAACTGATAGTTATCGGCCTCATGGACCGGACCGACAGTCAGTCCGGCAGCAAGCAGATGGGCGCGAAACGCGACAACATCACGCACGTCAAAGACCAGCTTGATAAGAGCCTGACCTTCTTTCTGCCCCTTGCTTGCCGGATGCAGCATCAGGACCAAACCGCCATCCGCCCGGCGCAATTCAGTGATGCGATCATGTGGTCGCGCAACGACCTGATATCCGAAATAGGTGCTGTAAAATGACACCATTGCCTCGACATCCCGGCAATAGATCACAATGCGATTGCACGGCCCGGAAACGAGGTCCGAGGGGGCGGAGGCAGATGGTGCATTCATGGTCTAACTGCCATCGGCCGTGCGATAGACTGTCAGGCCGTTGACGACAATCCGGCCATCCGGAAGCAACTGACCGTCATATTCGGTTGTGCCTTGCGGGCCGGGGCGGCCAACCGCAAGGCCGTTCACTGCAAAGGGCAGCAAGGCACCAAGAAGGGTCGGGCTGTCAGGGGTGCCCAGAAGGTCAACCAGCTTGTCCTGACCCAGCAATTTGAAATCAAAATCACCGGTAAAGCCATATCGTGCGGCGGCCTGGGCCATGAATTCGCCGGAACCAAGGGCCTCAAGCCCGCGGGATTCAACGTAGAATTCCTCGACCTTGACCGGGGCTCCGTTCTGGGCGGCCTTTTGCCAAAGCGCATCACCGATCTGGCGGCGGGCAAATCTGGGGGCGGTGCCGGTCAGGATATCGTGGAAGCCTTTTTCAATGATCGGTTTGGCTTCGCGCCAGGGCAGGCCGGTGCTGCTGCTTTTGACGCGCATGGTGCGCGGCTGGAACAGGCTGGGCAGCCATAAACCGTCATGGGCGTAATCAAGATGGGTTTCGCCGTTTTCGCCGGGATAAAGGGTAAAGCTTGCCGATTTGACCGCCCCCATTTTTTCGCGGTTGGGGCCGGTCCATTCGGCACCCTGCCAGGCAATGCGGGCCAGTTCCGGCAGCCACTGGATCATCAGGCCATTCATCATCCAGTGTTTGCGCGTCACCGGTTCGTCACCGATCAGGAAATCGGCAAAGCCGTCAAAGGTCACCGGGATGTTGCGCGCAGTGTCCCAGCGCAGATAGCCCCCCGCATTGCGCATGGTCAGATCGCGCTGGTCACTGGTGGCTTCGGCTTCCATCCGGGCGCGTTCGGGCAATTTGACATCAAGATCAATCTGATCGGTTTGATCGGTGTCGCGCACCGTAACCGTGACCCCGTCCATGGTCAGTGCGCGGTCGGTCGAATAGCCGCGAAGATCAAGATAGACGCCATCATAGGTCAAAACCACGCCATCGCCGTCAACCGTGCGGGCATCGCTTTCGGTTGCCGTGATGCCCGATTGCATCAGGATTGCTTCAACGGCGGTGCGGGCCTTGTCGACCGTAATGGCCTGCGCACGCGGGGCAAGCGCAAGCACCAAGGTGGCGCACAAGCCAAAACCGACAAAAACACGACGTCCGGGCATCAGAAAACCCCTGCTTCTGGAATGGTGACAAACGCGACCCTGTTGCATTCAGTTTACATCGGATTTGCGCATCTTTGGTGAACTGTTTGGAACGGTTGCAATCAATCATGGGGCATGCCCCGATTGCGGCACCGCAACGCCGGTTCGCCAAACACGCATCCGATGGCGCGCAACATCACACATGTCACGCCCTGCCAAAGCAACCGGATCCGGTCTTGTCAGGCATCCTGAAGGTCAATTTTGGTGAAGTTAGGGCGCCGTTTGGCGCGTTTACCATCCGGTCACCCGGATTGCTGACAGGATGCTGTCAGGAGGGGCAGGTTACAAGTTGCTGACTTTCATCGCAAAGCCGTCGTGATCAACTGTCACATCCGACCGTTTGGCGATGTTCGTCGGTGGTGATGCCACACAGGAAAATCTGCACAGCACGCGACACGCGGTCTTCAATCTCGCGGTCGGTCATCGGGGGTCTTGGATGATGTTTCATGATGCGTGATTGCCAGTCGCCGATCACCATGGCTTCGAACATTTCAGCGGCATGGTCGGGATCATTGATGCTGATGCGGCCAAGCTTTTGCTGGCGCGACAGGTAATCGGCAAGATGTTTGCGTGTGCTGTCGGGACCGACTTCAAAGAATTTTTCGATCAGGGGTAGAAAGTGCTGGCCTTCGGAATACAGAATTTGAGTGAAGCGGGCGACTTCCTCGGTTACTATCTTGTGCGCCAGTTTGGTGCCGAAGTCCGTCAGTGCGTGACGAGGAGGGAGATCGGTTTCCAGCGAGATGTGTAATTCCGCGGAGAATTCCTGACAGCGTTCTTTCATGACAGCTTCAAGAAGGCCGTCCTTTCCGCCGAATGCTTCGTAAAGGGTTGTACGGGAGCCACCCGATTGCGAAATGACATCATTAAGTGTGACGCCAGCGAACCCCCGCTCCAGCAAAAGTTTCCAGGCCGCATCCATCATGGCGCGCCGTCTTGCAGACCCGCGAGTGGATTGTTTTTCAAGCTTTTCTGGCGTTTCACTCATGATTCTTGATTCTGTTGTTTTTGGCTCTTGATCGTGCAGTGCACAATGTGTACTGTACCGTACAGTATTTCGAAAAGCAATGACAAAGCGTTCCCGTTTTCATTGCTCGGGACTTAGAAGGAAAAGCAATTTGTCCATGCGATCTTGTTTGAAATTTGCCGGTGTGGCAGCACTTGCCTTGATGGTCGCTGCCTGCAGCGAGCAGAATGAAGGCGCTGAAAAACAGGCCGCTGCACCGCAGCAACAACCTGCAACCCAGGTTGGCACCGTTACTCTTGAAGCCCAGACCGTCGGTCTTGTCGAAGAAATGCCCGGGCGTACGATTGCTTTCCGTCAGGCGGATATCCGTCCGCAGGTCGACGGGATCATCAAGGAACGCAACTTCACCGAAGGCACCTTTGTTGAAGCCGGTCAGCAGCTTTATATGATTGATCAGGATGTCTATCTGGCCAAGGTCGATGCCGCACAGGCCGAACTTGCCCGTCAGATCGCCACCTTTGATCAGGCCACCAAAACCCGCAAGCGTTACGATCCGCTGATCAAGTCGCAGGCCGTCAGCCAGCAGACCTATGATGATGCGGTCGCCGCCGAAGCACAGGGCAAGGCCGCAGTCGCAGCAGCCCGTGCCGAGCTTGAACAGGCCCGCATTGATCTGGCTTACACCACGGTTACTGCACCGATTTCCGGTCAGATCGGATCATCCGATTTCACCGAAGGCGCGCTGGTAACTGCCAACCAGACTGCGAAACTGACCACGATCACCCAGCTTGATCCGATCTATGTTGATGTCACCCAGGCCGGGGGACGTCTGATGAAGATCAAGCAGGCCATCCAGAATGGCCGCATCAAGGGTGTTGAAAACGGTCAGGTCGAAGTTTCCCTGATCATTGACTCGACCGGTGCCGAATATCCGCACAAGGGCACGCTGCAATTCTCGGATGTGACGGTCAATGAAACCACCGGCACCATCCGGTTGCGCGTGGTCTTCCCGAACCCGGACGGAACGCTTTTGCCGGGCATGTTCGTGCGCGGTCAGGTCCGCCAGGGCCATCTTGAAAACGCATTCCTTGTGCCGCAAAAGGCCGTGATGCGTCGTCCGGATGGATCGGCTTATGTCTATGTCGTGGCCGATGGCAAAGTGGCGTCAAAAGACATCACCATCGAACAGTCCCAGGGACAGAACTGGCTGGTTTCGGCTGGCGTTGAAGATGGCGATCAACTGATCGTAGATGGTCTTCAGCGTATCGGGCCGGGCGCACCTGTTGCAGCCCAGCCTGTCGAAACCGCCAAAGCCGCCGAATAAGGGTTTATTCAATGGCAAAATTCTTTATTGATCGCCCCGTATTCGCCTGGGTTGTTGCCCTGGTGATTATGCTGGCGGGGGGACTTTCCCTGTGGCAGTTGCCGGTGGAACAGTACCCGTCAATTGCACCGCCATCGGTCGAGATTTCGGCTTCCTATCCGGGCGCGTCCGCGCAGACGGTGGAAAACACCGTGACCCAGGTCATCGAACAACAGATGAACGGGCTGGATTACCTGCGCTATATGTCATCGAATTCGTCGTCAAACGGTCAGGCATCGATCAAGCTGACCTTTGAACCCGAAGCCGATCCCGACATCGCACAGGTTCAGGTACAGAACAAACTGCAAGCTGCAATGTCGTCGCTTCCGACCGAAGTGCAGCAGCAGGGCGTGACTGTCAGCAAGTCATCGGGATCGTTCCTGATGGTTGTCGGCTTTGTGTCGGCTGACGGTTCGATGAATGCCGAAGATCTGTCCGACTTTGTCGTCTCCACGGTTGAAGATCCGCTTGGGCGTGTGAATGGTGTCGGTTCGGTCACCGTGTTCGGTGCGCAGCATGCAATGCGCATCTGGCTCGATCCGAACAAGATGCTGTCCTATAACCTGACGGTTTCCGATATCAGTTCGGCCGTCGAAGCCCAGAATACCGAAGTCACCGCCGGTCAGATCGGTGGTGCCCCGTCGGTTCCGGGCCAGCAGATCAACGCGACCATCACCGCCCAAAGCAAATTGCAGACGGTTGATGAATTCGCCAACATCCTGCTCAAGGTCGAAACCGATGGTTCGCAGGTCCGTCTTGGTGACGTGGCCCGCATCGAAATCGGTGGCGAAAGCTATGACGTGGTGGCCCGCTATAATGCACAGGCTGCAACGGGTATCGGTATCTATCTTGCGACCGGGGCCAACGCACTTGACACCGCCGAGGCCGTAAAGGCCCGTCTGGCGGAGCTTAAGCCGTTCTTCCCGCAAGGGCTTGAGATCGTCTATCCGTACGACACCACCCCGTTCGTGCAGGTATCGATCGAAGAAGTGGTTCACACCCTGTTTGAGGCAATCGTTCTTGTCTTCCTGGTGATGTTGCTGTTCCTGCAAAACTGGCGGGCGACCCTGATCCCGACGATCGCGGTGCCGGTGGTTCTGCTCGGGACATTCGGTATCCTTGCCGCATTCGGCTATTCGATCAACACGCTGACCATGTTTGCCATGGTTCTTGCCATCGGTCTTCTGGTCGATGACGCGATTGTCGTGGTCGAAAACGTCGAACGTGTCATGCATGAAGACGGGCTTCCGCCGCGCGAAGCAACGCGGAAATCCATGGGGCAGATTACCGGGGCGCTGATCGGTATTGCGCTGGTTCTTTCGGCCGTGTTTGTGCCGATGGCCTTCTTTGCCGGATCGACCGGGGCGATTTATCGCCAGTTCTCGATCACGATTGTGTCGGCCATGGCGCTGTCGGTGGTTGTGGCAATCGTCCTGACCCCGGCCCTGTGTGCCACCATGCTCAAGCCGACCCATACCGACCCGCTTGCGAAAAAAGGTCCGTTCGGCTGGTTCAACCGCGGCTTTGACAAGACCAACCGGTTCTATCAGGGCAGTGTTGATCACGTTGTTCATCGCAAATGGCGTTACCTGTTTGTGTACGGGATCCTTGTCGGCGGCCTTGCGGCCTTGTTCTTCCGCCTGCCGGGCTCGTTCCTGCCAGACGAAGACCAGGGCATCATGTTCTCGATGGTTCAGCTTCCGGCTGGTGCCTCGCAGGAACGCACGGTCGAAGTTCTCAAGAAGCTGGAAACCCACTTCCTTGAGAATGAAAAGGAAAACGTCCAGGGGCTGTTCACGGTTGCCGGCTTCTCCTTTGCCGGGAGCGGGCAGAACGCCGGTATCGCCTTTGTCAACATGAAGGACTGGTCGGAACGTACCCGCCCGGATCAGGCTGTTGGTGCGGTGATCGGTCGTGCCTATGGTGCCTTTGCCCAGATCCGCGAAGCCATGGTCTTTGCCTTTGCCCCGCCGGCAATTATCGAGCTGGGCACTGCAAACGGCTTTGACCTTCAGCTTGTGGATCGTGGCGGCAATGGTCACGACGCCCTGATTGCAGCGCGTAACCAGCTTCTGGGGATGGCGGCACAGGATCCGCGCGTGGCCGGTGTGCGTCCGAACGGTCTGAATGACATGCCGCAGTTCAACATCAATATCGATCAGGAAAAGGCAAGCGCGCTTGCTGTCGACCTGGCGGATGTGAACAGCACCCTGGCTGCGGCCTGGGGGTCAAGCTATGTCAATGACTTCATCGAAAACGGCCGTGTCAAAAAGGTCTATATGCAGTCGGATGCGAAATACCGCATGATGCCTGAAGACCTTGATCACTGGTATGTCCGTAACGGTCTTGGTGAAATGGTGCCGATTTCGGCATTTGCCACCACGAACTGGGATTACGGTTCGCCGCGTCTGGAACGCTTCAACGGTCTGGCATCTGTCAATATTCAGGGTGCATCGGGACCGGGCGTTGCGTCGGGTGATGCAATGGCGGCCATGGAAGAAATGGTTGCGAAACTTCCGGGTGGTATCGGCCTTGAATGGCAGGGGCTGTCCTATGAGGAACGCGAAGCAGGCGAACAGGGACCGGCATTGTATGCGCTGTCCATGATCGTGGTCTTCCTGTGCCTTGCGGCCCTTTATGAAAGCTGGGCGATCCCGATTTCGGTCATGATGGTTGTTCCGCTTGGTGTCCTTGGTGCGGTGCTTGCAGCCCTGCTGCGTGATCTGCCTGATGACGTTTACTTCCAGGTGGCCATTCTGACCACGATCGGTCTGTCGGCCAAGAACGCCATCCTGATTGTCGAGTTCGCCCGCGAACTTTATGACCAGGGCATGGGCCTTCTTGAAGCGACGGTGGAAGCCGCCCGTCAGCGTCTGCGTCCGATCATCATGACGTCTATGGCCTTTACCCTTGGCGTTGTGCCGCTGGCGGTTTCGACCGGTGCCGGTGCTGCTGCCCGTGTGGCGGTGGGGACTGGTGTGATGGGCGGGATGATTGCGGCGACCGTGCTTGCGATCTTCTTCGTGCCGCTGTTCTTTGTTCTGATTGTTGGCACCTTTGCCAAGAACCGTTCAAAGCGCGGTGACGTCAAGGCCGCCCACGAACATCCGGCTGAGTAACCTGAACAAACAAGGCCGGTCCAAACCGGACCGGCCTTGTAAGGCATCGTGCTCGTGGCGGTGCAGAAAATGAATATCTTCTGCATGATCCCCCGACCCCGCCGTCGCGCGTGCGTAAGAAAGGGCCGATGCTTTTGCATCGGCCCTTTTGTTTTGACCCTAACCAAAAGTTGCGTCAAGCGCCTTTTGGTTAGGGCGTCCCGCGAACGGGGCAGGGGGAAAGAATTCTCAGCCGTGTTTGGCGCCCGGATTGCTCATGGCATCAAGGGCCTGGCGATGGGCATGCATCTGATGGAAAATGGCATAGCGCCGGTCATGATCGGCCTTGGCTTTTTCATCTGGGGCATGCAGGGTTTCCTTGCCCGCCATCTGGCGCGCGGCACGGGCAAGACCGCCATCGGCATCAAGTGCCCCGGCCGCAAGCATTGCCGAACCCAGCAGAACCGGCTCCTCGCAATCGGACATCACAACGTGACAGCCGGTGACATCGGCATAAAGTTTGACCAGCACTTTGGATGCGGTATGGCCGCCACTTAGATGAATGTGGGTGATGTCATATCCGGTATCATTCAGCGCATCGATGATATGGCGCGTGCCATAGGCAATCGCACAGGCAGTTGCCCAGTAAAGTTTCAGGAAGCTTTCCTCGCTCTGATCAAGTGTCAGACCGGAAATCACCCCAAGGGCCTCGGGATCGGCAAGCGGGGACCGGTTGCCATGAAAATCGGGAAGAACATGCAGGCGCGGTGCAAGGTCGGTGGTATCCGCCATCAGCGGCAAAAGCTTTTCCCCGGCAAGCTTGTGGGCATCACGGCCCATGTCGTTGGAAAACGGATGCATGGCGACAACATGGTCTAACAACGCACCGGTTGCCGACTGCCCGCCTTCATTGAGCCAAAGCCCCGGCGCAATCGCCCCGAAATACGGACCCCATATCCCCTTGATGAAACGCGGTTGCTTTGACAGGGCCATATGACAGGTCGATGTGCCCGCAATCATTGCGAAATGCTGATCCAGATTGCCATCCAGATATTCGCCAAGGGTGCCAAGTGCACCGGCATGGGCATCAATCAATCCGGCCCCGACCACGCAATCGGTGGTCAGGCCAAGATCAGCCGCACCTTGTGCATCAAGGGTGCCGATGCGTTCGCCAACCGCCAAGGCAGGATCATGCATATTGATCTTGTCATTAAGGTCTTCCATGCCGATCACCGACAGGAAATCACGATCCCATGGTTCGTCCTGATGGGCCAGATACGTCCATTTGCAGGTGACAGTACAGCAGGACCGGGCGTTGCTGCCGGTTGCGCGGAATGACAGGAAGTCGGCCAGATCATAGGCCGCCCCCATCTTGTCCCAGGCCGGTTTGTTATGGCGTTTCAGCCACATCAGTTTGGGCATTTCCATTTCCGGGGACATGGTGCCGCCGATAAATTCCAGAACGCGCGATCCGGTCGCGGTGCATTCTTCGGCCTCGCGCACGGCACGGTGATCCATCCAGACAATCACATCCCAGTTATCCGCCCCGCCCGGGGTCACACCCAGCGGACGGTTGTCCTGATCGCGGATGACCAGCGAACAGGTGGCGTCAAAACCGATGGCGGCGATTTTTTCGGGGACGACAGCGGATTTTTTCAACGCATCGCGGACCGACTGGCAAACCGACTGCCAGATATTTTCCGAGTCCTGTTCGACAAAATCGGGTTTGGGGCGGTTCATCGCAATTGCATGGGCGGCACTGCCAAGCAGTTTGCCATTGGCATCAAAGACGCCAGCGCGCGCACTGCCGGTGCCAACATCCACGCCGATGAAACAGGTGTCTTGGGGACTCATGGTCGGGTTTTCCTCCGCATTTCCCCGGCTTTGCAGATGGGACCGCGACTGCCGGATGTTGTTTTGAATGGTCTGATTGATCGCGATTTGATCAAAAGTTCAATAGTTGGTCAAATGTTCATTTTTGTTGACGCTGAAACATGTGATTGGCTAGGCTGCTTTCATCAGACAAATGAAACAAGCCAGGTTCAACATGGCCCAGGAAAACGAACAAGAAAATATAGATGGAAACGAAGCCAGCAACAAAGATGGACGCTTTGCCGGAAACGAAGACCAACGCCGCCCGGAACAGGGGCCCGCGTCACCTTCATCAATAGCCAAGCTGTTTGACGGCTGCAAGGTTGTGCTGTTTGACTGTGACGGTGTCCTGGTCGATAGCGAACCGATCTCGCTTGCGACCCTTGTTGATGTTCTGGATCATTTCGGCGCCCCCTTATCGTTTCGCGAGGTTGCCGACCGGTTTACCGGCCGGTCAAGTTCGGCCCCGATCGATCATATCCGCAGCCAGACCGGCGCCGATATCAGTGCCGAATTCAAACCGTTCTTTTATCAGAAACTGTTTGCGCGCTATGACACGGAACTGGCCAAGATCAGTGGCATTGATCTGGTGCTTTCGGCCCTGCGCAGCCGGGATCTTGCCTTTTGCATTTCATCAAGCAGTTCGGTAGAACGGTTGGAAAAAACCATGGTGGTCACCGGCCTTGGCCCATGGTTCGCAGAACGGATCTATAGTGCCGATTTCGTCAAAAACGGCAAACCGGCCCCGGATCTGTTTTTGCATGCCTGTGCCGATATGGGCTTTTCGCCGTCATCAACCATCGTCATCGAAGATTCCGTTGCTGGTGTCACCGCGGCGGTGGCTGCCGGAATGAAATGTATCGGCTTTGTCGGTGGCGGCCATTATGCTGGTCAGGAAACCGACGCCACCAACCGGCTTTATGATGCCGGGGCCGATATCGTGATTTCCGACATGACGGTTCTGGCCGCGGCCCTGACCGACTGAGTGGATCGGGTCTGACCAGACCAGAGCGCCCTGACCGGACCCGACCAGATCGGACGGGACGGGACCGCTGATGCTGCCCGCAGCTCCGATGATTTCCTGACGACCGGGCTACGGCCCGGCTGATAGTGGCGGTGTTTGCCAAATGCCGTCATGCGTTGTTCGGCCCCGGAACCGCTGATGCCCGGGACACATCATTTGCACCCCGGTTCGACAGCGCCCGCGCAAGGTCTGATCGGAATTTGCAGACAGTTCGCAAAGGATCGCGCTGGTGATGCCTTGCATCGGATTGCCTGCGCTTCATTCATTCGCTGGCGCTATTGACGGATGCGTCTGGTCGTTGATCGGGCAACCTTATCCAGTGGTGCCAAATCGTTTGATGACGCGCAGTTGATCGGCTTATCGCTGGGTCAGCAGTTTCTGATAGCGGGTCTGGCTGAGGCTAAGGTGATCGCGCATGGCCTTGCGGGCGGTGTCATCATCGCGGGCGGCGATTGCATCATAGATGCGCCGATGTTCACCCAGGATCATCTGCATATAGGATTTCTGGTCTTCGGCTTCTGGCGGGCGGCGGCGAAGTTGCGCCCGCGGAATGGTCTTGTCGCCCAGATGTTCGAGAAATTCGGCATAGCGGCGGTTATTGGTGGCCGCGGCAATCGCGCTGTGGAATTCGAAATCGGCCGGGGCGGTGGGTTCCCCTTTTTCCAGGGCACGTTCCATTTTTTCCATTGCTTCAAAAATCTTGGCCTGCTGGGCGACGGAACTGCGCATACAGGCAAGACCGGCGGCCTCGATCTCAACGGCCATACGCAATTCAAGAATTTCCAGAACGTCCGATACCTGGGCGTAATCGACTTCGAAAATCGATTTGTCATTGCTTCGGGTTTCCGGGGACAGAACAAACACACCGGCCCCCTGACGCGGTTCAAGAAGCCCGTCGGCCTTAAGGGCGGCGATGGCTTCGCGAATGACGGTACGGCTGACACCGAACCGTTCGGTCAATACCGGTTCGGTTGGCAATTTGCTGCCCGGTTCGCGCTGTCCGCTTTCAATTTCGGAACGCAGGCTTGCAATCACCTTTTCGGTCAGGGAAACTTTGCGGGGCGTATTTGACGCACTGGTCTTGTTCATTTTGCGTGTCCGATAAATCCGGTATAAAACAACCGGATATAAAAAAGATGCTCAGTGTTAAAGTTTAATTGGCGCTTTGGGCGACACCATCTTCAAATCGTCGTATGAGGATGGTGTGCGGATCAGGTTTCATTATTTTGTGTAGTCATCGAATTCAAATTAATGAAACCTGATCCTAAAGTCATCATATGATTTTGGTTGGAATTGAGGCACCTGCTTATGTCCAAAAAGGGCGAACCGGAATACCGCTGGAACAGCGGCCCATTTCAGATTGGCATTGTTCCCCAAGGCGGGGCGATATCGCGGATCGACTGGATCCGTCCCGATGGCAAAGGCACCATTAATCTGTTGCGTCCGGTCACCGAACAGGCGCTGAAATCGGGAAACCCGTCAAGTCTTGGCTGTTTTCCGATGGTGCCGTTTGCCAACCGGCTGGCCTTTGCCGAGTTCGAATTTGACGGCCGCATCGTCAAGGTGCCGGCCAACCGCCCGCCCAGCCCGCATGCGATCCATGGTTTTGGCCGGGCTGCGGAATGGACAATTGAACGTCCGACCGTCGACAGCCTGCGCTTCAATCACAAGCATGACGACCCCGAAAGCGGATTTGTCTATGTCGCCTGGCAGGAATTCAAGGTAACGCCCGATGATGTCACCATCGAAATCGGTGTGCGCCATCTGGGTCGGACCCCGATGCCCTATGGCATTGGATTGCATCCGTGGTTCCCGGGTGGGGATGATGTTTCGGTCTCGTTTATTGCCACCGACTGTTTTGGCACGGACGAGGACATGTTGCCGACCACGCGCACGGTAATTGATCTTGGTCGGGACTTTTCCGATGGCAAGATGATCCGTCATAACCGCGGGCTTGATGTGCATTATACCGGCTGGCACCGCGAAGCCGATATGGTCTGGGAAGATGCGGGTTACAGTCTCAAGATGCTGGCAAGTGACCGGTTCTCGAACCTGCAATTCTATATCCCGGAAGACGGCAAGACATTCTGTGTCGAACCGGTAAGCCATGTGCCAAACGTCCATAACCGTCCGGAATTCAAGGAATTCGGTGATTTGCTGGTGCTCGATAAAAATCAGACCCTGTCTGGCACCATGACGCTGATCCCGACCCTGCTGGCACAGCCGGACAGTGGTCTGGTCGATGATGATGAAATCATCACACCGCAAAGCCGCGACTATTCACTGGTTGATTGATCCAGTCACTTTCAAGCCGCGATCATCCCCCGATCCGTGATCGGTTCGGGGGCTTTACCCGTGCGGGAATAGTCGATAAAACTTACAAGTAAGTTTTACAAGATGACAAGTACTCACAGCGTCCGGGGGACGGGATGACCGAATTGCTGCTTAAGGTCCAGAAGCGCGAAAAACTTGCTGATCAGCTTTATGGTCAAATTCTTGAACAGATCGTCTCAGGCAATCTGGGCGAGGGGACGAAACTGCCCTCCGAGAACGAGATTTGCGCATCCTTTGGCGTGTCGCGACCGGTCGTGCGCGAGGCGTTGCGCAAATTGCAGTCCGACGGGCTGGTCTATGCGCGCCAGGGCGTTGGCTCCTTTGTGAAAAAACGCCCGCCCCAGGGGCTGATCGAATTTGGCGGGGTCAATGATGTGGCCGGGCTTTTGCGGTGCTTTGAAGCCCGCATCGCGATCGAGGGGGCAACAGCACGCATGGCGGCCGAACGTGCGAGTGTGCGCCATCATCGTGAAATCGAAAATGCCCTGAAAACGCTCGAAGACGGGGTGGCTGCCGGTGACATTGCCGATAAGGCCGATCTTGATTTTCACATGGCAATCGCGCGCGCCAGCGGCAATGAAATCTTTCTGACCATTCTGAATTCGCTGCATGGGGTAATGCAGAAATCGATGAATGTGGCGCTGAATATCACCCGGTCCGGTTCGGCGGACCGCGCCAAACGCGTGCTTGCCGAACATCGTCAGATCTATGATGCGATTCTGGGTCGGGATGGCGACAGTGCCGAATTGATGATGCGTTATCACCTCCATCAGGCCCGCCAGCGTGTCACCGACCACGCCCGCGACATGTAAAATTTTCCTGCCCGATTGCGATCTGCCGGATGGCCGGTTTCCGGCGCATACCGGTCATCTGAACTGCTGCATCAACGCATCACAGGTGATCGGGGTACCAACCCGGCTGGCAAATAATGTTGACAAGCACAGCCCCGGATGGGCACACCAGTATTCATTGAAATTGATCATATGAATTTTAAGGGGTGACAATGTCGGGCAATGATCAGGTGCTGTATCAGCCGGAAATCCTGCTGGATGAAACTTTTACCTTGGCGGAATGTCCCAATTGGGATGCCCGGAATAACCGGCTTTACTGGACCGATATCCTGAATTGCAAGCTGCATGCCCTTGATGTCGCATCGGGGCAGCGCCGTGTCTGGGAATTTGACAGCGAACTGGGCTGTTTCGGCCTGACCGATGCGGGGCGCATTATTGTCGCCCTGCGCAAGGATATCCTGTTCCTTGATCCCGAAACCGATGAACGTGTTGCTTTGTGCCGGATCGAAGATGGCATCAAAAGCCGCACCAATGACGGCAAGATCGGTCCGGACGGGGCGTTCTGGGTCGGTACGATGGATGACAATCCCGACAAGCAGCCGATCGCATCGCTGTATCGGATTACGCCCGATGGCGTGATTGATCAAAAGGCAACCGGCTTCAAGATTTCCAACGGCATCGCCTGGTCGCCGGACGGGGCGCAGATGTATCATTCTGATTCACGCGGGCCCTGGGTCAATCGATGGGATTTCGATGTTGCCAGTGGTGACATTTCCAACTGTACGCGGTTTCTTGATCTTGATGATACGCTGGGCCGCCCGGACGGGGCCGCGGTCGATATGGATGGCTGTTACTGGTCGGCCGGGGTGTCGGCGGGCAATCTGAACCGCTTTGCACCCGATGGCACTTTGTTGCTGTCAATTCCGATGCCGATGCCCAATCCGACCATGCCATGTTTTGGCGGGCCGGATATGAAAACCCTTTATGTCACCAGCCATCAGGAAGGCTATAGTGCGGAAAAACGCGCCGAATTCCCCCATGCGGGCAAGCTGGTGTCACTGCGCGTCGAGGTTCCCGGCGTTGCGGTTACGCGCTTTCGCGAAAAGGGCTGATGTCCGGCCTTTGACGCCATGAACCGATAAAACAAAAGCCATGCAGGTCACCCCGCATGGCTTTTTCAGTACCGGGTCGTGATTTTGTGATCAGACCTTTTTGATCTCGGCGGTCACCGTACCCAGCCCGTCAAAGATCGCTTCGATCTTGCCATGCGGGCTGATGGTCGGAAGCGCGCAGGCCCCGGTGGTGATCACATCGCCGGCCTTAAGGCTTTTGCCCCGCTTGGCCAGAAAGCCGACCAGATATTCCAGCCCGCCAAAGATTTCCGGCCATGCATCGGGATCATCATTGCTGGCAAGGATTTCGCCGTCGCTTTTGGTGGTGACCTTGCCACCGATAAAGCCAAGATCACGCCAGCCTTCGATTTCCTGTCCCAGCACGAAATAGCCGGTGGAATTCAGATCCGCCAGCGTCTGGATCGGGTCCTGCTTCTCATGATAGCGCCGGTCGGCGATTTCGATCGCAAGATGCATTGATCGGATGTGATCGAGGATGTCGCTTGATGTGGCATCCGGGGCCGGGGTGCTGTCCATGACCACGGCAATTTCGGCCTCGATATTGGGGAAATGCAGATCATTGGTGGTCAGTTGCGCCCCGTCCGAAAGAATGCGGCCATCCAGAAGCGGCCCGACCAGCGGCCCGTCAGCACCGATTTTTTCCTGTGCCGCACGGGTGGCAACCGCAAGCTTCCATCCCGCCTGTTTCGCCCCGCTCAGTGCAAGGGTGGCGTCCTGGATTTCATAGGCTTCGTCAAAGGCGGTCGGCGCGACGTCAGCAGGCAGCGGATCAATCAGGCGGTGATTGACAAAGGCATCGGCCAGAATGCGGCTGGCAGCAGAAATATCGGTCATTCCCGGTCTTCTTGGTTGTGAGTGTAAGGATCTGATAACCCGACCCTAATCGGCTTTGGGGGCAAAGTCATCATATCAATTGGTGCGATTCGCGCAGAATGACCGAAAATTGAAGTCGTCATACCAAAGTTCAGTGGTTCTAATATAACTCTAAAACCCTTGTATTGCGCAGTTTTTATGGGCTTCGAGTTGCGCTATGTAATATGTTTGACAAAATAATATGATGAATTTATAGAGTCATCATAGTTGTTGTGACCTATTTAAGACTTGAAGGACGCTTGATGCATTATCTTGAGATGAAAAAGGCCATTGGTGCCGGGTTGCTGTCATTCCCGGTGACGCCTTTTGATGCCGAGGGCAAGCTTGACCTTGATGCGTATCGTGCGCATGTCGGCTGGCTGTCGCAATATCCCGCAACGGCATTGTTTGCAGCAGGCGGTACCGGGGAATTCTTTTCCCTGACCCCGGCCGAAGTCGTTCAGACTGTGCGTGCGGCCAAGGAAGTCGCCGGTGACACCCCGATCATTGCCGGGTGCGGTTACGGCACCGCCATGGCGGTTGAGCTGGCCCGCGAATGTGAGGCCGCCGGTGCGGACGGTCTGCTTTTGTTGCCGCAATATCTGGTCGGGGCCGAACAGGAAGGACTGTTTGCCCGGGTCAAGGCTGTCTGTGATGCGGTCGAGATCGGTGTGATTGTCTATAACCGTGACAATTCGATCATCACCGCCGAAACCCTGGCCAAGCTGTGCGATGTTTGTCCGAACCTGGTCGGGTTCAAGGACGGTCATGGCAATATCGAAATGGTGACCAAGGTCTGCACGCTGATCGGTGATCGCCTGTCCTATATTGGCGGCATGCCGACCGCAGAAGTCTTTGCCAAGGCCTACAAGGCGGCTGGCGTGACCACCTATTCATCGGCTATTTTCAATTTCCTGCCGCAACAGGCACTTGATTTCTATGACGCGCTGACCCGTGACGATGACGAAACCATGAACCGGGTGCTCAAGGAATTCTTCTATCCGTATCTCGATATCCGCAATCGCGGCAAAGGATACGCCGTTTCCATCGTCAAGGCGGGAATGCGCGTGATCGGTCGCGATACCGGTCCGGTGCGCAGCCCGCTGACCGATTTGACCGACAAGGAACACGACATGTTGGCAGAGGTCATCCGCAATGCCTATGGCGATGGTGCGTTGCGTATGGCCTAGGCATGGCGGTGCCTTCACGGCCTGACAGATATCCCGGCAGGTGGTTCTGCCGGGATCCTTATTCGCGACGCCAAAATAAAAATCGGGCGCGCACTGGACCGGAAGGTCTATTAGACTAGTTGTTAACTAATCTTACAGTTGTCCTTACAAGTTGGGAATTGTAAGATTATACGACAATAAGAAGTTCCCATCAGGGAAAACAAGGCTTTAACGCAAGTGACAAAATGTCTCGGGAGGACTCCAAATGAATAACTTTCTCAAAACCACGACACTGACGATTGCAGCGGCTGCTGTGTCGGTGGCGCTGGCATCGGGTGCACAGGCAAAAGAATGGCGTGGCTGGAACATCCATCCGCCGGAATATCCGGTTTCGACCGGCATGGAAGAATTTGCCAAAATCATCAATGAAAAATCCGGCGGCGAACTTGAAGCCAAGGTTTATCATGGTGCTGTTCTTGGTGATCAGCCTGATGCGATCCAGCAGGTCCGTCTTGGCGGCCTGGACTGGGCTGTGTTCAACCTCGGCCCGCTTGGTGAAGTTGCTCCCGAGGCGAACGTTGTTTCGCTGCCCTTCATCTTCAAAAACGTCGATGCCATGCACAAGGTCATGGACGGCCCGGCCGGTCAGCAGATCGCCGATGGCCTGATCAAGGCCGGTCTTCAGCCGCTTGGCTGGTATGATTCCGGTGCGCGTTCCTTCTATAACACCAAGCACCCGATCAATACGCCCGAAGACCTCAAGGGTCTGAAGTTCCGCGTCATGAGCAACGATCTCTATGTTCAGATGGTCGCAGCCCTTGGCGGCAACGCCACCCCGATGGCCTATGGCGAAGTTTACCAGTCGCTGAAAACCGGCGTGATTGACGGTGCGGAAAACAACTATCCGTCCTATGACAGCTCGGGCCATTTCGAAGCGGCGAAATACTATTCCGTGACCCAGCACCTGATCCTTCCGGAATGCCTGTGCATCAACAAGGCGCTTTATGACAGCCTGTCGGATGACGAAAAGAAAATCGTCCACGAAGCAGCTGATGCATCGGTTGAAGTACAGCGTGCCGCATGGGCCGCCCGTGCTGAAAAATCCAAGGAAAAAGTCATTGCTGCGGGCATCGAAGTCAACGAGATCGCCGACAAGCAGGCTTTCCAGGACGCAATGCAGCCGGTCTATGACAACTTCCTGAAGTCCAACCCGGATCTGGCCGATCTGGTCAAAGCCATCCAGGATGCGCAGAAATAAAATATGAATGATTGAAAGGGCGGCGATGATATCGTCGCCCTTCTTTCTGTCTGTGCTACTTTCATATCCGGCTTGGATACGGATTAATCAATTTCTGGCGGCGCATAGATGTTTTCCAGCTTTATCAATTTGATCGACCGTCTGGGCGGCGGGATAGCCGGGGTTCTCAACCTGATCGGCGGTTTGGCGCTTGTGGCGCTTATTCCCAGTTTCGCCTGGCTGGTTTTCGGACGGTATGTTCTTAATGAAACGCCGACCTGGGTTGAACAGATCTCTCTGATCCTGATCGTTCTGATTACCTTTCCTGTGGCGGCAGCCGGGATGCGCGACAACAGTCATCTTTCGGTATCGTTCTTTCGCGATGCGTTGCCTCCGAAAATTGCCGCGATCGTCGCTGCCATCAGTTATGCGGCCATGGCGTGGTTCGGATACTGGATGCTGATGGGCGGTATGGATCTGGTGGCGTTCAACTGGGCCAAGAAAATGTCGATCATCCATATTTCCGATGGCTGGCGTTCGGTGCCGATGGCGGTGTGCGGGGCGGGGATCGCATTTTTCAGCGTTCTTCACATCCTCAAGATCATTACCCGCTGGAAAACCATTTCCAATGCGCGTTTTTACCACGACGATTTGCTGAACAAGGACGTTGAATAAATGGGCATGACCATTCTTCTTGGCGTATTTGCCATCGGTATCCTGATTGGCATGCCCGTTGCCATCGCACTTGGCATCGCAGCCCTTGGCGCCTTCTTTTTCGAAGGTCTGCCAACCCTGATCGCCTTTCAGCGCATCGGGTCGGGTATTTCGGCCTTTTCGCTTCTGGCCATTCCGTTCTTTATCTTTGCCGGCGAGCTGATGCTTCATGGCGGGATCGCGTCACGGCTGGTGCAGTTTGCAACCGCCCTTGTCGGAAGCCGACGCGGCGGCCTTGGCATTGTGAACGTATTTTCATCGATGCTGTTTGGCGGCATTTCCGGGTCGGCCGTTGCCGATACATCCGCCCTTGGCTCGATCCTGATCCCGGTGATGAAAAAGGAAGGTTACCGCGCCGATTATGCGGTCAACGTCACCGTGACCTCATCGATTGCCGGCATCATGATCCCGCCAAGCCACAACATGATCCTGTATGCGGTGGCCGCAGGCGGGGGGATTTCGATTTCCAAGCTGTTCATGGCCGGTGTGGTGCCGGGCATCATCATGTGCCTGTTGCTTGGTCTTGCGACCTGGCTTGTTGCGATCAAGCATGGCTATCCGGCTGAACCGTTTCCGGGCTGGCGGGTGGTCTGGCAGACTGCGGTGCGGGCCATTCCGGGCTTCTTTACCGCCGTGATCATTGTCGGCGGGGTTCTCAGTGGCGTGTTTACCGTCACGGAATCCGGTGCAATCGGGGTTGCCTATGCGCTGATCATTACCGGGCTTGTCTATCGCGAACTCAGCTGGGCCGGGTTTGTTGCCGCGGTCAAGCAATCGGCCAAAACCACGGCGCTTGTCATGTTGCTGGTCGGCTGTGCATCGGCATATGGCTATATGCTGGCCTTCTATCAGGTGCCCGATGCGCTGGCCGATGCGATTACCGGGATTACTGACAATCCGATCATGGTGTTGTTGCTGATTAATGTCATGTTGCTGATTGCCGGCATGATCATGGATATGGCGGCATTGATCCTGATCTGCACCCCGATCTTCCTGCCGCTGGCGGTTCAGTTCGGCATGGATCCGATCCAGTTCGGCATGGTGCTGATGATGAATTTGGGCCTTGGCCTGTGTACGCCGCCGGTCGGGTCGTGCCTGTTTGTCGGGTGCGCGATTGGCGGGGTGAAAATCGAAAAGGCGGTTCAGTCGATCTGGCCATTCTATCTGGCGATCTTGAGCGCGCTTTTGCTGACAACCTATATTCCTGCGATTTCGATGACGCTGCCCAATCTTGTATTTGGCGCCAATTGATCGCGGACAGACACGCATATCAAAGAGGATAAAGATGAAACGTTTGCTGATTACCGGTGCTGGTGGCAACCTTGGGAAAATCTGCCGCGAAGGGCTTAAGGGCTATGCCGATGTCATTCGCCTGTCCGATATTTCCCCGATGGACCCGGCCGGCCCGAACGAGGAAGTCGTGCAATGCGACCTGTCTGACCGTGCGGCCGTGATCGAACTGACCAAGGATGTCGACGGCATCATTCATCTGGGCGGGATTTCGATCGAGGCGGCCTTTGATGATCTGCTTCAGGCCAATCTTGCGGGTACCTATAACCTGTATGAAGGGGCGCGTCAGAACGGGGTGGGGCGCATCATGTTTGCCAGCTCCAACCATGCAATCGGTTTTCACAAGCGCACCACCAAACTTGATGACAAGTCCGAACTGCGCCCCGATAGCCTCTATGGCGTGACCAAATGCTATGGCGAGGCGGTGGCGAGCTATTATTACGACAAGTTCGATGTCGAAACGGTATCGGTCCGTATCGGGTCGTGCTTTGAAAAGCCGCGCGATCGCCGCATGCTGTCGACCTGGCTCAGCCCGCGTGATTTCCTGTCGCTGATGAAGGCGATCTTTGATGCCCCGATGACCGGTCATCTGGTGGTGTACGGGGTGTCGGACAACAAAACCAAATGGTGGAGCAACGATCACGCCGATTTCCTTGGCTGGAAACCGCAAGACAGCTCCGAACAGTTCCGCGCGGAAATCGAAGCCGCCTTTGGCCCCGAAGACCGTCACGATCCGGCGGTGATCTATCAGGGCGGCGGCTTTGCCGCCAAGGGCCATTTCGAAGACTGATTTCGCGTCATCTTCGATCATTTTCCTTTTGGCAAAAGGTCCGCAATTGCGGGCCTTTTTGCTTTTGGCATTGACGGCGTGCCGGATCGAAGATAATCAAAGATGAAAATGATAACGGTTATCATTATCGGAAATCAGGTGCGGCAAAATGGCGGTCGATGACCGTTTTTGGGATTCCATTTTTCAGCAATATCATGATCGTCTGTTGCGTCAGGTTCAGAAATACCTGCCGACGCGCGACGAAAGCCATGACGTATTGCAGGATCTTTATGTGCAGCTGCGCCATCGCAATGTCGATCCGGCCCAGATTGCCAACCCGCCGGCCTATATGATGCGCATGGCGACCAATCTGGCGATTGATGCGCTGCGTCGTCATAAACGCAATCCGCTTGAATTCACCGATCCGGCCGAAATCAGCGACATGGAAGGGGCCGGGGCACAATCGGTCACCCCTGAACAGATCAGTGCCGATCGTCAGCGTCTTGATATCGTCAAGGCCGCGATTGACGAATTGCCGCCCCGGTGCCGCGAAGTATTTTTGCTGTGCAAGCGTGACCATCTGAGCCCGACCGAGGCCGCCGAACAGCTTGGCGTCAGCCGCAATATGGTCGAAAAGCATTTGCGTCAGGCGCTTAGACATTGCAAACAGGTGTTGGCGCGCCATGAAAACTGAACATCCTCAAATGACTGCGTTAAACGTCATCAAGATAACAAACCACGCAGCCAGAAGCCGGGTATCGACTTTGCCATGACAGAATTCCGCTATCCCGAAGACTGCCAAAGCAATGAAGACATTGCCGATTACTGGGCGGTCCGCCTTGATCAATCGGATTTGACCCCGGCCGAGGAAGCCGCCTTCAGCGCCTGGCAGGATGTCGATCCGGGCAATCCGCAACGTTTGGTGCGGGCCTGCCAGATTTGGCAAAGCATGGAAATCGCCGCAGCCGAGGACGGCGCGGCATTATCCGATAGCGCCACGCGTGACACCCGCGATGATGAAGCAAAATCGGTTGATCTGGCCGGTGTGCGCCGTGATCTTGAACGGTTGGGCGCGCTGGAAGGCGGCAGTGGACGGTTGCCGGGCATGCGATCGGCCAAACGGCCATTTCGCCCGGTTCTGGCAGTTCTGACCTGTCTGGTGCTGGTGGTGTTGTTTGGCTATTCGGCCTTTCAGCCCGATCCCGATCTGGTTGCAGCAGCAGACGCATCGGTGGTTGGTCAGATGCATGACCTGCCCGATGGATCGAGCATCTGGATGGAGCCCGGAACCCGGGTTGCCCTGAATTACAGTGACGCCCTTCGCGATATTACCGTTCTGGAAGGTGGCATTTTCATCAAGGTCGCAAAGGATGCATCACGTCCGTTGCGCATTCACCTTAACCAGGTCACAGCGATTGCGGTTGGCACCGCCTTTAGCGCGTCGAAATGGGGCGGGCATGCGCGGGTCGAAGTATCCGAAGGCACGGTCGATCTGGAAGACCGCAAGATGCGCTTGGCACGCCTGGTGGCCGGGCGGGCGGCATGGCAGGACACGGACGGGGATCTTCATTTTGCCGAAGTCGCCCCGGAACGGGTTGCGCCATGGCGGGGCGGGCGCTGGATTGTTGATGATATGCCGATCGATGAATTGCTGGCGCGGATTGCGCCGCTGATGGGGGATCTGACCTTTGTTCGCGATCCGCGTCTGGGCGATATCACCGTATCGGGCAGCTTTGATATCAGCAAACCGCACAGCGCACATGATGCCTTACTGGCTGCTTACGGTCTTGAAGAACGGGCATTTCCCGCCGGTTTCAGAATAATCTCAAGAAAATAGAAAAAATGTGCTCCTCAAATCGGAATCCGGTTCGTCATGAGGGTAATAGTGATTTGCATTATTATCTTCGAACGATGGGGGTAAGCTTTGAAAGCTGAGAATTCTGGAATGTCGCGTCTTTGGGGAACTACGGCACTTGTCGCGACCTTGATGATGGCAGCCGTGCCGATGGCATCGGCACAGGAAGGCACAACAACACCGCAACAGATCACGATTGCGGCGGGCGATCTGCGCGGCGCGCTTGATCAACTGGCCGATCAGTTTGGTCTGCAACTGATTGTTCAGGGCGATCTTTCGGGCATGAGCAGCGGCGATGTATCGGCAACGCTTGACGCGCGTGATGCCTTGCAATTGTTACTGACCGGAACCGGGTATCAGTTTGAATTCATCACCGATGACAGTGTGCGTATCGCACCGGCAAGTTCGGGCGCGCTTGAAAATGGCGGCTCTACGGTCCTGCCCGAAGTGGTGGTCAGTGCCACCCGTTCGCGCCGGTCGATCAAATCCATGTCGCCATCGGTTGTGGTGATCGGTCGTGATCAGATCGAAACCCAGATGGCCAAAAGCAGTGACATCACCAATGTCATCCGCAACACGGTGCCGGGTTTCATGTTTGATGATCAAAGCCTTATTTCGAGCACGGAAACCTTCCGCGGGCGTGATGTCCAGGTGCTGGTTGACGGGGTATCGCGTAACACGCCGCTTCGAAATACCAGCCGTATCCTTTCATTGATCGATATTGCCCAGGTTGAAAGCATCGAAGTCATTCCGGGGTCAAACGCGCTGAACGGGGATGGCGCGACCGGGGCGACCATCAACATCATCACCAAAACCGGCGAAGTCGGAAATAACAGCTTTGTCGTTGACGGGCATGTCACCAGCTATACCGACGATATTGATGACAGTTTCTCGCCGTCGCTGACATTGTCGGGCAGTGGGGGTGTCGGTGCGGTCGATCTTGCCGCAAGTGTCACGGCATCGAAATCGGGTGATGCCTTTGACGGTTATGGCAATCAGGTGCCGTCGGATGCGATGCTAGGGCAGGGCGGTTTTGACAATGCCGAAGACCTCAACCTGTTTGGCAAGGCGGGGCTGACCGTTGCCGAGGGTCATCGACTGTTTCTGTCGTCGGAAGTCGTCCGGCTTCGTCAGGACATCGAATATTATCCCGACCTGACCACCGATCCGGTCTCGGTGGATTATGACAATCCCTATCTTGCCCAGCCGCTGGAAGATGAAAGCCAGTATTTCACCGGCGGATATGAATATGATTTCGGCAAGATCGGGACGGGCGACCTAAAACTGTTTTACAATGACAGCTACAAACAGGCCGCACGCGCCGATTACCATGCCAGCTACAATCCGGCACTGGTGGCACTAGCCAATAGTGGTGCTGTCGAAGACCCGCTGGGCCAGTCGGTAATTGATACAGTCAAATATGGTGTGAAGCTTTCGACCGATACCAGCCTTGATCCGGTGTATGACGGCTTGACCCTGACCTGGGGTGGGGATTTGACCCATGATGACATCAAATACCGCACGATCAGTGGCCGCGATATCGGCGCACCGATGGAACAGGATGGCAAGGCTGTCTTTGCCCAACTCAGCGCGCCGGTTACGCAGTTTGTCGATCTGTCGGGCGGGGTGCGTTATGAAAAATATGATCTGACGGTCAAGGATTTCCTGCGTCCGAACTATATGCGCTATAACGCCGGTGTCGGTCAGGCAATCCTTGCCGCTGCGCAATATACCGGTGGCAATACGACCTATAGTGCGGTGACCTATAACGCATCGGCGGTGGTGCACTGGACCGACCGGATCGATACGTCACTTAGCTATAGCGAAGGTTTCTCTGTACCCGATGTGGGGGCCTATACCCGCCGTGCCGGTTTCAACGGCGTGCCGATGAATTTCAGCGCCCTTGATGTCGAAGCATCCAAGGTCAAAACCTATGAACTGGCGGCACGCTATAACGGGCCCGATTTCCGCACGACCGGTGCCGTTTACATGAGCACTAATGAACGCGGCGATACGTTCGATGCCTCCACCAATGCGCTTAGCCAGCAAAAGGAACGCATCATCGGTGCCGAACTGACCGGTGAATATGATGTGACCGAGGATACCTATGTCGGGGCCCTGGCATCCTATGTCGAAGGTCGTTACGACAGTAACAAGAATGGCGATCTTGACAGCTGGTTGCCCAATAACCGCATCCCGTCCCCGTTCCGGTTTACCGGCTATGTCGACAGCTATGTCTGGGGCGATCTCAATATGCGTTTTGACGGCACCTATACCGCGCCACGCACCAAGATTGACAACAAGAAAGTCAAATCCAGTCTGGTTTTCAATCTGATGGGCAATTACCCGGTGCTTGGCGGCACGGCGCGCTTCGGGGTCGAGAACATCTTTGATGCCAGCTATGAAAACCCGGCGGCATCGGCCCTTCGCGGCTATTCGGTTGCCGGGCACGGACGCACAGTGACCATCGGTTTCCGGCGCGAATTCTGATCGCGACCGGTTACGGCAAAATTTGACCTTTACGGCCTGGCGGGATACCCGCCGGGCCCTTTGCACAAGGAGACCGGCGATGTTTCGTTCAAGCCAGCCCGCAGCCGACATCGTGCTGTTTGAAATGGTTGACCGTCAAAGTGATGCGGACGGGCAATCCTATCTGGCAGCCTTGCACGACCTTGCCCGGCGTCAGGACCCGGCGATCCTGATCCTGCGGGTTGCGGGCATGACCGAACAGGATCACGAAACCCGCAAACAGGCGGCTGCCTGGTTCAAGGAAAATCGCGACCGGCTTGGCATGTTCGCCAAGGGTCTTATTCGCGTCGATGAAGGCCATGACCATGGCGACGGGCATCTGCATGTTGATGATGCCCATGACGTCGAAAACAGCAACTTTGCCCGCATGCTGCCATTCCCGGTCAAACATGTGACAAGCCTTGATCAGGCGTTTGCACTGGCGCAAAACTGGCCGCCCGAACCCGGTTGATATTACCCGTTCCGATGCGTGTGATATCGCGGTGATTATCGTTTGCGCACAGCCAGAATCATGAAATAGCTTGTTCCGATCAGGGCCGCGATCAGTCCGGTCGGAAGCTGTGCCGGATAAATCAGGTTACGGGCCAGCCATTCGGCCACCATCATCACATTGACCCCGATCAGGACTGCACCCAGCAAATGCCCGCCTGCCAGCCGATACCCGGCAACACGGGCCAGATGCGGGGCCATCAGCCCGACAAAACTCAGCGGTCCGACAAGCAGGGTGGCACTGGCCGCAAGGATTGCCGCCAGCAGCATCATGGCAAACTGGAACCCCGAAATGCCAAGCCCCAGCGAAACCGATTGATCGGTGCCAAGGGACGCCAGTTCAAGCGGACGGCGAAGGGCAATGGCAACAATCAGCAACACCGCCGTTACCCCGGCAACGATCATGACCTCGTTCATATTGGTGAAATAGGTCGTCCCGGCCAGCCATGACATCAGCATGGTGGTCTGGGTGCCGCTGCGGGTCAGCACAATGCGCACGATCGCCCCCAGAATGGCCGTCAGCGCCAAGCCGTTCAGCAACATGTAATGCGGTGCATGGGTAAATTTGCGGCACAGAACAAGCAGCACCAGCAAGGATACAATGCCGCCTGCCGCCCCGATCACCATCAGTTCGGCACGCTGTGCGAAGCCGAAAATCGCAAGTGCGATGATCATGGCAAGGGCGGTGGCCGAACTGACCCCGGTGATTTCCGGGCTGGCCAGCGGGTTGCGCCCGACCCGCTGAATAAGCGTGCCTGAAACCGCAAGTGCGGCCCCGCAAATCATCGCGGCAAAGGTACGTTCCGAACGGCCCAGCAGAATGTCGTAACTGTCACCATCAAGACCAAGCACCGCAAAGCCGTTGCCATCAAGCGAAATGAACAGCGAGAAACCGATGCCCAGAACAAGCGTGGTGCCCAGAATGATCGACAGGCTCAGCTTGGAAACGATTTCCTGATCGCTGTGCTGGTCTTCGCTTTGGGTGCCGGGCATGATCCGTGCCTTGCGCAGGATCAGGATGATGAACGGTGCCCCGAACAGCGCGGTCGCGGCCCCGGTCGGCAACACATCCCCGCCAAGACCGTTAAACTGTCGCACGATGAAATCAATGATCATCAGCACAAACCCGCCGGTCAGCACCGAATAGATCATAAGATCACGTGACCGGGTCAGTCCTGCGATCCGCAGGGCGGCGGGCACGGCAAGACCAACAAAACCGATCAAACCGGCAGCTGAAATCACCGATGCGGTGATGAAAACCGCAAAGCCAAGGATCAGCAACCGCAACACCGTGACCTTGGCCCCCAGCGAATTGGCGGTGTCATCGCCCAGTGCCAGCAGATCCAGCGGGCGTGACAAGGCCAGCACCGCAATCATGCCAACGATTACGCGCGGCAGAATAAATTGCGTGGCTTCCCAGCCATTCTGGGCCAGATCACCCGCCCCCCACATGAAGACCGATTGCAGATATTGTTCGTTAAACAGCAACACGATCTGGGATGCAGACTGCAACAGCAGATTGACAATCATGCCCGCCAGAATAAGCCACAGCGTCGCATTGCCGCGTTTTGATGCAATCAGATAGACCGCGCCAAGCGCAATCATCCCGCCTGCCAGGGCAAAGGCTTCCTGAAAGATGGCCATTGATGCCGGCGCGACAAGCAGGAAAATGGTCAGGGCAAATTCAACACCGGCCCCTACGCCAAGTGTCGTCGGCGATGCCAGCGGGTTGCGCAGAACAGTCTGGATCGCCGCGCCGGCGAGAGCCAGACCCGCCCCGCACAGAAACGCCATCACAAGGCGGGGCAGGGTACTGTAATGAAACAGGATCTGGTCAAAGTCGGTTTCATCGGGGCTGAACATGACCTGCGTTGCCAGTCCCTTTTGCAGGAACGGCCAGAAATCAGCGATCAGGATACCAATACAGGACAGACCAAGCGCGACCAGCAAAGCAGCCGGAATGTTCGAACGGGTGTTGGTCATTGATGCGGGCCGTTCTCGATGCTTTCGGTCAGAAGTTTCGCAAAGCGAAGCGATGACGGAACCCCGCCATACATCCAGACAACCGGAAGCTCATAGACGCGGTTGTTGCGCGTGAAATCCATGAATTTCCACATTGGGGATGCGAACATCTTGTCCAGAATGGCATCGGGCACCGGGTTGGTATAGACGACACTTTGCTTGGCATAAGGGGCAATCAGTTCAAGACCGCCACGGGCAAAGCCCCATTTGTTGACTTCGCCGTGAAAGGCCATCGGCACATTCATTGCCGCCATCACCGAACCGGGCAGGCTGGTGTCGCCAAACATGCCGATCGTGCTTTCATCAAAGAAATAGATGATATTGAGTTGCTGATCAGGGCCAAGGGCCGCGCGGGTGCGTGCCCCATATTCGGCCAGTTTCGCATCGACATCGGCCAGATAGGCCGCACCTTCGGCTTCGCGGCCGGTGGCCTTGGCGATTTTGTCAAAAACTTCGCGTGCGGCCTGGAATGCCGGACGGTTTTCTTCAAACATCCGCAATTGCAAAACCGGCGCAATTTCCGACAGTTTCTCATAATTGATCCCGATATCGGGAATGGTAATGATCAGATCGGGCTTTGCCGCGCGCAAGGCTTCAAGATTGGGCGATGATCGTTGCCCAAGATCGACAAACTCATCGGGCAATGCCGGTTCTTCGACCCATTCGACATAATCAACCGGGTCTGCAACCGCCACCGGATCAAGGCCAAGTGCAATCACGGTTTCGGTAAAGGCCCAGTTGATGGTGGCAACGCGCTTTGCCGGCCCCTGCAGTTCAAGCGTTCCGCGTTCATGTTCAATGCGGATCGGATCGGCATGGGCCGATGTCGCACTTACGACGCAAAATGTTGCGGTGATAAAAATCCCGCCCAGAACAGTACGCAACAAAGCCATGGTTTATGATCCGCTTGCGGTGGTCGGGGTGCCGGTTACGGCATCGGCCAGCAGTTCGGCAAAGCGTGCCGCCGACAGAACCCCGCCAAAGGTCCAGCTTGATGGCACGGTATAAACATGACCATTGCGTGCAAACGGCATTGCCTTCCAGATCGCGGTGTCAAACAGGCGGCTTTGGACGGTCGGGGCAATCGGTTCGACATAGGCAAAATGAACATCGCCAAGTTTCGCCAGATCGGAAACATCGCCGTTATGGAATGCCCAGCCATTGACCTCGCCATCCCAGGCATTGGCAAATCCCATCCGTGCCAGAACCGACCCGAACAGTGATGTGTTGCCGTGAATGCGGAAATGGGCTTCGTCAAGGATACGGACAACTGCGAATTTGGCATCATTGCCGACCTTGTCGCGGATGCGTTTGGCCGCGGCATCAATCCGGGCATTGACCGATGTGATGACTTCTTCGGCCTTCTCGGATTTGCCCGCCAGTTTGCCAATATTGCGCAACAGCGTTTCGGCCCGGTCAATGGCGGGTTCGCTGCTTCCGGTATTATAGATCGAATAGACCAGTGTCGGCGCAATGGCCGAAAGCTTGTCATAGGCCATCGCCACATCGGCACTGATGACAATGGCGTCAGGTTTGGCTTCGCGCAGGGCTTCGAAATTGGGTTCGCGCCGGGTGCCAAGATCGGCAAATTCGGCCGGAAGTTCCGGTTCAACCACCCACACGCGATAGCCGTCCGCTTCGGGAACGGCAACCGGATCAATGCCCAGTGCCAGGAAACTTTCGGTCAGCGCCCAGTTTGATCCGGCAAAACGGGTCGGCGTGCTGTCAAAGGTGACGTCGCCCATTTCATGGGTCATGGTCTGGGCGGTGGCGCCCACCGATGACATGGCGGCAATCGTTACAAGACAGCTTGCCGCAAACTTGCAAATCAGACGGGTGCGCATATGAATGTTCCTGATCCCTGTTGGCTGATCCGTAACCCTGTCGTCACAGCGCACTAGGCGACATAACTGACGAAGCGGTCATGGTCCGGCAGATGGATGACATCAATGTCGGTTTGGAAAATGTCGCGAAGTGTTTCGCCCTGCATGAAATCGCGTGCGTTGCCCTGCCAGCAGGTCCGCCCGCCGCGCAATGCGACGATATGATCGGCAAAACGCCCGACCATGTCGATGTCATGCAAAACGGCAATCACGGTCAGATTGTTCTGATCTTTCAGATTGGCGACCAGTCGCAGAATGTCGCGCTGATGGCCGACATCAAGGGCCGATGTCGGTTCGTCCAGCAACAGCACCGGCGCATCCTGGGCAAGCAGCATGGCAAGCCACACACGCTGGCGTTCGCCGCCCGACAGGCTTGCGACCAGACGGTCGGAAAAGCCGGTGACATGGGTCAGTTCCATCGCCTGATCAATCTTGGCATGGTCTTCGTTGCGGTAACGGCCAAATGCCCCGCGCCAGGGATAACGACCAAATGCCACCAGTTCGCGCACACTCAGATGCGGCGGCACCACCGGATTTTGCGGCAAATAGGCAACCTTGCGGGCAAAATCGCGCGTGCCATGATCTTCAAGAACCGCATCATCAAGGGTGATGGTGCCGGCATGCTTTTTGTTCTTGCGCGCCAGAAGCTTCAAAAGCGTACTTTTGCCCGATCCGTTATGGCCCACAATGGCGCTGAACGCACCGGTCGGAAAATTGACCGTAATGTCATCAAGCAGCGTTTTGGGATTTTTGCCGTCACTCTTGAAGATGACGTCTTTCAGATCGAACATGTGCTGAAAACTCGTAAAAACTGTAATCGGGCCGAAGTCCTTGAACCTGCTGGCCGGGATATCGACCCGGGACGATTGAAAACAATCGTCCCAATGTGAGAATGCCTATCAATTACTTGCAGAAAATGCAACCGAGTTGCGATTGCATTTGTTCGAAATTTTCGCGGTAAATTAAATCATCATACAAAATGACTTTTCAGAAGTTGCCATTCCGGGTAGCAATATGGATCAGGTATTTCCGGTATGGGGGAAGGGGTTTGCAAACAGCCCGCCTTTACCGGAACAAAGCGGAAAACCGCATGAAATATCAGGGAGAAACCATGGCCAACGTGAAAACCGTCTTGCCAAACCTGCGCTGCACGCTGGGCGAAGGCCCGCATTGGGATGCCAAGGATGGCGTGCTGTACTGGGTGGATATTGTCGGAAAGACCGCCTTTGCCCTGCGTCCAAGTGATGGCGCATCGCGCAGCTGGACATTCGATCAGCCGGTTGCGGCAATTGTCCCGCGCGAAAATGACGGGCTTCTGGTTGCCCTTGCCGATGGTTTGGCGTTTCTTGATGCCGAAAGCGGGGAAACAACGCCCTTTGTCGCGCCAGATCGCGACCATGCGGGCAACCGGTCCAATGAAAGCCGGGTGGACCCTGCGGGGCGGTTCTGGCATGGCACCATGCAAAACAATATCGGCCCGAATGGCGAAGACCTTCCTGTGACGGTCTCGACCGGGACACTCAACCGGGTGGGGGCGGACGGGGAAACAACCCGTTTCCTGTCTGATATCGGGATTTCCAATACGCTGCTTTGGTCCGCTGACGGCAAGAAGATGTTCTTTGGCGACACCATCAAGGATACGCTGAATGTCTATGACTATGACATGGCGACCGGGGTTCCCAGCAATCCGCGCGTGTTCTTTGGCCCGCAGGATCGCGGCAATATGGACGGATCGGCGATGGATGCCGATGGCTATATCTGGAATGCGCGCTGGGGCGGCAGTTGCCTGATCCGCTTTGCCCCGGATGGCAGTGTCGACCAGATCATTGATCTTCCGGTGACCCAGCCGACCAGTTGCGTGTTTGGCGGCCCGGACCTTAAGACGCTTTATATTACTTCGGCCGCAGTTGGGCTGGATGGCAATGGCAACGAGCTGGAAGGCGCGCTGTTATCGATCCAAACAGATGTCGCCGGTCAGCCCTGCACGCGCTTTGCCGGATAGGGGCCGCAGCGTTTTCCTGCTAACTCATCCTTTGGCATCCCGGATTTTCAGCATGTTCTGAAAGTCCGGGACCAGTTCATGATAGATCGGCAGGGCCGCAGCACCCATGGCCGCGGACAGCAGGTTGCCGACGCCTGCCTGCACCGGAAGCGCATTGCCAAGCGGGGTGCGACTGCCCGCAGTTTCAAGACGGCCAAGCTCAATAAGCAACGCATCAAGGATTGACGCGGGCAACAAACCGCCCAGCATGACGGCCTGTGGATCAAGCATGCTGCCAAGGATTTGTACCGCCGTTGCCAGATGCGGGGCGGCCTGTTTGATCCAGCGTTTGACCGGTTCATCATCGGGTGACAGCTGGGCCAGACGATTAAGTGTCGTATCATTCAAAAGTGCGTCGCGATCGGCCGCATCAAATTCATCATACAGCGCCAAAAGCGACACATAACGTTCAAGGCATCCCTTGCGTCCGCATGGGCAATCGCGCCCATGCGGTTCGACCGGCAAATGACCGATCTCACCAGCCGCCCCGTTGGTGCCGTGAATGATCTGGTTATCCATGAACAAACCGGCACCCAAACCATAGCCGATAAAGACATAAACGAAATTTTCCAGCGTTCTGGCATTGCCATACAGCTTTTCGGAAATCGCGGCAGCATCGGCGTCATTTTCGGCAAATACCGGGCAATCGATCTTTTCCGACATGGCGGCAACAATATCGAAATTTTCCCATCCCGGGGCGATGCCGGTCGGACCGGCAATGCCGACGGGCCCCGGCATCGCAATGCCGATCCCGATATTGCGCGCCGGATCCAGCCCGCAATCGGCAATGATTTTACGGGTTGCCTCAATCAGCAATTCGACCGCGCGTTCGGGATTGGGATGGTTGAATTGCTGGCTGATGCGCGCACGTTCCTCGCCCAGAAGATTGACCAGTACCGCGTCAAACTGCGTTCCGGTCAGCTGAAATCCGATGGCATAACCGCCATCCGGGTTCAGGCGATAGGGGCGGGCAGGCTGGCCACGCTTTTGACGAATCGGTTCACCGGCCAGAAGAAGTCCCGTTTCTTCGAGTTCCCCGACCAGGTTCGAAATCGTCTGGGCCGACAGATTGGTGATGCGCGTAATATCTGCCCGTGACAATCCGTCATGGCGTCTGACCGCGTCCAACACCGCACGTCTGTTGTGATTCTTGGCGTGTAAAAGGTTGGTTCCCGTGACGCTCTTTGGTTGTTTTTTCATCTTTGCCATTGCCGCCCATTTTCTTTTGACTTATTAATTACATCAAATTGAATTAATAATAAAGCCTGTCCTCAATCAGGCTTGTCGTCTATCCAAGTCGTATCCTATGTATCAGGGAGATATAAATCATGAATATCAAGAATATCATGACGGGTGCTGCGATCGGCGTGCTGGCCGCATCGGGTGCCGCGCATGCTGATGTGACCCTCAATGCGCTGTTCATGGCGCAGGCTGCCTATAGCGAAGATGACATTCGCAACATGACGGCCGAGTTCGAAGCCGCCAATCCCGGCATCAAGGTCAATGCCGAACTGGTTCCGTACGAAGCCCTGCATGACAAGATCGTGCTGTCGCAAAGTGCCAATGGCTATGACGTTGTCCTGTATGACGTGATCTGGCCGGCGGAATTTGCGCAATATCAGCTGCTTGAAGATGTCACGTCACGCATCGATGACAAAACCCGGTCGGGCATTCTCGACGGCGCCTGGACCACGGTGGAATATGATGGTGCGCTGTATGGCATGCCATGGATCGCCGATACCAAGTTCCTGTTCTATAACAAGGACATGCTCAAAGCTGCCGGTTTTGACAATCCGCCCGCAACCTGGGAAGAACTGCGCGCACAGGCCGCAGCCATCAAGGAAAAGGGCATTGTCGACTATCCGCTGGTTTGGTCCTGGTCGCAGTCCGAAGCCGCCATTTGTGATTACACCACCATCCTTTCGGGCATGGGCGGTGAATTCCTTGATGCCGATGGCAAACCGGCCTTCAATACCGGTGGTGGTCTCAAGGCGCTTGAATATATGGTTGGCACCCTTGATGACGGGCTGACCAACCCGAATTCCCGTGAATATCTTGAAGAAGACGTTCGTCGCGTATTCTCCAGCGGTCAGGCGGCATTCGCGCTGAACTGGGGCTATATGTATAATCTTGCCAATGACCCGGCCGAAAGCCAGGTTGCCGGCAAGGTCGGCATTGCACCGGCACCGGGGACTGATGGTGTCTCGAAGGCATCGGCTGTCAACGGTTCGATGGGCCTTGGGATCCCGACCAAAAGCGGTCACAAGGAAGAAGCCTGGAAATATATCCAGTTCCTGACCTCGCAGAATGTGCAGGACAAATTTGCCAAGCTCAGCCTGCCGGTATGGGAAGCATCCTATTCCAATCCGGACGTGATCAAAGGCCAGGAACCGTTTGTCGAAGCGGCCAAAACCAGCCTTGCTGTCATGGCACCGCGTCCGACCATGGCATCCTATCAGGAAGCATCATCGGTTCTGCAAGAAGCCCTTCAGAATGCGATGCTAGGTTCGGTCAAACCGGCTGATGCCCTGAATGACGCAGCCGAGACCATCTCGGACATGCAATAAGCGCGAAAGCGTCTTTTCGATCCAGAACCCGGACTTGTGTGATCCTCCTCCATGCTTGTTCGGGTTCAAACTCCGGAGCCGAATGCACCGCTATGATTTCCTATCGTAAAACGGTGACGGCGTGGCTTTTACTGACCCCGATGATCGTGATCATCGTCGGGGTCAGTGGCTACCCGCTGATCAAGACGATCTATTACAGCCTGACCGGTGCGAAACTGATTGCGCCCGACGTCACCAGCATCTTTGTCGGCTTCGACAACTATGTGCGTGCGCTGTCTTCTTCCAAGTTTCTTGAAGCCATCTGGCACACCACCTATTTCGCCGTCATTTCCGTCGGGGCGGAAATGGTGATCGGTGTTCTGGTTGCGCTGTTGCTGAACGAAGCCTTTGCCGGGCGGACCCTGTTGCGCGCCATGCTGATTTTGCCGCTTGCGCTGCCGACGGTGGTCAACGCCATGATGTGGCGGCTGATCTATAACCCGGATTTCGGGGCGCTGAATGCGCTTCTGGTCCAGATCGGGATGCTTGATGCCTATCGCTCCTGGCTGGGGGACCCGGCAACCGCCCTTGATATGGTCATTCTGGCCGATGTCTGGAAAAACTTCCCGCTGGTGGCCCTGATTGCGTTGGCCGCCCTTCAGACCGTACCCAAGGATTTGTACGAGGCCGCCACCCTTGACGGGGCAGGGGTTTGGAGCCGGTTCTGGCGCATTACCCTTCCGGCCATTCTGGGGCCGCTCAGTGTCGCGCTGGTTTTGCGCACGATCGAGGCCTTCAAGGTGTTTGACATCATCTATGTCATGACCCGTGGTGGCCCGGCCAGCAGTACCAAGACCGTCAGTTTCTATGTCTACCAGGAAGCGTTTGCCTATATGCGCGTTGGTTCCGGGGCATCCTATGCGCTGATTGTTGTTTTGATCAGTGCCTGTCTGATTGCCGGATACATGTATCTGATCCGCAAGCAGGGGGAGGTGTGATTATGAAGGCATCCCTGACAAAAAAGATTTGCATCTATCTGGGAGCACTTGTTCTTGCCACCGTGATTGCGGTGCCGGTTTTGTGGCTGTTTATCATGAGCATCAGCTCATCCACCCATCTGACCACCTTGCCGCTGCAATGGTGGCCGGATGCGCCGACCTTTGAAAATTATCGCAATCTGTTGGTATTTGCCGAAAACAGCCCGTCGGCCAGTTTCCTCTATGGTATTCGCAACAGCATCATCATTGCCTTTGCCGCGACCGGTCTTTCGATCATTGCTGCCATTCCCGCGGCCTACAGCTTTTCGCGTTTGCCCGGACCGCGGCGCAAGAACCTGCTTTATGCGGTGATTGCGATCTTTATGTTGCCGCCTGTGGCAATCGTTTTACCGCTTTATACGGTGATGAGTGCGCTTGGGCTTCTCAATACCCACTTTGCCCTGATCATTGTCTATTGCTCGATCCTGTTGCCCTTCACGACCTGGCTTCTCAAAAGCAACTTTGACACTATTCCGGGCGATCTTGACGAAGCCCCGATCATTGATGGTGCCAACCGGTTGCAGGCCATCTGGTATGTGATCCTGCCGATTGCCCGTCCGGCCCTTGGGGCGGCGGTGATGATGGCGGTGTTGCTGGCGTGGGATGAATTTTTCTACGGGCTTTTGTTCACCAATGACATTCGGGCCAAAACCATCACGGTGGCAATTGCCGATCTGGCGGCCGGGCGTGTGGCAGATTACGGCCTGATTTCAGCAGCCGGAATTCTGGCGGCGGTCCCCCCGGTCATTCTGGCCTTCTTCATGCAGAAAACCCTGGTGTCCGGACTTGCAAGCGGCAGTGTAAAGGGATGAATGCCATGACAAAATCACATCCGGGCATTCGTCCTGATCCGGCACGTCCGATCATATCGATTGGCACGATCAATGTGGATCAGTTGATAGGCCCCATCGCCCATTGGCCGCAACCGGGGACCGAGACCGTCTATCCCGATTATGAAATGCGGATCGGCGGGGGATGCGGCAATTTTGGGGCGGCTTTGATGGCGCTTGATGCCCATCAGCATATTGTCGTCAATGTCGGCAAGGACGCCATGGGCGACTGGCTGTGCGAACAGTTCGGGCCGCTTGCCGATCACTGGCATCGCAGCGATACCGTGACCTCGGTGACGTTTGGTCTGACCCATCCCGATAAGGAACGCACGTTCCTGTCAAACGAAGGGCACAGTTCGATCTTTGACGCGACAATGGTGCGCGAAATGCTGTCGGGAACCCGGGTTGATGGTGCGATTGCACTGTTTGTCGGAACATTTTTGATGCCCGGCCTGCTGCCTGATTGCGCCAGCCTGATGAAGGAACTTCATGACAGCAGCGCGATTGTTGCCCTTGATACCGCATGGCCGACCGGCGGATGGAGCGATGATGTCCAGACCCATCTTGAAAGCTGGTTGGGCTATGTGGATATCCTTCTGATCAATGATGCCGAGGCATCGGGCATTCTGGGCATTGCACAAACCGAATTTGCCCGTGATATAGAAACATATCTGGCCCGTATTGCCGATAAACTGCCATCCGATGCGATCATTGTGGTCAAACGCGGGGCGGCCGGGGCGACGGCTTTTGCCGATGGCAATATCCTGCATGTGCCCGTACCCGGACCGGTTGACGTTGTCGACACCGTGGGGGCGGGGGATTGCTTTAACGCTGGCTTTTTGATGGCGTTGCAGATGCAGGCCGCTTTGCCCGATGCATTGCGCGCCGGGATCGAAGTCGCCGGCAAGGCCATTGCCAGCAACCCGCGCAAATATCCCGAAATTTCCGATCTTTGCTCTGATGTCGCAGCGGTCCTGTCCGCGCCAGTGCCGACCGGCGAAGAAATCATGACATTCGACCAGGTGGAGAATAGCTGAAATGTCGTCTGTATCTTTGTTCAATGTCACAAAGTCGTTTGGCACAGCCGACATCATCAAGGGCGTGGATCTGTCGATCAGGGACGGGGAGCTTGTGGTTTTTGTCGGCCCGTCGGGCTGTGGCAAATCCACATTGCTGCGCATGATTTCCGGGCTTGAAGAAATCACCGCCGGTGAAATTCATCTGGGGGACAAGCGTGTCGATCCGCTTCCGGCGTCTGATCGCGATATTGCCATGGTGTTTCAGTCCTATGCGCTTTATCCGCATATGACAGTCGCGGAAAATATCGGCTTCCCGCTTAAGATGGCGGGGTGGTCGAAATCCGATATGGATGCCAAGACCCGCGAAATCGGCGATGTTTTGCAATTGCTTCATCTGTTTGATCGCACCCCCAAACAGCTTTCGGGCGGACAGCGCCAGCGTGTTGCGATTGGCCGGGCCCTTGCGCGGGATCCCAAAATCATTTTGCTTGATGAACCGCTTTCAAATCTTGATGCGGCACTTCGCGTCGATATGCGGATGGAGCTTGCCCGTCTGCACCGCGAACTTGGGGCGACCATGATTTACGTCACCCATGATCAGGTCGAAGCCATGACCATGGCGGACCGGATTGTTGTGTTGCGTGACGGGATTGTCGAACAGGTGGGAACGCCGCTTGATCTTTATCTGCGACCGGCCAACCGGTTTGTTGCCGGATTTATCGGATCACCCAAGATGAATTTCTGGGATGCACGCAGTGACGAGAACGGGCGTGTTGTCATGCCATCGGGACTTGCGGTGGCAATGGGCGATCATGTTGCCGCCAACCGGTCCCTGACGGTGGGGGCGCGTCCCGAACATCTGGTTCTGTGCGACGAAGACAGTGCCGCATTGAAGGGCACGGTCTTGGCGGTCGAACATCTTGGATCGGATACGTTTGTTCAGCTTCATTGCGGGATTGGCGATCCGTCACAGATGGACGTCAATGTGCGTCTGGCGGGCATCGTCCGGGTTTCGATCGGCGATCAACTGGCCCTGACGATTGCCGATCAGGACAACTGGCATCTTTTTGATGGTGACGGCATTCGTCTTGATCCGCCTGCTGACAGGGCAGCCTGAACGCAAAACAGCAGCAAATAACGTGCCTTGCCCCTTTTTGGCCTTGGTTTTAGGTATTTTTGGCGGCAACATTGTGCGCATATAAATGCACAATCCAAAAAAACGAGCAAACCGGGGTCTCAATGAACTCAATATCGTCCGCGAAAATGTGGGTAAGGACGTTACTTGCCATTGGCATGGTCACGTTGTTATCGGCCTGTGCGGCATTTCAAACCAGCACGACCAGGGTCACCGGTTCGGTGACCTATCGCGAACGGATTGCGCTGTCGCCTGATAATGCGTTTCTGGTTGTCAGGCTGCGGGATGTATCGCGTGCCGATGCGCCGTCAGTGGAAATCGCATCCCTGCGTCAGCCGGTGTCAAACCCGCCGATGGTTTTTGTCCTGCCCTATGACGGATCGAAAATCGATCCGCGCATGACCTATGCGCTTGAAGCCGAAATCGTCAATTCCGACGGTGATACGCTGTTTCGCAATGATCAGGTCTATCGGGTGCTGACCGGTGATGCGCCAAGTGATGTGGAAATTACGGTGCGTCCGGTGTCACATACCCAGTCTGACGGGGCGCGCAAATTTGACGGTGCCGATACCGCGCGCGACATTGCCGCAATCGAAGCCCGCCTGCCATCCTTGCGGGTTATTCCCGGTCAGTATGTCGCATCCGATCATACCGTGACCTATAAGGCATATGTCTCGCCCGAAGGCGAACCGATGATGGTGGACGAGCATCGCGACCTTGGTGATTACGGCACCTCGGATGTGAAGCTTTATTACCGCAATGGTCAGTTGTTGCGGTTTTCGGAAAATGCCACGCGCGTCAATTATGACGGGGCGCAAAGCGACGCGCCGCTGGAATACAGCTTGCAGCTTGATTTCGCGCAAGGCCGCTTTTCATCGGGGACCAAGACCGTCAATGGCGTGCAAAGCAATCCCGACGAACATGAAGTCAGCGGCGCCCTTGCCCAAAGCAAGGTGGCATTAAGCCGCATCGACGCGATGCTGGCCCAGATGAACAGTGATACCGCGAAGCTTGGCGGGTCAAAGGTCTTTGTCTGTGATGATCAAAGCCGTTTTTCGGTGACCTTCGAACAGCGCATTGATCGCGCCACCGTCGAATTCCCCGGCCGCGAACCGCTATCTTTGGCCCGTATTGCGACCGGGTCGGGATATGGCTATGCCAATGATCTGTATGAACTGCGCGGCAAGGGCGAAGATGCGATCTGGCAAACCCCGTCTGGCGAAACCCATTGTGCCGTGTCTGCCGCACCGGTCGGCCTGGCATTGTCGCCGGGCAACTTCCCGGTGGTCAAGCTTGATGAGCTGAAATCGGCGGGCAAAGGTATCTGGACCGAATATTTCGCCGATCTGCAACCGGCGATTACGGCCTGCCTTGCGGAGAATCCGGGCGATCTGGTGTCGGTTCTCAAGGCCTGGCCGATGAACCACGGTATGGTCGGGGTGCGGACGGTGAATGGCACTGGCGGGCGTTATGACTGTCTGGTTCCGGCCGATGGCATGGGTACGGTTCATACCGAACTGGTGGAAACCACCACCAATATCCTACCGGGCGAGGACGAAGTCCGCTTTACCCCGGCCAGCAGCGCCTATCCCGACGGAAAATGTTTCAGCCATCAACGGCTTGAAGATGGCGCGGTCTTTCTGGGTTGGTTGTCAAAGGATTCCTGTTCATAGGAAATTGTGATCCAACTGGTCGATCCCAGCATTTCAAAAAGACGCTACGACATGCTCGGGCGTCTTTTTTTGTTGGTCTTCAAACAACTTGGACGCAGTGTAAAACTATTCTTATGAGTGACTTACAATGGGCTCATGACGCCTCTATATAAACCTTTGAGATCAATTTATTGTTCGCAAATGTTTTCAGGGTTGTGTTTCGAGGCGGAGCTTGCTGATGTCAGATGATGTGAAAGCTGACAAATCCATCATTTGGGGCGTGACCCTTGTCGTTGCGCTGGCGGGACTGGGGTCATATATCGTCGGAGTTCCGATTGTTAACGAGATTCTTGTTGGTTGCGTCGCGCTGCTGACGGTCTTGGTAACCTATTGTATTTTCGGCATCAAACCGGAACGCTCCGAACGGGAAAAGACAGATAACCGTTCGGCGCTAAGCCGTGAACTGGTGGAATGTGTCTACACACTTCCGGTGCCTGCCCTTGCAATCGACAACAGACATCGCATTGTTGCCGGCAACAGCTTTGTGCAGGATGTATTCGGGCTTCCCAATGATGCGATGACGGGGTTGAGCCTTAGTTTTCCACACGATGAAAAAGACTCCGGCGAGCGTGGCGGCAAAGATGATGGCTGGTCGACCTGGCTTGTTTCGGATCAGCAATCCTTGCAGATCGGCAAGCACCGCATTGAAGGTACGGCGATCCTGATACCGCTTCGCGGGCTTTCAGAGGCCGGGGGCGAAGCCTTGGTCATGATCATCCCGAACAAGAAAACGGTTGGTGAATTGCGCGAACCGATGGCGATTGGTTTGACGGGCGACACGCATCTGCAAGACGATGACCGCATGCTGCTGCGCGAGCTCAATCACGATATGCGCACCCGGTTCCAGAACGCATCGGGTATTCTTGATCTGGCGGAAATGACGGCAGTCGGCTCCGATGCCCAGCGTTATTTTTCAAGTCTTCAGAAAATCTATCGCGAGGCGGTTGATCGCGCGGACTCCCTTGTTTCCTTCTTCGAGCTTGATTATCAGGCCAAGGAAGGCAGTTTCCAGACTTTCGGCATAGATGAATTGTTGAACGATATTTCGTTCTCATTGGGTCAGCGCAAGGATATCGAAGATAACGAAATCCTGTTTGATACCGATCTCAGCGTTGAAAAGGCTATCCGGTATCACAAACAGATGATGGCAAAACTGATTTGCCATCTTGTTTTGCATGTCATTGGTGGCGAAGTCGGCAAGACGGTTCTGATCCGGGTTCGGGTGAACGATAACAAAGAAACCCACCCGGAACTGAGTGTCGAAGTTCTGACCAAAGACAAGGTTGGCGGCAATGCGTCGGGCGGCATCAATCTTGATCTTGAAATTGCCCGACGGATCGCACCGAAAATCGGCGGTGAATTGTTTGTGGATCACAGCAACCTTGAAAAGGCCGGTATTCAGTTCCGGGCCAAGGTCGAAAGTGTCGATACCTTCCGCTCGGGCTTTGTCGTCCCTGCGCATCTCAAAAATCTTCAGGCGCTGATTGTGGATGACAATGAAACGTCGCGCGCGGTATTCGAACAACTGACATCAGCACTTGGCTGGACCGTCGATGTTGCGGCATCAGGCGAAGCCGCGATGCATATGATCCGTTTCAAACAGGGACGGCGCGAAGCTTATGACGTCATCCTGATTGACTGGCGGATGCCCGGTCTTGACGGGTGGGAAACCAGCAAGCAAATCCGTGAACTTCAGCATGGCGGTAAAATCCCGATCATCGTGATGATTTCCGCTCATAACCGGTCGTTCCTGTCCAAAAACATTCAGGACCGCGGACGGGTGTTGAATGGCTTCCTGACCAAACCGGTTACGCTTAGCATGTTGCTTGATGCGGTTGCCGATGCAACCGCCCATGTCCAGGAACCGGTCCCCGATACCGACAACCGGGGAACCAGTACCGAACCGCTGGCGGGCAATACGGTACTGATCGTTGATGACAACCAGATGCACCGCGAAGTTGCCAAGGAATTCATGATCCGCAACGGGGCACAGGTCTATACCGCATCGGGCGGTTATGAAGCGATCAGCAAAGTGCAGAATTACCGCGACGAGATCGATATCGTTCTGATGGATGTGCAAATGCCTGACCTCAACGGGTTCGACGCGGTCAAGCGTATCCGAGAACTGGGCTATCAGGATATTCCGGTCCTGATGATGACGGCCAACAGCACATCCGAACTTCATCACAGAAGCCTTCAGGCCGGGGCGAATGAAGTCGTGATCAAGCCATTTGTGATGCGCGAAATTGTTATGGCCATGACAATGCATGTTGGACGGGCAAAACAGTTCCAGCGTCTGGGCAGAGACAGCCTGCTATCGACCGAAGTGTCGCAACTTGCCAATAATCTTGGTTTCAGTACCGAAGTGATCGAACAGCGTTTTGGCGAACAATCGTCAAGCTATGTCAATTCGCTCAAGACATTCGTTCGTGATGCAAAACGGCTGAACCACAAGCTTGAAGTTGATCGCGGACGCAAGGTCTGGGAAGACATCGTGCGTGAAACGACTGCGCTGGGTGGATTGCTGTCTGTGGTCGGGGCGGTGGAAGATTCCCTTAAATTCAAACAGCATGCCGAGATGTTGCAAAAAATCCAGAGGGGCGAAACTGTCGGGCCAGCCAATATCGACAATGCCTTGCAGGATGTTGGTCGCGGCCTGATTGATTTGCTCAATACCCGGATCGCGGCAACCGAACAGTTCCTTGAACAGTTGGAAGAAGAAGCGGGCGATGAAGGGGACAATGAAGGGGGCAAAGAGGCCTGAATATCAGGCCGTCTGATCGTCTCCTTCTGTCAATTCATTCCACTTCATTCCCTGCATTCCCTGTATTCCCTGTATTCCCCGGGGCGGCGATTATCCTAGCTCGATGTTTCGTCGCCCTTGGTAGCAAGGATCGCCATCGTCTCGTCCAGAACGCGGTCAAATTCGTCCAGCATTGCCGCAACCTTTTCGATCTCCCCGTTATGGGTCAGTCGTTCCATTTCGGCCGACATTTTTGAAATCCGGGTTGCGGCGACCTGCGACGATGACCCCTTCATGATATGAAGCTGCTCGCTCAGGGTTTTGGTTTCGTTATCCTTGATCGCCTGATGGATCTGCGTCTGGCAGTCGCGTGCTTGCGGGTCATAGAGTTTGCACAGGCGATGATACAGATCGACACTTCCTGCTGTCAGTTCGATTGCAAGCTTTTCCTCATGCAGGGGGAAGTCATCCCATGCCGATCGCGTCGTCTGTTGAGCCGGAATGGCTGGGGCATCGGCGGGACTGCTGTCGCCTGACTGCACCGTTTCGTCAGCCGGTTTCGGGACCGGGTTGCTTTTGTTTGATTTTGAGCCAACCCGCACATGTTTCAGGATTTTGGACACAATCAGCTCGAAATCAAAAGGCTTGCCGACAAAGTCATTCATGCCCGCTTCGCGGCATTTATGCTGTTCATTTTCCAGAACGCCAGCCGTCAGTGCGATGATCGGCAAATCAAGATCGGGATAGGATGAGCGCAGGCGTTCCGTTGCCTCAAGCCCGGTCATTTCGGGCATCTGCACATCCATCAGGACGATATCAAATGAATGTTTTTCGACCGCCGCAACGGCCTTGATGCCATTATCCGCAATATGGACCTTGGCGCCCAACGAGGTCAGCAAATCCTTTGCCACCTGCTGGTTCACAATGTTGTCCTCGGCCACCAGGACCTTCAATCCGGCAAGGGCATTGTCGGTGATCTTATAGGCCGGGGCACAGCCAGGACGGATTGCCGCACTGGCATCGCTGACGGATGTAATCGCATCCATAAATGATGATCCGGTTACCGGCTTGGTCAGCAATTCGTATTTTTCGGCATTTTTGGTTTGCGACAAAAGATCGCGTTCATAGGCCGTGACCATGATGATTGCCGGCATTTTTTCAAGCTTGTCGGCCGGAATGCGTTCAATGGTCTCAAGGCCATTCAGCCCGGGCATCTGCCAGTCAATCATCAGGATGTCATAGGGCACCTTGGCATTAAGCAGCATTTCAATCGCTGTTTGTCCGTCCGGTGCGGTGTCGGCCTTGACATAAAGCGAATGGGCAATGGTCTGAAGCGCTTCGCGGGTTGGTTCCTGATCATCAACGATCAGAACTCGCAGATTGTCGACTTTTTCGAAATAAAGCGGCGGTGCAATGTCATTGGGACCTACCCGCAGCGGTATTTTCAAGGTAAAGGTCGATCCGCGTCCCGGGCTGCTGCGCAGGGTAATTTCACCCCCCATTGCAGTTGCCAGCCGGTTGGAAATCGCAAGTCCTAACCCGGTTCCGCCATATTTGCGTGTTGTTGACGCATCGGCCTGGGTGAACGGGTTGAATATCGTGGCTTGCTGACTTTCGGGAATGCCGATACCGGTATCCGTGACCTGGAAACACAGGATCGGTTCGGGCGCATGTTCCTTGTGAACATCAAGGCGCACGGTTCCGGCATCTGTGAATTTGATCGCATTGCTGATCAGATTGACCAGAATTTGCTGCAGGCGCTGGGAATCCCCGATGATCGAACGTGGCACATCCGGGGCGACATCAATCACCGCTTCGATGGCCTTGTCATTGACCGACATCGACATGATCGACCCGACATTGTCGATCACATCGGGCAGGACAAAGGGTTCCTGATCCAGAACAAGTTCATTGGCCTCGATCTTGGAGAATGTCAGAATTTCGTCAATTACGCCCAACAGGAATTTGCCCGAAAGCCCGATCTGGCGAACATATTCACTTTGTTGCTGTTCAAGCGGGGTGCGTTTCAAAAGTTGCGTCAGCCCGAAAATCGCATTCATCGGGGTTCGGATTTCGTGGCTCATATTGGCCAGGAAGTCATCCTTGATCCGTGCCAGTTTTTCCGCGTCATTGCGCGCAATTTCAAGTTCGCTGTTAATGGTTTGCAGCTTCTTGTTATAGCGCTGTGTGGCCAGTGCCCGCAGGTTGATCGTCCAAAGAATGCCAATCATGAACACCAGCAAAATCACCGATGCAATGGTGATACCGGTCGAAAATACGTTCCAGTATTGCATCGCATAGTCATAGGGACGCGATGTCGAAATCACCAATGTGTCGTGAAAGACCCGCTCGGCAACACCAAACCGGGCCTGACCGGTAAAGACATTGGAATAGACATTGGCAACGATCCGCTCGGACGAGTTGGCAACATCGGTATAAATCTCGGCATCGGCCATGGATTTCGAGATCATCTCGTCCTTTGCCGGTTTGCGTGCAACCAGATTGAAATTGCGGTCCAGCAGGGTGACATAATCGACCGGGATTGTTGATTTGGCAATGCGGTCAATCATCGTACCCGGATCGATCACCGTCGAAATCACACCAAGCAACTGGCCATCCGGGTTGCGGATAGCCCGCGCGAATGAAAGTTGCCAACGGCCATCAACAAGGTTCTTGACCGGTCCTGACAGGAACCGCGGCGCATCTCCGCCCTTCAGGAAATACTGCACATAATCACGCCCGGACAAATCGACATCCGGTGCCGGGAAACTGCGCGATGAATGGATGATGCGGCCATTTATGTCGGTCACACCGAACACGCGGACAATATCGAGTGCGTCGGCGGCCTGCTTGAGCAGAAGATGCTTTTCGCGTGCCGAGTACCGTTCGTCATAAATGATGCTGCCAAGCGCGGTAAGGGTGGTTTCCACCCCAATCATTTGTTCTTCGACCTGACTGGCATAGCCATCAAGGAGATTTGTCAATGATCGCAGTTCGCGCTGCTCGGCATTTTCACTGAGCGGGAAATGCACATAATAGTTGAATCCGAGAACCAGAAGGGTGATTGCCGCTGCAGCAAGGGTGACGGGCATGCTGCTGCGACGGAGGAGTGCCTGTTTCAAACCTTCAAGCATAAAGTCATCCCGGGTCATTCGTGTTTCAAAAGCGAAAGCATCAGTTCGGCTTAGGATCAACGCATTACAGGTCGTGTGTGGGGTCTCAACTTGCAATGCAATTGCAAAAATCTTCTCTGTACAACCAGAACGTCCACTATGAATTGTCAGTAGATTTAAGACAAGACTGTTTTGTTTTTCAGTAGTTTGCAAGTGAACAGGCACAAAAAAATCCCGCAGCATTTGCCGCGGGATTTTGAAGTTTTATTCTGGCTTGCCTTAGTGGGTACGCTGGCCTGTGGCATAAAGCATGCCGTGCGTGCCGCTCAGGACGTCTTCATTGCCAAGATTGATCGCCTGGAACCGGTGTCGATCAAAATGGCCGGGCATCAAAAGCCCGTTGGCGGGGGCTGCCTGGAAGCCAAAGCGCGCGTAATAGTCCGGGTCTCCGACAAGAAGAACCGAACGGTGACCGGCCGATTGCGCAGCGTTAAGGGCTGCATAAACCAGACCGGCACCAACGCCCGATCCGCTATAGATCTTTTCGACCGCAAGCGGACCCAGCAACAGCGCGCTACCGCCGTTGCCCGCATTGACATTCCACAACCGGACAGTGCCGATCAGTTGTTTGCCGTCGTGGGCGACAAACGCAAGACCGTCCGCCGGAAGCCGATCACGGCGCAGGATTTCAGACGATTTCTGAAATCGCGCCGGACCCATGACGCGATCAAGCAGCTTTTCACGTTCGACGTGGTCAAAGCGGCCTTCGCGATCAATCGTGATCACTGATCTGTCTTTCCCGAATAGGGTCAGATGATATAGGCGGTCAGCGGCGAGAAGCCGTTAAACGCCACAGATGCATAAGTGGTGGTATAGGCGCCGGTTGCTTCGATCAGAACCTCGTCACCGATGGTCAGTGCGACCGGAAGGTCATAAGGTTTTTTCTCGTAAAGCACGTCGGCAGAGTCACAGGTCGGACCGGCCAGAACGCAAGGAGCAACGTCGCCACCGTCATGACTGGTCGTGATCGGATAACGGATTGCTTCGTCCATGGTTTCGGCAAGGCCACCGAATTTACCGATATCAAGGTAAACCCAGCGCACCGGATCATCTTCGTGTTTGCGCGAAATCAGCACAACCTCGGCTTTGATCACGCCCGCATCACCAACCATGCCACGGCCCGGTTCGATAATGGTTTCGGGCATGTGATTGCCAAAGTGGGTGTGAAGCGCGTCAATGATCGCCGAGCCATATGCTTCGGTCGCCGGTACGTCACGCAGGTAACGGGTCGGGAAACCCCCACCCATATTGACCATGCGAAGGACGATGCCTTTGTCAGCCAGGGTACGGAAGATCGAAGATGCTTCTGCAAGGGCAGTGTTCCAGGCATCAAGGTTGCACTGCTGCGAACCAACGTGGAACGACACGCCATAGGCATCCAGACCCATGTGATGGGCATGTTCAAGAACTTCGAGCGCCATCGAAGGCGCGCAACCGAATTTGCGCGACAGCGGCCATTCTGCGCCAACGCCATCGGTCAGGATGCGGCAGAACACACGCGATGCCGGTGCAACACGGGCAATTTTTTCGACTTCTTCGACGCAATCAACGGCGAACAGGCGAACACCCATTTCATAAGCGCGCGCAATGTCGCGTTCTTTTTTGATGGTGTTGCCAAACGAAATACGGTCCGGGGTGGCACCAGCGGCCATCGCCATTTCGATTTCGGGCACGGATGCGGTGTCGAAGTTGCTGCCAAGATCGGCAAGCAGGCTCAGAACTTCCGGGGCCGGGTTTGCTTTGACCGCATAGAAAATGCGGGAGTCAGGAAGCGCACGGGTAAAGGTCTCGTAGTTGCGCTGAACAACATCAAGATCCACAACAAGGCACGGGCCTTCCGGTCGGTTCTGTGCGAGAAAATCAATAATACGCTGAGTTGCCATTGGGGCGTTCTCCCATTCCACGAATATGGCAGCGTGCGGGTACCTGATGCGTATGGGCGCGGTGGAGGCGCGTGACGCGGACTACCTGCGTGCTGATAAGCTCCGGGGCCAACCGGAACTGCGAAGTTAAGTCTGCCTCGCTTTGGAATGGGATTTCCCGTTCCGCACGTGGGCAATGATGGTGTGCCTCTTTAGTGTCGGTGGATTTGGACGCCACCTGAGACCAAAAAAGCCCTACACCGTCGTTGCTTTAAGTAAGTCCTACGGGTTCCAGTAAGCAGGACCACCACAGGCACGTGCGACTTTGGGCAAGGCGGGATTTACGCCTGTTGCTTTCCCGGCGCAAGTGAAATTTTCATCCCTTTTGTCCTGAAACAATCGCAGGATCGTCGAAGAACATATGCCGCAACGCAAAAATGGCTCAAAAGGCCGTGTTTTTACCAGGCCGGGGTATGAGTTAACGCATTTTGGTATGGGGCATTGCAATTTGTGCATATCCTGTCATCCGATTGATCGTGTCCCGGGACCGGTTTGACGATACATATCGCTTTGAATTGCGCACGCGTCGCGCATCCATTTGAACAGGACGGCCTGGTGTGGACTGGTTGATTATTGCTGTATTCGGGGGAGTCTATTTCGGCATGGCGCTGGGGCGCTGGCCGGGACTTGCGATCAATCGTACCGGCATTGCCGTGATCGGGGCGTTGATCCTGTTGCTGGCCGGGGCGATTGATGGTGATCAGGCCCTTGCCGCGGTGGATTTTGCCACCCTGTCGGTTTTGCTGACCCTGATGGTGTTGTCATCGCAATATGCCGCCAGCGGCTTTTTTGACTGGATCGGGGATCGTATCATTCATCTTGATCTGACGCCGCGCGGGTTGCTTGCCGGGGTGATCATGGTATGTGGTGGCCTGTCAGCCGTGATGACCAACGATGTGGTGGTCTGGGCGGTCACACCGATCCTGATTGCCGGGGTTGTGGCACGCGGTCTTGATCCCAAACCGTTTGTGATTGCGGTTGCCTGTGCGGCCAATGCCGGATCGGCCGCGACCCTGATCGGCAATCCGCAAAACCTGATGATTGCCGAATTCGGCCAGCTTGATTTCATGGCCTTTCTGCTGGCCTGCGGGGTGCCGGCGCTGATCGGGCTTGTGGTGGTTTATCTGGTGCTGGTTTACGGGCCGGCCACGCGCGACCTGTTGCGCTTTGCCAATCCCGGGCCCCGTATCGATGTGGATCAAACAATTACCCTGAACCGTGCCATGCTGACCAAGGCGGTGGTGGCAACGATTGCGGTGATCCTGATCTTTGTCTTTGTCGAAGAACGCGCACTTTGGTGTTTGCTGATTGTTGCGATGCTGTTGCTCAGTCGCAAGCTGGGCACCGATCAGGTTTTGGGACGTGTTGACTGGCATTTGCTGGCGCTGTTTTGTGGCCTGTTCATTGTCACCGGGGCGATGTCGGGCGATGACGTCATTGCCGCATTCTTTCGCGATCTGCTGATTGGTCTTCGCATTGATCAACCGGCCGTCCTGCTTGGCGTGTCGCTGGCGGGATCCAATACCATCGGCAATGTACCGCTGGTGATGATGTTGCTTTCCTTTGGGCCGGACTGGTCGCAAAGCATGTTGCATGCCCTGGCGGTTTTCAGCACATTGTCGGGTAATTTTCTGATTGTCGGCTCGGTTGCCAATATCATTGCCGTTGAGCAGGCTGCCAAGGCCGGCACGGTGATTTCCTTTGCCGATTACGCCCGCATTGGCGTGCCCGTCACCCTGATCAGTCTGGGGATGGCGCTGGGCTGGATATTATTGATTGCGTAGGACCAAACATGACCAAGATTAAAATCACCGCCGGCCCGTTTACCTTTGACGGTGTGCTTGAAACCGCCAAGGCCCCGGAAACCTGCAAGGCGTTTCTTGAATGCATGCCGTTCGAAAGCAAAGCCGTCCATGTGCGCTGGAGCGGCGAGGGCGTCTGGATGCCGCTTGGCGATTACCAGTTCGGCGTTGGCTATGAAAACCACACCAGCTTCCCGGCACCGGGCCAGATCATCCTCTATCCCGGCGGGATCAGCGAAACCGAAATCCTGCTGGCCTATGGCGGGGTCCATTTCGCCTCCAAGGTCGGCCAGCTTGCGGGTAACCATTTCATCACCGTGACCAGCAATCTTGAAGACCTTGAAAAGCTCGGCAAGATGACGCTTTGGGAAGGGGCGCAACCGATCCGGTTTGAAGTGGCCTAATCAATTTTGAATTAGCTCAAACTGAGGTGTCCGATGATAAAAAAGGCGAAGTTGTTGGACTGTGATCCTGGTCGACAACCTTATCAGTTCCCGACTCATCGACACGCACCAGAGCTTTGGGAGCAATTTGGTCGAGTTGTTGCTTCTTACGGTTTCCTAGAAGAACAACTCTGTCACGCAATTGCAGCTATTACTGGCTCGAAGCAAGTAGCCCAAGAGCATGCCGAGCAAGAGCTAAAGGCTTGGGGCAAGAAAGTGGAGGAAGCCCTTTATAGCCCACTTGGGAAGCTTCTCATAGAATATGAAAACGCGGTCACGACGCATCCGAACACTAAAAAACTGAACTCGGAGAAACTCATCTGCGATTTGAAAGCTGTTTCGGCTTATCGAAACCCGCTTTGCCATGGATCGTGGCGTGCCCCCGATGGGCAAGGGCGATCAGAACTATTTTTTGTGGATAGAAAACTTAGGCAGTTCGAGACGAAAATTGATGTTCAACTTCTTTGTCGGATTCAAGCTGAACTTACCAGACTGATTTGTGAAGTGGTAAACTCGGTTGTGTTGCTAGGGTGTGAGCCAATCAGTGATCGCATATCTAATGTGAATTGGAGCAACCTGTGAACCGGCACACTCGCCTCTTGAGGTCGATTGACCTAGAAGGCTTCCAATCTTCATCATTCAGGCGGGTTTGCCGTGTTCGAGACAATCAATCTTTGGATTCAGGATCACCAGCAGCTGGTCTATAGCCTGATCTTTACCTATTGCGTGAGCAAGGCCAGCATCCTGCCGGTTTTTGTCGGTGTGTTTGTGGTGTCCGAAAGCCTTCTTTTGGGGCCATCGATGATCGCGATGATTTCCGGGTCTGTGGCAGGTGATCTTTTGCGGTTCTGGCTGGGGCGCAAATATGGCGATGCGATTGTCCGCAAAATGCCCGACGCCCTTTCGAAATGGATGGGCAAGACATTGCGCCTGTTCGAACATTATGGCGTCGCCTATATCCTTTTGTGCCGGTATCCCAACACCATCCGATCGATCAGCGTGTTTCCGGTCGGCATGAGTTCGATGTCATTCATGCGGTTCCTGCCGCTTAGCATCGCATCGATCCTGATCTGGATCGGGATCTATTTTGCGCTGGGGTATGTGCTGGGCGAAGGGATGTCGGAACTGCTTGAACGCAATCTGACGCTGTTAAGCCCGATCTTGCTGATTGTGTTCCTCGGGCTTGGCTGGTTCGGGCTTAAACGCATCGACAAGCTTGAACAGCAGGCCGAAAAGGCAATCAAATAATCAAACAAAAACGGCAGTCCCATGGGGCTGCCGTTTTTTCATGTTCGGGCATCAGGGCAGCTTATTCAGCGGCAATCGTCTTGCCGTCTTTTTCCAGCATCTCGCCCTGTTTGCGTTTGGCAAGGATTTCGCGCGCCTTGGCATAGGTCGGGTCGTGCCAGAAGATCAGGCAGCCGTTACAGCCACGGCCACAGCACCCCTTGGTGCCGACACGCGGGGTGCGGAACGAACGTTCCTTCTGGCGGTCATCAAGGGCGGTCTGAAGCGCTTCGCGTTTGGCGTCATAGCGGTCTTCGTTGCCTTTGCCCATTTCGATCTTGTGGCCTTCCTGATCAAGTTTCAGGCGCTGCCATTCATCCTCGGAAAGGGCCTTTTCCTTGCGCACGATGGTCATCGGAAGCACTTCACGACGCAGGAATTCCGGATCTTCCTGTTCAAACAGGGAAAACGGAAGACGGATGCGCGGATGGGTGTTGGCATGAACCGCTTCGCCGACCTTGCCGGTTTTGGCATCGATGAATTCATACATGCGGATGAAAATGGTCTGGCGCGACCGCGGCGGGACGATTTCAATCACGTCACCGGGCAACATGCGGTTTTTGACCGACATGATAAAGGCGTCGTCTTCGACTTCCTCGATCATTCCGGCAAATTCCCAGTCCGAAACGTTGGTGTTGCTGTCATAGCCGTGCGCATAATTGGTCAGACGGCCATCATGGAAGGCCAGGGTATAGCCCCGGTTCGGAATGGTCGCCAGTTCCTTCATATATTCTTCGGCCGACCAGTTTTCCGGGTCTTCATACCAGTCATCAATTGCCATGCGGTACGCACGGGCAACGAGGCCGGCGTAATAGGGGCTTTTGCCACGGCCTTCGACCTTGAGGCTGTCGACACCGATTTTCAAATAGTCCTCAAGCTTCGGCATGATGCAAAGATCACGCGAATTGAGGATATAGGACCCGCGTTCGTCTTCCTGAATTTCCATCAGCTCGCCCGGACGCATGTCTTCTTCAAGGAAGAAGTCAAACATCTCAAGATTTTCTTCGGTCAGGTGCAATTCCTTGACCGTACCGTCCTTAAGCTTCATGTGGACCTTGTATTTCCAGCGGCACGAGTTTGCGCATGCCCCCTGGTTGGCACCGCGTTCGGCCATGAAGTTCGACAGAAGGCAACGACCGGAATAGGTCATGCACATCGAACCATGCACAAATGCCTCAATCTTGATATCGGGGCATTTTTCACGGATTTCGGTCAGCTCGGCATAGGAAACCTCGCGACCCAGCACAACAAGCTTGGCGCCGATGCTTTGCCAGAATTTGACCGACTGCCAGGAACAGACATTGGCCTGGGTCGATACATGCAAATCAAGCTCCGGTGCATGTTCGCGCACAAACATGAAAACGCCCGGATCGGCCACGATCAGGCCATCGGGCATGCATTTGCGCACGGTGTCGACATATTCCGGAAGCTTGTCGATATCCTTGTTATGCGAAAACAGGTTCAGCGTCAGATAAACGCGAACACCGTGGCTGTGGGCAAATTCAATGCCTTCGACCACGTCTTCAAGCGACATCTGGCTTTTGACCCGCAATGACAGATCGGGTGTGCCCATATAGACGGCGTCCGCGCCATACAGCACGGCAACTTTCAGCTTTTCGAGCGAGCCTGCGGGCATCAGCAATTCGGAACGGCGCGATTGATCACTCATCACTTGCGGGTCTTTTCTATTTGGTCGTCTGCGGGAAATCTCTCTGGCGCGGCTTCTATCACAGCCTGCTGCCTGTGCCGATTAAAATCGCATATTTGCCCCTGCTTGCATAGAGACCCGTGATGATCAGCAGCCATGTCATTGCCGCAGGGCGGGGATAATGGCAACTGACTTGAAGTCATCAACGTGATATAGTATATATTACTTATTATATATCAACCATGCGACTTTGACAGAGTTGGCAGATGCCAAAATTCACCGATCCCAAACAGAATATCGGCTTTTTGATGAAGGACGTGACCCGTCTGATGCGGCGCAATTTCATGCGTCACGCGGACGAGTTCGGCCTGACCCAGGCCCAGATGCAGGCGCTTGTCTATGTTGCGCGTGGCGAAGGCATGCGTCAGGTTGCCTTGGCGGAAATGCTTGAAATCCAGCCGATTACAGCCGCACGCCTGATTGACAAGCTTGTCGAGGAAGGGCTGGTCGAACGCCGGCCCGATCCCGATGACCGGCGCGCCTTTCAGCTTTATGTCACCGATGCGGCCAAACCGCTGCTTGATCGCATTTATGTGGTTGCGGCTGCGGCGCGCGAAGATGCCATGACCGGGATCACCCCGGACATGCAGCAGATGCTGATTTCTGTTCTGGGCCGGATGCATGACAACCTGACCGCTGTCGAACAGGGCAGCAAGCATACCGACACCGACGCGCCAACCGACCCAAAGCCAGCCGGTTCAAAGACCGCATAAATCAAGGCCCCGAAAATCATGTCAGATCAAAATCAGAATGCTGCCCCGTCGGCGGCGAACGAAAATCCTGTGTCAAAACCAAGAAAACGCTGGTTGCGTCCGGTGCTGTTGCTGGCCGGGCCGCTTGCCGTCGTGGTGGGCGGGGCCTACTGGTATTATACCGGCGGGCGGTTTGTCAGCACCGAGAATGCCTATGTCCATGCCGACATGGTGGCCATCGCCCCGGAAATTGACGGACCGGTCAGTGAAATTCTGGTCGATGAAAACCAGCAGGTCCACAAGGGCGACGTGCTGTTTCGCATTGATCCGCGCCCCTATCAGATCGCGGTTGAACGCGCCCATGCCAATCTGAATGCGATCAAGCAGGAAGTCGACGCCCTGCGTCACAGCTATGACGAACTGGCAGGCAGCCTTGAACTGGCCAAGATCAATCTCGATTACGCCCAGAAGAAATTTGATCGGCAGCAGGCACTGCGCAAAAGCAATGTGGCATCGCAAGCAGCCCTTGACGAAGCCCAGAACAACCTTCTGGCCGCCAAGCAGCGCATTGTCCTTAATCAGCGGGCGATGAAAACCACCCTGTCAAAACTGGGTGGGGATGCCGATACGCCGATTGAAAATCTGCCGCAATATCAACAGGCAAAATTTGATCTGGCCCGTGCCGAGCTTGATCTGAAACACACCGAAATCATTGCACCGTTTAATGGCGTGCTGAGCAACAAGCCCGAAGAAGGCGCCTATGTCAAAGCCGGTTCGGCGATGGCAAGTCTGGTTTCAAGCGACGTCCAATGGATCGATGCCAATTTCAAGGAAGTCGAACTGACCCATCTTGAACCCGGACAGGAAGCCGATATCAGGGTGGATGCCTATCCCGATCATGTCTGGCACGGGGTTGTGCATTCCGTGGCACCGGCGACTGGCGCGGAATTTTCCGTGATCCCGGCCCAGAATGCGACCGGCAACTGGGTCAAGGTGGTGCAGCGCGTTCCGGTACGCATCGCAATCAATCGTGATGATGATCTGCCGCCGCTCCGCGCCGGCATGAGCACCGAAGTCGAGATTGACACCCATCACCAGCGCGAAGTCCTGGCATTTGCCGCCACCATGATGTCATGGATTGGCATCAACCAGGCCGAGGCCGGAACTGAAACCGGAACCGCTCATACGATGCCCGGGGCCGCACAATGAGTGCTGCCGCCACGGCGGCCAGCGAGACAACGCCGCTTGAACGCGGTCTGACCACCGTTTCGATCATGCTTGCAACCATCATGCAGGCACTCGACACCACCATTGCCAACGTTGCCTTGCCCCATATGCAGGGCAGTATGGCCGCGACCCAGGATCAGATTTCCTGGGTGCTGACATCCTATATCGTGGCGGCTGCGATCATGACGCCGCCGACCGGTTTTCTGGCCGCGCGCTTTGGCCGCAAGAAGCTGTTTCTGGTCTCTGTTACCGGCTTTACCATTGCCTCCATGCTGTGCGGGGCGGCGGTATCGCTTGAAGAAATGGTGGCGTTCCGTCTGTTGCAGGGCGCGTTTGGGGCGGGGCTTGTGCCGCTGTCACAGGCGGTGTTGCTTGATACCTACCCCAAGGAAAAGCATGGCTCGGCCATGGCGATGTGGGGGATGGGGGTGATGTTGGGGCCGATTTTGGGTCCGACGCTGGGCGGTTATCTGACCGAATTTTATAACTGGCGCTGGGTGTTTTACATCAACCTTCCCATCGGTTTGATGGCGCTGTTTGGCATCATGGCCTTTGTGCCCGAAACCGATAAAAGACCCGGTCTGTCATTCGACTGGTTCGGCTTTGCATTGCTGAGCCTGTCGATCGGTGCGCTTCAGATGATGCTGGATCGCGGCGAAAGCCAGAATTGGTTTTCATCGTGGGAAATCATCATTGAAACGGCGCTGGCGGCGGTGTGTCTTTATATGTTCATTGTCCATATGTTCACCGCAAGAAACCCGTTTCTGGAACCGGGTCTGTTTGCTGACCGGAACTTTGTTGTCGGGCTGTTTTTCATCTTTGTGGTTGGCGTGGTGTTGCTGGCGACTTTGGCATTGTTGCCGCCATTTTTGCAAAACCTGATGGGATATCCGGTGGTGACCGCGGGCATGTTGCTGGCCCCGCGCGGGGTGGGCACTATGATTGCCATGATGATGGTCGGGCGACTGGTCGGGCGGATTGATACCCGGCTTCTGATCCTGTTTGGTCTGTTTATGACGGCCTTGTCGCTATATGAGATGATCGGATTTACCACCGATGTCAGCGAGTTCGTGATTATCCGGACCGGCATCATTCAGGGGATCGGGCTTGGTTTCATTTTCGTGCCGCTCAGCACGATTACCTTTGCAACCCTGAACCCGCATTACCGGACCGAAGGCACGGCAATGTTCAGCCTGATGCGCAATATCGGATCAAGCATCGGCATTTCGGTGATGACCACCATGCTGACCCAGAATACCCAGGTGGTGCATGCGAGTCTGGCCGAAAAGCTGACACCGTTCCGCATGGCCCTGCAAAGCCCGTGGCTGCCCGATCTTTGGGACTGGCACACACAGACCGGGGCGGTGATGCTTAATAAGGTTGTCACCGCACAGGCCAGCACGATTGCCTATCTCAATGATTTTCAGGCGATGATGTGGATCGTGATCGGGGTGGTGCCGTTGCTGTTGCTGATGCAGGGGCCTAAACGGGCCAAACCATCCGATGACGAACATATGGAAGTCATGGAATAGCGTTCCCGATATTCCAAAACAAAACGCCCGCAAGCACTGGTTCGCGGGCGTTTTTATTGTTCGGACAGGCTCAGGCGATTGGTGTTTCGGGCTCCGGATCAATCGGGCGCGGGCGGCCCTCGTCATCAAGTGCGACAAAGGTAAAGACGCCTTCGGTGACCTTTTCCGATGTTTCTTCAAACCGGGTCTGGCGCCAGGCTTCGACATTGATGCGAAGCGACGTGCGGCCTTCATGGATGATTTCGGTAAAGAATGAAACTTCATCCCCGACATGGACCGGGCGCAGGAACGACATGGTATCGACAAAGACCGTGGCGGTTCTGCCCTTGGCGCGGCGTGCGGCCGCGGTCCCGGCCGCCAGGTCCATCTGCGACATCAGCCAGCCGCCAAAGATATCGCCGCTCGGATTGGTGTCCGATGGCATGGCAACGGCCCGAACCGATGGTTGACGATCAGGAAGGGTGTCCGTTGCAGTATCTTTTGAAGTCATCACGCGCGATCCGAAATGGGCTTATGACATAACGTTACTTTAGTTCATCGGATTAAAGCCAGCGTAAAATATCGCCAAATCAATGTGATGCGGATGTTTGAGAGCAGTAAGAAATCCAAGCGCCAGCTGGTTGCAGGTGGCGGTTTCCGTGGGGAAATCAGCCGTTTTGACACAGGAATAACAATTCGGATTTTTAATCTTGACCAAATGATCAGGATTGGACATGCTGTAACCGTCAGAGAGAGGCATCTGTACGTGTAATCAACCGGGGATAACCCCGAAATCATAACCGCACGACAGATTAGATACTGGGAAACAGTTCAGCATTTGCTGAACGGATACGCCAAGAATGTTCAGAACAGAAAGACCCAGAGTTGGTCGGGCCCGCCCCGTCCGCGCACGCCATAATTCCATCTTCAATCCCGATACGGGATTACCGTGCCGATAACGGTCAGACTGTTTTTGCATTCTTGTTTTGTCTCTCGACGACATCAGGAGAGGACGCCTTTTTGGCAGGGAGACAAAACCAATGACCACCTTGCAGGCCAAGCAAGTTTCCAAATCCGGTGCCCATCATGGCGGCATCGGCCACAATGACGCAGATGATGGTTTTTCCGATCTGCATCCGCCATATTCCACCCTTCAAGCAATGGCAGAAAGCAACCGCTGTCTTTATTGCTATGACGCCCCTTGTGTCACCGCATGCCCGACATCGATTGATATCCCGACCTTCATCCGCAAAATCAGCACCGGCAACCCGGATGGTGCGGCAAAGACCATTTTGTCAGCCAATATCATGGGCGGCACCTGTGCCCGTGCCTGTCCGACCGAAGTGCTGTGTGAAGAGGCCTGCGTACGTAATGTCGCCGAAGACACGGCTGTTGAAATCGGAAGTTTGCAACGTTTTGCCGTTGATCATTTGATGGCGCGCGATCTACCCCATCCGTTCAAGCGTGCGCCTGAAACCGGCAAATCGATTGCCGTGATCGGGGCCGGACCGGCGGGTCTTTCATGTGCGCATCGCGCGGCGATGCTGGGCCACAATGTCACGGTGTTTGACGCCAAGGCAAAACCGGGCGGTCTGAACGAATATGGTTTGGCCGCCTATAAGATGACCAATGACTTTGCCCAGCGCGAAGTTGAATTCCTGCTTGGCATCGGTGGTATTCGCATCGAATACAACAAGGCGCTTGGCCGCGATATCAGCATCGAGGCGCTGAAAGATTCCTATGACGCCGTATTTGTCGGTGTCGGTCTTGGATCGACCAACAATCTGGGCCTTAAGGGCGAAGAATTCCCGGGCATTGATGACGCCATCAGCTTTATCGAAAAGCTTCGTCAGACCGAACCCAAAACCGACATGCCGGTTGGTGACAAGGTGATTGTCATTGGCGGTGGTAACACCGCAATCGATGCCGCGGTTCAGGCCAAGCGCCTTGGGGCAGATGAAGTCACCCTGGTGTATCGCCGTGGTGCCGAACATATGTCGGCGACCGAATTCGAACAGGATCTGGCGAAAACCAATGGTGTGGTTGTCCGCTATTGGGCAAAGCCGGTCGCGATCAAGGCCAATGGCAAGCTGATTGGCATGGAGTTCGAAAAAACCGAACTTGATGCCAGTGGCAAGCTGGTTGGCACCGGCGAGACTTTCGAAGTGCGCGCCGATCAGATTTTGAAAGCCATCGGACAAAAAATCAAAACCGATGACCTTGCCGGGATGGAGATCGCCGGCGGCAAAATCGTGGTCGATGAAAACTATCAGACAACAGCCCCGGGCGTGTTCGCCGGTGGGGACTGCATCAAAAGCGGCGAAGACCTGACGGTTCAGTCGGTCGAGGACGGCAAACAGGCCGCGATTGCCATTGATGCATTCCTGAAATCCGCCAGCGCATAACCGCCAGTCAAAGGGAGAGAGAAAATGGCTGATCTAAGTTGCAAAATCGCCGGGATTGATTCGCTAAACCCGTTCTGGCTGGCATCTGCACCGCCGACCGATAAAAAATACAACGTCGTTCGCGCCTTCGAAGCAGGCTGGGGCGGGGTTGTCTGGAAGACTCTGGGCATTGATCCGCCCGTGGTCAACGTATCGTCGCGCTATGGTGCTCATCATGACCAGAACCGTCGTTTGCTTGGCATCAACAATATCGAACTGATTTCCGATCGTCCGTTGTCGGTGAACCTTCAGGAAATCCGTGAATGCCGTGCGGAATATCCCGATCACGTCATTATCGGATCGATGATGGCCCCGATCGAAGAACGCGCCTGGAAGGACCTTGCCCAACAGATCGCCGAAAGCGGCGTGCATGGCATCGAGCTTAACCTTGGTTGCCCGCATGGGATGTGCGAACGCGGCATGGGTTCGGCGATCGGGCAGGTGCCGGAAATGGTCGAACAGGTCACACGCTGGGTCAAGGATGCGGTCGATATCCCGGTCTTTACCAAACTGACACCCAATATCACCAATATCCTGTGGTCGGCCGAGGCCGCCTATAAGGGTGGGGCGGATGCGGTATCGCTGATTAACACCGTTAACTCGATCATTTCGGTCGATATCGATCAGATGGTCCCAGAACCGATGGTCGATGGCAAGGGAACGCATGGCGGGTATTGCGGATCGGCGGTCAAGCCGATTGCACTGAACATGGTGGCCGAAATTGCCCGCACGCCAGAAACGAAGAACCTTCACATTTCCGGTATCGGCGGCATCACCACCTGGAAAGATGCGGTTGAATTCATGGCGCTGGGCTCCAACGCGGTTCAGGTTTGTACCGCTGCGATGATCTATGGCTTCCGTGTGGTTGATGATCTGATCGACGGCATGAGCCAGTGGATGGATGACAAGGGTTACACCAGTGTCGAACAGTTTACCCGTGCCGCCGTGCCACAGGTGGCGAACTGGAACGAGTTGAACATGAACTTTGACACCAAAGCCGTGATCAACCCCGATAACTGCATCGAATGCGGTCGTTGCCACATCGCATGTGAGGATACCTCACATCAGGCGATCACCATGACAGCCAAGCCCGAAGGCGGCCGCCTGTTTGAAGTGGTCGACGAGGAATGTGTTGGCTGCAACCTTTGCTATCACATTTGTCCGGTGCCCGATTGCATCACCATGGAGCCGGTCAAAACCGACAAGCCGCCCATGACCTGGCCGGAACATCCCTTGAACCCGATGCGCCTTGCTGCGGAATAAGCCACCAACCAAAAGGACTGAATAATGACTCTTCAACCCAGTGTCCGAAATCTGTCAATTGATGGTGACCGCCTTTGGGACAGCCTGATGGAAATGGCCAAGATCGGCAAAACCGCAAAGGATGGCGTGTGCCGTCTGGCGCTGACCGATCTTGACCGCGAAAGCCGCGATCTGTTCATCGAATGGTGCAAGGCCGAGGGATGCTCGATCCGGATCGACAAGATGGGCAATATCTTTGCCCGTCGCGAAGGCCGTAATCCCGATCTTCCGCCTGTGGTGATGGGAAGCCATCTTGATAGCCAGCCGACCGGCGGCAAATATGATGGTGTTTATGGCGTGCTTTCGGGACTTGAAGTGATCCGGGCGCTCAATGAAGCCAAATACGAAACCGAAGCCCCGCTAGAAGTCGTGTGCTGGACAAATGAGGAAGGCTCACGTTTTGCCCCGGCGATGGTTTCCTCGGGCGTTTTTGCCAAGGTGTTTGACCTTGAATACGGTCATTCACGGGCTGACGTCGATGGCAAAACCATGGGCGAGGAACTGAAACGGATCGGCTATATGGGCCCGGACGAGCCGACCATTGATGCCCATCCGATGGGGGCCTATTTCGAAGCCCATATCGAACAGGGCCCGATCCTTGAAGATGAAGGCAAGGATATCGGTATTGTCACCGATGCCCAGGGGCAGCGCTGGTATGAAATCAAATTCACCGGTGTCGAAGCCCATGCCGGTCCGACCCCGATGAAAACGCGCAAGGATGCGCTTCTTGGGGCGGCGCGTGTGGTTGATCTGGTCAACAAGATCGGTCTGGATCGGTCGCCGCTGGCCTGTGCCACGGTGGGCATGATGCAGATCCATCCGAATTCCCGCAACGTCATCCCGGGCGAGGTCTTCTTTACCGTCGATTTCCGCCACCCCGACGATGCGGTTCTGGCCGATATGGACAAGGCCCTTCGTGCCGGTGTTGAAAAGATCGCCGCTGACATCGGCCTGAAAACCGAGCTGGAGCAGATTTTCTATTACGCCCCGGTGCCGTTTGATCCGTCCTGTGTTGATGCGGTGCGCAAGGGTGCGGAGCTTGGCGGGTTCTCGGCCCGTGAAATCGTTTCTGGGGCGGGGCATGATGCCTGCTATCTCGCTCAGGTTTGCCCGACTGCGATGATCTTTATCCCGTGCGTGGACGGGATTTCGCATAACGAAATCGAAGAAGTCCACAAACACTGGTCGGATGCCGGTGGTCAGGTTTTGCTGCATGCCGTTCTGGCCAAGGCCGATGAAACCGTGATGCAGAAATCGGACTAGGCATCGATCCGTCACAAACGGTCGCACAATCAAAACGGGCACTGACCATGCAGTGTTCCGGGGCGGGGCAGGGTATCTTGCCCCGCTTTTTTGTTTGTGGCGCTTTCGGGAAGTTTGGTTGTTGCGGTTCGCGGGTATTGCCGCGATTGCGGCGGGCCTTTGCCGATATGCGTCAGGTCCCGCTTTCCTTGTCACTGGCAAGTTTGTGCAGATGTGCCGATGTCATGCTGGCAAGGGTGCCGTTTTCTTCAAGTTCGGTAATCAGCAGATTGATGGCCGCGATATCGTCAAGACACGGGGTTGTGCGCGAAAACATCAGTCTTACGTCATTGCGTACCAGCGGCGGTTCGACGGCAAAAACCTCGTTTTCAAGTTTGTCGCGATAGATATTGGTCAACCCGTCATAGCGCCCCAGCAACACATAGGTCACCCGTTCGGTCAAAAGAACATCGAAAATCTTGTTGCCGGTCGGCGAATAGATCATGTCGAGATGATCGCGCGCATAGGTATCGACGAAGTCGCCATAACTGCCCCCCTGCGGGCGGGCACCACGCCGATTTACCAGATCCTCGATCCCGGAAAAGGCAAATTGCCGGTCCTTGTGCTGAAAGACCATGACCTCGTCATAGGCAAACGGGATGCTGTATCGGAAAAGGTCATTGCGTTCTTCGGTGAAATAGGCCCCGGCAATGACATCAAGTTCGCCTTTTTCAAGCATCTGCAAGGACCGGGTCCAGGGGATATCAAGATGCAATTCAAGACGAAAGCCATGCTTGCGGGCATATTCCTGAAGGATGTCGATCCCAAGCCCGACCTGTCGCCCGTCCTTGTCGATATAGGTGACAGGTTCCCAGCCATCCGCCCCGCCGACCGATATGCTTTTGCATTCATCGCTGGCAGACACGCCTTGTGCATTGGCGCGATCATCGACCGACGCAAGCAGTAATCCAGATGTCAGCAATGCAGCAAACACGTTAGAGACGATGCGCACGCTGTGCGTGATGCGTATCATTTCCGGCCTCAGGCGATAACAGTGACCCAGTTTCTTAAGGTTTGATTTTATATTAGGGAATGCAACTATCCGAAGGAAGGGGAATATCAGTTAAGTCCGACACCCTTTAGAATAATTCTAACAACATTTTCCTTGGCCTCGGCGAATTGTTGTTCGCTAAGCGGCTGGTTGTCGTTGAATATCTCGATCTGGCGACCAAAGTCCGCATAATGCTGCGTGGTGGCAAAGATCATATACATCAGCGAATAGGGTTCGATGTCATCCATCTTGCCTTCGGCAATCCAGCCGCGGATCACGCCGACACGGGTATCCAGCCAGTCCTTGACCGTGGTTGAAATATAGTCCGACGAGAATTTGGCACCACGAATGATTTCGTGGGCCCAAAGCCGCGACCCATAAGGCCGGGCACGCGACAGATCCATCTTGGCTTCGATATAGCCGCGCAGGATGACTGCCGGGTCGGCGCTGTTGTCAAAGGTCATTGCCGCTTCAAGCCAGTGGTCACAGACATCTTCCATGATCCGGCGATAAAGGGCTTCCTTGGTGCTGAAATAATAATGCACGTTGGCTTTTGGAACTTTGGCGATTTCGGCGATGCGGGCGGTGGTCGCCCCCTTGAAGCCGTAATCGGCAAAAACCCGTTCGGCAGCGGCGAGAATTTGTTCTTCGTTTTCCTGCCGGATTGCGGCCTTGTGTGCCCCGTTTGCTGCGGGTTTCGCACCAAACTGATTGTCCTGTTTAGAGCCGCTTTTAACTGAGGTCATTCATGCTCTCTGATTTGTGTCATTTATCTTGACCGTTTGGTCAGGTTAAAATAACCTCTACCATAAGTATGCAAAAGAAACTTTTTTATGCGCGTCGTTCTTGATTGCGGTCAAGAGTCGGTTTTGTCCGAAATATCGAACAGCACCGGTGAAAGATAAACAGAAAATAGACGCCGTAAATAAAAATCAGGGTCGCTGAAATGGTGTTTGACGGTCGAATATTCGAAACAATTCCCCGGTGGTGTTAAAGCTCTAGTGCATGGGCGTGTCTCATGCTAACGATTTTTGCGTGCCTGTGAAACGGGCCGTTCCGGGTGTTGAATGTGCGACATATTGGTCACTTGATCGGACCTGCCAGACGATGCCGGAATGAAAGATGTCAGATGCCGGAAATAGGGGTGCCCGCCACCCGACCGGTGTCAGGGAAGCAATAAAAAAGGTACGGGAGACCTTTTATGACAGCCACCACGAAAATCAGCCGTCCAAACGATCTTTCGGCGTTCTGGATGCCGTTTACGGCCAATCGCCAGTTCAAGCAGACCCCGCGCATGCTGGTTTCTGCCGATGGCATGTATTATAAAACCGATGATAATCGCGACATTCTTGACGGAACTGCGGGGCTTTGGTGCTGCAATGCCGGTCACAAGCGTCCGAAAATCGTCGAAGCCGTCAAGGCACAGATGGACGAACTGGATTATGCCCCGGCATTCCAGATGGGCCATCCCAAGGCGTTCGAGCTTGCAAGCCGTCTGGCGCAGCTCATGCCCGGCGACCTGAACCATGTTTTTTATACCAATTCGGGTTCTGAATCGGTTGAAACCGCCCTTAAGATCGCGCTTGCCTATCACCGTGCACGCGGCGATGGCCAGCGCACCCGCCTGATCGGTCGCGAACGCGGCTATCACGGTGTTAACTTTGGCGGCATTTCGGTCGGTGGCATTTCGGGCAACCGCAAAACATTTGGCCAGATGCTGGGTGGTGTTGATCATATCCGTCATACCTATTTGCCGGAAGAAAACGGTGTCACCCGTGGCATGCCCGAACATGGTGCGTTCCTGGCCGATGATCTTGAACGCATTTGCGCATTGCATGATCCGTCAACCATTGCAGCCGTGATTGTTGAACCGGTTGCCGGTTCGACCGGCGTTCTGATCCCGCCAAAGGGCTATCTTGAACGTCTGCGCGAAATTTGCACCAAGCACGGCATTCTTTTGATCTTTGATGAAGTCATCACCGGTTTCGGTCGTCTTGGCGCCCCGTTTGCGGTCGACTATTTCGGTGTTCAGCCCGATCTGGTCACGACGGCCAAAGGCCTTACCAACGGGACGATCCCGATGGGGGCAGTGTTCGCGACCGATGCAATCCATGATACCTTCATGACCGGTCCTGAAAACATGATCGAGCTGTTCCATGGCTATACCTATTCGGGCAACCCGGTTGCCTGTGCGGCCGGCCTTGCGACCCTTGAGACCTATGAAGAAGAAGGTCTTTATGAAAAGGGCAAGGAACTTGGCCAGTATTGGGAAGATGCGGTTCACAGCCTGATTGATCTGCCGCGTGTGAAGGATATCCGTAACCTTGGCCTGATCGGTGCGATCGAGCTCGAAGGGATCGACGGTTTCCCGACCAAACGTGCGTTCAGTGCCTTCCTCAAGGCGTTTGAAAAAGGCATCCTGATCCGCACAACCGGCGACATCATTGCGCTTTCTCCGCCGCTGATCATCGAAAAATCACATATCGATCAGCTGTTCGGAACGTTGCGCGAAGTGCTTAAAGAGATCGACTAACATCGATGACTGATACCCCTTCGCCCGTGGGGGCGAAGGGCGGCTTGCCGGACTGATAAAAACCAAATGGTCCGGCAACGCCACGGAGGAAACATCTGTTTCGCGATTTTTTCGATCGCGTCCCTTCTGGGAATAGACCCGCATAAAACAAAACAGGGTCTTTGGGGGCGCGTTCGGACATAAGTCCGTCAGACCACAAAAGTGGCAAGGACATAAAATATCAGATCAAGGAGGTATCTCGGATGTCGATGCTGAGAGGCGGCCTGATTCAAATGAGCCTTAAGGGTTCAACCGATCAGACGCCTGAAGAAATCCGCAAGGCCATGATCGAGGCACATCTGCCCCTTATTGAAGAGGCGGGCAAAAAAGGTGTGCAGGTCCTGTGTTTTCAGGAAGTTTTCACACAGCCCTATTTCTGTCCAAGCCAGGACAAGAAATGGTACGCCGCGGCGGAAAAAATCCCCGATGGCCCGACCACACAGCTGATGTGCGAACTGGCAGCCAAATATAAAATGGTGATCGTTGTTCCGATCTATGAGGAAGACATTACCGGGGTGTATTACAACACCGCTGCCGTGATTGACGCCGACGGTACCTATCTTGGGAAATACCGCAAAACCCATATCCCCCATGTCGCCGGTTTCTGGGAGAAATTCTTCTTCAAGCCGGGGGCGTCGGACTGGCCGGTCTTTGAGACCCAGTATTGCAAGCTTGGCGTCTATATCTGTTATGACCGCCACTTCCCGGAAGGCTGGCGTGCGCTGGCACTCAATGGGGCGGAATATATCGTCAACCCGTCTGCCACGGTTGCCGGGGTTTCGGAATATATCTGGAAACTCGAACAGCCCGCATCGGCAGTGGCCAATGGCTGCTTTATCGGGGCGATCAACCGGGTCGGGCGTGAACAGCCATGGGATATCGGCGAATTTTACGGCCAAAGCTATTTCGTCAATCCGCGCGGCGAAATCGAGGCCCAGGCATCCCGCGACAAGGATGAATTGCTGGTCCATGACATGGACATGTCGATGGTGCGCGAAATTCGCAATAACTGGCAATTCTTCCGGGACCGTCGGCCGTCGACCTATACGCGCCTGACGGACGGAAACTGATTTCATGATACCGGCGAGCGGGCAAAGGCCTGCTCGCCGTTTTGCTTTGACCGACCGGCGGGCAATGCTCCGCAATCCCGGCAATGACCGGGCAGACGCAACACATCCGTCTGATCAGATGTCGGCAAGGTTCAGGGCAACGTCCCTGAGGGAGGCTTCCGTAAAGTTGTTCCAGAAGAGACATTTCTGGTTCCGAGAGAGACATACGATCAGGGGAAACCCCATGACGCTAAAACAAGTCGTCAATAATGTTGCCGAGATGCCCGCATCAAAGGACGCCGTTGTTGATATCAAAAATCTGTCGCTGACATTCCAGACGGCCGATGGTCCGGTTTATGCGCTTTCCGATGTTGATCTGACGATCAATGAAGGCGATTTCGTTTCCTTTATCGGCCCGTCGGGCTGTGGCAAGACCACGCTTTTGCGCGTGATTGCCGATCTGGAAAAGCCGACCGGCGGCGATATTTCCATCAATGGTGTTTCGCCCGAACAGGCGCGTGAAAACCGGGCTTATGGCTATGTGTTCCAGGCCCCGGCACTTTTGCCGTGGCGCTCGATTGAACGCAATGTGACCCTGCCGCTGGAAATCATGGAGATTTCCAAGGAAGAGCGCATCAAGCGCGCCCATGACGCGCTTAAACTTGTTGAATTGAACGGCTTTGAAAAGAAATTCCCCTGGCAGCTTTCCGGCGGGATGCAGCAACGTGCATCGATTGCGCGTGCGCTGTCATTTGATGCCGATCTGCTGTTGATGGATGAACCGTTTGGCGCGCTTGATGAAATCGTGCGTGACCATTTGAACGAGCAGCTTCTGAAATTGTGGGCGCGCACCAACAAGACGGTGGCCTTTGTGACCCACTCGATCCCCGAGGCGGTCTATCTGTCGACCAAGATTGTCGTCATGTCGCCGCGTCCGGGCCGCATCATTGATGTGATCGAAACCGATTTCCCGCGTGAACGTAATCTCGATATCCGCGAAACGCCGGAATTCCTCGAAATTGCGCATCGGGTTCGCGAAGGTTTGCGCGCGGGGCACAGCAATGACGAGTAACACCGCCACCATGACCGGGTCCCTTGCCGGACCGTCGATCTGGTCGCGCATGATGGCGGGACAGACCGGTCCGGTCTGTGTTGTTCTGATTGCGCTGTTTGTTCTTTGGTATGTCGGGGCGGTCTTCATGAATGCGCCGACCCAGATCGACAAATATAACCGTGCCGATCAGACCTGGACCACCAGCCAGCTGATCGAAGATACCCTGGCACAGGAACGCCCGATCCTGCCGGCCCCCCATCAGGTGGCCCAGGAAATGTATAAAACCATCTTTGCCACCAAGATCACGTCAAAGCGTTCACTGGTCTATCACAGCTGGGTAACGCTTTCCTCGACCCTGCTTGGTTTTGGCATTGGCACCATTCTTGGCATCGTTCTGGCGGTGGGCATTGTCCATGTCATGACGCTTGAAAAAAGCCTGATGCCGTGGGTGATTTCATCGCAAACCATCCCGATCCTTGCCATTGCCCCGATGATCATCGTGGTTCTGGGGGCCATCGGGATCAAGGGCGTGGTGCCCAAGGCGGTGATTTCGACCTATTTGTGCTTTTTCCCGGTGACCATCAGCATGGTCAAGGGGCTGCGGTCACCACAAGTCATCCAGCTTGATCTGATGCGGACCTATAATGCCTCGAAATGGCAGACCTTCTGGCAGCTTCGTCTGCCATCGGCGATGCCATACCTGTTTGCCAGCCTGAAAGTGGCGATTGCCATCAGTCTGGTCGGGGCCATTGTCGGTGAATTGCCGACCGGCGCACAGGCGGGGCTTGGGGCGCGTTTGCTTGCCGGCTCCTATTACGGACAAACCATTCAGATCTGGTCGGCCCTTCTGACCGCAGCCTTTGTTGCGGCGATGATGGTGGTGATTGTCGGCTGGTTCGAGCGCCGGGTTCTGGCCCGCATGGGGGTAAAGTCATGACCCCGATGAAACTTGACAAATTCTGTCTGGTCGGCGCGATTGCGGCCCTTCTGGCGCTGATCTTTCCGCTGGCCGGGATTGATCCCGATACCGGTAAACAGGTTGCCTTTGTCGGCGATATTCCCGGTCTTGCCATTGCCATGGCGCTGTGTGTGATTGCCGGTGCGGCTTTCACATGGCTTGGCGTACGCACCGTCATCAGCGGGGCGGTCATTCTGGCGGTGGCGGTATTTGGGTGCAGCCAGGCGATCGCGACCCTGTATGATTACGGGGTGGCCGGATATGCCGGAACCGGGTTCTGGTTGTTCATCATTTCGCTGTGGGCTTTTGTCTGGCGCGGGATTGATGTGATTGCCAATTACCGTTCGCTTGAAATGGCCAAACAGCAGGCGGCCAATGCGATTGTGCCGGTGGCCTTCGGGGTCTGGTTGCTGTTTGTCTGGGAAGTTGTGGTATCGGGCTTTGGCGTGCCACAGGTTCTGTTGCCCCCGCCCAGCATGATCGGGGTGCGGTTTGTGACTTCGACCGATATCATGGCGGCGGACTTCTATCAGACCTTTGTGAAGGCGGTACTGAGCGGCTATGTGCTTGGTTGCGGGTCGGCTTTTGTCATGGCGATTGCCGTTGACCGTGTGCCGTTCCTCAAACGCGGTCTGTTGCCGCTGGGCAATATGGTTTCGGCCCTTCCGATCATCGGGGTCGCCCCGATCATGGTGATGTGGTTCGGCTTTGACTGGCAATCAAAGGCAGCGGTCATTGTGATCATGACCTTCTTCCCGATGCTGGTGAATACGGTGACCGGGCTGAATGCGGCGGGGAAACTTGAACGCGACCTGATGGCGACCTATGCGTCGGGCTATTGGTCGACCCTGTTCCGGTTGCGGTTGCCCGCGGCCATGCCGTTTGTGTTCAACGCACTTAAAATCAATTCCACGCTTGCGCTGATTGGCGCAATCGTCGCCGAATTTTTCGGCACTCCGATTGTGGGGATGGGCTTCCGCATTTCGACCGAGGTCGGGCGGATGAACATCGACATGGTCTGGGCAGAGATCGCTTTGGCGGCCCTTGCGGGGACCGCCTTCTATGGGGCCGTGGCTTATATTGAGAGAAAAGCGACGTCATGGCATCCATCATTCCGGGTACGTCGCCACTAAAGGCACAATCAAAGACGACCCGCCGGGAGGACTTGACTACAACCTGAGGAGACATCGACGAATGAAGAAATTGTTTGCGACTGCATTAGGGTTGAGTTTCGGTCTGACATCGTTTTCGGCGATGGCAGCAGATGAAGTAACCTTGCAGCTTAAATGGGTCACACAGGCCCAGTTTGCAGGGTATTACGTGGCCCTTGATAAAGGTTTCTACGAAGAAGCCGATCTTGACGTGACCATCAATCCGGGCGGCCCGGACATCGCCCCGCCACAGGTGATTGCCGGTGGTGGTGCCGATGTGATCATTGACTGGATGCCATCCGCACTTGCATCGCGTGAAAAGGGTGTGCCGCTGGTCAATATCGCGCAGCCTTTTGCCAAATCGGGCATGATGCTGACCTGTCTTAAGGAAACCGGTGTCGAAAGCCCCGATGACTTCCCGGGGCGTACCCTTGGTGTCTGGTTCTTTGGCAACGAATATCCGTTCCTGAGCTGGATGTCGAAACTTGGCATTCCGACCGATGGCGGGGATAAGGGCGTTACGGTCCTGAAACAGGGCTTTAACGTTGATCCGCTGCTTCAGAAGCAGGCCGATTGCATTTCGACCATGACCTATAACGAATACTGGCAGGTGATTGATGCCGGTATTTCGGCAGACGACCTTAAGGTCTTCAAATACGAAGACCAGGGCGTCGCCACCCTTGAAGACGGCCTTTATGTTCTTGAAGACAATCTCAAGGACCCGGCATTTGTCGACAAGATGGCGCGTTTCGTTGAAGCCAGCATGAAGGGCTGGATGTATGCGAAAGAAAACCCGGAAGAAGCTGCCGGCATCGTTCTGGACAATGATGCAACCGGTGCGCAGACCGAAAAACATCAGGTCCGCATGATGACGGAAATTGCCAAGCTTCTGGGTGACAGTGCTGCCCTTGACGAAGCAGCCTATCAGCGCACCGTCGACAGCCTGCTGTCGGGTGGGTCTGACCCGGTCATCACCAAGGAACCGGAAGGTGCCTGGACCCATGTCGTAACCGACAAGGCGTCGATGTAATCCGATCATGATCGGCCCGGCGGCGATGTGTGACCCGCCGGGCTGACCTCCCGATTTTGTGTTTGAACAAGGCCCGGACCCGTCCGGGAAAAGGGTGAAATGCCGGGATGGCCCGCAACTTTTCGCCAAACAGACAGACAAGGAGCCACCCATGTCCATGGTTATTCGTGGCGGAACCATTGTTACCGCCGATCTGACTTACAAATCCGACATCCTGATCGAAGACGGCAAGATTGCCGCGATCGGGGACAATCTGACCGGGGACAAGGTGATTGACGCCGATGGCTGCTATGTGATGCCCGGCGGGATTGATCCGCACACCCACATGGAAATGCCCTTTATGGGGACCTATTCCGAAGACGATTTCGAAAGCGGCACCAAGGCCGCGGTTGCCGGTGGCACGACCATGGTGGTGGATTTCTGTCTTCCGGCCCCCAATCAGTCGCTGCTCGAAGCATTGCAGGCCTGGGACAACAAATCTTCCAAGGCGGTATGCGACTATTCCTTCCACATGGCGATCACCTGGTGGAGCGAGCAGGTCTTTGACGAAATGAAGACCGTCGTGCAGGAAAAAGGCATCAACACCTTCAAGCATTTCATGGCCTATAAGGGTGCGCTTATGGTGGATGATGACGAGATGTTTGCATCCTTCTCGCGCTGTTCGGAACTGGGCGCGATGCCGCTTGTTCATGCCGAGAACGGCGACGTGGTTGCCACCCTTCAGCAGAAATTGCTGGCCGAAGGCAATAACGGCCCCGAAGCCCATGCCTATTCCCGGCCTGTGGATGTCGAGGGCGAGGCGTGCAACCGTGCGATCATGATTGCCGATATGGCCAATGTGCCGCTTTATATCGTGCATGTATCGTGCGAACCGGCCCATGAAGCCATCCGTCGCGCACGCGCCAATGGCAAGCGCGTGTTTGGCGAACCGTTGATCCAGCACCTGATCCTTGATGACAGCGAATACAAGAATGCCGATTGGGATCATGCCGCACGCCGCGTCATGTCCCCGCCATTCCGCAGCAAGGAACATCAGGACGGGCTTTGGAACGGTCTGGCATCGGGCAGCTTGCAGGTGGTAGCGACCGACCATTGCGCCTTCACCACCGAACAGAAACGCATGGGTGTTGGCGATTTCACCAAGATCCCGAACGGTACCGGGGGCCTTGAAGACCGCATGCCGCTTCTGTGGACCTATGGGGTCAATACAGGTCGTCTGACCATGAACGAGTTCGTGGCGGCAACCTCGACCAATATTGCCAAGATCCTGAACATCTATCCGCGCAAAGGCGCGGTTCTGGTCGGGGCGGATGCCGATCTTGTGGTCTGGGATCCCAAGGCCTCGAAAACCATCACCGCCGAACATCAGCAATCGGCAATCGATTACAACGTGTTCGAAGGCATCGAGGTCACCGGCCTTCCGCGCTACACCATCAGCCGCGGTCGCATTGCCGCCGAAGAAGGCGTGGTTCTGGCCAAATGCGGCGACGGCGAATTCATCGCCCGCGAACCTTATCCGGCGGTCAACAAGGCCCTTTCCAAATGGAAAGAAATCACATCCCCGCGCAAGGTCGAACGCAAAGGCATCCCGGCCGGCGTCTAGAATAGATTAAATTAAGTTTTGCCGGGTTGAATGCAAAGAGAGGGCACATTTAGATCTTATTATTGATGACCTCTCTTTGTTATTTTAATTCCGTATCTTTTCACAAGAGTCAGGAGATTGTAGTCTTTCTTTTGCGCATTCGATCACTTTGTTTGTAACGCAGGCGGGGATATCTTGGGTGGAAATATCTGCTTGGGCATTTCTGCCTTCATAATACTGAACGTGAGAGTGAGTTATATCGTCAAAGACAAGTTCGATAATTTTGTGGTCTTTCGTACCCGCTTCTTGCGCCACCTTTCCACTGACAAGATATGCACCTGGTTTTGGGGACTGAGGATCGAGCTGCTCGTTGATGAGTACAGTTGCAAAATGCTGGTCACTAACTAGCTGATCTACATTCTCCACTTCATGACAACCTAAATGTTGAGGCGCAATTTGCCGGAAGAAATTGGCAAGTTGTTTTTCATCGTATTGATACTGACCAATATCATTAGTGACATGTGATGAATGTTGCAGGCCGGAAGAATACTCTTCAACGATCAAAGGGAAATTAAAAAATTTCACTAGGTCATTTGTGTTTTTTCTTCGATCATGGTTTATGCTATATCCAAGATATTCTCTGCGTAGAGTTGAAAAAATATGTTCTACGTTTTCATAGAAGTTTTTTTCTGGAGGTGAGAGGTCGGCGATGCTGCTAATTACCAGATCTCTTCTTTGTTCAAAAGAATCTCGCTTTGAGGCTGTGTGAAGTTTCAATTTCTCGGCCAGGTCATCTGTAGTGAATTCAGACAAACACTCAGAGTTCAAAAAATCCAAGTGTTTTTCTATTTCTGCAAGCTCATTTGCTAACTTTTCCAGCCTCTTTTTTATATCATTTTCCCCCCGTGTTGCACCAAGTTGATCTATTATTTGTTTTCTTGTGGGGAGAGGGGTACTTTTTGGATTGTCGCTATAACGAGATTGTGTTGACGCGTAAATCTCAACGACGGCAGCTCTATCTATGCGACCGAGTTTAAAGCTATTCTCAGCTTCGTAGGCGATGTGTTTGCATACTTTGCTAAACTCGCTGACATCTGCGTTTCGTTCCCCGCGGGAACCAAGAATCAGCGAGGTCAAGTTAGACGTAGGTTTTTGACCGGTTGAGTATTCTTTAAAAGATGCTCTCAGGTTTTCCGGAATGTAACTTAAAGACACCTCACTGAAATCAGGGTACCCTGATTCTGTTTGTATCTTTGCTTCAGTAATTGTCAGCATTGTCGGAAAAGCTTCCAGTTGTATCTTGATCATACCTGCTAAAAGCCTTGTGCTTGGGTCTTCTGCATCAGTTTGAAATATTACCGGTAGGTAATGAGCTAGGATGCCATTTCTTCGGGAGAATTTTATCTCGAGGGAATCAGGAGCATAATAATTAGTGTAAGATTTATAGAAATTTCCAATTTTTCTGAAAAATTCGTCAACATCTTGTTCTCCAACAGCGTTGAAAACTAGAGAGCCTCCGACCAATAAGTTTTTGGAGAAGTTGGAAACGGTCGTAATCGCCGTTCCTATATTTTCAATGTTGTTATTGTCAGATTTTTGAACTGAATAGAATAACTGGAGAGCAACTTCTTCCTCAGGATCCCATGTTTTGGGTAGTGTTGCGACATATTTATTGGGGTCGAACAGGCACTTCGCTGCTTCACCCTTGTCGGGATCTTCGAGCGACATGAAGTGTATGGGTAGGCTAATGTTTTTAAAGGCATTTTCATCGTAGCTGTTCGTAATAGGAACTTTCTCTCCGGGTTTGATTGCGAGAACGATGCCAGTGCGGGACGTCTTCGTGACACTTACCGCTTTAGAGAGACGCTCTGCCGTATTGTCGTGTTCATTAAAGCCACATACCTTGTCTTTCGAGATCGGATCAGGAAGTTTTTCAAGAATTTTGTCAGGAATTTTTCTGAAGTCTGGATCGTCGACAGTGAGATACTTAGACGTGAATACAAAATAGCCTTCATGTGCGTTTACTGATTTCGTAAACTTTTTGTTCTTACTATCTAGGCTGTTGACAGACGTTGTAATGTATTCTCTCTGGGGCTCAGGTGAGACTGCTTTCTGATAGTATAATGAGCTGGGACAGCCAGCTAAAAGCAGACAGGCACATGCGCTTGATGCGGCATAGAACTTCTTTTTCATGGCTTGACTCCCCCTTTTTTGGATGAGTATGCGAGCTCATTTTTCAGTTTCAAAGAATCTCATAATATTAAGATTACCTAAAATAATTTCATATCACAAACAAAAATTAAACTAAAGGTTGATCTGTCTGCTCCTTTGATCACCCAATTGGACGCGATGTCGTCCTTCTTGAGATGCGACCTTCAGCGGTTACCAACATTTTCCCAATAGTCAAAAGAAAGAAACACAATATTTTCAAAGTATTCATAAAGTGAGTCATTGTTGATTAACCGCAGTGTATCAGTATTCGGTGTAAATAATGTAATGTACAAGTATTGATTTTATCAAAAATTCTATGTTTAAATGCAAATATTATATTGGTATTTTGATCGATATAGGCTAGATAAATATAAAATATTAATCTGCATAGGTAAAAAAAATACCGTGCTGACCAAATTTATATGCCGGTATGGGAGGAATTTTTATGGTTCTGCTCTGAATATTTTCTTCCTATGAACTTAACATTATCCACGAAGTTCATTTGATTTTCCTTCAAAAGAAAAATTCTACTCATTTTTCACATTCATTCACTGGTTGAAATGAGGGCCCACACCTTTAAGGGTATCTGTGATTGTGCTGTTGCTTTCAACTCGGGCTGAAGAGTTTCAGCATCACGATCCCGCCAAGGATCATGCAGATCGCAATCAGGCGACCGACACTTGCAGCTTCGCCCAGCATCACAATGCCAAAAATCACCGCGCCAACCGCACCGATCCCGGTCCAGATGGCATAGGCAGTCCCAAGCGGAATGGTCCGCATGGCAAGGGCAAGCAGCCAAAAGCTGCCGATCATGGTGACAAGGGTAAAGATGGTGGGAACGGGTTTGGTGAACCCTTCGGAATATTTGAGGCCGGATGCCCAGCAAACTTCCAGAACACCGGCAATAATCAATGCAATCCAGGCCATGGGTGGCCTCCTTTCATAAGGGGCCGTCCCCATCGATCCGATAACGAAACCCGGTCGTCCGGGGTTCGGGCGGCAAGCCGCAATGTATAAGAAAAATCTATGTCAGAACCAAAAAAGAAGCAATTGCGCGTACGGCATATATGTTTTGCCGCACCGGCAAAAGGGCGCGCGTAATCGCACCGGATATTGCCGCAGGGGCGGGCAACAGGGATGACCTTATATCGGTGTTTTTGATGTGCATTTTGGGCAAGACAGACATATAGTTGATTGCATTGGCACTATATTTTTCAATTTGAATCCGCCTGAAACTGCCCGGCCCGGATACTTGAATAACGGCTTCCGGAACGGAGGGGGATGTTAAGGGATGCTCATGTACTCGAACTTTGAAGTTTTCTCGATTGCGTTTGTTGTATTGGCAATCGTTCTGACCTTCCTGAGTGTCAAAATTGTTCCTCAGGGCTATGAATTCACCGTAGAGCGGTTGGGGCGGTATCTGCGGACGCTTGATCCGGGACTTCATGTGCTGATCCCCTTGTTTGATCGGGTCGGCAAGCGCATGAGCTTGATGGAGCGCGTTCTTGATATTCCCAGCCAGGAAGTGATTTCAAAGGACAACGCATCAGTTGTTGTCGATGGTGTTGTATTTATCCGTGTAACGAATACCAAGGACGCATCCTACAAGGTCGAAAGCCTTGATTATGCGGTCCAGAACCTGGCGATGACCAACCTTCGCAGCGTTCTCGGCTCGATGGAGCTTGATGAGATGCTGTCGAACCGCGAAAAAATCAGTGCATCACTTCTGACGGTTCTTGATGAAGCCACCAGTGACTGGGGTGTCAAGATCACCCGTGTCGAGATCAAGGACGTCAATCCGCCCGAAGACCTGACCGAGGCGATGAACCGCCAGATGAAGGCGGAACGTGAAAAACGTGCCTTGATCCTTGAAGCCGATGGTGAGCGAGAAGCAAATATCAAACGTGCAGAGGGTGAAAAATCCGCAGCCGTTCTGGCCGCCGAAGGCCGCATGATTGCAGCGGACCTGGATGCGCAGGCACGTGAACGAACCGCTGCGGCCGAAGCCAAGGCAACCGAAATTGTTTCGACCGCCATTCGCGATGGCGATATTCAGGCGATCAACTACTTTGTGGCCCAAAAATATGTTGAATCCTTGGGGCAGGTTGCCTCAAGCCCCAACAGCAAACTTGTCTTCATGCCGCTTGATGCATCGGGGGTTGTCGGATCCATCGGTGGTGTGACCGAATTGATCAAGTCGATTTCCCAGCAGGACGGCAAGTAAACAAGGTTCGGGATGGCGATGATGGACATGCTTGCAGGGGTTACGGTCGAGTTTTGGCACTGGTGGATTTTGGCCTGTGTCCTGCTTGTCCTTGAGATGCTGGTGCCGGGAATCATTTTTTTGTGGTTGGCGATTGCCGCGGCCATATCTGGCATCGCTCTTCTTGCGGTGCCGTCGATTTCTCCGGAACTTCAATTGATCGGTTTTGGCGTTCTGAGTGTTATTTCGGTTCTGGCAGGGCGGCGCGTTTTGAGACCAGGACGGTCGGGCACAAGTGATGAAGATGTCAGTAGTGCAAGCTCGTCGCTGGTTGGCAAAACCGCAATCCTGACGGAAAAAACGGTTAATGGTCAGACCCGTCAAAGTGTTTATGGATCGAGTTGGCTGCTTGTTGCAGAACGTGATCTGCCCAAAGGTCAGAAGGTCCGTGTCAGTGCCGTGAGCGGCAGCAAGCTTTTGATTGAACCGATAAACACAGATATCTGACACCGATGTCGAATAGCGGGCCATTTAACGCAATAAACGATGTCGCGATCGCCGGTCTTGTTCTGGCCGGTGGGGAAGGGCGACGTATGGGTGGGGACAAGCCGTTTCGCCAGATTGGCGGGCGCCCACTGATTGCGATGGCTGTTGAAAATGCCGGGCGGCACTGTGACCCCGTGATGATTTCATCAAACCAGCCGCCCGAAACATTTGCCGCATACAAAGCAAATGTGGTGGCCGATATCCCCAAGGCCGGGCAGGGGCCGCTTGGAGGGGTTCTGGGTGGTTTGACGGCATTGCCCGACGGGGTCGACTGGCTGGTGACTTTTCCGGTTGATTGCCCGGTGGTGCCCGATGAAATGGCAGCCAAGCTGGTATCGGTGGCCCATGATGCCGGGGTTCGGGCGGCTTTTGCCCGGCATGGCGATCGTGATCATTATCTGTCATCGGCCTGGCACCGCGAAAGTGCGCCGGTGATTGCAAAATTGCTGGCTGATGATGATCGGCGGGTGCGTGCCCCGTTGCAGGCCCTTGCAGCGGTTGCGGTGACATTTCCTCGTCAGGCAAGCGATCTGGCAATGTTTGCCAATGCCAATACGATTGATGATCTGGCCGAACTTGAGAAGATGCTGGCAGGCCAGCCATCAAAAGGTGCGTGACCTTAATGTGCGGGTTCTGACCAGCGGGTATAGAAAGCGTGAATTTCGCGGCGATTTTCCGGGTTGGACAGCAACAGATTTACCGCATCAATGATCTTTCGGGCCTGCTGTTTGTCACCGCTGCATGAAACCGGCAGGGGGCGGCGCGGCACCCCGACAATCGGCACAGCCACAGTGTCACGGTCAAGCTGTGCTGTTTCGCGATAGTAATTCACATTGACCTCATAGGCGATGAACCCATCAATGCGGCGGACATCAAACAGCCGAACAACCATTTCGGTCGTGCCGGCACTTTGGGTCATATGGGCGTGTAAAAAGTCATTGATGCCGGGCACCAGTCCCTCGTCAAAGCGATAGCCCACCGATATGCCGATCGACAGTTTGTCCTGACCGGCCAGAAGGCCCAGATCAACCGCCCCGTCACGCATGGCAAAGCGCAAATCAGGCAGCTTTTCCGGGGCGATGAACAAGTGGATCGGATGCAATTCCATCACCGGGTCGGAGAACAGCATATATTCGCGGCGCAGCGCACTTTCGAACAGAAAGTTCGAACAGATGAATTGCCCCTTGGCCATTTCATCAAGGACCTTGGGCACCGGCATCACACGTATCTGATGGTGAAATTCGGGAAGATGGCTGATCAGCCAGTCGGTCGTGCGCTGCAAATAGCCTTCGCCAACGGACGGGCCTTCGGTGATTACTGCCGGGGCAGACGGCACCTGTTGCCAGATGATTTCAAGCGGAACGTGATCGGATGCCTTGGCATCCGGGCTTGAAACTGCACAGCTCATTGCCAACAAAAGACAGATCGCAGTCCATCTGAAAGTTACAATAAATCGTGCAAACCGTTCCACGCCACATCCCCGGATAAATCTACCCGAAGTATGTGTGGATTCCGGTCATTTTATCAAGACAAGAGATGCCCGCGCCCTGATAAATTTACCTTACGGCACAGGGCTTCCACGGGGTCCATGGCTGATAATTTTCAAAGAAGGTCGCAAGGAACTGGTCGACCCGTTCGCGGTTGGCTGCGCGGTCCTGGTCGTCAAGATCCTTGTCAAACTTTGCACAGTTCTTTTCAACCGCATCCCCGATGGATTTCCAGTCGACATGTTCGTTATGACCGGGAAGGCCGGTGGCAATCGCACACCAGCCAACGGCCTCTGCGGTATCGTCAACTGACCGTGCTTCTTCGGCAAGATAGGCCGCGGCCCGCATTTCACCACGCTGGGCGGCAGAGCGAAGATATTGATACCGGCCGCTGTCGGTTTTGGTGAAACGGTTGGCAAGAAGGGTTGCCGCACGCGGATCGCCAAGTTCCCACGCCTTTTCAAGCAGGGCCTTGGCATCGTCCGGTTTGCCCTGATCAAGCGCGTCAAGGGCCAGCCAAAGCATGGCCTGTGTTTCGCCCTGATCGGAGCTTTGTTGATAAAGCGCCCGGACCTGGTCAGTCGGGGCGCCGGATGCTTCGAGTTTGCGGGCCATAATGATGCTGGCATCTGGGTGCCGGTTGTCGGTGGCCTGTTGCATCATGTTCCAACCGGTTGCCTCATCGGCGCTGACACCCGCCCCGTTGATCATCTGACAGGACAAAAGATATTGCGCGGTGGCATCACCGTTCCGGGCAAGCGGGGTGAAAATTTGTGCCGATTTTTCGAAGTTGCCGTGGCGATAGGCCGAAACACCTTCATCAAGCATCGACCCGGCAGATGCCGGTGCCGACAGGGATACATGTCCGGCAATAACAAGCGCCAAAGCGCACAGGGATCGGCGCAACAGTTTGGTTGGCGGCATCTTTGAATATGGATCGGTCAGATATGTCATGAAGGTCGGGACCCTGTGCCTTGTTTGCAAATCCGGGCGGAAAAAGGCGGGACCGGCTTTCCGCCAAAAAGGGGAAAGTCAGTCCCGTAAGGTGCGCTCATTGCAGGGAGGTAAAAAGCATTGGAAATGTGAATGTGATGAAATGGATGGCTGAAAATCGATCAAACAATAAAGCGATGTCGGGGACGGCCGGGGATGAAAAACACCCCCGGCACCCCCAGTAGTGTGGCTCCTAGTTTTTCTGAGCCGCACGCCATTCCGCGATCAGATCGTCATATTTGACGGTCTCACCCTGCGGTTTTTCGTTTGCGAGTTTCGCTTTCGGTGCACCGGGCTGGTCGTACCAGTATTGTGCATCACGTTCTTCGTTCAGTTTCGGTGCGCATTCGCCACCGATGCCTGCACGTTCCAGACGCTGAAGAACTCGGTCCATCGAGGTCGCAAGGTTATCCATTGCTTCCTGCGGGGTGCGTTCGCCGGTTACAGCTTCGGCAACGTTCTGCCACCAGAGCTGAGCCAGTTTCGGATAATCCGGAACGTTGGTACCGGTCGGCGACCACTGGACACGGGCCGGGGAACGATAGAACTCGACCAGACCACCCCAGTTCGGTGCGATATCGGTCATTTCCTGGGTGTCCAGGTCAGACTGACGGATCGGGGTCAGACCGGTCAGGGTCTTTTTCAGCGATACGGATTTCGAGGTTACGAACTGTGCATAAAGCCATGCAGCTTTGCGGCGCTCAAGCGGGGTGGACTTCATCAGCGTCCAGGAACCCACGTCCTGATAGCCAAGCTTCATGCCTTCTTCCCAGTACGGGCCGTGCGGGGACGGTGCCATACGCCATTTCGGCGTGCCATCGTCATTCACAACCGGGGTGCCTTTTTTCGCCATGTCGGCGGTAAAGGCAGTGTACCAGAAGATCTGCTGTGCGATCTGGCCCTGTGCCGGAACCGGACCAGCTTCGCCAAAGGTCATGCCAGCGGCTTCTGCCGGAGCATAGGCCTTAAGCCAGTCAATATATTTGGTCAGGGCGTAAACAGCCGCCGGACCATTGGCCGCACCACCACGGGTTACGCTTGAACCGGCCGGTGCGCAGCCTTCAACGCGGATGCCCCATTCGTCAACCGGAAGACCGTTCGGAAGGCCCTTGTCGCCAGCACCTGCCATCGACAGCCACGCATCGGTAAAGCGCCAACCCAGCGACGGGTCTTTTTTACCGTAATCCATGTGGCCATAGACTTTCTGACCGTCGATTTCACCGACATCGTTGGTGAAGAATTCGGCGATGTCTTCATAAGCCGACCAGTTGACCGGAACGCCAAGGTCATAGCCGTATTTGTCTTTGAACTGCTTTTGCAGGTCTTCACGCTGGAACCAGTCATAGCGGAACCAGTAAAGGTTCGCGAACTGCTGGTCAGGAAGCTGATAAAGCTTGCCATCCGGGCCGGTGGTGAAAGACAGACCGATGAAATCTTCAAGATCAAGGGTCGGGGAGGTAACGTCTTTGCCTTCGCCGGACATGAAGTCGGAAAGCGGCACAACCGCGTCATAGCGCGAATGGGTACCGATCAGGTCCGAGTCATTGATATAGGCGTCATAGATGTTACGGTTCGACTGCATCTGGGTTTGCAGTTTCTCGATAACGTCACCTTCACCAATCAGGTCGTGGGTCAGGTTGATCCCGGTGATTTCCGAGAAAGCCTTTGCCAGAACCTTGGATTCATATTCATGCGTGGTGATGGTTTCGGACACCACGTTGATGTCCATGCCACGGAACGGCTCGGCTGCCTTGATGAACCATTCCAGTTCGGCCATCTGGGCATCCTTGCTCAGGCTCGACGGCTGAAACTCGCTGTCGATCCATTTCTTGGCCGCGTCAGTATACTGGTCAGCCATGGCCGGGTTGGCCAGTACAGCAAGACCAAGAGCGACTGCAACGGCACTGCCTTTAACAACGCTCGAAGCGCCTTTGGCTTTAACGATCATGTCGTTTTCTCCCTGGTTGTCTTCCTTTTTGCTCATCCGGATCAAACCCGGTCATCAACGGCAGGGGAAGACAGACAACCCGCCGCGACGAATATCAAGGGAACGGCACTGTGACAGATCACAGCGCCGTTCCCCGGGATCATCCCCAGCGCATCACAATGATGAGCCAGGCCAGTGCGATCACCGAACCGACCCAAAGGGCGATGTCGGTAAAGGCCAGCCATCCAAGATGGATATAGGCCGCACCCAGTAGACTGATGAAAAGGCGGTCACCGCGCGTGGTGGTCAGCGGCAAGAAGCCGCGCCGCGGGACGGTTGGTGATACCGCCTGCCAAATTCCCATTCCGATCAGCATCAAGATGATGCAGCTGAAAAACACAGCGGTAATCGGGGTCCAGGCCATCCAAGACATATTGATATTCCTCCTGTTTGCCGATTACACGCGACCCATCGCGAAACCTTTGGCGATGTAGTTGCGCACAAACCAGATCACCAAGGCCCCCGGGACGATTGTCAAAACACCCGCTGCTGCCAGCACACCCCAATCAAGGCCCGATGCCGACACCGTACGGGTCATGGTGGCGACGATCGGTTTTGCATCGACCGAGGTCAGGGTGCGGGCCAAAAGCAGTTCAACCCAGCTGAACATGAAACAGAAGAAGGCGGTCACCCCGATGCCAGACCGGATCAGCGGAATGAAGATCGTGGCAAAGAAGCGCGGGAACGAATAACCGTCGATATAGGCGGTTTCATCGATTTCCTTGGGAATGCCCGACATGAAGCCTTCCAAAATCCATACCGCCAGCGGCACGTTGAACAGGCAGTGCGCAAGGGCCACGGCAATATGGGTGTCAAACAGGCCGACACTTGAATAAAGCTGGAAGAACGGCAACAGGAACACGGCCGGCGGCGCCATGCGGTTGGTCAGAAGCCAGAAGAACAGATGCTTGTCGCCGGTAAAGTTGAACCGCGAGAATGCATAAGCCGCCGGAAGGGCCACAACCAGTGAAATGATCACGTTGATCCCGACATAGATCATCGAGTTGATATAACCCGAATACCATGCCGGATCGGTCAGGATCGTCGCATAGTTGGCCAAGGTCGGATTATCCGGGAACAGGGTCATGGCCCCCAGGATTTCGGTATTGGTCTTGATCGACATGTTGAACAGCCAATAGATCGGCAGCAACAGGAACAGGATATAAAGAAGAAGTCCGATATGACGTTTCTGGAAGTGCATTTTATTGTTCCTCCCGCTTTCCGGCGTTCATCACGACGGTATAGAAAACCCAGCAAACCAGCAGAATGATCAGGAAGTAGACCAGCGAGAAGGCCGCAGCAGGCCCAAGGTCAAACTGGCCGACCGCCATGCGGGTCAGGAACTGGCTAAGGAAGGTTGTGGCATTACCCGGTCCGCCGCCGGTCAGGACGAACGGTTCGGTATAGATCATGAAGCTGTCCATAAAGCGCAGCAGAACACCGATCACGAGAACCGACTGCATTTTCGGAAGCTGGATAAAGCGGAACACGGCCCAGCGCGATGCGCCGTCAATTTTGGCCGCCTGATAATAGGCATCCGGGATCGAACGCAACCCGGCATAGCACAGCAGAACAATCAGGCTGGTCCAGTGCCATACATCCATGACAAGAACCGTGACCCATGCATCCATCGGGTTCTGGGAATAGTTATAGTCAATGCCCAGAAGATTGATGACATAACCGCCAAGACCAATATCGGCGCGGCCGAAAATCTGCCAGATGGTGCCAACCACGTTCCATGGAATAAGCAGCGGCAAGGCCAGCAGAACCATCGATGCCGACACACCCCAGCCCTTGCGCGGCAGGGTCAGCGCAACCGCAATCCCCAGCGGGATTTCGATGAACAGAACGCTGAGTGTATAGATGATCTGACGGATCAGCGCATCATGCAGGCGACTGTCGCCCAACACCTGTTCGAACCATTCGGTGCCGACAAAGAACCGGGTTTGCGGATCAAAAATGTCCTGAACGGAATAGTTCACGACCGTCATCAGCGGAATGATCGCACTGATGGCAACGATGAAGAACACTGGCAGGACGAGGAACCAGGCCTTGTTGTTGGTAATCTTGTTCATTTCCCCATCCCCCCTTACGCGACCAACTGACTGTCGGCGTAAAGCTTGGTCCATTCCGGGGCAAAGCGCAGGATGCCGGACTGTCCGATCACCTGTTCGTCTTCGCCAAGCTTGACCTTGATTTCAGATGCGCCAAACCGGGTGGTCGCGATCTTGTACTGGCCAAGGTCTTCGACCTTGATGATGTTAACCTCAACACCATCGGTTCCCTTGGCAGCAGTGCCGGTTTCAAGGGTCAGGAATTCCGGACGGATACCCAGTTCGATCTTGCCGCTTTGTTTGGAAACGGCATCAAGGTGACGGTCCGAAAGACCGATCCGTTGCCCGTCAATCCAGGCCGCACCATCATCGATCTTGCAATCCATGATGTTCATGCCCGGACTTCCGATGAAGTACCCGACAAAGGTATGGGCCGGATTTTCAAACAGTTCCTGCGGGGTGCCCAACTGCACGACCTTGCCGCCATACATGACGACGACCTTGTCGGCAAAAGTCAGGGCTTCGACCTGGTCATGGGTGACATAGACCATGGTCGGGCGCAGTTTGTTGTGAATTTCCTTAAGCTTGCGGCGCAGAACCCATTTCAGATGCGGGTCAATCACCGTCAGCGGTTCGTCAAACAGAATGGCCGAAACATCATCACGGACCAGACCGCGACCAAGCGAGATGGTCTGTTTTTCATCCGCACCAAGGCCGCGGGCCTTTTGTTTGAGCTTGCCGGTCAGATCCAGCATCCCGGCGATTTCGCGCACACGCGCATCGACGCGCTTTTCATCGACACCACGGTTGCGCAACGGAAAGGCCAGGTTTTCGTATACCGTCATGGTGTCATAGATCACCGGGAACTGGAAAACCTGTGCGATGTTGCGGTCTTCCGGGGCCAGATGGGTGACATCCTTGCCATCAAAAAGAACCTGCCCGTGCGAGGGCGTCAGAAGGCCGGAAATGATGTTGAGCAATGTGGTCTTGCCACAGCCCGACGGGCCCAAAAGGGCATAGGCCCCGCCATCTTCCCAGACATGTTCCATGCGGCGAAGGGCATAATCCTCGTCCGATTTCGGATCGGGGAAGTATGAATGCGCAAGGCTTTTAAGATCAATACGTGCCATTTTTCTAACTCACCTCACGCCGCTTTGCCGTTGGAGATCTCGACCGGCGGGGCGGCCACGAGTTTGCCGTTTGCATCAAAGGCAAACAGACGTGTCGGATCGACATAGAACGACGTGGCTTCGCCCAGACGCGGGTTGTGAACGCCTTCTTCCTGAATGACCCAGGAAACATCATTGAAATGCACATGGACAAAGGTTTCCGAACCGGTGATTTCGGCCAGCTCAACCTGTCCCTGCATGGCGATCGTGTTATCCCCGGTCGGATCAACCGACAGGTGGTTGGCACGAATGCCAAGGGTGTAGGAGCCGTTCGAAAGCCCCGACAGATGACCGGCAAGCGGCACCTGATGACCCGATTTCATAAAGATCGCGCCATCGCGGACTTCGGCATCGACCAGATTGATCGGCGGATCTGAAAAGATCAGGCCGGTCTCGACAAAGGCCGGGTTGTGGTAAACCTGTGTGGTCGGACCAAACTGGGTGACGCGGCCTTCATGCATGACCGCACATTTCCCACCCAGAAGCAGGGCTTCCATCGGTTCGGTCGTGGCATAGACAACAATGGTGTCGCGTTCCGCCAGAAGGTTCGGGATTTCTTCGCGCAGTTCTTCGCGCAATTTGTAGTCAAGATTGACCAGTGGTTCGTCAAGCAATAACAATTTGCAATCCTTGACCATGGCGCGTGCCATGGCGGTACGCTGTTGCTGGCCACCGGAAAGTTCCTGCGGCAGACGATCAAGCAGATGTTCGATATGCATCAACTCGGCGGTTGAACGCACACGCTTGTCGATTTCGGCCTTGGCGACACCCTGAAGCTTCAGGGGGGATGCGATATTGTCATAGACATTCATCGACGGGTAATTGATGAATTGCTGATAGACCATGGCGACATTGCGCTTCTGCACGGCCATGCCGGTCACATCGACATTATCGACCAGAATGCGCCCGCTGCTTGGCGGTTCAAGCCCGGCCATAATGCGCATCAAGGTCGTCTTGCCGGCCAGGGTCCGTCCCAAAAGGACGTTGAACGATCCCGGTTCCAGCGTCATCGACACATCGTCGATGTGGGACTCCCCTCCCACGGTCTTGGATATGTTTTCAAGCGTAAGGGTCATTTTCCACTGTTTCCTTCGCCCGTTTTCACGGTGTTTTTTGATTTCGGTTCCGTTGCGAACCATTGGACAATGGCATTACGCGTCTCATCCGATACATGCAGCCCCAGCTTGGAGCGGCGCCACAAAACGTCCTGGGCTGTTTTGGCCCATTCACAATCCACCAGATAGCGCAATTCACATTCATAAACGTCATCCCCCAGATGCCTGCCAAGCCCCTGAAGATCAGACGCATCACCAACAATTCTGTTGGTGAGTGTGCCGTAGTTTTGCACGTAACGGTAGATTTGTGCGTCGGGAATCCACGGAAATTTCTTGTGCATCGCGGTAAGATACCGCTCGAAATCCGCGTCCGGCATGTCGCCCCCCGGAAGCGCGCTTGTCGCGGTCCAGCGGGTGTCTTTCTGCCCCAGCAAAGGGCAAAGCTTGGTCATGGCTGATTCAGCAAGCTTGCGATAGGTCGTGATCTTGCCGCCATAGATGTTTAGAAGCGGTGCACCATCCTGTTGCTGATCACCGCGATCAATTTCAAGAACATAGTCGCGGGTGACCTGTGATGCGTCTTCGCTGCCGTCGCCATAAAGCGGGCGCACCCCGGAATAGGTCCAGACAACATCATCGGTGGTGATTTTCTTTTCGAAATAGCTGTTGGCAAGATCGCACAGATATTGCGTTTCCTCGTCGCTGATCGCGACCTTGGACGGGTCCCCCTTATAATCCCGGTCCGTTGTGCCGATCAGGGTGAAATCCTGTTCATAGGGAATGGCAAAAACGATGCGCCCGTCCGGGTTCTGGAAGATATAGCAATATTCATGGTCAAACAGTTTGGGCACCACGATGTGGCTGCCCTGAACCATGCGGATGCCCTGTTTCTTTTTGGCCTCGACCCGGCTTTCAAGCAGTTCCGCACACCATGGGCCTGCGGCATTGACCAGTGAGCGGGCCTTTATGACCTGTTCACTGCCATCATCAATGTTGCGGATCGTGACATTCCAAAGATCGCCGTCGCGTTTGGCCGACACACATTCGGTACGTGTGCGAATATCGGCACCCTTGTCTCGTGCGTCCATGGCATTAAGAACCACCAGACGGGCATCCTGCACCCAGCAATCGGAATAGACGAATGCCTTGTCCATGCCCTTGACCAAGGGCTGGCCAGCCGGGTGGGATGCAAGACGGATGCCCTCCGATCCCGGAAGTTTTTCGCGACCACCAAGATGGTCATACAAAAACAGACCCAGGCGGATCATCCATGCCGGGCGCAGACCCTTGACATGGGGCAGTACAAAACGCAGCGGCCAGATGATATGCGGGGCAGCGCGCAGCAACACTTCGCGTTCGATCAATGCTTCGCGGACCAGCCGGAATTCATAATGTTCAAGATAGCGCAGGCCGCCATGGATCAGTTTGGTGCTGGCCGATGAGGTGGCGCTGGCAAGGTCGTCCTTTTCACACAAAAAGACACTCAGCCCGCGGCCCGACGCGTCGCGCGCAATGCCCGTACCATTGATGCCACCGCCAATGATGACAATGTCGAATGTTTCTGAACTGAGCAACCGTTGCCTCCCTGGTGCTCTTATTTGTGACGGCTGTTCTCAGATGCCGTTCCGTTATTTCACAAACGTTACGAGTGGCTAAAAATAATTGCAAGCGAAAATTATTGCCGGTTTAAATTTTCGATAATGAACTTAATGGTTCGAAAGATAACGGTTTGTTATTGCGTGATGTTTTTGCGTGTTGAGCATCTCAGGCCGGCTTGAATTCGATTTTTTCAATAAGGCACGCTCCGCCCGGAATGCTCAGAATCGGTAAAAAGTGAAAATCAGCTCAGAAGCGGCTGTAAAGGCGCAAAGCCCGGTGGTTGTTACGATTTCCAAGAGGAAATGGGGCGCGTTTATTTGCAATTGCAAATTATTATCATCACTGATAGGTTGCGTGGGCTGGCCGTCGGGGGGGGGCGCCGGTGCGGTTCGCAATGATGCCTTTAGGCAATCCTTGGGGGAAATCCGCGAGGGCATTCAATGCCATGCGATGGCGTTAACATCTGAACATGAAGTTCTGAACATGAAGTTCTGGCAAAACAGGCTTGCAAAGCTGTTTGAAGATCATCGGCGACAGTTGGTTTCAATTGTCACGCGCCGGATCAGCGATCGCGAAACCGCGGTCGAACTGGTGCAGGATGTCTATGCCAGACTGATGAAGGCCGGCGACCGCGGCACCGAGGAAGAAAACACCAAAATCCTTTATGCATCGGTGCGCAATGCGGTGATTGACTATCATCGCAGCAATGCCGGACGGGCCAATGTCATGAACGGGATTTTGCCCGTGCAGCTTTGGCAGAACGAATCATCATCGCCACAGGATCATGCTGAATCCCGTCAGGCGCTTGGCGCGCTGGATCAGGCATTGCTGGAACTGACCCCGAAAGCACGCGAGATGTTTCTTCTGCATCGTATCGAGGGCATTTCGAACGCCAAGCTTGCCAGGAAATACGGCATTTCGGTCAGTGCGGTGGAAAAACAGCTGGCACGCACCATGCGCCACTGTCAGGAACGATTGGCGGCTTATCGTGATCCCGAATGAAATGATCTGCCCCAGTCCTGAGGATGTTTCTTCCTCGTTCGTTATTGTTTATAGAGATGACTTCACAACCGGGATGGCGTCATCCCCGCTGACCATGAGTGGACACCAGTAAAACCGATGCAAGGCCAACACATACCGACCGACGCACAGAAGGATGAGGCGGCACTCTGGCACGTGAAACGGGCTGGCGGGTCCATGTCTGTCGCACAGGAAGGCGAATTTGACGCCTGGATCAATGCCGACCCGGGCAACCGGCTGGCATATGACCAGATGCGTGTGCTGTGGGCCCAGGTCGAAGAACCGGCACGTCGTATTTCCACCGCAATGGCTGGCGAAAAGCCCCGGTTTGACAAGGTCAGACAATGGTTTTCCCCCGGCCGGGCCTTTGCCGGGGTTGCCGGTGCGGTGGCGGTTGGTGCATGTGTGTTTTTCTTCAATCCCGATATGGTCGAAAACATCCGGGCTGACATCGTGACTGAAAATGAAACGGTCACGGATGTCACGCTGACCGACGGATCAATCGTCCATCTGGCCGCCAACAGCGCCATTGCGACCGATTTTGCCGACGGTCGACGGGATGTGGAACTTTTGCGCGGGCAGGCCTTTTTCGAGGTAACCCATCGCAATGGCGACCGGTTCCGGGTTCATGCCGGCCCGGCAATGATCGAGGTGGTCGGCACGCGCTTTAATGTCGATTACCTTAGCCGCAATACAGAAATCGCTGTCGAAGAAGGTGCTGTCCGGGTTTCAAGCAATGGCAACCCGCAAGGTGTCCTGTTGGGGGCAGGGGACCGGGTGGCGGTCAGCACAGCGGCATCGCTGGGCGACGTTGAAAAGACCGACCCGACAGCAATTCACGGCTGGATGCAGGGGCGGTTAAGTGTTCGCAATGTCACTGTCGGCGATCTTGTCGCGCGTCTGGACAATTTTGCGAGCGGTCGTCTTGTCGCACTTGGCGATGTTTCCGAACGAGCCATTTCCGGCAGTTTCCCGACCACCGATGTGGTTGGATCGCTTGAAACTGTCGCGGCTGCTGTTGGTGCAAAAGTGATCAGAACGTCGCCCTGGTTAACCGTAATCTATTAGGATTTGATCTGAGATTGCGAAAAATTCGCAAAAAAGATGATCTTGATGTGAGGTGTTTTTCTTCCCGCACGTTTGTCCTTTCAGAAGCAGGGGGACCTGCCTGAATGAAAAGACGCATCATGGAGCGGGAAGTTGCATTCCAAACAGGCAATATCAAAAAAGAACGGCTTTATTTCGGGGTTGTTGGTGTCGTCATCGATTGCGATGTCGGGCTGTTTTATCACCACGATCGCAAGCGCCCAGGACCAATCAAACGATCTGGCCGGGCAGCAGGTCGAAATCGCCCAGGCACTTTACGACTTTGATCTGACGGTCAATTCGATCGCCGACGGCGTGGTCCGGATCGGGGACATATCGGGTTGGCGCATTGCCTATGCGGTTGATCTGCCCGATCTTGACGGTGCCCGCGAAATCCGCGGCACGATGTCGGTTCCAGCCGCAATTGAAATCCTGATCCGTGGAACGGGTCTTGCCTATCGCGATGCCGGCAATCAGTCACTGATCCTGGTGGCAACGGGTGCAGAAACCGGTGAAAACGGATCAATCGCCCTAGACCCGGTGTATGTCGAGGCGATGAATGCGAACGCCGATCTTCCGGCTGCCTATGCCGGGGGGCAGGTTGCCTCGGGCGGGCGTCTGGGGATGCTTGGCAATGTCGATATCATGGATGCGCCGGTCAGCATCACGAGTTACACCGCCGAACGTATTGCCGATCAACAGGCCGAAACCATCGCCGATGTTTTGCAATATGATCCGTCGGTTCGCGCACCGAATGCAGAAACCGCCAACCTTGATACCTATCAGATTCGTGGATTTGGCGTGAACCTGTTCAATACCGGTGAGGTGTCGTTTAACGGTGCCTATGGTGTTGCACCGACGTATCGCGTGTTGTCCGGATTGGCAGAACGGATCGAGGTTGTCAAAGGCCCGAATGCGTTGCTCAACGGCATGTCGCCGACCGGTGCCGTCGGGGGTGCCATCAATATTGTGCCCAAACGTGCTGGTGATATTGATCTTAACCGTGTGACGGCCGACTACGGGCGTGGTGAACAGGGTGGGGGCAATGTCGATGTTAGCCGCCGCTTTGGTGAAAACAATGAATTCGGTGTCCGCTTTAATGGCGGCTATCACAATGGCGATACCTTCCTTGATCACCAGACCCGTGAAACATCGCTTGGTGCGCTGGCCCTTGATTATAAGGGCGACCGTTTCCGGGCGTCGCTTGATCTTATTGATCAGCGCGAAAACCTGAACGCCCCCGCACGTGAAGTTCGTTTCAGTTCCGGTTTTGCCATCCCCGAGGCCCCGGACGGGTCAACCAACCTGATCCAGGAATGGGAATGGTCCGATGCGGTTGATCGTTCCGGCATGATCCAGGCGGAATATGACGTGATTGATCAGGTCACGGTATTTGGCAGTTTTGGCGGTGGTCGTACCGAACTTGATCGTCTGTTCGGAACGCCGACGGTTCAGAACGCGGCGGGCGATTATACCGATAGTGGCCTTTCCTATCGCCGGTTCCAGACCGATCGCTGGTCGGCAAGTGGCGGTGTTCGCACCGAATTTGAAACAGCCGAGATCAAGCACAAGGTAACCTTCGAAGCGACCCGCTACGAAGACGAACTGCGTCAGGGGATCAGCAATGCGGGATCAAACCCGTCGGCCAACATCTATACCACCCTTGCTGTGGCCCCGATTGCGGTCAGTGCCCCGACGAGCAAGCCGAAAACGTCTGAATCCCAACTGACCGGCTATGCGCTGGCCGATACATTGGGCTTTCTGGATGACCAGGTTCTGGTAACTGTCGGTGCGCGCCATCAAAGCATTTCTGTTGATAACTACAGCAGTGGTGCAGTCAGCAGCAGTTATAATGATGACGTGATTTCACCGATGGCCGGTGTTGTGTTCAAGCCGGTCGAGACGGTTTCGCTTTATGCCAACTATATCGAGGGCCTTAATCAGGGTGATATTGCCCCAAGCACGGCGGCCAACTCTGGCGAAGCAATGGCACCTTATGTTGCCAAACAGATCGAAGCCGGTGTGAAACTTGATTTCGGTACCATTGGCGGTTCCGTTGCGGCCTTCCAGATTACCCAGCCGGACGGTGAAACCGACGGGGCAACCAACATCTTCCGTGCTGATAATGAACAACGCAACCGCGGTCTTGAACTTAACGTCTTCGGGCAGGTGACCAACGATGTTCGTCTGCTTGGTGGTGTGATGTTCCTTGATTCCGAAATCACCAAGGCGGTATCGGCAAGCAGCAAAGGCAAACGTCCAGTCGGCACACCGGAAATGCAGATCAACCTTGTCGGGGAATGGGATACGCCCTTTGTCGATGGGCTGACGCTTAGTGGCACGGTGACCCATACCTCCAAACAATTTGTCGATACAGCCAATACCCAGACCATCCCTGATTGGACGACACTTGATATCGGGGCGCGTTACAAAACCGAACTGTATGGAACGCCGGTTACCGTGCGGGCAACCGTGCAGAACGTGACCGATGAAAAATACTGGTCGGGTGTCAACCAGTGGCGGTTTGTGTCACTTGGTGCTCCGCGCACAGCCCTGTTGTCTGTGACTGCGGACTTCTGATGTGACAGCCCCGCGCTGGCAAATCCATCTGCTTTTTGTCACCCAGCTTGTTGCGATGGGGGCAATGGAAATGAGCGGGCCGTTCTGGCCCGTTCATTTGCGCATGTTGGTCCATTCTGATGATCTGTTCAGCTTTGCCAGTGTTGCGGTCTATGTCGGGCCGATGGTTGGCATCATGCTGACCAGCACATTCTGGGGACGGATGGGTGACCGGTTCGGGCACAAATCCATGATGCTGCGCGCGCTTTTGGGACTTGCGGCAACCCAGATGGCTTTGGCCTTTGCCGGGGATGTCTGGTCGATCCTGATCTTGCGGTTCTTACAAGGAGCGTGCGCGGGTTATATCGCGCCAGCACAGGCTTATGGCGTCAGTATCGAAAGCCCGGCCAACAGAACAAAGCTTTTTGCCTATTTGCAGATATCAACCAATGTCGGGTCACTTGGCGGGGCCGTGGTCGGGGGCGTGATACTCGATCATGCCAGCTTTTTCTGGATCAACTTTACGGCGGGTATTCTGTGCTTTGCCTGTCTGTTGCCGGTTGTGATTTTCCTGCCGTCGGTAAAGCACCGGCTGCCAGATACCCGAATGTCTGATGCGGGTAATGCGCGAAACCGGCAAGGCCGCCCTGCTGATCCATCCCGGATTGCCGTGGTTCTTCTGATATTGGGTGTGTTGCTTCTGGCCCGCATGGTGACCCAGTCGGGCTTTTCATTATTCGTGCTGGGCCGTTTCGAGGTTGAAAACTGGGTGGTCGGGGCCTGTTACGGGTTGCTTGCACTTGGCTTTGTTACCGCGGCATCGTTTTGGGCGCGCTATTTCGAAGCCCGAAGCCCCCGGGACATATTGAAACGCATGTGCCTGGTGATTGGTGGATGCGTCATCGTGACCCTGATTGCCGGAGCGACCGGGTCGATTTTCGTGTTTGCCGGTATGTATTTCGTCTGGGGCGGTTTGCTGGGGGCAACGACCCCGGTTCTGACGGCGCTGATATCGCGTGTTGCCCCGGATCAGCAACAGGGGCGTGTTCTGGGACTGGCACAAAGTACGGCACAGATGTCAGCAATTTGCGGCATTGCGCTTGGTGGCTGGTTCGCGCAGGTCGCGGGACTTTCAAACATCTATTTCCTTGTCGGCCTTGTCTATCTGGTCGGGTTGTTTGCATGCGCGTTTGGGTATGTGCGCATGCGCCCGCGGACACGGCCTGTTCAACATTCAGGAGACTGAAATGAAGCTGAAAATGACGGTTCAGTGGTTCATTGCGATGACTGCAGCCATGAGCCTGTATCATTCGGCGATGGCCGAAACCATCACCGTAACCGATATTGCCGGGCGTCAGGTTGACGTTACAGTACCGGTCAAACGCGCTGTTTTGGGCGAAGGACGTCAACTTTATATCATTGCCGCCCTGGACCGTGAAAATCCGGCCGAACATATTGTTGGCTGGCGCAAGGATTTGATCGAAGCCGATCCGGCAACCTATCAGGCCTATCTGGAAAAGTTTCCGGCATTTGGAAAAATTCCGGCCTTTGAAGGGTTGGAACAAAGTCTGATTGATATTGAAACCACCATCGCCCAGAAGCCCGATATCGTCTTTCTTAATCTTGAAACCAAGCGCGCGGTCGAAGAAGCGGCCTATATCGAAAAACTTGGCGGATTGAATATCCCGGTGGTTTATGTCGATTTCCGCAATGATCCGGAAACCAATACCGAACCGTCGATCCGCTTGTTTGGCAAGCTGTTTGGCAAGGAAGATCGTGCCGAAGAATTTATCGATTTTCGCGCAGCTGAGATTGCCAAGATCACAGACCGGCTGGCAGCGGAAAACCCGCAACGCCCGAAAGTTTTCATCGACCGTGCTGCCGGGTTCTATGAGGATTGCTGCCACTCATTTGGCAACAGCAATTTCGGCGCGATGGTCGAGTTTGCCGGTGGCAATAACATCGCCAAGGACCTGATCCCCGGAACATTCGGTCAGATCAATGCCGAACAGGTGATTGTTTCAAGCCCGGATCATATCATCATCACCAGTGCAATGTGGGATGCCTACGTACCGGGTGGGCGATGGGTCCCGGTCGGGCCGGGCGCGGATCGCGATGAAATTCGCCAGAAACTGAAATTCTATCCGACACGGCCGGCCTATCTTGGCATTGCGGCACAGAAAACCGGGGCGTTTCATGCCGTCTGGCATCAGTTTTATAACAGCCCCTATCAGTTCGTTGCCATTCAGCAGATGGCAAAGTGGTTCCATCCGGACCTGTTTGCCGATGTCGATCCGGATGAAACATTCCGAACCCTGCACGATCGCTTTTTGCCAATCGACTATCAGCCGGGATATTTCGGGTCGCTTTCGGAATAACGGATCGGGTGAAACTGTGACCGCATTTCGCGGACAGTCGTGATGATAATCGGGGACGGGAACCGCAAAACGGTTTCCGTCCCTTTGTTTTTGCAAGGCAGGTGGCGGCGCCAAGCCGGCCGGTGAAATTGATCGCAACCGGCTGGGGAGACGGCCAAATATCGCATTTTCTGCCAAAAGATTCGGTCAATGGTGGATCGGTTGCAATCTTCTGGCAAAGGGCGTGGTCATGGTTGTTTGCGATTGCCAAGGCAGAAATATCTCGCGAAGATGTGGCATTGATCCCGGAGCAGACTAGATGTGGGATATCCGATCGAGTTGCTCCCAATAAAGAATTCCGGAGGCACTAAAATGATATCGCTTAAAGACCCGTCACTTTTCACCCAGCAGGCCTATGTCGGCGGGGAATGGGTCGATGCCCCAGACGGGAAAACCGAACAGGTCACCAACCCGGCCACCGGTGAAGTGCTTGGCACTGTGCCGGTTCTTGGCCGCGATGCGGTTGCCCATGCGGTCAATGTTGCCGAAAAGGCCCAGAAGCTTTGGAAAAAGCGCACGGCGAAGGAACGTTCGGCCATTCTGATGAAATGGTACGACCTGATGATGGAAAATCAGGATGATCTTGGTGCCATCATGACCGCCGAACAGGGCAAGCCGCTTGCCGAGGCCAAAGGCGAAATCGCCTATGCATCAAGCTTCCTGCAATGGTTCGCCGAAGAAGGCAAACGTATTTACGGTGACGTGATCCCGACCTTTGCCGAAGGCCGCCGTGTGATGGTTCTGAAAGAACCGGTCGGTGTTTGTGCCGCGATCACGCCGTGGAACTTCCCGACGGCAATGATCACGCGCAAGGCGGGCCCGGCACTGGCGGTTGGCTGTGCCATGGTGGTCAAACCGGCAATGGAAACGCCTTATTCCGCACTGGCCATGGCGATCCTGGCCGAACGTGCCGGCCTTCCCAAAGGGTTGCTGTCGATTGTCACCGGTGAAGCGGTCGAAATCGGTGCGGAAATGACCGAAAACCCGAAAGTCCGCAAACTGACCTTTACCGGATCGACCCCGGTCGGGCGTTTGCTGATGCGTCAATGTGCCGATACTGTCAAGAAAATCAGCCTTGAACTTGGTGGCAATGCGCCGTTCATCGTCTGTGAAGATGCCGATATCGATGCCGCCGTCGAAGGTGCGATTGCATCGAAATACCGCAATGCCGGTCAGACCTGTGTCTGTGCGAACCGTCTGTTTGTCCATGATGCGGTCTATGACGAATTTGCCGAAAAATATGCCGCCAAAGTCGCCGAAATGCCGGTCGGTAACGGTTTTGAGGACGGCGTGGTCATTGGTCCGCTGATCAATGAGAAGGCGGTGGCAAAGGTTGAAAACCAGGTTGCCGATGCTGTGTCCAAAGGTGGCCGCATCCTGACCGGTGGCAAGCGCCATGAACTTGGCGGGTCGTTCTTCCAGCCGACGGTGATTGCCGATGCCAATCGTGACATGACGGTCTTCCGCGAGGAAACCTTTGGTCCGATGGCGCCCCTGATCCGTTTCCACAGCGATGATGAAGTTCTGGAAATGGCCAATGATTCCGAATTTGGCCTGGCGTCATATTTCTATTCGCGTGACATTTCGCGCATCTGGAAGCTGGCCGAAGGACTTGAAAGCGGCCTGGTCGGTGTGAATGTCGGCGTCATGGCGACCGAGGTCGCACCGTTTGGCGGTTTCAAACAGTCCGGTGTTGGCCGCGAGGGTTCGAAATACGGCGTCGAGGATTATCTCGAAGTCAAATATGTCTGCATTGGCGGGATCGACGACTGATCCCGGACAGGACAGCAAGCAAAAGGGCGCTGCACATCGCAGCGCCCTTTTCGTTTGTGATTGTGCTGGTCTGTTGCCCGGGATGATCAGGCCGAAAACAGATCTTTTCGTGCGCCCGATGTCTGGGGATCGTCTTCTTCGCCGGTGATGGATTGTGACGATCCGGCCGGCAGTTCCGATTGCAGTTCGGTAAAGACATCAAACATGCGCGGGTTAAAGGCGATCTGTGCCTGCATCCGGTCGCGGCGTTCGCTTTCGGATTCCTTGCCGTCATTTTTACCGAGTTCCGCATTGGCAAGTGTATTGCCATTAAGCTGCTGTTCGATGGCATCAGCGATGGTTTTTTCGACCGCCTGACGATCCTCGGCATCCATTTTGGCCAGTGCTTCTTCGTCCAACCCCATGCTTTTAAGGATTTTGGCGCGCAATTCTTCGATTTTGCGTTCCTCGATTTCCTTTACATAGGTGGTAAAGCCGTGTTCGCGGATATAGGCCAGCTCGGTATTTTCTTCCTTGTCGTCGTCGGGAAGCGGCTGACTGTTCGAGGCAATCGTCATACCCTGCGAAGCCGCACTTTTGGCGCTATAGGCGGTTTTGGTGACGCTCAGCAATGTGTCATACAATCCCATAAGAGCCCTCCATGGGAAAAAGATGCCGGTTGGAATTCATTCTTGCCGGATTTGTTGCAATTCGCGTGCCGCGCGAAAACCGGTCATTTTTGCCGCATGCAACGTGTGATAGGCTCTCACCGAACAGGGCTTTGCCAGAAAATCGGTGAAAAATTTTCGAAAACGAATTGTTTTTTGGTGCGATTTTTTTCTAAATAGAGCGATAAAGCCAACCGCCCGGTCGCAAAGACGGGCAGAACGCATGGCATCATGCAGGGTCAGAGGGCAGGGAAACTGCCGGCTCGGGAGGAAAACACAAATGACCGATACGCGTTACATCCTTGCCATTGATCAGGGAACGACAAGTTCACGTGCGATTGTTTTTGATGAAAACGGCCGATCCGTTTCCGTCGCACAACAGGAATTCCCCCAACATTTCCCCAATAGCGGCTGGGTCGAACATGATCCCGAAGATTTGTGGAACACGGTTGTTGCCGTCTGCAAAGAGGCATTGGCGCGCGTTGATATCAAACAGGTCGCAGCCATTGGCATCACCAACCAGCGCGAAACCACCGTTGTCTGGGATCGCAAAACCGGCAAGGCAATTTACAATGCCATTGTCTGGCAGGACCGCCGCACCGCATCGCTGTGCCATGATTTGAAAAAACGTGATCCGGGGCTTGAGGATGCGGTCAATGCACGTTCGGGTCTTTTGATCGATCCGTATTTTTCAGCCACCAAGGTGGCCTGGATCCTTGATCATGTATCGGGCGCGCGGGCACGGGCCGAGCAAGGCGATCTTGCGTTCGGCACGGTCGACAGTTTCCTTTTGTGGCGTTTGACCGGTGGTAAATCCCATGCGACCGATGCTACCAATGCCGCACGCACCAACCTGTTTAACATCCGCGAAAACGCTTGGGACGATACGCTTTGCCAAATCTTCCGGGTGCCGCAAACCATGCTGCCCGAAGTCAAGGATTGTGCAGCCGACTTTGGCGCAACCGCTCCCGATTTGTTCGGGACCGAAATCCCGGTTCTGGGCATGGCGGGCGATCAGCAGGCGGCGGCCTTTGGCCAATGCTGCTTTGAGCCGGGCGATATCAAAAGCACCTATGGTACCGGTTGTTTTGTGATCCTCAATACCGGGGAGGAGGCCGTAACATCACAACATCGTCTTTTGACCACGGTGGGGTATCGCATCAATGGCAAGACAAGCTATGCCATCGAAGGGGCGATCTTTGTTGCCGGGGCAGCGGTGCAATGGTTGCGCGATGGTCTTGGCATCATCAAATCGGCGGCTGAAACCGAAGGATTGGCAAAATCCCTTGATGACAATCACGGGGTTTATCTTGTCCCGGCCTTTACCGGACTTGGCGCGCCCTACTGGGATCCGGATGCGCGCGGCGCGGTTTTTGGCCTGACGCGTGATACCGGCCCGCGTGAATTTGTCCGTGCCGCGCTTGAAAGCGTTTGTTATCAGACATTTGATCTGTTTGAAGCCATGGCCGCAGATGGTGTATCGCCCAAGGCGGTGCGTGTTGATGGCGGCATGGTTGCCAATGACTGGCTGTGCCAGATGCTGTCGGACGTTTTGGGCATTTCGGTCGAACGGCCCGAAGTCACCGAAACCACGGCCCTTGGTGCGGCCTATCTTGCCGGTCTTCAGGCCGGGATTTACCGCGATCTTGATCATATTTCGGCCAATTGGCATCTGGATGCCAGTTTCGAACCGAAGATCGAAACATCGCGCCGTGATGGTCTTTTGGCAGGGTGGAAGGATGCGGTTCGTCGGGTTCAAACCGATCCCGAGGCCTGACGCGCATAGCTGCATTGTCCGGCATTCGTGCCGTAACGCTGGTAAGCATTTAAATTGCTTTGTACTATTTCAGGACGGTATCGCTGATGCCGTCCTTTCTTTTTGCGCGATTTATGGAATTTGGGGTCCGTTTTCGCGCCTTGATTTACAGGGATGCCGGGGGGAATATGCTTGATCTGATCGTTGGAAAAGTTGGTCCTGTCTTTTTGACGATCATGTGCGGCTTCGTGCTGACCCATATCAAGATCATCTCCCGCCAGGGTATTCCGTTCCTTGCCAAAATCGCGATGAATGCCTTTATCCCGGCCATGCTGTTCCAGACTTTGTCGCAATCCGACATCAGTGCGCATTTCGATTTGCGCCTGTGGGGCAGCTATTATTCCGGTGTGTTTTTGAACTTTGCGGTGGTATTTGTCATTGCGCGTTTGTGGCTTAAGGCCAAAACTGATGAATCCGCTGTGACCGCGATGGGCGGGGTGTTTTCCAATATCGTTCTTCTGGGCATTCCGCTGGTGCAGGCCGTTTACGGCGAAGAAGGTCTGGTGCCGGTTCTGATCATTTTGTCGATCCATCCGCTCAGTCTTCTGGGGATGACGATCATGATCGTCGAAGGATCGCGCAGTGGCGGTGACGGGCACTGGTTGCCGAAAGTCCTGCGCAGCGTTTTGCGGGTTTTGAAAAACCCGATCATCATCGCGATTATTCTGGGTGTGCTGGCATCCCTGCTTAAGATCCGGATGCCTGAAATGATCGACGGCACTTTTGAGCGGTTCCGCACAGCCGGACCGACCATTGCGCTTTTGCTGGTCGGTGCGGGGCTTTACGGGCAGTCGGTGCGCGGCAATCTGAGTGCCAGCTTGCTCTGTACGGTGGCCAAGATGTTTGTTCAGCCGCTTCTGGTCTTTTCGGTCGGGCATTTCATCTTTGATCTGCCGCCCTTGCAACTGACCATCCTGACCCTTGTGGCCGCGCTGCCATCCGGGGCGAATGTGGCGATCATTGCCGGCAGCTATAATGTCTGTATCGATCGGTCGGCCACGACCATTCTGATTACCACCGTGATCAGCATGATCACCTTGCCGTTGATTGTTCTTTATGCCGGCGCCTTCTGATCAATAACCGGCGGCATTGATCACGAGTGCCATCAGTTTGATTTCATCTTCAAGGCCTGGCATCAGCCGATCCTGCCCGCCGGATGCGATGGCATCGACAAAGGTTTCAACGGCCGATCTTTGACCTTTGTCCTGGCTGAAATATGTGCGCATCACGGTGCGTCCATTGATCGAAAGTTTGCGCCAGTCCGTCAGTTGCGCATCAAATCCCGGTGCATCGATCTGAAGGATTTCCTTGGGTTCGCGACGTGTGCTGTGCTGATAGCTGATGTCACCTTGTGATCCGTCTTCGAACCGGATTGTCCAGATGCTGTCACCGGTGCTGCGATCAAGCCATTGGCAACGGATATCACTGATTTCGGTCCGGTTCAGACTGGCGATCAGGTCAATGAAATGGGTGATCTCGCCAATTGTGCGTCCGCCCTGTTCCGGATTGTTCAGCCAGTGCCGATCGGCAAGCGGGGTGACGCGCACCCGGTAACGGAAATGCTTTGGCCCGTCGGGCAGGGCGTCTTTCAGTTTTGCGGTCATGGCGGCATAGCGGCGATTATGCCCGATCATAAAAATCGCATCAGGCGCCATTGCCGACGGACAATCGTGCAAAAGCGCAAGCTCGTCCCGGGTTATCGCAATCGGTTTTTCAAGCCAGACATGTTTTCCGGATTTCAGTGCGTCGGCAGCAAGGGCTGCGTGGCTGTCATGGCGGGTGGCGATCATGACACTGTTGATCGCGGGGTTTTCGAAAATCTCGTTGGCAGATGTCAGCGCCCGGGCATTGCCAAATTTACGCGCAACCGCCATCGCAGAAAGTCCGTCACGGGAACAGCATGCGGCAATATCGACATTGCCGCAGTTTTTCAGATACGGGACCAACTGACTGCCAAGGTAATTTCCGGTGCCGATCAGACCAAGGGTCACGGGGCTTGCTTCGCGAATTGGTGGTTGTTGCTTTGAAGGCTGACCGGGCTTTGGGATTAAGCGCACCCGGGGATCGGTTGGCGGGTTTGGCGGGTTTTGCTCGGTCGGTTGCGATGCGATGTCATAACTTACCAGTGTCGCCAACTGATCCTGCGACGGACCATTTGCGAAATGATCGGCGATATCGGCAAAGGCGATCTTGCTTGTGATCAGGGGGGATGGATCAAGTTTGCCATCTGCCATCAAATCAAGGGCGGCCTGCATATTGCGTTTGATTGTCCATCGCACATAGCCCAGCGGATAGTCATGGCCCAGTTCTTCATAAGCGGGGTCGTAGCGGCCCGGCCCGTATGAGCGGACCTGATGAATGCTGATTTCTTTGTCATAAAGGGTTTTGCGATGGGCATTGATATTGACATCGCCAACGCAAATGATTGTGCCGCGATCCCGGCACATGCGTGCTGCCTGGTCGATCAATGCATGTATGCCGCGCGCCGCAGCACAGATATAAACAGCATCAAAACTGTTATCGGGGGCGTGGCGGCAATGATCGACACCGCCATGGGCACCGTTTTCCTGTGCAAGTTGCCGGCGCAACGGATTTGGTTCGATGATGGTGGTGCGCGCGCCGCTTGCACGGGCCGCTTGCACAAGCAACTGGCCGATCAGCCCCGTACCGATAATCGCGATCTTGTCGCCAATGGTTGTTTGCCCCTGTCGCAAGCCATGCAGTGCAAGGGCATAAAGGGTGGCAAAAGCCGCCTTGTCGTCCGGGACGCTATCGGGAACCGGGCAGGCCAGATTGACTGGAACACGGTTCCATTGAGCATGGCTGGCATGGCCCATTCCGGCAATCGCCACCCGTTGGCCAAGATAAAAGCCGTCCGCCTTGGCGCCAATGCGTTCTATCCGTCCGATTGCCGAATATCCCAATGGCATCGGACGGCCAAGCTGATTGGTGACGCGCGAAGCGGTGGCCTTTGCGCCGCTGGTTGCCAGTGATTTCAACGTCAGTGCAACAAGATCGGGGCGTTGCCATGCCTTTTGCCACAGTGGTGCTGTTGCCTGACGCGCCTGTGTGAATTCCGTGCCCGGGCTGATGACGCTAAAGCATGTTTGAACAAGGATGTCATGGTCACCCGGGATTGGAACCGGACAGTCGGCAAGGACGACTTTGCGCTCGCCAGGAAATCGCAACAGGGCTTTCATCTCTGCCATGATCATCCTTTTTCGATAACAGGTTGAATATCGTTGGGAATATTAAACCACATGCGGGCGGGGTTGGTCGATCCGTGATTGACGCGGGCACGGTGCGGGTTTAGCAAGATGGCAGACTTCAATTTGGAACCGCTTATCATGCAACAATCTGTCCCGGCGCGGCATTGGCGCGACACTGTGCTTGGCCTTGCCGCTATCCTGTTTGGTCTTTCTGCACCGCTGTTTTTCTTTGGGCGGACGGCCTTGGGGATCGGGCTCGGACTGTCGCTGATTGCGGCACTTGCATCTGCTGATCATGGTGAAGCCTGGCGCAAAATGCGTGCCGATATTTCGACGCCTATTGGCTTGCTTGTCTGCGCGGCACTGGCGGCCTTTTTCGTGTCTGCTGCTTGTTCGATCATGCCGGGAAAGTCGCTTGAAACCTGGACCGGGCGTTTCGCAATGATGGCGGGTATCTGGTATCTGATGCGCCTGATCGAACCAAAAGCACGGCTTGCGTGGGATGCATGTATATATGGTGCGGTTGCAGTTGTCGGTTACTGCATGTTTTCCATTCTTGTGTATCCGGAATTATTGTCGCTCAAGGCGCTGCGTGAACCGGAATTTGCATTTGACATCACCCGTCGCCTTAAACCGCTTGGCAGTTTCCTGATTTTCGGGGCGATGATGCTGGTCATTGATGCCATCGACCAGAAGGGATTGCGTCGATATGTTTCGGTGCTGGCGGCAATCTGCATTCTTCCGATCCTTGAGGTGTCGCATGGTCGTGCCAATGTGGCAGCGATGATGGCTGCGGCCTGTGCGGTTGGTTTTTGTGCGGTACTTCTGATCAAGTCCCGCGTCCTTAAAATCGGTGTGTTGGTCGGAGTGGCCGGTATTTGCGTCATTGCCCTGACATGGTTGAGCGGGGTGACAAGCAATTCAAGCAGCCTGATGGGCTTTGATACCTATCTGCCGACCTGGCTTGTTGATATTCACCGTCAGATGATCTGGAAATTTGCCTTTAGCCACGTCTTTGATCATCCTCTGATCGGCTATGGGATCAATGCATCGCCCTGGGTTCCCGGTGCCGATGAAATGGCGGGAACATCCAGTCAATCTGTGTTGCCAGGACATCCCCATAGCTGGTTCATGGAAATCTGGCTTGAAGTCGGGCTGGTGGGGCTTGCTGTCGTCGTGCCGCTGGTGCTGTTAATTGCAAAGACCGCGATTACGGATGTGTATTGCAACGGGCTAAGGGCGGCGGCTTTGCCGCTCATGATGCTGGCCGCATACTGGTTTGCCGGACTGTTCAATTACTCGTTCTGGACGTCATGGTGGTTCGGGGTCTTCCTGTTGTCATTGTCGTTGGCGCTGTTGCGCCGTGAAGCGCTACTTGCGACAAGAAAACCCAAATCCCGCCGCAAAACCATGATCGTCTGTGCTGAAGACTGGTCTTTTGTCTCGCATCGGATCGGTTTGGGGCGGGCGGCGTTGGTGCGTGGTGACGAGGTTGTTGTTGCCTGCAATACCGGGGCTGCGACCGAGGCCCTGCGTGCCGAAGGTTTCCGCGTGGTCAATATTCCGATTGCGCGCGGTGGGCTAAGCCCGCTCAAGTCGCTTAAAACGGTTAAGGCATTGGCTTGTCTGATCCGTCGCGAAAACCCGGACGTGATCGTCAATGTTGCCATTCAATGTGTTGTTCTGTCGGTATTCGCCGGCATGCTGGTTGGTGCAAGGCGGTCGGTCAATATGGTAACCGGGCTTGGCTTTCTGTTCGTTTCGGGCGAGGTCAAGGCAAAGGTTGTTCGTGCCATCGTCTCGATGATTTTGCGGGTTTATGCCCGCTTTGGTTCTGTTCATATAATCGTGCAAAATCAGGATGATCTTGCCCTGGTGAAGGGGCTCGGTTTTAAGGAAAACCGTATCAGTCTGGTGCGGGGATCTGGTGTTGATATTTCGGCATATACCCCGTCTGACAAGGTGCCCGGTCATCCCAAAACGGCGATTTTTGTGGCCCGTATGTTGTGGTCAAAGGGGCTTGCAGAACTGATAGAAGCGGCCCGTATGCTTAAATCCCGCGGTCGTGATTACCGTATTCTTCTGGTTGGCGATGTTGATCCGGCCAATCCCGACAGTGCGAATGAGGCTGATCTTGTCAGTTGGCAAAAAGACGGGCTTGTCGAATGGCTTGGTAAACGAAGCGATGTTGCGTCGCTTCTGCGCGATGCGGATCTGGCTGTCCTGCCGTCCTGGCGTGAAGGATTGCCAAAGGCATTGCTCGAAGCAGCAGCTTGCGGGCTTGCGATGGTTGCAACCGATGTGCCCGGCTGTCGCGAAATTGTCCGCGATCAGGAAAACGGAATTCTGGTGCCGCTACGTGATGCAAACGCATTGGCTAATGCCATCGAAACGCTGATGGAAGATGACGCAAAGCGCGCAGAATTTGGCAAGGCCGCCAGAAAGCTGGTGGAGAATGAGCTGTGCGATGGCGTGATCATTGCCAAAACGCTTGCTGTCGTGACCGGCGAAACGATGCCGCCGCGGGTTCAGAAATTGCCATTCTTTGCCTGATATTATGCAGACACCACCACCATCCAAAGGGCCCGGTTTCGGGCCCTTTTCTTTTTGCGGAAGAAACCCGTTGCACCTGTGTTTTTAATTTTGTATACAATATACATGAATTGCATTTGGTCCCATGACCAAACCGTTTGAACATTCATGGCGGGGTAGGTGAATTATCCAGCCATATCAGGAGGTTACTTTCCCATGCAGGTAAACTGGACTGGCGTTTTCCCCGCCGTTGCAACCCAGATGAACGAAGATGGCTCTATCGATTTTGATATGACCGCAGAACAGATCGAAGCCCTGATCGAAGCAGGCGTTGACGGTCTGGTGATGCTGGGGTCGGTTGGTGAAAACACCGCCCTTGATCCCGAAGAAAAAGTTGCCGTTCTGAAGCTTGCTGTGGAAGTCACCAAGGGCCGCATTCCGGTTCTTTCCGGTGTTGCCGAAAGCTCCACCCGGGCGGCGATCCGCTATGTCCAGGAATGCGAAAAAATCGGTGCCGATGGCCTGATGCTTCTGCCGGGTATGGTTTACACCGCCGATCCGCGCGAAAATATCGAACATTTCCGCACGGTTGCCAATGCAACCAAGCTGCCGATCATGATCTATAACAACCCGGGTGCCTATCGCATCGACATCAAGCCCGAAGAATTCAATCAGCTTGCCGATGTCAAAAACCTGGTCGCGATCAAGGAAAGCTCGGGCGACCCGCGTCGTATCACTGACATCTATAATGCCTGTGGTGATCGTTTCGTTCTGTTCTGTGGCATGGATGACCTTGTCATGGAAACTCAGGTTCTTGGTGCGGTTGGCTGGATTTCCGGTTTCACCGATGCCTTCCCGAAAGAATCAGTCGCACTGTGGAAGTTGCTGTCTGAGGGCAAATATAAGGAAGCTCTTGAGATTTATCGCTGGTTCACCCCGGTTCTGCACATGGATGTTCACGCCAAACTGGTGCAATACATCAAGCTGGCACAGGAAATGACCGGCGTTGGCAAACCGCATGTGCGTGCCCCGCGCCTGCCGCTGGTGGGGGAAGAACTCGAAACCATCAAGGCAACGATTCAAAAAGCCATCGACACGCGCCCGTCGCTCTAAGGGCTTCGTTCCTGGTCCTTTGTAACGACCGCAATCACACCTCCCGTACCCGAAAACCGTGATTGCATTCAGGGTCGGTTTGATGAAACAGTAAGCTCCCCCGTGGCTCTTCATGGGGGAGTTTCCTGCCATCTGGCGACCATTTCACGACAAGAAACCAAACGCGCACCACATCAGGCGAGGCCCCGAAATGACCAATACCAAACCCGATACCAACACTCCGGCAAGTGATGGCAAAAAGGCTGTCGTCATTGGTGCTGGCATTGTCGGGGTGAATGTCGGTCTGGCTCTTTTGAAAAAGGGCTATGACGTTACCATTCTTGATCGCGGGGAGCCGGGCAGGGGGACTTCCTTTGGCAATGCCGGCGGGATTGCGGTTTCCGAATGCGCACCGATTGCGATGCCCGGAACGCTGCTGAATGTGCCGGGCTGGTTGATGGATCCCTATGGTCCGCTTTCAATCCGCTGGACCTACTTGCCCAAAATGATGCCCTGGCTGTTGCGCTTCATTGCCGCAAGCTCCAAAAGCCGGGTTGAACAGATCAGTACCGAACTGGCCGCGATCCTTAATCGCGTCTGGGAAGATTACGAGCCGGTGATCGCCGAGGCCGGCCTTAATGACGCAGTCTTTAAAAAGGAAGGCGCGCTTGGCGTCTATCGCTCCGAAAAGACCCGGCGTGACGCTGAATACGGCATTGATTTGCGCCGTCGCAAGGGCATTAAAATCCGCGATATCACACGTGACGAGATCATGGATCTTGAACCTGATCTGGCGCCGATCTTCCCGTGTGGTGTGATCGAAGAAGACTGGGGCCGTGTGCTTGACCCCTTCAAGATCGTGACCGGTCTGTATAAGCATTTCATCGAGCGCGGTGGAAAATTTCAGACCGCAGATGTCACCGATTTCGTCTATCGCGACGGGCAGCCACGTGTGGCCATGACCACATCTGGCGATCAGATTACCTTTGACACGCTGGTGGTTGCCTGCGGTGCGTGGTCGAAAACGCTGGCCAAACGTCTGGGCTCGCCGGTGCCGCTTGACACAGAACGCGGCTATAACACCACCGTTCCCTATCATGATGTCAAACTGTCACGCACCATCATCAGTGCCGATGACAGCATCATCCTGACACCGATGGAAATGGGCATTCGCGTTGGCGGTGCGGTCGAACTTGGCGGGCTGATCGCCCCGCCCAACTATGACCGTGCCAAGGCCCTGTTTGCCAAGGGCAAGGAAGTCCTGCCGAAACTCAATGCCGAAGGCGGCACCGAATGGATGGGCTTCCGGCCGTCGATGCCCGATTCAAAACCGGTCATTTCCAAAAGCCCGCAACACCGCAATGTCTTTTTCTCGTTCGGTCATGGCCATCTTGGCCTGACCATGGGGGCGACCACCGGTCGTTTGATTTCCGATCTTGTCACCGGATCGCAAACGCCGATCGACATGACGCCCTATCGTATCAATCGCTTCTGAGTGCAGGCCCCATAATGGCGAAAAACAGCTTCTTTTGCATAGACGGTCATACCTGTGGCAATCCGGTTCGTCTGGTTGCAGGCGGTGGACCAAAACTTGAAGGTGCCAACATGCTCGAAAAGCGTGCGCACTTTCTGGCTGAATATGACTGGATCCGCACCGGCCTGATGTTCGAGCCGCGCGGTCATGACATCATGTCGGGTTCGATCCTGTATGATCCGACTTCTGATGATTATGATGTTGCGGTGCTGTTTATCGAAACATCGGGATGTCTTCCGATGTGTGGTCATGGCACCATCGGGACTGTGACCATGGCGATCGAGGAAGGTCTGGTCAAACCGAAAACCCCGGGTCGTCTGCGTCTTGAAACCCCGGCCGGTCTGGTGATCGCCGAATATAAGCAGGTCGGCGATTATGTTGAATCGGTCAAACTGACCAACGTGCCATCCTTCCTTTATAAAACCGATATCGAGGTCGATTGCCCTGATCTTGGTCCGATCAAGGTCGATGTTGCCTATGGCGGCAATTTCTATGCGATTGTCGAACCTCAGGAAAACTTCCGCGATATGGCCGATTTCACTGTGGGGGATCTGCAACGTATCAGCCCGGAATTGCGCCGGCGCCTGAATGCGGAAAACACCTTCGTTCATCCGCTCCATCCCGATATCAAGGGGCTTTCCCATATTCAGTGGACCGGCAAACCGACCCAGTCTGATAGCACCCATCGCAATGCGGTGTTTTATGGCGACAAGGGTATTGACCGTTCCCCTTGTGGCACCGGCTCCTCGGCCCGTCTGGCGCAGCTGGTCGCCAAGGGGCAGTGGGATCCGGCCGACGAGCTGGTGCATGAAAGCATCATCGGCTCACAATTCCGCGTTTCCGTGGTCGAGAAAACCAAAGTCGGCGAATTTGATGCGGTGGTCCCGGGCATCGAAGGCTGGGCGCGCAAGCACGGCTATAACACCATCTTTATTGATGACCGCGATCCCTATGCGCATGGTTTCATTGTGAAATAACCGGGGCACGATGGCGTTTGCGAGAAAGGGGGCTTTATGCCCCCTTTGTTGTATTTCGCCCGATCATGGGAAATTATACAGTATGCAATTATATTGCGACTTGCATGGGCCAGCGTTATGACTATTACCAGACGGGCTTGGCCCGTCTGGGCGGCACATCGACCCGCACGCCATGATTTCGGGTAACAGATTATAAAGAGCTGAAATGACCGCATCACCGCGATTTACCCGCCGTACCATCACCGATCAGGTGACCGAAGACCTTCGGGCACGTATCCTTTCGGGCGATTTCCCCGCAGGCTTCCAGTTGCGACAGGATGCCATCGCCGGTGAATATAACGTATCGCGTATTCCGGTCCGCGAAGCTTTGCAGCGTCTTGATGCCGAAGGGTTGGTAACGTTTCAGCCGCACAAGGGCGCAATTGTTTCCCAGCTTTCGCTTGATGAAATCGAAGAACTGTTCGAAGTCCGCAAGCTCCTTGAATGCGAATTGCTCCGTCATGCGGTGCCGCGCCTGACCCCGGCCGATCTTAAATCGGTCGAAGACATCCTGCTGGTCTATGATGAAGCTTTCCGGTCGGGGGATGTCGCCAAATGGGGCGAGCTTAACCGTGAATTCCATGACCGGCTTTACCGGGCATCGAACCGTCCCAAGACGCTCGAAATCATTCGCATGATCGGTAACAACACCGTGCGCTTTACCCAGGCGCAGCTTGCCTTGTCCGGTGCAACCGATCGGGCCGAACGCGAACATCATCAGATATTCGAAGCCTGCAAGGCCGGCAATACCGACGAAGCGGTCGAACTGCTTGCCGACCACATTCAAAGTTCGGCCGACAGCCTGATGGAATGCCTGCGCAAGGCCCGCGAATAGGCGGTCATCGCACAGATTTCGCCAAGATATCGCAAAGATATCGCAAAGATAGAGTCCGATAACTAAAAAGGGATGCCGCATCTGGCATCCCTTTTTTGCTGAGATGGGCTCTGCGGCCTAGATGGGCTTAGGCGCCTAGCGGACAATAAAACCGCGCCCGACATCATCACCATCCTCATACCAGAAACTGGCCTTGCCGCTGTAATGGGCCTGTCCGCGCACCGATGCGATAATCGCGGCATGCGGGCCACACGTGGTGACATCCCCGACAGACCCCTCAAAATCTGAACTGATCACACTTTCAAACTGGCGGGTTTGACCGGGTTTGATCAGGCCTTTCGCATGCTGGATGGCAAGACGCGCACTCACACCTGATCCGGTCGGGCTGCGATCGACCTGGTTTTTGGCAAAGACACATATATTACGTGTTGGTTCGGGGCTGAACGCGTCGCGCCCGTCGGTCAGGATCGCGCCATACAAAAATGCCAGATCATCATGATCGGGATGGGAAAGCGTAATGCTGCCATTCACCGCCTGACAAATCTGTTCTGAAAGGGCGGTCAGCCGGCCAACATTGTCAGGTGTAATCGCCATGTCAAACTGCCCGGCATCAAGGATCGCATAAAACGCGCCGCCATATCCGATATCGGTTTTAAACGGCCTGCCATCGGGCAGGCAAAGCGCAAGATCACTGGCAAACATGAAGGATGGTACGGATGAAAACCGAACCTTGCCGGTTTTGCCATTGTTAACCTCAACCTCGGCGCGGACCAATCCGCACGGGCATTCGATATTTACCGGGGTGACGGGTTCGACGGCTTTGACCAGGCCATAATCAATCGCATAACGACCAAGTGCCAGAATCGCATGGCCACACATGGTCGAATAGCCTTCATTATGAATGAACAAAACCGCCAGATCGGCGTCGGGCAGGCTGGGCTCAACCAGTATCGCACCATACATGTCGTAATGACCACGCGGCTCGAACATCAAGAACAGGCGCAGATGGTCAAGATGGTCGCGTGCATATCGGCGCTTGGCAAGAATGTCCTCGCCCGGAATGGCGGGATAGCCTGACGTGATAATCCGAAGCGGCTCGCCGCCGGTATGCATGTCGATCACCTCGATCGGTGTCGACTGATCGGGAAAGGTCGGGGCATTTTGCGAATCAGGTTGGGCTTTGTTGCGGTGGGGCATGGTCGCCATCGGGGTCCTCGGTGGTTTTTCGGTCTTTTTTCAGGCCGGGATTCTCTTTTTGCAGGCGGTGTATGGTGGTTTGGCGCGAACATCTTAGTCTCATTCTCGCGCCGGGCAATATTGGCGGGCTGGAATTTTGGGTCGGTGATGCCCTTGCAGGTCATAAAAGTGAAACCTATATATGCTTTCGCGCAAAAATTTTGCGTAACGGCATTTCTGTCATTTTTTTGCAAAAAGGTGTTTGACAGTTTTGGGAGCGGGCCCTATAACCCGCCTCCACCGACGGGGTGCGGCGCTAGCGAATGCGGCGACGCGGACTGGATGGTTGAGGGCTTCGGTCCTCAAGTTCTTTGACATTGTTGATAAGCAGGAAGGGATGCGCGGGCAGCGTTATGGCGTTTAGTCTGTGCATCCTGGAGA